>Ga0116216_10000015_pt1 | contig 178452 bp, 172 predicted proteins | sample Sb_taG_11_FD_89696 | JGI IMG/M metagenome (GOLD analysis project Ga0116216, IMG submission 89696) | Peat soil microbial communities from Weissenstadt, Germany - Sb_50d_3_AS metaG | ecosystem: Environmental > Terrestrial > Soil > Wetlands > Peat | place: Germany: Weissenstadt | collected... | reverse complement strand
GATTGCAGACCTCGTACTCGGCGAGTCGGCTAGCGATCAGCTGGGTCGACCCCACAGCGCTCGGGGCGGCCGTCGATCTTCAGCGAGGAGCTGGGCCAAAAGGACGGAGGTATCGACATAGATCACCGCTCGGCACGGTCCCCGTCGAGCTCACCGAGGATCTGGTCCAAGGGCGCCACTCCCTGCGACTCGGGCGGAGCACCAGGCGGCAGCGGAGCGGGTGTCACGAGCCCTCGGCGCACGGCGTCGGCAAGCAGCGTGTCGGGCAGTCGGTCGGCGCGCGTTCGCTCCGGCGGGACGAGTTCCGCCACCACTCGGTCGCGGTCTGTGATCAGGATCGTCTCGCCGGTGCTGGCCAGCCGGACGTACTCGCTGAGCTTCTCCTTGAGGACCTTGATTCCCACAGTGCGCATGCCACAAAGGTAGCTTCGAGTGGCTACTTAAGCAGTTTAAGTCGAGTGGTTACCCCCTCCATCCCCTCCTACCGGGGAAGGAGCGCTCACCCAGTTCCCTGCCGGTGGGAGAGCGGCGGCCGTCGCCGTGGAGCAAACCGGCACATTTCAGAGACGGCAACGAACGACACGTGTCCGCGGAATCTGACCTATTGCGGCTGCGCTGCGCGGGATCGGTGTTGGGCGGCTCTACGGGGTCGCGGTTTAGACCACGGCGTAGACGCAGCGGCCGCCGATCCAGGTCTCGCGCACCCTGGCATCCGGTCCAAACACAAAGAAATCCGCGCGCGCGCCGACCCGCAGCGTGCCCCGCTCCGATTCGACGCCGAGAAGGCGTGCCGGCCGGAGCGTCGTCGCGGCGATCGCCTCGTGGAGCGAGAGTGCCCCGAACTCTCGGGCGTTCGCGAGGGCTTGGTCGAGAAAGAGGCGGCTCCCCGCGAGGCGACCGTCCGGCAACCAGAGCGCGATCCCGTCATCGCGAATCTCGCCCGAGCCAAAGGATAGGGCGCTTCCAGCCGGCGGATCGATCCGATCGGTAATCAGCATGATGCGCTCGCCCTTCGCCCGCACCGCAAGCCGCACCATCGCGGGGTGGACGTGCACACCATCGCAGATGAGATCGCAAGACAGGCGGTCCTCCGTGAGCGCAACCCCAGCCACTCCGAGATTCCGGTGGTGCAGCGGCCCCATTGCGTTGAAAAGATGCGTCACGTGACACAGGCCTGCGTCGATCGCGGCCACAATCTCGCCTTGGCTCGCCAGGGAATGGCCCAGCGCAGGGACGATCCTTGCCCGCGAAAGCGCGGCAAGAAGAGCCTTGGTGCCTGGCACTTCGGGGGCGAGCGTCACCATGCGCAGGGTGCCCGCGCCTTGGGTAATCACCTCGTCCACCTCCCTCGGATCTGCAGGCCGGATCGCGCCCGCGGGCTGCGCTCCGGCCGCTCCGGGAGCGATCCAGGGACCTTCGAGATGGATCCCCATGGGCTCTGCCCCCGGCCACGAGCCCCTTGCGACCACGGGCGCGAGCGCCGAGAGCAGAGCGTGGAGCTCGGGGCCAGGCAGCGCCACGGTCGTCGCGAGAAAGCTTGTGGTCCCGTGACGCACGAGGGATGCGCTTGCCTGCTCAAGACAGGAAGCTGCGTCATGGCTTCCGGCAAACGGGAGGGCCCCGTGAAAATGCAGGTCCAGAAGCCCCGGAGCGAGCCCAGCGCCGCCCAAGTCGACGCGCTCCGCGTCGATGGACGCGGCCTCCTCGGGGCTCGGCCGGCCGGCGATCCGACCCTCTTGCACGAGCAGCGCGCCCGCGCGCGGCCCGCACGCTTCGGGATCGAAAAGGCGCGCATTCATCAGCAAAAGGCGCGTCATGCGCGCGCAGTCTACCGGAGAGGGGCAGCGCGGCCCTCGCTCCTCAAGAGGGCACTCCGGGGCACCGATTTAACGGAGCGGGTGAGGAGGCGGGCACCGCGTGGCATTTGAGGACGATCTCCAGGCCCTCGAGAATAAACTCAAGGCGCTAAAGCTCGACTACGAGCAGTACTTCCTCGGCACACGGCCCCGGGAGCCGGTCCAGGGACGCAGTGAAGTGCAGAAGCTCTTCACGATCTACCAGAACACGCCGATTCAGAACACCGCGCTGCGCTTTCGCTTCAACAGCCTGTGCGCCCGTTATTTCGCGCTCCGTCGTCAGTGGGACCTCGTGCTGCGTCAGATCGAAGAAGGCACCTACAGCCGCCACGTCTTCAAGGCCAATCTCCACGACCGAACGCGCTCGGGTCGGGCAGCTCCCCCCGCCGCGCCTCCGCCCCCCACCCCGGAAGCCGCTCCGAACTTCAAAGAGGTCTACGAAGCCTACCTTGCCGCGTGTCGAAACACGGGGGAGGACACGCGCAGTCTGACTCCGGAGCGCATGGACAAAGTCCTAAAAGGACAGGCCGACACGATCCGCAAACAGTATGGCTGCGAAGACGTACGGTTTCGGGTGGTGGTCGAAGGCGGCAAGGCCCGGCTCAAGGCGACGCCCGTCGGCGGGCGGCGTTCTTCCGCGTAAGCGCGACCTGGTTCGAAGCAGACTACGCGCGCTTTGCCACGGCGATTCGCACAATCGCGCGCTGGAGGGAAGCTCCCGCGACGCGTACGACGGCCTCTTCATGGTGCAAGCGCTCGGCCGCGGCAAGCTCCCGCTCCGCGCGCTCCCGGGCGCGCTCGGCGCGTGCGATGTCGATGTTCGAGGCGAGTTCGCAGGCTTCGGCCGTCACCACGACCTCGCTGCTCGTGACCTCTGCGAAGCCTTCCGAGAGCGCGGCAAAGAGCGTCGGATCCCCGTGCCGCCGGATCTCCACCTCGCCGATCCGCAGCGGGGAGAGGAAGCGCTCGTGCCCCTCGAGCACCATGAAGTCGCCCTCCGCGCCGGGAAGCAGCACGGCTTCGACCGGCCCGCGAAATACCTCCCCCCCGGGCGTTACGATCACGAGCTCGAGCGACACAGGAACCCTCGCTAGGTGAGGTGCTTGGCCTTCTCCACCGCTTCTTCGATCGTGCCCACCATGTAGAAGGCTTGCTCCGGCAACTCGTCGTGCTTGCCCTCGAGGATCTCTCGGAAGCCGCGGATCGTGTCCTCAAGCTTTAGGTACTTGCCCGGAGTTCCGGTGAACTGCTCCGCCACATGGAAGGGCTGAGAGAGGAAGTTTCGCAGCTTGCGCGCGCGCGCCACGGTGAGCTTGTCGTCCTCCGACAGCTCGTCCATCCCGAGGATGGCAATGATGTCCTGGAGATCCTTGTACTTCTGGAGCTGCTGCTGGACGGAGCGGGCCACCCGATAGTGCTCCTCGCCCACCACCTGCGGGTCGAGGATTCGGCTCGTCGAGTCGAGGGGATCCACAGCCGGGTAGATGCCGAGCTCCGCAATCTGCCGCGAGAGCACGGTCGTCGCATCCAGGTGCGAGAACGCCGTCGCCGGTGCCGGGTCGGTGAGATCGTCTGCGGGCACGTAGATGGCCTGCACCGAGGTGATGGAGCCACGCTTGGTCGACGTGATGCGCTCCTGGAGCTCGCCCATGTCCGTGGAGAGCGTCGGCTGGTAACCCACGGCCGAAGGAATCCGGCCGAGCAGAGCGGACACCTCGGAGCCGGCCTGTGTGAAGCGGAAGATGTTGTCGATGAACAGGAGTACGTCCTTGCCCTCCTCGTCGCGGAAGTACTCCGCGACGGTGAGCGCAGAGAGGCCGACCCGGGCGCGCGCGCCGGGGGGCTCGTTCATCTGGCCGTACACGAGAGCGCACTTCTCGAGCACCGTCGTACCGTCGGCCAGCTTGGCGTCGGCCATCTCGTGCCAGAGGTCATTGCCCTCGCGTGTTCGCTCGCCAACGCCCCCGAAGACCGAGTAGCCGCCGTGCTGTTTGGCGATGTTGTTGATGAGCTCGAGGATGACGACGGTTTTGCCGACCCCGGCCCCGCCAAAGAGGCCGATCTTCCCGCCCTTCGGGTAAGGGGCAATGAGATCCACCACCTTGATCCCGGTCTCGAAGGCCTCGACCGCGGTCGCCTGGTCGACGAAAAGCGGTGCGGGCCGGTGGATGGGGTAGGTCTCGGTCGCGCCGATCGGACCTCGCTCGTCGACGGGGTCTCCGATCACGTTCATGATGCGGCCGAGCGTCTTCCCGCCGACGGGGACCCGAATTTCGCCGCCCGTATTCTTGACCGGCTGGCCGCGCACGAGCCCATCGGTCGTATCCATGGCGATGCAGCGCACCGTGTTCTCGCCGAGGTGCTGAGCGACCTCGATCACGAGGTTGTCGGGGCGCTGGTCGATCGACGGGTTGGTGAGGCGCAGCGCATAGTAGATCTCCGGAAGTTCACCGGGCGGGAACTCCACGTCGACGACGGGGCCCGTCACCTGGATCACCTTGCCCGGCTTGTGTGCCTTTTCCGTTGCTTGTGCCATTTCTCGCACCCCTCTCCGGCTTTTTGGAGCGCCTAGAGCGCCTCCGCGCCGGTGATGATTTCCACGAGCTCACGCGTGATCGCGGCCTGCCGGGCGCGGTTAAAGCGCAAGGTGAGGTTGCCGACCATCTCCTCGCCGTTGCGCGTCGCGGCCTCCATCGCCGTCATCCGCGCCGCGTGCTCTCCGGCCTCGCTTTCGAGGAGCGCACGGTAGATCGCCACTTCGAACGTCTTCGGGACGAGCAGGCTGAGGAGCTTGCCGAGGTCGGGCTCCGCCTCAAAGGGAACCGCGTCCTCTGTCTTCACGATTCTCGGGGGAAGCAGCCTTACCACGCGGGGCGTCTGGGACAGGGCGGAGGCGAACTCGCTGTACACCACCTCCGCCGCGTCAATTTCCCCGGCGAGATACCGCTTCGCGAGGTGAGTTGCCGTCTCCGCCGCCGTGTCGTAGCTCGCGACGCCAAAAAGCTTCGCGGCGTCAATCTGGTGGGGGCGGCGCCGGCGGAAGAACTCCACCGCTTTGCGCCCGAGGAGGTAGAGCGCGATGTCCCCGAACTCTCTCGCCTGCTCCGCGATCTCGCGCTGTGCCAACTTGAGGACGTTCACGTTGAAGGCACCCGCAAGCCCCCGGTCCGATGTCACCACCACGAGCTCAAGCCGGGTCCTCGTCGTCCGGGGTTGAAGGAGCGGGTGATCGATCTCGGGGTTCGATGCCATCACGTCCTGGAGCATGCGGACCATGCGATCCGCGTACGGACGCGCGGCAAGGATCCGCTCCTGGGCCCGTCGCAGCTTCGCTGCGGACACCATGCGCATGGCACGCGTGATCTGCTGCGTCTTCTTAACGCTCTGGATCCGACGCCTTAGGTCGCGCAGGCTCGGCATGGGCTACGCCCCGCTGTGGGCCGCGGTCGGCTGGAAGATCTTCGCGAACTCATCGAGCGCTGCGCTGAGCTTGGCCTTCGTCGCGTCCTCGAGTTTCCCGCTGCTGCGGATCGCCTCCGGGATCTCGGGATGCTGAGAGGCCATGAAGGCCAGCATCTCCCCCTCATAACGCCTCACGTCCTCCACGGGGTAGCTGCGCACCCAGGAGGCTCGCGACTCCTGCGGAGTCGCCGCAAAGATCGAGATCACCTGTTGCTCGACCGGCATCGGCTGGTACTGACCTTGCTTCAGCGTCTCGGTCAGGCGCTCGCCATTGGCGAGCTGCTCCTGGGTGGCCTTGTCGAGATCCCCGCCAAACTGGGCGAAGGCCGCCATCTCTCGGTACTGCGCCAGATTGAGCTTGAGCTGGCCTGCGACCGATCTCATCGCTCGGACTTGCGCAGCGCCGCCCACGCGAGAGACCGAAATCCCGACGTTGATCGCCGGGCGCACGCCGGAGTTGAACAGGTCCGTCTCGAGAAAGATCTGGCCGTCGGTGATGGAAATGACGTTGGTCGGGATGTACGCCGAGACGTCACCCGCCTGGGTCTCGATGATCGGGAGGGCCGTGAGACTGCCTCCCCCAAGCTCGTCGTTCATCTTGGCAGCGCGCTCGAGCAGACGGGAGTGGAGGTAGAACACGTCGCCAGGGAAGGCCTCGCGCCCCGGCGGGCGGCGCAGGAGAAGCGAGAGCTGTCGGTAGGCGACCGCCTGTTTCGAGAGATCGTCGTACACGAGGAGCGCGTGGCGGCCGCTGTCGCGGAAGTATTCTCCCATGGTGACGCCGGTGTAAGGCGCGATGAACTGGAGCGGGGCGGGCTCGCTCGCGGTCGCCGCCACCACGATCGAATACTCCATCGCACCGAACTGCGTCAGCCTCTCGACCACCTGCGCCACGGTGGACTGCTTCTGCCCGATCGCGACATAGATACAGAAGACGTTGGCCCCCTTCTGATTGATGATCGTGTCGATCGCCACTGCGGTTTTCCCGGTCTGGCGGTCGCCGATGATGAGTTCGCGTTGGCCGCGGCCAATCGGAGTCATCGCGTCAATTGCCTTGAGCCCCGTCTGAAGCGGTTCATGCACAGGCTTTCGCGCCACGATGCCCGGGGCCTTCAGCTCAACGCGCCGACGATGGGGAGTCTCGATCGGTCCCTTACCGTCGATCGGATTCCCAAGGGCATCCACCACCCGGCCGAGCAAGGCCTCGCCCACGCCCACTTCGATGATGCGTCCCGTGCGGCGCACGAGGTCGCCCTCGCGCAGGTGGCCGGCCTCCCCCATGAGCGCTATGCCGACGTTGTCTTCCTCGAGGTTCAGGACCATTCCCGCAACGTCTTCGGGAAAGAGCACGAGCTCGCCGGCCATCGCCTGCTCGAGGCCATAGACCCGCGCGATGCCATCGCCCACGGAAAGCACGGTGCCTGTTTCCGCGATGTCGATCTCGCGGCCGTACTCCTTGATCTCGCGCTTTAGGATGTCGCTGATCTCACCGGGCTTGATGTCCATCGCTTAGCGTCCCTTCATGAGATTGGCGCGCAGCTGGACGAGCTGCGTGCGGAGGCTGCCGTCGAATACGAGGTCACCCACCTTGGCGACAACGCCGCCGAGGAGAGCGGGGTCGATGCTCACGCGGAGCTGGACATCGCGCTGCGTGCGGGCCTTGAGAGCGCGACGCAGACGTTCGAGCTGGGCCGCGGCCAAGGGGCTTGCGGCCAAGACCTGCGCTTCGACGTGGCCCGCCGCCTCGTTGGCAAGGCGCTCGAGCTCCTCGCGGATCGTGTGGAAGGCGGCCATCCGTCCGTGCTCGACAAGAATCGCGCACACCTTGTGCACCGTCGGGCTAAGCCCGAGGCGGGTGTTCAACTGGTCAAGCACCGCCCGCCGCTCGGCCACCGGATGGAGCGGCCGGAATACGACGGCGCGCAGCTCGGGACTCTCCTCGAAGAGCTGCTCGAGCTGCGCCATCTCGCGACGCACCTCGTCGAGGCGGCCCTCGTCCTGGGCAAGCCCGAAAATCGCACGCGCGTAGCGACGCGCCGCAGCTTGGCTCGGCATCCCGGGCGCTAGCTCCGAGCCGCCGGGGTGCGCGGCGGCGGAGTCTCCATGCGCGCGATGAACTCCTCGGCGAGGCGCGCGCGATCGGCGTCGGTCACCTGCTGGCGAAGGACCTCCCCCGCGAGCTCGATCGCGAGGTCTGCAGCTTCCTTGCGAAGCGCCTCGCGCGCCCTGTGCTCCTCCTGTTCGACCGCCGCAGCGCCGTCCCGTCGGATGCGCGCCGCGGCGGCCGCCGCATCCGCAAGGATCCGCTGGCGCTCGGCTTCCGCGCGCTCCTCGGCGACGCGCCGAATCTCTGCAATCTCCGTCTCGAGTCGCGCCATCCGACTCTTCCACTCGGCGAGTCGCTCCTCGGCCTCCCGCAGCACGGCCGCGGCGCGCTCGAGGTTGTGTTCGATATCGCGACGGCGCGTGGCAAAGAAGCCCCGGATCGGTGCGCGGAGGAAATAGACCAGCACGAGAAGCAACGCGGTGAGATTCACGGCGTGCCAGACGAGGGTTCCTGTATGGCCTTCTGCGGGGGGTGCGCTCTCGGCGAAGGCCGAGGCGGGGGCGAGGAGAGCTGCCGCCGTCAGGAGACTCCAGCGCGATCCCCTCATGAGAGGCTTCGTCCGAGGATGCGGGCCGCAGCCTCTCGTGCGAGCTCCCGGGTCTGCGTCTGGAGGACGCTCCGGGCCTCCCGAAGGGCCGCGCTGAGCTCCCGGCGGGCAGACTCGACGACCTGTGCAGACTCGAAGCGCGCGGCTGCGACCGACTCGGCGTGACGGGTTCGCGCGGCTTCGAGCGCCGCCTTGCGGCCGCGTTCGCCTTCGGTGCGCGCCGTGCGGACTGCGGCTTCGTGGCGCGCGAGCTCGGCCTCCGCCTCTTGGTTGAGCTCTGCAGCGCGGGTCTGCGTACCCTCGATTTTCTGGTCGCGCTCGTCGAGCACACCGAGCAAGGGCCGAAAGAGCAAGCGATTTAGCAGGGGCACGAGAAGCATGAAAAGCACGATCAAAAGCGCTACCAAGCGCAGGTCGGGGATGATCTCGAGGACGCCTTCAGACGCGGATGCCGGTGCCGCGAGAGCGATCCATCCCGTCGCGAGGCTCACGGCGAGCGCCTTGCGAGACCCATCCAGATTCATCGCTCGCGGTTTTCTCCCGTCAGTGTCGCGCGGAGCCGCAGCGTGCGGGCCTTTTCCGTCCAATCCGTCCAGTTCGCCGGGCCGGCCTTGCGACAAACTGCGGCGGACGTCCCGACGATGGAAGGCAATTCCGAAAGAGCTTGAAAGCGGGTGCCGAACCAAACCGTCGACGGCCCGGCCGCTTCCGAAGCGGCGGCATGTTTGCATAGATCAGGCGAAGTTCAAGGCGCCGGGGAGTCGTCGCCGCGCCGCACCGGCGGGGGGAGGGCGGTGCCGGCGTGGCAGCGCCCATCGAGCACAGAGCCCTCCGCGAGGGCGAGTGCAGGAGTCCGCACCTCCCCATGCACGCGCGCCGTGGGCAAGAGCTCGACCCGCCGCCGGGCATACACGTCGCCCTCGATCACCCCGGCCACCACGAGCTCGTCGACCTCGATTCGCCCTTCGACCCGTCCCTGCGGCTCGATCTTGAGCGATCCCTGGGCGATCACATCGCCCCGGAGCTGCCCCTCGACTTGAACGGTGCCGCGGAAAGCCAAGACGCCGTCAAAGCTCGCCCCAGCCGCAAGAATAGTCGGCGCTCGAGAAGAACTGCTGGGCTGCCCGGACTCGCTCACATGCCCTCCAAGATGATCCGCGAGATGCGGTCAAGCTCTCCTTCACCATAGAACTCGATCTCGATTTGCCCGCGTCCGCCCGAGGCCCCGGCCACCCGCACACGGGTCTTGAGGCGCTCGCGGAGCGCGTCCACGAGGTGCCCGAGGTTCGGATCGGCGGGAGAAGGGGCGGCTCTCGGCTTGCGCTCGCCTGTGCTGGCGAGATTGCGCGCGGCCTCTTCGGCGGCGCGCACAGAAAGCTGCTGCGCCACGATGCGGTCCCGCAGCTGGCGGCGGTGCTCTGGACTTTGGATCTGGAGGAGGGCCTTCGCGTGGCCCACCGAAAGGCGGCCATGCTCGACGTCGCCTTGGAGATCGCGTCCGAGCTCGAGCAGGCGCAGGTGATTTGCCACGGTCGAGCGGTCGAGGGCCACGCGTTCGCCAATTTCTTCCTGGGTCGCGCCGCCCTCGGCGAGAGCCCGGAAGGCCAGTGCGAGCTCGATCGGATTTAGGTCGTGGCGCTGCACGTTCTCGACCAGCGCCAGCTCGAGCCTGTCCTTGGGGGCGATCTCAGCGATCACCGCGGGAATTGTCTTGCGACCTGCCACCTGCGCGGCGCGCCAGCGCCGCTCTCCCACGACGAGCTCGTAGCGATCCCCGGCCGCGCGCACGACCACGGGCTGGAGGATGCCGTGACGCCGGATCGAGTCTGCAAGGCGTTCGAGCTGCTCCGCGTCAAAAGTGCGCCTTGGCTGTTCGGGATTCGGATCGATCCGCTCGACTTCGATCTCCGCGGGCCCGCCCGTACTCGACGCCGCGACCGGAGAGGACGCACCCGTGCCGGCGCCCGGGATCAGCGCCCCAAGACCCCGACCGAGCGCGCTGCGACCTTTGGTCATGGGCCTAATCCGATGACGCGCCGGACTCGTCCGGCACAGCGCTCGCACTGCCGGGGGATCCCTCCGTCCGTCGGAGGAGCTCGTCCGTGAGTTTCAAGTAACTCATGGCGCCTTTCGAGTGAACGTCGTAGAGGAGAATGGGCATGCCGTGGCTCGGTGCCTCGCTAAGCCGCACGTTTCGGGGGATCCATGTTTCGAAAACCAGCTCGCCGAAGTGCGCCCGCACATCCTTCAGCACTTGGCGGCTCAGGCTGTTTCGTAGGTCGACCATCGTAGGGACAATCCCGCCCAGCACAAGATTCGGGTTTAGGCTGCGGCGCACGAGCTCCACCGTCTCGAGCAGACGCGCGAGGCCTTCGAGCGCGTAGTACTCGCACTGCAGGGGGATGAGGACCTCGTCCGCTGCGGTGAGAGCGTTGAGGGTGAGCAGACCCAAAGAAGGCGGGCAGTCGATCACGATGTAGTGGAACGCCTCCCGCAGGTCCGACATCGCTTGCTCGAGTCGACGCTCCCGGTTCGGGATCGAGACGAGTTCGATCTCGGCGCCCACGAGATCCCGCCCAGACGGAGCGACCTTCAAGAACTCGAGCTCGGTGGGAACCGCGACATCCTTCATGACGCATTCACCGATGAGTGCGTCATAGACTTGACGCGCAGGCTGGGTAAGTCCGAAGGCGCTGCTCGCATTCGCTTGCGGGTCGAGGTCGACGAGCAAGGTCGAGCGCTCGGAGGCCGCAAGGGAGGCGGAGAGGTTCACCGCGGTGGTGGTCTTCCCAACACCGCCCTTTTGATTCACGACGGCGAAAACACGGCCACGCGGCATGGCACTCTATCCCCGGGGGGAAAGCGGTGGGGGTTTCTGGATAGGTATCATATTGCCTAGGTCTGCGTCCATCCGGTGCTACTCGCGTTTGTGTCCGAGCCAAAGCGAGCGAGCTGGCCCCCCTAGGGGTACCCGATAGCGCACGATCCCCTCGCGATCGACTCCTGCCTGGAGTCCAACCTTTGGGGCACGACTTGCCCCCGGTACGATCAGCCAACCGCCCGGCCGGACCCAAGGGAGAAGAAGGGCAACCGCCTCCGGCGGCGGAGCGGCCGCCTGGGCAATGCCCGCGTCGTGTGGGGAAGGCGAAAGGGACTCAGCCCTGCCGTGGCGGGCCTCCACATTCACAAGGCCAAGCTCGCGGATCACCATCCGCTGGAAATGGTGCCGGCGCACGCGGGCTTCGATCAAGAGGACCTGGCGCTCGGGATGAAGAATCGCAAGGGGTAAGCCCGGGAAGCCGGCTCCCGAGCCCACGTCTACAAGGGAGCCCATCGCCGCGGGGATGACGCTCGCCAGAGCGGCCGAGTCGAGAATGAGGCGCCGAATCACGGACTCGGCGGTGCGATGCCCTGTGAGGTTGATCCGCAGGGCCCAACGTTCGACCAGAATCGCGAGCTCCAAGAGCGCCTCCAAGGCGGGCGCTTGGCACTCCGGCAGGGCAGGCAGCGCTGCCAGGCCCTCGGCCAGCAGCCCCAGGAGCTCGAGCTTGGAGGAATCCGACCTGTTCAGGCGTGTTCCCCGTGGAACGTTCGAGGAGGGCGGGGCCCGCGCCCAACACGCGAACGCGAGACGTTCCCCGTGGAACGCTCGCGAAGCCCTTAGCCCTCGGTCCGATTGGAAACCTCGGCTTGGCGCCGGGCCTCTTCGTACTCGGGAGCTCCTTCGGGAACCACCACGACCTGCCGGTAGCGACCCGAGCCCACGCTCATCGTCACGACACCCTCGAAGTCCCGAAGTGCCACGTGGACGATGCGGCGGTCCTTGGGGTTCATGGGATCGATCGCGACCGATCGGCCGGTCTCGGTGGCCCGCTGGGCGGCGCGCTCGGCAAGGCGCGCGAGGTACGCCTCGCGGCGATCGGAGTCCCCCTCTGCATCCACAACGACGCGCAGGTTCTCGTCGCCCGTTCTTAGGACGACTTGGTTTGCGAGGAGCTGGATCGCATCAATGGATCTCGCGTCCCCGGCCGTCACCTTCATCGCAGCGGATCCACGCAGGCCGATCGCGATGAGATTCCCCTCTCGCCCTTCACTCATCTCGAACGGGCCCACCTCCATGCGCTCGATCAGTCCGAGGACGAACTCTCCGACCGGACTGAGCGGGGTCCGGGCGCTTCCCACGGAAGGCTCTTCTGCTTCCGGAGCCGGGGCCGGGCTCAGCTTTGGAGGCTGCGTCGCGGGCCGATCGGACTCGCCCCCGCGGCGCGGCTCGCGAAATCGGCTTTCTCCTCGTCCCTCCGTCTGCCTTCCCCCGGGCCGTTCGGCGGGCCGATCCGGGCCCCGGGGCGCTCCGCCCCTTTGCTTTCGGTCGCGCAAGGCCGCAACGATCAGCACTCGCGCTGCGAGTCCGAAGATCTCGCCGGGAGGGGGCTCGACGACGTCGAGTTCATCCTCGCGGGCGGAAAAGAAGCTGGAAGCCTTCGCAAGAGCTTCGCTTCGGTTTGCTCCAACGAACTCTCGCCACTCGCTTCTCGCGTCGTACATCGACTCCTCCTACTTCGCGACGGCCATGCTCCGCTTGAGCCAGTACTGGTGACCTACCGCCAACAGATTGCTCACCAGCCAGTAGAGCACGAGGCCTGAGGGGAACTGATAGAAGAGGACGGTGAACATCACCGGCATGACCGTCATCATCATGCGCGCCTGGGCGGGATCCATGCTGGTGCTCGGTGTCAGCCGCTGCTGGAGCACCATGCTGGCGCCCATGACGAGCGGGAGGATCCGCACCGGGAGATCGAGAATGGGAAGGATCCCCACCTGCTCGGGAGCCGAAAGGTCGCGGATCCAACCGAAAAAGGGCGCTTGCCGCAGGTCAATCGAACTCTGAAGGGCGTAATAGAGGCCGATAAACACCGGGAACTGAAGCAGGATCGGGAGACACCCTCCGAGCGGATTCACACCCGACTCTTTGTAGAGCTTCATCATCTCCTGTGACTGACGCGAGCGATTGTCTGCGTACTTCTCCTGGAGCTCTTTGATCCGGGGCTGCAGGTTGCCCATCTTTGCCATGGAACGCATCTGTCGCGTGGTGAGCGGGGCGGTTGCGATCCTGACCAGCACCGTCAGCAAGATGATCGCGACGCCGTAGTTCGGAATGACGCTGTAGCAGATGTGCAAGAGGGCGGTGAACGCGCGCGTCAGCGGCGCCACCCACGTGTAGCCAAGGTCCACGGTCCGCTCGAGGTGCGAGCCCATTTCCGTCAGCAAGCTCAGGTCCTTGGGACCCACGTAGATCTCGACCTCTCGGGATGCGGAGTGCGAACTTGGCAGCTCGACCGGGCGAAATCCGAGCGACGCGTCTGCCTCCTTCGGCTCTTCGCCGCGCAGGAACTTCGCGATCGCTTCACGCGGAAGGTCTGGCACCATGGCAGCAAGGAAGTATCGGGATTCGGCCGCGACCCAGTCGATGTCGCCCTCGAAGGTCGGCGTGAGAGTGCCCGACGACGATCCGGTGAGCTTCGCGATGAAACCAGGGTCCCCAACAGAGCCAACGGGAATCCGGCGCACGCTGCCCTCATGCATGACCGCAAGGCGCTCGTCGAAGTACTTGGGCGCTCCACGCTGCACCATCGGCCAAGCCACCCAGAAACCGGGCGTAACTGTCTGGGGGCTGTCGTTGCGCAGCTCCACCGCAAGCCGCGCCTCGTAACGATCACGCTCGAAGGTGAAAGTTTTGCGGACCGTAAGACCGCCTGCCGTGTACTCGAACACCGCCGTCGAGGCGTCGTGGCTCACCACTCGGAACGATGCAAGAGCGAGGTCCCCGAGCCCGAGCTCCGGGAAAGGGGTCGCGAGAGCAACCTCGCCGTTGGGCCCGGGGGTTACGAGCTCGACTGGCCCCGCATCCTTCGCGGTGCTGTCGCGATACTTCGCAAGCTTCCAGCTGGTGAGGCCGGCCCCCCGTGTGGAAAGCTCCGCGCTGTAGAGCGGGGTCTCCACCCGCACGATTTGAGGCTTGGCTTCGTCACTTCCTGGTGTCGGCGGCGGAGGCGCCAGCTTGGGGCGCGCAGCGCTGGCGGCCGGCGCCGCCTCGGCGCTGCGCTGCGACTCCGTGGCCACGGGCGCCTGCGGTGTGGCTGCGGGCTTCGGTGGGGGCGGCGGCTGCAAGAACTGCCACGTCACCAAGACAAGAAACGAAAGGGCGAATGCGAGGAGAAGGTTTCGGTCCACGCGCGCTCTTTACGGCACCGGGTCCGGCCCGCCGGGGTGGAAGGGATGACAGCGCGCCAGTCGGCGGAGTGCCAGCCAGCAGCCGTGCAGCGCTCCGTGGCGTTGCAATGCCTCCTGCGCGTAGACAGAGCAGCTCGGCTCAAAGCGGCAGACATCGCCGAGCAGAGGAGAGAACAAAAGGCGATAGACGCGCAAGATCAAGACGCCGAGCGCTGCGGGACGAACCGCAGCGCTGCGGTTCGGAAGAGTGAGGTGTTCTCCCCTCAACCTAGGACCTCACTCAATTCTTGCGAGATTTCCCTCGCGCCGAGCCTAGCCGCCCCCTGACGGGCGATCACCACAAGGTCTACGCGCGGAGCGAGCAAACGCTGGCTTCGTCGGAACCACTCTCGAATCCCACGCTTCACCCGGTTTCTCACGACTGCATTGCCGACACGCCTGCTCACCGTGACTCCGAGCCGCGGCTGATCGGCCGACGTCTCGGGTTCGCGCCGCGCTAGCAGCACGACGAAGTGCTCGGTCGTCATCCGTTGCCCGAGACGCGCCACACGTTGGAACTCCCGGGAACGTCGCAGGCGGGAGGCTGCAGGGAACCGCTCACGCGGCCCGCCCATCGCTTACTTCGAAGCGATCTTAACGACCAGCCGCTTGCGGCCCTTCGCGCGCCGTCGCTTGAGCACAAGCCGGCCACCTTTCGACCGCATCCGTGCGCGGAAACCATGCACACGCTTCCGGCGGATCCTGCTCGGCTGGTAGGTTCGCTTCATGGTTGGTGCTTTCTATTTGAGACCGAGCATGGTACCGCGCCCGAAGCAGGGCTCACCGCAGTCAAGAGGCTACCAAACAGCCAGCACAGGCGGCCCGAGGAACGGCGGAGCTTATCCAGCGGCCCGAGAGGCTGTCAACCCAGCTCGGGAGCACAACAACTGCACGGCGGCCTCACCGTTTGACGTGGTAAGATTACAGCTATGAGCCCTCGCTGTAGGCGAGGCACTCGCCTTGGACCTTCTCTCCGCGTGAACGGGGTGACCGCGGACACTGAGGGGAACCGGTAGAAAGCCTTGCAGATCACGGAGATGACCGAGTTCTCGACCAAGTCCTCTGATCTATCACTATTCCTACAGACTGAATATCTATCAAAGGAGTTGTGAAGCTATGAAGCTCGTGATCGCAAAGGCAGAGCTCCAGAAAGGGCTCGGGCGGATCCAAGCGATCGTTGAGAAGCGCAACTCCATGCCTATCCTTGCCAATGCATATTTGGAGGCCACCCAAAACGGTGGGAGTTCCCGACTCCACATTGCGGCGACGGATCTTGAAGTCGGGGTGCGCGGCTCCCATGATGCGCAGGTCAGCGCCCCGGGAAGTCTGACGGTCTCGGCAAAAAAGCTATTTGAGATCGTGCGCGAACTCCCCGACGAGCCACTCCACCTTGCGAGCACCCCAAACTCCTACCTCGAGATTCAGTGTCCTCGCTCACGGTTTGTCTTGGCCGGTACCGCCGGTGACGAGTACCCGACCCTTCCCACGACCTCTCCAAAGGCCATGGTTCGAATCCAAGCCAGCCTTTTGAGCGGGATGGTTGAGCGCACGATGTACGCCGCCTCGGCCGATGAGACTCGATATAACTTGAACGGGGTCTATTTCGAGGTGCTGCCTGACACCGGCAAGATTCGTATGGTGGCGACCGACGGCCACCGCTTGGCCTATCTCGATCGCGTGATTGGCGGCGATCTCTCGGGTCTCTCCAGCGGAGTCATCTTCCCGCGAAAGGGTCTGTCCGAGCTCAAGCGCCTCGTCGATGAAGAGGACGCGGACGAGGTGGAACTTGGCTTTGAGGGCAATAGCGGAGTTGCGCGAAGAGGCGAAGTCACCCTGGTGATGCGCCTCATCGAGGGTGAATTCCCAAACTACCGCCAGGTCCTCCCCAAACCCCCGCGGCATGTGCTGGTGCTCGAGAGGGAGCCTCTGATCCACGCCTTGCGCCGGGTCTCCGTGCTCTCCGTCGAGCGCAGCCGGTCCGTCAAACTTGAGATCCAGGAACGGCGTCTGCAGATCTCGTCGAACAATCCTGACCTTGGCGAGGGTCACGAGGAGCTCGAGATCGACTACGCCGGCGAGGCCCTTTGTCTCGGCTTCAATGCCCGCTACCTGCTGGACGCACTCGGCGTCCTCCAAGCGAAGGAAGTCCAGCTCGGCCTCCACGACGAGCTCTCCCCGGCCCAGATCCGACCTACCGATGATGTCGATAGCCTCGCGGTGGTGATGCCGATGCGAATCTAATCGGGACTGCTCTCCGACGGAACCGCAAGCCTTTACCGGGACTTACCCTTTCGGTACCGTTTTGTCCTAGTTCGGCGCGAAGGCGCCCCCATCGCACCGCGCGAACCCCCCAATAATCCGCGCGGGACCAGCGAGGCACCGCTGCCCGTGACCTATGACGCGAGTTCGATCGAGGTGCTCGAAGGCCTCGACCCGGTTCGAAAACGCCCGGCGATGTACATCGGGACCACCGGTCCTGAGGGGCTCCATCACCTGGTCTACGAGGTCGTCGACAACTCCGTCGACGAGGCCCTGGCTGGCTATTGCCGCGAGATCATCGTGGTGGTCCACGACGGCAATAGTGTCACGGTCACCGACGACGGCCGCGGGATCCCCGTGGACCAGCACCCGACCGAGAAGCGCTCTGCGGCCGAGGTGGTGATGACCACCTTGCACGCGGGCGGCAAGTTCAACGAGAACACCTACAAGGTCTCCGGCGGTCTGCACGGCGTGGGCGTCTCCGTCGTTAACGCTCTTTCCGATCGCCTCGAACTCGAGATCAAGCGCAACGGGAAGGTCTGGCGACAAACCTATGCGCGGGGTGTACCCCTTGAGCCCCTCGCCGCGATCGGTACGACGGACAAGACCGGGACCAAGGTCACCTTCCATCCGGATCCAGAGATCTTTTCCTCCATCGAGCTTTCGTTCGACGTGCTCTCCCAGCGCCTGCGGGAGCTGTCGTTCCTCAATGCAGGCATCCGAATCCAAATCACCGACGAGCGGAGCGGGAAGTCCCATGATTTTCGCTACGAGGGTGGAATCGTTTCCTTCGTCGAGCATTTGAACCGCAGCCGCACGCCTCTGCACCGGCCGCCCATTTACATTTCGGGTCAGCGCGAGTTCGAAGTACGCGGGCGCAAAGTTCCCGTCACGATCGAGGTCGCACTCCAGTACAACGAGACCTACAACGAGAGCGTCTTCTCCTTTGCCAACAACATCAACACGGTCGAGGGCGGGACTCATCTCATCGGTTTCCGCACGGCGCTGACGCGCAGCTTCAACCGCTACTTCGCTTCCCAGTCGAAGAACGGCAAGGGCGAGGCGGAGTCCGTGACCGGGGATGACGTGCGAGAGGGCCTGACGGCCGTGATCTCCGTCAAGCTCCCACAGCCCGAGTTCGAGGGTCAGACGAAGGCCAAGCTCGGGACGAGCGAGGTCCGGGGTCTGGTCGAGAACCTCGTCTACGACCAGCTCGGTGCGTATCTCGAAGAGAATCCCCCGATCGCGAAGTCGATCACCTCGAAGGTTCTCGACGCCGCGCGGGCGAGGGCCGCCGCGCGCAAGGCGCGCGATCTTGCACGGCGCAAAGGAGCCCTTGCCGATTACAGCCTTCCCGGAAAGCTCGCCGACTGCCAAGAGCGTGACCCTGCAAAGTGTGAGCTCTTCATCGTGGAGGGAGAGTCCGCCGGTGGATCCGCCAAGCAAGGACGGCTGCGCGAGACGCAGGCGATTCTGGGGATTCGCGGCAAGATTCTGAATGTCGAGCGTGCCCGGATCGACCGCATGCTCTCGAGCCAGGAAATCCAGGCCCTGATCGCGGCCATCGGCTGCGGCATCAGCTCTGAGTTCGACGCCACCAAGGCCCGCTACCACAAAGTGATCATCATGACGGATGCCGACGTCGACGGGAGCCACATTCGCACGCTCTTGCTGACGTTTTTCTACCGTCAGATGCGCGATCTCATCGAGCGGGGCTATCTCTACATTGCGCAGCCCCCCTTGTTTAAGGTGAAAAAGGGCAAGAGCGAGCGTTACGTGAAGGACGAGCCTGCGCTGCGTGCCCATCTGCTCGACCTCGCCTTGCGCAGCAGCGTGATCGTGCCGGCGGGGAGCGAGGAGCCCCTCTCTTCCGAGGCGGCACGGCAGCTGCTCGAACTCGCGAGCGAGTACGAGCGCCTCGTCCAGCGGATGGCGCTTCGCCGGATCGACGAACGGGTGGTCGACGCCGCGGTCTGGGCGGGCGCGCCCCGGGAATCGGATCTGGCGGACGCCGGGGCGCTGCGGGGCAGGGTTGCGGAGGGCATTCGGGCGAAGCTCGCCGAGACGGCGCCGGCGGCCCTGCCAGCGAATTTCAGCGTTGAGCCCGATCCCGAGCACGGCGGCTCGACGCTGCTCGTGGAGACACGCCGCGCGGGCGTCGTCTACCGCACACCCTTTGACGCGGAGTTCGTACGCTCGCCGGACTACCAGCGGCTCGGCATCCTGGCTGCGCAGATGAGCGGCCTCGGCCGGGGTCCGTTTCGCATCTCGGGAGCGGTGGCCGAGACGGACGCAGCGCTCGCGACGCCGGTCCTTCTCCTGCAGCGCGTGCTTGAGCTCGGGCAGAAGGGGCTTTCGGTGCAGCGCTACAAGGGCCTCGGCGAGATGAATCCCGAACAGCTGTCGGACACCACCATGGATCCCGCCAAGCGGACGCTGTTGCAGGTGCGGATCGAGGATGCGTACGAGGCCGACGAGATGTTCAGCAAGCTGATGGGCGACGAAGTCGAGCCGCGCCGGGAGTTCATCGAACGCAACGCCCTCGACGCACAGAACCTCGACATCTAGGCACACAGGAAGCCGCGTGGCGAGCGAGCCCTCCGAAACTCCCGAATCCGAAGACGAGCTCCCGAGCAGCGCGGGGGGCGCGCCGCCGCCCACGGGATCGCTCCAGCCCGTCAACATCGAGGACGAGGTTCGACGCTCGTTCCTCGACTACTCGATGTCGGTGATCATCAGCCGCGCGCTGCCCGACGTCCGGGACGGCCTGAAGCCGGTCCACCGACGCATCCTCTATGCCATGCAGCAGGAGGGACTGCTCTCCACCCGGGCCTACTCCAAGTGCGCGGGCGTCGTGGGCGAAGTGTTGAAGCACTACCACCCCCACGGTGACGGCGCGGTCTATGACGCGCTGGTGCGACTCGTGCAAGATTTCTCGCTGCGTTACCCGCTGATCGACGGACAGGGCAACTTCGGCTCCATCGACGGCGATCCAGCCGCCGCCTACCGCTACACCGAGTCGCGCCTCCATCCCCTGGCGGAGGAGATGCTTCGCGATATTGATCGCGACACGGTCGACTTCGTCCCGAACTTCGACGGCTCGACGGTAGAGCCCGTGGTTCTCCCGACGCCGTTTCCGAACCTCTTGGCCAATGGCTCGACCGGGATCGCGGTGGGCATGGCCACGAACGTCCCCCCCCACAACCTGCGCGAGCTCGTGGACGCGCTCGTGCTCGAGGCGCGCAACCCGGACTGCACGCTGAATGATCTGCTCGAGAAGATGCCGGGTCCGGACTTTCCGACGGGTGCCATGATCTGCGGTCGCGAGGGGATCCGCGACGCCTACGCGACGGGGCGAGGCCTCATCACCGTGCGCGCCCGCGCCAAGACCGAGGAAACCAAGCGCGGCGCGCGCATCGTCGTGAGCGAGATCCCCTACCTCGTGAACAAGGCGACGCTGCTCGAGCGCATCGCGGAGCTCGTGCGCGAGAGCAAGGTCGACGGCGTGACGGACCTGCGCGACGAGTCGAACCGGCAGGGGATGCGCATCGTCATTGAGCTCCGGCGCGATGCTCCCGAGGACGTGATCCTCAACCAACTCTACAAGCTGACGCCGCTTCAGACGACGTTCGGTGTCAACCTGCTTGCACTCGTGAACGGGCGCCCCCAGACGCTAGGCCTGAAAGAGGCGCTGCGTCTGTTCATCGACTTCCGCAGGGAAACGGTGGCTCGCCGGGCCGCCTACAACCTCGCCCAGGCCGAGGCGCGGGCGCACCTGCTCGAAGGGTTCGCAATCGCCCTCGACAACCTTGACGCCGTCATCGCACTGATCCGCGGCGCCGAGGACGCGAACGCTGCGCGCGGCGAACTCATGACGCGCTTTGCGCTCTCGGAGCGACAGGCCCAGGCCATTCTCGACATGCGCCTGCGTGCCCTCACCGCGCTCGAGCGCCAGAAGATCGCCGACGAGCTGGCCGAGGTGCGCGCGAAGATCGCGGATCTGAAGGATCTGCTGGGGAGCGACACCCGCGTCCTTGAGGTGATCGTGACCGAGCTCACGGACATCCGGGAGCGCTTCGGAGACGAGCGGCGCACCGAGATCACGGGGCCCGTCGAGAGCTTTACCACCGAGGATCTCATCGTCGAGGAGGACATGGTCGTCACCATGTCGCACCTCGGCTACGCGAAGCGCAACGCCGTCGCGCAGTACCGTGCGCAGCGACGAGGCGGCAAGGGCGTGACGGGGATGGACACCCGGGAAGAGGACTTCGTCGAGCACCTGTTCGTGGCGTCGACTCACGCGTACATCCTCTTCTTCTCCAACAAAGGACGCGTGCACTGGCTGAAAGTCCACGAGCTCCCGCAGGTGGGGCGCGCCGCACGGGGCAAGGCGCTCGTGAACCTCCTGCAGCTCGGAGAGGGCGAACGCATCCAAGCCCTCTTGCCGGTGCGGCGTTTCGATGAACGGGGATACGTTCTCTTGTGCACACGAAAGGGTGTGATCAAGAAAACCGACCTCGATGCATACGCCAATCCGCGGCGCGGCGGGATCATCGCCATCAATCTCGAGGATGGAGACGAAGTGATCGCGGCCCGCCGCACGATGGGCAGCCAGGAGGTGCTGATCGCGACGCGAACCGGCAAGTCGATCCGCTTCCCGGAGACACAAGTGCGGCCGATGGGGAGGGCTGCGACGGGCGTGCGCGGCATTCTGCTTTCCGAGTCCGACGAGGTCGTCGGAATGGAGATCCTCTCGCCCGGCGCGACCATCCTGACGGTCACTGCCAACGGCTACGGCAAGCGCACACCCCTCGACGACTACCGCAAGCAAAATCGCGGCGGCCAGGGCGTGATCACGATTCGCACGAGCGACCGCAACGGCCCCGTCATCGGCGTGGCGCAGGTGACGGATCCGGACGAGGTCATGCTGATCACGAACGGTGGCAAGGTGCTGCGTTGTCGGGTGAGCGGCATCTCGACCATGGGACGCGTGACGCAAGGCGTGCGCCTCATGGAGCTGTCCGAGGGCGAGCGGCTTGTGGCCATGGCGCGTCTGGCGGAGGGCGATGACACGGGTGCCACGCCGAGCGAGGGCAGCGCCGCCGGCGGCGGAAACGGGGCCTCCGGCGCCCCGGCTGAGTAGTGCCTCCCACCCGCCGCTCGAAGGCTCTCTTCTCCCGCGCGAGGCGGTCCATCCCGGGGGGTGTCAACAGCCCGGTGCGAGCGTTTGGCGCCGTCGGCGGTGTTCCGCGCTTCCTCGTGCGCGGCAAGGGCGCTCGGGTGTGGGACGCCGACGGCAACTCCTATATCGACTACGTCCTCTCCTGGGGTCCGCTCATCCTCGGCCACGCGGAGCCGCGGGTCGTGCGCGCCGTGCGCGCCGCGGCCGCGCGCGGCACGAGCTTCGGCGCGCCCACGCAGGGTGAGACCGAGCTCGCAGAAGCCATCCGGGATGCGCTCCCGAGCCTCGAGCGTGTGCGCATGGTGAGCTCAGGCACCGAGGCGGCGATGAGTGCGTTGCGACTCGCTCGCGGAGCAACTGGCCGGCCCCGCATCGTGAAGTTCGATGGCTGCTACCACGGCCATGCCGATGCGCTTCTGGTCGGCGCCGGGAGCGGCGTCGCGACGCTCGGCATCCCGGGCTCCCCGGGTGTTCCTCCTGCCTTTAGCGAGCTCACGGTGCAGGCGCCCTACAACGACCTGGACGCGGTGGCGAGCGCATTCGAACGCTGGGGGAGGGAGATTGCAGGCGTGATCGTCGAGCCCGTGGCGGGGAACATGGGATTCGTTCTCCCCCAGCCCGGATTCCTCGAGGGTCTGCGCAGCTTGTGCGACGCACATGGCGCCCTTCTCATTTTCGATGAGGTGATGACAGGATTTCGGGTCGCCTTTGGGGGAGCGCAGACACGATTCGGTGTGCGGCCCGACCTGACCTGCCTCGGCAAGGTGGTGGGCGGCGGCCTTCCGGCAGCGGCCTACGGCGGGCGAGCGGACCTGATGACGAAAATCGCGCCCGAAGGCCCCGTCTACCAGGCGGGAACGCTCTCGGGCAACCCGCTCGCGGTCGCGGCGGGGCTCGAGACGCTGCGGCAGCTCCGGCGACCCGGGGTGTACGAGCAGCTCGAAGCCTGTACCTCGGCGCTCGTGGTCGGCCTGCGCGAAGCCGCGGACGAGGCCGGGGTCGAGTTCACTGCGGGGAGCCTCGGGGGGATGTTCGGGTTCTTCTTCCACCCCGGCCCCGTTCGCAACTTCGAGGAGGCGAAGAAGGCGAACGCCGAGCGGTTCCGGGTCTTCTTCACATCGATGCTGGAGCAGGGCGTCTACCTTGCGCCCTCTCCTTTCGAGGCAGGTTTCGTCTCCCTTGCCCACCGCCCGACGGATCTGCGCAAAACGATCACTGCCGCTCGCGCTGCGCTTCGCCTCGCAGCGCGGGTGCGTTGAGCCGGGGGAGGGCGTCGGCTATGGTGCGGCCCGTTTTTCGGTGCGCGGGTTTGCGGCGCGCCCTTGTCCGAACCGCGGGTAGCTCACGAACGTGATCGGGGATGAGACACGACGCGGAGCGGCCGCGTACCAGGGAGCCCTGGAGGCTGTCTTCGCCCTCGCCATCGGAGCGGGCATCGGCTATTGGGCCGATGGCCACTTCGCGAGCTCTCCGCGCTGGCTGATCGTGGGCACGATCGTGGGATTCGGGGCCTTCGTGCTGCGCCTTTTTCGCATGCGGAAGCTTTTCGACGAGGGGCCGCCCAGCGGCGGAACTGCGAAGCGCTGAGGGTCGTTTGCAGCTCAATTCCATTGAACGCCTGAACCTCGCGATCGCCGCCGGTGCGGTGGCGGTGGGCTATGCCGCGGGGGGCCCCGTCTTTGCGACGAGCCTCGCCCTCGGAGCGGGGATCGAAGGCGTGAATTTCCGGGCGCTCCGCAGCGGGACCCAGCGCCTTTTCGCGGGCGACCTCGCAGTGGGTCACGCCTGGCTCGCGGGCTTTGGCCTGCGCTTTGTGGTGCTCGCGGGGGCGATCGCTCTTTCGCTGCGTGCAGGCGCGCACCCCGTGGGCCTCGTGCTCGGGCTCTCGACGATCGTCCCCGCGGTGATTGTGGGGGCGTGGCGTGCGCGGCCGCCGATTGGGAATCCAGAGCCGGGACCTCCTCCCGAGGATCCGAGCTGGGACGCGTGGAACCCGTGGCTCGCGCGCGAGCGCGACCCGGCGGAGTCGGAGGAGCGATGAGCGGAGGCGAGATCCTCGTATCCGCGTACGCAGTCGGAGTGCTGGCGCGCGTGGGACTCGCCGCCGCGGTGCTCCTGGCTGCCAGCTTCGCGGTGCGCCGGCAGATCGCTGCCGCTGGCGGCGGGGTGGTGCCCGATGAAGGCGTGACCCTGCGGAACGTCTTCGAGGTGCTGGTCGCGGGACTGACCTCGCTTGCTCGCCAGACCATGGGACCGGAGTGGAGGCGCTGGTTTCCCTTCGTGGGCGCCATGTTCTTCTTCATTTTGGTGTCGAACCTGCTGGGTCTCATCCCCGGCGGCGCCGGCGCGACGAATGACGTGAACGTAGCGGGCGCATGGGCGATCATTTCCTACGGGCTTTTCAACTACGTCGGGATCCGCCAGCACGGTCTCAAGAACTACCTCGTCAAATATATGGGGCCGAGCTTCTACACCTGGCACGTGGGCGGCAGGCATATCCACGTCCGAGCGCTCTTTTGGCTGTTCTTTCCCCTCGAGACCGTCCTCGACGCCGCGCGCATGCTGACGCTCAGCATCCGTCTCATCGCCAACATGTTCGCCGATCACACCGTGGTGGGAGTGTTTCTGCTCCTCGTACCACCGGTCGTACCCGCAATTTTTCTCGGCCTGGGAATGCTTGTGGCTTGCCTCCAGGCCTTCGTCTTCGCGCTGCTTACGATGATCTACATCAACCTGGCGCTCCAAGAGGCCCACTAAGGGGACGCTCGAGGCTGCGCGGTCACCCGAACAAGGAGACGATCGTCATGCGAAAGTTTGCGAAGCTCGCCCTCTGGACCCTGGCCGCGGCACTCCTGCCGCTCACCGCTTCCGCCGCAGACGGTGGTGAAGCGGCGAGCAATCTGGGTCCCGCGCTGGGTGCGGGGCTTGCGATTGGGCTCGCGGGCTTTGGCTGTGGGATCGGCCAGGGCCTGACCGCTGGCAACACGACCGCCGGCATTGCGCGCAACCCCGGAGCCGCGGGCTCGATGTTCGTGAACTACATCCTCGGGATGGTGCTGATCGAGTCGATCGCGATCTACGGGCTCGTGATCGCGTTCCAGCTCGTCGGGAAAATCGGTTAACCCCGCCCGGGTTTGCAGCGGCCGGAGGTTGTCGCTGCGGCTCGGCGTAGGCCGCGCGCGCAGCCGCGCATCCTGTCGCTGCGGGAGCGCGCGGCTCGCGAACCCGCGGCGCTTTGCCCGACCGTGACGCGCGGCCGGCTCATCGTCTTCGAAGGCCTCGACGGCAGCGGGAAGACGACGCAGCTCTCGTGGCTTGCGAGCGCACTCCGTGGGGCGGGACACCCAGTGGTGACGACCCGCGAGCCGACGGGCGGCGCCTACGGGCGCCGCATCCGTGCCATGGCCAAAGGCAGCCAGCGCGTGGCCGCGGAAGAAGAGCTGCGCTGGTTTGTGGAAGACCGGCGGGAGCACGTCTCCCGCGTCATCGCGCCCGCTCTTGCACGGGGCGAGATCGTGCTCTCCGACCGCTACTACCTCTCGACCGTCACCTATCAGGGAGCCCGCGGTCTTGACTGGGCCGCCATCCTCGCGCAAAGCGAAGCCGAGTTTCCGAACCCCGACCTTGTGCTTTTGCTCGAGATCGATCCGTCGCTGGGGCTCGCCCGCGTAAGCGAGCGCGGCGCAGGCGCAGAACCCGCGTTTGAGGAAAAGGACTTCCTCGCGCGCGTCGAGCGCCTCTATCATGAGCTGCCCTGCACTTACCTTGAGCGGCTCGATGCGCGCGGCGAGCCTGAGCGCGTGCGCGAGGCCGTGGGCGAAGTGGTTCGGCGCAGGCTCGGGTTGCCCTAGAAGCGCCGCGCCTAGAGGTCGATCTCCCACGGTGTTGCCGGTACCCCGGTCCGGACGAGCTCGCGCATCAGCTCGCCGAGCCGGCTTGGGGCGAAGCAGTCGCCGCGATCGGGAAGATCGGAAAGCGGCCACCAATGCAAGCCGCGAAACCAGTCACGCTCGTCTCCGAGCTCAAGGCCTGCGGCCCGCGGCTCGAAAGCCTCCGTCTGCACCAGGAAGTATCTCTCCTTCTGGAGGATCTGCTTTCCCGTGTACTCGAAGACATGCTCGCGCCTCCACACCTCGGCTCCCGCCTCGACCTTCGAGAGCCCTGTCTCCTCCTTAAGCTCCCGGGCGAGGGCCTGCTCCGCGGTCTCACCGCGTTTCAAAGCTCCGCCGGGCGTAATCCACATCTCACGAGCCAGCCAAGGGAAGCGAAACCGCATCAGCAAGAGCTCGTGCTGCGGGGTGAGAAGGAGAGCGCGAACGGCTCGCCGCACCTCGGGAATCATGAGGGAGAACAACTACCCTTTCCTCTGGCGCCATCGGCGCCTCCGATCAAGCTCGGGGTTGGTAGGGACCGCAGCCGTTGTGCACAATGTGCCAACGGCGATCGCCCGAAAGGAGGGGTGTGGAAGCTCTGGGAGTCGATCACATCGATCTCACCGTGAGCGACCTGCGGCGCTCCGGCGAATTCTACGAGCTCGTGCTGGGTGCCCTCGGATTTTCCCGCATCGAACACCCGACGTACACAGCATGGTCCAATGGGCGCATGAACATCGGTCTTCGCAAAGCGAGTCCCGCACACGGAACGACGGGCGTCGACCGATGCCGCCCGGGGCTTCATCATCTCGCCCTGCGGGCGAAGAGCCGATCCCACGTGGATGAGTTTCATCGCCTTCTCGTGGCGCGCGCTCTTCCCGTGCTCGATCCCCCGGCAGAATATCCAGAGTACGGTCCTTCGTACTACGCGGTGTTCTTCGCCGACCCAGACGCCATGAAGCTCGAGTTCGTGCACTTTCCCTGGGGCTACTGGCGACGCGTCCAAACGGAAGGTCACGATGCGCGGCCCCGCTATGAGCTGCGACGGTAGTCCGTCCTCTCCTCCGTCGGAGGTCTATGGGCGCACCCCTGGCACCTAGAAGAAGGTTCTCGCTGCACACTGAGCTCGTGGAAAAAGGCGCGAAGATCCGCAAGGCCCCCGATGTTACCTTCTATGGACACACCGAGATCGAAGTCCTCGATCCCGACGACCACGTGATCTGGTTCAGTGAGCCGCCCGCCTAACGGGAATCCTCCGCTTGCGGGCGGGGCTTCGCGACTTCTACCCACGCAAGAGGAAAGGGACGCGCCATAAGAGAAGTGGGCTCTTCGCGCCTCGAGAAATGGCAGCCAAAGAGGCCTGCGCAAAGACGAGCCCGCCCCCCCCGGCGCTCGAGGAGCAGAGATCGCCCTAGCCCAACTTCCGCAGTTCGCAGTTAATTTCAACTTTTTCTGGGCTCAGCCCGGGCGCAAGTGGCTGAATCTCCGTGATCCAGGCTCTAAAACGGGCGTGTAGTGCCGACCTCCTATCTTGCAGAGACCGTTTCGGCTTGAGATACATGCGTGGGGAGGTGAACCGCGGTTGTGCATCGCTCCGTCCGCTGTTAAAGCGGACGATCGCCACACGTATGGGCTTCTGGGCTTCGGCCTACGGTCCAAGTTGAAACGGGATGTAGTGCCGACTCGAGGACCTAAGTATGCGAATTACCGAGACCCAACACCATGAACTGCGGAAGTCGGGCTAGCGCGGGGGCGCGCTCTCGCCCTTGCCCGCGGTCGTCTCGGGGTGCGGGGAGGAAGGCGGCCTTCCGCCGAAGCGCACCAAGAGCGCGGCCCCGAGCGCAACCGAGGCGGCGGCGGGGATCAGAAACTGGATCGGTGTGTGCACGCCGGCCGCGTTGAATCCCGGGATCGGAAGGCGCGCCGCGAACCCCAGGGCGAGGTTGGCGCTCGCGTTCAGGGCGACATGGAGCAGGATTGGAGCCAAAAGCGAACCGGAGTAGTGTCGGGCCACCCCATACGCAATCCCGGTCACGAACTCGCTGAGGGTGGCCGCGAACCAAAGCACGAAGGATGTGCCGACGGCTCCCTCGCTCAGCGCCAGGGCGTAGAGCAACGCGGTGATCACGATCCCGCGGCCCGCTCCGAGCTGAGAAACGACGCCCTGCTGCACCACGCCGCGGTAGAACCACTCCGAAACGACGGGCTGGATGCCGATCCCGACGATCGCGCCCTCCAGCACTTCGAGTGCGCCCGCTGAGCTCAGCTTCTCACGGATCTCCGCGATCTCAGAGGCTTGAGACTGCGAGAGAGCCGCCTTCACCAGGTTGTCGAGCTCGCTCGCAAGAAGAGCCACGGGGATCAGCAGAAGGAGCGGCAGCAAGAAGCGCAGCCGCATGCCGCGCAGGCCAAGGCGTTCGGCTTGGGGCGGGGGAACCTGCCGTGCGGCAAGCGTGCCGACGCCACCGAATCCCACCACGAGGCCGAGCGCCGCGGCGAGCTGACGGGACCCCGCACTCCCCGCGGCGATGTCGATGACGAGGGAGCTCAGGATCGCGAGAAGCGTGATCCAGAACGCAACCCCCACGGTCGGGAAGGCGGTGGGGCGCTGCATTTAGGCGCCCAAAACCGGGGCCAGCGCTTGCCCGGTGTACGAGTTTTGGGCGCGCGCCACGTCTTCGGGTGTGCCTTCCACCACGATCTCGCCGCCGCGCGCTCCGCCGTCGGGCCCGAGGTCGATCACCCAGTCCGCCGTCTTCACGACGTCGAGATGGTGTTCGATCACCACCACCGTATTCCCGAGCGCGACCAGGCGCTGGAGAACCTCAAGCAGCTTCTCGACATCTGCGAAGTGAAGGCCCGTCGTCGGCTCATCGAGCAAGTACAGCGTGCGGCCAGTGTCGCGGCGGGAGAGTTCGCGGGCAAGCTTGATGCGCTGTGCCTCGCCGCCCGACAGGGTCGTCGCGGGCTGGCCGAGATGAATGTAATCGAGGCCGACGTCGTGGAGCGTCTGAAGCGGACGGCGCACCGCGGGGACGTTCTCGAGAAACGAGACGGCTTCCTCCACTGTCATCTCGAGGACATCGGCGATGGTCTTGCCCTTGTAGCGAATCTCCAGAGTCTCCCGGTTGTAGCGGCGGCCCCCGCACACCTCGCAGGTCACAAACAAGTCCGGCAGGAAATGCATTTCGATCCGCAGAATGCCGTCGCCCTGGCAGGACTCGCAGCGGCCGCCCTTCACATTGAAGGAGAAACGGCCTGGGTCGTACCCACGCACGCGCGCTTCGGGCACTTGGCTAAAGAGCGAGCGGATGCCGTCGAAGACTCCCGTGTAGGTGGCGGGATTGCTGCGCGGGGTGCGCCCGATCGGCGCCTGGTTGACGTCGATGACCTTGTCCAGCTGTTCGGCTCCGAGAAGCCGTGAGTACGCGCCGGGGACTTCCTGCGCGCCGTGGAGCTTTTGTGCGAGAGCGCGGTGAAGGGTGTCGTTCACGAGGGTCGATTTGCCCGAGCCCGAGACGCCCGTTACGACCGTGAAAAGGCCCAGCGGGAGGCGGAGCGTCAGGTCTTTCAAATTGTGCTCACGGCAGCCTTCGAGCACCAGGAACTTGCCCTCGGGCCTGCGCCGGGCTTGCGGCAGCGCGATGCGCCGTCGGCCCGAGAGGAAGGCGCCGGTCAGCGAGTCGGGATGCGCAAGGATCTGCTCCGGGCGCCCTTCCGCCACGAGCGCGCCGCCGTGGATGCCTGCGCCGGGTCCCATGTCGAGCACCCAATCCGCGGCTCGGATCGTCGCTTCGTCGTGCTCGACGACGATCACACTGTTGCCGAGATCTCGCAGGCGCAAAAGGCTCGCAAGAAGACGTGCGTTGTCACGCGGGTGCAGACCGATGGAGGGCTCGTCGAGGATATACAGCACGCCCATCAGGCTCGATCCCACCTGCGTGGCGAGCCGGATTCGCTGACTCTCTCCGCCGGAGAGGCTAGAGCTCGGCCGGTCGAGCGTCAGATAGTCGAGTCCCACGTCGCACAGAAAACGCAGGCGGTCGCGGATCTCGTGCAGCACGCGGTCGGCGATCGTGCGCTCGGACGGGGAGAGCTCAAGGCCGTCCAAGAAGCGTGCGGCCTCGGCGATCGAGAGCGCCGTCACCTCATGCAGGCCGCGTCCCCCGAGCCGAATGCTCCGCGCTTCAAGCCGCAGCCTCGCGCCACCGCAATCCGGGCAGGGGCGGGGGCTCATGTAGCGCGCCAACTGCTCTCGCACCGCGTCGCTTGAGGTTTCCTCGTGGCGCCGTTCGAGTTCACCGACGACGCCGTCCCAGCGGCGGCGTACGGTCTGCGGCTTTCCCTCCCGCTCAAATGTGAACGCGACCTCCGCGCGTCCCGTGCCGTGCAGGATTCCCTCTTGTGCAGAGCGCGGGAGCGCGCCGAAGGGCGTGTCCACCGACACTCCAAAATGCTTGGCCAGCGACGCGAGGAGCTGTGCGTAGTAACGTGGCATGCGCTTTCCGCCCCACGGTTCGATCGCGCCGCGTGCTAGGGAACGTTCGGGGTCCGGGACGATCCGGGCGGGGTCGAACTCATCGCGCGTCCCGAGGCCCGCACAGCGCGGGCAAGCCCCGTGCGGGCTGTTGAAGGAGAAGGTGCGCGGGGCAATCTCGGGGAAAGAGATGCCACAGTCCACACAGGCACTCGACTCCGAAAGCAGCCATTCCTCGCGACCCGGCCCGACATCCACCTTCACCAGGCCCGCCGCGAGCTTTGCCGCCGTCTCGAGCGACTCGGCGATGCGAGAACGCACGGACTCCTTCACCTGGAGCCGGTCGATCACGAGGTCGATCTTGTGCTTGTGCTGCTTGGCGAGGACGATGTCGTCCGCGAGTTCGCGCAGCTCTCCGTCGATCCGCACGCGCACGAATCCCTGCTTGCGAAAGGCCTCGAGCTCCTTCTTGTACTCGCCCTTGCGGTCCCGGACCACGGGGGCCAGCACTTGCACACGCGCGCCTTCGCCGAGGGAAAGGACGCGGTCGGTCATCTGCTCCAGGGTCTGCTTCGCAATGGGCTTGCCGCAGGACCAGCAGTGCGGACGGCCCACGCGCGCAAACAGCAGTCGCAGGTAGTCGTAGACCTCGGTGGTCGTACCGACGGTGGAGCGCGGGTTCTTGCTGGTGGTGCGCTGTTCGATCGAGATCGCGGGCGAGAGCCCGTCGATGGACTCGACATCGGGCTTGCTCATCTGCTCGAGGAACTGGCGGGCGTAGGCGGAGAGCGACTCTACGTAGCGGCGCTGCCCCTCGGCGTAGATCGTATCGAAGGCAAGGGAAGATTTGCCCGAGCCGGAGAGCCCGGTGATGACGACGAGGCGGTCCCTCGGGATCGAGACATCAATTCCGCGGAGATTGTGCTCGCGTGCGCCGCGGATCGTGAGGTGCGTTGCGGCGCCGGTCACGGAGCGTTGAGCGACCCTTCCGAAAAATCACGGTCCGAGACGGGCGGCGGCGGGAGCGTCACCTTTGGCGCGCTGGCCACCGTCGTATCCTTCTTCTCGATATAGGTCTGGCTGCGCAGCCGATTCACGAACTTCACGTATTCCTCTTCCGTCTTCTGCTCAAACAACATGGCCGTAAGCTCGGCCTTCACTTCCTCGTAGGACTTCTTCTTGAACTCGCGTCGCTCGGCCAGCTGAAGCAGGTTGCAGCCGAAGGGCATGCGGATGATGTCGCTCGTTTGTCCGGGCTCGAGTTTCTGGACAACCCCGGACATCCATCCGGCGAGCGAGGACATCTGGACCCAGCCCACGTCGCCGCCGTGTTCGGGATTGAGCTCCGAGAGATGGCGTGCCACCTGCTCGAAGGGCTCGCCGGCGCGGATGTGGCTTAGGGCATCCCGCACCTGACCGCAGGCCGACGCCTCGTCACGCTTCGACTCGCCGCCGAAGGTGACAAGAATGTGGCGCAGGTGCACTTCCTCGCCGCCTTCGGGCTGCTTGGCGTAGCGCTCGTCGTAGGCTTTGCGCACTTCGTGGTCGTCGACCTTCACCCGGGAGCGCACCATCACGTTCAGCACCTTGGTGCGCTGAATTTCAGAGCGGATCTTCTCGCGATAGGCGTCGTAGGAAAGCCCCCCGGCCTCGACGCTCTGACGAAGCTGGTCGCTGGTCAGGCCATTTTCCTTCGCAATCACCTTGATCGTGCTGTCCACCTCGGCGTCGGTGGCCTGCAGCTCAGCCCGCTTCACCATTTGCTCGAGCAGTCGCCGCTCGATGAGACGCTCGAGAAGCTCGCTCTTCATCTTGGCGACGTCGTCGTCGGTTGCACCCACCGCGCGGGCCCGGGTTTCGACCGAGCCGGCGAGCTCGTTCACCTCGGAGATCAGCACCACGTCGGGACCGACCTGTGCGGCGATTCCGTCGACGAGCTGCTCGTCGGCGCGCCCGGAACCCGCCACGCCCACGGCAAAGGCGACGGCGAGCGGGACGACCAGACGGCGGAAAGTGGGCGTCATGGACTCCTCCTTGCGCCGGCGGCGAGCCTAGCAACTGGCGGCGCCGAACGAAGCACCCCGGTAGACTGCGCTCCGGCCGGGGAGGATGCGAGGGGGATGGAGGCGCGCGGGAGCCTCGTTGTGCCGGGAATCGCCCAGGCGCTCCGCCACGAGCAGGTCCGCGCCAACGGCCTTCGCTTCCATGTCGCCGCGTGCGGTGAGGGCGATCGCCTGGCCCTCTGCCTCCACGGCTTTCCCGAGAGCTGGTTCTCGTGGCGCTTTCAGCTGCCCCTGCTCGCACGCCTTGGGTACCGCGCCTGGGCGCCTGATCTCCGGGGCTATGGCGAGAGCGATCGACCGGGACGCCTGCAAGACTACGCAATCGAGCGTCTGATCGATGACGTGGCGGGTCTCGTCGACGTTTCGGGTGCGCGGACGACCGTCCTGCTTGCCCATGACTGGGGCGCAGTCGTGGCGTGGTACTTTGCGCTGCGCAACACGCGCCCCCTCGACGGGCTTGTGATCTTGAACGTGCCACACCCTGCGTGCGCGGAGCGCGAGCTGCGCCGCTTGGCGCAGCTGCGACGCTCCTGGTACGTGTTCTTCTTTCAAATCCCGTGGCTGCCCGAATGGCTCCTCGGCCTGCGCGGTGCCTCCGCGATCGGCGAAGCCTTCCGGCGCAGCGCCGTCGACAAGAGCCGATTTCCCGACGCGGTGGTTCGGGTCTACCAGGACGCTGCGGCGCGGCCTGGCGCCCTTTCGGCCATGCTGAACTACTACCGCGCACTGCTGCGGGGCGGCGGGGCGCGCCGGCAGCGCGCGCTCGGCTATCCGCCGATCCAGACGCGGACCCTCATGCTGTGGGGAGAGGAGGACGTCGCCCTCACCAAGGCCACGACCTTTGGCACCGAGCAGTACGTGCGCGAGCTCACCCTGCGCTACCTGCCCGGCGTCTCGCATTGGGTGCAGCAAGAGGCGCCCGAGAGCGTGAATGCGATGCTCGAGGCGTGGCTCACACACAAGCCCGTGCCCGAACACCCGGCGGCGGACAGATCCACGGTCGCTAGGGTCTAGGGGAAAGGCGCAGCCGCGCACCCCCGCAAAAGCCAAGCACCTCTCGCGAGGCCTGCAAGACGCGTGCGCTACGCCGCGGGCGCGGGCTCGATCCGCAGCGCGAAGGCTGGACTTTCCGGGTCGCCTTCCGCAAGGCGCAGGACGCGGGCGGAAGGCGCGATCTGCAGTCCTTCGATCTCCACCTTCCCGGTGGGGGATCCAAGCACGAGCGCGTAGAGCGCGCCGCCCTTTTGCGTGAAGCGCACCGGCGTGCCGTCGCTCGTGACTCCCGCGGCCCGTCGCCAGGGCCGGGTGCCGTAGATCGCTTCGCCGCAGGCGGCGAGCCAGCGTCCAAGGCCGAGCAGCCGCTCGCGCTGCAGCACGGGAATCGTGCCGTCGGGCATGGGACCCACGCCGAGCAAAAGGTTTCCGTTCTTGCTGACGACGTCGCAGAGCAGGTGCACGAGCTCTCGGAGCGAGAGGGAATGCGCCGGCGTCTCATTTCGGTTGTAACCGAACGCAAGGCCGATCCCGCGCGTAAGCTCCCACTTGCGAGGGTAGATGTCCGCGATGGCCGAGTACTCGGGCGTGTTGAAGTCAAGATGGGGCTGACGACCGAACACGAAGCGATCATTCACGACGCCGTCGGGCACCGCGGCGTAGTAGTCGGCGAAGAGCTGCACGAGGTCGGCCTCGCGCGGGTAGCCGATGTCATTCCACATCACGCAGGGCGCGTAGCGGGCGATGAGCTCGCGCCAGTGCGCGTTGGCGTACGCCAGGTACTGCGCGCTCTGCGGGATGCACTTCATGAGGGACGGCAGGTCGCGGATCGGACCCGGCTCGAAGGTCCAGTCGAGGCCACCCGAGTAGTAGAGGCCATAGCGCAGCCCCTGCGCGCGCACCGCGACGCCGAGCTCCCCGACGAGGTCGCGCGTCGCATGCCAGCCGGGAAGGAAGGGGTTGGGCGTCGCGCTCGGCCAGAGCGTCCAGCCGTCATGGTGCTTGGAGACCAGCACGACGTAGCGCACACCCGCCTGCGCGAAGAGCTTTGCCCAGGCTCTGGGCTCAAAGCGCCTTGCGGCCTCGTCGAACATCGGGCCGAAACGCTCGTACTCGAAGTCCTTGCCGAAGGTTGCGTCATGCCAGGCGCGCGCGGGGCTGTCCTCGATCCGGATGGTATTCCAGTACCACTCGGGGTAGGCGTCGTGACGGAACCAGTACTCCCAGCCGTGCGCCTTCGCGACCTCGTGGAAATTTCCGATGGGCTCTGCCCACGCAGGCACCGCGGACGGCCCCCAGTGCGGCAGCACACCCAGCTTGGCGTCATCGAACCAGGCGGGGAGAGCACGGGCTTGGAACTGCTGGAGGAGCGCCTCGCGGCTTTCGTCCGCCATGGCGCACATCATCGCACGCGCAGGGCGGCCCTGTTAGCGTCGACTGATCTCGTAGGTCACAAGGTCGGGCCGGGGCCGGCGTGCGATCACCTCGACGGGCGCTCCGCCGATCCGCGAGAACAGCACCTCGACAAATCCCTGCGCAGTGTGGCGCGCCGAGTCCGGAAAATCTGCAGCGCCCTGCACTTCGATCGTGTAGATGCCCGTGGACTCGTCACTGGTGATGATCCAGTCCATGAAGCTGTACATGGCCGAGGCCAGCTGGACCATGGCCTGCCCTGCGCGGTGGCCCCAGCGGTCTGCAGCCGCGAGGAAGTGGCGGTACGCCCCCACCGCCATCATGCGCTCCGCCGCCTTTGCCCCCCGCGCCACGAGATAGCTTGGGCGTCCCTGCCCCTCCACGGCGCACAAGAGATCGAGACAGCGGCCATACACATCGATGGGATACCAGAGGCTCGGCACGACCATCTCGTCGAAATGGGCCATGTCTCCGGGCTTGAGCAGATTCTCGAGATCCTCCTCGCGGATGCGCCTCTCCATCCGCAGCCGGTGGATGTCCTCGGCGACGGATTGGAAAGCCACGCCCTTAATCGATGCCTGGGTCATCGTCGTCCCCTCCGCGCCCCCCGCCGATCGGCCGAGGTCGCCGAGGACTTGAGGGGGGAGCATCGGGGGATGCCCCGAGATTGGCGAGCAGCCGTGCCGCCGCGTCGAAAAGTCCCTCCGGACCTGTGCCGGGTGCTGCGGCATAGATCTTGTGGTCCGGTGTCACACGCATCGCGCCGCCCGCCTGGGTGAGCAGGCTCACGAGCCGCTGCGGGTCCACCCTCGCCGAAGGGCCCACCGTGAGGACGATGTCGCCGCGCTGCACCTCGAGCATCACGATGCCCAGCCGGCGCGCGGCGATCTTGAGTCGGATCACCCGCAGGAGATTCTCGCCCTCCCGCGGCAGCGGGCCATAGCGGTCGAGGACTTCGTCGCGGATGCGGTCCACCTCGGCGCCTTCGCGCGCAGAAGCCAGCCGCTTGTAAAGCACGAGGCGCTGCGACACCTCGGGCACGTAGTCATCGGGCAGTTTGGCCGTGACGGGAAGGCGAATCTCGGGATCGATCTCCGCGTCGCGCACATGCCCGCGCAGCTCCTCGATCGTTTCCTCAAGCATCTGCATGTAGGTCTCGTAGCCGAGCGCTGTGAGGTTCCCCGACTGCTCTCCCCCAAGCAGGTTCCCGGCCCCCCGGATCTCAAGATCCATGTTCGCGAGTTTGAACCCCGAGCCGAGTTCGTGGAAGTCCTGGATCGCCTCGAGCCGGCGCTTGGCGTCGAGAGCGAGCGCATCCTCATCGGGCACGAGGAGGTAACAATAGGCGCGGTGGTGGCTGCGCCCGACGCGCCCGCGCAGCTGATGCAGCTGGGCGAGCCCGAACGTATCCGCGCGGTGGATCAGGATGGTGTTCGCACGACCGACGTCGAGACCGCTCTCGATGATGCTCGTGCAAAGCAGGACGTCGGCTTCCCCGTGCAAGAAGGCGAGCATTCGCTTTTCGAGCTCATTCTCCCGCATCTGGCCGTGTGCGACGAGAAGTTTTGCCTCGGGCACGACGCGGGCGAGCATCTCCGCCACCGGCCCGATCGTGTGCACGCGGTTGTGGACGAAGAAGACCTGCCCCCCGCGCCTGGTCTCGCGCAGGATCGCCTCGCGCACGAGGGACTCGGAGAAGCGGCAGACCTGGGTGCGGACGGCGAAGCGCTCGGCCGGCGGCGTATCGATCACGGAGAGCTCGCGCAGCCCCGTGAACGCCATCTGGAGTGTGCGCGGGATGGGCGTCGCGGTAAGCGTCAGGACGTCCACCGTTTTCTTCATCTGCTTGATCCGCTCCTTGTGGGCGACTCCGAAGCGGTGCTCTTCGTCCACCACGAGCAGGCCGAGGTCGCGAAAGCGCACGTCCTTCTGCAGCAGGCGGTGCGTTCCGATCACCAGATCGATGCTGCCGTCGACCAGCCCTTCGAGGATGGCCCGGGTCTGCTTGGGCGTGCGGAAGCGAGAGAGTGTCTCGATCCGCACCGGGTAGCCTACAAAGCGCTTGGCGAAGGTCTCCTCGTGCTGCTGGGCGAGGACCGTGGTGGGCACGAGCACGGCGACCTGTTTGCCCTCCATCGCCACGCGGAAAGCGGCGCGTATCGCCACCTCGGTCTTGCCGTAGCCGACGTCCCCGCACACGAGACGGTCCATCGGGCGCTCGCGGCAGAGGTCGCTAAGAACGTCGTCGATTGCGGCGAGCTGGTCCGGGGTTTCCTCGTGGGGAAAGGCCGCCTCAAACTCCTCGAGCTGGCGGTCGCGCGGCGCGAAGGCGTAGCCCGGTGCGAGCTCCCGGGCGGCGTGCACCGCGAGGAGCTCCGTCGCCATATCCTTGAGCGAGCGCCTGACCTTGTGCTTAACGCTTGCCCAGGTAGCGCCGCCCAGGCGGTCGATGCGCGGTGGCTGGCCGTCGGCGCCGACATAGCGCTGGACCAGATTGAGGCGATGGACGGGGACAAAGAGCTTGTCTCCACCCTCGTACTCGATCCTCAGGAACTCCCCGGACGCTTGGCCGAGCTCGAGGTTCACAAGGCCGCGGTACACGCCGATCCCGTGCTCGGCATGGACGAGGGGGTCGCCCGGCGCGAGCTGCGCCAGACCTTCAACAGCTGCGCCCTCGCGCCAGCTGGTCCGGGTGCGCCGCTTCTCGCGCGGACCGAAGATTTCCTCCTCGGTCACGACGACAAGTTTCTCGAGCGGCAGCACAAACCCCTCGGATAAGCTCGCGACCCGCACCTCCACCCGCCCGGGCGCCGACCAGCGCCACACCGGAGCCGGTTCGTTCGCAAGGCGGCTGGCCACGGCGTACTCGGAGAGGAGCTGTCGCAGCCGCTCGGCTCCCGAGAGCTGCGGTGCCGTCAGCACGATCCGCGCGCGCTCGTCGCGCCACGCCGCCAAGCGGTCAAGGAGGGGAGAGAGTGCGGCTTCACTGGCGCGGGCCTTCACAAGGCCGCGCACGAGCTCGTCGTGGCCAAACGCGCGCACGCTAAAGCGAACGCCACCCGCGCTGTCGAGCGCGTCCGTGACCTCGAGCCGCTCGAGCCTCACGGGGCGGCGCGCCGCAATCGCGCCAAGCAGCGCATCCGCGCCGACCGTGAGCTCTTCGGGGGTAGCCGCGATGCGCTGGGTGTTGCGTACGGCGTCAAAGCCCGCGAGCAACTCCTCGGTGTAGTGCAGAAGCCGCTCGCGGCCGGCCGCGGCGTCGTCGATCACGATGAGCGTGTCCTCTGGCAGGAAGTCGAGAACCGTTTCCACCGCAGGCTGGAGCAGCGGCGAAAGCGCCTCGATGCCCGGCGGAAGGTGGCCGCGCAAGAGAGAGTCGATCAGCTCGTCGATGGCGCGCTCGGGCACGCGCTGTGCGAGTGCTCGCTCGCGCAGCGTCGGCTCCCGCTCGACCACGAGCTCGCGCGTTACGAGAAGCTCGCGTGGAGGCGCGGCCACGACATAGCCAAGCGTCCCCTGGCTGCGCTGACTCGCGGGGTCGAACTCGCGGATCGACTCCACCTCGTTGCCCAGAAACTCGATCCGTACGGGGAGCGCCCGCTGCGGCGGGAAGACATCGAGGATGCCGCCCCGCACCGAGAGCTCGCCGCGTTCCTCGACGATCGGCATGCGGACGTAGCCGGCGCTGGTCAGCGTTTCCACAAGGGCATCGCGGTCGAGGTTCTGCCCGAGCTCAAGGTGAACGGTCCGCGCCCGCACCGCGGCGCGCGAGGGAACACGCAGCGCGAGCGCGGTCCACGGGGCAACCACGATCGGCCCGGGCTCGCTCGACGCGTTCTGGCGAGGCACCAGCGCGTCGATCCGTTTTTCACTGGCCAGCCAGCGGTAGAGCACATCCATGCGCTGGGCGACGACGAACGGCTGGGGTGAGAAGCGGTCATAGGGAGGCGTATCGTGGCGGGGGAAGGCACGCACCTTGCCCCCGCGCTCGGCGGGCGGCTCACCGAGAACGGAGCGTAGGTCTTCAAGCAGGAGATCGGCGGCCTTGGCGCTCGGGGCGAGAAAAAGAACTGGCCTTGCGCCGTGGCTGCGCACGAGCTGAGCGCCCACCACCGCCCGCGCCGCGCCGCGGAGGCCCGTTAGGTGGACGACGCCTTCGCGCGCGCCCACGCGGCGGAGCACGTCGCCAAGGTCGCGCACGGGGGCGCCATGCATGGCTTCGCTCAAGCGGACTCCAAGCACAAAGAGCCCACTCCACCCCGTACGCAGGGGGTGGGTGGGCCAGGCAATTGGCCTCCGAGGCTAGCCGGCCGGCGTCCTCGCCGCCGGTCGCGGCCCCAGCCGAAAAAACCACACCGCGGTGCGCGCCGCGAGTCCTTCTGGCGAAAGCGAGTATTTCCGGGCGAACTCCCGGCGCAGCGCGGCGACGAGCTCCGGGTCTTCGACCCGAACGGCGGAGCAGCGGTAGCGCCGGCCCGCTGCGCGGATTTCAACCGCGGGGTCCTCGAGCACGAAATAAGGCCAACGCTTTAGCGGGTTCAGAAAATCGGCAGCGACGAAGAGGTCGCTCTCGTAAACGACCGCCCAGGTAGTAACGGACCAGGGCGCCCCGGGCCGGACCGCGAGCTCGATCGTCTGGCCGATCCCGGCAGTCTCCCAGCGCGGCTTCGGATCCTGGGAGAGCGTCCCGGAAACGAGTGCGCCGCCTGGGAGGGGGCCCAGGGGGCCGTCGTGAAACCGCAGGATGAGAATGCCGAGAAGCGCCGCCAGCCCGAACCCAAGAGCGGCACCGGCGAGAAGCCTGAGTAGGGTCACAGCACGCACTGCGAGCGCCCGGCCCGCAACCCCGCCCCGCAGCGAAGGCACGGGCGCGCCGCACGCCCTTTGGCGGGCAGCTTCGCCCCTCGCTCCTGTGCCGCTCCAGTCCTTTGGGCCGCGCTAGTCGAGATGATCGATGATCGCGTTCGTGATGGCATCGAGGGTCGCCGTGCCGCCGAGATCTCGCGTCCTGTGCTCGGGCTCGGCGAGGGTCGCGTGCACGGCACGCGTAATGTTGTGCGCGATCCGCTCCTCCCCGAGGTGCCGCAGCATCTCGACAAGCGAGAGGATCACTGCCACAGGGTTCGCGATGCGCTTGCCAGCGATGTCCGGGGCACTCCCGTGCACGGCCTCGAAGACGGCGCAGTCGTCCCCGACATTGCTGCCGGGAACCACGCCGAGGCCGCCGACGAGGCCTGCGCAAAGGTCGGAGATAATGTCGCCATAGAGATTCTCGAGCAGCAGCACATCAAACTGCTTGGGATCTTTCACGAGCTGCATGGCGCAGTTGTCGATGATCATCTCCCTGTACTCGATCTCCGGATACTCGCGCGCCACTTTTCGAGAGCATTCGAGGAACAGGCCGTCGGCAAGCTTCATGATGTTCGCTTTGTGGATGGCATGGATCGTCTTGCGGCCCATGCGCTCAGCGAGCTCGAACGCGAAGCGCGAGATCCGGGTGCAGGCGCGCTCGGTCACGATCTTTAGGCTCTCGACGATGCCGGGTGCGACCCGGTGCTCGAGCCCGGAGTAAAGGCCTTCGGTGTTCTCGCGCACGACGATCAGGTTCACGTCCCGAAACGGCGTCTCCACCCCCGGCACGCTTTTCACGGGGCGCACGCAGGCGTAGAGATCCAGCGCTTTGCGCAGGGACACGTTGGCACTCGGGAAACCCTCTCCGATCGGGGTCGTGATCGGGCCTTTGAGCGCCACCCGGTTCGTGCGGACGGAGTTCAGCACGTGGTCGGGCACCGGGCTGCCGTACTTCGCGACCACCTCGGCGCCGGCCTCGACCCGCTGCCAGTGAATCTTTGCCCCGGCGCTCTCCGCTACCCGGACGGCGGCCTCGGTCACCTCCGGGCCAATTCCGTCACCGGGGATCAGGGTCACGGTATGCGAATGGGTCGACATGCTTCTGCGCTCCCCCTATATTGCCGGCCGCTTTTCCAGACCCCTAGCCAGATGGATCGAGGATTGCCCGTGGCCATTGAACTTCTCTGTCGCAAGATCGGTATGACCCGCCTCTACGATGAGCAGGGCCAGAGCGTCGCCGTGACTGTGCTTGAGGCAGGCCCGAACCCGATCGTGCAAAAGAAAACCCCCGAAAAGGACGGCTACTCCGCGCTCCAGCTCGGCTTCGGCACCCGCAACCCCAAGAACGTGCCGAAGGCCCTAAAGGGTCACTACCAAACGGCCAACCTGGCTCCCCAGCGAACCCTGAAGGAGAGTCGGCTCGCGGCGGAGGATGCCGCAAAGTTCGAGGTGGGTCAGGCGATCCGCGCGGACGTCTTCACGCAGGGGCAGATCGTGGACGTGGTCGCGACCTCCAAGGGTCGCGGCACTGCGGGCGTTGTAAAGCGCCACAACTTCTCCGTGCACACCGAGGGCCACGGGACCCACGAGTTCTTCCGGCACGGCGGATCCATCGGCTCCAACAGCGATCCTGGGAAAGTGATTAAGGGCCTTGGCATGCCGGGCCGTCACGGCAACGCGCGCACGACGACACGCAACGTGCTCATCGCGAAGGTCGACGCGGGGCGCAACCTCCTCTTTATCCGCGGCTCCGTGCCCGGTCACCCGAACGCGGTTGTTCGGGTTCGGCCGGCCGTTGCACCGCGCTAGCCCGCCTTTCCACCACGGCTTACGAACGCAAGGACAGCTTCTACGAGCGCGCCAAACGCGAGGGCTATCGCTCCCGCGCCGCCTACAAGCTGGCCGAGATGCAGCGCGCCTACCGCCTCGTTCGACGCGGCGCCCGGGTGGTCGACCTCGGCTGCTGGCCCGGAGGCTGGCTCCAGGTCGCATCTACCCTTGTGGGTTCCAGTGGGCGGGTGGTGGGCGTCGACCTGGCCGCGATCGAGCCGCCGCTGGATCTTGCGAACGTGGTCGCACTCCGACTGGATCTCATGCAACCCGGCGTCGCAGAAACAGTTCTCGAGGCGCTCGGGGGTCTCGCCGATGCGCTCCTCTGCGACGCGGCGCCAAAGCTCTCGGGTGTGCGGGCGACCGATCGGGCAAATGAGGAAAGCCTTCTCTTTGCAGTAGGAGAACTTGTTCCCAAACTCCTCAAGCCCGGGGGCAACCTTCTCCTAAAGCTGATGGACGGTCCCGAGGCCGACGCCGCGGTTGGGCGCATGCGCCGCTCGTTTGAGAAGCTGAAGACCGTAAGGCCCGAGGCGAGCCGCAAGGGAACGAGCGAGCGCTATCTCATTGGCTGGGGGTACCGCCCGGTCGCATGAGGCGAGGCCCCCCTTGGAGGCCATGGCGATGCTCGATCACCTCGGACTCACGGTTAGCGATCTTGGGCGCAGCCAACGCTTCTATGAGAAGGCGCTCGCCCCTCTCGGCTATGCCGTGCGGACTGAGTACGCAGGGCGCTTCGTCGGCTTCGGCGGCGACGCGAGACCCACCTGGCTGGGAGTGGGCGCGGCACCCAAAACCGGGACCCACATCGCATTCGAGGCGCCCGACCGCGCGACCGTGGGCCGGTTCCACGCCCCTGCGATCGCAGCCGGAGGCCGAGACAACGGCGCGCCTGGGCTGCGGCCGCACTATCACCCCAACTACTACGGCGCCTTCGTGCTCGATCCGGACGGACACAACATCGAAGCGGTCTGCCACCGGCCCGAGCGCTGAAGCGGGGGGCCGGCCTAGGCCGGAGAGAGCGCCTGCGCCTCGAGATCGCAGCCGCGAACAGCGCTGATGCGGGCGCGCACGAAGTCGCCGGGAGCAACCTCTCCGCACCCGAGCTTCAGGAGGACGCCCCCATCAATTTCCGGTGCCTGGCTTGCGAGGCGACCGTGTGCGACGCCGACGCCGACCGCTCCGCCGCCCGAGCGCGCCGTACGTGCGGCGCCTGCGCGATCCACGAGCACATCGGCCGTCGTGCCGACTCGCGCGGTGAGCTTCTCGGTCATGATCTCGCTTTGGAGCCCGACGAGTTCCCGGTGTCGCCGCCGGGCAGTGGCACGGGGGACCTTTTCGCCATAGGCGTGAGCGGCAGTGCCTTCCTCGTCGGAGTATCGAAAAATGCCGACGTGGTCGAAACGCATTTCCCGTACGAAGTCGCAAAGGCATGCGAAGTCGGCATCCGTCTCACCCGGGAAGCCGACGATGAAGGTCGTGCGCAGCGTGACGCCGGGAATCCGCTCGCGCAGGCGCGCAACGAGCGCACGCTGGCGCGTTTGCGTTGTCCCCCGCTTCATGGCCCGCAGCACGCGGTCGCTCGCATGCTGGAGCGGCACATCGACGTACGGGAGGACCCGTCGCCCCCGCGCGAGAAGATCGATCAAGTCGTCGGTCAGGGCTGTCGGATACACGTACAACTGGCGGATCCAGGCGATGCCCTCCACCTCGTCAAGGGCACGCAAGAGATCGGTGAGTCGAGGCCGGCCCGGCAGGTCCTTCCCGTAGGAAGTCGCGTCCTGCGCGACGAGATTCAGCTCCTTCGCGCCCGCGGCCGCAAGCTGCTCGGCCTCCGCCACCACGGACTCAAGACGCCGGCTCTGGAAGCGGCCGCGGATGCCGGGGATCGCGCAGAACGCACACACGCGATCGCAGCCCTCGGAGATCTTGACGTAGGCGCTGTGCCCAGGACCGATCACAAGGCGCGGATCGTGTTCGTCGTAGAGGTGAGTCTCGCCCGCATCGACGTAGACACCGCGTGTGAGACCCGCAAGGGTCTCGTCGAGGATCTGTGAAATCTTGTGAAAGTGCCCGGTGCCGATAAAGGCATCGACCTCGGGCAGCTCTTTTGCGAGCTCGGCGCCGTAGCGCTGGGGCAAGCAGCCAGCGACAAGGAGGGCACGCAGGCGCTTTGATTCCCGAAGCTCGGCCACGTCGAGGATGGCGTGAATGGACTCCTCGCGCGCGCTCTGGATGAACGAGCAGGTATTCACGACCACAACGTCGGCGTCTTGGATGTCCTCCGCGACGGCGTAGCCGCTGAGCGCAAGGCTCCCGAGCATGACCTCGGAGTCAATGCGGTTCTTGGGGCAACCGAGCGATCGAAAGTGCACGGTGGCCTTCGGCGCAGAGCTGGGAGCCAGGGCGGGCATGCGGCTGGGAGGTTAACTTCGCTCAGCCACCCTGCCCACGAAGGAGCCCGCGGTGTCCGATCGACCCTTCCGTATCCTCGGAATCCAGCAAATCGCAGTCGGTGCTCACGACAGGGCTGCGCTGCGCAGGCTCTGGGTGGAGACGCTGGGCCTTGTGCCCGTCGGGACATTTCGCAGCGAGGCCGAGAACGTGGACGAGGAGATCGCCGTCGCAGGCTCAGGTCCCCTGCGCGTCGAAGTCGACCTCATGCAGCCCATCGACCCGGCTCAAAAGCCGAAGGTGCACGAGCCGGCGCTGAACCACGTGGGCTTCTGGGTCGACGATCTGCACGCGGCGTTCGAATGGCTCAGCGCGCAGGGCGTGCGCTTCACGCCGGGGGGAATCCGCAAGGGAGCTGCTGGGCACGACGTGTGCTTCATCCATCCAAAAGGCGACGCACACGCGCCGCTCGGTGGTGAAGGAGTCCTGATCGAGCTCGTGCAGGCCCCGGCCGAGGTGATCGAAGCGTTTCGTGTCGCCTCTCAAGGCGGTCCCGAACTCTTCTAGGCTGGGAAAGACAAGATGCTCCCACCGCCTCCGAGGGGCGTAGACTGCTGCACGGAGGCCTCGTTCCAAGCATGGATCCGGTGGGCTTTACGTCTCGTTTGACGGCCGCGGCGCGGGCGCGCGAAACGGAGCGGCCCGACCATCTCTTCAGCGACGAGTTCGCGGCCGCCCTCGCAGGGCCAGAGGGATTCGCCTTCCTCGAGACTCATTGGTTTGCGCTGGGGGGAACGCCCCGGCCAAACTTCACCGTGCGCACGCGTTTCTTCGATGACTTTTTGCTCGCGACGGCGCGGACGCACGGTGTCCGCCAGGTCGTGCTCGTGGCAGCTGGACTCGATACCCGTGCATTTCGCTTGGAGTGGCCGCCGGGAATGCATCTCTTTGAGATGGATCAAAAGGAGGTCCTCGACTACAAGGCCTCCATCCTCGGCCCGTTAAGAGCGACACCACGCTGCCGGCGGACCACCGTGGCCGTGGATCTTCGCACCGACTGGTCTCGAGCCCTCATCGACGCTGGGTACCGCGCCATGGAGCCCACCGCGTGGCTCCTCGAAGGCCTTCTCATGTACCTGCCGGACGCAGCGGTCGAACGCGTCCTCGCAGAGACTGCGCGTCTATCCGCGCAGGGGAGTCAGTTGGGGGTGGACACGCTGCCGCGAGGCTTCCTAAAGATGCGAGGCTTCATCGAACTCTACGCGCAGCGTGGCTGCCCGGTCGCGTTCACGACCGACGATCCGCTTGGTACGCTCGGGCGCTGCGGCTGGCGCGCTACCGCGTACAGCGTGCCCGAGGAGGGCGTGCGGCTCGGTCGCCCGTGGCCCCTCCCTCTTACGCCGGACACTCCCCGCGGCGCGCTGCTCACCGCGGAGCGCGCAGCTGCGTAGCCCTCGCGGGGACTCTTGGCGTTCGTGCCGCAGACCCCATTCAGTCCCCGCCCCGCTTGCAGCCGGAACCGGGCTCGATCCAGCAGCCGGGGAGGAGATCTGCTGCCTCGCTCGGCGAGGCGGGTTAGCCCTGCTGGCTCAAAAGCCGCTCGAGAAACTCCTCTGGGGAGATCGGCCGACTGAAGAGATATCCCTGCATCTGCTGGCAGCCGCGCGCGCGCAGAAACTCGCGCTGCGGCTCCGTCTCGACGCCCTCGGCGACGACGGTCAGGCCGAGCTGCTCGGCCATCGCCAAGATCGCTGCGACGATCGCCGCGTCGTCGGGATCGGTCGCCACATCGCGCACGAAGGAGCGGTCGATCTTGAGCGTATCCACCGGGATCCGCTTCAAAAGCGAGAGCGACGAAAAGCCGGTTCCAAAATCGTCGAGGGAGACGCGCAAACCGACGCGCTTTAGCTCTTGGAGGACGGCAAGAGAGGTCTTCTCATCCCGCATGAGGGCGCTCTCGGTGATCTCGATCTCCACGAGGCCCGGGCTTAGCCCCGTCTCCCAGAGCGCGCCGACCAGGGCTTGGCGGAGCGACTCCTGCTTGAGCTCTTGTGCCGAGACGTTGATCGACAGAACGATCGGGGCGCCGCCTGCCCGCTGCCACGCGTTGGCCTGTGCGCAAGCCGTCGGGATCACCCACTCGCCGATCGCTGTGATGAGGCCCGTCTCTTCCGCGAGCGGGATCAGCTCCGCGAGATCCACCCCCGCGAGCTCGCCCGTCGGCAGGCGTAAGAGGGCCTCCGCGCCGACGATCCGGCCGCTCCGAAGTTCCACACGCGGCTGGTAGGCGAGGGCGAGGCCCCCTGACACGAGGGCCCGGCGCAGCTCGCGTTCGATCTGGAGGCGCCGCGCCACCTCGGCGTTCATCGACTCGTCGTAGAAGCGATAGGCGTTTCGCGAAGCGGCCTTGGCCCGGTACATCGCCGTGTCCGCATTGCGCACGAGGGCCTCGACGTCCGTGCCGTCGCGCGGGCTTGCCGCAATGCCGATGCTGCCGGTGATCCAGTGCTCGCCGCTTGCAAGCATGAAGGGCTCCGCGAGGCGTTCCAGGATCTGCTGCGCCACGCGGGCCGGCGCCTGGTCTCGGTCGATGCCCTGCAGCGCGATCACGAACTCGTCCCCGCCAAGGCGTGCCATGAGATCGCTGCGGCGGACGAGTGGGCACAGCCGCTCTGCGACGCGGCGCAAGAGCTCGTCGCCCGCCGGATGCCCGAGGCTGTCATTGATGGTTTTGAAGCGATCGAGATCGAGAAACAGGATGGCGACCTGGCGTCCCACGCGGTCTGCGTAGGCAAGCATGCGCCGGAGTTGTTCCTGAAAATGGATGCGATTGGGCAGCCCCGTCAGCATGTCATGTGTCGCGACGTAGTGTTCGCGGTGGCGTGCGAACTGAAGCTGTGCGAGGAGCCGGTGGCGCTCGACCGCATGACGCAGCGCGCGCACGAGGCGCCGCGGCTCGACCCGACCCTTGGGGAGGCAGTCCTGGGCGCCAAGGCGCAATGCGCGGACTGCCTGCTCGTCGTCCTCCTGCGAGGACATGGCGATGATCGGCACGCTTTCGGCCGCGACTTGCGCGCGCGCAAGCACGTCGAGTCCGCTGCCTTCGGGCAGACTGAGGTCGAGCAGCACGACCTGATAGCGTCCTCTCTGGAGCATGCCGAGGGCCTGCTCCACCTCGCTTGCGTGTTCGATGACGAAGGAGGCCTCGTCACAGCCCTCGAGCAGGCGCCGGATGCGGAGGGAGTCGCCCGGATCGTCCTCGACGAGAAGCAGACGGATCGTGGCCGGAGGCTGACTAGGGTCCGAGACCTCCGGGGCAAGCCCGTCGTCGTCGATCGCAGTCGTGTGGGCTCGCACGGGCGCACTCATCGCCGTTTCGTAGATCGGCCGGGCCAAGAGCCGAGTTGAGGAGGCGAGCGACCGCCTAGGGCGTGCCGGGGGTACCTCCTGCACGTCTTGCGCGGACGTACTCGACCAAGATCGGCAGAAGCGAGATCACAACGATGGCGAGGATCACCGTTTCGAAGTTGCGCTTCACAATCGGGATTTGGCCGAACTGGTAGCCGGCGAGAACCAGGCCCACCACCCAAACCGCTGCGCCCGAGACGTTCCAGAGCGCGAATTGCCGGTACCGCATGCGGCCAATGCCCGCGATGAACGGAGCGAAGGTGCGGATGATTGGGACGAAGCGGGCGAGAAAGATGGTCTTGCCGCCGTGACGCGCATAGAACTCCTGGGTGCGGACAAGGTGCCGGCGGTTGAGCAGGCGGGAGCGCTCGCTTGTGAAGACCATGGGTCCTAGGTAATGGCCGATCGCATAGTTGCAGGCATCGCCCAAGACCGCCGCCGCGAGCAGCGCGCCCCCCATGAGGGGCAGCGAGATGGGCGAGCCTTCGATGGAGCAAAGGGCGCCCACGGCGAAGAGCAGGGAGTCCCCCGGCAGAAACGGGGTCACGACGAGGCCTGTCTCGCAGAACACCACCGCGAAGAGCAGGAGGTAGAGCAGGGGACCTAGCACCCCCGCCCAGTCATTTAGGTGCTGGTCGAGATGCAAGAAGATGTCGAGCCCATGATGGAGGACATCCATTCCGTCTTTGACTCCCACAGGCGCCCTGGGGCGGGGTCTGCGCGGCGCTCCGAAAACGGCACAGGACCTACCCGATTGGTCGCGCAGTGACAACCGCCCGCGCGCCGTTCGGCGGGGCGCGCACAGCGCCGCCCCACGGCCCGTGTATTCTCGCCGAGAGCCGAAGGTCTGCGCAGGCGAGGGAGCGGCCATGGCGGCTGGAGAACGGGCGCTCGAGTTCATTAAAGAAGGCCAAACCGTGGGCCTCGGTACAGGCCGGGCAGCCAGCGCTTTCATCGAGCTGCTGGGGCAGCGCGTTAAGGCGGGGCTGCGCATTCGCGCGGTGCCGACCTCGGAGCGCACCGAAGCCCTTGCACGAAAGCTCGGAATCCCCCTTGTGACCCTCGCTCAGGCCGGCACGCTGGATGTGTGCCTGGACGGCGCGGATGAAGTCGATCCGCAGCTCGACCTCATCAAAGGCTACGGCGGAGCGCTCGTGCGCGAGAAGATCGTTGCGGCAAGCGCGCAGCAGCTCGTAATCCTCGTCGGCCCGGAGAAGCTCGTGCAAAAGCTCGGAGCCCGGGGGCAGCTGCCCGTGGAGGTCGTGCCGTTCGGCCTTACCCTCGCGACGCGACGACTGCGGGCCCTTGGCTGCGAACCCCGGCTGCGCATGGACGGCGGAGCACCCTACCTCACGGACAACGGCAACCACATCCTCGACTGCGGCATCGGATTGCTCGAGGATGCGGGGCGCTTCGAGAGCGAACTCCGGGCGATCCCCGGCCTCGTCGGCAGCGGGCTCTTCCTGGGCATGGCGGACGTGGTGATCGTGGAGAATGGGGGGCGCGTTGAAGTGCGACGGCGCATGGCGACCTAGCGACCCAGTGTTCTTCGGGCGCGGAAGGAGAGCAGATGCAGACCGACTCCCACAATCCGCTGATGGTAGGTCTCTCGAAAGCGCTGCTGCCTGAGCCGTGCAGCCTCGTCATCTTCGGCGGCGGAGGTGACCTGTCCCGGCGCAAGCTTCTGCCCGGCCTCTACAACCTGATGCGTGATGGCGTACTGCCCGCGAACTTCGCCGTGGTCGGCTTCGCGCGCACCGCTCTCGACGATGAGCACTTCCGCGCGCTCGCCCGCGAGAGCATCGAGAAGTACTCGCGGCGCTCTCTCGATCCCGACGCTTTCGAGCACTTTGCCCGCAACCTCTTCTTCGTGCGCGGCGGCTTTGCCGATCCTGCGGCCTACGCCGCGCTCGCAAAGCGCCTCGACGAAATCGAACCGGGTTGCGGCGTTCCGGGCAATCGCATCTTCTACCTCTCGATCCCGCCGAGCGTAATGGGGGTGTGCGTCGACCAGCTCCAGACTGCGGGTCTTGTGCGGCCGCCCGGCTCGCCGCCGTTCTCGCGCATCATCGTGGAGAAGCCGATCGGCCATGACCTCGAAAGCGCGCGCCAGCTCAATGCCACCGTGGCGCGCGTCTTCGCCGAGAGCCAGGTCTTCCGCATCGATCACTACCTCGGGAAGGAAACGGTCCAGAGCCTGCTGGTCATGCGCTTTGCGAATTCGATTTTCGAACCGCTCTGGAACCAGAAATACGTGGATCACGTGCAAATCACCGTGGCTGAAGAGGAGGGCGTGGGCACGCGCGCCAACTACTACGAGGAGGCGGGAGCACTGCGAGACATGGTGCAGAACCACATTCTCCAGGTGCTGTGCCTAACCGCCATGGAGCCCCCGTGGTCGCTCTCGCCCGACGTGGTGCGCGACAACCGGCTCGCGGTGTTGCAGGGCCTGCGTCCGATCTCGAGCAAGGACGTCGACCAGTATGTGGTCCGAGCACAGTACGCGAGCGGCTTCCATCACGGGGTCGAGGTGCCTGGCTATCGCAACGAGCCGAACGTGAAGCTCGACTCGACGACCGAGACCTACGTCGCCCTCAAGTGCTTCGTGGACAACTGGCGCTGGGCCGGCGTGCCCTTCTACCTCCGCACCGGCAAGCGCATGCCCAAGCGCGCCAGCGAGATCGCGGTGCAGTTCAAGGACGTGCCGCCCATCCTTTTCAACTACGATCCCCAGTCTCCCCTCGAGCCAAACGTTTTGACCGTGCGCATCCAGCCCGATGAGGGCCTCTCGCTCAAGATTGCCACCAAGCTGCCCGGCCCGAAGGTGCGCATCTACCCCGTAAAGATGGACTTTCGTTACGGCACGACCTTTGGCGAGCAGTCTCCCGAGGCGTACGAGCGGTTGCTGCTCGACGTGATGGCCGGCGACGCCACGCTGTTCATGCGTCGAGATGCCGTCGAGGCCTCGTGGACGTGGGTGACCGGTATCCTCGAGGCCTGGCAGGAGCGCGGCACGCGCTGGCTGCCTCAGTATCCCGCCGGCAGCTGGGGCCCGCTCGAGGCGGAGAAACTGATTGCTGCCGACGGGCGGAAGTGGCGCACGCTGTGAGTGAGTCGGTGACGTCTCCGAGGCCCGTGGACATCGGTGCCATCGAGCGCGAGCTCGCCGAGCTGTGGAGCGAGCCGCTCGGCAGCGTGGCGGCCGGAGCCGAGGGCATGGAGCCCGCCACCCGCGCCTGCATGTCCAACCTCCTCATCTGGTGTGCGACCCAGGAGCAGGCCCGCGGGCTCCCGATCGAGATCGGTGAAATCGTGGAAAAACATCCCTCCCGCGTGCTTTTGCTCGTGGGCGAGCCCGAGTACGAGAACGCTGGGCTCTCCGCCAGCGTCTCGGCGGTGTGTCATCCGGCCAGCGCGGGACGCCAGATCTGCTCCGAGCATGTCACGCTCTCGGCGCCGACCCCCTCGACCAATCGCCTGCCGTCGATCGCGCGCCCTCTCCTGATTGGCGACCTGCCCACCGCACTCTGGTGGGCGGCCCCGGAGCTGCCAACGGCCGCCGGCGCCCTGTTCGACGACCTCGCAGGCATGGCCGATCACGTGATCTACGACAGCGCGGGCTGGCTCGATCCAGTGCGGGGGGTGGTGTCGGTGGCGAGCTGGGAGATGGGGCTTGAGACGCGCAGGGTCGTCTCCGACCTTGCGTGGCGACGCGGGAAGCCCTGGCGACGCCTCGTGAGCCAAACGCTCGACCCACTCATCCTGCCGGAGGCGCTCGAATCGATCGAGGAGGTCGAGATCGAGCACGGCCCCCATGCGCTCCCCCAGGCCTGGTTCTTGATCGGCTGGCTTGCGGGGCGCCTTGGCTGGCAGCCGATCGGCGGAAAAGTCGCGCCGGGCGTAGAGGTGAGCTGGGGATTCGAATCCGCGAAGGGGCCGCTGCGGGTCACTGTCCGGCGGCTCCCGAGTGGCGAGCCGGAGCTCTCGCGCGTCGCCATCCGTTGGAATGCGAAGTCGAGCAAAGGCGCGGCCACCTTTGCCTGGGAGGGGCGGGATCGCCTTGTGGTTTTGGCCGGGAGCAGTTTCGCTTCCGCGCGCGTCTTGTCCGTCCACCGCGAGTCGCGCGCCAGTCTCGTCGCGCGACAGATGGCCAAGCTCTTCCACGACCCCTTGTTTCGCGACACGCTTGCGCTGTCGCGGCGCATGGCGGAGGCGCTCCTGCGATGACCAAGCCGCGACCCAAAACCAAGGCGAGCAGGCGCGGTGATTCCGACAAGGCCGCGAGCCGTCAAAAATCGACGCGCAGCAGCGAGCCCGTCGTTCGCGTGCTGGCCGACCCCGAGACCGTGGCGCGCGCGGCGGCCGGCGAGTTCGTGCGGCTTGCGCGCAAGCTGCACGCCAAGGGACATGCCTTTCGCGTCGCGCTCTCCGGGGGCTCGACGCCGCGGCGTACCTACGAGATCCTTGCGCAAGCGCCGTTCCGAGACATGGTGGACTGGACGCGCGTCCATTTCTTCTGGGGAGACGAGCGCTGCGTTCCACCCGACCATCCGGATTCAAACTATCGAATGGCGCTCGAGGCACTGCTCTCCCGGGTTCCTGCCGTCCCTGCCCGGATCCACCGCATCGAGGCGGAGCGAATGGATGCCGATGCCGCGGCGCGCGAATACCAGCGCGAAATCGCGCGCGTCTTTGGGGCCACCGACGACGCTCCCACACCGGCCTTCGACCTCATCCTTCTGGGTCTTGGTCCCGACGGCCACACCGCATCGCTCTTTCCAGGAACCGCGGCGCTGCGTGAGGTCGAACGCTGGGTAGTTGCGAACTTGGTGCGCAAGCTCGGGGCTCGGCGCATGACCTTCACCTATCCACTGCTCAACCGCGCCTCCCATCTCGTCTTCCTCAGCACAGGGGCCGAGAAGAGCGCGATCCTGGCCGAGGTGCTTGAGGGTCCCGAGGACCGCGAGCGGCTCCCTGCCCAGGGCGTGCGACCTTCCCCGGGTACGCTCACCTGGATCGTCGACATCCCGGCCGCGGCGAAGCTGGTGCGCACCACGGTGACCAAGGGGTGATCCTCGCCGGCGATCTCGGCGGCACGAAGACCTTGCTGGGTCTTTTCGAGCGAGTGCCGGGGGGCGTACGCTCCGTGCGCGAGCAGCAGTTCAGGAGCCGCGAGTACGCGGCCTTTTCGGCCATCCTGGATTCTTTCCTGCCGCGCGATGCCGCCACGCCCAAACTCGGGGCCGTCTGCTTCGGGGTGCCCGGCGCAGTGGTCGACGGCCGATCCCACGCCACAAACCTGCCCTGGACGCTCGAGGAGAGCGCGCTTTCACGCGAGACCGGCAAGCCGGTTAAGCTCCTCAACGACCTGCAGGCCATGGCCTATGGCATGCTCTTTCTCGCCCCCACGCAGCTTCGTGTGCTTCAGGCCGGAACCCGCCCGCGTCTGCGCGGCAACGTGGCCGTGATCGCCGCCGGAACCGGCCTTGGTGAGGCCATGCTCTACTTCGATGGAGAGCAACACCATCCTGTGGCGTCCGAAGGGGGACACGCGGACTTCGCTCCCCAGAGCGACGAGGAAGTCGAGCTCCTGCGCTGGCTCCGTGCCAAGTTCAAGGGGCATGTGAGCTACGAGCGGATCCTCGCCGGTCCGGGTCTTACGAACGTCTACCAGTTCTTGAAGGAGACAACGGGCTACCGCGAACCGGAATTCGTGACGCGCCGGCTCGCGCAGGGAGATCCGAACGAGGGCATCACCGAGTTTGCGCTCGCAGGGCGCGATCCCCTCTGTGAGAACGCACTCGCCATGTTTTCTGGCATCTACGGTGCCGAGGGCGGCAACCTGGGGATGCGCTGGCTCGCGACGGGCGGCGTGTTCGTGGGCGGCGGCATCGCGCCGAAGATCCTGCCCATCCTCGAGCGGGGCGGCTTTCTCGCACGTTTTAACGACAAGGGACGCTTCACGCCGCTCATGCAGAGCCTCGAGCTCAGCGTCTCGCTCGAGCCCCGCACCGCGCTGCTCGGCGCGGCCCACTACGCGGCGCGTCTCTAAAGGCGAAGGCACGGGGTAGACTCTCGGCGTGGAGCTCGCTCCCCTGCCGAAACCTCGCGGCGGTTCGGATCGCCACACGGCGCCGACTTGGAGGCTGGTCGCGAAGGCCATCGGCGGCCCCCAGGAGATCGCAGGCAAGCTCGAACGTCTTGTGCGCACGCTGCGCCTGTGGCGAAACCCCAAAGAGCTCGAGCGACGCCTCACGGCACTCGAGGCGAGGGGCTTCGCACGCGGGCGGCCGACGCGGCTCCAGCTGCTCTTCGGCGGCCTCGACATGTTGCGTTTCGTGATCGAGCCCGCCGCGCGCGAATACTACCGCCAGCAGAATATTTCGTTCGGCTTTCATCAGTGCCTTCGCATCCTCGACGATCCCGTCTCGATGATTGATCCGACGGGCCTGTTCTCCGAACGCGACACCATCATGGGGCACGTCATGCAGGTCGTGCATCTAAACCCGATCTTCGATCTGCAGCTTCTCGAAGCGTTTCCCGATGGCCTCGAGAGGTTCGAACGCGAGCTTGAAGCGATGGTCGCGGGGACGCATCCGCGCGCCCGTACGATCGCCGCGGTGGTGGAGGACCCTGGCTACCACGCTCGGCTTCTGGAGTATGTGCGCCGCTACCGCGCCGACCCGGGGACGCCGCCCCTCGTACGCGAGCAGCAGACGCTTCGCAGCGATCCGCGCTTTGCGGCGGCGGAGCGCCAGTTCGCGACGCTCCCGGGCTTCCTCGCCTACTCGAGGCGACTGCCCACGGGTCTTGTTGCGCTCGTGCGCCGGCTGCGCGCAGTGCGCGAGTTCACGGCTACCTAGCCTTGGGAGAAGGCGCGCCGCCGCGCCCGGGCGCAGGTCGGGGGGGGCCGAGCGACACGATCCTTAGGCCGGCTCGCTCAGCATGGAGAGCCACTTCGTATGCCACTGGCACTCCTGCGCTCCGCTCAAGCGGCACGCCGTGTGGGCCACCGAGACTTCGCGGGCGCCGGAGAGGTGGAGAAGCTCGTGGTAGTAGCCGCCGAAGACTCCGCACATCTCCGCCGCGCGCAGGCCGTAATCGGCAAGTTCGACGCGCACCAAGTTCTCGCTTTCCCACGTCACGGTCACGGTCCCCGAGTCGTGGTAGGCCTGCCAAAGGGCTGGCCCGCGCCGCAGCGTCGCATCGGGATCGCCCACCTTCAGCATATTCCGGTACACACCCTGAAGGTCGCTGCGCGCGCTCGCGCGCCCAAGAAACTCCCAGACGTCGCGGCGCCCCCCGCCAACCAGCTCCGCCACGGCGCGCAGCAGCGCGAGGTGGTCCTTCTCCGGGTACCAGACGGAAATCGCGATGCGCTTCTCGAGGTAGTGCTGAAGCTCTCGGGGCAGGAGGGCCGCGGCCTTCTCGCGCTGCGCGCGCAGCGCCTTCACACACTGCAGCATCGCGGTGCCCTTGATCTGGGGCATGCCCTTTATCCACTGGGGTGGGTCCGGAGGTTCCTTCGGCGGCCGCGTGCGGGGGCTTGAGGCGGAGGCTGCGGGACGCTCAGTCTGCCTGCGGCATGACCTCGCCCGTTTCCCGGTCTTCGAGCGACTCGAGGATGTGCGGATCGTCGTAGACGTGGATCCCCGCCTCGGCGAAGCGGGCGCGCGTCCGCTCGGTCACGGCTCCGACACGCACGAGTGCAGGCATCATGAGATCTCGGAACGAGTGGATCGCCCCGGGTACTTGGTCGGTGCGGATCCCGGCCTCGCGTGCCTGCGCGAGCCCGCGCACGAAATCCCCAGGATCGATGCCGCAGCGTACCAACACCTCGCGAAAGCCCGGATCCGGCTCCGGCCGTCCCGCAGCATCGGGTCCGCCGGTCGCGTCGCTCATCCCCTTGATCACCTGATACGCAAAGTCTGCGACGTCTTCTCGATCCTCGGGGTGCATGTGGGCGAGCGCATGCTGCACATAGACGTTTCCGAACGCCACGTGGCGCGCTTCGTCGCGCAGCACGTACTCGATCACCTGGCGCAGAAGGTCGCAGGAGGTGGCGCGGCGCATGTTGTGGAAGGCACCAAGGGCGAGTCCCTCGACCACCATGTTCATCCCAATCGCGATCTTCACCCAGTGGTCGGCCCGAAGGGTCAAGTCGATCAGGCGCTTTAGCGCGGGGGAGATTGGATAGACAAGCGCAAGCTTGCGGATGTAGCGTTCAAACACCTCGACGTGTCGAGCCTCGTCCATGGTCTGCGTCGCGGCGTAGAGCTTGCCCTCGTAGTCGGGAACGGCATGCACGAGCGCCGCGGCCACCATGAGCGCGCCCTGCTCGCCGTGCAGGAACTGGGAGAGGCGATGCGCGGCCACATGCGCGGTGAAGGCTTCGCGCGTGCTCTTGCCGAGCCGCTGCACGAAGGGGATGCGGTCGAATCCCATGCGGGCTTCATCCACGATCGGTTTCGAAGGGTCGATCGGCTTTGTCCAGTCGATATCCCGTTCGGCGTCCCACTGCAGGCGCTTCGACTTCGAGTAGAGACTGGCAAGCTTCTCGATCTCGGCGGCGTAGTCGAACTGCCAGCAGACGTCCATCGAGGTTTTCCAAAGGTCGGTACGCCTCGGCCGCTCGTCCATGGACTCCTCCGACACCCAGGGCAGCCTATCCCCGCTGCCCACGGGGCACAACCGGCGTGTATGCTGCGTCTCGGGGGAGCCCTCGACGCGCGGGAGAGCGCATGTGCTACGCGTTCGGTGACTCGGCGGTGGCGGCGGAGCGGCTCGCCCTTGTGGCGCAGGTCTTCGAAGGACCGAGTCGAACCTTCTGGTGCTCCTTCGCGCCCGCGGGCCCTCGTCTCGCGCTGGACCTCGGCTGCGGCCCTGGCCACACGACGCGCGCTTTGGCGCAGAGCGTGGGCGCAACGCAGACCGTGGGCATGGGCCTCGCCGTGCGCTCGGCCGCTCCGAGGAATTCAGCCGAGGAGTCGCCGATCTCGTGATCTGCCGCTTCCTGCTCTCACACCTGCGGGAGCCGGTCCGTGTCGTTGCGGGTTGAGCAAAGCTCCTCGCGCCCTGCGGGCGGCTTCTCGTCGAAGAGGTGGAGTCGATCTCCACGGACTGCCCCGTTTTTCAGCGCTACCTCGCCCTCGTGGCGGCGACCCTAGATGGTCAGGGCCAAGCGCTCTATGTCGGCCCGTCCCTCGACCGGGCCGGCGCTCCTTCGGGTCTCGAGCGCCTTGCGAGCCGCGTGACCGAGCACGACGTCGCGACCGTGGATGCCGCCCGCATGTTCGCGATGAACCTCCATGCGCTCGGCCGAAATCCGCTGGCCCAGGCACGCGAGGGAGAGCGCGGCCTTGCCGAGCTCGCCCGAGAGCTTGCTTCCCTCGCGGCCCGTGCGAGCGGGCCCTTCGAGAACCGATGGGGCCTGCGCCAGATTGCGCTTCAGCGTGCGGCCGGAGCGGATTCCGATGGCGCGGCGGAATCCTAGCCGCGAAGCTGCCGGCGCTCGGGTGCTTGTCGCTGGGTTTCGCCCAGATTGACAGCCTCGAAGCGACCGCCGACCCTCCCTGTCACACCGTCGCCCGACCCGCGAAGCCCGGCCGATGCCGGGCTTTCGTCCATCGGTGAGGGGCGTGGCGGGCTCGAAGGGGTTTGCTGCGTGAATCGCATTCGCACCCGCGGAATGTTCCTGCTCGATGGTGACTCCAAATTCTTCGTGCGTGGCGTGTCCTACGGTCCCTTCCGCTCCAACCTCATGGGAGAGCCGTTTCCCGAGAAGGGTGCGGTGGAGCGCGACTTCGGACTCCTGCGCCAGCTCAACGCCAACACGATTCGCGTCTACCACATCCCTCCCCCCTGGCTGTGCGACCTCGCAGCGGAGTTCGGCCTGCGCATGATGGTCGGGATCCCTTGGGCGCAGCATGTGCGGTTCCTCGACGCAAAAGAAGATCGGGAGGAGGTCCGCGGCCGCGTGCGCGAAGCCGCAACGGCCCTGCGCAGCGTTCCAAATCTTCTGTCGCTGATGGTCGGCAACGAGGTTCCGCCCCAGGTCGTGCGCTGGTACGGGCCGTCGCGGCTGGAGGCCTTCTTGCAGGAGCTGACGGAGGTTGCCCACGAGGCGGATCCCCGGGCGCTCGTCTCCTACGCCAACTTCCCGATGTCCGAGTACCTCGAGCTCAACTTCCTCGACTTCATCTCCTTCAACGTCTACTTGCACCGCGAAGCCGACTTCCGCCGCTACGTGGCCCGGCTCCAGAACGTGGCGGACTTTAAGCCGCTCCTGCTCTCAGAGTTCGGTGTCGACTCCGTGCGCGAGGGGCCGCAGGAGCAGGCGCGCATCGTGGCTTCAACCGTGGCCGCCGCCGCCGAGCTCGGATGCGCGGGGACAGTGGTCTTCTCCTTCACCGACGAGTGGCACACGGGGGGTCATGACATCTCGGACTGGTCCTTCGGCCTGGTCACCCGGGAGCGCAAACCCAAGCCCGCCTTCGAGGCGGTGCGCCAGATCTATCGCACCGAGCTGCCGGTGCCCCCCAACCCCGCCCCCAAGGTCTCCGTCGTGGTCTGCGCGTACAACGCAGAGAGCACGATGGAGGAATGCATGGAGTCGCTGCGACCCGCACGGGTTCACTATCCAAACTACGAGGTGATCGTCGTCGACGATGGGTCGACCGATCGCACCAAGGAGATCGCCGAGCGCTATCCCGGCTATCGGCTGATCTCCCACGAGAACCGCGGGCTCTCGGTGGCGCGCAACGAGGGGATTCTTGCAGCCAAGGGCGAAATCGTCGCCTTCACCGATTCCGACTGCGCTGTCGATCCCGACTGGCTCAACTTCCTGGTGTACCGCCTGCTCTCGGAGCCGAGCTTCGCCGGCGTCGGCGGACCGAACCTTCCGCCGCCGGAATCCGACTGGGTGCAAGAGGTCGTGGCGCGTTCGCCGGGCGGACCCACCCACGTCCTTCTGACGGACTGGGAGGCCGAGCACATCCCCGGCTGCAACATGGCCTTCTGGCGCAAGCACCTGATCGATGTCGGTCTTTTCGACCCGATCTACCGTTCCGCCGGTGACGACGTCGACCTGTGCTGGCGCCTGCAGAACGCCGGCCACAAGATCGGCTTCTCCGCCGCCGCGCTCGTCTGGCATCGCCGCCGGGCCACGGTCCGAGCGTACCTGAATCAGCAAAAAGGCTACGGTCGCGCCGAGGCGCTGCTCTACTTCAAGCATCCCTACCGCTTCAATTTCCTCGGGAACTCGCGCTGGCTGGGGCGCATCTACAGCGATCTCGGTCCTGGGATCCTGGGGCGGCGCCCGATTATCTATTGGGGACCCTTCGGCAACGGGCTGTTCCAGACGCTGTATGAGGCGCCCTCCTCGCTCCTGCGACACTTGCCTGCGACGCTGGAGTGGAACCTCACCGGATTCGGGCTGACCCTGGTCGGCGTTCTCGCGTACGGCGTGGGCATCCCCCTGCCGACGTTCGTCTTGGGCGGGCTCACGCTCCTTGGCCTTTCGATCGCGCAGGCCGTGTATACGGCGCTCCAGGTCGACGTGGAGGGAGTCCCCGTCGCACCGTGGCGGGCGCGCCTTTTGATCGCAGCGCTCAACTACCTCGGTCCCTTCATGCGGGCGATCGAACGCAATCGCTACCGCATGCAGGGCCTCTCGCGGGTCGAACGCATTCGATTCCCGAGCCTGCGCCAGAAGCCCGACGTGGACATTTTGCGCCGGCGCTACGTGCTCTCCTACTGGAACGAGACGGGCATCGAGAAGGGCGCCTGCATCTCCGCGCTCGTCGATTTCCTGCGGCCCCGCAAGTACCCGATCATCCTCGACAACGGCTGGGAGCCGTGGGACGTGTCGATCGCCCGGGGCATCTGGGTGCGCTCCGAGGTGAAGGTGCTGATCGAGAACCACGGCGGCGCAAAGCGCCAGGTCGACGTGGGCGTGCGGATCCGCCAGACCACCCTCGCCAAAGGCGTCCAAGCGCTCACCGCGTTTGCGGCGCTGCTCGCCTTCGTGGGCGGCCAGTCCCTGCTCGGCGCCGAGCTGGTCGCCGCGGTCGTGGGCACAGCCGGTTTCCTCGCCTACCAGGGGTATCGCCTCGGCCGGACCCTGTGGCACGCTGTTGAGATCACCTTCCAGTCGCTGCCGCTAGACCCGCTGCGGCCCGAGCGCACCGGGACCGCGCCTCAGGGCTGATGAGCATCTACCGCCGCGTCGGCCGCTACCTGCGGCCCCACCGGACGCGCTTCGTTCTGGCTCTCTCCCTCGTCGCCCTGAGCGCCGTCCTCGAGATCGGAAAGCCTTGGCCGCTCAAGATCGTGGTGGACCAGGTGCTGGGCGGGAAGCCGCTCGCGCTCCCGTGGGCGCGCAATCTCGACTCCCTTTCCCTCCTCGCAGCCGCCTGCGTGGGCCTGCTCGCGCTCCAGGGGACGCTTGCCTTGCTGGGCGTTTACCTGAACCGACTCACCATCGGCATCGGCCAGCGCATGGTGAGCGACCTGCGTGCGCAGCTCCTGGCCCATCTCCAGCGCATGTCCCTCGGCTTCTTCGGCCGCAGGCCAAGCCAGGATCTCGTCTATCGGGTGGCCTTCGATACGTACGCCGTGCAGTCCATGGCGATGAATGGCCTGTTCCCGTTTGTCACTGCGGTCGTGCTCTTGCTCGGAATGACGGCCGTCATGGTCCGCATGAACCCGCTCCTTGCCGGGATCTTCCTCGCCGTGGCGCCGCTGCTCTTCGTGACGATCCGTACCGTCGGACGGCGCATCACGACCCTCGCCACCGAGCAGCGCGAGACGGAGAGCCGATTTCTTTCGGAGACACAGCGTGGCGTCGGAGCCATTCAGGTCGTGCAGGCCTTCACCGCCGAGGCGCGCGAGCGCGCGCGCGTGATGGACGCCTCCTCCCGGGCGCTCGGCTCCGCGTTTCGGCTCTACGTCTTCGAGACCAGCTATTCGGGAATCGTGAACGTCCTGATCGCCCTCGGCACGGCCGGGGTGCTCTACGTGGGAGGCCGGCTCGCGCTCTCGGGCACGCTTTCTGCCGGCGACATCATCGTGTTCGTGACGTATCTGGCGTCCCTGTACGGCCCCATCAACTCGATCTCGCAGACCATGGGGCTCATCCAGGGCTCTGCGGCGGGGGCGCGCAGGGTGTTTGAAATCCTCGATGCGGAACCCGAGGTGAAGGACGCGCCGAATGCACGCCCTCTTCACGCAGTGCGCGGCGAGGTGCGCTTCGAGGACGTCGGTTTCGCGTACGGCGGCGAGAGCGATCCCGGCTTTAGCCTCGAGGGCGTGTCCTTCGAGGCGCCGGCGGGGACTCTGGTCGCGCTCGTGGGGCCGACGGGCGCGGGCAAGAGCACCCTCGTGTCCCTGCTCCCGCGTTTCTACGATCCCGTGCACGGCCGCGTGCTGCTGGACGGCTCCGATCTAAGGGAGCTTCAGGTGCAGACGCTTCGCGCAACGATCGGCATCGTGCCCCAGTCGCCCGTGCTCTTTCCCGCAACGCTCGAGGACAACATTCGCTACGGTCGGCCCGAGGCCTCGTCCGAAGAGCTGCATCACGCCGCCGAGCTCGCGGGAGTCCTGCAGTTCGTCGCCACGTTGCCGCAGGGCATGGCGACTCCCGTCGGTCCCGAGGGCCAGGCCCTCTCCCAGGGCCAGATGCAGCGCATCACGATCGCCCGCGCGCTCGTCAAGGACCCGCGCATCCTGATCCTCGACGAGCCGACCTCGGCCCTGGACGCGGAGACGGAGGCCTTCGTGATGCGAGGCATCGAGCGTGCGATGAAGGGACGCACCACCTTCGTGATCGCGCATCGACTCTCGACAGTGCGGCGCGCCGACCTTTTGCTCGTGCTCGAAGCCGGTCATCTGGTGGAGCAGGGAACCTACGAGACCCTGCGTCGCGCGGGCGGACTGTTTCAGCGCCTGCACGAGGCGCAGTTCTTGCTCACGCCGGATGCGGCGGCGGAGGGAGCCTCATGAAGCGCGTCGTCGTCCTCGGTCTCATGGGTCAATACCCGCTCGGCGGGATGGCCTGGCAGGTGCTGCATCACGTGATTGGGCTGCGTCGACTCGGCGTCGAGTGTTTTTACATCGAGGACTCGGGCGCCCCGCCCTACTCCCCGCGCGAGCAGTCCGTGGTGGGGAGTGCGCGAGAGAACGTGCGCTTCTTGCGCGAAACCTTCCGTCGCTACGACCTTGCGGATGCCTGGTCCTACTACGATTCACTCACCCGGCGCTGGTTCGGCATCCAAAAGGCGCGCGTTCAAGAGCTGCTCGAGCACGCCGACGCCATCGTGAACCTGTGCGGTGCGTCGCGCCCCGACCCCGCGCGACGGCGCAAAGGCTGCATGATCTACATCGAAACCGATCCGATCCTCGAGCAAATCAAGTACGCGCAGGGCGATCCCGAAACCCGGGAGTTCTTGCACGCACACGACGTGCACTTTACCTACGGCTGGAACATCGGAACGCGAGGCTGCCGGGTTCCCGCCGGCGACATCGCCTGGCGCAAGACCCACCCCCCGGTGGTGGTCGACCTGTGGGAGTCGGCCCCGAAGCCAAGGGGCGACTGGCGTACCATCGCCACCTACCGCAACAAAGGCAAAGACGTGGTGATTGATGGCGAAACCTACTTCTGGTCGAAGCACCCGAACTTCGACCGTGTCATGGATCTCCCGTCGAAGACGAAGGAGCGGCTCGAGCTGGCGCTGGTCTCCCCCACCCCGGAGCTGCGCGAGCGATTCCTCTCTCACGGCTGGAAGCTCGAAGACCCCTACCGCATCTCCCACGGCGCCGGGGTCTATCGCCGCTACATCCAGGGCGCGAAGGGCGAGTTCTCCGTGGAAAAGGACGACCAGACTCGCCTCAAGGTGGGCTGGTTCAGCGACCGAAGCGTTTGCTTCCTTGGGGCGGGTCGCCCCTGCGTGCTGCAGGACACGGGCTTCGGCGCCCGCGTGCCCACCGGGACCGGCCTCGTGGCCTGGTCGACCCCCGAGGAGGCGGCGGAAGCGCTGGAGCGCGTCGGGCGTGACTACAGCCGCCATGCCGCGAACGCCCTCGCGATTGCGCGGGAGTACTTCGATACCAGCGTCCTGCTGCCGCCCATCCTAGAGGCTGCCGGGGTCTAGATCACAGATCTGGGGAGCGGCCTACCGATGAGTCTCTCACGACCGATCCTGCAGGAGGGATGCCGTGGGGGTGACCACAAGGGCCAAGCTCGCTTTTCTGGGCGCGCTCTGTTGCGCCGCGCCCTGGGCGATCGGAGCCGCTACGGATTCGCCGAGCCCGGAGGGGGCAGCGGCCCTCGCCTATCAGGGTCGCACGCAGGAGGCGGAGGCGATGCTCGCCGAGGCAAGGCCGGCGGGCGCAGCGATCTTCGTGAAGGCTTGCCTCGAGCTCGATGCCGGAAACCCGAAGGGAGCCGCTGCCCGCTTGCGCGCCCTTTCCGCCGAGGGGGCCGGCAGCGCAGAGGTGCGGCTTGCTGAGGTGTTGGCCGAGCGCCGGGCGCGGGACCCGCACGAGCGCTGGCTCGACTCCTTCTTCGAGGCCTGGCGTGTGGTCGGCACCGGTACCCCGCTCGCCGCGACGCCGGTCAAGAACTGGACGCGAAACGTCTCCGAGGGTTCGCGGCCCCTTCCCGGACTTCCCAACGATCTCTTCTGGCGCGCGATGCTAAAGGCCGAGCCCGAACTGACGGGGCTGCTGAGCGTCCAGGCGCAGGCCGAGACCCCCGCCCGCAAGCTCCTGCTGCTCGCGCAGCTCGGTGCCATCCCCCAGCACGATGCGCCCGCCGCGCGCGCACTCCACAGGTCGCTCCTCGCGGAGCTCCAGCGCACGAACCCCGACGAGAGCGCCTATGCGCTGATGGCCCTGCTCGACGAGGGCGACGCCGCCGCGCCGCTCTCCGAGCGCGAAGTGGCAGGGCTCGAGGTCGCAGTGCGAAAGCCCCGTTTTGGACCTTCCATGCGCTCGCTCTATCGCGAGTTCCGCGCCGACCCCATGCTTTCCGCCGACGATCGGGCAACGGACTGGGCGTTCGCCGCAGCGAGCCGAGCTTTCCCGGAGGCTCCGGGAACGCTCTATCTGCGTGCCAAGGCCAGCGAGCTCGCAGGCGCACCCGCGCTGCTCCCTCGACTCGCCGCGATTCTCGAGCGGGTGGGTCACCAGCTCGTGGGCCAGGAGTCGATGCGTGCGAATCTCCTCGGCAGTCAGCTCCTCGTCGGAAGCGCGGAGCTGCGCGGCGACAACCAGGCCATCGAGCGCGGCCGCTCCACCCGTCAGGATTGGCGGGCGCTCTATGACGCGGGCAAGGAGCGCTTGGACTACCTCGAAGGCTGGCCGCTCCCGTCGCTGCGACGCGAGCTCCTGACGCGTTCGGCCGAGGACGAAGTCGCGCTCTTCCATGAACTCGCACTCCTTCCGTCCGTGGAGGAGACGCTGCCCGCATCGCGCTAAGCCCCTGCAAAGGCCGGCCTACCTGGGCTCCTGCGCGAGAGGTGTCGTGTCGCGTACCGGACGCCCTCTTCGGTCCGTCACGCCGCGAAGCTCGCACAAGGCGCAGCCGCACCCGAGCGCAGGCCGGACACTTCGTCGCGTTACGACGCTCGCTCGACTGCGCGCATCGCGCGGCCGCAGGCAGAGCCGGATGCCTCGACAAGATTTCTGAAACGTGTTCTAATATTGGCGTGACCACCCCCGTGCGCAGTTCCGCCGCTGCGTCGCGCCCTCGCGGTGCAGGTCGGCGCCGGCTTGCGGCGGCCGACACTGCGGCTGCGGCGCAGCCCGCGCCGCTCGTCGCAGGGCTTGCCGCAAGCCAGGTTCGTCGGATGCGCCGCATCGTCGACGCTGCGGTGCGTCTGGCCGAGCAAGGCGGCTTCGACGGCGTGCGGCTGCGTGACGTGGCCGAGGCCTCGGACGTCGCGCTCGGCACGCTCTACAAGTACTTCCGCAGCAAGGAGGACATCCTCCTGTTCGCGCTGGCGGAGGAAATGGAGCGCCTTGAAGCCGCGATCGCCGCGCGCCCGATCCAGGGAGGCGCGTGCCTCGACCGCGTGGTCGCGTTCTTTGCCCGCGCCACGACCGGCCTCACCCGGCGCCCTCAGTTCGCGCGGGCGGTCCTGCGCTCCATCTCAGCCGGCGACTCGGACATGGCCGTCAAGGTGGCGGGCTTTATGATGCGGATGACGCGTCTCATCGTCGCCGCGCAGCGCGGGGAGGTGCCGAACCTCGCCGCTCCGGTCGACGCTCCGGTGGGTGCGGAACGCGAGCGGCAGATCGCCTTCGTGCTGACCCACTTCTGGTTTTCTTCGCTTTCGGGCTGGGCGGGCGGACTCCACAGCGCGCGCACGGTGGCCGAGCAGCTCCGCATGGCGGCGGCGCTCCTGATTGAAGAGGAGTAATCCATGTCACGCTTTCCCTTCCCGCGATATCCCAACGGCTGGTTCCAGGTGGCCTACAGCGATGAGATTGCGAAGAGCTCCGTGCACCGCTTCCAGTACTTCGGACAGGAGCTTGTGGCATTCCGCGGTGAGAACGGAGTCCTGCGCGTCCTCGATGCCTACTGCCCCCACCTCGGTGCGCACCTGGCCATCGGCGGCAAGGTCGTCGGCAACACGATTCGCTGTCCTTTCCACGGCTGGCGCCTCGACGGAGACGGCCAGTGTGTCGAGGTCCCCTACGCGAAGAAGATTCCGCCCAAGGCAAAGACCCGGGCGTGGCCGGTCACCGAACGCAACGGCCTCGTCATGCTCTGGCACCATGCCGAGGACAAGGCGCCCGAGTGGCAGATCCCGGAGCTCGGCGAGTACGGCAGTCCGGACTGGACGGAGTACAAACGGCTGCGCTGGAAGATCCGAACCCACAACCAGGAGATGGCGGAGAACGCCGTCGATCGGGCCCACTTCCGCTACGTCCACGGCATGCTCGACGTTCCGGAATCGAAGGCCGAGGCGGACGGCGAGGTCTTGCGCGTCGTGTCCAAAGGCAAGATGGGAACGCCCCGCGGCGCGATCGACGGGCAGATCGCCTCGATCTCCCACGGCTTTGGCTTTTCCCTCACGCGCTTTACCGGGATCATCGAGACCCTGCTCGTGGCCTCTGTCGCTCCAATCGATGCGGAGGATGTCGACGTACGCTTCTCGTTCACCGTGAAGAAGATGGGCAATGACGACGTGACGCAACGGGTGGGCGGCGCGCTCATCGCGGACATCGAGAAGCAGATGGGCGAAGACAAGCCGATCTGGGAGAACAAGGTCTTCATGCCGCGGCCCATCCTATGCGATGGGGACGGCCCGATCGCGCTCTTCCGGCGCTGGTGCCAGCAGTTCTACACCTGGCCCGCAGGCGCGTCCGGCGCGGCGCTGGCGTGAGCGCGCCATGGCTTCGGCAACGCAAAGCCAAGGTCGGCTGACCGCACCCCACATTCTCGAGTACCCCTACAGGCGCAGCGTGGGTCCCGTGCTCTCTCGCTTTTTCACGGGCCTGCGCGACGGCGAGATTGTGGCGGGCCGCAGCTCCGACGGACGGCTGCTCGTGCCACCGCCCGAATACGACCCGGCGACCGGGGAGCCGCTCACGGAGTTTGCGCGTGTCGCCGACGCCGGAAGCGTTCTGTCCTGGACCTGGATCACGGCGCCAAAGCGCGCGCATCCCTTCCAGCGTCCGTTCGCCTGGGCGCTCGTTAAGCTCGACGGCGCGGACTCCGCTCTGCTGCACGCGATTGACGTCGAAAGCGACTCGCGCCTGCGGACCGGGCTCCGCGTGCGCGCCCGCTGGCGCCGCGAGCGCGTCGGCGACATCCACGACATCGAGTGCTTCGAGCCCTTCTAGCGGAGATCGCGATGAGCGAACCTGTCACGAGCATCAAAACCCCGATCCGCCTCGAGTACTCCTACACGGCCGGGCGGGCCTCCACGCGATTTCTGCGCGGCATGAGCGAGGGGCGCATCCTCGGTCAGCGCTGCCCCTTGTGTCGTAAGGTGTATGTGCCGCCCCGCGGCTCGTGCCCGCGCTGCGGAGTGGCAACGCAGGAGGAGGTCGAGATCTCGGGCAAGGGGACCGTGACGACCTTCTGCATCGTGCGGATTCCTTCCGAGAACCTCAGCGTGAAGCCGCCCTACGCGGCCGCGCACATCCTGCTCGATGGGGCAGACATCCCGTTTTTCGCCTTGATCCTGGAATGTCCCTTCGATCAAGTCCGCATGGGCATGCGGGTCGAAGCCGTGTGGGCGCCCCGGGAGGAGTGGACGGCAAGCTTCGGAAACATCCGCCACTTCCGCCCTCTCGCCGAGCCGGATGCGCCCTTCGACTCGTTCAAGGAGCATCTGTAGATGCGCGAGGTCGCCGTCGTCTCTTTTGCCCAGGCCAAGGCCAAGCGCCGCGAGCTGGACGCGAACGAGGTCGAGATTCTGATGCCCGTGGTGCAAGAGGCGGTCGCCCGCTCGGGCATCCCGAAGCGCGAGATCGGCTTTACCGTGTCGGGCAGCTGCGACTACGTGGCGGGCCAGCCCTTCGCCTTCGTCTCTGCGCTCGATGCCGTGGGGGCCTGGCCGCCCATCTCCGAGTCGCACGTCGAAATGGACGGCGCATTTGCTCTCTACGAGGCCTGGGTGAAGCTGCAGACCGGCGAGATCGACTCCGCCCTCGTCTACAGCTTCGGCAAAAGCTCGATGGGGGATCCCGCTGCGGTGCTGAACCTGCAGCTCGATCCCTACACCCTGGCACCGCTCGGGATTGACGCGGTGAGCCTGGCTGCGCTCCAGGCGCGTCTGCTGCTCGATTCGGGCCGCTACACGGAAAAGGACATGGCCGAGGTAGTGGCGCGCAGCCGACGCAGCGCAAAGAGCAATCCGAACGCGCAGCTGCGAGGGGACGTGGATCCGGCAACCCTGCTTGCCGAACCCTACTACGCATCGCCGCTTCGCAAGCACGACTGCTCTCCCGTGAGCGACGGAGCCACGGCGCTGGTGATCGCCGCGGGGGATCTCGCGCGCAAAGTGGCGAAAAGGCCGGCCTGGATTCGCGGCATCGACCACCGCATCGAGAGCCACGACCTCGGGCTGCGCGACTTGACGCGCTCGCCCTCGACGGCGCTTGCGGCCGAGCGCGCAGGTGCGCGTTCGGGTCGTTTCGACTTGGCCGAGCTGCATGCTCCTTTCTCCCACCAGGAGCTGATCCTGTGCGAAGCGCTCGGCCTCGCGGACGGCGTGAAGATCAATCCCTCGGGAGGCGCGCTTGCCGCGAACGCGCTGATGGTGGCCGGGCTTACGCGCATCGGGGAAGCCGCGCGCCGCATTCTGGACGGCGAGGCAAAACGCGCCCTCGCGCATGCCACGTCGGGGCCGTGCCTCCAGCAAAACCTGGTCTGTGTGTTGGAGGGGAATTGACCGTGGGCCATCCCTGCGCCGTCATCGGAGTCGGACAGACCAAGCACGACGTGAAGCGCATCGACGTCTCGATCGCGGGCCTTGTGCGCGAGGCCGCGCAGCGCGCACTCGACGACGCAGGCCTTGGCTGGCGCGAGATCGATGCCGTCGTTCTGGGAAAGGCGCCGGACATGTTCGAGGGCGTCGTCATGCCCGAGCTCTATCTGGCGGATGCGCTCGGTGCGGTAGGCAAACCCATGCTGCGCGTGCACACCGCAGGCAGCGTGGGAGGTTCCACGGCGATCGTCGCGGCGAGCTTGGTGCAGGCGGGTGTTCACGAGCGCGTGCTGACGGTCGCCTTCGAGAAGCAATCGGAGAGCAACGCCATGTGGGCCCTTACCGTCCACGTGCCGTTCCAGCAGGCGATCGTGGCGGGCGCGGGAGGCTACTTTTCACCCCTCATCCGCGCCTACATCCGCCGCTCCGGAGCCCCCGAGGATACAGGGATCCGCGTAGCCCTAAAGGACCGGAAGAACGCGCTCAAGAATCCCTACTCCCATCTTGTCTTCCCCGACATCAGCTTCGAGCAGATCGCGAACTCGCCCATGCTCTGGGATCCGATCCGCTACCTGGAGACTTGTCCATCGTCGGACGGAGCCTGCGCCATGGTGCTGACGAGCGCAGGCGCCGCAACGCGGGCTCCGCATCGGCCGGCATGGGTCCGCGCCACCGCGATGAAGAGTGAACCCACGATGTTCGCGGGGCGCGACCAGGTGAACCCCCAGGCGGGCCGCGACTGCGCCGCCGAGCTCTACAAGAAGGCCGGCATCACCGCTCCGCGCCGGGAACTCGATGTCGCGGAGATCTATGTTCCGTTCTCCTGGTTCGAGCCGATGTGGATGGAGAACCTCGGATTTGCACCCGAGGGCGAGGGCTGGAAGATGACCTACGAGGGAGCCACCGCGCTCGGCGGCGACATGCCCGTGAACCCCTCGGGCGGTGTCCTCTCTTCCAATCCGATCGGCGCCTCAGGCATGCTGCGCTTCGCCGAGGCGGCGCTTCAAGTGCGCGGGATGGCAGGCGAGCATCAGGTGGAAGGGGCGCGCCTCGCGCTCGGTCACGCCTACGGCGGAGGCTCACAGTTCTTCTCGATGTGGATCGTCGGCGCGGAGCAGGCCTGATGCACTTCAATCTGGCCGACCTGTTCGAGTCGATCGTCGACGTCGTTCCCGAGCGCGACGCGCTCGTCGTGGGCGGGCAGCGCCGTACCTTTGCGCAGCTCGAAGAGCGGGCGAACCGCCTGGCCCATCATCTCGCGGGGCGGGGCGTCGGCCCCGGCGATCACGTGGGTCTTTACCTGTACAACTCGGCCGAGTACATCGAGGCCATGTTCGCCGCGTTCAAACTGCGAGCCGTGCCGATCAACGTGAACTTCCGCTACGTCGAAGACGAACTGCAGTATCTGTTCGACGACGCCGATCTGGTCGCCCTGCTCCACCAGCGCGAGCTCAGCCCGCGCGTTTCCGCGGTGAGAGAGCGCGTGCCGAGGCTCCGCCATTTCATCGCCGTGGACGATGACAGCGGCGCAGACACCTCGACGCTCGGCGCGGTGGCCTACGAGGAGGCGCTGGCTTCGGCTTCGCCCAAGCGCCAGTTCGGCGAACGCTCGCCTGACGACCTCTACATCATCTACACCGGCGGCACGACGGGAATGCCAAAGGGCGTGATGTGGCGGCATGAAGACGCCTTCTTCTCTTGTCTCATGGGTGCGAACCCCGCCGGTCCACCGCCCGAGCGCGCGGAGGAGGTTGCGGAACGCGCAAAGACAAAGCCGCCCATGGCGGGGATGTCGGCGGCGCCGCTGATCCACGGTGCCGCACAGCTCGGCACCATGATTGCGATGTTCCAGGGCTGGAAGGCGGTGCTTGTGCCTCGCTTTGAGCCGCGCCTGGTCTGGAAGCAGGTCTCAGAGGAGCGCCCGGTATCGATCTCCGTGGTGGGGGATGCCATGGCGCGGCCGCTTGCAGCGGCGCTGGCCGATCGCGACCCCTCATGGGATCTGTCCTCGCTCATGATCCTCTCGTCGGCGGGGGCCATCCTCTCGCAGGCCGTGAAAGACGAGCTCAAGGCGCACCTGCCTCATCTTGTCATCATGGACGCGTTCGGGGCTTCCGAGACCGGTTCCCAGGGCGGCGACGCCGGAGGCGTCCAGGCGAGCGGTGGCATCCGCTTCCGCATGAACGCCAATACCTCCGTGCTCGACGACGAGCTCCAGCCGATTGCGCCGGGTAGCGGTCGCACCGGGCGCATCGCGCTGCGCGGGCGTATCCCTCTCGGTTACTACGGCGACACCGAGAAAACGGAGCGCACATTCATCGTGAAAGACGATGTGCGTTGGGTTCTGCCGGGCGACCTCGGCCGGCCCGAGGCCGATGGCACGGTCACCGTCTTTGGCCGCGGCTCGATCTGCATCAACTCTGGGGGAGAGAAGATCTTCCCCGAAGAAGTCGAGAACGCACTCAAGGCCCATCCCGCAGTCTTTGACGCGGTGGTGGTGGGCGTTCCCGACGCGCGCTGGGGCGAGCGGGTGACGGCGATTGTCCAGACGCGTCCGGGTCTTTCGCCGAGCTTTGAGGAACTGGCGACGCACTGCCGCGCGCGTTTGGCGGGATACAAGGTGCCGCGCGAGGTGCATTTTGTGGATCAGATCGTGCGCTCGCCGAGCGGCAAACCCGACTATCCGTGGGCCAAACAGTTCGTGATCGATCGCTCGGCAAAGGCGTAAACCAAACGCAGGAGTCCGCGATGGGGCAGAGCTTCTGGGCCTACGCACAGGCCAATCCCAATCATCTTGCTCTCGTCGAGCCGCCGGAGAGCGGCGAACGCGAGGTGACAGCTGGGGAACTCCTCGCCGGCTGCAACCAGATCGTGCACGGCCTGCGGGAGCTCGGCCTTGGCAAGGGCGACTGCATCGCCGTCGTGCTTCCCAATGGTGCAGCGATGATCGAGCTCTACCTCGCCGCGCTGCAAGGCGGCTGGTATCTCACGCCGATCAACCATCACCTGGCCGCGCCGGAAATCGCCTACATCGTTCAGGACTGTGAGGCCAAGGCCTTCATTGCAGACGCGCGCTTTGCAGCGACCGCCAAGGCCGCCATGGAGGAGCTCCGCTTTCCAGCGAACGCCCGCTTCGCGATCGGTTCAGTGCCGGGGTTTCGGCCTTACGCCGAGTTGAAGCAGCGCCAGCCGACATCGCTTCCGGCGGATCGCTCGGCCGGCTCCGTGATGTTCTACACCTCGGGCACGACGGGGCGTCCGAAGGGCGTGCGACGCGGCCTTGCGCCCCTCGATCCGGACACCGTGGCGACGCTGTTCTCGGCCTTCCTGCAGATGTTCGGCATCAAGCCCATCGATGGGAACGTCCACCTGTGCGGGTCCCCGCTCTACCACACCGCGGTCCTCACCTTCGCGAGCTGCTCGCTCCACATGGGCCATACCCTCGTGCTCATGGACAAGTGGACGCCTGAGGGTTGCCTCCAAGCGATCGAGAAGCGAAGGGTCACCACGAGCCATATGGTGCCGACTCAGTTCCACAGGTTGCTCGCGCTCCCTGCGCAGGTGCGCGCGCACTACGACGTCTCCTCGCTGCGAACCATGGTGCACGCGGCGGCCCCGTGCCCACCTGAGATCAAGCGAAAGATGATCGAGTGGTGGGGCCCCACCATCTACGAGTACTACGCGGCCACCGAGGGTGGAGGCACGCTGGTTTCTCCCCAGGAATGGCTCCGGTACCCCGGCACCGTCGGCAAGGCCTGGCCGGGCTCTGCGATTCGCATCCTGGACGACGAAGGCAAAGAAAGGCCCATGGGCGAGGCGGGCACGGTCTACATGGCGCTCGGGCCTGCGGCGTTCGAGTACCACAAGGACAAGGCGAAGACCGAGGCGAACCGCCGGGATGGTTTCTTCACGGTCGGCGATATCGGCTACCTGAACGAGGACGGCTATCTCTTCCTGTGCGACCGCAAGAGCGACATGATCATCTCGGGCGGCGTCAACATCTATCCCGCCGAAGTGGAAGCCGCGCTCCTCGCTCATCCCAAGGTGGGAGACGCTGCAGTGTTCGGGATTCCGGATCCCGACTGGGGCGAGCAGGTGAAGGCCGTGATCGAGCCCGCCGCAGGCGTCGACCCGAGCCCGGCCCTCGCGCAAGAGATCCTTCTGTTTTGCGCCGATCGGATCGCGAAATACAAGATGCCCAAGAGCATCGACTTTTTGGCTGCGCTACCCCGTGACCCGAACGGCAAGCTGTACAAACGAAAGCTGCGAGATCCCTACTGGGAAGGTCGCGAGCGAAAGATCTAACTGCGTGGATTTTGCGTTCAGCGACGAGCAGGAGCAGTTCCGGTCAACGCTGCGCCGCTTTCTCGCGGAGTTCGCGCCGATGGCCGAGGTGCGTCGCACGATGGAGACGCCCGAGGGTTTCGAGGGCGCACTCTGGAAACGAATGGCGAGAGAGCTCGGGCTGCAAGGCGTGCACCTCCCCGAGGTCTATGGGGGACAAGGCTTTTCATTCCTTGAGCTTGGCATCGTGCAGGAAGAGCTCGGCCGGGCGCTCGTCCCGACGCCGTATTTTTCCACGATCTGTCTTGCCGCGACCGCGATCCTAAGCGCAGGCAGCGAGGCGGACCGGCGTGCGCTCTTGCCCACGATCGCCTCCGGCGAGAGTACGGCGAGTCTGGCGTGGCTGGAGAGCTCGGGCGGCTGGGACCTGGAGAGCGTGTCGCTCGAGTACCGGCCCGACGGGGGAAGCTTTGTTCTCGACGGCGTGAAGACGCTTGTTTCCGACGGGGGCTGCGCCGACCTTCTGCTGGTGGTGGCGCGCCTTCCGGGAACCCGGGGGGAAGAGGGGATCACGCTCCTGCGGGTCGAGCGCGGAGCTCCCGGCGTAAAGCTCGACGTTCCGCCATCCCTCGACCCGACACGACGTCAGGCGCGCCTCGAGTTCGGAGGCGCCCGGGCGCAAGCGGTGGGAGCCGCCGGTGCCGCGGGCGGCGCGCTCACGAGGACGCTGTCCGAGGCCACCGTGTGCCTTGCCTTTGAGGTGATTGGCGGCGCAGAGCGCTGCCTCGAGATGGCCGTCGCCTACGCCAAAACGCGCGTCCAGTTCGGGCGCCCGATCGGCGCCTTTCAGGCCGTGAAGCACAAGTGCGCGGAGGTGCTCCTGGAGCTCGAGCTCGCGCGCTCGGCCGTCTACTACGCGGGCTGGGCTGCGGCCGAGGCCCGCGAGGATCTTCCCCTCGCCGCAAGCCTCGCCAAGGCCGCGGGGGCGGAGGCGTATCTGCGCGCCGCGGCGGAGAACATCCAGATCCATGGCGGGGTCGGCTTTACCTTCGAGTACGACCCGCAGCTCTATTACAAGCGAGCGAAGGCCTGCGAAATCATGCTCGGCGATCCCACCCTTCACCGCGCGAGCCTGGCCAAGAGACTGGGTCTCTAGACCGAACCGGCTAGACCTCCGCTGTGTAGGGCGGCGCGGGGTCATACTGGATGTAGCGCTGCACCTTCCGAGCGACCTCAGGGCTGTGGAGCTGGCCCACGAGCCAGAGCGTCATATCGATTCCCGCCGACACCCCCGCCGAGGTCACGAGCGAGCCGTCTCGCACGTAGCGCGGACCGTCGAGCACCGTGACCTCCGGGCGCTTTCGGAACTCGGGCACGAAGGCCCAGTGGGTGGTGACACGCTTTCCCCGGGCAAAGCCCGCCTCATGCAAGAGCAGCGAGCCGGTACACACACTCGTGACCCAGGTCGCGTGTGCGCCCGCTTTGCGGAGCCAGTCGATCAGCACGGGATTCGCGACCTCGCGCCGCGTGCCGATCCCACCGGGCACGAGCACGACGTCGAGCGCGGGCGCATTCGCGAAGCTGTGATCGGGCAGGACGCGCAGGCCCTTCGCGCAGCGCACCTGGCCTTCACGCTCGGCGATGGTGACGGTGCGGCCTTCGCCCGTGACATTTGCCGCGGCCGCGAGGACCTCGAAGGGTCCGACGAAGTCGAGCTCCTCAGCATCCTCAAACAAGAGAATCCCCGTCGTCATGGGCATGGCTGCCTCCTTGGTGCGCCGTGTTAGGCGCAGCGGAACCGGCTTCGATAGGCGCTTGGCGAGACGCGCACCGTGCGCAAGAACGCTCGCCGCATCACCTCGGCGCTGCCAAAGCCGCAGCTGGCGGCCACAGATTCGACGCCCGCTGGCGACTCCTCGAGCCGTCGGCGCGCAGCCTCGACGCGCATCCGCACAATAAACTTCGCCGGGGTGACACCGACCTCGCGCAAGAAGACGCGCGCAAAGTGTCGCGGGCTCATGGCCACACGCCGCGCCAGACTCTCCACCCCGAGATCGGCCTCGGGATGCTCGGAAATCCATGCTTGCAAATCGCGCAGGGGCTCGCGCTCGGCGGACTGGGCCGCCAGCTGAGCGCTGAACTGGGATTGCCCGCCGGGGCGTTTCAAGAAGAGCACGAGCTGGCGCGCGACCTCGAGCGCCACCGTGCGGCCCAGATCCTCTTCGACAAGTCCGAGGGCGAGGTCCATCCCGGCGGTGACCCCTGCAGAGGTGTAGATGCGGCCATCGCGGACAAAGATCGGGTCGGGGTCGACCTCGACCTGCGGATAACGCTTTGCGAGCTCGTCGCAGTAGGCCCAGTGCGTCGTGGCCCGCCGGCCGTCGAGCAGTCCTGCCTCCGCCAGGAGAAAGGCGCCCGTACACACCGAAGCAAGGCGTCGGACGCGCGGCGCCATGCGCCGCAAAAACCCGAGGAGTACGGGGCTGCGCAGCGCTTGCCGGGAACCCACGCCGCCCGCGACGAGCAGGGTATCCAGCCGACCGCGCACCGCGGCGAGTGGCCGCGCGGCGAGGATCTCGACCCCGCTCGACGTCTTCACGGGTCCGCCGCGTTCTGCAACCACCTCCACCTCGTAGGGGGGACCTGCACGCAGCCCCTGCTCCACCAAAAGGCGTGCGCTCCGCGCAAACACCTCGACCGGGCCCGTGATGTCGAGCATCTGCGCCCCGGGGTAGGCGAGCATGGTGATCCGGCGCGGAGCGCGGGGCCCTCGGAGCGCAAGAGAGCGCGTCATGGGACGAGCATCGTCTGGCCGGACGCTGTCCGCAATGACATTTAGCCCATGAATTCTGCCAAACCGCAAAGAGGTCCGGCGAGCGACTTCCGGGCCTCACGGTCGCTCGCGTCGAGGGGCGGCGGTCGGGGCGGGTTCAGCTACTCGCCGGCGAGCCAGTCGCGCGGCTTCAAGAACTCCTCGCTAAGCCGGGCCTCCGGGCTTCCGGGTTCAGGTCGATAGGCGTAGCGCCAGCGCACAAGCGGGGGCAAAGAAGCCAAGACCGACTCCACACGTCGCCCGGACTGAAGCCCGTAGAGCGTGCCGCGGTCATAGACCAAGTTGAACTCCACGTAGCGCCCGCGCCGGTGGAGCTGAAACTCGCGTTCGCGCTCGCCGTAGGGCGTGGCTTTGCGTCGCTGCAGAATGGGGAGATACGCCTCAAGGTAGGCATCGCCCACCCGGCGCACGAACGCGAAGGTGTGGTCGAATCCCCCTTCGCACAGGTCGTCGAAGAAAAGCCCCCCAATGCCACGGGTCTCGCTGCGGTGCTTCAAATAGAAATACTCGTCGCACCACTTCTTGAAACGCGCGTAAGCATCGGGCGCGAAATCCCTGCAGGCGGAACGCGCCGCGCGATGCCAGTGCACGGCATCCTCCTCGAAGGCGTAGTACGGCGTGAGATCGAAGCCGCCACCGAACCACCAGCCCGCCGATGGCTTGGTGGCCTCGGTGGCAAAGAAGCGCAGGTTCATGTGGGAGGTGGGGGCGTAGGGATTTTGGGGATGCACGATCAGCGAGAGCGACACCGCTTCAAAGCGCGCTCCCGCAAGCTCCGGGCGGCGCGCCGTGGCCGCGGGAGGAAGCTGATCTCCCCGCGCGTGGGTAAAGTGGACTGCCGCCTTCTCGATCGCCGCTCCGTCTTCGAGGGCGCGGGGCCGCGCGATCGTGCCGCCTTCGCCCGAACTGGCATCCTCGCGAAAGCGCCCGCGACCATCCTCGGCTTCAAGCGCGGCGCAGATGCGATCTTGCAGCGCCAGCAGGTGATCGCGCACGGGGATCGCATCGGGGGACGACATGCCGCGAGTCTACCGCGCGGGGGCGCACCACCAGAGACGGCTTTCCGCGGTTAGCATGGCCGCGGATTGCCGCATGAGGAGCGGGGAGTGAATGGCGCCGAGGCGTTGATTCGCACGCTCGAGGGGGCGGGCGTTGAGCTCTGCTTCGCGAACCCCGGCACGACCGAGATGCACTTCGTCGCGGCGCTCGACGCCGTCGGGATACGCGCGGTGCTCGGGCTTTTCGAAGGCGTGTGCACGGGGGCTGCGGACGGCTATGGCCGCATGGCCGATAGGCCGGTGCTCGTCCTGCTCCATCTCGGCCCCGGCTTCGCGAATGGCGCCGCAAACCTCCACAACGCACGCCGCGCTCGCACACCGGTCGTGTGCGTGGTGGGGGACCACGCCACCTGGCACGCCGAAGCCGATGCCCCCCTCACGACCGACCTCGCAGGCCTCGCCCGCCCGGTCTCGGACTGGGTACACACCGTAAAGTGTGCGGCGGAGCTGCCCTGCGACGGGGCGCGGGCGTTTGCGGCGGCAACCGAGGGCCAAGGCGCAGTCGCGACGCTGATCGTCCCCGCGGATTGTGCGTGGGGACCGGCGGAGGTTCCGCTCGCGGGTAAGGCGCCTTCGGTGCAGGTCGCAAGCGTCGAGGACGCGCGGATCGACGCCGCGGCGGGTGTGCTGCGCAGGCGCCGCGCGGCGCTCCTGCTGGGGGCGCGAGGTCTGCGAAGGCGTGGCCTGGACGCGGCGGGACGGATCGCGGCCGCCTCGGGCTGCGCACTGCTCGCCGAGACCTTCCCCGCCCGCATGGAGCGCGGCGCAGGAGTTCCGGCGGTGACGAAGCTCCCCTACTTCCCCGAGGACGCAAGAGAGCTCCTCGGCCGCTTCGAGAGCCTCGTGCTCGCAGGGGCGCCAAGTCCGGTGGCTTTCTTCGGCTACCCCAACCTGCCGAGCAGCCTCGTGCCCGAGAGCTGTGCTCCGCTCCTGCTCGCAGAGCCCAGAGAGGACGTCGCGGCGGCGCTCGAAGCCCTGGCGGATGCCCTCGGCGCCGGCCGCCTGGCCAGCGTCGCAAACATGCTGCCACCCGCGCTCGCCACCGGACATCTTGACGCGGCGCGTCTCGGAGCCGCGCTCGCGAGTGCGCAGCCCGAGGGCGCCATCGTCGTCGACGAGGGGCTCACCTCGGCCTTGCCTTGGACTCTTGCCTCGCTTGGGGCCGCGCCTCATACGCTGCTTTCGCTCACCGGCGGGGCGATCGGCCAGGGGCTGCCGTGCGCGACGGGCGCTGCGATCGCCTGCCCCGACCGCCCCGTGATCGCGCTCCAGGCCGACGGCAGCGGGCTCTATACCTTGCAATCGTTGTGGACGCAGGCCCACGAGGGATTGAACGTCACGACGGTGGTGTGTGCGAATCGCAGCTACCGCATCCTGCGCATCGAGCTGGCGCGCGCGGGGATCGCACAGCCCGGACCGAAGGCGCTGGCACTCACGGGTTTTGAGCAGCCTGCGCCGGACTGGGTCGCCCTTGGGCGAGGCTTCGGTGTGCCCGCCGAGCGCGTCGAGACTGCCGAGGCCTTGCGCAGTGCACTCTTGCGCGCCCTCGACGAGCCTGGCCCCCACCTCATCGAGGCCGTGCTCGAGGGCCCGGCGGAAGCCTAGTTTGCGCGCCCCCGGTTCATGGCTGCCAGCTGCGCACAAAGGCGATCTGCTCGTCGGTTTCCGGCGACGCGCCCGGAGCTCCGGCGCGCAGCCGTGCGAGCACGTCGACGAAGTTGTCGGGCGTTGCGAGTCCGCAGCGCAGGAGATAGACGCCGACGACTGTGCCCGTGCGCCCACGCCCGCCCCAGCAGTGGACGTAAGGTGGACGCCGCGCCGCGATCGCCGCATCGATGGCGTCCTGGATCGCGAGCATCTGGGTGCGCGAGGGCGTCGAGCAGTCCTCGATTTCGAACCGCTGCACGGAGCAGTCAAGCCCGCTCTCCCGCGCGAGCTCGTGGACCAAAGGCGCGTAGGGCTGAGCGCCCATTCGCGGCTCTTCTTGCATGAGATCGATGAAGGTCCGGGCGCCGCATCCGAGCAGAGCGCGGAGCTGTCGCCCGGCGATCGAAGGCGAGGGATGCCCCGGGAAGCAGCCCGCCATGAAAAGCGGCTCTCGGACCCAATAGGCGAGGGGAAAAGGCAGGCGCCCCACGGTGCGATGGTAAACTCGTCCCTCTTCCCGCACGAGAGGAGCGCCCTGTGCATCCCGCTCGGTCTCGCTCAGCGGGCCCGGAGTTTCTCCACTCCGTAGCTTTCGGTGAATGCGACAATTTCGTCGGCGAGGTTTTTGTCCCTAAAGAGCGCGGGATCCGGGCCGAATCCTGCGCTGTCGTCGTGCATCGACACGAGCTGTGGGTAGAGGACGCGGCGCGGGCCGTAGCTTGACGCAGCGGGCGACGACGCGATCTGGACGCGCCCCTCGAACCCGAAGAGCGAGAGCACCTTTGCAAGGCGCGGGCCCTCCCGCAGGAGACCCTCGAGGAAATCCAGTGCCGCGAGCATGCGTCTCGTTTCGAGGTGATGCGACGCAATCCAGGGCTCGATCTCGCTTGCGAGCCTCCGGTCGAGAAGGCCTGAGCACAGTGTGTCGGCGACGCCGAGGCGGAGCTCCAACAACTCCCGAAGCGTGACGAGCACGGTGCTCGGGTCACCGCCTCCGAGCAGCCGCCGACGCAGCTCGCAGAAGCACTCTTCGAGCGCAGGGTCTCGGTCGGAGGGATGAAGTGGCGAGAAGCGATGCGCGGCTGCAAAGTGGGCGAAGGCTGCCTCGGCTCCGGCCCCGAGCTCGCGGAGTGCGTCCCCCCAGGCTCGCTCGGGATCGTAGTCCTGCGGACTCCGCAGATATTCGGCAGCCGTGCGCACGACGACCGCGGAAGCGTGGGCGTGCTGCATGACGTTCAGCAGAAATCCACAGACGTGCTCGGGGAGCGCGGCATCGCGCCGCGCGAAGGGCCCAAGATGCAGCATCGATCGCATGGGACCGTCTGCAACGGGAACGTTGTCCCACACGAGCAGGCGGCGGCGCAGCGTGGCAGCCCGCTGCGCGGCCTCGCCGGTGCGGATCTCCGGGCTCACCACCGTACGACCGGTCCATCCCAGCTCGATCGTGCGGTGTAGGGTCTCGCCCAAGATCTCGAGATAGTCGGTCGGCGCGACGCCCAGGTAGTCCGTCGGGACGAGAAGCAGGCGACAGCTCGGGCCGAGCGCGGCCTGGACGGCATGCGCAACTGCCACGTGGGCGTGCGCCAGAGAGGGGAACGCACGGCGATCCGCCTCCTGGGCAAGGTGCGTCGGGACGTCGTCGACACAGAGCGCAAAAAACCGCGCGCCAAGCTCGCGGAAGCGAAGAAGTTTTGTCTCGAGGGTGTGCAGATCGGCGGCCGAGGAGTAGGTGATGGACAGACCCGGCGAGAGGGCAAAGCCGACGTCCACCCCGTGCGCGGCGCCCCGCTCAATCAGCTCCGAGAACTCGCGCATCTGCTCTGCGGGGTAGGGCGTTCGCCACTCTTGTCGGTGAAGCGCGTCATTTTTCGGCGCATGGACATAGAGGTTCATACCCCACCCTGCGAGCTTGCCCACCCACCAGATTCGATCCGCGTGGGTGTAGGGCGGCCCGTAGTAGCCCTCGATCACGCCGCGATAGAGGAAGTCCGTCAAGGAGCTCTCGTCAGGGAGAAGCGAGCTGCGGCCGTGCGGAGCGCTTGCCCAAGCTGCATCGCTCGCCGCCTCGCGCGGCTCGGCGGGAATTGAATCGGCTGCCGCTGCGGTGCCTGCAGCGCTTTCATCTCCCGCGAAGACCTCCGGGTGGCTTGCGTCGACCCGCCCCAGGAGGGTGCATAGTTCATGAGCGGCTCCTAACGGGAGGGAAAGGGATTCTTAGGGTGGGCATCGCTGCCGAGGTAGCGAAGGAAATTGACTTGCAGCTCCCTCTTCAGTTCCGCGTCGCTAAGGACGCGCCCGCCGGCGCGCAGCTCACCGCTGAGGACCAGCTCGAACATAAGGCCAAAGGCGAGCTGCACGGCAAGATCGATCGCCACAAGGGGGTCGGGATGCCGGAACTCTTCGCGGCGTTGGTGCAGGAGCTGGCTCATGCGGTTGGACACACGGTCGCGGAAGCGAACCGCAGCGTGATGGAGCTCGGGGTCCTGGCTCGCCCGAAACAGGAAGGCTTGGATCAGGTTGCGGTGTCTTCGCGTTACGGAGACGAGCTCCTCGGCACAGGCTGCGACGATCTCCGCAAGCTTGGTTGCTTGCCAGCGCTCCTCGTCGGCGAGTCGCTCGAGACGCTCCGACAGGTCCGCAAAGAAGCGCTCCTCGAGGGCGCGCAAGAGCGCGTTCTTGCCCTGCAACCGGGCGTAGAAGCCGCCAACGGACGAGCCCGCGCGGCGCACGATCTCTGGAATCGAGGCATCGGCGAGGCCCTTCTCCTCGATTAAGGACTCGGCCGCTTCGAGGATGCGGCGGAGGGTGTCCTCGCTGCGGGCCTGCTTTGGGGTGACGACGCTTTCGAGGCGGGGCGGCGACGCGACCGAGGGCGTAGACACCGGGTAGACTCCTATCTTAAAGCGAATCAGAATCTGATTCCTATTCGTCCTTCCGATAGCCACACGAAATCGTTGGGGCAAGGCCTTTCCTAGAGCGGCGGACCCTCCGGCACGCCTAGAATGTGCAAATGCGCCGCTTCATCGTCTTTTTTCTTGTGCTTCTCGCCGCCCTTGCCTTCCTGCCGTCGATCCTCACGCCGCTGCTCGGCCTCGGCCCCGATCCCGCCCTTCTTCCGCCCCCAGGCCGCGCCGTATCGGTCGGCGAAGGGACCGTGTTGAGCGTGACGGAGGCCGGCACGGGCGATCCGGTCGTGTTCGTCCACGGACTCCCGGGGAGCGCTTCGGACTGGGGCGCTGTCCCCGCTCAGCTCGCGGCGCTCGGATACCGCACGATCGTCTACGACCGGGCGGGCTATGGCTTCTCGAGTCGTCCTCCGGAGGTCCCGGGCCGCTACACGCTCACGAGCAACGCCCGCGAGCTGGCGGGCCTGCTGGCTGCCCTCGGCCTGGAGCGCGCGACCTTGGTGGGCTGGTCGTACGGCGGGGGGATCGTGCAGACCCTTGCCGTGGAATCGCCGCAACTCCTGTCGCGCCTTGTGCTGCTCAGCTCCGCGGGTCCTCTCGAGGTCCCCGACCCCGAGGGCGAACCCGTGGCTTCGCGCCTCGTGCGCTCGCCGATTGCGCTCCCGCTGTTTGACTGGATGCGGAACGTCCCGCCGCTCGCCCGTGCGGTGATCCACGACGGACTCGTCAAAGCCTTTACCGACCCCGCCGCGATCCCGCGAGGTTATGAGGCTCGGACCGAGGCGCTGCTCGCTCTTCCGGGAACCCTGCGCTCGTATGTGCTCGAGGAGCAGCACTTCGATCCCAAGACGCTCCGGCCGGAGGCGATTTCTGCGCGCACGCTCGTCTTGCAAGGGAGCGACGACCTTCTGGTGAAGCCCGCCGTGGCCGAGGATCTCGCAAAGCGCCTCCCCGACGCGCGCCTTGTGGTGGTGCCGATCGGAAGCCATATGCTGCCGCTCACCGACCCGGACCAGGTCGTGCGGCGCATCCACGAGTTCCTCACACAGTAGGGCGTTGCCTAAAGACCGCGCGGGCTAGGAAGGGGTGCCCCCGAGGCGCCGGAAGACGGCCTCTACGCTCTTCGGGTCGGGCCCGGCCTCAGCGAAACGCTCGCCCTTAATCCGGGTGGCAAGGTCCTCACACACCCGGGCTGCATTGTCGACGGCGCGCTGCTGGAGCTCAAGGGGCATCACCTTGGTCAGGAGCACGCTCATCTCAGCACCGCTCACACTCCGCGCGTCAAGGCCAGACTGCTTGAGGGCGAGGCGCACCGTACCCCGGACCTCGATCTCCGACAGCGGTGTCGCACGCTGGAGCTGATCGCAAACCCAAGCGAAGGCTGCGGAATCCGCCATGGCACTAGGCCTCACTCGCGGCTGTGCGGGAGGCGACGCGGCGCAGATAGGCAGCCGGCGGGATGAAGGCGAGCCACATCGAGCCGGCAGCCACGAACCCGAGCGGTGCGATGACGCAGGCACCGAGAGTCGTGACCGCGAAGTCGATGCCGAAAAGCGCAGCCACCGTGGTCGCAACGTTGATCACGCAAGCCGAGAGTATGCCGGTGCCCCAAAGACGCATGCGATCGGCGACCACGGGATCGGCGAGTCCGAGCTTCACACGCTTTTGCAGGAGCTCCCGGTAACGCAAGGACTCGTACGCTCCCCAGGCCAGCGGGATCGCGATGAGGCCCATGAAAAGGCGAAGCCCGAGTCCTTCATTTTGGAGCGTTGCAACGCGGAGTCCCGGCGAGAAGCTCTCGAGCGCGAAACTCGCAAGGAGCAAGAGTGCAATCGCGGTCACAAGGCTCCTTGCCCAGGCGTCGTGGGGTCGGAAGACGCGCATGTTGAAGACGGCGATCAAGACCGTGCCGATCCAGCTAAGCAAGAGCGAGAAGACGAAGAGGCCAATGCGGAGCTCGTCTGAGAGCGACGGCGCCATGCGTGCGATCGCGGTCATCGGGTAGCCCACGCCGCCCATCAGGACGAGGGCCATTCCAATCGCGAACTCGGGAAGCTCCCGCGTACGAGAGGCAAGGAAGAGGAGCCGCAGACCCACTACAAAGCTGGCGGCGACGAACGACAAGCCGCCAATCGCCCCGACTAGCTGCATGGGCCCCCCGAAGCGACACTTCCCCATCGACTGGTATCGACGATTTCCGCGCGAAGCTTGAGCGGAGCAGGTACCTCTGCGTCCCGCTTTGGCCGTGAGGGCCTAGCCCGGGGGTCAGCTTCTCGGCAGGTCCTCGAAGGGCACGCTGCGCGGGTCGAGCGGCTCGCGCGGCAGCCCGAGCACGCGTTCGGCGGCGATGTTCTTTTGGATCTCGTCCGTTCCCCCCGCGATGTGCATCGAAGGGGCGAACAGCCACTGGTTTTGCCAGGGGCCTTTGCGCAGCAAGGCCTCGGGGCCGAGCAGGCGAAGTCCGAGGTCGGCGGACTTCGACAGGATGCGCGCGATGGCGAGCTTCATCACGGAGGTTTCTGCCGCGGGCATAAAGCCGCGTCCGAGTTTCGAGATGACGCGCGCGTTCAGGAGCTCGAGAGACCGCACCCACGTGTAGAGCCGGGCGAGTTCGTCGCGCAACACGGGATCGAGGCGATCTCGGTGCGCCCTCGCATGCGTGGCGAGGTCGTCGAAGGAAAACATGCGGTCGATGTCGCCGATCGCCATCCGCTCGTGGAGAAGCGTCGTCATGGCGCAAGACCAACCATGGTGGGCCGGACCGACCCGCGGCGCATCTGGCACCCGCACGTCGGAGAGGAAGACCTCCGTAAAGTGCGCGCTGCCGTTCATCTGCCGAAGCGGGCGAATCTCGATGCCAGGAGTCTTCATATCGAGCAGGAAGTAGGTAATGCCCTTGTGTTTTGGCGCCTTCGGGTCGGTCCGTGCCAGCAGGATTCCGAAGTCTGCATAGTGGCCCCCGGAGCACCACACCTTCTGACCATTCACCACCCAGTGCTCGCCGTCCCGGACGGCGCGCGTTGCGAGCGAAGCCAGGTCACTGCCTGCACCCGGCTCGCTGAAGAGCTGACACCAGACCTCGTCACCCCGAAGCATGGGAGGGAGGAACCGCACTTTCTGCTCCTCACTGCCGTGGGCGATGAGGGTCGGCCCGGCCATGCCGATCCCTACCACAAACAGCGACTCGCCCACCCCGGCGCGACCGAGCTCCTGGTTCCAGATGATGAGCTCGACGGGCCCGAGTTCGCGCCCGCCGTAGCGCTTTGGCCAGTTGAGTGCAGCCCAGCCAGATTCGAAGAGCCTGCGCTGCCAGCGCTTGGCCGCCGTCAAGATTTCGGGCGTGGAGATCTCTTCCTCGTAGTAGTCGAGCTTCCCCTCGTGTGCGTGCTCGCGGAGGAAGGCCCGTGCCTCGGCCCGAAATGCAGCCTCGCCGGGGGAGTCATGGAGGTCCATCGCTGCGCCTTCTTCGTCTCTGGCACCCGCGCATCTAGAGCGCCTCGGCGGGCTGAACGATCTGCGAGGCCAACGAGTCGAGAATCTTCTCGAGGCCCGGCACGTCGCCGGCGAGTGGCATCACCGTCACCTGGTCGACTCCCGCGTCGCGGTAACGCTTCACGAGGTCGAGTGAGATCGGTCGCAGGTACGGGCAGATGGTGACCTCGATCTCCGAACGCTTGCGTCCTCGCGCTCCCAGCAGCTTCTCGAGGGTCCCGATGCGCTCGGCGATGAACTGCGGTTCCTGGTGGAAGGGATGCCAGCCCTGGCCAAGCTCCGCGACACGCCGCAGCGCAGCGTCGCTCTCGCCGCCGAAATGGATCGGGGGATGAGGCTTCTGGACGGGCTTCGGGAACTGTCGGCAAGGCGCGAGCTCGTAGAACTCGCCTCGGAATTGCGACACGGGATCGCGCCAGAGAGTTTGCATCAGCCGCATGTACTCACGGCAGCGAGCGCCGCGGTGTTCGAAGGGGACACCCAAGGCCGCGAACTCCTCTGCAAGCCAGCCGACGCCCACGCCAAAGTCCACGCGCCCGCCGGAGAGGACGTCCAGCGTCGCGATCTCCTTGGCCGTATACACCGGGTTGCGCTGCGGGACGAGGCAGACGGCGGTGCCGATCCGGATTCGGCGTGTCGCGGCGGCTAGGAAGCCGAGCGCGGCCAACGGGTCGAGCAGCCCGTTCTCGCCGCCGGCGGGAATTCGGCCGTCGGGCGAGTAGGGGTAGCGCGAGACGTACTCGTCAAAGAGTACAACGTGCTCGGGCAGCCAGAGCGAGTGGAAGTTTCGCTCCTCGGCGCCCTCTGCGAGGGCACGCACGTACGCCGGCGTTGCAAGCGGGCTCGCGAGCGGGGCGAAAATTCCGATCCGCATGGGCGCCTCCCGAGACGATTATTGCTCAGCACCCTCAAAAATGATACACGTTTCAAAAATCTGGCGATCCCGGGAGATCCCCCATGTACATCGACTACAGCCCCGAGCAGCGCGCGCTGCGGGAAGAGCTGCGTACCTACTTCGCCGGCATGATGACCCCGGAGCTCCTGCAGGAGATCTCGGGCAGCGAGGGCGGAGGCCCGCTCTACAGGAAGGCCCTGCGTCAGATGGGCGCCGACGGCTGGCTCGGGATCGGCTGGTCGAAGGAGTGGGGAGGTCAGGGACGCACGCCGATCGAACAGTTCATTTTCTCTGATGAGGTGCAGCGCGCAGGCTTCCCGTTGCCTTTCCTGACCCTCAACACCGTGGGCCCGACCCTCGCGCGCTTCGGGACCGACGAACAGCGGCGGGAGTTTCTCCCCCGCATTCTGCGAGGCGAGATCCACTTCGCGATCGGCTACTCCGAGCCCGGCGCGGGTACCGACCTCGCGTCGCTGACCACCCGCGCTGTGCGCGATGGCAATGAGTATGTGATTAACGGCAGCAAGGTCTTCACGAGCCTTGCTGACTACGCCGACTACATCTGGCTTGCCGCAAGAACAAATCCCGACGCGCCGAAGCACCGAGGCATTTCCATGCTCATGGTCTCGACGCAGCTACCGGGCTTCAAGCTGACACCGATCTGGACCATGGGTGGGGTGCGCACCAACGCCACGTACTACGAGAACGTGCGCGTACCTGCGTCATGCCTCATCGGCAAGGAGAACGAGGGTTGGTCGCTGATCGTGAACCAGCTCAATCACGAGCGCGTCTCGCTCTCGCCACACGGCTCGTTGGAGAGGCTCTTCGAGGAATCCAGGGGATGGGCACAAAAGACCAAGCTGGCGGACGGTCGTCGTGTGATCGATCAGCCGTTCGTGCGCGCGAATCTCGCACGGGTGCATGCCAAGCTCGAGGTCCTGAAGCTCATGAACTGGAAGCAGGCCTGGTGCATGACGCGCGGCAGCTTGCATCCCGCGGATGCGTCCGCCACCAAAGTCTTTGCGACCGAGTTCTATGTCGAGGCCTACCGGCTGCTCCTCGAGACCTTCGGCGCGCAAGGCGCTCTGCGGGCGGGCTCGCCGGACGCGGTGCTGCGCGGACGCGTGGAGCGCATGTACCGCACCACGCTGATCCTCACCTTTGGCGGCGGCACGAACGAGGTGCAGCGCGAGATCATCGCTGCAGCGGGCCTCCAGATGCCGCGGGGGCGATAGGCGATGGACTTTGCGTATAGCGAGGACCAACAGTCCCTGCGCGAACTCGCACGAAAGATCCTCGAGGACCGCGCGACCCATGAGCGCCTGAAGCAGGTTGAGGCGACCGCGGATCGCGTGGACCGCGAGCTGTGGGCCGAGCTCGCGAAGGCGAACCTGCTCGGCGTCGCGATCTCCGAAGAGTACGGTGGCATGGGGATGGGTTTCCTCGAGCTGTGCATTTTGCTCGAGGAAGTGGGGCGCACTGTCGCGCCCGTGCCGGCATGGCCCACCCTCGTCCTGGGCGCGCTCCCTTTGTCGAAGTTTGGGAGCGCTGAGCAGCAGCGTCGGCTGCTGCCCGCTGTGGTCGCCGGCGAGGCGCTCCTGTCGGCCGCACTCTTGGAGCCAGGCTCCGACGACCTGGCGCGACCCTCGACCACGGCGCGCCGGGACGGCAGTGGGTTCCGGCTCGACGGTACGAAGCTGTGCGTGTCGGCCGGACACATCGCCCGGCGGATTCTGGTTCCTGCCCGCACTGAGGGGGGAGGGGTCGGCGTCTTCCTGCTCGATCCCGAGGCGCGCGGCGTCACCCTGGAACTCCAGCACGCCACAAATCACGAGCCGCAGGCCAAGCTCACGCTCGAGGGAGCGGTGGTCGCTGGGGCGGACCTGCTCGGCGATCCGAGCTCCGGCGCGGCCCTTGTCCGCTGGCTCGAACAGCGCGCGACCGCAGCACTGTGTGCCATCCAGGTCGGTGTCTCCGAGCGCGCGCTTCGCATCACCGCCCACTACACCACGGGCCGTGAGCAGTTCGGCCGCGCCATTGCGACCTTCCAGGCGGTTGGCCAGCGCGCGGCCGATGCCTTCATCGACCTCGAGGCGATCCGGCTGACGACACAGCAGGCGGTCTGGCGCCTCGCCGAAGGCCTTTCCGCTGAAGACGCCGTCGCCGTCGCGAAGTTCTGGGCTTCGGAGGGGGGACACGCCGTCGGCTACGCCGCGCAGCACCTGCACGGCGGGATCGGCGTCGATATCGACTATCCCATCCACCGCTACTACCTGTGGTCGAAGCAGATCGAACTGACTCTTGGCTGCGCGAGTCGCCAGCTCGAGCAACTCGGCGTCCGCCTCGCCGAGGCGCCCGCGTCGGGAATCGCATAGCCTCGGCTCGTGCTGGAGCCGCTCAAGCTTTACTTCGATTACAAGAGCCCGTTCGCGTACCTCGCGAGCCAGCTCGCGTGGGATCTACCCGAGCGCTTTCAGGTCTCCCTACGCTGGATTCCTTATCTTTTGCGCCTCAAAGGGCCCGGCCAGCGCAGCATCTACTCGGACTGGAAGGCGCAGTACTCGTACGCCGACGCCCGCCGCTTCGCCAACCAGCGCGGTGGCTTCAAGATCATGGGTCCGCGGAAGATTTACGACTCCTCGCCCGCGCTGGTCGGTGGCCTCTTCGCGCAGCGCGAAGGCTTTTTTCGTGCCTACACCGAGGAGGTCTATCGTCGCTTCTTCGAGCGGCGGCTCGAGATCGACCGCCCCGAGCAGGTCGCGGGGCTCGTCGCCGAACTCGGTCATTCGGCCGAGGCCTATGCGAGCTACTTGGCGGGCGAGGGCGCCGCGGCGCTCGAGGCCGCGGTGGCCGAAGGACACGCAGACCACGTGTTCGGCGTACCGCTCTTCATCGTGCGCGGGGAGCAGTTCTGGGGCAACGACCGCGTCGCGCTTCTCGAGCAGAGGCTCACGGAGTACGGGCTTCGTCGCTAGACGCGAGGCCGCGGGAAGACGACGCGGGTCTCGCGCACTTCGTAGCGCTCGAACACCCCACAAACGACGTATGGGTCTGCGGCGGCGAAAGACTTTGCCTCGGTAAGGCTCGGTGCCTCGAACACGACGAGGCTGCCGACGGGCGTTCCGTCCTCCCCGAGGAGCGGGCCCGCGTGGACGACCTTGCCCGCCGCGTCCAGCGGTGCGAGCTTCGCAAGGTGGGCGTCGCGATGACGTTCTCGCAGCTCCAGGCCGCGCGGACCGTCATGCCCGATCAAGACAAAGAGCGGCATCCGGCCACTCTAACGAATCCGTTTGCTATGCAGCGGGGATGGATCCCGCCGAGCTTCGAGATCGCTTCCAGCGCCTGTTCGGCGGCGAGGCGCGCCTGTTTCGCGCTCCAGGTCGCGTGAATCTGATTGGCGAACACACCGACTACAACGACGGGTTCGTCTTGCCCGCCGCCATCGATTTCCAGACCTTTTCCGCCGCGGCAAGGCGCAAAGACCGCTGCCTGCGGATCCATTCCGAAAACCTCGGCGAGACGGTGACCTTTGATTTTGGCGAGGGCGCACCGCGCCGACGGGGCCACTGGAGCGACTACCCGCTCGGCGTGGCAGCGACGCTCGCGCGCGACGGTCATGCGCTCACAGGCGCAGACCTGCTCCTCTACGGCGAGGTTCCGCCCGGGGCGGGTCTGTCCTCGTCGGCAGCCCTCGAGGTGGCGACGGCTCTCGCGCTGATCGCGGTCGCGGGTCTCGAGCTTCGGCCGATTGAGACCGCGAGACTCTGTCAGCGCGCGGAGAACGAGTTCGTCGGGACCCTGTGCGGCATCATGGATCCCTTCGTGTCCCGCCTCGCGCAGGCGGGGCACGCACTCCTCATCGATTGCCGCGCGCTCGAAGGGCGCGCCGTGCCGATCCCCGACGCTGTGAGGCTTGTGATCTGCAACAGCGGAGTGCGGCACGCTCTGGCCTCAGGGGAGTACAACGCCCGGCGCGCGCAGTGCGAACAAGGCGTCCGCGCGCTTGCCGAGGTAAACCCGAGGGTGCGAGCGCTGCGGGACGCGACGCTCGAAACGCTCGAGGAAAACCGCGGCCGGATCCCGCCCGTCGTTTTCGCCCGTTGCCACCATGTCGTCTCTGAGAACCAGCGCACACTCGAGGCCGCGGCCGCGCTCGAGCGTCGCGACCTCGCAGCCCTCAATCCCCTGATGGCGGCTTCACACGCCAGCCTGCGCGACGCCTACGAGGTGAGCTGTCGCGAGCTGGACGTGCTCGTCGACGCAGCCGCCCCGCTCGAAGGCGTGTTCGGAGCGCGGATGACCGGAGGAGGCTTCGGCGGTTGCACCGTGAATCTGGTGCGTGCCGATGCCGTGCCAGCGTTCCGGGAGGGTGTGACGCAGGCTTTCGAGCGCGCCACCGGCCGGAAGCCGAAGATCTATGAGAGCTCGGCAGCCGCGGGCGCGAGCGAACTTTGACCCGCTAGCGACCCTTGAACTGGGGCTTGCGCTTTTCGGCGAAGGCGCGCGGCCCCTCGCGCGCGTCCTCGGTCGCAAAGACCGGGATACCGATCTTGAGCTCATGCTGGAGAGCGTCGAGCTCGGTCATGCCTTCCGTCTCACGCAGCGAACGCAGGACGGCTTGCACCGCGAGCGGGCCGTTTTCGGCGATTTGCTCCGCGATCTTCCGCGCCTCCGCGAGGGCCTGGCCATCGGGCACCACGCGCCCAATCAATCCTATGCGCAAGGCCTCCTCGGCGGGAACCATGCGTCCTGTGAGCAGGATCTCCGCGGCGTGGGTGTACGGGATCTGCCGGCGCAAACGTACGGTCGAGCCGCCCACCGGAAACAGACCGCGCCGTACCTCGGCGACCCCGAAGGTCGCACTGGCACCCGCAACACGGATGTCTGTCGCTTGCAAGATCTCGGTTCCCCCGGCCACCGCGTAGCCTTCGACCGCTGCGATGAGGGGTTTCTTGAGGCGATAGTGCCGGAGCAGCCCCTTCCACTGGAGATCGGCATCTTCGTCAAAGCGCTTGCTCCACTCGTCCCGTTGATGGCCGCCGGCCATCGCCTTGAGATCGGCGCCTGCACAGAAGGTTCCCCCGGCACCGGTCAGGATGGCGACGCGTACGTCCTCTTCGACGTCGATCATTCGCCACGCCTCGGCCATGCGCACCAGCATTTCGCTCGAGAATGCATTTTTGCGCTCGGGCCGGTTCATGGTGACGACGACGACAGGTCCTTCTCGCTCGACCAGCAGGTGGGGCGCCGCGCCCTGCGTGCCGGTCGTCTGCTGCGAAGTGTCGGCCATGCCATGCCTCCTGCGGCCATCCAAGGGCGCGATCTCGACTCGGGTGATTATTGAAACACGTTCTACTTTCGATGTAAACGGACGAATCGCGGGAGCCGGTAGGCGCTGGCGCGTTTCGGGTCGCTCGGCGCCTCTTGGCTCTCTCTGCCGGGGTCTCCTGCGGGCGAGGGCTCGGGCGGCGTGGCGAGCTGCGCCCCGCTCGCTTGCAACCGACAAGACGCTGCTCAAGTGGACGGACAAGCGCGTCGAAGGCAAGCCCTGCGGAGCGGGGAGCCTCGCGGTCCGCGCCGCAGGTTCGTGCATGCCCTCAGCAAGGAGCAACTCAAGGCGCACCCGCGCGGTGCAGCAGCGGGACGCCGCGCAAAGGAATCCGCGGCTTAGAAAGGCGCGGCCAACGGGAGCTCTTGGATTCGAAGGAGATCGGAGACGCCATGCGCATGGATCAAATCAATCTCTTGGACTTGGACGCCTTCGCCACGCGCGGCTTTCCGCACGACGCCTTCGCGACGCTGCGACGAGAGGCGCCCGTCTACCGGCATCCGGAGCCCAATGGAACAGGATTCTGGGTGATCTCGAAGCACGCCGACGTGATGCACGTGTCCAAGCATCCCTTCGTGTTCTCCTCCATGCAAGGCATCAATTTGCAGGCGATCGCGCCGGAGGAGCTCCCCATGATCCAGACCATGATGCTCGGCATGGATCCACCGCGGCACAGCAAGTACCGCAGACTCGTGTCGGGCGGGTTTACGCCGCGCACGATCTCGCGCCTCGAGCCTCACATCCGCCAGATCGCTCGCCGCATCGTCGAGGAGATCGCGCACAAGGGCGAGTGCGAGTTCGTGAAGGAGGTCGCCGCCGAGCTGCCGCTTCAGGTGATCGCGGAGTTTCTCGGCGTACCGGATGAGGAGCGCGGCAGAATCTTTGATCTCTCGAACCGCCTGATCGGATTTGATGATCCCGAGTTTCAGACCTCTCCCGAGGATGGGAAGATCGCGGCCACGGAGATGTGGCTCTATGCAAACCAGCTCGCTTCAGCTCGCCGTGTGAGTCCGCGGGAGGATATCGTGAGCCTTCTCGTGAACGCCGAAGTCGAAGGCGAGAAGCTCTCGGAAATGGAGTTCAACAATTTTTTCCTGCTGCTCGCCGTGGCGGGCAACGAGACGACGCGAAACTTGATCTCAGGGGGCATGCTTGCCCTGCTCCAGCACCCTCGCGAGCTGCACCGCCTTCAGAGCGATCGGTCGCTTCTCCCGACCGCGGTGGAGGAGATGCTGCGCTGGGTGACGCCGGTTGCCCACTTCCGGCGCACGGCTACCGAGGCTACGGAGATCCGCGGTCAGCGCATCGCAGCGGGGGAGCGAGTCGTGATGTTCTACCCCTCCGCCAACCGGGACGAGGATGTCTTCAGCGATCCGCAGCGCTTCGACATCGGGCGAACGCCCAATGACCACCTTTCCTTCGGAATCGGTGAACACTTTTGCCTTGGCTCTCAGCTCGCGCGGCTCGAGATCCGGATCATGTTCGAGGAGCTCTTGCGTCAACTCTCCGAGATCGAGCTTGCCGGGCCGGTCCGACGCCTGCGCTCGAACTTCATCAACGGAATCAAATCCATGCCGGTGCGGTTCAGTCTTGACTGATCTTTCGTTACCATGCCCTACGGAGGGCCCATCCCATGAAGGTGATCGTCGACTTCGACCTCTGCGAGGCCAACGCGGTGTGCATGGCCACAGCGCCCGAGATCTTCCGTGTAGATGACAACGACATGCTCCATATCCTGATCGAGCACCCCGGCGAGAACCTACGCAAGAAGCTCGAGGAGGCAGTCCGTCTCTGCCCGCGACAGGCGATCTCCATCGGCAAGGACTAGATACGAGAAGATGACGCGCCTCGCGCTCCGCAGGGCCGGTCGTGCGGGACCGCTCGGAATCCCACCCTCGGACCTTGCGAACGGTGGAGGCTCCGCGGGGAGCGCGGCCCTCCGGCGCTGTGCGATCTGCGCTGGCCGAGCTCACGGCTCGGGTGTGGAGGTCAAGGAGGAGGAGGAAGCCGGCCGGCGCGCACGGATCCCCTCCCCCCTCAGGCCGTCCGCCTCCGGTCGACCGCCGAACCTCCCAAGAGCCTGCCATATTCTCTGTTTTTGGTTCGTTCACCATACGGGCGCGACGCGCGGCTGTAGTCTCCTTTGATCCGCAGCGCTCGCGGAGGGAGGCAAATCATGCGCCCCGGCGAAGTTCCGGCGAGCGTCTTCTTGGTCCGGGCCATGGTGGGCGCCATCTTCGTGTCCGAAGGGCTACAGAAGTTCCTGTTTCCCGATGCGCTCGGCGTCGGGCGCTTCACAAAGATTGGAATCCCATTTCCCGAAGTGATGGCGCCCTTCGTCGGCAGCGTCGAAATCGGATGCGGTCTTTGCATTGTGCTGGGTCTTTTCACAAGGCTCACGGCAGTCCCGCTGCTCGCCGTCATGATCGTCGCGATTGCAACCACGAAGATGCCGATTCTCCTTGCGAGCGGATTCTGGAGCATGGCCCATGAGGCGCGCACGGACTACGCGATGCTACTTGGTGCCCTCTTCCTGCTCCTCGTGGGACCTGGTCCTTGGTCCCTCGATGCCTGGATTTCCGCCCGGAGGATGAAGCACGAAGCCTGACGAGGAGGGGCAGTCCTTAGCGAGGCGAGCCGCGTTGCGTGAGCTCGCCGCCCTATTCCTACGTCTCGGCTCTACCGCATTCGGTGGTCCGGCTGCCCACATCGCGGTCATGGAGAGTGAGGTCGTTCGTCGACGTCGCTGGCTCACCCCCGAAGAGTTCCTCGACATGATGGGGGCGGCGAATCTCATCCCGGGGCCCAACTCGACGGAGATGGCGATCCATATCGGATATCGCCGGGCGGGCCTCGCAGGGGTCCTCGTGGCCGGCAGCGCGTTCATCCTTCCTGCGGCGCTCCTGACGCTGGGCCTGGCCTGGGCCTATGTGCGCTTCGGCGCGCTCCCGCAGATGACGGCCTTCTTCTATGGCGCGAAACCGGCCATCATCACGGTCGTGGCCCAGGCGCTCTGGCGTCTTGGTCGCGCTGCAGTGCGATCAAGATTCCTCGCAGCGGCGGCCCTTGTCGCACTCACGGCGGCGGCGGCCGGCATCGACGAGCTCGTCGTCCTGTTTGCAACCCCCGCTCTTGTGGCAGGTGTACAGCTTGGTTCGCGTGCTCGTACGCGCGAAGAAAAGACGAGAAAGATGGGCGCCACGGCGGGCGCTTTGAGTCTCGGTGCCAGCGGCGCAGGCGTTGTCACCGCGGCTGCGCCTTTCACGATGGCCGGCCTCTTTCTGTTTTTCTTGAAGGTCGGCTCGGTTCTCTTCGGGAGCGGCTACGTGCTTCTTGCCTTCCTGCGGGCGGACCTCGTGGAGCGCTGGCATTGGCTCACAAGCAGCCAGCTGCTCGATGCGGTCACGGCCGGCCAACTCACCCCGGGGCCGGTCTTTACCACCGCGACCTTCATCGGATACGTGCTTGGCGGGGTGAAAGGGGCGCTTCTTGCCACGATCGGCATCTTCTTGCCTGCCTTTTTCTTCGTGGCGGTGAGCGCTCCTCTGGTACCCCGTCTGCGCGCCTCGCAAAGCGCTGCGGCTCTGCTCGACGGCTTGAACGTGGCATCGCTCGCACTGCTCGCGTTCGTGACGTGGCAGCTTCTCCGCAGCGCGATCGTCGATTTCCCGACCGCGCTCATTGCGACGGCGAGTGCACTCCTTCTCTTCGCGGTTCGTCTCAACCCGGCGTGGATCGTTATCGGGGCCGGCGTCGTTGGGATCGTCTTCGGGTAGCGTTGCAGAAGGATCCAGCGTCCGCCTTGCGCCTGCGAGCTCCGAACCGTCGCATGGCTCCCGCGCGCGCTCTCTCTCCTCCGAGGACGCTCTACGATTTCCCTCATGTCCGAGGTAGACTGCCCCACGGGAGGATCCTCATGAAGCTCCGCAAGCTGGGCCGCACCGGGCTCAAAGTCTCGAATCTCTGTCTCGGTACGATGACGTTTGGCAACAAGGAGTGGGGCTGCGACGAGGCCATGTCCCGCAAGATCGTCGACCGCTTCCTCGACGCCGGCGGGAACTTCATCGATACCGCAGATGTGTACTCAAACGGCGTCTCGGAAGAAATCACGGGCCGCGCGATTCGCGAAAGGCGTCACCAAGTCGTGCTCGCCACCAAGGTTGCCGGACCCATGGGATCTGGGCCCAACGATCTTGGTCTTTCACGCCGGCACATCCTGGACGGAATTGATGCAAGCCTGCGCCGCCTCGGCACCGACTTCGTCGACCTCTACCAGGTCCACGCCTACGACCCGACTACGCCTCTCGACGAGACACTGCGTGCCCTCGACGACTGCGTGCGCGCGGGCAAAGTCCGCTACCTCGGCTGCTCGAACTATTCCGCGTGGCAAGTGATGAAAGCCACGGCTCTCGCACGCGAGCTGGGAATCGCACGCTACGACTGCCTCCAACCCCAGTACTCGCTCGTGTGTCGGGAGATCGAGCGCGAGCATCTGCCACTGTGTCGTGAGGAGGGAATCGGCGTGATTCCCTGGAGCCCGCTCGCGGGCGGCTTGCTCACAGGGAAGGTGCGTCGCGGCGCGGCGGCCCCTGCGGGCACTCGCGCAGCCGTTGACTCCATGAACCGAGAACGCAGTTCTGAAGAGCACAACCTTGCAGTCGCCGAAACCGTGGTCGAGCTCTCGAAGGCGATCGCAAAGACCCCGAGCCAGGTTGCCCTGGCCTGGTGCGCGGGTCAGCCCGGCGTGACCTCGCCGATCTTCGGGGCGCGCACGCTCGAGCAGCTTGAGGACAATCTCGGCGCGGCGGATCTCGTCCTCGACGAAGCTACGCGAAAAAAGCTCGACGCCGTTTCCGCGCTCCCGCTCGTCTACCCCTACGATTTCCACGCGCGAGTGCGTGCGATGATGGGAGCGATGAAGCTCGAGGCGTAACGCGGCGCTACAGCCGAGCCGAGTAGCCTCGCACGAAAAGCGGCGCGATCGCGAGCCGCTGCGCGTCGGCGCGGAGCGCCGCCTCGTTCGGCGCACGCTCGTAGCGGCGCGCCGCTTCGATCATTGGCGGCAGGAGGCCAAGATCGCTCGCGGTGTTGACGAAGACCCCCGGCCTGCCAAGGGCAAAGTGCACGGCGCGGTCGATGTCGGCCTGGTTCTCGAGCGGCTCATACCAAGTCGTCGTCCGTGGCTTGGTGCCGTCCTCCCAGCGTCGGCGCGCGATGGATTTGATGGTCTGCACTGCCACGTTGCGCTTGCGACAGAGCACGAGCAGCGACTCGAACTGCTCCGCGTACTCGGCGTCCTGCATCATTGAGAAGTTGTAGGGCAAGAGGACGGAGTCGAAATCAAAACGCTCGAGGCTGCGCATGTGCATGCTGGCGACTCGGGTGCCGTGGCCGGTCACGCCGAGAAACCGCACGAGCCCCTCTTCGCGCGCCTCGACGGCGGCGCGCAGCGCGCCGTCCGGGCCCATCGTCAACTTCCACTCCTCCTCCTTCACAAGATTGTGTAGTTGAAGAAGATCCAGCTGGTCCACCCGCAGACGTTCGAGGGAGCGGCGAATCTGTGCGCGCGCGGCTTCATAGGTCCGCTCGCCGGTCTTGGTGGCGAGAAAGAAGCGATGGCGGTGCTCGCGCATCCAAGGGCCGATCCGCAGCTCTGCATCGCCGTACGAGGCCGCGGTGTCGATATGATTTACGCCTGATTCAAGCAGGAGCGCGAGCCCGCGATCGGCCGCCTCCTGAGAGACGCTCGCCAGCGCGGCTGCACCAAAGAGGATGCGCGTGCTTTGATGGCCTGTTCGTCCGAAGGGCAAGGTCGGGAGCATGAGATCACCTCCCAGGGGTTGGGAACTGCGTGCGGAGAATAGCGTCGAAGCCACGTGCTCCGAGCCAGCGGCGGGCGCCCATGAATCCGCGTGCCGCCAGCGTCACGGGATAGCGCGCGCGCGGACGCCGTGCCGTGATCGCCCGCTCGATGACCTTGGCCACCCCTTCCGGGGTGCCGGCGAGTGCTCCGATCGGGCCGGCGTAGTCGAGATGATGAGCGAGCACCTCGCGAAACTTCGCATAGGGCGAGTCGGGCGTTCCGAGGGAGCGGATCTTCTCCAGCGCGGTCGGGCCGAACTCCGTCTTGATCGGCCCGGGCTCGATCAGGACGACGGAGATGCCGAAGCCCGAGACCTCGAAGCGCAGCGCATCGGAGAGGGCCTCCACCGCGTACTTGGTGGCATGGTAGAAGGCACCGCCCGGCAGGGTCATGCGCCCGCCCATCGAGCTTAGGTTCACGATCCGGCCAAGGCGCTGCCTGCGCATGCCGGGGAGGACGAGTTTCGTGAGCTGAACGAGACCGAAGACATTGGTCTCGAACTGCCGGCGTACCTCCTCCATGGGGACCTCTTCGAAGGGCCCCTCCGATCCGTAGCCCGCATTGTTCACCAGCGCGCCGACGGCGCCCTCGCTTTTTTCCACCGCTTCTACCGCGGCGCGCATCGAGCTCTCGTCGCATACGTCGAGGGCCAGGACTCGGCAACCGTGGCGCGTGAGGTCCTGGATCGAATCGGGCCGACGCGCTGTGGCGTAGACCGTATGGCCGCCTCGTGCAAGACGCTCCGCGGTGGCCCGGCCAATCCCCGTCGAGCAGCCCGTGATGAGCACGGCGTGAGAGATCCTTTCCGTCATGAGATTTCCCCCTTGTGTTCGAGTCGCTCGACCCGTTACTCCGTGGCTGATAGGGTGCGGGGCGAGGAGGCCGACATGTCGATCCGCCTGCAGGCATTCACCTGCGGCTGGCTGACCGGCAGCCTGGGCAACTTCGTGGCCGGGGAGCGCGGCCGGATCCGCGTCCCGGTGCCCTGCTTTCTCGTCGTGCACCCACGAGGCACCGCACTTTTCGACACCGGACTCCATGCGGGGATGCAACGCGACCCGGCCGAGCGGCTGGGAGCGCTCGCCGCAACCTGGACGGTCGAGTTCGCGCCTGGACAAGAGGTGGCGGGCCGCCTCGCGGAGGTTGATCTCGCTCCCGCTCGCGTCGATTTCATCGTGACCTCCCACCTTCACTTTGATCACGCGGGCGGCATCGCGCAGATTCCCAACGCGAGGCTCGTGGTCCAACAAACGGAATGGCAGGCGGGCCGCGATCCAGATCTCGTGCGCGCGAACTTCTATGACCCGCGTGACTATGACCTCGGGCACGAGATCATCGCGGTCAGCGGGGAGCACGATCTGTTCGGGGATGGGAGCGTCCTGTGCCTCCCGACCCCTGGCCACACCCCCGGGCACCAGTCGCTGCGCGTGCGGCTGCCAAAGGGTAAGATCATTTTGACCGCCGACGCCTGCTATTTGCGCCGCACGCTGGACCGACTCGAGCTGCCCCCCTTCGCGCATGACCGCGAGCAGATGCTGGCGTCGCTGCGGCGGCTGCGCGCGCTGGAGAACGCCGGCGCCCGACTTTTCTTCGGCCATGACCCGGAGCAATGGGAGAGCGTCCCACAGGCTCCGCGCGCCATGGAATGACGCCACAACCTCCGGAACGCGGCGCATCGCAAGATTCGCGGACGACGCGGACCGAACGGCGACGAGGCGGCGTGCTCCGCGCAGCGGCGAGCGCGAAGGGGAAGGCCGATCGCTTCCGCGTTCGACTTTCTCCGATGCGAGAAGGGTAGCCCGGATGTGATCCGCAGGGTCGTCCCTCCGAGGGAGCTTTCGAACCACCGCGCTGCCGCCTGCGGACACGCTACATCCTACGAATCGGTTCAGAGCCCTCCCAGGTCCGCGCGACCTCGGCGATGTGCTCGAAGAACCGCCCCTTGGCACCGCTCACTTCCGAAAGTTCGACGATTGTGCCGGGATGCCCCTCGGTCAGCAGGTACACAAAGCGCCCGTTCGCTCCGCCGATGCTGCCTGACTGTCCGACCTCGTAGCCGAGCTTGAGGACGCGCTCCATGTCCTCATCGAACGACTTTGTCCAATAGGCCACATGCTGCAAGCCCTCGTGCCCCGCCGCGAGAAAATCACGGTAGGTCGAGGGTGCGTCATTGCGCTGCTGGATGAGTTCAATCTGGAGCGACCCGGAGTTGGCGAGGGCAATGCTGACCGAGAGCGGCGAGGGCACGCCGCGGTACCGGAAGTCCTGGATCGGCACCTTTTCAAAGTAAAAGAAAGGCCCGACGCCGAGAACCTGCGTCCAGTGGCGCATCGCGGCTTCGACGTCGCGCACCACGTAGCCGTTCTGACGGACGGGTCCAAAAATTCGGCTCATGACCCTCCCGATTCGTTCACCCTGACGTTTTGGATGTAGAATGTCAACTCTGTACTTCGGGAAGGACTCAGGGTGGGGCGGCGCGGTGAGAAGGAACTGTTGATCGTGGCGGCGGCGTTCGAACGGTTCGCGCGCTACGGCTTCCGGCGTACCTCCCTCGGCGACATCGCCCGCGAGGCCGGCATCTCGCGGCCGGCGGTGTATCTCCACTTCCCGAACAAGCAGGCCATTTTTCGGGCCGCCGCGAGCGTGATGCACGAACGCGCCTTGCGCGCCGCTGCCGGCGCCGCGCTTGCGGGGGGAGGGATTGAGGCGCGCATCGCGCAGATCCTCGAAGCCAAGCTTGGGAGCTTCTTCGAGATCGCCCGCGGCTCTGCCCACGTCGGCGAGATTCTCGACGAGAACAGTCGTCTGTGTGGCGATATTTCGGAAGCCGCGCGCCGCCGCTACCTGAAGATCTTGCGGGGCGTGATCGACGACGCCGCGCAGCGCGGCGAGCTCGCCCCCGCCGCAGCGGGTCTGACCACGGGAGCGGCCGCGGAACTCATTGTTGACAGCGCGAAGGGACTCGAAACGGCGGGCGCCGCCACGCTCACGCCGCTCGCCTATCGGCGCCGCGTGGCGCAGCTTGTGAACGTACTCGTTAGGGGAATGGGAGGGTCTGGGCGCGAGCCCAGCGCGGCGCGGGCGGCCGCGCGAACGCCGGCGCGAAGTCGTGCGGGGCGGGTGCCGCGAGCTCGATCGGCGCCGCCCCGGGCGTAGCGTCGATGCGCGCGCGCAGCCAGATCGCGTGAAGCTGGGTGCGCGGCAGGAAATCCCGCGGTGCAAGCTCCGCAGCGGCGCCATAGAGCGTGTCACCGACGATCGGGGTCCCGCGGTGGGCGAGGTGCACCCGGATCTGATGGGTGCGCCCCGTCACAGGCTCGGCGAGCACAAGGGTTTTGCCATCGCGCGTTCCCAGTCGGACAAAGCGGGTGTGGCTCGCCCTGCGACCCGCGCCTTGGGCATCGTAGAGTGCGAAGCGGAATCTCGTCGGGTGCAGAGCGCGCGCGAGAAAGCCGCTCACTTCCCAGTTCCTCTGCTGCGGTCGAGGCGATACCAGTGCGAGATAGCGCCTGCGCAGACGCCCGCTCGCGAGCTCGCGGCCGAGGTGCGCGGCGCTCTCGCGACTGCGCGCGAAGAGCACGACACCGCTCGTTTCGCGGTCGAGGCGATGGACCGCAGTGAGCGCCCTGCAGCGGAGCCGCTCGCGCAGCGCCGCTTCCAACGAGACCCGCTGACTCGCGCGTGTCCCCTGCACGGTGATCCACGCCGGCTTGTTGACGGCAACAACGCCCGAGGCATCCAGCAAGATCGCGCTTTCCGGCAGTGGCACCGGCGCCGGCTCGAATGCGAAGGCGTACACCACGGCCGAGGTGCACGCTTCGACCTCGTGGGGGAGGGCCTCCTCGCCGAAGGGGCGGCCTGCGAGGTGGACGCCGCCGTGCCAGAGCAGGCTCGCGATCTGCTCGCGGCTCCAGCCCGCCTCCCCGAGCCGCGCCCGTAGATCGCTGAGGAACTCGGTGCGCGAGAGATGCCGATCCGTCACCCAGGCCTGGCGCAGGACCGGCGGATCGAAAGGATTCGCAGGCGGCATCCCTTCCCATGCTACCGTGGAACCGTCCTTGTCGACGGAGGCCCCGTTATGGGCGATTGGCTGCAAAAGCAACTCGCGCGCCGTCCGTGGTGGATGAACGCGCTTCTCATCTTCTGTGTGTACATGGCTTTCATCTATGAGCCGTGGGACCTCTTCGTAAAACCCGTCTCCCGCGACGCGGAGGTGTTCCTCGGCTACGCGTTCCATGGCTGGGCTGCCAAGCTCACGACGCCGCTTCACTGGTTCATTTATGGCGCTGGCGCCTACGGCTTCTGGCGCATGCGGCCGTGGATGCACCCCTGGGCGGCGCTGTACGCCCTCCAAGTGGCGCTTAGTCTGTGCATCTGGAGTGTGCGGACGTCGCCGGGCTTCGGTGGCTGGGCCGTCGGGCTTGCCGCGCTGGGTCTCGTGGGCGCGCTCGCCGTCGCGCTCTGGCGCAGCCGCTTGCTATTCCAGCGCCAGCCCGCCGCCCTCTCGCAGCGCTACCCGGGCTGGGCGGTCGTGACAGGCGCGTCGGCGGGCATCGGCGCCGAGTTCGCTCGCCAGCTTGCGCGGGCGGGATTCTCGTGTGTCCTCACCGCGCGGCGCGAGGACCGGCTGCGGGCCCTCGCCCTTGAGCTAGAGAAGGAATGCGGTGTCGCGACCCGTGTGGTTGCCGTCGACCTGGCGACGCAGAAGGGACCGGCGGAGCTCGCCGCGGCGCTGGGCGATCTCGAGGTCGGTGTCCTCGTGAACAACGCGGGCTTCGGCTTGTCGGGCCGCTTCGACAAGCAGGATGCCGACCGGCTGGCGGAGATGGTGGCACTCAATTGCACGACCCCGGTCGTCGTGACACGGCTTCTCCTCCCGCGCATGCTCGAGCGCGGCCGCGGCGCCATCGTGATCACTGGATCGGTTGCCGGCCGCCAACCGCTTCCCTTGCACGCCGTGTACGCCGCCACCAAAGCCTTCGACCTCCTGTTCGGGGAGGCGCTTTGGTCGGAGCTCCGTGGACGTGGGATCGATGTGCTCGTGGTGGAGCCGGGCTCTACGGAAAGTGAGTTCCACGATGTGGCAGGTGAGCTCCCGCACGCGGCCGAGCCGGCTGCGAACGTCGTCGCAACCGCGCTCGCGGCGCTGGGCCAGCAGCCCTCGGTGATTTCTGGCTGGTTCAACTGGCTGCGCGCCCACCTGGGACAGCGCCTCATGCCGCACTCCCTGATCGCTCTCGCCGCCCATCGCGTGACCGAGAACTACACCCCCCCGGAGATGCGTTAGCGTGGTGCACCGGCGATGCGGCCGCGTGGCGGCCGCCGCCCTCGCTCTTCTTTGGGGAGCGGGACTCGCAACGCCCCTTCCCGCGCCTGCCGCGCCGCCGCCCTCTCAAGCAGCGATACCTGCGACGCAAGCGGCGCCGCCTGCGGCCCAAGGAGCCGCTCCTGCGACACCGGGCGCGCCGGCCGAGCTGCCGCCGACGATCGCCGTGCCCGACATCGCGAGTCGCGCAGAGGAGCTCTCGACGTATCTCCGTTCGGTGGAGGCGGGGCTAACACCTAGCCCGCAGATCAAGGCGATTGAGGAGAGCATTCCAGACCTCAGCGATCGGGACGCCGAGCAGCTCGCCGATATGGACCGCACGCTCGAGCAAGGGCCGCAGCTCCACGTGCTGGAGGCGCTCCTGCGCACCTGGGCGCGCACCCGCAGCGATATCGCGACCAGCAACAACTTGCTCACCGACCAAGCGAAGCGGCTCGAGGATCTGGTCGGCGAGCTTGGCAGGCGCCGGGACCTTTGGCGACGCACCCAGGAAGACGCACGCGCTTCAGCCGCGCCGGATCCCGTTCTCGACCGGGTGCAAGAGAGTCTTGCGGCCATTTCCGCAACGCAAAAGAGCGTCGATAAGTGGAGGGCCGAGATCCTGGCGATGCAGGATAAGGTCACGCGTGAGCTGGCACTCGTGGATGATGCGATGAGCCGTCTCACCGCGTATCGCAAGCAGACTGTGGGAAAGATCCTGGTCCGGGACAGCCATCCGGTCTGGGCGATTGACTTGTCGGGCCGGACCCGCGGTCGCCTTCTGTTTCACGTGAAAGATGAGTTTCGGTCGGACGCCAAGGATTTTCGTGAGTATGCAGCGGACAATCAGGCGCGTCTTGTGCTGCAGCTGCTGGTCTTCTTGGTCCTCGCGGCGCTGTTTCGAAGCGGCCGCGCGCACGCGCGCCGGATGGTCGAGCGTGAACCGGCGCTCGAGCCGGCGACGCGCGTCTTCCAGCTCCCTTACTCGAGCGCGTTCCTCTTGACGGCACTCGCGACGGTGCAGATTCATCCCGCGCTCCCCGATATGGCACTCCAAGCTGTCGCGCTAATCGCCCTGGTGCCGGTCTTTCGTGTCGTGCGCGCTTACATGCATCCGGGATTCGTACCTGGACTCTACGTCTTCGCTGGCTTCTTTCTGACCGATCGGATCCGCTGGGTCTGCTCTGCGGCGCCGGCCCTCGAACAAATGCTCTTTCTTGCGGAGATGATGACCGGCTGCGCGCTGATGGCGTGGATCTTAAGACCAGCGCGCCTCGATAACGTCGAGCTCCACGAGGCTGAGGTCGTGGCGCTTCGGCGGATTGGAATCGCGGCGCGCATCTTGCTTTTTGGCTTCGGGGTAGCGCTGGTGACGGGCGCCTGCGGCTTCATGCAGCTCGGCCGGCTGCTCGGCGGCGGAGCGCTGAGTGCCGTCTACGCCGCGCTTCTGCTCTATGCCTCCCTGCGCGCAGCTCAAGGACTCGTGACCTACGGCCTGCGGACAAGGCTGCTGCGGCGCCTGCGCACGGTGGAGCTGAGCCGCGAGCTGATCGAGCGGCACGTGAATCGCGCGCTGGTTTTCGCCGCGGTTTTGGGGTGGCTTGCGTGGGTGCTGTTCAAGCTCGAACTGGCTGGGCCCGCGCGCGCTCTCGTGGAGTCGATTCTTGCGATCCCCGTTGCGCCGGGGACCGAGCTTGCCATAACGCTCGGAAACCTCTTTGCGTTTGCGCTCACGGTGTACATCGCGTGGCTGGTCTCGCGCTTGGTTCGCTTCGCGTTGCACGAGGAGGTTTTGCCGCGGTTCTCGCTCGCGCGCGGAGTGGCCTACGCCATCACGACCATCATGACCTATGTCCTGCTGATCGGAGGCTTTCTGGTGGCGCTGGGCGTCTTGGGCGTCAACCTCAACCGCGCGAGCCTTCTGGCCGGCGCGCTCGGCGTGGGCGTCGGCTTTGGTCTTCAAAACGTAGTGAACAATTTCGTGTCGGGTCTGATTCTGCTTCTTGAGCGACCGATCCAGGTGGGCGACACCGTACAGATTGGAGACCTCATGGGCGTTGTGAATCACATCGGGATCCGCTCAAGCACGGTGCGCACGGGTCAGGGCTCGGAGGTGATCGTGCCCAACGGGACTCTCATCTCCGAGCGCGTGACCAACTGGACGCTCTCCGACCAGATGCGCAGAATCGACTTGACCCTCGGTGTGGGATACGGGGTAGACCCAGAGCGGGTGCTCGCGATCCTCGTGGAAGTCGCGCAGGCCCATCCGAACGTGCTGCCGCTCCCCGCGCCGACAGCGCTGTTCCGCGGCTTTGGGCCGAGCACACTCGACTTCCAGCTGAGTGCATGGACGAATCAGCCCGACGGCTGGGTGCAGGTCAAAAGTGAGCTTGGGATCTCGGTGTATCGCAGGCTTCAAGCCGAGGGCATCGAGATCCCCTACCCCCAGCAGGACGTTCACGTCCGCACCGTCCCCAAAACCTAAGGCGCCGAGTGCGACAGACGGCCGCACTTCGCGCGTGTGCCGAGACGCTTTGTCCCGCGCCTAGCGCGAGGGCGGCTCCTTCTCAAGGAGCGCCATCAGGTCGAAGCTCGAGACGATTCCCACCAGCGCTCCGTCTTCTGCGATCAGCACGCGGTGGATGCGGTTCTGGCGGAGTGTGCGCGCGATCTCCTCCACCGGAGCATCGGGCGGGAATGTGAGCGCCCCTTCGGTCATCACTTCGGAGACCGTTCGCGAGGCCATCCGATTCTGGAAATCCTCCGGCCCGTTCGACCAATCGGGACCGGAGAACTCTGCGAGGTCCCGGTAGTAATGGGCCTCCGAGAGCACGGTGTCCTGCTCCTCGGCGGCGCCGCGCAAGAGATCGCGAGCCGAAAGCACGCCAATGACGCGACCGTCGGCGTCCACCACCGGCGCGCCATTGATCTCTTCCTCGACGAAGAGCCGCTGCGCGTCGAGCAAGGAGGCGTCGGCTTCAATCGTAACCACCTGGGTCTGCATCACCTCGCGGGCGAGCACGCTCATCGCAAGTCCTCCTAGGGAGGGGCATTGCAGAAGCCGTGCCAAGGCCCCCGGAGCGCTAACGCATGTAGGCGGACGCTAGGGCGTCGACGTACTCGTTCCAGCGCGAGCCGTCGTGGGCGCGGATCCAGCGCAGGCGGGCCTTGGGATGTGCACGCGCCAGAGCGTAGAGCCTCTTCACGAGCTCAAGGTTCTTGATTTCACCGGTCTTGCGTCGCCAGCCGCGAGCCTCCCAGCCCGCCGCCCATTCATTGACCGTCTTCACGCAAAGCTCGCTGTCGGAATAGACGGTCACCTCCGCGTCTTGCGGCAGCATGCCAAACGCTTCGATCAGCGCGGTGAGTTCCATTCGGTTGTTCGTGGTCTCGGGGTCGACGCCGCTCTTCTGTGCGCGGATCACATCATTCTCGACCCACACCACGCCCCAACCCCCCGGACCGGGATTCCCCTCGCACGAGCCTTCTGTGAACAGACCGCTCGTGGGTCCGCCGTGATAGCGCGCCAGCACCTCCTCGGGCGAGAGCGACGCAGCTCGCGTAGTCCTCGCCATGGTGCACGCATCCCGCCGCTAGACCCCCACGCGGAAGTGAACCACGTCGCCGTCACGGACGACGTATTCCTTTCCCTCCACGCGCATCGCGCCGGCCGCCTTGGCGCCTACCTCTCCGCCGTGCGCGATGTAGTCGGTGTAGGAGATGACCTCGGCCCGGATGAAGCTACGCTCAAAGTCGGTGTGGATCTCGCCTGCGGCCGCGGGCGCACGGGTGCCGCGACGGATCGTCCAGGCCCTCACCTCTTTCGGTCCCGCAGTGAAGAAGGTGATGAGGTCGAGCAGCGCGTATGCCTCGCGCACGAGCCGGTGAAGTCCCGGCTCGTCCACACCGAGGTCGTGAAGGAACGCTTCCTTCTCCGCAGCGTCAAGCTCGGCGAGCTCGGCCTCGATCTTGGCGCAGAGGCGAACCACGCGAGCTCCCTCTTCGCGTGCGCGCGACTCAAGCTTCGCGGTCAGGGCATTGCCCTTGGCCAGCGAGGACTCGTCGACGTTTGCGACATAGAGAACGGGCTTCGAGGTCAAGAGGAAGCACTCGCGCAGCGCACCCTCCAGCTCCTCGGGTGCGGGGTACGTGCGTGCGGAACGGCCCGCCGAAAGATGATTCAGCAAGCCCGAGAAGAAAGCGGCCTCTTCCCTCGCACCCTTGGCTCCGCTGCGCGCGGTGCGCTGCGCCCGCTCGAGGCGCCGCTCCACCGTGTCGATGTCCGCGAGCCCGAGTTCGGTCTCGATGGTTTCAATGTCTCGGATGGGGTCGATCCCACCCTCCACATGAACGACGTTGGTGTCCTCGAAACAGCGCACCACCTGCACGATGGCCTGTGTCTCGCGAATGTGGGAGAGGAACTGGTTGCCGAGGCCCTCGCCCTTGGATGCCCCGCGGACAAGGCCCGCGATATCCACGAATTCGACCGTGGCGGGCAAAACCCGCGCGGAGTGCACGATCGCATCGAGTGCGGCGAGCCGAGGATCGGGAACCGGCACGACGCCTGCGTTGGGCTCGATCGTGCAGAACGGATAGTTCTCGGCAGCGATCCCCGCGGCCGTGAGCGCGTTGAAGAGCGTGCTCTTGCCGACGTTGGGTAGACCCACAATTCCGCAGCGCAGGGCCATGGGGTCGGTAAGGTCGGGGGTTTTGGGCCGCCCCGCCAGAGCCCACCCCTGGCGCTCGCTGCGAACGCCGGCTTCTGGCGGGTTGAGCGGCGTTGGATTGAGCGCCAGAAGGGGTCGAAGGGGCCGCTTCCCGCGCTCTCCCCCCCACCCCTCCGCCCATACAAAAGAGGACCGCGGGAAAGAGAGCCGCCCCGCTCTTTCCTGCGCCGAAGGCCAGGCGCCGCGCGGGAGGACCTCGAAGGCGACCGCCTCGCCCTCGGTAGGTCTGCGCCTTGGCGAAAGCCGACCCCTCGCAAAACTGCGGAAGCTGGGCTTTGCCACACGAGGCGTGCCGGCCTACTCCTCTCCCTGCTCCTCTTTGGTGTAGACCGCGAGGAACTTCCGCCTCCACTCCTCGTAGCTGCCTTGGACAATCGCAGATCGCGCATCAGCCACGAGCTTTTCATAGAAGCGAACGTTGTGCACCGAGCACAGGATCGCGGAGAGCACCTCATTGGCTGCGAACAGATGGTGCAGGTAGGCGCGTGAGAAGCCTCCCGCGCAAGCCATACAGTCGCACGAGGAGTCGATGGGATAGGCGTCCCGGCGATACCGTCGGTGGGTGAGGCGGAGGCGTCCGCGTGTGGTAAAGACCGAGGCCGAGCGCGCATAGCGCGTCGGAATCACGCAATCGAACATATCGATCCCGCAGCCGATGGCCGCGAGCAAGTCTTCCGGCAGGCCAACGCCCATCAGGTAGCGCGGCTTATTCTCAGGCAAGAGGGGGGCCGCATGGGCGGTCACGCGACACAGGAGCTCATGGCCCTCACCGACGGACACTCCTCCGATCGCGTAGCCGGGCAGATCCATCGCGACAAGCGCCGCCGCGCAGCGCTCGCGAAGTCGCGGATAGACGCTTCCTTGCACGATGGCAAAGAGCGCCTGCTCGTCTTTTCGGGCGTGTGCACGCGCGCAGCGCTCCGCCCAGGCGAGCGTACGGCGAACTCCGCCCTCGGCGAGAACCTCGTCGGCAGGGTACGGCGTGCATTCATCGAACATCATGATGATGTCCGCACCGAGCGCGTTCTGGATCTCGATGGATCGCTCGGGCGTCAGCTCCACCACAGACCCATCCAGTTCGTTCTTGAAGCGTACGCCGTGATCCCCGATCTCCTTTTTTGGAAGGGAGAAGACCTGGAAGCCGCCGCTGTCGGTGAGAATCGTGCGCTCCCAGCGCATGAAGCGGTGCAGGCCCCCGAGCTTGGCCACAAGCGCCTCGCCTGGGCGAAGCATAAGGTGGTAGGTATTTGCGAGCACGACCTCCGCCCCGGTGCGAGCGACCTGCTCGGGCGTCATGGCTTTGACCGCTCCGTGCGTTCCCACCGGCATGAACGCAGGCGTTCGGAAGCTGCCGTGGGGTGTCGTCGCAAGACCCGCCCGCGCGAGCCCGCAGCGAGCCTCGAGGGTAAAGCGCAGGGGAGAGGGGTTGTCGGTCACAGCGCAAGGCTAGCCGCCGGGCCCTCTCTCGCCTGCGGTCGGCGGGGCGAGGTCTTGCGCGTGTGCCTCGCACACGCGCGGGCAAACTTCCGTACGCCTGCGTCCAGGGACCGCAGCAGTCCCGCCTTGCGGAGAGCCGCTGCCCTGCGGACGGGTCGGGGCGGAGTGCGCCCGGCGAGGGCTACCTTGCCCTGGCTCGATGCGATCCGCTCGGCCCCGGTACCCCGGAGGATCTTCGATGCAGCTGCCTGCCCGTTTTGGGTCTCTTTTCTTTGCGCTCGCATGGCTCGTCGCCTCCGGTTCCCCAGCCAAGGCGGCCGAGCCCACAGCAACGCTCCAACTGACCGGCGGCGCGGTGGCCGCGGGAATCGGCTTTAGCTGGGGCAGCGGCACCCTCACCTTCCGTGGCAAGGAGTACCCGGTGAGCGTCTCCGGCCTCTCCGTAGGCGATGTGGGGATCGTGCGCGCGACCGCCAAGGGAAATGTCTACGGCCTTCAGAAGGTCCAGGACTTTGATGGCACGTACAACGCCTATGCCATCGGGTCGACGATCGGAGGCGGTGGTTCGGTCGCCACCCTCCGCAACCAGAACGACGTGGTGATCCACCTCGTGGCGACGACACAGGGCCTGAAGCTCACCTTGAACGCGAGCGGCGTGCGGATGAAAATCGAGCAGCCGGGACCGCGCTGAGGGCTAGCGATAGGTGCTGCGCTGACCCTTGGTCATGCGGCGGCGCGCGCGCCGAAACTTGGCCTTGAGCTTCGCTCGGTAGCGAGCGCTCTTGCTGCGGTTTCGGTGGGGGAGCGGCTTGGCTTTCTTCACACGGGACCTCGCTTGGGGATCGCGGCGGCGCAGCTTAGGAAAACCCTCAGGCCTCGTCCACGGCCAAGTCGCGGATTAAGCTCGCACGGCCAACCTCCACCCGATGAGGCCCCTCATGACCGAAGCCACGCCGCTCCTGCGCATGGCCGACTTCGACCTCTCCGACGACCAGCGGCTGGTGCGCCGGGCCGTCCGAGAGTTTGCGGAGAAGGAGATCCTGCCCCATGTGGAGCGCTACGAGCGCGAGGAGCGGTACCCCCTCGAGCTGATCGCCAAACTCCCCCCACTGGGTTTCATGGGACCGATGATCCCCGAGCGCTACGGCGGCTCGTTTCAGGACGTTCTCACCTACGGCGTACTCTGTGAGGAGCTCGCTCGTGTGGACTGGGTGGTCGCGTCCGTCGTCTCGGTCGCCAACTCCCTCGTTGCTGGCTCCGTTCTGCGCTTTGGCAGTGAGGCCCAGAAGGAGCGCTGGCTCCCGGGCATCGCGAAGGGTGAGATCCTGTGTTCCGCTTGCCTGACGGAGCCCGGCGGTGGCACCGATCTCGGGAACCTCCGCACCACCGCAAGCCGGGACGGGGATGGCTGGCGCCTTACCGGCACCAAGGTTTTCATCTCACACGCCGCGCATGCGGGCCTTTTTTTCGTGGTTGCAACGCTCGATCGCGCGCGCAAGCACAAAGGGGTGACCGCCTTCCTTGTCGACCCCCGAACGACCTCGGGGATCACGGTGCGTGATTTCCCGATGCGCACGCTCAAGCGCGATAACTTGGCGGAGGTCCACTTCGAGGACGCACTCGTTCCGAGGGAAGCGCTGCTCGGGGAAGAAGGCGGGGGCTTCCCGATCCTCGGCTCCGCGCTCGACATGGGCCGCTATTCGGTAGCGGCGCGCTGCGTGGGTCAGGCCCAGCGTGCGCTCGAGCTGGCCACGTCGTACGCGGTGCAGCGCGAGGCCTTCGGCCAGAAGATCGGGGAGTTCCAGATGATCCAACAAAAGATCGCCGATATGGTCTGCCGCACAGAAGCGGCGCGGGCGATCGTCTACCGACTCGGCCGGATGAAGGATGCGGGCGTCGAGCGGGCCTCGATGGAATCCTCCATGGCCAAACTCATGGCCAGCGAGGCTGCGACACGCAATGCGCTCGACGCGATTCAGATCCACGGAGGATATGGTCTCGCGCAAGAGTACGAGGTAGGGCGTCTTTTGCTCGAGGCGAAAGCGCTCGAGCTCGGCGAGGGTACGAGTGAGCTGCACCGCAAGCTGATCGCGGAATTCTGCCTCGGCCTAAGGAGATACTGATGGAAGAAGACGCCAGAGCGAAGGTTACGGCCATGCTCAAGCGCCAGCGCGACGAGCTGCTGAAACTGATTCTGGAGGTCTCCTTCGAGCGCCGAAAGGTGACCCTCACGAGTGGGAAAGAGAGCAACTTCTACCTCGATCTCCGTAAGACGCTGATGCGGCCGCGCGGCATCGCTCTCGCAGGGCAGCTGGTGCTCGCAAAGCTCATGTCGGGAGCCTGGGTCGATTCGGTGGGGGGGATGGCAGTCGGCGCCGTGCCGCTCGTCTCGGCGGTGCTGGCCGCGGCAGCGGGCGACCCGGCAACCAAACTCGTCGGCTTCTTTGTCCGCAAACAAGCGAAGCAGCACGGCCTCGGCCAGCAGATCGAAGGTGCGTTCGCGCCGGGTCAGACCGTGGCCCTCGTCGAGGACGCAACCACGACGGGAGGCTCGACCCTCGAGGCCTTGGATGCTGTGACGGCAGCGGGAGGCAAGGTGGCGCGGGTGCTCTGCATCGTAGACCGCGGCGAAGGCGCGGTTCAGGCCTTCGCGGGACGGGGCATCATCCTCGAGCCCCTGTTCACGCGCACCGACCTGCCCGTCTAAGGACCCTTCGGTTCAGTGCCTCGCGCTCGCGGCCGAGGGGGCGCGTGGCGCGGCCTCGGCGAGGCCAAGGTCCAGGGCTGGCCTCGGCACCCGCGGGTTTCGCCCCCGCACGATCCAGCCGAGGTATCCTGCGGTCGCCGTTTCTGGAGGAGCCCCCCATATGCATCTTAACCTTGGCACGATCCTCGAGGCCAGCGCCAAGGCGCGGCCCGATCACACCGTCTTGCGTCTTAACCAGTTTGCGCTGAGCTACGCGCAGCTCGACCGCGCAGCGCGCGGCGTGGCGCGTGGACTGCGCGAGCGTGGGATTGGTCCCGGGGATCACGTGGCGGTGATGATCCCGAACGTGCCGGAGTTCTCGATCGCGTACTTTGGGATCTTGTACGCCGGGTGCACGGTGGTGCCGCTCAACGTTCTCCTCTCCGCGCCCGAGGTCGCCTACCACCTTCAGGACTCCGAAGCGCGGCTTGTGATTGCCCATCCGCTGTTCGCGGAGCCCGCGGGCAAGGGCGCGTCCGAGGCGGGGGTCCCGCTGGTTTGGTCGAGCGGGGATGCGGCGGGACAAGAGAGCCTTGTGGCGATGGCGCACGGCGCTCCGCTCGAGATCATGCACCAGACCCAAGCCGCGGAGACTGCGGTCATCCTCTACACCTCGGGCACGACTGGCAAGCCCAAGGGCGCCGAGCTCACGCACTCGAACCTGCTCCTGAACTGTGCAGTGGTCGTGCCCAAGCTCCTGCCGATCACGAACGATCACGTGGCTCTCGCCGCGCTGCCGCTCTTCCACTCCTTCGGTCAGACCTGCATCCAAAACGCGACCATCGCCGCCGGTGGCACCTTTACGCTCCTTCCGCGCTTTTCGCCCGAGGAGGCGCTCGCGATGATCGAGCGCGACCGGGTCACGCTGTTTGCCGGCGTACCGACCATGTACTTCGCGATCCTGCATCATCAAGGAAAGGCACGGGACCTGTCGAGTCTTCGCTACTGCATGACCGGCGGAGCTGCGATGCCCGTCGAAGTGATGCGGGCTTTTGAGGAAAAGCACGGGGTTCAGATCCTCGAGGGATTCGGCCTTTCGGAGACGTCGCCCGTTGCGAGCTTCAATGTGCTGGACCGTCCCCGGCAGCCGGGATCGATCGGCTACCCGGTGTGGGGCGTCGAAATGGCGATTCTCGACGATCTCGACCGGCCGCTCCCCGACGGTGAGCGGGGCGAGATCTGCGTGCGCGGACACAATGTCATGAAGGGTTACTGGAAACGGCCGGATGCAACGAAGGAGGCGCTGCGAAATGGCTGGTTTCACACCGGCGATATCGGCGTTCGCGACAGCGCCGGCTCCTACACGATCGTCGATCGCAAAAAGGACATGATCATCCGCGGCGGCTTCAACGTGTACCCGCGCGAGATCGAGGAGGTGCTCTACGCGCACCCTGCGGTGCTCGAAGCCGCGGTCGTCGGAGTCCCCCATGAGAGCCACGGCGAGGAGGTGAAGGCGATCCTCGCGCTCAGGCCCGGTCACAAGCTCTCCGCAGCCGAGGTGATCGCCTTCTGCAAGGAACGGCTCGCGGCCTACAAGTATCCGCGCCACGTCGAGTTCCGCGACGCCCTGCCCAAGGGACCGACGGGAAAGATCTTGAAAAGGGAGCTGCGCTAGGCGCCCCGCCGCCGCGCCTCAAAGGCGAGGAGATAAACCCCAGCCAGCACCAAGGCTCCTCCGACGACGGCCTCGGGGCGGAGCTCTTCGCCGAGCGCATAGTGACCGAGCAGCACGCCGGCGACAGGCTGCAGGAACACGAAACCTGCGAGCGTAGAGGCATCCATCTGCGCGAGCGCCTGATTCCACAGCACGGTGCCGAGGGCCGACGCGAGAAGGCCGAGAGCCACCGCCCAGCCGAGCGAGGGAAGGAGTGCGGGCCCGCGCTCTAGGTGCGGGAGCTCAAACGCTGCAAGGGGCAGGAGGAGCGGGAGCGCGACTGCCAGTGACGCCGTGGTGATTGCAAGCGGAGGAAAACGGCCGAGCAGGGACTTTCCCGCAATTGTGTAGATCGACCAGGCTGCCCCGTGCGCGATCAGCAAGAGGTCGCCGGCGAGGCGGGAGGTGTCTGCGATGCCCCGAAAGGGAATCCCATTCGAGACCACCGTGGTGGCCCCAGCGAGCCCCGCGGCGAGCGCAGCCAGACGCAGCATCGAGAGGCTCTCGCCAAGCAGGAGGGCGCCGAACACCGCCACGCAAATCGGCTCCGTGCCGATGAGGAGCGACGCGCGCGAGGCGCTCGAGAAGGCGACGCCGTAGTTTCCGAGTGCCAAGGGCAGGGCATAGCCGAGTCCGCCCATGGCGAGAAGGCGCCGCCATGCGGGTTTTCCCGCGCGGAAGATCTCCCGTAGGTTTGGCGCCCCTGCGAGAGGCACCAGACATGCGAGTGCCACCCCGGTGCGCACCACCACGAGGGTGAGTTCGGGCAGGCCCGCGAGGGCCTTCTTGGTGGCGAAGTAGGTCGCCCCAAGGAAGAGGTTGAGGAGCAGGGCGAGCAGCACGGCGCCAGGCGCGGCGGCGGCTATGGCGCACTCCCTCGACGCAAGCGCGCGAGTTCGCCCATCTTCGCGAGGTCGACCGACACGAACAGGCCCTCGGCTTCGGCCGTCAGCAGATCGCCTGCGTACAGCTGGCCTTCGGTGAAGATCTTGCGCCCTTCGACGCGCAGCACCCGCGCCTCAAAGCGAAGTTCCCGATGCAGGGGGGTCGGCTTTCGGTAGCGAATCGTCAGCGTCCCGGTCATCCCGGGATGCCCGGTCATGGACTGCGCGAAGCCCAGCACTTCGTCGAAGGCGGCGGCGATGAAGCCGCCGTGGACGTGCCCCGGGGGCCCTTCATAGGCGATGCCGAACGTCACAGTCCCGCGCACCACGTCGCCTTCGATATGCAGAGCGATGGGGGGAGCCATCGGGTTCGAGAGCCCGATGAGAGGGCTGTAGTCGAAAAAGGCGCCGACGTCGCCAGCATTGGCGGTCTCGGCGAATCCCGCGGGCAGCGCACGCCTTGGGTGGCTCGCGAGGCGCTCGGCGTAGCGCTCAAGGGCGTCGGCCGCGGCGCGGAGCTCTGCCTCGGGTGCGTCGCTCGTAACGAGACGGTCAATCACCTCCCGCATCGCCTTGGCGAGTCGGCGCCGTTCCGCCCATGCTCCCCTGGCCTCGAGGTGTGCCGAGCTCCAGTACGGCCAGTTCTTGCGCTCCGCTTGGTCCGCCATCGCCCCTCCGCCCGCGCTACACGAGTGCAGGATACGTGACGACGCGGTCCGCGACGCGCGCCAAGCGGTGAGGCTGTGCGTCTGCGCCTTGCCCGGCTCGAGCAGGTGGACAACGTGCCAGCCCCTGGCGAGGAGCGCATCGGCAATGATGCGCCTGTGGCAACGCCAATAGAGGCGCTCCGCGCACAGAATGGCGGTGGGGGTCTCGCCCGCCAAAGCCTCGAGTTCGGCGACACCTGCGGCGCCCTCGGCTGTGCCGAGGTAGTCGGCATAGTTGCGGAAGGCCGGCTCGAGCCAAGCCGCATTCGGCGAGTCGTCCGGCCGCTTGATGGGCTTGCGCCTTCCTCCAAGACTTTTGCCGAGCCAGACGTAGCGGATCCCCGCCCGGGGGAGCCAGCGCTCGAGCTCCGCGCGGGCATGCTGAGGATTTCGCCGGGAGCCTGGGAATCTCCGAACATCGGCCACGACTCCGATGGCCGCTTCGCGAAGCAGCGCAGTCAGCTCCTCGGCGGTTCGCGTCCCATGTCCTGCGGTATGGACAACCAACCCCTGCACTCACGCCGCGCCGAAGATGTCGAGCATGGCATCGAGGTTCGCACGCACACGCTCGGGGGGGACGCCGACGCCCGGGGCGTAGAGGAGGGGCTCGTCGGTCAGACCTTTCCACTGCGCCAACCGATCCCGCGCCTCATCGGGCGGGCAGGCGATCGCGATCTCGTCGACCAGCGCGTCGGGGATCGCGTCTGCCATAGCGCGAACGTCCCAGCGCCGCAGCGCCGCGCGGCACGCCTCGCCCACGTGGCGCAGGCCGTGCAGGTCGAGCACGGAGTGATAGATCTCGGTGGTGAAGTAGAAACCAATCTGGGGCTTGGCATCGCGTACCGCCTGGCTGCGGTCGGGATGGATCGACACCATGACATAGGGCACAAGCGCGCAGGCGCCCGAGGCTCTGCCGGCGCTGGATTCGGCGTTCGCGAGCCCCGGGAGCGTCACTTCCCTGTGCCAGCGTCGCGTCGCGATCGGGTGTCCCACAAGGCCATCGGCCACGGCCCCGGCGGCGGCGATCATGCCGCGATTCACCGCCGCGACCCAGATCGGGATGCTGCTGCGGGCGGCGCCCGGCCGCGCAAAGAGCGGGACATTGAGCTTCCAGTATTTGCCGTCGAATCGCAGGCCACCGCCCTTTTGCGCGGCAAAGGCTGCGCGCAAAAGCTGGACGAGCTCGCGCATGCGTGCCGCGGGGGCCGAGAATGGCACGCCGTACCAGTCCTCGTTCATGCGGCGCGTGGCAGAGCCGAGGCCGAGCACCATCCGCCCGCCGCTCAGCTCGTCGAGGTCCATGGCGGCGCTTGCGTGCACGAGCGGCGAGCGTGTAAAGGCATTGGCGATGGCGCTCCCGATCCGCATGCGGGAGGTCGCCTCGGCGATGGCGCCCAGCGTCACGTAGCCATGCCGGTTGAAGAACTCAATCGTGTAGACCCCGTCGAAGCCCGCTGCCTCGGCCCGCTGGGCGAGTTCGAGGTCGGCGCGCGCCGAGCCTCCGGTGAGCACCAGTCCGATCCGCATCGGCCCATGCTACCGAGCCGCGAAGCCGGCGGCCGCTCGCGCAAGGGCGCGAGGCCGTGACCGCATCCGACACAGGGTCGGGCCACGCTAAGAAAGTGCGCGGCGCCGAGGCACGCGCTCGAAGGAGAAAGACCCATGAACTGCATGCTTCGCACGCGTCAACGTTGTCCGGTCTGCGCCTTCAGCGAAGTGGTGACCGACCAGGTCGTGGAAGGCGGCTTCCTGCTGCTGGGCGCGTGTCCGCGCTGCGACCATCGCTGGACCGGAGCCCTGCCCCGGCCTGGCTTCCTGCGGGCCGTGCCCGTGCGGCCGGGTGCCCCACTGCGCAGGGAACAAGGCATCGCGGCCGCCTAACGCAGCCCGCCTCGGAGCCGGACCCCCGCCGTCCCCAACGAAGGTGGTACCGTCGGTGCGTGAGGCTTGTTCTCTACACAGGCAAAGGCGGTGTCGGGAAGACCACGACCGCTTGTGCGACCGCGCTTTGTGCCGCCGCTCGCGGCCGGCGCACACTCCTGGCGTCGGCCGACGCTGCCCATAGCCTGGGGGACGTCCTCGAACGCCACCTCGGGCCTCGCCCCACCCCCGTCGCAGCCTGCCTCGACGCGCTCGAGCTCGACGCGCGCGCGGAGATGGCCGAGCACTGGGGCCGGATTCGCGACTACCTCGTCTCCGTGCTGCGCTACCAGGGACTGGAGGAGGTCGTGGCCGAGGAGCTCGCGCTCTTGCCCGGAGCGGAAGAGCTCTCGACGCTCCTTGGTGTCGAGGAGCATTGCCGCTCCGGTCGCTACGACCTCATCGTCCTCGACTGCGCCCCCACCGACTCGACGCTCCGGCTGCTGACGCTCCCGGAGGTCGTGCGCGGAGCGCTGCGCGTGCTGCTTCACGTGCAGCAGGCGCTCTCGGCCGTGGTGACGCCGCTCGCGCGCAGCATCGTGCCGATTCCACTCCCCGACGCGGCCGTCTTTCGGGACATCGACCGACTGCTGTTTCGAAAGCTTCTCGCGCTCCGCAAGCGCGTCATCGCGGACAGTTCGAGCGTGCGTTTGGTCGTCACCCCGGAGCGCATGGTGATCGACGAGGCACGGCGCGCCTTCACCGACCTTGCGCTCTTCGAGATTCCCTGTGACGCAGTCATTATGAACCGGCTCCTGCCTCCGGTCGCGGCCCGCGAGGCTTTCTTCCATGACTGGGGCCGACTCCAGGAGGAGCGGCGGCGCGAGGTGGAGGCGCTGTTTGCACCGCTTCCGGTGCTGCCCGCCCCGCTGCGCAACGATGAGCTCATGGGGATTGAAGCGCTGCGGGCCCATGGGGAGGAGCTTTTTGGTGAGCACGCGCCCGATGCGAGGCTCGGGGTTGCGGGGCGGGTGCGATTCGCGCGGGACGCGACCGGATACCGGGTCGATCTGCCCCTGCCCCATGCCGAGCGCGCGGCTCTCGACGTCGCCAAGCTGGACGATGAGCTCGTCGTGTGCTCCGCGGGACGCCGCCGGGCGCTCAAGCTTCCCCGTCGCCTCGCTGCGCTCTCGCTCGCGAGCGCGCGCTTCGAGCGCGACATCCTGGTCGTGCGCTTTGCGGCCGAGCCGGCGGACGAGGCGCGGCCCTAATGCGCGTCCTGCTCCATACGGGTAAGGGGGGAGTGGGCAAGACCAGCCTCGCTCTCGCCACGGCGCTCGGTGCAGCGTCGCATGGCCACCGTGTCTTTGTGCTTTCCACCGACCTCGCGCACAGCCTTGGGGACGCGCTCGGTCGGCGCATCGGCCCGCGGCCGCAGCGCATCTGCGAGCGCGTGACGGCACAAGAGGTCGGAGTCCTGGATGAGCTCGACCGGGCCTGGGCCGACATCCAGGTTTGGCTGCGCGAGCTCCTGCGCGAACAGACCGACGAGCTCCTGGCGGAGGAGCTCCTCGTCTTCCCCGGGCTCGAGGAGCTGATCTCGCTGCGGGCGGTGCGCGAGGTCGAGGCCACGGGCGAATTCGACGTTTGTGTCGTCGACTGCGCTCCCACAGGCGCAACGCTTCGCATGCTGCGCTTCCCCGATGCCCTGCGCATCTTCATGGAGAACTTCTTCCAGCTCGAGCGGCGCGGTGCGCGCCTGCTGCGGCCCCTCGTGGATCGCGTCCACGCGGGGCGCCTGTTGCCGCGCGAGGAGTTTTTCGAGGCCTTCGAGCGGCTCTACCGCGAGGTCGAGGACGTGCAGCAGATTCTTCTCGACGGCGACCGCACGACCGCGCGCCTCGTGGTGAACCCTGCGCGTGTCGTGGTCGAGGAGACCCGACGTTCCTTCGCGTATCTGTCGCTGTACGGCGTCGCCACGGATGCGATTGTGGTGAACCGCCAGCTCCCTGCGCGTGCAGCGGAAGGCTACTTCGCGCGTTGGGCGGAGCGAGAACGGCGCGAGCTCGAGGACATCGAGTCCTCGTTCCCGGTGCCGATCTTCCACGCTCCACTCTTCCCCCACGAGCTGGTGGGTGAGGAGCAGCTGCGCGAACTCGCCCGCCACGTCTACGGCGATCGCGATCCGGCCACGCTCTTCACCCGCGCCCGGCCGATCCGATTGCGCAAGCGCGGCGGCCGCACCTGCCTCGAGATCGACCTTCCGAACGCACGAAAGGAGGAGATCGAGGTTTCCTTGCATGGCGAGGTCGTGCTCGTGCGCGTGCGCGACGCGCAGCGGCGCATCGCCCTCCCGGCCTCGGTCAAAGGTCGCGCCGTCGCGCACGCACGGCTCGAGGGGGGCGTCCTCGAGGTCGCATTCGAGGCGTGAGCGACCGGCCGCCCGGAGAGCCGAGGCGCATCGTCTCGCTCGTGCCGAGCCTGACGGAAGCCCTGTTCGTGCTCGGTCTGGGTGAGCGAGTGGTGGGCGTCACCGACTGGTGTGTTCACCCAGCGCAAGCGGTGGCTCCCCTGCCCAAGCTCGGCGGGACAAAGAACCCAGACCTTTCGGCGATTGTGGCCCTGCGGCCCGACCTTGTGATCGCGAACCGGGAGGAGAACCGGCGCCAAGACGTGGAGCGCCTCCGTGCGGCGGGGTTCGCGGTCTGGGTGACCTATCCGCGAACGGTTCGCGACGGAGTGGCGCTGCTGCGCGAGATTGCCTTGCTCGGTGCCACCGCGGAAGCGATCCGCGACGTCGTGGAGCCCGTGGAGGCCGCTTTCGGCGCCGCCCTCGCGGCGCGGGGTGGGCCTGCGCAGCGCGTGTTTTGTCCGATCTGGCGCGATCCTTGGATGAGCGTCGGCCCGGACACCTACGCTCACGACCTCCTCGCGCTGTGCGGCGGTGAAAATGTCTTCGGCGCCCCCAGCGATCGGCGCTATCCACGGGTCACGCTCGCGCAGCTGGAGGCAGCCGCGCCGGCCGTCGTGCTGCTCCCGGACGAGCCCTACGCTTTCGCTCCGCTCGATGCCGCAGAAATCGCCCGGCTCGACATCCCCGCCGCCCACGCCGGGCGGATCCATTTGATCGACGGCACCTGGGTGTCATGGTACGGTCCGCGCATCCGCGGTGCGCTCGAGGGGCTGTGCGCGCTCCTCGCCCCCCAGCGCCCTACGTAGGTCAGCGTTGTACGGAGCCCAGGGAGAATCCGCGTGTCGGTTGTGCTGTTCGAGCGCCGTGGGTCAGTCGCGCTGATCACGTTAAACCGCCCCGAGGCACGGAACGCGGTGAGCCCCGAGGTTGCCGTGCGGCTCGCCCAGGCCTGGGAAGAGGTGAAAGGGGATCCACAGATCCGAGCTGCGGTCGTGACCGGCGCCGGGGACAAGTCCTTCTGCGCGGGTGCAGACCTCGCCCGGCTGATTCCGCTCTTTACCGGCGCCCGCGCGCCAGAGGATGAGTGGGACGAGGCGCTGCGCAAGGATCCGGCGATCAGCAACCGGGCTCTCTTGCGGGAGTTTGACCCTGAGAAGCCCGTCGTCGCCGCTGTGACGGGATTCTGCATTGCAGGCGGGATGGAGATGCTCCAGGCGACCGACATCCGCGTCGCCGCTGAGGATTCGAAATTTGGTTTGCAAGAGCCCAAATGGGGCCTCTTCCCCCTCTCTGGGTCGACCGCTCGACTGCCGCGCCAGATTCCCTACGCCGTGGCGATGGAGATCCTGCTGACGGGCGACCTGATCGATGCCGCCCGGGCCTACGGCATCGGTCTTGTGAACCGGGTCGTGCCCCGCGCCGAGGTTCTCGCGACAGCTCTCGGGATCGCGCAGACCGTGGCGGAGAACGGCCCCATTGCCGTGCGCGCCATCCGTCGATCGGCGCGTGCCTGCATCGGCCTCCCAGAAAAAGATGCGCTCGCGCTCGAGCGCGAGTTCGGAATGCCGGTATTCCAGACCGAAGATGCGCGCGAGGGTCCGCGCGCGTTCAAGGAGAAGCGCAAGCCGAGATTCGTCGGTAAGTAGAGCCCGCGTGCCGCGAGCCGGTGCGGGGCATGGTCTACACCAGCGAACGAATGAGGCGGAGGGGGGCCGTCGATGAAGGGAAATCACAGCCGTGCGCTGCGGAGGTGCCTCTGCGGAGCGCTACCCTTTGCGGTTGCACTTCTTATGGGCTGGGCCGCGCCGGCTTCGGCGGTGCGCGTGATCGACGTGCGCGTGGGCCAGCATGGCGAGTTCACGCGAATCGTCTTCGACCTCGACGGGCCGGCGCGCTACCGCCTTGAGCGCAGCGAGGCCGGCGCCGCGGTGCCCGAACTCGTGGTGCACTTCGACGCGAGCGCGCAGCCAAAGGTCGTTCGTACGCTGTCCAAGATCGTCGATGGGGTCCGGCTCGAAGCACGGCCTGAAGGTGCGGTGGCGCGGATTGCGCTGCGCTCCCGCGACGTCCACGCGGTGGAAGAGACGCTCTCGTCGCCGCCTCGGATCGTGATCGATCTGCGGGCGGCCACCCAGGCGGAAGTGGCCACCGCGAAGCGGCCCGCCGGAGCGCCGCCCCACACCACGGAGCCGGTAGCCCCGGAGGCGGCGGCCGCGCCGCCGCGCCCGCCGCAGCCCGCGGCAGCGCCTCCCGCAGCCGGTAGGACGGCGCCGCGGACGACGGCCGAGCTGATCGAGGCGCAGGCGGACGCAGCCGCAGCCCGGCTTCTCGGCGAGCAGGGCGCGACAAAGCCAGGCGAGGCGCCTGCACCCCCGCCGGCGCCTTTGGCGGGGCCTTCCGCCCCCGCGCCCGCGGAGCCTGCAGCCCCAGCCGAGAGCGCGCCGGCGCCGACCGAATCGGCATCGGCCCCGCCCCCGCCCGCTCCCTCCGCTCCGCCGGAGCCCCCACGAGAAGCCGGCAACCCACCGGGAACCCTTGGCGCGCCGCCGCCGCCCCTGCCGCCCTCCATCTCGCCTGTCTGGAGTGAGCCAGGGGCCTTCGTGACCGGCGCCGTGCTGATCGTTCTCGCGCTCTTCGTGTGGTTCATCTTCCGCCGGCGCGAGCCCAAGGAGGACGTCCACGCAGGGGCGATCCCGGCCGACGCCTTCCTCGATCGGATGGCCGCGTTTGGGGATGGCAGCGAGAGGGGAGCCGAAGAGCATCCAGAGGACACACAGGAGCGTACCGAGGCCCTGCCCCTCTTTGCCGCCGCCTCGGCGAGCGAACGAACCGTGGAGATCCCCGTATCGAGAGAGGGCGGATCGGGGCATGAAGGGAGTTCGCTCTTCGGGGAGCCTTCCGGCGTCACGAGCAGCACGGACAAGGGTGTCACCGCGGCGGACCTTGAACACCCGAGTCCGGCCCTCGGCGAGCGCGTGGCCAGCACGGGGATCGCGCCCGCTCCACACACGGATGAGTCGATAGGTCGGTTGCTGCGAGAAGTCGAGCAGCGCCTCGCGCAGATCGAGCAGCGCCTTGCCCGGGACGCCGACGCGCGCGAGCGCCTCGAGCGTCAAGTCGTGGCGCAGACCGAGGAGCTGCGCGTCCAGCGCGCCGCGATTGCGCGCACGCAGCGCGTGCTGCGCACGCTCTCCCGGCCCGAGGATCTTGCCACCGAGCCGGTGATCAAGAGTCCGGGCCCCTCCTCGGGCTCGCCGGACTGAGCGGGACTTTTGCGCTAGGGGCGCTGGGCGGCGAGAAGCAGCGCTCCGAGTGCCCCCGCGAACTCGCCGCCTTGCAACAGCACGGGCTCGCGGCCGAGTGCGCGGGTGATCTCGCTCAAGATCTCGCAAAGCGCAGGGTTGTTGCGCAGCGTCGAACCTGCATAGACGATCTTGCGCACCTGGGTTGCCGCGGCGAGGCCCCCGCACAGGAGTGCGACGTTCTCCCCAATGAGGCCCATGAGCGCCTGCGCCAGGTCCTCGCGGCGAGGGGGCTCGGAGCGCGCATCCAGCCGCGCCAGCTTGCCGAATGCACTCGCCGTCAGCTCACCGGCCAGCGGGATCTCGCCTGGCCGGTAGATGTCGGACACCCGCAGGTCGACCCGCGCGCGTGCACCCTGGGTCGCAAGCTCGGCCAAGGCCTCGAATCGGCGCTCCCCGGCCAGCTGGGATCCGAGGCCGACCAGCGTTCCTCCCCCGAGCGCGGTGCCCCCGACCCGCGTCACCGCCATACCGTCCACCAGCATGATCGAGGTGCCGGTGCCGAGTGAGACCAGCAGGTACCTCTCCGCCGGCGCCGCCCCATTGGAGCGCATGAGCGCGGCCGCACCCGACCCCCAGGCCGCGAACTCGTTCACGCGTGCGGTGTCCCAAGGGAGAAGACGCGCAAGCTCGGCCGCGCCGCCGCCGGTTAGGCCGACGCTACGTGGCTCGAGCCGAACGACGGCCTCGATGACCTTGGTCAGTTCCTGGGAAGGGATGAGGTCAAAGTCTGGGGCGGCCTCGTCGCGGCTGCGCAGGGCGATTTTGGCGAGGGTGGCGCCGACATCGACGCCGACCACACGCTGCTTTTGAGGATCGGTAGTTTCCGGTTGGCCGAGCGGATGATACGCTCGCTGTTTCAACGGGTTGCACCTCTGGGGCGGGCCGCGCGCGCATGTATACCGCGTTCTACGGGCTCCGCGAGAAGCCGTTCGCGCTGAGCCCGAATCCCCGTTTTCTATTTCTCGCGGATTCGCACCGCGAAGCGCTCGCCCATCTGCTCTACGGAATCGAGCAGGGCGAGGGCTTTATCGCTGTGACCGGTGAGGTCGGGACCGGCAAGACCACGCTCAGTCGCACACTCTTGCAGCGGCTCGGTTCGGAGACCGAGGTCGCCTTCCTGTTCAACCCGAAGCTCTCTCCGCTCGAGCTGCTCCAGGCCATCCACATCGAGTTCGGGCTGGCCGATGCATTCGGCCGCGCGGGCGGCTCCTGGCGTGAGCTCAGCGACGATCTGAACCGCTTCCTCGTCGATCGCAAGCGCGAGGGCAAGCGCGTGTTGCTGATCATCGACGAGGCGCAGAACCTCGAACCCGAAACGCTGGAGCAGGTCCGGCTCCTTTCCAACCTCGAGACCGAAACCTCCAAGCTGATTCAGATCATCCTGCTCGGGCAGCCCGAGCTTGACGCGAAGCTCGAGACGCGGGCGCTGCGGCAATTGCGCCAGCGCATCAGCGTGCGTTGGCGCCTTGCCCCCCTCTCCGCGGCGGAGACGGAGAAGTATGTGAGGCACCGGCTGCGCATCGCGGCCGGCACGGAGAGGCCGCTGTTCAACGCGGCGGCGCTGCGGGCCGTGCGCAGAGCGTCCGGGGGTGTGCCTCGCCTGGTCAACATTGTCTGCGACCGAGCGCTGCTCGCGGGCTATGCCGAGGGGGCGGGCGAGATCAGTCCTCGCCTGGTGCGGCGCGCCGTGCGTGAGATGGCCGGGCACCGCTCTCCTGTCGCGCGCATCCGCAGGCGCTGGCGCGAAATCGTCTTGGGCGGCGCTGCTGTTCTTGGCGCAGGGGCGCTCGCGGCCGTCTTCGGAATTAACCGCGATGGTGCTCTCGCCGCGCGAAAAGATCAGGGCCAAGTCGCGATCGAGGCGCAACCCGCGCAGATGGTCGCATCGGTGGACGCGGGGCCTATTGCATCCATCGACGCAGCCTCGTTCTCGGGCGCTTCCGCGACGGGCGCAGAAAGCCTGCCCCTTGAAGCGCCGGCGCCGGCCGCAGCCGCGCCGGTGAGCCTCGAGAAGGCCCTGCGCTCCGCCATACCCGAGGTGAGCACGGCAGCGGCGCTCGACGCCGCGCTCGCAGCGTGGGGGCAGGCGCCCCGGGCGCTCCCCGCTGTCGGACTGCCGGAGGCACTCCGGATTCTCGAGGATTCTGGATACGCCGTGCTCGCCGTGCAGGATGCCACGCTGAATCTGCTTCGGGCGCTCGACTACCCGACCCTCCTGCGTTTTCCCGCCGCGGACGGCCGAGGTGCCGTGGCACTCCTAGCCGCGGCGGATGACCACGGGGCGACACTCGAAGGTGTTGTCCCGGGGACGACGCTCGTGGTTCCGCGCGAAGAGCTCGAGGCCCGCTGGGGCGGCGAGGCGTTTATTGTGTGGCGCGACTTCGAGCCCCTGCCGGAGACGCTAAACCCCGGTGACTCGGGTCCTGCCGTCCAGTGGCTGCAGCGCGCCCTGGCCGAGCTTGGCTTTCTCTCGCGGCCAGAATCGGGCCGCTTTGATCTCTCGACGACCGCGGCGGTCATGGCGTTCCAGCAGAGTCGAGCGCTCGGCGCTGATGGCAGCGTCGGCCCGCGCACCAAGATGGCCCTGTACGGCGCACTCCGTCGCTATGGTGTGCCGAGGCTTGCTGCGTCGCACGCGGGGGGAAAGCTGGGTTGAGTACGATCCTGAAGGCGCTGCGCCGGCTCGAAGAGGAGCGGACGGCAAAAGCGGAGCGTGCGCTGCGCGAGCAGGTGGTAAGCGCCTCCCCCGGCGCGCCGGGCCCTTGGCGGCGCCTCGTGCTGGGTGGGCTCGGTGCTGTCGCCGCCGTGGCGCTCGTGAGCCTCGCTCTGCATAGCTGGCTCGCGCGGCCTGCAGTGCAGTCCGCCGCCCCGCCCGCGGCACCGGCCGCGCCTGCGCGCCCCGCGGGCCCGCCCGCAGCAGCGGCTGCGACAAGTCCCCTTGCCGCCGCTTCTCGGCCCGGAGTACCACCCACAGCAGCTCCTCCTGCCGCACCCCAAGCCGCTCCTCCGGTCGCACCCCCCTCGAGCCCGCCGACGGGGGCAGGAGCGCCACCGGGAGCGCTCCAGGGAGCGCAGCGCCCGGCGCCGGCCGAGCTTCGCGCAGCGGCCGCGGCACTGGCTCCGCGGGCCGACTTTGCCGTGGTGCAGCGGCCGCCGCCTTCGCCGCAGGTCGTGGACGAGGGTCCCCCGGAAAACGAGCCCCCCCAAACCCAAAAAGGAACCCTGTCTCCGGAGCCGGGAAGTGTTCCGCCCTCCCCTCGGAGGGCGCCAGCCGCGGCCGCCGCTGAGCCCTCTTCCGCGGGCGAAGACGCCGCCACCTCCTCCGTGCCGATCCGGCTGCGCGAGATCGACCCCACGATCCACTCGCCCTACGGAATCCACGAAGACACGCCAAAGAAGCGCCCGACCCACGCGAAGGCGGCGCATCCGCCCGCCAGCACTGCGGCCTCGGAGGTCGTGGTGACCCGCACCATCTGGCATCCGAGCGCGGAGCGGCGGATTGCCCTCGTGCTCGGAGCGGGCGATTCCCAGGAGCGAGAGGTTCACGAGGGCGAAAGCGTGGGCTCCCTTCAAGTGCTGCGGATTGAGCCTTCGGACGTTGTCTTCTTGCGAGATGGAGTGGAGGTTCGGCAGCGCGTTGGCGCCTCGCGGTGAGCTTGCACGATTTCGTGGTGGGCGTCGTCGCCGACACCCACGGCTACCTCGATCCTGAGGTGCTCGACTGTCTTTCCGACGTGGATGTGATCCTCCACGCCGGGGACATCGGACCCGACCGCGTGCTTGAAGCCCTTCGCGCCGCGGCGCCGGTCATCGCCGTGACAGGAAACGGCGACGAGGCGCTTCGTCACGTCTATCCCTGGGACCAGCGCGTGGAGCTCGGCAGGGTGCGTCTTCTCTTGTGTCACTGGTACGACAACTTCGGGATGCTTCACCCGCGCATCGAGCGTGAGCTGCGCGCTTGGGAGCCGCACGCCCTCGTCTTTGGCCACACCCACAGTGCGCTCTGCGAGTGGCGCAGCGGCGTGCTGCACTTCAATCCCGGTTACGCCGGACCGCCGGGCCAGGGCCGCCCGCGCTCGGTGGGTCGACTCTGGGTCGACGGTGAAAGCGTGCGCGCGCAGATCCTCCCTCTCTCTTCCACCGGCGCATGAGCGGACCGCGAAGACTGCGGGCCTTCGGCGCGTCAACCGATTGCCCCCCTGCCTCGTTTGTTCGTTTGGGGCGCGGCCAGAGGGGTCCGAGACCGCGCGCGGAGGACTCTGATGAAGGGGATGGACGGGCTGGCAGAGCGGGCGCAGCGGCTGGCAGCCGAGCTCGACGTGAGCGCGGAGGAGGGCCGAGTACAAACCGATCGGCTCTACCGGGTCCTTCTGCGCGAGGCCCGCGCCCTGCGTGCGCTCGAAGACGAGGTGCGAACCGCCGAGGATGGCCTCGCCGAGACCCTGCTGCGCGGCGCAGATGCGACGGTCCAGGACGTGCAGCCGGAAATCCACCGGCTGCTTGTCCTGCGGCAAGAGATCCTCGAGCGCGCGCTCAGCGCGCTCGTGGAGGTGCGCGGCTTGCTCTCGCCATCGCAGCTCGAGCGCGCGCTCGAATTGCGGTCGTGAGCCCATGGCGCCCGCGAGGCGCCTCGCGAGCTGCGCCATGGCCAAGGACGTGGACCGGGACGGCGGCCTGAAATCGGTGCCGAGGCCGCGGTCGCGTTTCGACGAGCTGCACCGCGCCCACGCCGTGCGCATCGGGCGGCTGTGTCGCTGGCTACTTTCCGATCCCGGCGAGGCCGAGGACGTGACGCAAGAGGTGTTCTTGAAGCTCCACCGTGCGCTCGAGGACGGCACCGAGGCACAGGCCTGGGAGCCGTGGCTTACGACTGTGGCGCTCAATGCCTGTCGTGACCGCCGGCGGTCGGCGTGGTGGCGCCGGGTGTGGCAGCCCGGGGTGGAGCTCGACGAATCGAAGCTCCCCGGGCTTCGTCGCGACGCTGAAGAGGAGCTTTTGGGCCGTGAAGAACGCGGCCGCATCTGGGTGGCTTATCGCGCGCTCTCGGCGCGACAACAGGAGGTGTTCGCACTGCGGCACCTCGAAGGCTGGTCGACGGAAGAAGTGGCGCAGGCGCTCGGCATGAGTGCAGGCAGCGTAAAGCGTCACCTGCACCGGGCGATCGGTCACTTAAGACGCACCTTGGGAGGTCGCGCATGAGAGAGTGCCCCGACGATCGAACGCTGGAGCGCCTGTTTGCAGGAGAGGGGCGCGCGGCGCAACGGCGTCATCTCGCGGCCTGCCCGGAGTGCGCGCTGCGCATGCGCAGGATCGAGCAAGACGTGGAGCGCATCCGCGAAGCCTTGTTCGAGGATCCGCCGCTTGAACTGCTGCGGCGCTCGCCCGGGCGCCCTGCGCGGCCCCTGCTGGGGGTCCTTGTGCTTGGCGCCGCTGCGGCGTGTGTGGCCGCCGTGCTTTGGGTGCGTCCCGTTACGGTGGAGCCGGGGAGCCCGTTCGAGCTTGCCGGGTTCATGCACACTGCGTCCCAGGCGCTTTTCCCTGCCATCGAGGAGGACTCCGGAGCGGTCGCAAGCCCGAGAGCGGCGCAGCTCGCGGCGCTCGGCACCGCGCTCACGGGAGAGCGCCCTTGCACGCTCGAGGATCAACTAGACGCGGAATCGTGTGACGCGCAGGACGTCACCACCCTGGCACAGGGCTGGTAGGACGCGGAGGAACCTATGCTACGCAGGTCGATACCGGCCCTCATCGTATTCATCGCACTGGTGTCGCCCGCCCTTGCCGAGGAACCGGGGATGTTCCACGGAAGGGGTGGGTTTGGCGGCCCGCCTCCCATGCAGGGCGAGGATCCGATGCGGATTCTGCAGGGCGTTCACCTCACACCCGATCAGCAGACGCAGGTGCACAAGATTCTCGAAGCGAACCACGCGAGTCTGCACGATCTGTTTGATCAGCTGCATGCCGCGCAGGATGCGCTGGCGACGGCGCTGCTGGGCCCCGGCAATGTGACCGCTGCGGACGTGAAGCCGCTGCTCGACCGCACGCTCCAAATCCGCCAGCAGCTCGCCCAGCATGGGCTCGAGGCCATGCTCCAGGTACGCGCGGTCCTGACGCCCGATCAGCTCGCCAAAGCCGCGGCACGAAGAGCGCGCATGAAGGAGCTCGAAGCGCAGATGCGAGCCCTCCTCGAGGAATCGAACTAGCGCCTGCGCGGTCCTCTCGAAATCACCGGCTTCTCGCGCCCGCCGCTCGAGCTTCCCGCACCCAACGACCGAGAGAGGCCGCGAGTCGCCCGGGTGATCGCCTTGCCACCGCCGAATGCGAGGCCGCGCACGCCGATTCCCGCCGCCGCGTAAGCGCGCGCCAGGGCGATTTCTCGCCAAACCTGAGAATCGTGTCAGCCGGACCGGCAAGCCACCGCGTTTGCGGCGTACCTAGCGCAGGCAGATGGATCCGTTGGAGGTGCGGAGTTTGATGGGAATGCCGCCACGACCCAGGGTGCCTTTCACGCGACCGTTCGAGCGCGTCGGGCTCGCCAGCGTGCGGTCGTTGCGGATTACGCCATTGTCGACGTGAAGGTCGACGTCGGCATCGGTCTTCTCGGGCAGCTCGAGGACGATGCGCCCGTTGCTCGTCGCGAGCAAGATGCCTTCGGGCCCCACTTCGTCGACGCGAGCCTGGATCAAGCCATTGGACGTCGAGGCATCGATCGAGCCCCGATGCTCCTCGAGCTCGATTTTGCCGTTGCTGGAGCGAGCGATGAGGCGACCGCAGGTGTCGCAGCACTCGACCTTTGCGTTCGAGGTGTGGACCTCGATGTCACCGAGCACGTGCGTCACGCTGACGGAACCGTTGCTCGAACGGGCCCGCACTGCGCTGCGGATTCCGTCGATCGAGACCTTGCCATTCGACGCCACGACCTCGACGCGCAGGGTGCGCGGCAGGCGCACTTCCAGGTTTGCACTGCCGTGACGGTTCCACTTTCGCGGCGCCTCGACCTCCAGCTCGAGACCTGCAGCGTTTTCCTGATCGAGGATGCGGATCGCATCCAAGAGCTCGGCGGCCGCGTCCGACGATTCGGCCCGGGCGCGCTTGCAAGACCTCACGAGGACGTCGTCGCGGTCCTCACCCACGACAAAGGTTTTGCCGTTCGCGTTGTGGATGCGAACCGCGCCCCCCCGCGGTGCCTTGTAGGAATGGGTGTCCACCCGTTCGGCGCGCTCGCTCCACGGAATGCCCGCCAGCAGGCTGCGGATGAAGGCGCCGAGCCCGTGCCCGTGCTCCGCGTCGCCGCTGCAAAGGTTGTCTCTCGGCTCACCGCGCTTGCGCTTCATGGGTGACACCTAGTGGAGCGTACGGTCGCGAGGTTCGCGCGACCGGTCCCGAAAGAGTTCGTCCTCTCGGCGCACTGCGCGCAGTTGGCTGCGCATGCGATAGCGCCGCCAGCGGTAGCGAAGCTGCTGCAGCGAGGGCAGGCCGAGCGCCCCGCCGCCGCTTTCGCGCCGCAGGTAGAGCCAGGCGCCAGCGGCTCCGCTGAGGTGTCCCACGTGGCTCACGTTCGAAGGCCCGAACATCGCCTCTAGCAAGAAGAGCACCGGGATCAGCCAGATGGCACGAAAAGCGACGGGAGGGAAGATCAGCATCACCGTGCGATTTGGCCACGTGAGGGAATAACCCAGGATCACGCCATAGATGGCGCCCGAGGCGCCAACGGTGGGGATGAACTTAGACAGGCTTGTGAACTCCAGCCCGAGAGGTGCCATCGCGTACGGAAGTGTCGCAATCATGCATCCGGCGAAGACTCCGCAGAAGAGGTAGAAGCGCAGAAAACGCTTGGGACCCCAGACGAGAGCCAGCGGCGACCCGAACATCCAGAACACAAACATGTTCATCGCGAGATGAAGGAGGTTGCCGTGGAGGAACATGTAGGTGAAAGGCTGCCAGAGATAGCCTTTCGACCAGAACTCGGTCGGGGTGAGGGCGAAGAGATCCTCGAACTCAGGCGCATGCCAGCCGCTCGTGATCAGAAACTGCGCGAGGAAGACGCCGACATTGGCCCATAGCAGCTGCTTGACGATGGGCGGCGTGATCGCCGGGCCAAAGCCCATCCCGCCACTCGTTTGATATCCGCGACCGTACAATGACGCCCTTGCCTCCCCTCGCTCGCGCGAGGCGCTCGCGCAAAGCGCGAGCAACTGCTGGGTCTACCAGCCTCATCGTCCGGGGGGCCCCGCAAGGCGAGCCTCCTGGGCGTGGATTCCCACGCCCACGGGGTGGGCGCAGCCCCGTGGGACTAGAGAAGCCTAAGGACTGAACGCTGTTCGGTCAACGACGTTTGGATCTTCAGTGAAGCCCGGCGCGGCCAACGGCCTAGCGGGGCGCGAGCGCGTCAAGGGCGCGCTGCGCTGCGTCGCGACCGAGGCCCGAAAGATCGGCGACGGGATGGGCGATTCGCAGCTCCTGGGCAAGCTCGACGAAGCGGTCCCGGCAGGCCGCGGGTGGCCCCGCCACGAGCGCAGCGGGCAGATCGTCGTCGGCCACGGCCGAGAACCAGGGGTTCAGGCGCCGAAACTCGGCGTGCAGGCGCGGGTCGCTCGGGTCCTCGCCGGGTCGGGTGAACACCCACATGGAGCGTCGGATTTTCGCGGGGTCCCGTCCCCGGGCCTGACACAGCGCGTCGAGTTGGCGGCTCGCCTCCGCCACCCGTCCCGGGAGCGGAGGGAGATTCATGTCCCACACGTCGGCGTGGCGGGCCACAAGCTCGAGCAGTCGTGGGCCGCGGCCCGCCACTTCGACCGCAAGGCTGCGCGGGCACGGGCGAACACGCGCCCGGTCGAGCGTGACAAAGCGACCCCGCACGCTCACCTCTTCCCCTCGCCAAAGCGCGCGCACGGCGGAAAGGGTCTCGTCGAGCCACGCGATGCGCGCTGCGCTCGGGGGCAGCGGCAGTCCGAAGCGGGCGTCCTGCGGCTGCCCCCCTATCGACACCAGGAAGCGTAGGCGCCCCGGAACCATGCGATCGAGCGTCGCCGCCGCTTGGGCCAGCTTCGCGGCATTCCAGTGGTGAACCAGGCGGATCGAGCCCACCTGGATGCGTCGCGTCCGCTGAAGGAGCGCGGTCGTGAGGGTCCATCCGTCGAGCACGTCCGCGTCGCCGCGGCTCGGGATCAGGCTCACGTCCCCGTCCACGAAGACCGCAGGGAAGCCTTGCTCCTCGGCACGCTGGACCAGCGCCACAAGATCCTCGAAGGGGAGGACGTGCCAGGCCAATGCGACGGCGAGCTCCATCGCCTAGCCGAGCGCCCCGCGCCGATGGGCGGCGTGAAGCAGCGCGAGCGCGCTCTTCGCATCCGCAATCTCGCCGCTCCAGACGAGTTCGATGGCCCGCGCAAACGGCATGCGAACCAGCTCGATCACCTCGTCGCACTCGAGACGCTGGGGCACAGGCTCAAGCTCAGAGGCGGCGAAGAGGTGGATCTTCTCGTCCGTAAAACCGGGTGTGGTCCAGATCTCCCCGAGCTTCTCGAGACGGCCCGCGCGCTGGCCCGCCTCCTCCTCAAGCTCGCGCGCCGCGCACACCGCCGGATCCTCTCCGTCGAGCTTTCCCGCGGGCACCTCGAGGATCGCTCCGCCTGCGGCGTAGCGGTACTGACGGATCAGCAGCACTTCCGTCTGTGACAGGAACGGGACGACGGCGGCCGCTCCCGGGTGGCGCAGGATATCCAGTTCGACCCTTCGGCCGTTCGGTAGCTCGGCTTGCTCGACATACACAGAAATAGATCGGCCCTTGTGCACCAGACGGCGGGTCACGGCCGCCGCTTCCGCCGGCGCGCTGCAGCCGCGCTGCGGGGCGCCTTCCGGAAAGGACGAGCCCCTGCCGACCGTGAATCCGGCCAGGGGCAAAGCGCGCGAAGGGGACAGCGCTCGCACTGCGGGCGGCGCGCCTCACAGCACACCCTGCCGTGGTGGATCACGCGATGGGAATACAAAGTCCACTGCTCCCGCGGCACGAGCTCCATGAGGTCGCGCTCGATCTTCACCGGGTCCTCGTGCTGTGTGAGCCCAAGCCGGCGGTTGACCCGTGTCATGTGGGTGTCCACCGTGAGGCCAGGCACGCCAAAGGCGTCGCCGAGCACGACATTCGCGGTCTTGCGGCCGACGCCGCGCAGCGTAGTCAACTCTTCCAGAGTTCCTGGCACGGTGCCGCCAAACCGCTCCACGATGTCACGCGCTGCCGCCTGAATGGATTTCGTTTTCTGGCGGAAGAAGCCAGTCGGCTGAATGATGCGCTCGACCTCGGCCGGGGATGCATCCGCGAGGGCCCGCGCGTCGCGAAAGCGCGCAAACAGTCGCGGCGTCACTTGGTTCACCATCTTGTCCGTGCACTGGGCCGAGAGGATGGTCGCCACGAGGAGTTCAAAGGGATTGCGGTGCTCGAGGGCACAGGCGGCATCCGGGTACGCCTGTTCGAGCAGCTTCACGATTTCGCTGGCGCGCGCGCGCCGGGCGGCTTGGCTCTCGCGCATGATCGCGGTTCCGCGGCAAAACGCCTGCCGCACCGAGGGTCGCGCGCAGCCTAGCAGGGCACCCGTGCAGCGGCGACGGATCTGCGGGAGACTCGCGAGGTGTCCGGAGCGAACGAGCGCATGGTGACCATCGCATGCGAAAGCCTGGGCGCAGGAGCAGCGCTCGAGGGCCTCTTCCTACGCGCCGCGGGCCCGAGCCGAGGCGGCGCCGTGATCGCTCCGCCCCACCCGCTGTACGGCGGAAGCATGGAAAACCCGGTGGTGAGCGAGCTCGCCTATGTCTTTGCCGGGGCAGGCCTCGGTTCTCTGCGCTTCAACTGGCGTGGCGTCGGCGCCAGCGCAGGCACCCCAAGCGGCGAGCCGCAAGACGCCGCACAGGACTATGCCGCCGCCCTCGCACTGCTGCGGGAAACGGCTCCCGGCCTTCTTGTTCTATGCGGCTACTCGTTCGGCGCCGCCGCAGCCGTGGCGCAGCTGACTGCCTCCGCCGATCCCGCAGCAGGGCGCCTTCTGCTCATTGCGCCGCCCCCGCAGCTGCTCGACCTTGAACGGCTGCGCACCTTCCGAGGGGAAGTGCTCCTCATTGCGGGCCAGCACGATCGGATCGCGCCGCCGGCGTCTTTGCAGGCGATTGCAGACGAGCTGGCGGCCGGAGTGCTCGTGGTCTTGCCCAAGGCCGACCACTTCTTCTCCGTGGGACTCGCGGAGCTCGGTCGCGAGAGTGCGGCCTGGCTGCGGGGCGCCGATGCGGCCGCCGAGGGGAGCCCGCGCGGGCGCGCGGACTAGGGTGCGAGCGCCAGGGTAAACCGGAACGCGGCGCCCCCGCCGACACGGTCGGTAATCGCGAGCACGCCCCCGGCTTCTTCCACAATGCGGCGGGAGATGGCAAGCCCAAGGCCGCCGGGACGGTCGCGTTTGGTCGAGAAGAACGGCTCAAAGATGCGCTCGCGCAGCGCGAGAGGAACCCCCGGGCCCTCATCTTCCACCCGCACCTCGACGCCGCCCGGCGCGGGCGCTGCGACCAAACGGACGCAGCCCCCGGAACGCGTCGCATCGATCGCGTTGAGCGCGAGGTTCAAAACGACCTGGCGCAGGCCATCGTCGCTCATGGCGACCCCCGGAAGGTCGGCGGGGGCCTGCGTGCTCAGCGTGACACCGTGCTCGAGCGCGCGATGCGCGAGCAGACCCGCCACCGAGCCGAGGACGGGGGCGACGGCGGTGGAGGTGCCTGGGGGCGCCGCTGCCCGCGGGCGCGCATGCTCGAGCACCACATCGAGCAGGCGCTCGATCCGCCGCAGCTCGCTTTCGACGACCTCCGAAAAGCGGGTCCGAAACTCGGGATCGTCCTGACGCTCGGGCAAGAGCTGGACGAAGGTCTTCACCGACACCAGGGGGTTGCGCACTTCGTGCACGATCTCTGCCACGAGGTCGCCAAGTGCGGCCAGGCGGTCAAGGCGCCGGACACCGTCGTCAAGACGCGCGATGCGTGCAAGACCGGCGGCCGCCTCGAGCGGACCTCCAAGCTGCCGGGCTGCTGCGTCCAAGGCGGCGAGGGTGCGCGGGCGCACCCGGCCGGGAAGATCGTCCATGCCTCCGACGAGGAGCAGCGCCGCGGGCTCGCCGTCGCGCTGTCCAATCGGGATGATGGCCGAGAACCCCTGCTGCTGGGCGAGCGCGCGCAAGGCAGGAGGAGCGGACGGAAGCCCAAGATCGGTGGCGCCGGTCAGCCGCGCGCCCTCCGCAAAGGCAGCTGTGGTCGGGGGCTGCGGCGCGACATCCTCCACGCTCGCTGCCGCGACGAAAAGCTCGCCGCCGTCCCGGCGCATCCAAGCCGCGGCGCGTCCACACCCAGTGGTGTCGATCAGGCGGCGCAGCGCCGCCCCGAGGACGCTCTGCACGTCACTCGGTGCGGGTGCGTCCGCCGGGCTCGCGACACGGGTCCGCCGCCCGCGCGCGGCGCCCACCCGGCTCGTCCGCTCGGCCGGCTCGCGGACATCCCCGGGCACGGCGCCACCTCCTGCCCCGCTAGCTAGCCCGGCGGGCCTTGCCCTGTCAATTCGCGGAATTTTGCAGGGGCCGCGTGCCCCGCTCGCCGTGCGGCGATAGCCGATGCCCGAGGGTCCGTCGGCACGCGACAAGGCGCAAGAAAGCGAACCCCACCCCGTCGTTTCGGAGCCTTGGCGCGCTGCGCAGGCGCGCCGAACGCATGGATTAGAACGAATCGTTACGCAGCAAGTCGTAGCCCTCGGTCTGCGCCGCGTCGGGGCCGGTCGTTGCGCGCCGCTCCGAAGGCTCTGTCCCCTCGGCGAAGGGCTGGAAGAAGCTCGACGGGTCACCCGCCTGGGCCAAAAGGCCAGTCGTCTTGCTGACGCGGGCGAACACGATGCCTTGCGGAACCGGGAAGTCGCGCACGGGCTTATCGGCCAGCGCGAACTGCATGAAGTCGATCCAGATCGGCAGGGCCGCCTTCGCGCCGGTCTCCTTGTCGCCGAGCACCTCCTTCTCATCGTGACCCACCCAAACGCCGGTCGCGATCTCCGGAGAGAATCCGATGAACCAGGCGTCCTTTTGATCGTCTGTCGTCCCCGTCTTCCCGGCGAGGGGCCGGCCCAGCGCCGCAGCCTTGTGGGCCGTGCCGTAGGACTCCTCGACCGTCGCGCGCAGCAGACTCGCGAGCAGGAACGCTTGCTCGGGAGCGATGGCTTGGCTGGCTGTGGTGTCGACGGCGTCTGTCGGAGGATGCGCCGGCGTGCTCTCGTCGTTGTCCTCCGAGGAGATGTCTCCGAGCGCGACGTTCTCGAGCAGGACCTGGCCATCGCGATCCCGTACGCGCGTGATGAAGGCCGGCGGGGTGCGCTGCCCCTCCGCGGCGATCGTGGTGTACGCAGCCGTGAGTTCGAGCAATGAGACCTCGGTCGAGCCGAGGGCGAGGGAGGGATTGTGGCCGAGGGGCGAGCGAATGCCGAGCTGGTGCGCAAACTCGATCACCCGGTTCACCCCGACCTCCATGAACAGGTGGATCGTGGCGTTGTTGATCGAGCGCGCCAGCGCTTCCCGAGCGGTCAGGGCTCCCAGGAACTTTCGGGTGTAGTTCTCGGGCTTCCAGAGCTGGCCCGTTCCCGGATCGATCATGACCACAGGCGTGTCCATGAGGATCGAGACGGGTGTGAAGCCCTCCAGCAGGGCTGCGCCGTAGACAAACGGCTTGAAGGCGGAACCCGGCTGGCGGCGCGCCTGCGTTGCTCGGTCGAACTCGCTGCGCGCGAAGTCGTAGCCTCCCACGAGGGCCAAGACTTCACCGGATGCTACGTCGCGCGATACGAGGGCACCTTCCACCCGCGGCTCCTGGGTGAGCACGAGCTGCAGCGGCTCTTTGGCAGACGCCGGGCCCGGCGCTGTGGGCGGCGGAGCCGCGGCGGGCGCAGCGGCCGCCGCGGGGGCGGCGGGAGGCGCTTCCGGCCGCTTGGTCGCGAACTTCGCGACATCGCCCACATGGAGCACGGTCGCGATGGCCTTCGCTTCGCGCGCTTGGCCCTCAGGCGCCTTCCTGAGCGCCCACGCCACATCCTCGACGTGCAGCGTGGCCTCGACCCCGGGCGCGAGCGCGACGGTCGCCGTGCCGGCGCTCGGGTCGACGGCGGTCACGAGCCCGGTGTAGGCCTTGATCGGTGAGAGGCGGAATCCGCCCTGTGCCACCACGGCCCGCGCGAAACCGTTTTCGCGCGCGATTTCGCTGAGCGCCTCGGCCTCCGCGCCGCGCCGCACCTGGCGCAGCGGACCCCGGTAGCCGCCATGACGACGCTCGAGGGCCTCGAGCCCAGCACGCACCGCAGACACCGCAGAGTGTTGAAGATCCAGATCGAGCGTGGTCTCGATCGTGAGTCCGCCGCGCAGGACACGGGTACTCCCGAGCCGATCGAAGAGAAGCCGACGCACTTCCTCTGTGAAGTAGCCCGCAGCCGCGTAATCGTCGCGCTCGGGTGGAGGGGTCAGGCGTGGTGGACTCGCGACTGCAGTCTCGTACTGCTGCGGGTCCAGGTACCCCTCGTGGAGCATCCGCTCGAGCACATAACGCCGCCGAGTGTCCGCGGCCTCGGGGTTGTTGTAGGGCGAGTAGTCGCTCGGTGCCTTCGGAAGGCCGGCGATCAGCGCCGCCTCCGACGGCGTAAGGTCCGCCACATCCTTCCCGAAGTAGGTGCGTGCGGCCTGGCCGACTCCGTAGGCGCCGTGTCCGAGGTAGATCTGGTTCAGGTAGAGATAGAGGATCTCATCTTTGCTGAAGTGCTGCTCGATCCGCCGAGCCAGCACCATGTCCTTGAGCTTGCGCAGCACGCTTCGTTCCGAGGACAAGAGCAGGCTCTTCGCCACCTGCTGCGTGATCGTGCTCCCTCCCTGCTTCACCTTGCCGCCTGCCCGCAGATTCACCCAAGCCGCGCGCAGGATGGCCGTGTAATCGAGGCCCGTGTGCTCGAAGAAGGTGTCGTCCTCGCCCGCCACAAAGGCCTGAACCACGAGCTTCGGGATCTTCCCCACCGGCACGAGGCGGCGGCGTTCCTCATAAAACTCGCCGATGGGGCGTCCTTTGCGATCGTACGCGGTACTCGTGAGGGCAGGGCGGTAGTCGGTCAGCTTCTCGAGGTCCGGGAGCTCACTCTCGATCTCTTGATAGACGTAGAGCGCAAGTCCCGCGATCGCCAGCGTGAAGAGCGCCGCGAGCCCGAACAGCAGCCGGAAGACTCGCGAGCCAAGGATGCGCATTTGTGCTCCGGAGCCGTTTGCACCGTAGCCGACGGTCGGCTCGCTGCGCTACCGCTTCGGTTCGGTCGAACGGGGGTTTGCCTGAATGCGGTCCCGCGCCCTCACCATGGCCTTTTTGATGGATCCGATCGGCGGGATCGACGTCGCCAAGGATACCACCTTCGCCCTCATGCTCGAGGCGCAGCGCCGGGGCCACCGGGTCCTCTACCTCGAGCAGGGGGACCTTGAAGTCGATGACGGCAAGGTCTGCGCACGCGTGCGAGAGATCACCCTCCGCCGGGAGCAGGGTCATCATGCAGAGCTCAGTCCGGCCCACAGCGTGGTGCTCGACGACCGGGTGGACGTCGTGTTCCAACGCAAAGACCCGCCGGTGGACGCCGACTACATCACCGCGACGCAGATTCTCACGCTTTGCAAACGCGCGCTGGTGCTGAATCGGCCCGCCGGGATCCTTTCGGCCAACGAAAAGCTCTACGCCCTCCATTTCCCCCAGCTGATGGCCGAGACCCGGGTGACTCGCAGTATCCCCGAGCTCATCGACTTCATGGCGAAGGTGGGCGGCGAAATGATCGTGAAGCCGCTCTCCGGCCGCGGGGGGGAGGGCATCTTCCACGTCCGGCACGATGACCGGAACCTGTTTTCGATCCTCGAGCAGAGCACACGGTTTGGCACGCAGTGGACGATGGCGCAGCGCTACCTGCCCGAGGTCCGAGCGGGGGACAAACGGATCCTCCTGCTGGAGGGCGAGCCCCTCGGCGCGCTCCTGCGTGTCCCCGCAGAGCGTGAGACGAGAGCCAATCTCCACGTCGGTGGGCGCGCGGTCGCGACCACGCTCGACGCCGACGACCGCCGGATCGCCGAAGCCCTGCGGCCTTGGCTCGAGCGAGATGGACTCTTTTTCGTGGGCATCGACGTGATCGGCGGGCGCCTGACCGAGGTGAACGTGACGAGTCCGACGGGGCTGCAGGAGATCAACACCCTCGACGGCGTGAGCCTCGAGAGCCGTGTCCTCGAGCGGGTCGAGGCCCGGATCGCGGGGTAACGGCCGGCACGCTCGTCGGTGAACTCGCAAATTCTACCCCCAACCCCTCGAAAAACCGTTGACACCGACGGAGACGCGACCGATTCTCTCGCCCGGCGCAGCACGTTGCCTCCCTCCCTCGGGCTGCGCGTCCTCCAGGGCTCCGCGCGGTTGCGCGGACGATCTGGAAGCGCGGATCGCGTGGGCACAGACGCCTCACGGTCCGCTTGACACAAAGGAGATGGCTGCATGGCCACGAAGGTCGCAAAGACCAGCATCCGCCGAGAGCGTGGATGGCTCTATTACCTCGACAAGCAGGGGGATGTGAGCCGCGCGAGGATGGCCCGCGGCGGTGGGAAGCCCGCCAAGGGCAAGCCCGAGAAGGTCGCCAAAGCGGGCGTGAAGCGGGAGGATGGATTCCTCTATTTCATCGACAAGCAGGGCGACGTCTCGAGGACGAAGATGGCCCGCTCGGGCGGCCGCCGACGAGCGGCGGGCCGGGCAAGCGCTCGGCGCACGGCGCGCAAGCCTGCGCGACGAACCGCGAGGAAGGCGCGCCGCCGCGCGCCCACCACGCGCCGCACGGCGCGCCGCGCGCGGAGGTAGCCTAGCTACCGAGCGCAGACACCTTGGGGGCGGCGGTTCGCAACGCCGCCGCCCCCGCTGTTCCCGCCACGATCGACTGTTACCCTCCCACGATGACCGACGAGCGCGCACAGGACGCGATCGAAGGGGCGCGCCGGGGGCGTGGCGACCGTCCCTACGGAATCCTGCTTGTGGACGACGAGGCGGCGATCCGCGAGTCCCTCGAGCTGACCCTCGAGGACGACTACCGGGTCTTTACGGCTGCGAGCGGGGAGCGCGGCCTCGAGGCCCTCGAGCGCGAAGAGATCGCGCTCGTCATCGCAGACCAGGTGATGCCTGGGATGACGGGCACGGAGTTCTTGGAGCAGGTCCACGCCCGCCGTCCGGACACGATTCGGATGCTGCTCACCGGCTACGCCGACGTGGGCTCGCTGATCCGCGCCATCAACGAGGGGCGCATCTACCGCTACATCCAAAAGCCCTGGGAGCCCGACGAGCTGCGTCTCGATGTGAAGCGTGCTCTCGAGACCTGGGAGCTCGCTCGGCGCAATGCCGGCTTGACGCAGGAGCTCGCCCTCGCCAACGAGAAGCTTCGCAGCGAGAACCTGTATCTACGACGTGAGGTCCAGGGTCGCTATGCCTTTGACCAGATCATCGGCGCGTCGCCGTCGATGAACCGGGTCTTCGACGTGATGGAGAAGGTGGCGAGCACCGATGCCACGGTCCTGCTGACCGGTGAGACGGGCACGGGCAAAGACCTCGTGGCACGCGCCATCCACTACAGCGGTCCGCGCAAGAACGCGCGGTTTGTCGCGCAGAACTGCGCCGCCCTGCCTGAGACGCTGCTCGAAAGCGAGCTGTTCGGGCACAAACGCGGGGCCTTTACCGGTGCGCACCAGGACAAAAAGGGACTGTTCGAGGTGGCCGATGGCGGGACGATCTTCTTGGACGAGATCGGGGAGACCAAGCCCGGGATGCAGGTGCGGCTGCTCCGGGTGCTGCAGGACGGCGAGATTCGTCCGCTGGGCTCGTCGGAAACCCGCAAAGTCGATGTCCGCGTGATCGCGGCCACGAATCTCGACTTGCGCAAGGAGGTGGCCGAGAGCCGCTTCCGGGAGGACCTCTACTACCGCCTGCGCGTCGTCGAGATCCACCTGCCACCCTTGCGCGAACGGCGCACCGATATCCCGAGCCTCGCCCACCAGTTCCTCGACCGCGCGAACCGAAAGATGGGCCGCAGTCTCAAGGGATTCACCAATGCGGCGATGGACCGACTGGTCGCGCACTCCTGGAGCGGCAACGTGCGGGAGCTCGAGAACGAGATCGAGCGCGTGGTGGCGCTCGCGGGTGACGCCGAGACGGTCACCGTCGATATGTTCTCCGAGCACATTCGCGAGGCACTGCCCGAGCCCCCCTCGGCCCCGGAGGGGCTCGGACCGCGGGTCTGGGACTTGAACCTGTCTGTCGACGCACTCAAGCGTCGCATGATCGTCGATGCGCTCACAGAAACGGGCAGCAAGAGCCGCGCCGCGGAGAAGCTCGGAATCCCTCGTCAGTCGCTCCAGAAGATGATGAAGCGGCTCGGGCTCAAGGACGCGGGCTGAGCGACGCGGCAAGCCGGGCCGAAAAGCGCAGGCGGACGTAATCCGCGCTCCAGCGCCCCTCGCCATCGCACAGCTCCGGTCGAAGCGCGGCGCACACTTCGTCGAGAAAGGCCGGCCGTTCCGCGGGTGAAAGGGCCGCCGTGAAGCTCTCGCAGAAGGTCTCGAGCCATCCGCGAATGTCTCCGGGCAGCGGCGTCGGGCGGGGCAGGAGGGCGATGTAGCCGACCTCGAACCCTCCCGCGGCAAGCCGCTCGGCGTACTCCGCCGCGGTGGGGAAGTACCAGGGGTTGAGCCGGGAGGCGTCCAACCGGCGGCGTCCGAGCGCGGCGTCGAGGGCCGCCACGATCTTTGCCACGCAGCCGTGCCCGCCGAATTCCCCGACGAAGCGCCCACCGGGTCGGAGCGCACGCGCCACTCCGCGGATCACCCGATCGCGCTCGCGCATCCAGTGCAGCGCCGCGTTGCTGAAGACCGCGTCGAACTCGCGCTCGAAGGAAAGCTCCTGTCCATCCATGACGTGTGCGTCGAGGCCGCGCGCCCGGGCCGCGGAAACCTGCGCCGCACTGCCGTCGACGCCCACCACGCTGCAGCCGAGAGCGACGAGCTTCTCCGTGAGAGCGCCGTCCCCGCAGCCCAGATCGAGCACCCGCTCCCCGGGTTGTGGAGCGAGCAGCTCGAGAACGGGCTGGCCGAGATCGGAGACAAAGCGGGCGTTTCGTGCGTAACGCTCCGGATCCCAGGTCTGGGTGGAGCTCATCCCCGGGCCCTCCGCGGGAGCGCGCTCGCGGGTCGCCAGCTTGAGGCCACGGGCCCACTCAAAGGATGTCCTCCAGATACGCCACAAGGTCGGTGCGAATGGGCATGAAGTACAGGTGCGCGCCGTGCTCTCGCACCCAGGCCAGGCATTCTCCGGCAAAGCGGCGGTTCCAGGCGAGGGTAGGCTCGAAGGCGGCGGGAAAGATCACCCGGTTCTTCACCTCCCAATAGCGCCGCGTCTGCGGGCCAAGAACGGGCGAAACCCCCCAGTACACCTCGCACCCCGCCAGAAGTTCAGCGCACACGTCCATCTGCCGCAGGTCGAAGAAGGGTTGCGTGAAAAAGCCGTCGGCGCCCGCGTCGAGTTTGGCCCGCGCCCGCTCAGCTGCCACGTGCAGGCTCGAGCGGTAGGGATCGAACGCTGCGTACACCTTGAGGCCGGGCAGCTGGCTCTTGATCGCGGCGATGAGGTCCGTCGGGCGGGTGGGATAGACGCGCCGACCGAGCTCCTGCGGTGCGTCGCCGCGCACGACGAGCACTTCGGACAGGCCACGCGTTGCGAGCACGTCCTTTAGTAGGAAGGGCCCCGTGAGGTCGAAGTCCATAGAGCGCAGGTGCGCAATCGCACGCTCAACGTACGCGCGTGCCCTTTGGCAGGCATCCCAGCTCCGCACGGGCAAGCGCAGGAGGTCCGGAATGTTCACGGTCGAGACCTCTGGAAAGTGCTCGCGAAGGGTCCGCAGGTCGGCATCTAGGGATTCCGCGGAGCGAGGCACGAGCTCGATCGAGACCTGGCTGTGCCCGGGAGCCTCGCGCAAGAGGATCTGGCGCGCCTCGTGCAAGATCTCGTCATAGCGTCTGTCGAGGCCCTTACTTTCGCCGCGCAGCCCAGCGACCACGCGCTCGGTCCAGGCGAGGTACTCGACGCGGCGCTCGTGAGACCAGCCCCGGGGCGGGGCGTGCGCGATGTCGCGAACGTTGCAGATCTTGTCGGCGAGCTTCACGAGCTTCGCCTGCCGGGAGAGCAAAGGTGCGTGCTCGACCTGAAGGCGTTTTCGCTCCTGCTTTGGGAGTCGCTTGTCGTCCGTCACCTCTGCCACGAGTTCGCGCACCTCGCGGCCGAAGCTGGCTTCCAGCTCTGCTGCCGTGGTTTCCGTGTCCTCCACGGTGTCGTGCAAGATCGCAGCCTGGAGCACCGCGAGATCGCTCACGCCTCCCACCCGTGCCAGCGTCTCGGCGACTTCGATGGGATGATTGATGTACGGCGAGGCGTCCAAATCCTTGCGTCGTTGGTCGCGGTGCTTCTGCGCGGCGAAGTGCAGGGCGCGCAGCAGTTCGAACGATGAGTGGGGAAGTTTCGCCATCCGAGGGCGATTCTAATCGCTCACCCCCTCTCTCGCGCGGCGAGCGCGCCGCCCCGGCTTGCGAGATTCGCCTCGGCGCGTCGGGTCCGAGAAGGCCGCGGGCCCACCGGAGAGCAGGAAGGTCGTGTGCGCCAGGATCCGAGCTGTGGTTCTCGCGCCGACCCCGCTCGTGGGAAAATGCCTGTTCGGCCAGCAGCGCCGCGTCTTGCGGGGCTCCAGGGTGGTAGAGTGCAGTCATGGAGACCGTCCATCTCGCTGAGTTCGAGTCTCCCATCGGATCGCTTCGCATCCTCTCCACGGCGCGCGGCGTTGCGTACCTTGAGCTTCCTCACGCGAACGGGCGCGGGCTCGCCGGATGGCTCTCGCGGCACGCGCCGGACGCGGAAACCGTCCAGGCCTTCGCACCAAACCGCGCAGCGATTGCTCAGGTGCTCGAGTATCTCGAGGGCAAACGGACGGGCTTCGCACTGCCGCTCGACCTGCGGGGCACGCCCTTCCAGTTGGATGTGTGGCAGGAGCTCCTCCGCATCCCCTACGGCGAGACGCGCAGCTATCGCGATGTTGCCCGCGCGATTGGCGAGCCTCTGGCCTCCCGCGCCGTGGGCGGAGCGAATGGCGCGAACCCGGTGGCGATCGTCGTTCCCTGTCACCGTGTGGTGGCCTCCCACGGTCTTGGCGGCTACGCGGGTGGCCTTGCACTGAAGCGCCGCCTTCTCGCCCTCGAGCGCAGCCGCGCTGCGGCTCCCAAGCAGGGAAGGCTCCTCTAGCAAGGGCCCGCGAGGCCTTTGGGCATCCGCCGACTGCCTACCGTTCCCCGGGTCTCAGGTCGAAGCGATGCTGCGCCGACCCTCTCGTAAAGAAGCGCCCGGCGGTAGAGTCCGGGCGGCACGGGGGAAGGGTGTGGCATGACGAGTGAGGTCGTCCTTCTCTTTGGCGGTCCCACCCGCGAACGGCTCGTGTCCGTGGCCTCGGCGCAAAATGTCGCCGCCCTCCTCGAAAGCCCCCGCTGCTGCTTCTGGGCTGCGGACGGCGCCGTCTTCGAGGTGCCACGCGACGAACTCCTGCGGCACCCCAAGCCGTTTGAGCAGGAGTTCGCGCCGCATCGGCCTGCGCGCTGGCGAGAGCTCAAGCTCGCCCTCGACACGTTCAGCGCAGACGGGCTCACGCTCTTTCTGGCGCTCCATGGCGGCATCGCCGAAAACGGAACGCTTCAAGGTTGGCTCGAGGAGCGCCGCATCCCCTTCACGGGCTCGGGCAGTGCGGCGAGTCGCGACGCCTTCGACAAGGTGCGCGCCCGCGAGATCATGAGCGCGCAGGGGGTGCGCGTGGCGGAGGGCCGTGTGGTCGAGGGCAGGGACGTACCGCGGGCCCGGGCGAGCCTGCTCGACCTGCTCGATCGGCACCCGCGCCTCGTTCTCAAGCCCGTGGCCGACGGCTCGAGCATGGGATTGCAGTTCGTGAAGGATCGGAGCGAAATCGAGCCCGCGCTCAGCCGCCTTAAGGATGAGGCCCAGCCCTACCTGGCCGAGGCGTTCATCGGCGGCACGGATCTCACGGTCGGGGTGATCGACCACGACGACGGATTGCGCGCACTGCCTTGCTCGGAGATCCGGGTGCAAGCCGGGACGAGCTTCGGCTACACCGCCAAGTACCTGGGGCAAGGCGCACGCGAAATTACACCTGCGGAGGTTGCGCCCGAGATCGCTGCCAAGGCGCAGGAGCTCGGGCTGCGTGCGCACCGTGCCCTCCGCTGTTTCGGCTATTCCCGTACCGACCTCATCGTGGCGCAGGACGGGCTCGTCTATCTCGAGACCAACACGCTGCCGGGCCTGACCCGCGCCTCGTTCATTCCCCAGCAGCTCGAGGCCGCCCAGATTCCCATGCGAAGCTTTCTCGCCCGGCAACTCGCGCTGGCCCGTCGCCGCGCGCAGGCCTAAAAGCTCCGCTCAACGCCGGGCGAGGACACACGCCGCTGCGACGTAGCGCAGCGGGCGGGATTCGACGCGCAGGTCTCGAAAGCCCGCCGCGGCAAGGGCACGAAGCGCGTCGCTGACCCGCGAGGGCTCGGCGAGCCGGCCCATGCCGAGCGCACAGGTCCCTTCGCCCGAGCGCAGCGTGAGGGCGAGGACTCCCGCGGGTTTGAGCACCCGGCACACCTCGCGCAAATCGGCTTCGGGCGCCGGCCAGAACTGGAAGCTATTGACCGCGCAGACGCGATCAAAGCACGCATCTGCGAAGGGCAGATGCGAGACCGCCGCCTCGAACAGCACGACCCGCCCTGCCCGCACGGCCTCGCGGTTGCGGGCGAGCGCCTGACGCACCATCGTGTCGGAGTGATCGACTCCGCAGACCGTGCCCTCCCGCGCGTGTTCGGCAAGCGCGCCGATGAGGCGGCCGGGTCCGAAGCCGATCTCGAGCACCTGGTCTTGAGGGCGCAGGTCGAGGTGCTCGAGCGTGAAGAGATTCATCTCATGGTTGAGACGGGCCATCACAGCGCCGAAGAGCCGGCCCACGAGCCCCTTCGGGTGGCCGGCTTGCTGCGCACTCCCGCTTCTCTTGGCAGAGCGTTCGGTCGCGGGGAGATCGTGCATTGACGCGAGGTTGTCATTTTGACAATATGTTGTCAACTTGGTTATGACGCGCGCAAGGCGGCGAGCGAACCCGCCGGGCACGGCGGCGAGCGAGCTCTTTCTGGAGCTCGCGTACACCTTCTTCCGCTTGCGTGCGGAGGGAGACCGCCGGGCCCGCAGGGTGGGCCAGTCGACGGGACGTCTCGGGGTCTTGCGGACCCTGACGGAGGAGGGTCCACGCACGGTCGCACAGATCGCGCGCTCGCGGCCGGTCGCTCGTCAGGGAGTGCAGCGCCTCGCCGATGCCCTCGCGAGCGAGGGACTTCTCGAGTACGTCCACAACCCCGACCACCAACGCTCGAAGCTTCTGCGGCTCACCGCGCGGGGGGACAAGGCGTACCAAGCGCTGGTGCGTGGACAGCAAGCCTTTGCGGAGGAGCTCGCGAGGGGATTCTCCGAGGACGAGCTGCGACGCTGCACATTGGTTCTGCGCAAGCTGCGTCAGCGGCTCAAGGCACCGGAGGACGCGGGGCATGAGCCTCGAGCTTGAGATCCGCTTCGCCCGCGAAGACGAGTTTGAGGCGCTTGCCTCTATCGAGCGCGACGCCGCAGAGCGTTTTCGAGGCCTCGATCTGATGGAGGAGACCCTCCTCGAACAAACTCTCCCGCGCTCCATGCTGGGCGAAGCGCGCCAGGCGGGGCGCCTTTGGGTGGCGGCACCTCCGGGCGGGGCGCCCCTTGGCTTCGCGCACGCGCTTCTCATCGACGGTGGGCCCCATCTCAATGAACTCGACGTGCGGCCCGAGTGCTGGGGGCGGGGAATTGGCTCGGGGCTGATCGAATGCGTTTTCTGCTGGGCAGCCCAGCACGAACGGCCGGGGCTCACCCTCTCGACCTTTCGCGATCCGGAGTGGAACGCTCCCTTCTATGCGCATCGCGGCTTCCGGATCCTGGAAGCGGGGGAGCTTACCCCGGGCCTGCTCGAACTGCGCCGGCGCGAAGCCATGCTCGGTTTTCGCGTGGAACGCCGAGTGTTCATGCGGCGCGAGGCTTAACGCGGCTCCTTCCCTGTGGCGCGGGCCCGTCCCTGCGCAAGCGCTGCGGGAGGGAGCCCCAAGGCCGCGTCGACGATGCGGGAAAGCCTCTCGCAAGCGAGGCCGACTTCACTTCGCCTGGGGGCTGCCTGCTGCGTTTTGGAGAAGCTGCACCTGGTAGCGAACGGCGGCGGCGTAGTTCTGCGTCGCCATGCGCTCGTCGATTCCGTGCGGGCGTTTTAGGTCGCTTGAGTCCAGGGAGAAGGGTTGGAAGCGGTAGAGCTCCTTGGTCACCTCGCCGTAGTGGCGCGCGTCGGTTCCTCCGACGACGAGGCTCGGTGCAACGATCGCCTCTGGGAAGCTCTCGCGGATCGTGCGCTCAAGCAGCGCGAACGCGTCCGAATCGATCGGAGAAACCGGACTCGGCTCCCAGGCCGGGCTGCGCAGCCGCACCTCCACCCGCGGATCGTCCACCACAGCGCGCGCGCGCCTTAGCACGAGATCGACGGTGTCCCCGGGGAGGATGCGGAAGTTCACGCCGGCAATGGCCTGGCTGGGAAGGACATTGTCCTTGGGGCTCCCTGCGAGCTGGGTCACCGCGGTCGTAGTGCGCAAGAACGCGTTCATCGAGGGCTGGCTCGACAAGAGGGCGTCGAGCGGCGCTCCGAAAAGCCAAAGGTTGGCAAAGAGCATGCGTCCGAGCAGGGGCATCTCGGGCGCCAGGTACGCGAACGTTGATCCCGTCACCCCCCCGACGCCACCGGGCATCGGGTGGGCCTCGAGGGCCAAGATGGCCTTGGCAAGGATGCCCGCCGCAGTGTGGCGCGGAGGCATCGAGGAGTGGCCGCCTTCGGCCTGCGCCACGACGTCCAGCGTGACGAAGCCCTTTTCTGCCACTCCGACCAGTGCGACAGGGGCATGAATGCCAGGCACGACCCCTGGGGTCAGAATCACCCCGCCTTCGTCGAGGCCAAACCAGGCGTGGACGGAGCGAGAGGCCAAGAGCGCGGCAACCTGCGTCGCTCCATTCGTACCACCGACTTCTTCGTCGTGACCGAACGCGAGCAGCACGGTGCGCTCGGGCTGAAAGCCACGCGCAAGCAGCAGCTCGACGGCTTCGCAGATCGAGAGCAGCGAGCTCTTGTCATCGATCGCACCACGGCCCCACACGAATCCCTGATCGATGCGACCTGCGAACGGAGGCTCGGTCCAGCGCTCCGGCGCTTCCACCGGAACCACATCCTGGTGGGCGAGCAGCAGGATGGGCGGAAGCTGCGGGTTGCGACCTTGCCAGGTGTAGAGGAGGGAGAGGTCCGAAACCCGTTCCAAAGAAAGGCGAGCGTGCAGGAGAGGATAGGCCTCGGCGAGCCAGCGCTGGAACTTCTCGAACTCTGCCCGCGGCAGCGCGGCCGGGTCTGCGTAGGAGATGGTTTGAAAGCGCAGCGCGTCGGCAAGGCGCGATGCGAGGGCCGCCTCATCCAGCGCGACGGGCACCGCGGGCTTTACTTGCACCTGGCGGGACGGGAGCGAAAGGGCGCGGGCGAGCAAGAAGGCTGCGAGACCCGCGAAGATCGCGAACACCAGAGCGAGCGCACGTTTCATGAACCCTCCCGAAAGGCGGTGGGCCAAGGGTATCCCGCGCGTTCTAACTCGCGTAGAGTAAAAACGACGGACTGGAGGGCATGATGAAGCTTCCCGCTCTCGCTTTGGCTGCCGTGCCCGGCCGCCGCCTCGCGACCCTGGAACTCGCCGCCGAGATCGAGCGCCGCGGCTTCCAAGGCATCTACTGCGCGAGCTTCGGCGACGCCATGGGTCTTTGCCTCTCGCTTGCCCACACCACGAAGAGCCTGCACTTCGGAACCGCCATCGCGAACATCTACGCCCGCACCGCGTTCGACATGGGCCAGGCAGCGGCGTATCTCCACGAGGTTTCAAAGGGACGCTTCCGTCTCGGCCTTGGCGTCTCCCACGCGCCCGCCAACGCACGGCTTGGCGCCCGTCCCGGCAAGCCCCTTTCCGACATGCGCGCGTATCTGGAAGCCGTGCGGGCAGGTGCCAAGGTGTACGGAGAGCTTCCGCCCATTGTCCTCGCCAGCTTGCGCCGCAAGATGGTGGCTCTCGCCGCGGAGCTGGCCGAGGGCGCAGTGTGGGCGAACGCCTCGCGAAGCCACATGACCGCATCGCTTTCTGCGCTTCCCCCCGAGCGGCGCGGAGAGAAGTTTTTCGTTGGGAACATGATTCCTACCTGCATCGACGACGATCTGGCCGCCGCAGCGGCGGTCAATCGCAAGACGCTAAGCGGCTATCTCCTGCTCCCGAACTACCGGAACTATTGGAAGGAAGCGGGTTATGTCGAGGAGATGGAGGCGGTGGAAGCGGCGCTCGCCAAAGGCGAACGCGAGCGGCTCACGAGCGTGATGAGCGATCGCTGGCTCGCGGACACGACGCTCTATGGCAACGCTTCACAGGTGCGGGAGGGACTCGAAGCGTGGCGAGCCGCGGGAGTGACGACTCCGATCGTCGTTCCGTCGAGTACGCGCGGCGGACAGCTCAAGGCGTTTGAAGAGGTGCTCGCGGCATTCGCCTGAGCAGCTCTCACAGGCGGCGGAGTTGTCGCCCATAGACGGCGTAGAGGATCGCCGTTACGACCAGCACCAGCAAAAGCTCGCCGCAGCTGCGCCAGGAGAACGAGCCTCCGAACGCCCGCGAGAAAATGAAGCGCACGGGCATGGAGACCAAGGCGAAGATCGACGCCGTGAGGATGCCGGCAGCGAGCACGGCGCCCATGCCCGGCTCCTCGGCGTCCCTTTCCGCCGCGGGAGGATCCGTCTGCGGCTGGGGAGAGGTCGCCGGGGCAGGCTGCGCATGCGGGTGCGCGCGCTCGTCCGCGACGCGCTGCCGGGCTGCGTGGCTTGCGCGCACCTCCTCGTCGAAGGCCTCCTGATCGGAACCCCCGAGCGCAGTTCCGCAGTTCAGGCAGCGAGTCAGCTCCGCGCGGTTCTCGAAGCGACAAGCCCGACAAAAGTGCGTCGCAACGGCGTGGCTCTCGTCGAGCTGGAGCTCGCCCTCGCGTTCGAGGCTGCGCGCCCGCGCGGCAATCCCCGGCTCGCCGGGCTCGCTTAACGCCGGAGGCTGCGGCTCCGGAGCCTCGGACCCTCGCTCGAGCAGGCGAAAGCGCCGACTAGGCACGGGCTCTCCCGATGAAGGACACGCTGCGTTCCGCCGCAGCTCGATCCGCGGGCCTCGCGCGGGTCTTCGCCCAATCGCGCATGCGCGCGATCTCTTCGGCTGAGGTCACGGAGAGCGGCGTCGTATCGGCCATCGCCTGCGCAAGGTCTTGGCCCTCGAGCTCGCTCCCGCGGTCGAAGGCCGCGAACAGCGCCTCCACCAAGGCTTGCTCGATTTCCGCGCCGCTAAAGCCTTCACACGTCTTGGCGAGCTCGGCCAGCGCGAACAGCGCCGGGTCGCGGCCGCGCTTTCGCAGGTGGATGGCGAGGATCTCCGCGCGCGCCGCAGGTGCGGGCAGGTCGACGAAGAAGATCTCGTCAAAGCGCCCACGCCGCAAAAGCTCAGGCGGAAGTGCATCGATTCGGTTCGCCGTCGCGGCGACAAACACACCCGCGCGTTGCTCCTGCATCCAGGTGAGAAGCGAAGCGAACACGCGCTGCGCGGTTCCGCCGTCGCTCTGGCTGCTCGTCGTGCCTCCCGCCAGGCCCTTCTCGATCTCGTCGATCCATAGCACTGCGGGGGCCACTGCCTCGGCCGCGCGCAGTGCCTTGCGCATGTTGTCCTCCGAGCTCCCAAGCAGTCCGGAGAAAACGCGTCCGAGGTCGAGATGGAGCAGCGGAAGCTGCCAGCTGTGGGCGATCACCTGCGCCGTCAGGCTCTTGCCGCAGCCCGGCACCCCGAGGAGCAACACCCCTTTTGGGGCGTCGAGACCAAACTCGCGCGCACCGGGCGAGAGCGCTTTGCCGCGGCGCCGCAGCCAGTCCTTGAGGGGCTCGAGCCCTCCGACCTCCCCGAGTGTGGTTTGCGCAGGATAGAAGTCGAGGACGCCGGACTTGCGGATCACCTGGCGCTTCTCCTCCATCACCAGCTTGATGTCCGCCGCGTCGAGGCGGTCTCCATCGACGGCTGCTTTGGCGAACGCGTTCTCCGCCTCGGCCAGCGTGAGTCCCCGAGCCGCCCGCACGAGCGCACGCGAATCCTCACGCGTGAGAGCGACAGACTTGGGATCCTGCTGGTAGAGCTGCTCGCAGAGCGAGCGCAGGAGCGCGTCAAGCTCGGTCTCGTCCGGCAGCGGCAGGTCGAGGACTGTGAGGTCCTTCTCCAGCTCGGGGGGGAGCGCCATGCGCGCCGCCGAGAGCACGACGGTCTTGTGCGAATCTTTGAGCTCGGCCGCGACATCGCGCAGCCGTCGCATGACTTGGGGATCGTCGAAATGGAGGTGCAGGTCCTCGAGCAGGTAGATCCCCGCTCCTCGCTCTGCCCGGATATGTTCGAGCACCTCTGCCGGGGCGGGGTAGTGAGGCAGCTCCGGCGCTCCGTCATGGCGAACCCCGATCGTGCGCAGGCCGCGCGTCGCCGTCCACACCGCGAACGGCTTGCCCTGTCGCCGCGCGAGGTCGAACAGAAGCTGCTCGAGGCGCCCCTCCTCGAACGTCACGACGTAGAGAACCGGGTAGCGCGCACGGACAAGGAGGTCGATTTGCTCCGCAAAGCGCGCGGCAGTGGAGGACATGGGCGCACCCCCCGGGCCGACCTGCCGAGGTCGGGACGGCGATCTCTGCGAAATCTGCGCTCCTTATCGGCGGCGGGCCAGGCGGAGTGAACCCCGGGGAGAGCGCTCTGCCACAATGGAGACCGCCCTTGCGGGCCAGGAGTGACCGTCCATGCGAAAAGGCATCCTTCTTGGGCTGGCTGCCCTCCCCTTGCTGGCGGCGGGCGGCCTGGCGATCGGCGTGGGATGGGCTCACCTCGAGATCCGTCAAGAGCGCGCTCCCCTGCCAAGCGCCGACCTCGTGCGGGCTTCGGCGGCGGGCGACGACCGACCGGTCGCGATCTCTTGGATCAATACCGCAAGCCAGGCGATGCCCCGCTCCGCGGTTCTCGACCAAAGGCGCGACGCCTCTCCAGACCGGCCCTATGTGATGAGCCATCCCGCGTTCGTGCTCGAGTGGAGTGACGGTCGCCTCCTCCTTGTCGACACAGGGATGGATCGAGAAGGCGCCCTCGCCTTCGGCAAGCTGATCGAACGCCTCGGCGGAGCGCAGCCCATCGTCCCGCTCCGCTCGGTCGCGGAGCGCCTGGGTCCCGCAAGCGCGCGCGTTTCGGGCCTCGTCTTTACCCATCTGCACGTGGACCACGTGGACGGGGTGGGAACGCTCTGCGCGGGGATGGCGCATCCCGTGCCCGTTTTCATGACTGAGGCACAGCGGGCACGATCAAACTACACGACGCGCCCCGGCCGCGGGCTCCTCGAGATGGCAGCCTGCGCAAAGCCGGTCGCCCTCGAGGGTGGTCCTCTGTTTGGGCTGAGCGGCTTTCCCGGCGTCTTCGTGATCGCCGCAGGCGGCCATACTCCCGGCAGCCAGATCGTAATCGCGCACGTTCGAGAGGGTGAGAGACTCCGGACCTACGCCATCACCGGGGACATCGTGAACCACATCGACGGGATCAACCACGATGTTCCAAAGCCCTTTCTCTACAGCCTCGTCGTCGTCCCCGAGGATGGCGAGCGGCTTTCTGAACTGCGTCACTACCTGCGCGAGCTGCGCGACCGCGCGGGCGTCGTGCTCTTGGTCTCGCATGACCAGGCCGAGCTCGAAGGCAGTGGCGTCGCGCAGCGCGAGTAGACGGAAGCCGCGAGCTCCGCGCCCCTCGTCTTGTCGCCGCCTAGAACGAGGCGAGCGCCTGCTCGAGGTCCGCCAGAAGGTCTGAGGCGTCCTCGATTCCGCAGGAAAGACGCACCAGGGAGTCGGTGATGCCGAGGGCCTCGCGTTCCGCGCGCGGCTTGTCCCAGTACGACATGAGGGCAGGCATTTCGATCAGCGACTCGACTCCCCCAAGGCTCGGGGCGATGTAGGGGATGCGGCAGCGGTCGACAAAACGCATCGTGCCTTCGAGGTCGCTGTCGAGCTCGAAACTGACGACACCGCCAAAGCCTCGCATGGTTCGTGAAGCGGTCGCGTGGTCGGGATGGCTCTCGAGACCCGGGTACCACACGCGCCGCACACGGGTGTGAGCTTCGAGCATGCGGGCGATGCGCAAACCGTTTTCGTTGTGACGTGTCATGCGAAGCGAGAGCGTCTTCATGCCCCGGAGCAAGAGGTACGAGGAGTGGGGATCGGTGATGCCGCCGAGCACACCCACCGCAGCGCGCAGCCGACCGACCAGCTCCTTGCCTCCTGCGGCCGCTCCGGCGAGCAGATCGTTGTGTCCGCCCAGGTATTTGGTTGCGCTGTGGAGCACGAGATCCGCGCCGTCGGCAAGCGCCTGGTGGTTTACGGGGCTTGCGAACGTGCTGTCGATCACGACCAGCGCTCCCCGCGCGTGTGCGACGCGTGAAGCTTCGGCGACGTCGATGACGCGCAGATAAGGGTTGGTCGGGGACTCGGTGAAGAATAGCGTTGTGCCCTCGCGCAAGGCGTCGGCGAGCTTCTTCGGATCGGCGGGCTCGATGACCGTGGTCTCGACGTCGAGCTTGCGGAGGTACTCCTGGCAGAACTGGCGGGTGCGCCGATAGCAGTCGCTCGTCGTGACGAGATGCCCTCCCTTGGGCAGGAGGGCGAGGAACGTGGTCGTCGCCGCACACATGCCCGAGGCAAACAGCACCGCGTCTTCGGCACCCTCGAGCTCGGCAAGCTTGCGCTCCGCGGCCCGCCATGTCGGATTCCCGTAGCGACCGTATTCGTCCCGCGGCTTGCGCCCCTCTTGGTACGCGCGCACCTCTTCGGAGTCCTTGAACCAATAGGTCGAGGTCTGGAAGATGGGCGTCGTAATTGCGTCGCTCATGGGGCGCTCGCGCTCGCCTGCGTGCACGGCACGCGTCGAGTCGCCGGGCCGTTTCGGCCTACCCGGGCCTTCGCTCATTGCGCTCTCTCGCGTTAGTGGCGCTTAGCACGTCGGGTGCAGGACCCTTAGGCTGGGCATCCGAGGGGCTGCAAGCGCCGGAAATCATTCCCCTAATCGAACCGAGGCCAAGGCAGCTTACGCGCGCGCCCCGGGGGCGTCAACCGGCCATGCTCGGGGCCACGAAAACCGACTACCGTCCCCCAAACCCGAAGCGAGGAGTCCGTCATGTCCGATCCGCTCGCCTCTCTCGATGCCATCGCGCAGGCCGAGCTCGTGCGTACCGGAAAGGCATCGCCCCTTGAGCTCCTCGAGAGCGCGATCGTGCGCATTGAAAAGCTCAACCCGACGCTAAACGCGGTGATCTATCCGCTGTTTGAGAAGGCGCGCGCGCAGGCTCGCTCCGCCGAAGCCGGGCGCGGAGCGTTTTGCGGCGTTCCCTTCTTGCTCAAAGACCTCGTCGCTCACTCCTCAGGCGACCCCTACAGCGCCGGCATGAGCTTCCTAAAACGCCGGGGCTGGCGAGAGAGCGAAGACACGTTTTTGGTGCAGCGGCTGCGCGCGGCGGGTTTTGTCATCGCCGGCAAAACGAATACGCCGGAACTCGGGCTCGTGCCGACGACTGAACCTGTCGCCTTTGGGCCGACCCACAACCCATGGGACACCGCACGCTCCCCCGGCGGATCGAGTGGAGGCTCCGCTGCCGCAACGGCGTCGGGGATGGTGGCTGCGGCCCACGCCAACGATGGCGGCGGATCGATCCGCATCCCCGCCAGCATGTGCGGTCTCGTCGGCCTTAAGCCCTCGCGCGGGCGCGTCTCCCAGGGGCCGGACGCCGGGGAAGGCTGGGCCGGTTTCACAGCGGAGTTCGTCGTCACGCGCTCCGTGCGCGATGCCGCCGGGATCCTCGATGCGGTGGCGGGCCCAATGGTGGGCGACCCGTACGTCGCGCCTGCACCGCTGCGACCATTCTCGCAAGAGGTCGCTTCGGCCGCCGGGCGGCTGCGGATTGGCATTCTCGCACGAGCGCCGCGGCGCGAGTTCTCGCTGCATGCCGACTGTGCTGCCGCCGTGCGCAGCGTCGGAGTTCTCCTCGAGTCACTTGGCCACCGCGTGGAGGAGTCGCATCCCGCGGCGCTCGATGATCCGATCATCGCCGGTCACGTGGCCCGCGTGATCATGGCGTGGACAGCGCGCGACCTCGATGTGTGGCGCCAAAGGACGGGCGAATCGATTGGGCAAGAGGACGTCGAGCCCCTTACCTGGGAAGCATCGGAAATGGGGCGACGCGTCAGTGCGTCGGAGTACATCCAGGCCGTGGAAGGCGCCCACGCCTGGACACGCGCCGTCGCGGCCTGGTGGGAGGGGGGCTTCGATCTCCTCCTCAGCCCTACCCTCGGCGAGCCGCCCCCGCTGCTCGGCGAGTTTGCGGCCACCCCCGAGCAGCGGCTCCGGGGCTGGGCGCGGAGCCTTCCCTTTGTCGCGTTCACGCAGCCTTTCAACGTGACCGGTCAGCCCGCGATCTCGCTCCCGCTTTACGTGAGTGCCGCGGGACTGCCGATCGGCGTTCAGCTCGTCGCGGCCTACGGACGCGAAGACCTGCTCTTGCGCGTCGCCGCACAGCTCGAAGCGGCCCGCCCGTGGGCGGAGCGGCGACCGCCGGTGTACGCCTAGGCGGAAAGAGATTACGGGCCGAAAAGACGGCGCAGCGCCTTCGCCCGCGGCGCATGCCCGGATCGAAAAAACGCGCGGTGCCTAGTGCTCCGGGGAGGGGGAGGGAGCCGGGGGCGTAGCGGGCGGCGGGGGCGAGGCGGAAGGGTCCGCCAGCAGGATCGAGCGCTTTCGCGCCGAGTACTCGCCTTCGGTGAGCTCGCCCCGGCGCCGGGCCTCTTCGAGATCGGCGAGCTTGCGCAGCGTATCGGGCGAGAGGCTTCCGCCCACGACGTTCTGATCCTCCGCCTCGGGAGTTCCCGGGGCAGGCTTGTCCGGCGCGCTCTCCATCAAGATGGTGCGCCGCACGACCTTCCCCGTCGCCGTCATGCGCACCGCCGTCGGCTGCTTAAAGATCGGATCGCGCCAGTCTGCAGCGACACCCTGCGTACCGATGGACTGCATCGCCTCGGAGGGCAACACGTGGAACTTCATCACCGGCTTGTCGATCTTCGGTTCCGCCACGGGCTCGTTCGGGTTTTTCGGGATCGGCCAGTCGACTCGCGAGAGATAGATGTAGAGCCGGTCTTCTCGCACGAAAGCCACGAAGCTCGTGAGATAGTCCTCGTTGAAGACGCCAAGGCGCCGTGTGCGGCGCTTCGCCATGACCACGATTTCCTGGGACGAATCGGCCTGGGCGAGGCCCTTTGAGAGCGCGTCTCCGATGTCGTAAAGGAGCTCCGCGGGAACGGCCGGGGTCCGCTCGTTCTTGTTCTCCTCCTCGGTGCGGATATCGATGCGCGAGAGGAGGTGGGCCAGACGCACGCCGGAGATCGAGGCAGGGTGCTGGAAGCCGCGGTCGATCGGCGTTCCCCCCTTGGTCTGGCCCCGCAGGGTGATCTGGATGCTCCCGTCGTCGGACACCGTCCGACGCACGGTCTTCGCCCCGCAGCCGACCATGGCGAGGGCGAGGACACCACAGAAAAGGGCGCGGGCTAGGACCAAAGGGCGGTTACCACCTGGTGGGTGACGTAGCTCGCTCCGTAGCCGAGCGCGAGGAGGTACCCGAAAGCGAAGGCCGGCCAGCGCAGGGAGTTGGTCTCCCGGCGCATCACGGCGAGGGTGGACATGCACTGCAGGGCGAAGACAAAGAACACCAGAAGCGAAGCCACAGTCGCCGGCGTGAAAACGAGCTCGCGGGTCCCGGGTCGCAGGTCGCGTCGAATCGCCTGACGCAAAGACGCGGTGTCGTCCTGGTCGCTTGCCGCGTAGATCTGGCCGAGGGTGGACACGATAACCTCCCGCGCCGCAAGGCTCGCGACAAGACCCACCCCGATCTTCCAATCGAACCCAAGGGGTGCGATCGCGGGCTCGATCGCGTGGCCGATCTGCCCGGCAATGCTGTGCTCGAGGGTAAAGCGCGCAGCCTCCGCGGGCCCGCTCGTGGGCGGGGCCTGCACCTGTGGGAAGTGGAGGAGCGCCCACAGCACGAGAGAAACTCCGAGAATGATGGTCCCTGCCCGGCGCAAGAAAGCCCGGGCGCTGGCCCAGACCTGCGTGAGCAGAAGGCGGAGCGTCGGCACGCGGTAAGGCGGCAGCTCCATGTAGAACGGGAGGCCCTGGCCGCGGAAGAGGCTCTTTTTCAGCACAGCGGCCACGAGGAGCGCGGAGAGCGAGCCAAGGAGATAGAGGCCAAGGAGCGCGAGGCCTTGGAGCCCGAGGGGACCGAAAACACGGCGTGCGGGCACAAACGCGCCGATCAGAAGCGCATACACGGGAAGGCGAGCCGAGCAGGTCATGAGCGGAGAAACAAGAATCGTCACCAGCCGGTCGCGTGGGGAAGGGATCGTGCGGGTGGCCATGATCCCCGGCACAGCACAGGCATAGGAGGAGAGCAGCGACACGAAGGAGCGGCCCTCGAGTCCAATCGCCCCCATCACGCGGTCGATCACGAAAGCCGCCCTTGCCATGTAACCAAGGTCATCGAGCAGGTAGAGCAGGCTAAAGAGCAAAACGATTTGGGGTAAGAATACGATCACCGAGCCCACACCGCCGAGCACACCGTCGACCAGGAAGTCGACCAGGACGCCCGCGGGCATGACGCCATGGAGCCATCCCCTCGCGAATGCCAGTGCGTGATCGAGCCCGTCCATCGCGGGCTGCGCCCAGGCGAAGATCAGCTGGAAAAACGTCAGCATGACCACCGCAAAGATCAGCGTGCCCGCCACCGGGTGGAGGATCGCGCGATCGATCGCATCCGTGACGCGGCTGCGCCCAGGCCGCGTGTGCAGCACGTGGGAAAGCACGGACTCCGCCCACCCTGCGCGTTCCTCCGCATCCGCCGGCGGAAGGATGGGGGGGTGCCCCCAGCTTTCGGCGCGGCTTAGGACGCGGCGAAGCTCATCGATGCCCACGCCGCGGTGGCCGATCACCCCCACGACCGGAATTCCGAGCGCCCGCTCAAGGCGCGGGATGTCCAGCACGCCGCCCCGCGCCGCGAGCTCGTCGATCATGGTGAGGACAAGACAGCAAGGAAGGCCGAGTCCGAGCACCTGCGCCACCAAGAGCAAAGAGCGTTCGATCGAGCAGGCATCCGCGACGGCCACGAGGGCATGGGGCCGCGGCACGCCTGCGAGCTGACCGGAGAGAAGCCGGGTCACGACCTCTTCGTCCTTGCTGACGGGGGTTAGGCTATAGGTGCCGGGAAGGTCCACCATGACCACGCGGCGACCCTCGATCTTCGCCTCGCCTTCGCGACGCTCGACGGTGACGCCCGGGTAGTTTCCGACCTTCGCCCGAAGACCCGTGAGCGCATTGAAGAGTGTGGTTTTCCCGGAGTTGGGGCTCCCCACAAGACCGAGCCGCAAGACCGCTTCACTCACGCCGCGGACTCCGTGCCCGGAGCGCGAGCGGCGAGCTCCCTTCGAACACGCACCCGCGCACCTTCCGTTCGTCGCAGGCACAAGCGGTAGCCGCGCAGCTCGTACTCCGTGGGGTCGCCAAGGGGCGCGCGGCGCAGAGCGCGGACTTGGGTCCCCGGGACAAGACCAAGATCCCGCAAACGCTGGTCGACTGGGCCGTCGCCTTCCAATGCCTCCACGATCCCCGCTTCCCCCGGTACGAGGGTGTCGAGAGTCACAAGCGGAGCCGGGAAGGGTGAGCGCATCGCGAGCCACCCGAAAATGAAAATCGTTTTCTAAATCTTACCAGAACCCGCGCCCGGTGGCATCCCGAGCGCGCTGGAAGGAGGGCGGGCGCTTCGATCAGTGGGCCTCGCTCTTCAGCTCACGGGTCATGAGCCTTCCCACCGCATCGCTCGGCGCAAGGACATCCTCCAAAACCTCGCGCACCATAAACGCAATCGGCATTTCCGTACCGACCCGTTCAGCCAGGGTGCACGTCGCGCGGGTCGTCCGCACCCCCTCGGCCACCTCCTTCATGCCGGCCAGGATGTCTGTCAACTTGCGACCGCGACCGAGCTCGAGCCCGACCGAGCGGTTGCGGGAGAGGTCCCCGGTGCAGGTCAGAATGAGGTCTCCGACCCCCGCGAGGCCAAGAAACGTGAGCGGGCGCGCGCCGAGGCGCACACCCAGGCGCGTGATCTCCGCGAGGCCGCGGGTCATCAGCGCGGCTCGGGCATTCTGACCAAGCTCGAGACCGTCGGAGATGCCCACAGCGATGGCGATCACGTTCTTGAGGGCACCACCGACCTCGACGCCGATCACGTCGGAGTTCGAGTAGCAGCGCAGCGTGGGGCACGAGAGTGCCTTCTGGACCTGCTTCGCGTCGGCCTCGTCCCTGGCCGCGACCGTCACGACGGTCGGCTTTCCTGCGGCGATCTCTCGGGCAAAGGACGGGCCGGAAAGACAAACAAGGCGCGGGGCGTGCTCGCCGCGCAGCACCTCCTCGAGCACCTGATGCATGGTAAAACCCGTCTCGGTCTCGATTCCCTTCACCGTGGAGACGAGGATCGCTTCCGGGGTAAAGTGCGCTGCGGCCGCCGCCGCGACCTGGCGGACGCCATGGCTCGGGACCGAACAGATCACGAGAGGCCGCCCCGCCACGGCTTCTTCCAGGTCGGAGGTCGCCCGCAGCCGGGGCGGCAGCTCGAAGCTCGTGAGGTAGCGCGGATTGCGCCGGTCCCGATTGATGGCGCGGCTCACTTCGGGGTCGCGCGCCCACAAGACGACGTCGTGCGCTCCCGCGCAGAGCATGGCGAGGCAAGTCCCGAAGCTTCCCGCTCCCAGCACGCAGACACTCGGCACGTTCCGAGTCTATCATTCGCCTTTCCGCTGTTTCCCCTCGGAAAGAGCCCCTTAGTTCATTGACTCGATTTTCGTCGGCGGCTACGGTCGGGCGCGTTTTCCAAGGCCGCGCGCGCAGTTCCCCTTAGGCCACCAGGGTTCCGGAAAGGGGTGCCCCATGCTCGCCCAATATGCCGGCGTCGTGGTGATCCTCGGGCTCGCGTTCGCGGTGGCCGCGGGCATGCTGACCGCACATCGTCTGCTCGGACCTTCGCGCGTCTTCGACGAGAAGCAGGAGCCCTTCGAATGCGGAGAGCACCAGATCGTCTCTCCGCACCAGCGCTTCTCGGTCAAGTTCTACGTGGTTGCAATCCTCTTCATCATCTTCGATGTCGAAGCGGTCTTTCTCTATCCGTGGGGCGCGCTGTTTCGCGACCTCGGCGTCTTTGGCTTCGTCGAGATGACGACCTTTGTCGGCGTGCTCGTTGTGGGCCTCGTGTACGTCTGGAAAAAGGGCGCGCTCGAATGGTGATCTCGGCCGACGTCCGCGCTCGGATCGATCTCGAGATCGCGAAGTACCCGAAGCGGAGCGGTGCGCTGCTGCCCGCGCTTCATCTCATCCAGCAAGAGCTCGGTCACATCTCGCCCGAGACCGCAAAGGAGGTCGCCGAGATCTTCGGCACCTCTCCCGTCGAGGTGATGGAAGTTGTGACCTTCTACAACATGTTCTACGACCGGCCCCAGGGACGACATCACGTCTACGTCTGCACCAATCTTCCCTGTTCACTCCGGGGCGCGCGCGGGCTCTTGCGGGAACTCGAGAAGCATCTCGGCGTCGGGCCGGGGGAGACGACGTCCGATGGACGCATCACGCTCGGCCATGAGGAATGTCTTGGCGCCTGCGCCTATGCCCCGATGATGCGAATCGACGGGAGATACCACGAAGACCTCGACGTCGACGAGGCCAAGCGCATCGTGGACGCGCTCCGGTAGGACGATGCTCAAGGTTCCCTACGTGACAAACTATCTCTCCGAGCATTTTGCGGAGGACGCCTACGCGACGCTCGAGGGCTATGAGCGTCGCGGGGGCTATGGGGCCGCGCGCAAAGCCATCACCAAGATGACACCGGATCAGGTCGTCGACACGATCAAGGCCTCGGGTCTCCAGGGACGCGGCGGGGCGGGCTTTCCGACCGGCCTCAAGTGGTCCTTCATGCCCAAAACGACGGATAAGCCGAAGTACCTCGCCTGCAACGCCGACGAGTCCGAGCCGGGCTCGTTCAAGGACCGAATTCTCCTCGAGCGCGCGCCGCACAAGCTGCTCGAAGGCATCCTGATCGCCGCCTGGGCGACCGGGTCGCAGACGACATTCGTCTACTGTCGCGGCGAATACGCGTTTCCTGGCGCCCAAGTCGCCCGCGCGATCGACGAAGCCTATGCCAAGGGGTACCTCGGCAAGCGCATCATGGGTTCAAGCTTTTCCCATGACGTCGTCTTGATGCTGGGCGCCGGGGCGTACATCGCCGGTGAAGAGACGGGGCTGCTCGAGTCTCTCGAGGGGAAAATGGCGAAGCCCCGCAAGAAGCCGCCGTTCCCTGCGGAGTACGGCGCCTTCGGCATGCCGACGACGGTGAACAACGTTGAGACTTTCTGCCACGTCCCGCACATCATCAGTAGCGGAGCGGAATGGTTCAAGGGCTTCGGCACCGAGAAAAGCCCCGGCACGACCATCTTTGGTGTGTCGGGCCACGTCGTCCGGCCAGGTCTCTACGAGCTGCCGCTCGGGACGCGCCTGGACGAGATCGTCTTCGAGCACGCCGGCGGCCTTTCCGCCGGTCGCAAGGTGAAGGGCGTGATTCCCGGCGGCATGTCGATGCCGATCCTGCCCGCGGGCCAGTTGGACGTGCCGATGGCGAACGAGTTCTTGCGCGACCGCAAGACCATGCTCGGCACGGGCGGCATCATGGTGATGGATGACACCACTTGCATGGTTCGCGTGGGCTGGGTCATCACCTACTTCTTTCGCGACGAGTCGTGCGGCCAGTGCACCCAATGTCGCGAGGGCACGGGCTGGATGCACAAGATCTTCGAACGCATCGAGCGCGGCGCGGGGTCTCGCGAGGATCTCGAAATTCTGCTCGACGTGGCGGCGAAAATGGAAGGCCAGACGATCTGCGCCTTCGCCGATGCTGCGGCGTGGCCGGTGCAGGGTCTGCTTCGCCATTTCCGCGAGGACTTCGAGACACACGTCGCTCACGGCAAGTGTCCCTTCCCGCAGAGCTTCGAGCTCTAGAGATGCCCCGCATTACAGTCGACGGCAGCGAGCTCGAGGTCCGCGAGGGCCGCACGATCCTCCAAGCCCTCGACGATCTCGGGCTCCTCATGAACGGGATCGAGATCCCCCACTACTGCTGGCACCCGAAGCTTTCGATCGACGGCAGCTGCCGGCTCTGTCAGGTCGAGATCGAGGGCATCCCGAAACTCCAGATCGCCTGCAACACGCCGGTGAAAGACGGCATGGTCGTCCGCACGCAAACCGAGAGGGTCAAGCGCGCGCGCGAGGGTGTGATGGAGCTCCTGCTGGTGAATCACCCCCTCGATTGTCCAATCTGTGACCAGGCGGGCGAGTGCAAGCTCCAGGACTACGCCTACGACTACGGAGTTCCGCACTCGCGCTCGAAGGAGCCGCGCCGGGCCGCGAAAAAACGCGTCGATCTCGGTCCGGGCGTGGTTTTCGACCAGGAGCGCTGCATTCTCTGTCGCCGCTGCACGCGCTTTTGCCGCGAGGTGCCGGGAACCGGCGAGCTCGGGGTGTTCCAGCGTGGCGACCGCTCGGTGATCGAGACCTTTCCGGGCAGCCCGCTCGACAATCCGTACTCGATGAACGTGACCGACCTCTGCCCTGTCGGGGCGCTGACGACCAAGGACTTCCGCTTCAAGATTCGCGTCTGGTTTCTCGAAGACGTGCACGGCGTCTGCACGGGCTGCTCGAATGGATGCAACATCTATCAGAGCGTCGCGAACAACAGGGTCTACCGATACCTGCCGCGCCGCAATGACAGCGTGAACCAGACTTGGATCTGCGACGTGGGTCGGATGTCCTACAAGGAGATCGGGAGCGAGTCGCGGCTCAAGCACGCCTACGTCCGAAGCGCTTCGGGAGGGCTCGAGGTCTCGACCTATGCGGACGGAATTTCCGCCGCTTCTGCACGCCTGCGACGGCTCGTCGAGAGCAAAGGTCCCGGGGTGATCGCCGCGGTCGCCTCCGCCCACGCCACCAATGAGGATCTCTACACCCTTCGGCGACTGCTCGAAGCGCTCGGCACCGAGGCTGCGGGTCTCGCCGTGCCCCTCGGTGATCACGACGCGCTGCTCGTGAAGGCGGAGAAGGCCCCGAACGCGGCCGGGGCCCGTGCCCTCGGCTTTGCCGACGCGAATGGGCTGGTTGATCGGATTCGCGGCGGGGGCGTAGACGGTCTCGTGGTGATGGGTCACGACCTCCTCGACCCGGCGTACGTAGGAGAGCCCGCGGCCCTCTCCCACCTCGACACGGTGATCGTCCTCGACACGCACCGCTCCGAGATGGAGCGCGTGGCACACGTCGTCTTGCCAGTCCGGCACGCCGCGGAAAAGAGCGGGACGCTCACCAACCATGACGGGCGCGTTCAGCGCGTGGATCCCGCGGTCGAGCCCGCGTGGGAGGCGTACGCCGACGGCGAGGTGCTGGCGCGCCTCGGCGCTTCCCTCGGGCTCGAGGGCTTTGAGCAGAAGTGGGACGTGCGAGCCGTTTCTCGGCAGCTCGCGGCGCAGATTCCCGCCTTCGCGGGCAAAGACCTCGGAAGTGTCGGAGATCTTGGCAAGCGTCTTGCGGATGCGGGCCGCTAGATGCCGGATCTCGGCGTCCTCCTCAAGCTGCTGTTCATGGTGATCGTTGTCATGGCGGCGCTGCTTCCGGTCATCACCTGGGTCGAGCGCAAGCAGAGCGCGGTGATGCAGGACCGCATCGGAGCGAACCGCGCCGACATCATGGGGATCCGGGCGATCGGGCTTTTGCACCCGCTGGCCGACGTGCTCAAGCTCTTCGGCAAAGAGGACGTCGTTCCCCTCGGCGCGAACCGCTGGATGCACCTCATGGCGCCGGTGATCGCGCTCATCCCCGGGATCATCACGCTTGCGGTGATTCCCTTCGCCGGGGTCTACGACTTCGGCAGCGGACCGGTATCGATGGTCGCTGCGGACCTCGACTGGGGCATGCTGTACGTCTTCGCAGTCGGCTCGATTGCGACCTATGGAACCGTGATCGCCGGTTGGTCGAGCAACAGCAACTGGGGTCTGCTCGGTTCCCTGCGCGGCTCGGCGCAGATGATCTCCTACGAAGTCACCATGGGCCTTTCCATCGTGGGCCTTTTCATGTGCTTCAACAGCTTGAAGCTCCAAGAGATCGCGCAGGCGCAAGACACGACCTTCCGGGTCTTCGGGTTCCTGGAGGCGTTCGGTTGGGTGCACGCCCTCCCGCGCTGGGTTTCCGTTGTGAAACTCCCGATGTGGGGAATTCTCCTCCAGCCCCTCGGCTTCATCCTTTTTCTCACCTGCATCATGGCGGAAAACAAGCGGCCGCCTTTCGACGTTCCGGAGGGCGAGTCCGAGATCGTTGCCGGCTATCACATGGAGTATTCGGGGATGCGCTTCGGACTCTTCTACACCGCAGAGTTCCTCGAGGTCCCTGTGATTGGCATGATCGTGACGACGCTCTTCCTCGGGGGCTGGACGATTCCCTGGCTGTCGACCCAGAAGATCATCGGTGGACTGACCGGAGTGCTTGGCGTCGGCGCGGCGACGGGCCTGTGCTTCCTCCTGCATGTGCTTTCGTTCTTCCTGAAAGTGATCGCCATGATTTGGCTTCAGATGCAGATTCGCTGGACGCTGCCGCGTTTCCGCTATGACCAGGTGATGGACTTGTGCTGGAAGATCATGCTCCCGCTGTCCCTCGCAAATGTCTTTGTCACCGCGATCGCCATCCTTGCGCTCCAGAGGCTCTACCGATGAGTGCCGGCGCCGTGCTGTTCTACCTGTTTGCGGGCTTCACCATCCTGGCGTCCCTCGGCATGGTGCTCAACATCCGGAACACCGTGGCTTCAGCGATGAGCCTTGTGGTCGCGATGATCTCACTCGGCGCGATCTATGTTCTGCTCGACGCCTACCTTGTCGCTGCGATCCAGATCATGGTCTATGCGGGTGCGATCGTTGTGCTGTTTCTGTTCGTGGTGATGCTGCTGAATCTGCGCACCGACGTATTTCCCGTCGCCCGCTCGCGCCTGCCGAAGCTCCTCGGGATCGCGCTGAGTGGGTGGGGGCTCTGGGTGTTCCTGAGACTCCTCGCCGGTACGCTTCCGGCGATCAGCCCCGCGCCCGAGGGATTTGGCGGTTTCCGAGAACTCGGCAAGGCGCTCTTTACCCGCTACGTGCTGCCCTTCGAGGTGACCTCGTTCCTGCTTCTCGCCGCGATTGTCGGCGCCGTGATCCTGGCCAAACGGAGGATCGACTGATGCTCGTTCCGCTCGAGCACGTGATTGCGCTTTCGGCGGTGATTTTCGGCATTGGCGTCATCGGCGCAGTCACCCGCAGGAATGTGATCGTCATCTTGATGTCCATCGAGCTCATGCTGAACGCGGTAAATCTTGCTTTCGTGGGCTTTTCGCGGGCGTGGGCGAACCCGGGAGGGCAGGTCTTCGTCTTGATGGTGATCACGGTGGCTGCCGCCGAGGTCGCCGTAGGCCTCGGCATCGTGATCTCGCTCTTCCGCAACCGCGATTCCGTCGACATCGAGGAAGTGAGCCTGCTTAAATGGTAGATACCGCGGCGGCTGCCACCGACACCACGCTCTTGCGCTGGATCCCGTTCCTGCCGCTGGCTGCGGCGGCGGTCCATGGCGTCCTGCTCGGTCTTGTCCGCCGCCCGCTCTCCCGCAGGGGCACGATCTTCCTCTCGTGCGGTGCGGTGCTCGCTTCCTTCCTGATCTCGCTGTTCGCGTTCGCAGAGCTGCTCGGCCCCGAGGGCCCGCGAGTTCGTGTCGACAACCTCTACACCTGGATCGGCGCGGGGAAATTCAGCGCGGAGGCGTCGTTCCTGCTGGATCCGATCTCGGCGGTGATGATCCTGGTCGTCACCTTCGTGGGCTTTTTGATCCACGTCTACTCGATTGGCTACATGGACGATGATCATCGGGACGACAAGGGGTTCCAGCGCTTCTTCTGTTACCTGAACCTCTTTACGTTCTCGATGCTGATGTTGGTCCTCGGCGACAACCTGCTCGTGATGTTCCTGGGCTGGGAGGGTGTCGGCCTCTGCTCGTACCTGCTGATCGGCTTTTGGTATAGCGACCGCTGGAACGCCTATTGCGGGATGAAGGCGTTCCTGGTGAACCGGATTGGAGACTTCGGCTTTCTCGTCGGGATCTTCATCCTCTTCTGGGCCCTCGCGGATGTCGGGAAACCCACCGTCGCCTTCCGTGAGATTGCGGCGGCATTTCCTCAGATTGCCGATCGCATGGTGACGCTGCCGGCCTGGCTGGGTGGCGCCCAGTGGAAGCTCGCCACGCTCGTCGGTCTGTGCTTCTTCCTCGGCGCATGCGGAAAATCCGCACAGATCCCGCTCTACGTATGGCTACCCGATGCCATGGCGGGCCCGACGCCCGTCTCCGCCCTGATCCATGCGGCGACCATGGTGACGGCGGGCGTATACATGGTGTGCCGGCTCTCCTTCCTGTACGCGGCGGCGCCCGGAGCCTCGGCGGTGATCGCGTGGACCGGAGCGATTACCGCGATCTTCGCCGCCACCATCGCGATCACCCAAACCGATATCAAGAAAGTTCTCGCCTACTCCACGGTGAGTCAGCTCGGTTACATGTTCCTTGCCGCCGGCTGCGGCGGCTACGCTGCGGCTCTCTTCCACCTCGCGACGCACGCCTTCTTCAAGGCGCTGCTCTTTTTGGGCGCAGGCGCCGTCATCCTCGCCATGCACCACGAGCAGGACACGGATAAGATGGGCGGTCTTGCCCGCGCGATCCCCCGCACTCGCTGGGTATTCTTGATCGGCGTCCTCGCGATTTCCGGGATACCGCCCTTCTCGGGATTCTTCTCGAAGGACGAGATCCTGCTCACTGCGTTTGGCGCGCAATCCATCCCCGGAAACACCTGGCTCTACGCCATCGGGGTGGTGACCGCGGCGCTCACTTCCTTGTATATGTTCCGGCTCTACTTTCGGACGTTCCACGGCGCAACTCGGCTCGCGCCGGAAAATTTCCGCAGGGTGCACGAGCCGACCGAAACCGTGCGCTACCCGCTCTATGTCCTTGCTGCCTTCTCGCTGCTCGCGGGCTTTGTCGGTTTCCCACAGGTCTACGGCGACTGGCTCGGCATCCCGGACTCGAATAGCCTCGCGCACTTCCTGGCTCCGGTTCTCGCAGGCGGAGTTCACGATCCCGGGGTTTCGCATGGCGAGGAGCTGCGGCTTGCGCTCTTCGCCATCTGCGCCGCGACGGGGGGTCTTCTCGTGGCGTGGTGGCTCTACCTGCGGAGCCCCGAGCTGCCAGGGCGCATCATGCAGTCCTTCCACGCATTCTGGCGCCTGCTCCACGAGAAATACTTTGTGGACGAGGTCTATGACGCGCTTTTCGTACGTCCGACTGTGTGGATCTCGGACCGGGTGTTTTTCCGGTTCATCGACGCGGGTTTGATCGACGGGATCGCGGTGAACGGTGCGGCCCACGGCGTGCAGGCTCTGGCGGCGCGCGGTCTTAAGTACGCGCAGTCCGGGCTGACACAGAGTTACCTCTTCCTCATGATCCTCGGCACCGTGGCGATCGTGGGCTGGCTCTTGCGCTAGAGCACACGATGATGCCGAACCACCTCCTCTCCGTCGTGACCTTCCTTCCGCTTGCTGGCGCGCTCGCCGCTCTCTTGCTCGACGAGGTGCTCGGGCTCTTCTCCCTCTCGCGCCTGTCCGAGGGTGTCTGGCGCGGGGTGGCTCTGGCGCTCACCGCGCTCACCTTCGTGCTCTCGCTCGGTCTTTGGACTGGCTTTGATGCGACGCGCATCGACTTTCAGTTTGTCGAGCGCTTCCCGTGGCTTCCCGACTACGGGGTGAGCTACTTCGTCGGCATCGACGGCGTCAGCCTCCTGCTCCTCGTGATGACAACGTTTCTCATGCCGCTCGTCATTCTCTCGTCGTGGAACGACATCCAGCGCGGGGTGCGCACCTACCTCTTCTTCATGCTGGCGCTCGAGACCGGCATGCTGGGTGCCTTCGTCTCCTTGAACCTCTTCCAGTTCTATGTCTTCTGGGAGGTCATGCTGATCCCGATGTACTTCATCATCGGGATCTGGGGGGGGCCGCGCCGGATCTACGCTGCTGTCAAATTCTTCCTGTACACGATGTCCGGCTCGCTGCTGATGCTGGTCGCGTTGCTGGTCGTCTACTACCTCCATTTCCAGCAGTTCGGAGCGCTGAACCTGGACCTCGTGCAGGGGCCAGGCTCGACGGCGCCGGCACTCTTTGACACGGCGGTGCCGGTGGCCGGGCAAGCGGTGTGGTGGAAAACCCAGACCTGGCTCTTCGTTGCGTTTGCCCTCGCCTTCGCGGTGAAGGTGCCGCTCTTCCCGTTCCACACCTGGCTTCCCGACGCGCACGTCGAGGCGCCGACGTCGGGCTCGGTGGTGCTGGCCTCCGTCCTCCTCAAGATGGGAACCTACGGCTTCATCCGCCTCGCGCTCCCGCTGTTTCCGTCCGCCGCCGTCGAGTTCGCGCCGGTCATCTTTGGGCTCTCGCTCATGGGAATTCTCTACGCCGCCCTCGTCGCCATGGTGCAGGCGGACATGAAGAAGCTCGTGGCGTACTCCTCGGTCGCACACCTTGGCTTCGTGATGATGGGCATGTTCGCATTCAACCTCGAGGGCGTGGAAGGGAGCGTGCTCCAGATGGTGAACCACGGGTTCTCCACCGGAGCCCTGTTCCTGCTGGTCGGCATGATCTACGAACGACGTCACACGCGGCTGATTAAGGACTTCGGCGGAATCGCGAAGCCGATGCCCGTGTACGCGGCGCTCTTCGCAGTGGTCGCCATGTCCAGCATCGGTCTGCCGATGCTGAACGGTTTCGTCGGGGAATTTCTGATCTTGCTCGGCACCTACCATGTGGCCCCTTGGGTGGCCGTCGCGGGGAGCTTCGGGGTCGTGCTGGCCGCGGCCTACATGCTCTGGATGCTGCGGCGGGTGATGTTCGGTCCGGTCGACAACCCCGAGAATCGGGGCCTCATGGATCTCGGTCTGCGGGAGAAGTTCGTGATGGTCGTGGTGCTGCTCCCGATCTTCTGGGTCGGGATCTATCCCGACTTTTTCCTGCGCCGCCTCGACGCCTCGGTCACGGAGGTACTGCGGCGCGTGGAGACGGCAAGCGCCCGCACGACCGCTCCCGGGGGCCACGACGCGGCGGATCTGGACGCGAGCGGCGGGCACCTGCCTTTGCCCGTAGCGCTTGAGCTCGGGCCCGCGCGATGATCCCGAGTCCCGAGATCCACGCCGCGGCGGTCGTTCCCCTTGCGCTCCCCGCACTTGGGAGTCTCGTGGTCCTCATGGCGGAGGCCTACCTCTCGAAGCGGGCTTCCGAAGCTCGCCTCGGGAGCATGAGTGCAGGCATCGCCATCTTCTTCCTGTCCCTTTCTTTCCTCGTCGCTGCGCAACACTTCATGACCGGCGCGCGGATTGTCTTCGATTCTGCGAGCCCAATGATCCGCATCGACCCGTTCTCGAGTTTCGCGATCTGCGTCATCGCGGGGGCCTCGATCCTCGCCTGCCTCCTTTCCATCGCATATCTCATGGAACTTCACATCAATCATGCCGAGTACTATGCGCTGATTCTGCTGGCGACGAGCGGGATGATGCTCATGGTCGCCGCAGTCGACCTGATCACCGTCTTCCTCGGGCTCGAGCTCATGAGTATCCCGATCTATGTCCTGGCAGGATTCGAACGCCGCGACCTGCGCAGCAATGAATCTGCGCTCAAGTACCTGCTGATCGGCTCATTCGCGAGCGCGATCCTGCTCTATGGCATGGCGCTCGTCTATGGAGTGACCGGGCATACGGACTTTGATGGGATTCGCGCGGGCTTCGACGCCACGAATCCCCTGGCCCTCGTGGGCCTCGGCCTCATCACGATCGGCTTCGCGTTCAAGGTCTCGTCGGTTCCCTTCCACCAGTGGACACCGGACGTCTACGAAGGTGCCCCGACGGTGGTGACCGCCTACATGTCCATTACGGTCAAGACCACGGCCTTCCTCGCCCTCATGCGCTTTGTGGTGGAAGCGATGGGGCCCGCCGCCTCGGCGGCGAGTCTTTCCGGTCTGTTCTGGGGTCTTGCGGCGATCACCATGATCGTCGGAAACGTCATGGCCGTGATCCAGGACAACGTGAAGCGGATGCTTGCCTATTCGAGCATCTCGCACGCCGGTTACCTGCTGATCGGGTTCGCCACGGCGACGCCCGAGGCGTATGCCGCCGTGCTCTTCTACCTCGTCGTGTATGTCTTTATGACGCTCGGTGCCTTCAGCGTCATGGTGACGCTCGCCCATCGCGGAAAAGATTGCGACCGCTTCGAGGAATTCTCGGGACTTGCGAGCTCCCGGCCGGGGCTTGCGGCTCTCATGACGCTCTTCATGGTCGCTTTGGCAGGGATTCCGCCCACGGGAGGCTTTTACGCAAAGTTTGCGCTCTTCGGTGCCGCAGTGAAGGCTGGAAACGTCGGGCTGACGATCCTGGCGGTGCTGATGAGCCTCGTCTCCATCTATTACTACCTGCGGCTTCCGGTGGTGATGTACATGCGCGAAGCGGGTGCAGAGGCGCCGCGTGCTGACACCTCTTTGGGAGAAATCGTGGTGCTCGCCGTCTGCGCCGTCGCCATCCTCTTTCTTGGCGTTTTTCCGAATTCTCCCGAATTCCTGTCGTCGATACGGGTTTTCGACTGGGCGCGCACGTCGGTTGCGCTGCTGTTCTAGCGTCCGGCGCCTTCACGCAAGCGCGTTGCGCACCAAGTCTAGGGGCCTCGGCGTAGCGCTCGCTCCTCCCCCCGTCGCAGGGTGAGCCGCTCTTCGTCGAATAGCTCCATCAGCGGGACGGCGGTTCGGCGCGAAGTGCCGATCAGGGACTTGTATGCGGCAGTGCCAATGCTGCCGTGCTGCTGCAGGTAGGCGACGACTCGTCCGCGCAAGGCGTCGATGGCCGCGCGATCGAAAAAGAGATCCCCCGGTGCGCGCACGATCCGGCCTTGACGCGCAAGGTGCGCAGCGAGTTCACGCACGCGCTCGACGCTGACGCCAAGACGCGACGCCCATTCCTTAAGGGATGGCGGCTCAAGGCCGGCCGCTGCGGCTTCGGCGGCGATCTGCGCCGCGAGCGTCTCGTCGCCGCTGCGAAGTGTCGGGCGGTGGGCGGCGAGGCGCACGAGGTCCCCCTCCACTGTCACAAGGCCGGCTGCGCCCAGCTGCAAAAGGGCCGCGTCGAGCGCACCTTCGCCGAGATTTTCCGGTAGGCGGCCGCGCAGCGCCCCCCGGGAGGCGCCGGGTCGAAGAGGCTCGGCCGCATGCAGCGAAGAGAGCGCCGACGCGATGCGTGTCTTGAGATCGGCCATCGCCTCGGCGCCGAGCCAGACGCCGCTCGCAGTTGCGACCGCCTCCTCCTTCGCCGCGAGGAGCGCAAGTGCGGGGTCGAGAGCCTCGGGGGTGAGTCCTACTTCGCGCCGCAAGCGTTCTCGTGCGATTCCCGTAAGGCCGCTGCGTGCGATGCGAACGCGCAGGTCGCAAGGGATCTCACGCTTTGCAAGCTGCAAGAGACCCTCGAGGAGGTCGGGGTCCGCGCGGCGCCGCCGGGGCGGAGCGACGTCGAGCACAACGCCTCCGCCCAGAGTCTGTCCACCGTGGGCGAGCCGGGCAAAGCCACGGAGGACGAAGCGGTCCCCGGGGAGGAGCGGCGCAGGGGCGCCTTCGAGCCACAGCCGTGCAAATCCGACGGCGCCGGGCGGGAGAGCGTCCGGTCCAAGTGGTGAGATCCGTGCACGCCGGGCGAGCGTACCGGACAAGAATTCGACCGAAGCCTCGTCGAGGAGCGCCGGCGCCAAAGGGAGCCAACGCACCTGTGCGTCGAGTGTGTGGGTCGGCTCGATCGCGTCGGGCCACGCGAGAAGATCGCCACGCCGGACGTCCCCGAGTTCAAGCCCCTGGAGGTTCACGGCGCAGCGGCTGCCCGGCTCGATGCGCTCCGCCGGAGCGCCGTGGTTCTGGAGCCCACGGATTCGCGCCCGCCTTCTCGCCGGCAGGATCTCGACCGCATCGCCGATCTCGAGCGCGCCGCCGATCAAGGTCCCGGTAACGACGGTGCCGAAGCCTTTCATGGCAAACGCGCGATCCACACCGAGCCGACTGGGCCCGGAGCGCGGAGTGCGAGGATCGGCGCGCTTCGCCACCTCGACGAGAGCCGCGCGAAGCTCGGTGATTCCAGTCCCGCGCAGCGCACTCACCGGGACAATCGGAGCGTCGCGGAGCGCCGTGTCCCCAAGCAGCTCGAGCACCTCGTCCTCGGCAAGGCGCGCGACGTCCCCCGAAACCGTATCGATCTTGCTCAAGGCGACGACGCAACGGCTGAGCCCGAGCAGATCGCAGATCGCTACGTGCTCGCGGGTCTGCGGCATCACGCCCTCATCCGCCGCAACGACCAGCAGCACAAGGTCGATGCCCGTAGCGCCGGACACCATCGTACGCACGAGGCTCTCGTGGCCCGGCACGTCGACGACGGACATGTGGAGGTCCGCCGCAAGCTCGAGCGGCGCGAATCCAAGCGCGATCGTGATGCCGCGTTCCTTCTCCTCGGGAAGGCGGTCACAGTCCACACCGGTCAGCACACGGACGAGCGCTGTCTTTCCGTGATCAATGTGGCCTGCGGTTCCGACGATGAGGCGCGCAGCAGAGGGCGCCGGGGTAGCGTTATCGAGGCTCAATCTTGTCGCGGCCCACGAAGCGCTGAAGAGCCTTCGGGAGAAGGATGCTTCCGTCTGCCTGCTGGTGGTTCTCGAGGATCGCAATGGGTGCGCGTGAGAGCGCAATCGCGGTTCCGTTCAGGGTATGGACAAGCTCATTTTTCTTCGTGCCCTTGCGCCGAAAGCGGATCCCAAGACGCCGGGCCTGATAGTCTGTGCAGTTCGACGCGCTCGTTACCTCGCCGTAAGCGCCAGCTTCGCCTCGTCCGGGCATCCAGGCTTCGAGGTCGAACTTGCGATAGGCCGGAGCACCGAGGTCGCGGGTCGCAATGTCGATCACGCGATAGGGAAGCTCAAGCTGTTGGTGGATCTTCTCCTCGAGTACGACCAGGTGCTCGTGCATGGCCTCGGAGTCCTCGGGCCGCGTGAAGGCGAACATCTCCACCTTCGAGAACTGGTGGACCCGGTAAAGGCCCTTGCTCTCGCGGCCGTGCGCCCCCGCCTCGGTCCGGAAGCAGTGCGAAAGGCCCGCAAGCTTGAGCGGGAGCTGCTCCTCGTCGAGGATCGTGTTCGCGTAGAGCCCCCCGAGCGTGATCTCCGCCGTTCCGACGAGACAGAGGTCATGGTTTGCGATGGAGTAGATCTGCGTCTCCGGGCCGCGAGGGCTGTAGCCGATGCCGTCCAGGATCTCCGGCTTCGCGACGTCGGGGGTGATGAAGGGCGTGAACCCGTCTTCGATCAGCGCATCGAGGGCAAGGCGCTGAAGCGCGAGCTCGAGCAGCACAGCATCGTTCTTGAGGTAGTACCATTTCTGGCCCGCAACCCGTGCACCGCCATCGAAATCGAACAGATCGAGCTTCGCGCCGAGGGCCAAGTGGTCGAGGGGCTTGAAGCCGAACTGCCGCGGGCTTCCCCACCGGCGCAGTTCGCGGAAATCGTTTTCGCCGCCAACAGGTGCATCGGGATGGACGAGATTGGGGATCGCGGCCATGGCCTCGGCGAGAGTGGCCTGGGCCTGCGTGAGCTCGGCCTCGAGTCGCCCGACCTCGTCCTTCTGACGCCGGCCCTCCGCGGCGTGGGTTTCGCGTTCGGCGATCGGCATCGGCCGTTTGCCCGCGCTTTGATGTTCATTGCGGTGACGATTGGCGTCGTTGAGCGCAGTTTGCACCGCGGCCACCCGTTCCTGGTGTCCGATGGCCGCGTCGATGTCGACTGTGACCCCGCGACGCCGGCAGCTCTCGACGATCTCGTCGCGACGAGCCTGGAGTGTGCGAGAGTCCAGCATACGCGGGAAGGAAGCACACGCGCCCGCCCGGCTCAACCAAGGTGCCCTCTGCACCCCGGAGCCTGCGAATTCGCGCGCCCCGCTCGGTGTGAACGCGCATACTAGGCACAGGAGGAGCTCGATGTCCGAGGGACGCGTGGAACAGATCTGGCGCTATCCGGTGAAATCGATGGGCGGTGAGCGCCTCGAGGCGGTCGGCGTGACAACGGGGGGTCTTCCCGGCGATCGCGCGTGGGCGGTGCGCGACGAGGTACGAGGGGGAATCCGCGGCGCGAAGAAGATTCCGAGTCTCATGCGCTGCAAGGCCCGATACCCTCTGCCTCCGACGCAGGGCGGGGACATGGCTGAGATCACGCTGCCCGATGGAAGTCGTGTAACGACCCACGATCCCGACGCGGCGAAGCGTCTCTCGGACGCCCTGGGCCAAGAGGTGACGCTCTGGCCACTCCAGCCGGCGCATCGCTTAGAGCACTACCGCCGGGGTGCGCCGACACACTCGGACGTTCTCAAGGAGCTGCGGTCTGTGTTCGGCCTTCTGCCGGATGAGCCGCTCCCCGACCTCTCGGTCTTCCCGCGTGAAGTGCTCGAGTTCGAAACCCCTCCGGGCACGTACTTCGATGCGTTCCCACTGCTCCTCATGACGGACGCTTCTTTGCGCACGCTTCAGGATCGCGCGCCAAACTCTGTGATCGACGTACGACGCTTCCGGCCGAACTTCCTCGTCGCAGCGCCGCCGCAGGCCGAAGGATTTGTCGAGATGGCGTGGCCGGGGCGCAAGCTCCGAATCGGGGCAGCCACGCTCGAGGTCACCATCGCCTGCCCCCGCTGCGTCATGACCACGCATGGCTTCGATGACCTCCCCCGTGATACCTCGATCATGCGGACCCTGGTTCGCGAAGCGGCACAGAAGTTCGGTGTGTACGCGAGGGTCGCGCAGCCCGGCGAGGTGGCGCTCGGCGACACGGTGGAACTCCTCGACTAAAGTGCGGCCCGACGTGGCCCGGCGGATCCGGACGGGTCGGCTAGGCTGCGGCGTTGGGCCCACGCGGAGAGGTGGCCGAGCGGTTGAAGGCGGCGGTCTTGAAAACCGCAAGGCGCGCAAGCGCCTCGGGGGTTCGAATCCCTCCCTCTCCGCCACCCACGCGGCCGCCCGCGGTGGGCATGGAAAGTGAAAGCGCGAGGGTGCTCCATAACCGGAGAAGGTCTTGGCGGCGCGAGCTCCCCGCGTTCGCGGAGACGCTAGACGTAGGTACACGCGGGGGCGACACCCGAGGGTGGAATGTGCGCCGGGAGCCTTCGCCCTATTCTGCCCTCGGAGGAACCTTCACCCACGGCTGCGGGCAAGTCCGAACTTTCGGATAGTAGGCACGGCGACTTTGGCAGTAGTACCAATACGCCTGCGGCGGCGGAGGTTCAGGCGCGGGCTCTGCATAGGCGGGCGCACGCTCTACATATTCGCTCGGCTGGTCGACCACGACCGGCGGCGGGTAGGCGCCGTACCCCGGGTAGTACCCGGCATAGGGGGCCCATCCATAGCCATAGCCGGGGCCGATACCGATCGCGACGCCTGGGCCCCACCACCAACCAGGTCCCCAGCCCCATCCCCAGCCACGACCCCATCCCCAGCCGTGTCCCCAGCCCCAACCACCACCATGACCCCAGCCACCACCACCATGACCCCAGCCACCGCCGCCGTGCGCAGCTTGGCTGGGCGGGGCGCCGAACGTCAGCAATACGACCAGGGAGACCGCATAGGCGAGTTTCTTCATGGTGCTCCTCACGCTTGAGACGTATCGGATGCATGCCAGTCCCGCAAGGGACGCGTCCTCTCGTGGTCCTCGGGATGCCGAGAGAACGAGGCGCTCGGCTCGGGATTGAAGACGCAAGTCGCGCCGGAAAAGGCCCGCATTCACGACGAATTTTGAGCGTCGGAGAAAGGCTAGGAACGCGCCGTGAGAGAAGGGTGAAGAGGCCCGCTTGCACTGCACCGGCCAGGCGAGAAAAAGCCGCGCGGATAGAACGCGGATTCCAGAATGAGCATCGCGACTCCACCCGCTGCGGCGGACGGGCGGATCGCGAGCCGCCGAGTATGCATGCGCGTCGGCGATTCGCACAAGCTTGGCGCTCGCCGCTAGCGGATGCCGACCGGTGTCCATTACCGAAACTCGCGTCAATGCGCGAGAGGGCGACACCGGGATACGACGGTACCAGTTTGCGATCCCCATGACATGGCTGGGTCGACTCCTTGCGGCCCTGCGAGGTGATTCTCCTATCGTTCCTGCAAGGGACGCGGAACCCCTGCGAATCAACGTTGTCGCTCGAGGCCGCAGGCAAAGCCTTGGCAGCACCACTTTCTCGAAGCAATGCCTTGAGTGCGCGAGCCAGGCACCTCGGCCACAGTCCCCGACGCCTCCCAGAAGGGCTCTTCGTCAGCATTGACTGGCGGGAGGGGGGCGGGGGAGACTCTCGTGCAACGTGAACGAACGCTAGAGAGCCCCGAAATCGCTTTTCCCGCCACCCTCGAACTGGAGCGGGAAGGCTTCGATGGGCCGTTGCCCTGACGCCTCATGACCCCTCATGAGAACCAGGGATCCACCAGGAGATGAGGATGTCCTCAAAATACCAAGGTTTCAGCGCGTTGAAGTTGCAGATCGAGCGAGGCGTCGCATGGGTAACCATTGATCACCCGCCGATCAATCTATTCGACTTGATGCTCATTCAAGACATGGATCGAGTGGGGCGAGAGCTCCAATCTGACGATTCCGTACGCGTCGTTGTTCTCCAGAGTGCGAACCCCGATTTTTTCATTGCGCACGCCGACGTCACGCTGATCCAGCGACTGCCAAAAGAGGTGCCGCCAAAGCCAACGAGCCTCGGTGGGTTTCACCAGATGGTCGATCGCTTCCGCACGATGCCGAAGGCGACCATCGGAAAAATCGAAGGACGCGCCCGCGGCGGCGGAAGCGAGCTCTTGCTGTCACTGGACATGCGCTTCGGTGCGATCGGCCGCGCCATCCTCAGCCAGCCGGAAGTTGCAGTGGGGATCATCCCTGGTGGAAGTGGCACGCAGCGGCTTCCGCGCCTGATCGGCCGCGGTCGCGCCCTCGAAGTCATTCTCGGTTGTCAGGACTTCTCGGCCGAGCTCGCTGAGCGCTACGGGTACATCAATCGTGCCCTGCCCCCGGAGGAGCTAACGCCGTTCGTTGAGCGCCTCGCCTACCACATCGCCTCGTTTCCCGCCTCCGCGATCGCCTTGGCCAAGGCATCGGTCGACGCGGCGGAACTCCCGACGGCCGAAGGCTTGCTCGAAGAAGCGCACTACTTCAACCAGACCTTGGCCACCCAAGAGGCCCAGGAGCGCATGGCTGCTTTCATGGCAGCGGGCGGGCAGACCTATGCGGTGGAATTGGCTGGCATCGGCGCAGAGCCACCCCGGGGTGGACGCTAGGTCCTCGCCTGCGGAAGGGAGCCCGTAGCGCCCCTCGTGCCCTCTTGGACGGAGCGGCGGAGCACGAAGCCCCTATGCGCGCTTTACCCATGATTTGCACCAGCCCTCGGAGCAGACGAGCTTGCCCTGGAACAGGGTACACGGGCCGCTCTTCGCATCCGCAGCGCCCGAGTAGAGTTGGCAACCCTTGCAGAACTGACCCTCCACGTGCCCCGGAGCTTTGGCGCCCTCGCACTGATAACCCAAGGAGGCCGCCATGGGATCCTTCGGATCGACCTCCTGTGCCTCCGCGGCCCCGCGCCCGGGCAAAAGGGTGCTGCTGAGCGACAGGGCAGCCAGACTGGCCGCGGCGAGCTTTAGAAACTGACGGCGATCGGTGTCGGAAGTGTGATGCGACTCATCCATTTCGATTCCTCCAGGATCGGGTGTCCACCAACCTAAGAACAAGGCAACTGTCGAATTCCCGCTTCGCGCACTGACGGCGAGCACGACCGCCGGCTGCAGGCTCCAACCTGGGTACAGCCTCTCGGTCATGCGCTCTCGGCCCATCGCTGCTGCGAGCGCGAACCTTCTGTGTGCGATCGGGACCCTTCAGTCCCTGTTCGAGAGTTTACTTGGCTTCCGCAAAGCGCAAGTCAGACCAACCATTGGGAAGGTCGACCTAGTAAGCGAACCACGCCAGAAGGTAGATCTTCGCACTCGGCCGAATCGCGAGGGAGACCTCTAAAATCGAGGAACGAGAGGTCCTGCTCTTCGTTCGGGACGGGGCGCGCCATACGCCATGCTGACAGCGCAAAATGTTGAAAGGAGCGGACAAGAAGGCGGTCTCGATGGCACATTACGGATTTTTCTTGCTTGAATGCGAGGGTGGGTTTCGCGCCGACGACCCCTGCTGCGCGGCCAGGAAACGCGCCAGGTCCTCGATCTGCTCATGGCTGAGGGGCCCCTGCGGCGCGAGCCAGGACGGCATTCGGGAGTCCGTGAAGAGACTTTTGGGATCTTCGATGTAGCGATGCAGGAAGGACCGTGACCGGCTGCTTCCGATGTCGTCGAGACGCGGCCCGATGTGTCCGCCGCGCCCGCCGAGCTCGTGGCATGCCGTGCAGTAGCGGCCAAAAAGCTCCGGTGCGCTCTCGCTGGGCGGGCCTCCCCCGCGCAGCTCTTCCACATAGGCGACGAGCGCGTCGATTTCGTCATCGAGGAGGCCAAACGCAGGCATGGGCGACCCCGGCAGGAGTTCGGCCGGGTTGCGGAAGTGAGCGCGAATCCACTCCGAATCGTGACCGGGAATCGCGACAGCGAGATCGGGTCCCACAGTGCCGCCGCGCCCGTGCACGCTGTGACAGGATTCGCAGTGCAGCTCGTGGAAGACGCGCGCACCCCGTGCAACGGTCGGAGCCATCGGCACGTAGGCGGTCGCGAGCGGAGAGCGCGCGCCAGCAATCGTGAGACCTGCAAGGAGCGCGAACGCGCCGAGGGCCCCGGCCACCATGAATGGGCGATCGAGTGGATGGCGATGGCGCGAGCGGTCGAGAAAGGGAAGGGCGAAGAGAAGAGCGAAGCCCACTCCGGGCAGGACCACCGCGCCGAGCACCTCCAGATTGCCAGGGAAGTACTTCAGGAATTGGAAGAGCCACAGGAAGTACCACTCGGGTCTCGGATTGAAGCTCGTCTCGGTAGCGTCGGCGATCTCTCCTACTTCGGGAGCAAAGTGCCACGCGAGCAACGCGACGAGGGCGAGCACCAGGAAGATTGCGACCGCGTCCTTCGCGAGGGTGTAGGGGTAGAACGACTTCCCCCCCTCCTTCCGCCGGGCGTACTCGGCAAGCGCACGTTGGCGGTCTTCGGCGCCATCGCTCGCGATGGCGGTCGCCTCGCCACGGCGGGGCGGAGCGGAGATGCCCTGCCGGACGACCATGAAGAGGTGGACAGCGATCACAGAGACCACGATCGCGGGCAGCACGAGGACGTGTACGGCATAGAATCGCGTGAGCGTCTGCGGACCCAACTCGTCACCGCCGAGCAGCAGCCGAGCGATCGCAGGTCCGAGGAGCGGTACCTGCTCGGCGAGGCGCGTGCCGACTTGCGTCGCCCAATACGCCTTCTGGTTCCACGGCAGCAGATATCCAGTGAATCCGAACCCGAGCACCAACGTGATCAGGAGCACTCCGCTCATCCACGTAAGCTCGCGCGGGAACTTGTACGAGCCCGTCATGAGCGTGCGCAGGGCGTGGAGCAGGACGGCGACGACCATCACGGTGGCTCCCCACACGTGGAGCCCGCGTAGGAAACTTCCGATCGGAGCCTCCTCGGTGATGTAACGAACCGAGTCGAAGGCATGGTCTGGCGTGGGCGCGTAACTCGTCGCCAAGAGCGTCCCCGTCGCCAGCTGGAGTACGAACAGGAAGAGGGTGATGCTTCCGAGCGTATAGATCCAGCCCGTTCCCGCTGGGATCTTGCGCGCGAAGAGTGCTCGGCCGATGGCCCGAACGCCGAGCCGCTCGTCAAGCCACGACACGATGCGCTCGATCCCCCTCATGCAGTTCTTCGCTGAGGAGACGGTATGAGGTAGAGGATCCCGTCCTCGACCATGACTGTGTAGGTATCGAGCGGTCGCGGCGGTGGTCCCCCCACCACACGCCCATCCAGGTCGTAGAGACCGTTGTGGCACGGACAAACGAACTGCCCCGTCGCATCGCGCCAGCGATAGGCGCAGCCGAGATGCGTGCACCTTGGGTCGAACGCGGTG
>Ga0116216_10000014_pt1 | contig 206119 bp, 197 predicted proteins | sample Sb_taG_11_FD_89696 | JGI IMG/M metagenome (GOLD analysis project Ga0116216, IMG submission 89696) | Peat soil microbial communities from Weissenstadt, Germany - Sb_50d_3_AS metaG | ecosystem: Environmental > Terrestrial > Soil > Wetlands > Peat | place: Germany: Weissenstadt | collected... | reverse complement strand
GGCTGGTCGGCCGGTGCTGCGGGGTGCGGTCGTAGGTGGCGGCGTCGTCGTCCCAGTACTGCCGGATGTCGTCGAGGAGGCTCATCGACCTTTCATACCGTCTCCGGGGTGAGCGCCGCGTCGGGGGCGGGCAGGCCGTCGCCCGTCCCCCTACCGTGGGGCCGCCGCCAGGACGGCGCCACGAGGAGGTGGGTGATGGGCGAGCTCCAGGACGTCGAGGTGGTGGCCGAGGGGCTCGGCTTCCCCGAGGGGCCGGTGGCCCTCGCCGACGGCGGCGTGCTCGTCACCGAGATCAACCGGGGCCACCTCACCAAGGTCGGGAAGGACGGCTCGCTCGACGTCGTGGCGGACTGCGGCGGCGGCCCGAACGGCGCGGCGATCGGCCCCGACGGGGCCTGTTACGTCACGAACAACGGCGGGTTCGGCGAGCGCCGCCTCGGGCACGGCTGCATCCAGCGGGTGGACCTGGCCAGCGGGGCCGTCGAGGTGCTCTACGAGAGCTGCGACGGCCGGCCGCTGCTCTCGCCGAACGACCTCGTGTTCGACACGAGCGGCGGCCTGTGGTTCACCGACATCGGCGAGGCCGGGCGCTGGACCCACGAGCGGGGCGGCGTCTACTACGCGGCGGCCGACGGGTCCTCGATCGAGCGGGCGGTCCACCCGACCGACGTGTCCAACGGCATCGGCCTGAGCCCCGACGGCTCCATCCTCTACTTCGCCGAGACCGACGCGGCCCGGGTCCAGCGGCGGCGGGTGGCGGCCCCGGGGCGCCTCGTGCCGGCCGATGCCGTCGACACCCGGACGGTGTTCCGGGGCCGGCCGCTCGACCTCTGGCCGCTCCTCCTCCGGCTCCCGGGCTACGCCCAGTTCGACTCGCTGGCCGTCGACTCGGCGGGCAACGTCTGCGTCGGGACCCTCCTCGACCCGGGCATCACGGTCGTCTCGCCCGACGGCGACTACGAGCACCTGGCCCTGCCGGCCGGGTTCGACGAGCCGCTCGTCACGAACATCTGCTTCGGCGGCGACGACCTGACGACGGCCTACCTCACGCTGTCGATGACCGGGCGGCTCGTCTCGTGTCGCTGGCCCCGTCAGGGGCTGCGTCTGGCCTTCAACGCCTGAGGCGTCGGACGGCGGTGCCCGGGCCGTCCGGCCCGGTCGCTCACCCCCCGCTGCAGTGCGGGTCGTTCGGTGGGACGTCGAGGGCCGGGTTGGCGTCGAAGAAGCCCACGGGAACGAGGTGGAACCCCGTGTACTCGACCGGCATGACCGGCCAGTCCTCGGGCCGGGGGATGTGGGTCACCCCGAAGGTGTGCCAGAGGACCACGTCCTCGTCGACGAGCGAGCGGTCGGCCGCCGTCCAGCGGGGGAGGCCGTCGAGACCCTCGTGCTGGTTGGGGTGGTCGCCCGCCGCCCGCTGCTCGCCGGGGGCGAACTTGGTCACCCAGAGGTTGGCGGTGGCGAAGCGGCCTCGCTTGCCGACGCTCGACTCGGGGTCGGCGAGGAGGGTGGGCGTGGGCCCGGGCACGAGCTTGTAGGCCACCGGCTGGCCGAGGGCGTTCGTGCTCTTCGGGTTGACGACCTTCCAGTAGCGGCTGCGCTGCGGCTCGATCAGCCGGGTCGCGTCCTTCTCGCTGGCGAGGAGCGTCGACTCGGCGGTGAAGGCGTTGGCCCAGGGGTTGTCGGGACCCGGCGGCACCGGGCGGGACTCCACCTCGTAGACCCGGTTGAGCGGGCCGTCGACGTCCATGTCGAGTCGCACGTTGAAGAGGTGCTGGTGGTAGGGGGCGGCCAGGCCCGGCGCCACCACCGTGGCGTAGGACGGGTCGTCGCCGGGGGCGACGGCCTGGGTCGACATGATGCCGGTGAGCTTCACCTCGAGCTGGATCGTGCCGTCGAGGTAGAGGTACCAGTAGAAGCCGTACTCGTAGTTGCCGACCGTGGCGATCGAGCTGATGACGAGGCGGCGAGAGCGGCGCACCTCGGCCCGGCCGATGTTCATATCGAGGTGCTTCCAGAGGATCCCGTAGTCCTCCTCGTGCATACAGATGGCGTTCTCGAGGGTGTGCGGCCGACCCCGCTCGTCGGCGTAGACCGCGTCGAAGTAGTGGATGACCCCGAGGCAGTCGCAGCCGAGCGTGAGCGAGTTGGCCATGCGTCCGAGCCCCCACTCGCCGGCGTCGAAGGCGTTCTTCCAGCCGTGCATGGGGCCGGGGTCGCCGTAGGGGACCACCATCTCGCTGACCGCGGCCCGGTGGAGGATGGGCCGGACCCGTCCCTGGTCCTCGTAGCCGAGGGTGTGGAGCACGAGGCCCTCGTAGGGGTCCATCGTCACCCGGAAGGACCACTTCTGCCAGCGCACGAGGTTCCCCTCGACGGTGAAGCTCGGGCCTTCGGGCTGCTCGATGTTGAGCGGCTTGAGATCGGTGCGCAGCGGCTCGTGGTCCTCGGGGAAGTAGCGGCCCGGCCCGGCGGGAGCGGGACGACGCCGTAGTCGACGATCTCGAGGACCTCGCTGCGCCCCATGTCGACGAAGCCGATGAGGCCCTCGACCGGGCGGGCGTAGCCGTTGTCGGTCGGGTCCTCCCGGTAGTAGGGGAGGCAGCGGCTGATGCGCCGGCCCTCCTCGTGCTCGACCCCGAAGCTGCCGGCCGGCCACGGGTCGATCTGGACCTGCTCGACGTCGACGATGCCCCGGCGGGCGAGGGCCGCCTGCCAGTCGGGACTCTCCCGGAGGGCCCGGATGGCCCGGATGGCCTCCTCGATGAGGAGGGCCGGTCGGGTGCCCTCGAGCACCTCCCAGGACCGCACCGCCCGCTCGGTCACCGAGACCACCGCCTCGATCACCGAGGCGTCGGGGCCGTTCACGATGACGAGGCGGAGCTGGCGGTCGAAGGGGTCGCCCGGTGTGTGGTTGCGCACCGTCTCCTTGTCGGGCTCCTGGATCCCGACGTAGGCGAAGAGCGGCTTGTCGATGAGCCTGCCGGTGGCCTTGGCCACCTCGACGGCCACGGTGACGTCGTCGGCGGTCAGCGCGGCGAGCGGATGGTCGACCTTGGCTCTCTCGTCGGTGGCGGTCACCTGCGTTCCTCCGTCCGGTTCAGTGGGCCGCCGCGGCGTGCGGCGCCACCCAGGCGTCGAGGAGCCGCTCGCTGGCGTCGGCCACCTCACGCACCGCCCGCTCGAAGGCCTCGAGGTTGGCCTGCGAGGGCTTCCTCGACCCGGCGATCTTGCGGACGAACTGGAGCGCCGCCGCGTCGATGTCGGACCGGCCCGGCTCGGTGCCCCGGAGGGTGACGATGCTTCGGCACATGTGGCACTCCCTGGCTCTCCCGGACCCGGCCGGGGTGACGATGTTGCCCGACCACCCTACGAGGTGGCGTCGAGACCCGTCGTCTGACACCGCGCCCCGGCAGGCACGGCCCCGTATGCTGCGTCGGACCGGCCCGGGGGGTCACCGGCCCGGCGTCTCGAGGAGGCGGCGCATGCCCCGACTGTCGCTGCACAAGAACGAGCGGGTGGCGCTGCTCCGCCAGGTCGATCTCTTCTCGGGCTGTTCGACGGCCGAGCTCGGGCGGATCGCCGCCCTCACGACGGAGTACCGGGCCGAGGCGGGCGAGGTGCTGGCCAAGCGGGGCGACCCCGGCCTCGAGTTCTTCATCGTCGTCGAGGGCCGGGCCACGGTCTCGAGGAAGCGGGTGGAGCTGGCCACCATCGGCCCGGGCTCGTTCTTCGGCGAGCTGGCCCTCCTCGACGGCGGCCCGAGGACGGCCACGGTGGTGGCCGAAACCGACATGCTGCTCCTCGTCCTCTCCCGTCGGGAGTTCTCGAGCGTCCAGGCCCTCGTCCCGTCGGTCACCCGCAAGATGCTCGCCGAGCTCGGGGCCCGGCTGCGCAAGGCCGACGACCTGCTCGACCCGGGACCGGTCGTGAGCCGACGGGTCGGGCCCTGGTCGCTCTGAGCGCCGTAGGGCGTCAGCCGGCGGCGACGGCCCCCTCGCCGAGCTTCTTGCGGAGGTCGGCCTCGAACTCGAGGATCTCGGGCGAGACGTGCTTGGCCCGGAGCGCGGTGAGCTCGGGGTAGCCGGCATCGCGCTCGGCGTCCCACTCGTCGGCGAACTGGCCCGACTCGATGTAGTCGACGGCCTCGCGCATCTTCGCCGTCACGTCGAGGTGGTCGAAGGTACCCGAGCGCGACATCTGCCCGTACTGACTGGTGGGGGAGTGGTAGTGCATCTGAGCCGCCCCGCCCTCCAGGCGGACGAGCCGGTAGGTGCGCTCGAACTCGCCCGACAGCACGAGCTCGGTCACGATGGCCTCGATCGGGATGCCGTGCTCCAACATCACCTGGACGAAGGAGCTGTTGACCCGGGTGAGGGCCGGCGAGAGGGCCTGTTCGACCGAGAGGTCGAGCACCGCCTCCTGCATGGGCGTGAGCTCGATGGCCCCCTGCTTCAGGCCCCCGATGGCGCGGGCCACGGCGAGCACCCGTTCCTTGGCCCGCCCCGTGGCGTCGCGATGGACGCCGACCGCGGTGATGAAGCCTTTGCCTTCCTCGTAGCACCGGCGCACCTCGGGCCCGAGCATGCGGGGGGCCACCATGCCGACGTCACAGGCCGGGTCGAGGCGCCCGAAGGCGGGCGTGTAGCCGCTCGCTACGACCACGAGGGCGTCGGGCTTGGGCGACAGCGGCACGGTCGGGATCACGTCGTCGGGGATGAGGAGGCAGATGACGTCGGCCTGGCCCGCCTCCTCCACCTCCCTCGGGGTGAAGCCGTCCTTTTCGGCCTGTTCCCGGGTGTCGTCGTGGCGGATGCACGGCCAGACGTCGAGCCCCGAGTCGCGCAGGTTGAGCGCCCAGGAGCGCCCCTGGTTCCCGTAGCCGATGACGGCCACCTTGCTGCCGGCCAGCACGCTCGGGTCGGCGTCGGCCTCGTGGTAGATCACGCCCATCGGTCGCTCCTCGTTCGCTCGGGTCAGCGGTAACGGATGCCGTTGAAGAGGGTCACGATCGCGCCGATCACGATGATGACGATCATGACCGTGCGGGCCTCAGAGGTCAGTCGGATGGTCCAGCCACTCGCCCCCTCGGCGGGGGCCTGGGCCGGCGTCTCGTAGGAGTCGGACGGCACGTCGCCGAGCAGGCCCCACGCGTACTCGGCGGTCAGCATGGCGAACCACCCGTAGTAGCGGGTGGCGTAGCGCATGACCGCTCGGGCGGCGTCGTAGAGCGGATCCGGCAGCTCGCCAGTGAAGAGGATCACGGCCCAGCTGGCGATCGAGACGAACTCGAGGCCAGCCACGACGACGCTCGTGACGATGGCCGCCGGGATGGCGAGGAAGATGCGGAACAGCACGCTCAGCCGGTTGAGCTCGTCGGGCGGCGGGATCGAGATGACGATGGGGTACTGCTCCTCGGGCTCCAGGCTGTAGGGCGGGTAGTCGTCGGTCAGGAAGAAGAAATACCCGTAGACCCGGGTCGACCAGCGGAGCACCCCGCTCAAGAAGTCCTCGGCGAACTGCGGCAGCCGCCCGGTGATGAGGGCGCCGAACCAGCCGATGACGAGGACCACGAAGGCCGCGATGCCCAGGAAGAAGAGCACGATGATCTGGGGAATGACCCAGATCAGCCGGAGGCCACAGGTCAGCCGGTTGCGCTCCCCGGTCGGAGGGTTGGCCGCCAGGTACAGGGGGAGAGGCTGGGATCCCGCCCAGCTCCCGTCGCTCGTTGCCATCGAGGCTCCTCTCGGACGGCGGTCGAACGCCCGACCGACGCCCTGACGTCGGCGCGGTTCGCCGCGACCGGTTGTACCCCTCACCGGAGGGGCTGGCCGAGATCGTAGGGAACCGGCGCCCCGTCTGCTCAGATCCCGAGCTTGGCCTCGCGGAGCTTCTGGGCCAGCTCCGGGTCGCCGTCGATCGTCACGTGGGCCGCGCCCTGTCGACCCGAGACGAACATCGTGAGCTCGCCCGGATCTCCGTTGAGCGTGACCCGGGGGCCGGTCCCGCGCTCCTTCGGCGTGCGGTCGGGCGCGGCCAGCACCACGGTGGCCGGGACCTGCTTGGCCAGACCCCCGGGGCCGAGCCGCTCCCAGAGGGTGTCGGCCAGCTCGGGGGAGAGCTCGCCGGGCTGGCCGTCGGGCTGGGCCCGAAGGATGTCCTCGCGGTGGATGTAGAGCTCGATCGTGTTCATCGGGCCGTCGAAGGGCCGCAGGAGCCGGGGCGGCCCCCGCCGCACCGTGGCCACGAGGTCGGGCCACGGCGTGCCGTCACGCACCTTCTGCAGCACCTTGGCCGTGTAGCCGGCGAGCGGCGCCCAGACGATGCCGGGGCCCGAGTCCGGCCGGCGCTCCCGGATCACGAGGTGCGCGGCCAGGTCGGCCGTCTGCCAGCCCGCACACAGCGTCGGCGCGTCCGGGCCGAGCTGTTCGAAGAGGTCGCAGATCTCCTGGCGCTCCCGTTGGGCCAGCTCGGCGGGCACGCCCGGACTCTACGCGCGGTCCCGCGCCGCTGCATTGGGAGGGGACCGGCCGGGTCCGGGTGGTCTCGGCCCGGCCGGTCCAGGACGTGTGGCTCTCGGCCGTCACCATTCGCCGGGGAACGTCACGGGTGAACCGAAGCCGTAGTCGTCGGCGGGACGGGTGGCCAGCGGCACGGGGCCACAGGCCGGGCTCGAACCCGAGTTGCTGCCCGACTCGACGGCCTGGACCGGTTTGCCGGAGCTGTCCTCGAGCTTGTTCAACTCGGACGGGGGCCGTCGCCGGCGGAGAGTTCAGCTTCCCGTCGAGCTCGACAGCTTCCCGTCAACCTCCTGTCATCTGGCGCCCCGGGGTGGGTCGCCGACGGACACGCCGGTCATGCGGCCGGGGACGGGGACCACGGGGTGATCCAGGGGACCGGCGGCGTCCAGTCGGTCGCCGCCGCCATGAGGGGGAACCACGTGGCGCCGTCGATGGACTCGCGGACGATGTCGGCGTGCCCGGCGTGGCGGGCCGTCTCTTCGATGAGGTGGAGGAGGGCCCAGCGGACGTTCCACACCTCGACGTCCTTCGGCATCCACGGCACGTCCTCGGGCACCGGGACCTCGTGGTCGAGCGGGAGCGAGCGGGCGATCCGGTCGGTCTCGGCCGCCACCGCCTCGTACTCGGCCAGCGCGCCCTTGAGCGTCTCGTCGGGCCCGAGCCGGAAGCCCTCCTCGTAGTCGGCGACGGCCTCGGGGTCGTAGGGGGCGTGCTGCCCGGCCACCAGGTCGCTCCAGGTCGTCTCCGCCCGGCCGAGGTGCTTCACCAGCCCGCCGATGCTGAGGGAGCTCGCCGACGGGGTGAGGCGGGCCTGCTCGTCGGTGAGGCCGTAGCTGGCGGTGTGCAGCAGCTCGCGCTGGGCGGCCAGGTAGGCGAGCAGCTGCTCGCGCTCGTCGGTGCGGAACTCGGCGAAGCCGGGCATGGCGGACCTCCTCGGTCGTCGTGGTCGTGGACCAGTGTGCCGGACCAAAGCGGCCATCCTCTGGCCACTTTTAGTGGGATGCTGGAGGCATGCGGGCCGACCGTCTGGTGGCAGTGCTCCTCCTTCTCCAGCAGCGCCAACGGGTGACGGCGGCCGAGGTGGCGGCCGAGCTCGAGGTGTCCGAGCGCACGGCCCGGCGCGACCTCGAGGCCCTGTCGATGGCCGGACTCCCCGTCTATTCCGAGCGGGGTCGGGGCGGCGGGTGGCGGCTGCTGGGCGGCGCCCGGACCGACCTGTCGGGTCTCACCGAGGCCGAGGCCCGGGCCCTGTTCCTCGTGGCCGGCCCCGAGGCCATGGCCACCCCCGCCCTCAAGGCCGCGCTCCGCAAGCTGGTGCGGGCCCTGCCCGAGCCGTTCCGCGAGGGTGCGGCGAGCGCGGCCTCCTCGGTGGTGGTCGACCCCGGGGGATGGGGCGAGCAGCGGCGGGTGTTCCGGCCCCCCCATCTCGAGGCCCTCCAGTCGGCGGTGGCCGCCGGCCAACAGGTGCAGCTCGGCTACGTCGACCGGGCCCAGCAGCGCACCAGCCGGGTCGTCCATCCGCTCGGCCTCGGGCTGAAGGGCACCGTCTGGTACCTCGTGGCCGGCACCGACCGGGGACTGCGGACCTTCCGGGTGAGCCGCGTCGACGCGGTCGAGCCGACCGGTGTCCCGGTCGACCGGCCCGAGGGGTTCGACCTGGCCCGGACCTGGCGGGAGCTCGTCGACCGGGTGGACGAGCTGCGGACGCCGCACGAGGTGGAGGCCCTGGCCGATCCGTCCGTCCTGCGGGTCCTGCGATGGCTCTTCGAGCGGCAGATGACGGTCGGTGCGACCGGAGCGGACGGCCGGGTCGAGGTGCGGCTCCGCGGTCACAGCGTCGAGCAGGTCACCGCCCAGCTCGCCGGCTTCGGCCGCCGGGTCGAGGTCGTCTCGCCTCCGGCCGCCCGGGCCCAGCTGGCCCGCCTCGGCGAAGAGCTCGCCTCGACCTACGGCACCTGAGACGAGCAACGGCACCCCTCCGTCGGCCGCCTTGAGTTCTGCTTACAGGTCGGTGACGACCGGGGCCCCGCCGTTGTCCCCGCGCCCGGCGGGTGCCAGGCTGGAAGCCGGAGGGGAGTCCGGGGGATGCATCGACCACGGAGGTTCACCGCGGCGCGCGCCGGCTTCGCCGCGCTCGTCGTGACTGCAGGGGCGCTCGCCGGTGCCGCCTGGTGGCCCACTGCCGGGGGCGCGGTGCAGCTCCAGGGGAGCGACGGCCAGCCGTCGTACCCGGCCAACGACTTCTGGCTCGTCACGCAGAACGGCGCCGTCTACTCCTACGGCGTGCCCTTCTACGGCTCGCCGGCCACGGCGCCCTCAACCAGCCGATCGTGAGCGTCGTCCCCACGCAGCACCAGCTCGGCTACTGGATGGTGGCGGCCGACGGCGGCATCTTCGCCTACGGCAACGCCCAGTTCTTCGGCTCGACCGGCAACCTCGCGCTGCAGCAGCCCATCGTCGGGCTGGTCCCCACCCCCGACGACCAGGGCTACTGGCTCGTCGCCTCCGACGGCGGGGTCTTCGCCTTCGGCGACGCCGCGTACGAGGGCTCGACCGGGAGCCTCGTGCTGCAGCGGCCCATCGTTGCCATGGCCGCCACCCCCGACGGCAAGGGCTACTGGCTCGTCGCTTCCGACGGCGGGGTCTTCGCCTTCGGCGACGCCGCCTTCTACGGCTCGGCCGCCACCGGCCCGCTGAACGCGCCGATCGCCTCGGTCACGCCGACCCCCGACGCCAAGGGCTACTGGCTCGTCGCCGCCGACGGCGGGGTCTTCAACTACGGCGACGCCGCCTACCTGGGCTCGTCGCCCGGCGTCCCCGCGGAGCCGGCGCAGCGTCTCGTGGCCACCGCCTCGGGCGAGGGCTACTGGGTGATCGAGCAGAACGGGACGGCGGTCGGCTTCGGCACGGCCAGCGACAAGCAGCCACCCGCCCAGGCCGTGCTGTTCCAGCCGTTGACGCCCGGCGACAAGGCGGTGCTCTTCGCCCTCCTCCAGCTGGGCAAGCCCTACATCTACGGCGGCAACGGGCCCGTCGGCTACGACTGCTCGGGCCTGGCCCTCGCCTCGTGGGAGCAGGCCGACGGGATCTCGTTCGCCCGGGTGGCCGACGACCAGTACCACACGGCTGGCTCACCGGTGTCGATGGACGACCTGCAGGCGGGCGACCTCGTCTTCTGGGGGTCCAACACGGCCGACTGGACGACCGTGTACCACACCGCCATCTACGTCGGCGGCAACCGCATCGTCGAGGCGACGGGTGACGAGGTGCAGCTCAACTCGCTCGACCAGTGGGGCACCGACGACATCATGCCGAACGGCCGTCGCCCCTGAGGTAGCGCGGAGCGAAGTTCGGACCCGCCCTTGACCCCGCCGGCGCCGCGCTGGAAAGTGGGGTGTGGCCGCCCGGGACATCGACGAGTACCTGGCCGGCCTCGACGAACCCAAGCGAGGGACCCTCGAGGAGCTCCGCCGGACGATCCTCGGGGTCATCCCGGACGCCGAAGAGACCATCGCCTACGGCCTGCCGGCGTTCAAGGTCCGGGGGAAGACGGTGGCCGGCTTCGCCGCGTTCAAGCACCACCTGAGCTACCTCCCGCACAGTGGGTCCGTGCTGGCGGAGCTCGGCCCCGACCTCGACGGCTACGAGATGACCAAGGGCTCCCTCCACTTCCCGGTCGACCAACCGCTGCCGGTCCCGCTCGTGGAGAAGCTTGTCGCCGTCCGGCTGAAGCAGGCCTTCGGTTCGTAGCGGCCACCGCCGCGGTGGAGGTGGGAAGGACCTTTGGCACTGTTCGAGGAGGAGGCCCGGCCGGACAATGTGGCCGTGGCCCACCGTCGACTCGAAGTGCTCTCGAAGGAGGAGTGTCTGGCCCTCCTCGCCGGTGGGGAGATCGGGCGTCTCGTCTACCAGGATGCCGACGGCCCGGCCGCCGTCCCGGTGAACTACACAATGGTCGGCAGCGACATCGTCATCCGGGTCGAAGGCGGCATCAAGCAGCTCGCGATGGAGCAGCCGGTGATCGCCTTCGAGGTGGACGCCATCGACCACGAGCAGCACTCGGGCTGGAGCGTGCTCGCCCGGGGGGTGGGTCGCGAGGTGGATCTCGAGGAGGTGCCCGAGCTGTTGCAGGAGATGGACGGTCGCTTCCCGACACCGTGGGCCGAGGGGGTCCACGGCATCTGGTTGCGGATCACCCCGCACACGGTGACCGGACGCCGTCTCGCCCGGCAGGTGGACGCGCCGCTCTGACGCACCCGCAGCGCGCGCCGCGCCGCACCGAAGCGCTCAGGCATGGGACACTGCGCCATGCCGAGCACGGACCGGGGTGGGTCGCCCACGGCCCTCGTCACCGGGGCCAGCCGGGGCATCGGTCGGGCCACGGCCATCGCCCTGGCCGACGCTGGTTTCGACGTCGCTGTGACGGCGCGCACGCTGCACGAGGGGAGCGGGGTCGACGACTCCGACGTGGGGGGCGGACGTCCGATCCCGGGGAGCCTCGACGCCACGGCAGCCGAGGTCGAGGCCCGGGGCCGCCGATCGATCGGCGTCGTGGCCGACCTCCACGACCACGTCTCGCTGACGGCTGCCGTCACCGAGGTGCTCGACCAGTGGGCGAGGATCGACGTCCTCGTCAACAACGCGGTGGACACCGGGCCCGGGAGCATGGTCCCGTTCCTCGAGCTGTCGGTCGAACAGCTCGAGCGCAAGCTCGCCGCCAATGTCGTGGCCCAGGCGGTCCTGATCCAGGCGGTCCTGCCGTCCATGCTGGCCGCCGGCAAGGGCGTCATCGTCGACGTCTCGTCGCACGTCGCCATGCACGACCCGCCCGCCCCGGTCGGGGCCGGCGGTTGGGGGGCGGCCTACGCCGCCTCCAAGGCGGCCTTCCACCGCTTCGCGCCGGTCATCGCGGTGGAGCTCGGGGATCGGGGCATCCGGATCTACAACGTCGATCCCGGGTACGTCGAGACCGAACGACAGCTGGTCAACGCGGCGGCCCTCGGTCTGGAGCGCCGCTACCCGGGCGCCCCCCCATCCGTCCCCGCTTCGGTCATCGCCTGGCTGGCCGGCGCCGCCGAAGCCGAGGAGCTGAACGGTCAGACGATTCTGGCCCAGCGCTTCGCCCGCGAGCACCACCTCCACCCGGACTGGCGAACGCCGACCTGAGGGCGCCGCCGGACTAGAGGTCCTTCTGCTCCCAGGGAACCACCCGACCGTGGACCAGGTCGTCGAGGATCTCACCGGCCTGCAGAGGGCCCTGCAGAGCGGCCGCCTCGTTGGCGTCCAGCCACCGGGTCAGGTCCTCGACGGTGTCGAACAGGAAGTCCCGGTCGGTCTCCATCACGTAGACGTAGACCCGACCGCTGTCGACCGACACCATCAGGTCGTTCTCACCACCCTTGCCGAAGCACCAGGCGGGGGGAGCGCCCGGGGTCGATGAGGGTTGGAGGCCCCAGCCGGGGCGTTGCTTGAAGGTCCGGCCCAACTCGTCCCAGAGAGCGTCGTCGCGCGATGCCATCGCGGCCTCCTTCGGCGGGGCTTGCCGCCGGGAGCAAGCTTGCTTCGTCACCGTCGGACGGGGACGACCTCGGCCAGTTCCGGTGGTCGGACACTACAGTCGGCGAGGTGACCGAGACACATCTGTGGACCGAGGCCTACCAGGGTGAAGTGCTCGGCGAGGCCTTCTTCGCGGCACTGGCCGAGCGAGAAGAAGACGCGGAGCGCCGACAGCAGCTCGAGGTGCTCTGCTGCATGGAGCGGGCCACCAAGGAGCTGGCCGAGCCGGTGCTCGAGCGCCGAGGCATCGACCGCGGCGACACGGCGGCCACCCTGGCCGCCGTTCCGGCCATGGTCGAAGGCGTGGGCCCGATGGCCTGGGAGGACTTCCTCGGCTCGTTCCAACCCGTGATCAGCCAGTTCCTCGCCAAGTACCGGGAATTGGAGGCGCAGGCGTCCGACGAGGAGGAGCGCCAGGTGGCCTCGGCCTACGTTGCCCACGAGTTGGCCCTGGAGGCCTTCATCCGCCGGGCGCTCGACGAACAGGGCGGAGACCCGCTCGAACCCGTCCTGGCCCTTCCCCACGTCGCCCCTCCCGCCGCGACCCCGGGCCGCAGCACCTGAACTGGGGTCGAGCTCTCAGCCACCGCTTCGAAGGATGGGAGCGCATGGCAACGGATCGCCCTCGTGACTGCGTCAACCTCGAGCCGCGATCCGAAACACCGGTGTGGACTTGGCCACCTGCTCGTACGCCTCTATTGGTTCGTCCCGCTCGACTCCGAGATGGACGCGTCCACCGGGAGCGACGGCGGCGTACCGTCGGATGATCGGGGCGCGGGCTGCGGGCGCGACCTCCTCGAGGGTCACCGACTGGCACCGTCCCCGTCGAAGGACCGCCATCCGTGCGCTTCCCGTACGTTCTGTACCCAGTTGGCGTGCTCGCCCAGCATGGCGACGAGGTACTCCTCGCCCTGCCAGTCCGCGATGACGACCGGCAGGGTGATGGGCCGGCCACTCCGACGACCGCGCACCTCGAGGCTGGCCACACGGCCGGGCCAGATGCCCGTGCGGAACAAGCGCTCGGAAAGCCAGTTCTGAGGGCGGGCCAACCAGTTGGGTCTCCCCGACCGGTACATCCATCGGAGGTACTGCTCGTACCGGGTGGTGATGGCTCGCATCATCCTTAGCTTGGGTGGCGGCTGTCGAGGCAGGCAAGAGTCTTTCGTCACACAGAGACCCGCGTCGTCAACCCAGCACCAGCCCACGTGTTCGAGCCACTGCCGCTGCTCGCCCAGGACGACCGCGCCTCCCGTGCCCTCCGCCCTCCAAACAGAGGAGGTGCGCGGCCCACGGATGCAAGCTGACCTCGTGTCGCGCCGGCGCAGATCGACCTCGAGTTCGGGGTCGGGGCGAAGCGGTGCAGCGACGGGCCGAGCCATCGCGTGCGATCGAGTGACGGCCATGAACGGAGGACCAGGGCTCGATAGTCTCCTCAGACACGAAGCAGCCAGCCGGGAGGACTCCAGATGGCCGTCGACATCGCCGCTGACCCCAGGATCGATCCGAGGCTGAAGCCGTTCCTCGCCGCAATCCCGCCGTTCGCTGGCGGGGACGTGGACAGCCGCGAGGCGCTGCTCGCCGAGGCCAACTCGGAGGAGGCCCGCGAGGGCGCAGAGCTCTTCCAGTCCTTCATGGAGCTGTGCGACTCCGAGGAGGTGGCCCCGTCGGCGGGGCTCCGAGTGCACAGCGAGAAGGTCACCTCCTCGCCCGATGGCAACACGATCAACCTGCAGGTGATCCGACCTGACTCCGACGAGGTGCTCGCCTGCGTGTACTACATCCACGGTGGTGGTATGGCCTCGTTGTCCTGCTACGACGGGATGTATCGGAGCTGGGGCCGGATCATCGCGGCCAACGGTGTCGCGGTGGTCATGGTCGACTTTCGCAACGCCATCTCAGCGTCGTCGGTCCCCGAGGTCGCCCCCTTCCCGGCCGGGCTCAACGACTGCGTGTCCGGCCTCAAGTGGGTCGTCGAGCACGCAGCGCAACTGGGTGTCGACCCGGCGCGGATCGTCGTGGCCGGCGAGAGCGGCGGCGGCAACCTCACGCTGGCCACCGGTCTGCGACTGCGTCGTGACGGGGAGCTCGGCCTGGTCAAGGGTCTCTACGCTCTCTGCCCGTACATCGCCGGGCAGTGGCCCCTCCCCGAGAACCCCTCGTCGACCGACAACGACGGGATTCTCCTCAGTCTGCACAACAACCGTGGAGCGATGGGGTACGGCATCGAGGCCTTCAACGAGCGCAACCCGCTGGCCTGGCCGTCCTTCGCCACCGTCGACGACGTGACGGGGTTCCCGCCGACCGTCATCAACGTGAACGAGTGCGACCCCCTTCGGGACGAAGGCATCGGCTTCTACCGGCTGCTCCTCCTGGCCGGGGTCCCCGCGAAGTGCCGGCAGATGATGGGCACCATGCACGGCACGGAGATCTTCGCCATCGCCTGCCCGGACATCTCCCGTGACACCGCACGGGACATCGCCGCCTTCGCCCGCGACTGACGGGAGTCGGACGTGACAGATTACGGATCGGACATCTACACCGAACCTGAGGGCAGCCCGGACACCCTGGCCAACCTCGGGCCGCTGGCCCCGATGGCCGGCGTGTGGGAGGGACTGAAGGGCACCGACCAGCACCCGGTGGCCGACGGCGTCGAGCACAACGACTTCGTCGAGCACTACGAGCTGCATCCAATCGACCGCCAGACCAACGGGCCGCAGCTCTTCTACGGACTCCGTTACCACACCCACATCACCAAGCCGGGCGAGGCCGAGACTTTTCACGACCAGGTCGGCTACTGGCTCTGGGAGCCGGCCGCCGGTGCGGTCACGTTCACCCTCGGGATACCCCGGGCCCAGGTGCTGTTGGCCTCGGGCCCGGCGACTCCGGACGCCACCGACTTCGAGCTCACCGCGGAACTCGGTTCGGAGGTCTACGGGATCCTTTCGAACCCGTTCTTGTACGAGTCCTTCCGGACCCTCAGCTACCGGATCCACGTGACCATCAAAGACGACGGGACGTGGTCCTACGAGGAGGAAGGCGTCCTACAGCTTCCCGACCGGGACGAGCCCTTCAGCCACATCGACCGGAACACGCTGACCCGCGTCGGGCCTCCGCAGTTGAATCCCTTGGCCGCCGAGTCTCTCGGGACGGTTCCCCCCGACCCGGGGGAGGGCAGCTTGGGCATCGGCTCCCTCCGCCAATCGGAGTGAGGGGCCTCGCCCGGTTCGTCCGTTCGGCTGGCCGACCTGAGAGTGACGTCCTTTCCCGATGGCTTCGGAGCCGATGTCGAACTGCCGCCCGGAAGGGCGACTGCTCGGCTCGACGCGATGACGGACGCTTCCCTCATCCGCAGCCTGCGAGGATCTCGTGAGCGTTTCGGTGCCCGAACATCGCCGCGTGGCTCATGGGACCGGCGTGCCGGGCGGCTCTGGTGCTCCCTGTGGTGCGGTCATCACCCTGGCGTGGTTCCCACAGGATTGACAAACTGGGGCAGCAACCAAGGGGGGTCCATGGTCCGAGGCAGATCGACGACCGTGGCGGTGGTGGCTGGACTCGTGGTGGCGTCGCTCCTACCGGCAATGACGCCGGCCGGAGCCAGCTCGCCGGGCGTCACGTCGAAGACCGTCACCGTCGGGCTCATCACCGAGCTGACGGGGCCCGGGGCCCCGCCGGTCAACGGCATGGTGCGCTCGGCCCAGGCGCGGATCGACCTTCAGAACGCCCAGGGCGGGGTCGACGGGCGCAAGATCCAGCTGATCGTGAAGGACGACCAGACCAGCCCGGTCGCCGATCAGACGGCCACCGCGGCCCTCATCTCAGACGGGGTCTTCGGCGTGATCGACGACAGCGCGGTCACCTTCGGTGGCTACAAACTCCTCCAGCAGGCGGGAGTACCCGTGGTCGGCGGTGCCTACGACGGGCCGGAGTGGTACCAGCAGCCCAACACCAACATGTTCAGCATCTCGGGGCCGGGCGACGCCAAGGACCCGCAGTACGACAACTTCGCGGTGTTCGCCAAGGATCACGGAGGCACGAAGTGCGGCGCCGTTGGCTACGCCATCTCGCCGTCCTCACGGGCCTCGGCCACCGGCTTCCAACTGTCGTGCCAGCGTGAAGGTTTGCAGAATGCCTTCCTCGATACCCAGGTGCCCTTCGGAACCGTCGACGTCACCACCCTCGTGCTCCAGCTGAAGGCGGCCGGGGTGAACACCCTCTGGCTGCCGCTCGATGGGAACACCAACTTCTCCATCATGACCGCCCTGAAGCAAGCTGGTGTCAAGATGAAGGTGATCATCAACGCGACCGGTTACGGACAGGTACTCGTCAGCGACAAGCTCGCGGCGCCCGATGCCCAGGGTGCTTGGTTCCTGTCGACCGGCGTCCCCGTAGGGCTCAAGACGCCCGCCACGACGGCGTTTCAGGCGGCACTGGCGAAGTACGCCCACTACACCGGCGTGCCTGACTTCAGCTGGTACGAGGGGTGGGGCGGTGCCGACCTCATGATCAAGGGCCTGGAGTTGGCGGGAAAGCAACCGACGCGGAGTGCGTTCATTGCCGCACTCCAGAAGGACACCGACTACAGCGCCAACGGGCTGCTGGGCTCGGTCAACCTCTCACTGAGCGAGTTCGGCAAGGCGCCGCACGGTCTCTGCGAGTATCTCTCCCAGTTCGAAGGTAACGCATTCGTGCACCCGACGAAGGTGTGTGGCACGCTCTTGGCGAATTCGGACCAACTGCCGAGTGCATGAGACTGCAGAAGAGCCGTGGCTCCGGGCCTCGGAGAGATGAAGATCAAGGACCAAAAGTGAGAAGTTTTCACAGCCCGCTGACCCGAGGCTGACGCTGATCCCGAGGCCCCGAACGACAGCCTTCGCTGGTCGTGCCGAGCGTCCCAGCTCCCCACCATGTCACGGTGGTTGAGGCCGGCGAACTCGCCGAGAAGCTGCATCGTCCCTCGTCCACCGCGTCCGTGTCGCGCCGTCATAAGTGATAGACGAAGGCGCTCCCGGGGAGTACCGGGGCGCCGGACGCCCCGACGATCAGGCTCCGGCCGCTGAGGGCCACGCTCGACCCGAACCCGCTCACTGACAGGTCGGAGGGAGGGGTGAGGGTCGCCGTCGGGCTGGAAGGCCATGAGAGGCCGTTGGACATGTATACGTACGCGGCACCCGCCGGTTGGGCGATCGCGTCGCCGACCACGAGCGTGTGGCCCGAGAGGGCCGGCGAGCCGAAGAAGTCGGGGGCGGTCCCGGCCGGATCGGGGAGGGTGGCGACCGGGCCCGTGGCCCAACGATGAGGGTCCTCGCCGGCGAAGCGCATTCATTGCCCTGCTGATCGAGCACGGCCTCGATGACGAGCGCCGATGGGACGAGATTGAGGCCGCGTTGGGTCATATCCCAGATACCGGCCACGACTGGGATGCCGACCCTTCCGAGTGGGTACGCGCCCAGCGCCGAGGGGACGAGCGGAGAGCGGGGTGAGGTGGCCCGGGTGCTGCTCGACTCGACGGTGCTGATCGACGCCCTGCGTGGTCGCCCAGCGGCCGATCAGGTTGCTGCACTCCGCCGCCGCGGGGTGGAGCCGTGGGTCTGCGCCATCTCAGTTGAAGAGGTGTGGCGGGGGTTACTGCCGGGCGACGAAGCGCCCGCACGTCGTCTGTTCAATTCCCTGCGTCCGGCGCCTCTAGGGGTGGTGGAAGGCGTCCGAGCAGGAACCTGGCGACGAGAGTTCGCCCGACAGGGCGTCACGTTGCATCAGGCCGACTGTCCCGTCGCCGCGGCAGCCGTCGGCGTGGATGCGAGCCTGGCGACCGCCAACGTCGACGATTTTCCGATGCCAGAGCTCGTCGTGGAGTACTGGTCAACGGGAGCTTGACCGCGATGAGTGGTGCGCGACCGTTCCGAACGTAGGTGCACTTGGCGTCTAGTGAACTAGACGTAAGCTGTCAAGTAGGGTAGACTAACTTGTGAAGCCGAGGTCGAAGCGCGACCTGGTGAGGTTGCTCAGGCGAAACGGGGTCGTAAAGGTGCGCGAGGACGGGGATCATGAGGTCTGGAGAATCGGAAACTGCCAGGCCTACGTGCCGAAGCACAGAACTATCTCCGCTGGTGTCTGCCGCAGCATCCGAGACGCCCTGGCTCCCTGTCTGGGAGAAGGGTGGATGCCATGACGGAGCCGAGCGTGTACCCGTACGACATCCATCATGAAGATGGATGGTGGATTGTCGCGGTTCCCCAGCTCGGCCTGACGACCCAAGCTCGCCACCTTCGGGACACCGACCGGATGGCAAAGTCGATCATCTCGTTGCATCTCGATATCAGTCCTGATCATGTCGATGTTCGTCGCTCCAACATCGTCGGACTTCCGCAGCGAGTGGCCGACGCCGTAGAGGAGGCCAACGCAGCTCGAGGCCGTTTGTCAGACGCCCAGGAGACTTCAGGTGAGGCAACTCGTCGGGCTGCAAGGGAGATGGTTCGAGCCGGTGTTCCATTGCGGGATGCCGGCTATCTACTCGGTCTTTCTCATCAGCGGATCGCGCAACTCGTGGCGCCGGGAGATGCTCGAGTCGAGCGAAGGGGGAAGAAGCCAACGCCAGCCCGACATCAGTAGCGGTTACCAAACTGCCGGCCCGAAGGCCGGCAGTCTGTCCGTTCTTCGGGATGGCGGACGAGCTTTCGACTCCTCGCCACCGTCAGCGAGGAGTCGAAAGAACCTCTCTCCTCTGGAAAATAGATGCATCAGGAGTGGAGGTGGCGGGTTTCGAACCCGCGTCCTTCGGTGACTCAGTGGGCCTTCTCCGAGCGCAGCCGGCTGAGGATTGTCGGGGGCGGCGCTGCCACCGGCGAACTGCACCGCCCCGTATCCGACGAAGGTGTCCCTGGCGACCGGTCGGAGCAGCCGTTCAGGTGAGCCCTACGAGATGACGCCTGCGACCGGCCTGTAGGGCCGAGACCGGGCAGACGCGCTACTTCTTAAGCAGCGAGCGACAACTGAGGCGTCGCGTTTATTTTTGGTCCCGGCTCTTTAACGTGGCTCCGGGGACCACGGCTCGCTTCTCCCACCTCGACATCCGAAGTCGAGACCATTCACCCCCATGATCGGGTGCTGCCCCGCTCTGGGCCAGCCCCCCCATTCTACAGGCCCCCGGGTCAGCCCCATCGGGCGACCTCCCGGACGGCCCGGGCGGCCTCCCGCTCGGCGGTGCGGGCCGCCATGGCCTGCCGTTTGTCGTAGAGCTTCCGGCCCCGGGCGAGGGCCAGGGAGACCTTGGCCAGGCCCTGGGTGAAGTAGACGGAGAGGGGGATGAGCGTGAGCGCCTGCTGCGTGGTCCGACCGAGCAGCTCGTCGATCTCCCTCCGGTGAAGGAGGAGCTTGCGGCGCCGGTCGGGGTCGTGGGCCGCGCCGCCCGTGGCGAACTGCCAGGGCGGGATGTGCATCCCGTAGAGCCAGACCTCGCCTTCGACCACCCGGCCGTAGGCGTCGGCGATCTGGGCCCGGCCGGCCCGGAGGGATTTGACCTCGCTCCCCTGGAGGACGATGCCGCACTCGTAGGTCTCGAGGATGTCGTAGTCGTGGCGGGCCCGGCGGTTGGTGGCGACCACCTTGTCGTTGGACTGCTGGCCCGTCTTGCGGGCCTCTTCCCGCTTGGCCGCAGTGCGCTTGGCTCGTGCCATCTCGCTCCGAGCGTACAAGGCGCACCTCGGACCTCCGTGTCCGGGCTCGTATCCGCATCGCCGCTGGTGGGGCTCGGTACGCTCGCGTCCGAGATGCTGCGGCTGCCTTCGGACGTCTACCTCAAGATGATCGGGCACTGCCTCGCCGGCCTGCCCGACGAGGCCTGCGGGCTCCTCGGAGGTGACCCTCGGACGGGCGATGTCACGAGTTGCTATCCGACGACGAACATCGCCGCCTCGGCCAAGCTCTACACCGTCGACCCGAAGCAGCACCTCCAGGCCGACCGCGACGCCGAGCGTCAGGGCCTCGAGATCATCGGGGTCTTCCACTCCCACACCCACACCGACGCCTACCCCTCGCCGACCGACGTGGCCCAGGCCCCCGACCCGGGCTGGCACTACGTATTGGTCTCGCTTCGGGACACCCATCCCGTCGTGCGCAGCTACTCCATCGTCGACGGGCGGGTGGACGAGGAGTCGGTGGTGGTCCGTCCCCACCTCCAGCAGGCCGTCTGAGCCGGAGGCATGGGGGCGCCACCGACGGGCGGTGGCCCGGCCCCGGTAGAATCCCCACCTGACAGGTCAACATTTCACTCCGGTCCGGCGGCCTGGGCGGCCCCGGTCCGCCGCCGACCCTGGGAGGTCCCGTGCCCGTCGCCGTCCGCCTGCCGACCGTCCTGCGCTCAGAGGCCGGCGGGCAGTCCAGCGTCAGCGTGGAGGGCGCCACGATCGGTGAGGTCCTCCGGAGCCTCGTGGCCGACCACCCGGGCATCGCGCCCCAGGTCTTCAACGACGACGGGACGCTTCACAAGTTCGTGAACGTCTACGTGAACGACGACGACGTCCGTTATCTCTCGCTCCTCGACACCCCGGTGAAGGACGGCGACGAGGTGTCGATCCTCCCCGCCGTGGCTGGCGGCACCACGTAGGAGCGAGCCGTGCCCGTGCTCCACAGCGTGCTCGACTTGATCGGGGGCACCCCGATGGTCGACGTCTCCGCCTTGAGCCCGAACCCCGACGTCCGGATCGTGATGAAGCTGGAGGGGCGCAACCCCGGCGGGTCGGTCAAGGACCGGGTGGCGCTGTCGATGATCGAGGAGGCCGAGAAGGACGGCAAGCTCCTACCGGGCGAGCCCGACCAGGTGCTCATGGAGCCCTCGTCGGGCAACACCGGGATCGGCCTGGCCCTCGTCTGTCGGTTGAAGGGCTACCGCCTGAAGGTGGTGCTGCCGACGAACGTCTCACAAGAGCGGCGACAACTCCTCGAGGTGTGGGGGGCCGAGATCATCGAATCGCCCGGGGCTGAAGGCTCGAACGGTGCGGTCCGGATGGCCCAGCGCCTGGCGGAGGAGCACCCCGAATGGGTCTTCCTCTACCAGTACGGGAACACGGCCAACCCGAAGGCCCACTACGAGGGCACCGGGCCCGAGATCTGGCGGGACTGCCCAGAGGTCACGCACTTCGTGGCCGGGCTCGGGACCTCCGGCACCCTCCTCGGGGTCGGCCGGTACCTGCGCGAGCGCAATCCCGCCGTCCAGATCTGGGCCGTCGAACCGCCGGCGGGCGAGCTCGTCGACGGCCTGCGGAACCTCGACGACGGCTACGTCCCGCCCATCTTCGACGAGCTGGGCGGGGCCGAGCTGCTCGACCGCAAGACGATCGTCCGGCCGAGGGACTCGATCGTGTGGACGAGGAAGCTCGCCGACCTCGGGCTGTTCGTGGGCCTCTCGACCGGCGCCATCATGGCCGGGGCGGTGAAGTGCGCCGAGCTCGTCCCGGCGGGGGAGCAGGCCACGATCGTCACGATCGAGGCCGACGAGGGCTGGAAGTACCTCTCGACGGGGGCCTGGACCGACGACATCGACGTCGTGGCCGAGCGGGCCACCTCGACGATCTACTTCTGATGCGCCTCGCGCCCGTCGCCCGGTGACGGCGACCGCCGGAGCCGGGGACGCCCGGGCCACCCTCACCATCCTCGGCTGCGACGGGAGCTACCCCGGGCCGGGCGGGGCGGCGAGCGGCTACCTCCTGCGCACGCCGGGGACGACCATCTGGTTGGACGCCGGGTCGGGCTCCTTCGCCAACCTGCAGCGGTGGTGCGACCCGGCCGCCATCGACGCCGTGGTGCTCTCCCACGAGCACCCCGACCACTGGAGCGACCTCGAGTCGTTCACGGTCGTGTGCCACTACTGGCTCCACCGCCACGGTGTCCCGGTCTACGCCCCGCCGGGCCTGCAGGAGCGCTCCTACTTCGGCGACGACGACGCCCTGGCCTGGCACACCGTCGAGCCGTCGGCCCGGCTGCGGATCGGCGACGTGACCGCCAGCTTCGTCGCCACCGACCACGGTCCGCCCACCGTCGCGGTGCGCTTCGACCGGGACGGCCCCGAGCCGGGGTCCCTGGCCTTCTCGGCCGACACCGGCCCCGACTGGTCGGTCGAGGAGCTCGGCCCAGGGATCGACCTCTTCTTGTGCGAGGCCTCGTTCACGAAGGAGTTCGAAGGGACGCCCGGCCACCTGAGCGCCCGCCAGGCGGGGCGCATGGCCAAGGACGCCGGCGTCCGCCGGCTCCTGGCCACGCACCGCTGGCCTACGGTGGCGGCCGAACCACTCGGCGACGAGGCCACCGAGGCCTTCGGGGCCGAGGTGGACCAGGCGGTCATCGGCAAGGTCGTCGAGTGGTGACGCCGGGGACCGCCCGGTGACGACGAGACCAACGAGGAGGGCGACCGACCGATGAGCGGCGTGGCAGGGGAGGATGCCGGAGCCGACCCGCGCACACTGCGCGGCGACGGACGGACGCTCGACCAGCTGCGGCCGGTCTCCTTCCATCGGGACTTCACCGAGTTCGCCCTGGGCTCGGTGCTCGTCGGCATGGGTCGGACGAAGGTGCTGTGCACGGCCTCGGTCGAGGACCGCGTCCCGCAGTGGATGCGGGGCACGGGCAAGGGCTGGGTGACCGCGGAGTACTCGATGCTCCCTGGCTCGACGGCCGAGCGTTCCTCACGCGAGGCGGCCCGCGGCCGTCAGTCCGGGCGGACCCAGGAGATCCAGCGTCTCATCGGCCGGTCCCTCCGCTCGGTCTGCGACATGGTGGCCCTGGGCGAGGTCCAGGTGACGGTGGACTGCGACGTCCTCCAGGCCGACGGGGGCACCCGGACCGCCTCGATCTGCGGCGCCTACGTCGCCCTCCACGACGCCTTCACCCGCATGATCGGGAAGGGTGCGTTGAAGGACCAGCCGCTCACCGACGCGGTGGCCGCGGTCTCGGTCGGCGTGATCGACGGTGTCTGCATGCTCGACCTCCCCTACGAGGAGGACGCCCGGGCCGAGGTCGACATGAACGTGGTCATGACCGGCGGTGGGCGCTTCGTCGAGGTGCAGGGGACGGCCGAGGGGCTCCCCTTCTCCCGGGGCGAGCTCGACGAGCTCCTGGCCCTGGCCGAGGGCGGCATCGGCCAGCTCACGGCGGCCCAGGCGGCGGTGCTCGCCGAGCCGCCGGCGCCGCGCTGAGCCCAGTCGCCCGTTGACCGCCCCGGGCGACCGATCGCCCCTCGTCCTCGCCACCGCCAACCCCGACAAGACGGCCGAGATCCGAGACATCCTCGCGGCGGTGGGCATCGAAGTGCTGCCCCGCCCGCCCGACGTGCCCGACGTGGTCGAGGACGGGAGCACCCTCCTCGAGAACGCCCGCCTGAAGGCCAGAGCCCTCGTCGCGGCCACGGGCCGGCCGGCGGTGGCCGACGACACCGGGCTCGAGGTGGACGCCCTCGGCGGTGCGCCCGGCGTCTACAGCGCCCGCTACGCCGGCGAGGACGCCAGCTACGCCGACAACGTACGCCAGCTCCTCTCGTCGTTGGCCGCGCTAGCCGACCAGGGCGGCGCCCGCCGGGCCCGGTTCGTCACGGTGGCCCTCGCCGCCTTCCCCGACGGCGACGAGGTCGTGGGGGAGGGCGTGGTCGAGGGCCACATCGCCGAGGCGCCGCGCGGTGGCGGTGGCTTCGGCTACGACCCCGTCTTCGTGCCCGACGAGGGCGGCGGCCGGACGTTCGCCGAGATGACGCCCGTGGAGAAGCACGCCTGCTCGCACCGGGGCCGGGCCTTCCGGGCGCTCGCCCGGGCCCTCGCCGCCCGCCCCAGTTGAGCTCTGGTGAGCCGGCGCGGGGGAGCGGCTACGGTGTCGCCGGGTTCGACCCTGGGCTGCTCGATGGGTTGCCCGCCCAGGTCAGGAGGCGGAAGGTGAGCGAGGACCAGTCCGACGCGGAGCTGCTGCAGAGCATCATCGGCCAGTCGACCGGACGAACGAAGGTGGTCATCGAGCGGGGGCCGGTCGAGAAGTTCGCCGACGCCGTCATCGACCCGAGTCGGGTCTACAAGAGCCCGGCGGCGGCGGCCGACGCCGGACTGACCGGCATCCCCGCCCCGCCCACCATGCCAATCGGCTTCGGCTACTGGGGGGCCTTCGCCGAGCTGCAGGAGGCCACGGCCACCGGGGGCCGGGGCATGGGTGAGGCCTTCGGGCGCCTGATGGCCCGGGGCGGCCTCATCCTGCACGCCGAGCAGGAGTTCACCTACCACCGACCGGTCGTGGTGGGCGACGTGCTCGTAGGTGAAGGGAAGATCTCCGACGCCTACCAGAAGGAGAGCAAGGGCCACGTCATGACGTTCATCGTCACCGAGACCACCTGGTCGGACGAAGAGACAGGTGAACCGGTCGTGACGTCGAGCTTCAACGTGATGCACCGAACCTGAGGGCGGACCGCCGGTTCGCCACGACAGCAAGGGGGGAAGCATGCGCAGGCGAGGGATAACGACGTCGCTCCGCACGGCGACGATGTCGGCGGCGGGCCTCGTGCTCCTGGCCACGGTCTTCGTGGGCTCGGCCCCGGTGGCCCAGGTGGCCCCGGCGGGGGCCGCCGTGACGCCGACCTACTACCTGGCCCTCGGCGACTCCTTGTCGCAGGGCGTCCAGCCCAACAAGGAGAAGGTCAGCCTGGAGACCAACCACGGCTACGTGGACGACATCTACAAGCTCTACCGGCACCAGATCGCCGCCTTCAAGCTGGAGAAGCTGGGTTGCCCGGGCGAGACGACGACCACGATGGTCGACGGCGGCATCTGCACCTACACATCCGGCGTGACGGGGGGCGACCCGCTCGGCAACCAGCTGGCGGCGGCCGAGGCCTTCCTCGCCAGCAACAAGGTCTCGTTCGTCACGCTCGACATCGGGGCCAACGACATCGACGGCTGTGTGGGGCCGTCGGGCATCGACGAGACGTGTCTCGAGAACGGCATCGCCGCGGTGAACACCAACCTCCCGCTCATCGTGTCGGGCCTGGAGGCGGCGGACCCCGGGGTGCCGATCTACGCGATGGACTACTACGACCCGTTCCTCTTCGCCTGGCTGCTCGGGCAGCAGACCCTGGCCGAGGAGTCGGCCACGCTGGCCTCGGGGTTCGACAGTGACCTCGACGGCATCTACGCGGCCTACGGGGTGACCGTGGCCCCCGTCGGGAACGCCTTCCAGACCACCAACTTCACCCCCTATCCGGCTCCGGGCGACCTCCCGATCAACGTCCAGCTCATCTGCGACTGGACGTGGATGTGCTCGGGGCGCGGTCCGAACATCCACGCCACGACGGCGGGCTACACCGAGATCGCCGACACCTTCGAGCAGGTCATCGGGTTCAAGTGACGAGGAAGGGCGGGCCGTGGTCTTGACAGGTGGGCGGCGGCCCGCCCAAGGTGGCGCCCGACGGATCGCCGACGGGGGTGACGATGGCTGACGAGCGGCTCTACTACGAGGACGTGAAGGAGGGCGACGAGGGTCCGGTCAAGACCCACACCCTCACCCGCACCGACCTCGTCCGCTACGCCGGGGCCTCGGGCGACTTCAACCCGATGCACCACGACGAGGTGCAGGCCAAGGCGGCCGGCCAGCCCAGCGTCTTCGGGCACGGGATGTTCTCGATGGGCCTCCTCGCCACCGCGGTCACCGACTACGTGGGGGTCGGCAACGTCGTCCATTACAAGGTCCGCTTCGTGAAGCAGACCTGGCCGAACGAGGTGTTGAGCACCAAGGTCCAGGTCACGGGCAAGCGGGAAGCAGGCGGGCGCCATCTCGTCGACCTCGACGTGCGCCTCGTGAACGCCGACGGCGAGGAGAAGGTGGTCGGCGAGGCCACCGGGGCGGTCACCTCCCGCGTCTGAGCGCCGGCCCGTTGGAAAGCCGAGCCGGGGTGGTGGTGGAACAGGACGCCTGGGAGAGGCGCCGGCCAGGCGGCTGAGCCGCGAGGCTCGCCTCCTCCGCCACGTGCACTCGGCGATCGGCTTCGCCGAGCTGGCCTGTCTCGGCTACGTGTGGTGGTGCGGTGTCCGCCGCCGTCGTGACCGGGTGCTCGACGTGGCACTCGGCGTCCTCGCCGTCGAAGGAGTGGCCCTCGCCGTCGCCCGTGGTTGCCCGCTCGGCGTCTTCCAACGGCGGGCCGGCGACGACGTGGCGATGTTCGAGCTGTGGTTCGGGCCGCGCCTCGCGCCCTATGCCATTCCCTTCTTCACCGTGGCCGGCCTCGCCGGCGCGGCGCTCGTCGGGGTCCGGCCACCCGACCGGCCACCGGTGCCGAGTCTCTAGCCGTCGAGCCCGGCGAGGACGGCGGCCACGAAGGCGTCCGGGGACTCCACCATCGGGTAGTGGCCCACGCCGTCGAGCAGCCGGAGCGGCGCGTCGGGACGGACCCCGTGGAGCCGCTCCGCCATCTGGCGCACGGCGATGGGGTCCTCGCTGCCCCACACGACGGCGAGGGGCGAGGGGTGCTCCTCGATGGCCCCGGTGAAGCGGGACTGGTGCTGGCGGCGCTCCTCGATGTAGCGAATGAGCCGGGCCAAGAGGAGGTGCCCGTCGTCGTGGGAGACGAGCTCCCACAGGGCGGCCAGCTCCTCGGCGTCGACGGTCGAGGTCGGGCTGAAGGTGGCCCGCAGGCTGGCCGTGAGCGTGGTCTCGTCGATCGGGGCCTCCGGGCCGAGCCGCTCGTCGGGGAGCGACAGGAGGAGCTCCTGCCCCGGGCTCAGATGCGCCATCTCGATGTAGACGGAGCCGTTGGTGACGACCCGCCGTACCACCTCGACCGGCCAGGTACCCTCGAGCTGGCGGGCGAGGAGCTCACCGCCCACCGTGTCACCCATGTCGTGGGAGAGAAGGGAGAGCTCGGTCACCCCGGTACTCGCCACGAACCGGGCGGTGAGGTCGGCCTGCAGGCCCATCGTGTAGGGCCGGTCGGGCTTGGCCGACAGGCCGTAGCCGAGGAAGTCGACCATGAGCACCCGGCGGCGTGAGCGCAGGCGTTCGACGACGAGGTGGAAGTCGAACGAGCACGTGGGGAAGCCGTGCAGCACGAGCAGCGGCTCGTGCGCGGCCGGACCGACCGGTGGGAGGTCGAGGGTGAAGACCTCCACCCCGTCGTAGGTGTCGTAGCGACCGAACGCCTCCCAGGCGGCGACGAGAGGCGAGCGCCACCTCCCCTCGGCCCCCGCCGGTGGCACGGTCAGACGAAGCTGAACGGCGGCAGGCCCGGTGAGGCGCTTTTGAACAGCTCGCCCTTCGCCGCGATCAGGTCCTGTGGGGTCCACTCGTGGTCCCGGTGCAGTTCGCCCACCGGGTGCCAGCCGCCCATGGCCCAGATGTCGCCGCCGACCACCACGAACACCTGGCCCGTGACGTCGGCCGCCTCGTCGGAGACGAGGAAGCCGACCAGGTTGGCGATGTTCTTCGGGTCCCAGACGTCGAACCCCTCGGCCGGCTTGGCCGCCATGGCCCCGAAGAGGTCCTCGGTCATCCGGGTGCGGGCCCGGGGGGCGATGGCGTTCGCCGTGACGCCGTAACGCTGCAGTTCGCGGGCGAGGACGATCGTGAGCGAGGCGATGCCTCCCTTGGCCGCGGCGTAGTTGGCCTGGCCGGCGTTGCCGAACAGGCCGGCCTCCGAGGAGGTGTTGACGATGCGGCCCGAGGTGGGCTCACCCGTCTTGGACTTGTTGCGCCAGTAGACGGCGGCGAAGTGCGAGCAGGTGAAGTGGCCCTTCAGATGGACCCGGAGGACGTCGTCCCAGTCGGACTCGTCCATGTTGAAGGACATCTTGTCCCGCAGGATGCCGGCGTTGTTGACGAGGATGTCGAGGGAGCCGTAGGTGTCGACGGCCTGGTTGATGAGGCTCTTGGCGCCGGACCACGAGCTGATGTCGTCGCTGTTGACCATGCCCGTGCCGCCGGCCGAGGTGATGGCGTCGACCACCTCCTGGGCGGGCGTCCGGTCACCGCCCTCGCCCGAGACCGAGCCGCCGATGTCGTTCACCACGACCGACGCACCCTCCGAGCCGAACAGCAGGGCCTCTTCCCGGCCGATGCCCCGGCCGGCCCCGGTGATGATGGCGACCTTGCCGTCGAGCAAACCCATCTGACCTCCTCGTTTCGTGTCGTGCCGCCGCTCGTCGGTCCCCGAGGACACGGTCCGTCAGCACGGCGCGGCCCGGGCAGCATTGCCGAAATCCCGCCGGCCCGGCAAAAGGTGCCCCGTGCTCAGCGGGGGAGCCGTTCGGCCACGACGGTGCGGACGAGCTCGGCCACCGCGGCCCGCGCCCGCTCGGGCCCGGCGAGATCGACGAGCGACACGACCTCGACGCCGGGGCCGAGCTGCTCGTCGTCGACGACGGCCGGGTCCACGTCGCCGACGATGCAGAGCACCGGCACCCGGCCGGCCACCAGTCGGATCACGCTGCCCACCACCTTGCCCTCGAGCGACGTCGGGTCGAGCCGGCCCTCGCCGGTCACGACGAGGTCGGCCCGGGCGAGGCGGGCGGGCAGGTCGACGAGGCCGGCCACGAGATCGAAGCCCGGTACGACGCGGCCGCCGAGGGCGACGAGGCCGCCGGCCAGGCCGCCGGCGGCCCCCGCACCGGGCACGTCGCGCACGTCCACGCCGAACGCCCGCTCGTAGTGCTCGGCGACGTCGCCGAGACGGGCCGTGAGTGCCACGACCTGCTCGGGGGTGGCCCCCTTCTGGGGCCCGAAGAGCTCCGCCGCCCGCTCGAAGCGGGTCGTGACGTCGGTGGCCACGACGAGCTCGGCGCCACTGAGGCGATCCTTCGATCCGATGGCGCTGACCGCGCCGAGGCCCCCGTCGGTCGTCGCCGAGCCGCCGCAGCCGACGATCACCCGGCGGGCCCCGGCGGCCACGCCGGCGAGGACGAGCTCGCCGACCCCGAAGGTGCTGGCCCCGAGCGGGTCGTTGCGCTCCGCCCCGCCGGCGAGGAGGAGGCCGGCGGCGGTGGCCATCTCGACGACGGCCACCGGGCCGCTCCCGTCAGGCAGGGCCGGCACGAGCCGCCACTCGGCCGCCACCGAGGTGGCGAGCGGACCCCGCACCTCGGTGACCCGGGGTTCGCCGCCGACCGCTTCGAGGAGACCTTCACCCCCGTCGGACAGGGGCACCTCGTCGGCCGTCCACCCGCCGTGTCGAGCGGCCTCGGCCGCCGCCGCGGCCACCTCGGACGCGCTGGCCGTGCCGCGGAACTTGTCCGGCGCGGCGACGAGGTGGCCCACCGTCTCAGCTTGCCCGATGGGGCACCGGGACCTCCGGGACGGGCGGTGTCGTCGAGGGTGACACCACCGGCGAGGTCGGCGCTGCCTATCGTAAGGGCCCGTGAGGGGGTCCTTCCGCAGTACCGGTGCCTACTGGCGCGCCGTCGGCGCGCTCGTGGCGGCCGTCGGCGCCGTCGGGGCGGGCGCCGCCGTCGCACCGGCCGGGGCGGCGATCACCACGTCGACCACCTCCTCGCCCGCTGGCCCCGTGAGCACGCCGGCCGCCAACCTGCAGCGCGCCGTGAGGGCGACCCTCGCCACCTCGGGCTTCACGATGAAGGGCTACCAGAAGATCGACCGCGAGGGCTTCAAGCTCGGGTTGGCCAGCAACGTCATCTACCAGGCTCCCGACCGCACCATCGGTGGGACGGTCGGCAAGCCCCTCGGCAACATCACGATCGGCACGACCCGTTACCTCCGCGAGACGATGGTGTGCTCCGACGGCACGCACGCCTACTGGTGGTGGGCCAGCCCCCTGCTGCCGTCGGAGAACGCCGGGGCCGCGGCCACCAGCTACCTGCGCCAGCTGCTGAGGTTGCCCAACCTGCGCCAGGAGGGGTCGACGTTCACGTCGCGGTCGCTCGGCCCGGCGACCAACCCCACCTACAAGCAGGCCTTCGGCCCCGGCAAGGTCTTGACCGTGGCCACCGTCGTCGTGAAGGGCGGCTATGTGTACAAGGCGAGCTACCGCTACTCCTCACCCAAGGCCGTGCTCGAGAACGGCATCACCTATCTGAAGATCGGGACGTCACCGCCGGTGCCTTCCCCGCCGGCCGCCCTCGTCTTCCCGTCGATGAAATCGGGCGCACCCCCCAAGCCCCCGTCGGCGATCGTCTGCGCCGGCCACTAGGCCCCGCGGCCGCCGAGCATCTCCGCGAACCCCGCCGGCGACCTGGGGCCGACGCCCGACGGCGGATCCTTACGGAGTTCTTCAACTCCTCCTAACGGGGTCACAGCCGGCACAAATATCGAGATGGTGCACTGCAGGTGGCCGGCCCTCGCTCAGGAAGGGCCGGCCAACGACCAGGAGGTACTGCATGGCATTCAACTTGAAACGTCCGCTGCTCGCCGTGGCGCTCGGCTGCGCGGGACTCGGTATCGGACTCGGGGTGAGCCTGGCTGCGTCGTCAGCGGCCACGGCCACGTCGACCAACCAGCCCGCCGCCAGCACCACGGCCAGCTCCTCGTCCGGGACGTCGTCGAGCTCGTCCTCGGGCTCCACCTCGAGCCCGTCGACGACCGCACCGTCGACGACGAGCCCCTCGACGACGACCCCGTCCTCGAGCCACCCGTGCCCGAACATGGGCAACGGCAGCTCGGGCAGCTCCGGCTCGAGCAGCTCGGGGAGCTCCGGCACCTCCGGGAGCTGATCCAAAAGGACAGCGACCGGCCGGGCTCGGCCAACCCCCTCCGGCCGTGCCCGAGCCACCCCTCACCGTGCCCGGCGGCGGGCCGGGCGCGGTGAGGGCAGGGGGTCGTCCCCGGGCGCCGGCCTCAGCTGGCCGCGGCGGCGGGTGACTCGATCTCGCCGTTGGGCGAGGGCCAGGTGAAGACGATCGCCTCGCCCGGCGTGAGGACCCGCCACTGCTCGAGGGCGCGGGTGAGCGCGGCCGTCACCGGGTCCAGGGCGCCGGCCTGCCACCGGCCGGTGTGGTGGGCGGCGAGCCCTTCGGCCAGGTCCAGCTCCCGCCGGTGGGCGGCGACGATCGCCCGCCCGGGCCTGGTCACCTTCCTGCCCGTGCTCCTGAACGTCGCCCCCCGGTCGAGGAGCCCCCAGAAGCCCCGTTCGTAGCCGGTGGCCGCCTCGACCACGTACTGGCTGAGGTCATGGGGCAGGCCCGTCCCGGCGGCCATGAAGGTGCCCGGGACCCGGGACCGCTTGCCCCGCACCGCATCCCAGTGACAGGAGCGGCGACCCTTCTCCTCCACCTTGTAGAACCGCACGAGTACGCCGCCGACCTCCTCGAGGTCGCGGGCCGGCCCTTCGACGGTCCGGTCCGCACGACCGGTGCGGGCGAGAGGAGTCGAACCTCCACCCCCGAAGGGACCGGGTCCTAAACCCGGCGCGTCTACCGTTCCGCCACGCCCGCAACCGTGCCCTCGGGCACCCGGCGAGTCTACGGCGGCCGCGACGCTGACCAGGGCGTCTGGCCCTCGGCTCCCACGTCGCCGGAAGGAGGCCGGACGCCGTCGTCGAGGGTGGGGGAGTGTCCCAGGGCCGGGGCCTCGCCAGGTAGCCTCGTTGGATGGCTGAGAACCTCTCCCTCCCCCTCGTGATGGCCGCGTCGAACGGCCCGGATCCGACCATGGACATCTACCAGCGGCTGCTGAAGGAGCGCATCGTCTTCATCGGCAGCGCCATCGACCAGAACACCGCCAACCTGGTCTGTGCCCAGCTCCTGCTCCTCGAGGCCGAGGCCCAGGACCGCGACATCGCCCTCTACATCAACTCGCCCGGGGGCTCGGTCACCGACGGCCTGGCCATCTACGACACCATGCAGTACGTCCACTGCGACGTAAAGACGATCTGCGTGGGCCTGGCCGCCTCGATGGGTCAGTTCCTCCTCTGCTCCGGGGCACCGGGCAAGCGCTACGCCCTCCCGCACTCCCGCATCCTCATGCACCAGCCGTCGGGGTCCATGCAGGGCCAGGCGGCCGACATCGCCATCCAGGCCGAGCAGATCGTCTACCTCAAGCGGATGATGGCGGAGCGGATCGCCTTCCACACCGGCCAGCCGATCGAGAGGATCGAGGCGGACTCCGACCGGGACCGCTGGTTCACGGCCGAGGAGGCCCGGGACTACGGGTTCATCGACCAGGTCATCGACCACTCTGTCGCCCGGGTGGGAGGCTGAGCGTGGTCCTCGAGGTGCCGGGCCCCGTGCCCGGGCCGAGCGACGTCAACCAGACCGAGCAGGAGAACGGGTCGCCCACCGAGCTCACCTTCGGTTCCCCCTGGCCCGACGGGAACGGCGCCGCCAAGGTCACGCGGACGGTCTCGGCGAATGTCGGCCTGTGGCGGCGGGTCGTCGCCGTCTGGCGCTCCCGGGAGCTGTTGGCCAACCTCGTCCGCACCGAGATCAAGGTCAAGTACAAGAACTCGGTCCTGGGGATCATGTGGTCGATGGTGGCGCCGGCGATGACGCTCATCATCTTCACGATCGTCTTCAGCTTCCTGCTCAAAAACGGCATCCCGCACTTCGTGATCTTCCTGTTCTCGGGCCTCCTCCTCTGGAACTTCTTCCAGACAGCCGTCCAGACGGGCACCGGCACGATCGTGAACAACTCGGGCCTGGTGAAGAAGGTGTCGTTCCCCCGGGAGATCCTGGCCCTGGCGTCGGTCGGCACGGCCTCGGTGTTCTTCTTCTTCCAGGCCATCGTGATGGTGATCTTCCTGTTCCTCGTGCCGAACGCGCCGGACTACTCGCTCATCCCTCTTGTCTTCCTCGCCCTCCTCGCTGGGGCCGTCTGGGCGGCGGCGCTCGCCGTGTTCCTCTCGGCGGTGAACGTCTACCTCCGCGACACCCAGCACCTCGTCGAGGTGCTGCTCACGGCGTGGTTCTGGGCCTGCCCGATCGTGTACGCGTACCAGCGGACGGTGGCCAAGTCGTCAAAGCTGCACCAGTGGCACCTGACCTGGATCTACTTCCTCAACCCGCTCACCCCGCTCGTCATGACCTTCCAGCGGGTGCTCTACAACATCCCGGTCGGCCGGCTCACGGTGAAGCCCTACCAAGTGGCCCGCTTCCTCCCTCCTTGGAGCGGCAGCACCTACCTGGTGGCTGACCTCGCGGTGCTCGGCATCGGGCTGGTGCTGTTCGTGCTGGCGCTCGTCGTCTTCGGCCGGCTCGAAGGGAACTTCGCCGAGGAGCTCTGATCACAAGATGAGCACCACGGCGGTCGACGTCCGGGACGTCTCCAAGCGCTTCCAGCTGGCCAAGGAGCGGTACACCTCGCTCAAGGAGCGGGTGATCCACGGTGGCCGGGTGAAGCGCGAGGACCTCTGGGCGCTGCGCGACGTGAACTTCACGGTGGCCGAGGGGGAGACCGTGGGCATCCTCGGGCGCAACGGCTCGGGCAAGTCGACGCTGCTCAAGTGCATCTGCGGCGTGCTCCAACCCACGTCGGGCGAGGTGATCGTCCGAGGCAACCTGGCCGGCCTCCTCGAGCTCGGCGCCGGCTTCCAGCAGGAGCTCTCGGGCCGGGACAACATCTACCTCAACGGCTCGATGCTCGGGATGTCCAAGCGCGACGTGGACAAGATCTTCGACGAGATCGTGGCCTTCGCCGAGCTCGAGCAGTTCATCGACCACCAGGTCAAGTTCTATTCCTCCGGCATGTACGTCCGGCTCGGCTTCGCCGTGGCCGTGAACATGGACCCCCATGTCCTCGTGATCGACGAGGTCCTTTCCGTCGGTGACGAGCGGTTCCAGCGCAAGTGCATGGAGCGGATCAAGACCTTTCAGGAGGAGGGTCGGACGATCCTCTTCGTGACCCATTCGCCCGACCAGGTGCGGAGCATCTGCGACCGGGCGGTCGTGCTCGACGAAGGCCATCTCGTGGCCGAGGGCCCGCCGGGGGAGGCCGTGCGCATCTTCCGTGAGCACCTCCTCGAGGCCTCCGACGTGCTCAACCAGGGGTCGGTCGGCCAGACGCCGGCCGTCTCGGAGGAGGCGGTGGCCGACGAGGCTGCGGCGAGGTCGTTCGTCCAAGAAGGGCTCCGCCCGGTGCGCTTCACCGACGTCCGCGTCTACTACCCCGGGATGGAGGAGCGCCCCTATCTCCTCACCGGCGACGCCCTCCACATCCGCCTCCACTTCAACGCCACCACGGTGACCAAGGGCGTCGTGTTCGTGCTGGAGCTGCGGGACACCGGCGGCAACTGCATCCTGCGCACCGACACCGACATCTTGGGCCAGCAGATCGACGTGCCCGAGGGCACCGGGGCCATCGAGTTCCGGTTCGCGACGTTCCCGTTCCTCGACGGCGCCTACGAGGTGCACGCCGGCATCCAGAGCCGCCTCGGCGGCGTGGTGTTCGACTGGCGGGAGCCGGCGGCCAGCTTCGAAGTCATGCACCCCGGCCGCTCGACGGGCATCGTCGACCTGCCGGTGCAGGCCCTCATGGTCGAGGGGCCGATGGCCGAGGTGGCCGCCGGCGTGTCCCAGACGGTGGTGCCGTCGTGACGACCGGCTCCGAGGACGACGCCGCCTACCTCGAGCGCGTGCTCGCCGAGATCGACGACGAGGTCCGCCAGCGGCGGGCCGCCGGCGACCTGCCGGTCCGCCTGGAGCGGGAGCTCGACGAGTTGTTCTTGGAGTACTCGCCGGTGGCCGGGCGAGGCGGCGGGCTGGCCGAGCAGCTGCGCATGGTCGACGCCGCGGCCTTCATCGACCCGGTGGTCCCCGTCGAGTCGACGAAGTCCGGCGGGGCGGCGGTCAAAAAGACCCTCCGCTCGCTCTCCATGTGGTACGTGGGCTACGTCACGGGCCAGGTGAGCCAGTTCGCCTCGGCGGTGAGCAAGACGCTCCATCTCCTGGACGAGCAGGTGCGGGCGCTCTCGGCCCAGCTCGACTCCCAGCACGTCGTCCCGGCCGAGATCGTCGAGCTCCCCGCGGTCCATGCGCCCGACGCCTGGTGGGTGAAGGAGGTCGTGACGGCGTTCGGCACCGTCGAGGGCCGGGTGCTCCACGCGGCGGCCGGCTCGGGCTGGCTCGTCGGGGCGCTCGTCGACGGGGGCGTCGACGCCTATGGCGTGGAGCCCCGACCGGGCCTCGTCGGGGAGGCGGAGTTCGGGTCGCTCGACCTGCGCGAAGAGGGCATCCTCGCTCACCTGCGGGCGGTGGAGCCCGCCGCCCTCGGCGGTGTGGTGCTCTCCGGCGTGGTCGACGGCATGTCCCACGGCGAGCGTGAGCAGCTCCTCGACCTCGTGGTCGAGGCCCTCCCGCCGGGCGGCGTCCTGGCCGTCCACTCGCTCTCGGGCGCCGCCTGGGAGGCACCCGACGCCCCGCCCGAGGCCGACCTGTCGACCGGCCATCCGCTGCGTCCGGCCACGTGGGTGCACCTGCTCGGGCGCATGGGCGGCACCGCCCGGGTGGCCGAGGGGCCGACGGGGCTCGACTACCTGGTCGTGGCCACCCTCGGCGACTCGGTACCGCCCCCGAGGTGACCGAACCTGCCGCGCCGGGCCCCGGCCCGAGGCCGCGGGCCGTCCACCAGTTCGTCCCGGCCCTGATCCCGCGCGACGCCACGGGCAGCCACACGCTCCTCCTGCGTGAGGCCTTGCGGGCGGCCGGCTGGCGCTCGGAGATCTTCGCCGAGGCCACCCACGACGAGCTCCTCGACGAGTCGATCCCTGTCGAGGACTACGACCAGCACGCCGCGCCCGGCGACGTGCTCGTCTACCAGTTCTCCACGAGCTCGGTCGTGGCCGAGGTCCTGGCGGCTCGGAGCGAGCCCCTCATCCTCGACTACCACAACGTCACCGGACCGGAGCACTACGAGGGCTGGGAGCCGGCCACCGCCCGGCGGGCGGCGGCCGCGCAGCAGCAGCTGCGGCTCCTCGCCCCGCGAGCGGTCCTCGGGCTGGCCGACAGCGCCTTCAACGAGCGGGACCTCGTGGCCGCTGGCTGTCGCCGCACGGCCGTGGTCCCGGTGCTCGTCGACCTCGACCGCCTCGCCGACCCCGACCCGAGGGTGGCCCGACGCCTGGCCGCGAGGAAGGCCGAGGGCGGGAGCGACTGGCTCTTCGTCGGCCGCCTCGTGCCGAGCAAGGCCCAGCACCAGTTGGTGAAGGCCCTCTGGGCTCACCACCGCCTCTACGGGCCGACCGCCCGGCTCCACCTGGTCGGCTCGGCCCCGAGCGGCCGCTACCTGGCCGCGCTGCGCTCGTTCGTCGTCGACCTCGGACTGGAGGCTGCGGTGCGCATCACCGGTGAGGTGAGCGACGCCGCCCTCGCCGCCTACTACGCCGCGGCCGACGTCTACGTCTCGCTCTCGGTCCACGAGGGCTTCGGGGTGCCGCTCCTCGAAGCCATGCGCTCGGGCGTGCCGGTGGTGGCCCTCGCCACCGGGGGCCTGCCCTCGACCGCCGGGACCGCCGCCCTCCTGCTCGCCGACGACGAGCCGTCCCGGGTGGCCGCGGCGGTCGAGCGGGTGCTCACCGACCAGTCGCTTCGCGAGCACCTGGTGGCCGCGGGGCGCGAGCGCATCTCGGCCCTCTCCCTCGAGGAGAGCGGCCGGATAGCGGTGGCCGCCGTGGCGTCGGTGGTCGGCCCGTGAGGGTGGCCTTCGTCACCCCTCGCTACGGCCCCCAGGTGATGGGCGGGGCCGAGACCGGTGCCCGCCAGCTGGCCGAGCACCTGGTGGCCGACTGCGGCGTCGCGGCCGAGGTGTTCACGACCTGCGCCCTCGACCACGTCACGTGGGACGACGTGCTGGCGCCCGGCGACGAGATGATGGCCGGGGTCCTCGTGCACCGGTTCACCTCCGCCGCCGGGCGCGACCCCGACTTCTACGGTCTCGACACCAGGGTGCGGGTGGCCCCGCGCGACACCACCCGCGACCAGGCCAAGCGTTGGGTGGAGCTGAACGGCCCGGTCACCATCTCCCTCGTCGAGGCGCTGGCCGACAGCGGGGTCGACGTGGCCGCCTTCTACCCCTACCTCTACTACCCGGCGGTGGCCGGCATCGGGAAGGTGCCGATGCCGGGCGTGCTGCACCCGGCGGCCCACGACGAGCCCGCGCTCTACCTGCCGATCTTCCGCGGCACGTACGTCAACGCCGACGCCCTCGTGTACCACACGGTGGCCGAGCGCCGGTTGGTCCAGCGCGTCCACCCGGTCGCCCACCTGCCCCAGATGGTCCTCGGGCTCGGCGTGGGTCCCGACGTGGGGACGGGACGGCCGGGGGGCGAGCTCCTCGGCCTCGGGGACCGGCCCTACCTCGTGAGCGTCGGCCGGGTGGACGACCACAAGGGCTCCTCGATGCTGGCCGCCTTCTTCCGCACCTACAAGGAGCGCCACCCCGGACCGCTGGCCCTCGCCCTCGTCGGCCCGGTGTCGACGAAGAAGATCCCGCCCGACCCCGACATCGTCGTCCCCGGACCGGTCGACGAGGCCGACAAGTGGGACATCGTGCGCAGCGCGGTGGTGTCGGTCTCGCCGTCGGCCCTCGAGTCCTTCTCCCTCGTCGTGCTGGAGGCGTGGTCGGCCGGGGTGCCGGTCATGGTGAACGCCACGTGCGCCCCCACCCGCGAGCACTGCGAGCGCTCCGGCGGGGGCCTCTGGTTCGGCTCCTACCGGGAGTTCGAGGCGGCACTCGACCACCTGCTGGCCGACGCCGCGCTGCGGGCCTCGCTCGCCGCCCGAGGACGCGAGTACGTCGAGCGCCACTACCACTGGCCCGAGCTCATCACCCGCTACGCCCGTTTCCTCGACCGGGTCACCGAGCGGGGTCGCGGGCTGACCGGCGTCCTCTGAACAGGGCCTGAGAGTGCGACCGGGTGGCCACAAGTAGTCTCCGGACCCGTGGCCGCAGCCAGAGACCTCCAGGCCGAGGCCGACCAGATCCTCTGGTTCCACTCGATCGACCTCGGCCACGGGGTGCGGACCAAGGGCTTGTCCGAACTGGCGCTCTCCGAGGACCAGCTGCCCTCCATGGCCGGTCGCACCGTGCTCGACATCGGTGCGTGGGACGGCTACTACTCCTTCCTCGCCGAGCGCCAGGGGGCCACCCGGGTGGTGGCCCTCGACCACTACGCCTGGGGCGTGGACTTCGTGGCCCGCGGCGCCTACTGGCAGCGCTGCATCGAAGAGGGCGTCCTCCCGGACCAGTCGAAGGACACTACGGAGTTCTGGCGCCCCGACCTCCCGGGTCGCCGGGGCTTCGAGTTCGCCCACCGGGTGCTCGAGAGCAAGGTCGAGCCCGTGCTGGGGGACTTCATGACCTCGGACCTCGACGCCCTCGGCCCGTTCGACGTCGTCCTCTACCTCGGCGTGCTCTACCACATGAAAGAGCCGCTCAGCGCCATCGAGCGGGTGCGGAAGGTGACCGGGTCGGTGGCCGCGATCGAGACCGAGGCCGTGCATTTCCAGCACATGGACCACGAGCCGCTGCTCCAGTTCCACGCTGGGAGCGACGTGCAGACCGACTTCGGCAACTGGTTCGTGCCGACCATCGCCGCGCTGCGGGCCCTCTGCATCGCCGCCGGCTTCTCGAAGGTCGAGGTGGTCGAGGGGCCGCCCGCCGCGCCGCCGCCCGAGGAGCCGTCGCGGGCCTGGCGCCTGCGCAACCGCTCGGCCCCGCCACCCCCGCCACCCTCCGCGCCGACCTGTGCCTACCGGGCGGTCGTCCACGCCTACGTCTGAGCGGCGGCCCCCCTCGGGCCGCCCTCAGAACCCGGCGATGCCGATGACCGGTGCGGCGAGTGGCTGGCCGCCCATCGAGCCGGCGAACGCCGCGTCGCCGAAGGCGAAGACCCCGCCGTCGGGCGAGACGAAGCGGTAGCCGCCGCCGTCGGCCGTCGCCATGGCGTCCACGATCGGCGCGGCGAGCGGGCGGCCGCCCATCGAGCCGAAGAAGGGCGCGCCCAAGGCGAACACCCCGCCGTCGGTCCCGACCTCCCAGTAGCCGGCGGTGTTCGATTCGAGGTCGAGCGACTCGATGGTCCCGACGAGCGTCTGGCCGCCCATGGAGCCGAAGTACTGGGCGTCACCGTAGGTGAACACCCCGCCGTCTCTCGAGACGAGCCGGTAGCCCCCGCCGTCGGCGGTGGCCGAGATGCCGACGATCGGGGCGTGCAGGGCTATGCCCGCGGCCGAGCCCCAGTAGGTGGCGTCGCCGAAGGCGAACACCCCGCCGTCGGAGGCCACCAACCAGTAGCCGCCGCCATCGGGCGTGGCCGCCATCCCGACGATGGGCGCGACGAGGTGCTGACCGCCCATCGAGCCGTGGTACTGCGCCTGCCCGAAGGCGAACACCCCGCCGTCCGAGGCCACCAGCCAATAGCCGCCGATCGACGGCGCCTCGGCCATGCCCACGATCGGGGCATCGAGATGGAGACCGCCGGTCGACCCGCAATAGGGCTGACCGAAGCTGAAGATGCCGCCGTCCGAGGCGACCAGGTTGTAGCCGTCCCAGGCCGCGGCGGGGATGGTGCACGGCGGGATGCTGTTCGGCGCCGGGAGCCCGCCGGCGTTGCCGGTCAGCTGCGGGTCGTGGTGGAACATCGGCCAGGAGCCGGCGCCGACGGCTTCGGCGCCGTTCGTGCCGGCAATCTCGTAGTGCTGGATGTAGGCCTGCGAGGCGTCGAAACCGCTGTAACCGGCGATCGTGATGCCCACGTTGCCGTCCGGGTCGTCGGTGACGAGCGGGGCGTTCTGGAGGCCGAGGACACTCGCTAAGCCGGACATATGGTGCGAGGTGGCGAGCTCGCTCACGACGGCGCCGGTGCGGCCGTCGATGATGAAGAGCCCCTGGATCGTGGGCACCAGGATGTCGTCGTACCCCTGGTTGAAGATGTCGGCCGCCACCACCGAGCCGATGATCTCGTTCGGTGTGCCGGTCTCGTTCAGCTTCGACACGTCGCTCTGCCAGACGACCGCTCCGGTGGCAGCGTCGAGGACCGAGACCTGGGCGCCTGAGGAGTTGTAGGTGCCCTCGACCACCTGGAGCTGGCCGTTCCCGAGCACGTCGGCGAGGGCCGGGCTGCTCCCGGTCGCCCCGCCGAGGTCGGTCGACCAGACCTGGTGGCAGGAGGTGTCGAAGGCCTTCACCGTGTCGGTGTCGGCGGCGTTCGGGAAGAAGCTCCCGGTCCCGACGACGATCCCGGTGGCCCCGCCGGCGAGGATGCCGCCGATGGCCGGGGAGGAGTCGACGGTCTGGTCGGTGTCGTCGTGGCAGATGAGGCCGCCCCGGTCGTTCAGGATCCGCAGATGTCCCCCAGCCGTGTAGCCCTGGCCGTTGGCGAAGCCCGGCGACTGGTCGCCGCCCTCGACGATCTCGTTGCGGCCGGTCCCGTAGAGGTCGCCGATGGCCGCGGTGGAGAAGTCGCTGTCCGAGGTGAAGAAGGGCCAGCCCGGGAGGACCGACCCGCTCCCGGCGTCGAGGGCGTACTCCTCCTGGTCGAGTGAGCCGGCGACGACGCCCGTCTTGCCCTGGAGGGTGCCGACGCTGAGCGAGGCCTGCACCCCGTTGGCCGGCTGGGCGTCGGTCGGCGGGTCGACGACCGGCGTGTACCAGAGCTGGACGCCGGTGGGCCCGAAGCCGTAGTAGCCGGCGTTCGGGGCCAGGGGCACGGCGGCGTTGCCCGAACCGACGAAAACGTCGTCGAGGCCGTTGCCCGGCAAAGGGGCCACCGATGGGGTCGAGTCCACCGGGGCCTGGGCGTTGACCGGCCAGCCGGGCACGGCCGTCGCCGGCCCGGGCGAGCTCAGGTAATGGGTGTTGAGGTAGTAGCCGTAGACGTTGCCGGCCCGGTCGCCGACGACCACCGCTGGCCCACCGGGCAGCTGGGCCAGGTTCGGCGAGGACTCGGCGATGGGTTGGCCCCCGTTGTTGATTGCGGCCACTTCCCATTGCAGCTGGATCGGGGGCGCCGCCGCAGTGGGCGCGCTGGGGGAGAGCTCAAGCACCCAGGTGACGAGGACGAGGGACATCCCGAGGTACAGCAGCCAGCGAGCCTGCCGCAGGGAGCCCGCCATCCAGAGAGTTTGGCGCAGAGGGAGTGCTGTTTTCATAGGTCGAGGTCAGACGGGGCTCGAGGGTCGGGTTGAAAGGGTGGAGCCCGGTGGCGATTGACTCGCCACCGGGCTCCGTGGATGCATCCGGGAGGGGGACCGCTACGGCGCCCCCGCGGTGGCCACGATGTTGCTCACGTGCACGCCCATCGCCGGGAGCGACCCGTAGAACTGGGCGTCGCCGAAGGCGAAGAGCCCGCCGTCGTCGCCCACCATGAGATAGCCGCGACCGGACGGGGAGGGCGTGATCCCGACGACGTTGTTGACGTGCACGCCCATCGCCGGGAGCGAGCCGACGTAGCCGGCGTCGCCGAAGGCGAAGACCCCGCCGTCGTTGCCCACCATCCAGTAGCCCTTCCCGTCGGCGGTCGGCACGATGCCCACGATGTTGTTCACGTGGATGCCGAGGGCGGGGAGCGAACCGACGAACCCGGCGTCGCCGAAGGCGAAGACCCCGCCGTCGTTGCCCACCATCCAGTAGCCGCGGCCGTCGGCGGTCGGCACGATGCCCACGATGTTGTTGACGTGGATGCCGAGGGCCGGCAGTGACCCGACGAACCCGGCGTCGCCGAAGGCGAAGGCTCCGCCGTCGTTGCCGATCATCCAGTAGCCCTTGCCGTCGGCGGTCGGCACGATGCCCACGACGTTGGTGACGGCCACGTTGTCGCCGGGTAAGGACCCGTACTCGCTGGCATCGTCGAAGGCGAAGACCCCGCCGTCTCTGGCCACGAGCCAGTAACCACCGGCGTCATGGGTGACGGCGATGCCTACGATCGGTTGATTGAGGGCGATGGCCCCGGTCGACCCGCAGAACGGCAGGTTGCCGAAGTTGAAGACGCCGCCGTCGTTGCCGACCATGTAGTAGCCGATGGGCTTGCCGGCCGGCGGGTTGCACGGCACCACGATGGTCACCGGGGTCCCGGCGTCGCCGGTCAGCTGGGGGTCGTGGTGGAACATCGGCCAGGCCCCGGTCTCGTCCGCGTTCACCCCACCGGGGTTGGCCATCTCGAAGTGGTCGATGACGCCCTGGTTCTGGTTCGTGTACCCGGCGATCGTGATGCCGATCGTGCCGTTCGGGTCATTGGTGACGAGGGGTGAGCTCTGGAAGCCCTCCTCATTCTGCTCGAGGACGGCCACCTTCGCCCCGGTCCGCCCGTCGAAGATGTCGACGCCTTCGGTCGTCGGTACGAGCAGGTCCTGGTAGCCCTGGCCCGTGAGGTCGGCTGTGGTGATGGAACCGATGACCGCGCCGTCGGCCGGCTCGCTCCAGTCCACCGCCCCGTTGGCCCCGTTCAACACGTAGACCGTCCCACTCGTGTTCGCGTCACCGATGTTGGTGCCCTCGACCACCTGGAGCTGGCCGTTGCCGAGCACGTCGGCGAGGGCCGGGCTGTCTGACGTCACGCCGTCGAGGCTGGCCGACCACAGCTCGTTGCAGTGGGTGTCCACCGCGAAGACCTTGTTGGTGTCCGAGGCGCCCTGGAAGAAGGCCCCGGTGCCGAAGGCGATGCCCACGGTCTGGCTCGAGCCGATGAACTCGCCGACGGCGGCGGAGGACTCGAGCGCCTGGTTCGTCTGGAACTGGCAGACCTGGCCGCCGGCCGGAGCCCCGGTGCCGGCGTTGCCTGACGGGGAGACGATCCGGAGCAGCCCGCCGTTGGTGTAGGTCACGCCGTAGGAGATGCCGGCCGAGCTGTCGGCGGCGTCGACGATGTAGGTCCGACCGCTGTGGTACAGGTCGGCCAGGGCCGGCGTGGCGAAGTCGGCGTCACCCTGGTACCAGGGGTAGCCGGGGAGGACGTTGCCCGTCGGGGCGTCGAAGGCGTAGGTCTCCTGACCGAGCGACGGGGCGATCACGTCGGTGCCACCCTCGAGGTTGCCGACGGCGAGCGAGGCCCGTACCGCCTCGAAGGGGTTGGTGTCGGTCGAGGGGTTCTGGACCTGGCGGAACCACAGGTCGTTCCCGGACGGTCCGATGGCCTGGTAGCCACCTTGGTACTCGGCCGGGTTCGACGGGTTGCCGACGCCGACGAAGACGTCGTCGAGGCCGTTGCCCCCGATCGGTGCCACCGACGGGGTCGAGTCGACGGGGACGCCGCCGGTGTGGAACGGCCAACCGGGCACCGGACCGCCGCCGTTCAGGTAGTAGGCCCACACGTTGCCGGCCCGGTCACCGACCACCGCGGCCGGACCGCCGGGGAGCTGGGCCACGTTGGGCGACGACAGCGCGACCGGGTTCCCCGTGTCGGGCAGCAAGACCGACCACGTCAGGTTGAGGCTCCCGATGGACGGCCGCAGCGTGGTGGCGCCGGCCGGACCGCCCGTTGCCGCCAGGGCGGTGACGCCGCCGATGGTCGCCGCGGCGACCATCGCAGCCACCCGGTGACGTCCATGATTGCGGACGGACGCGCCCGCACCGATCAAGGTCTTCCGCATCGACTCCCCTCCAGTGGTCGAGACCAGACCGCTCCTCATCATGCCCGACTGGTACGGCCTCTGGGCCGCGGCCGCCCCGGCCGGCGGGATCGGCCGGCCCTCATGTGCTGCGCTCGCCGACCCCGCGGCGAGGAGTCCCAGGTCGGGAAGCATCCGGGACGCCGGCGGTAACATCGCCGGTCGTGGATGCCCCCGGCTCGACCGGCAGCGGGCCGCCCGCGGCCGCCGAAGGGGCGCCCAGCGGGGCAGCGGCCCGTCGGGAGGGCAACGCGGCAGCCCCCGACGCCGAGTTCTTCGCCGAGCTCGAGCGGGCCTTCGAGCGGCTCCGGCCCCAAGGCAGCCTGAACTGGAACTTCTCGGACGCCTTCACCCGGCTCGAGACCATGTTCGGCGAGCCGGCCCGTCGACCGTCGCTCGCCACCCCGCCTCCCGGCGCCGCCCCGGCCGGCCGAGGCCGGCGCCGGGCCGGCGCCCGGCGGGGCGAGGCCAAGCCGCCGGCGACCGACGCCGCGGTGGCCCGGGCCGAGGACCCCGAGTTCGTGGCCGAGGGCTTCGACGCCACCGTCGAGGCGTTCCGTTTCCTCGGGGCCCGGGTCGAGGCCCTCGAGTCGGCGGCCCGCCGCCGTCACGAGCCGGTCGACGGTCTCGCTTGGCTGGTCGAGCCGGCCGACCTCTCGGGTCTCGCCGGGCCCCTCGCCGAGTGGTTCGGCGCCCACGGACCGGTGGGTGACGTGGTGCACGCGGAGGCCGGGGCCGGCGGACTGGCGGCCCGCCTCGGTGAGGCCGGCGTCGGGGTCCAGTGCGTCGAACCGCGGGGCGCCCTGGCGTGGGAGGTCTCGTCGAAGGGCCTCCCGGTGAGCGTGGAGGAGGCGGCGGGCCATCTCGGCGGGGTCGCGGCCGGCTCCGTCGGCGGCCTCGTCCTGAGCGGGGTCGTGGACCGCGTCGCCCTCGACGACGTGCTCGCGCTGCTGTCGCTGGCGCTCGGCCGTCTGGCCCCCGGGGCGCCCCTGGTGCTCGTCGGGGCGAAGCCCGGACCGTCGGGGTCGGGTTGGTCGGCGGTGGCCGCCGACCTCCTCCCCGGTCGGCCGCGCCACCTCGAGACCTGGGTGCTCCTCCTCGAACGTACGGGCTTTTCGGAGGTCACCCCGATCGTCGTCACCGAGCAGGCGGCACGGGAGTTCTCGGTGCTGGGCGCGGTGCGCCCCGCCTGAGGCGACGACCGTGGGCGGCATCCACCAGTTCGTCCCGTTGCTCCATGTGGGCGACGCCGTGGGCCAGCACACGCTCGACCTCCGGCGGCTGCTCACCGAGTCGGGGGTCGATGCGCAGATCTACGTCGAGCTCGACGACCCCGACACCGTGCACCTCACCAGGCCGGCCGGCTCCTACCCCGACCACGCCGCCCGGGGCGACCTGCTCGTCTACCAGTTCGCCACGGCGTCGGACCTGGCGCCCTGGTTGGCTGCCCGGCCCGAGCGGCTGGTCGTCAACTATCACAACATCACCCCGGCCGAGCTGTTCGCCCCGTGGGACAACGGCCTCGGACGCCACCAGGTCCGGGCGAAAGAGGAGCTCGTCATGCTCGCCCGCCGGGCCACCCTCGGCGTCGGGGTGTCCGAGTACAACCGCCGGGACCTCGTGGCCGCCGGTTACCAGGAGACGGCGGTCGTGCCGCCGATCGTGCGCTTCGCCACCGGCGCACCGTCGTCGGCACCGCCCGAGGCCGACGGGCGGGGCGCCGCCCGCTGGCTCGCGGTCGGTCGGCTGGCCCCCAACAAGGCGCTCGAGGACACCCTGCAGGCGTTGCTCGTCTACCGGATGCGCCACGACCCGAAGGCCACGCTCACCGTGGTCGGCCGGCCGGCTATCCCGGTCTACGCGACGGCCGTCCGCCGCTTCGCCGCCGACCTGGGGCTCGGCGACGCCGTGCGGTTCACCGGCCGGCTCGAGGACGCCGGCCTCGTGGCCGCCTACCGCTCGTCCGACGTGCTCGTGATCACCTCCGAGCACGAGGGCTTCTGCCTCCCGGCCCTCGAGGCGATGGCCAACGACCTCCCGGTCGTGGCCTACGCCGAGGGGGCGCTCCCCGAGGTGCTCGGCGACGCGGCCGACCTCCTCTCGACAAAGGATCCCCTCGTCGTGGCCGACGCCGTCCACCGTCTGGCCGCCGACCCGGCCTGGCGGGCCGCCCGGGTGGCCGCCGGTCGCCGGCGGCTCCCCGAGCTCCGCCTCGACCAGGCGGGGCCCCGTCTCGTGGAGCTCCTCCGCCGGGTGCGCGAGGGCTGACGGTCAGGCCGCCGCGGCCTGGACCAGCTCGACGAAGCGGCGCCTCGAGCGGGCGAGGGAGAAGTGCTCCACCCGGTGGGCGGCCGCCTCGGCCAGCCGGGCCCGGAGGGCCTCGTCGGTCAGCACCCGGTGCACCGCCGCCGCGAAGCGGGCCGGCTCCTTCGTCGGGAGGACGAGGCCGGCGTCACCCACCGTCTCGGGCACCGCGGTGACCCCGTAGGCCACGACGGGCACGCCGTGCCCCATGGCCTCGACGAGCGGGACGCAGAACCCCTCGTGGTCCGAGGCGCACACGAACGCGTCGACCGTCCGGTAGTAGGCCTCGAGGCCGGCCGGGCTGAGCGACCCGGTGACGACGACGGCGTCGGCCAGGCCGAGGCGGGCGGCGAAGGCCAGGAGGGCCGGCTCGTAGCGGTCGCCGAGCGGTGAGCCCACCAGGTGGAGCCGGGCCTTCGGGTCGTAGAGGCGGCGGTAGACGGCGAGCATCTTCACGAGGTCGTGGGGCGCCTTGTGGGGCGAGACCTTGCCCACGAAGAGGAAGTCGGCGCCGCCCTCGGCCCGGGCCCCGGCCAGGCGGGCCAGGACGGCGGGGTCGGGCTCTTCGCCGGCGCTCGTCATGTCGATGAGGAGCGGCACGACCGCGGTTTTCGCGTAGCCCACCTCGACGAGCTCGGACTCGTTGTAGCCCGAGTCGGCCACGGCGAGGCGGCTGTCGGGGGCCAGTCGGGCCAGCTGGGTGCGGCCGAGGCGCACCTCGTAGCCGACCTCGGGGGCCCACTCGTCGAGCAGCTCGGCCGGGGTGATGTTGTGGTAGTTGACGAGCTTCGGCTCGTCGCGCGCCGCCAGGACGTCGAAGGTCGGGCTCCCGATCGAGGCCTGGTAGAGGAGGAAGCGGTCCTTGCCCGTCCGGCCCATGGCGGCGAGCGGCCGGCCCTCCTCGGCCACGTCGGGCGTGCAGTTGCCGTAGAAGATCTCCGAGTCGAACCCGGCCTCGTGTAGGGCGTCTCTGATCTCGAGGGTGTGGCGGCCGATGGCGTCGCGCGAGGCGAGGGACGGGATGACCTGGTCCACTCGCACGGCGCGGAGCGTACCAACGCCCGGCCAGGGCGCCGTTCTCAGAAGGAGAGCAGCTCGGCCAACGTCGACATCGACGTGAGCCAGCTCGGGAGGTCGCGCTGCCACGGCGCGGCCACGACGTGCTGGATGCCGGCCTCCTCGAACGCCGCCCGCTCGTCGACGATGCGCGAGGGCTCCATACCCTGGGGGTCCCAGCCGGTGCGGAGCGAGATGGTGAAGGAGGTCTCGGGGCGGGCCGCCCGCACCTTCGCCACGAGGGGGACCGCCTGCTCGGGGGTCAGTCCGATGGCCTGGTAGCCGTCACCGCGCTCGGCCGCCCGACGGATCGCCGTGTCGCTCACGCCACCGATCCAGATCGGCACCGGACCGACCGGTCTCGGCAGGACCCGCACGTCCTCGAAGTCGCTGTAGGTCCCGTGGAAGGTCGCCGGGTCGTCGCGCCACACGACGCGGAAGAGGTCGAGCGCCTCGTCCAGCCGCCGACCCCGGCTGGCGAAGTCGTAGCCGAGCGCCGCGTACTCGGCCTCGGACCAGCCGGCGCCGGCGCCGAGGATGAGGCGCCCCTCCGAGAGGGCGTCGAGGCTGGCGAGGGCGTTCGCCAGGCCGAGCGGGTTGTGGGTCGGCACCACCATCACACTCGTGCCGAGGCCCACCCGCTCGGTCACCGCCGCCGCGGTGGCCAGCGTCAAGAGCGGGTCGAAGAGCCGGGGCGAGGGATAGTCCTGGGCCGCCGGGTGGACGGTGTGGTCGCTCACCCAGACGTCGGCGAAGCCGAGTGACTCGGCCAGCCGGGCCGCCTCGACGATGGCCGCGGGACCGGCGAGCTTGCCGTATTGGGGCAGGTGGATACCGACGCGCATGTGACGGTGAGCGTACGCCGCAGTCCGGCGGGTATACGCCAACGGGCGCCGGACCGGCGGTAACTTCTCTCGCATCCGTCACTCTGGCCTCTCTAGCCACACGGCTCCGGTCGGTCCACGACCCGTCCGCAGGGGCGGATCGGGCCTCCAAGGGCCCCTCGTCGCCCGCTTGGCCGCGGCCGCGGCCGCCGCCGCGGTCGCGCTCGGCGGCGGCCTCTTGCTGCTCGCCGCACCGCCGGCCGCCGCCTATCCGACACCCGACGTGACGTTCGTCGGCCACGGCTGGGGCCACGGGATCGGCATGGGCCAGTGGGGGGCCCTCGGCTACGCCGTCGGCCAGGACCAGGGCCTCGGCCCGCAGACCTACCAGTGGATCGTGAACCACTACTACACGCCGGCCACCCTCCAGAACGACGCGGCCGACGCCGGCGACAACGTCAACGTGAAGATCGCCCTCACCGAGAACAACGGCAGCGACGTCATCGCCACCGCGCCGGGCGGGGTGACGGTGCCCGGCACCACGGCGCAGTCGGCGGTGCTCTTCCAGCCGGTCGGCGGGAACGTCTTCCAGGTGTGGGACGGCCCCGGCTGCGCCGGGCCCTGGGCGATGGTCGGGTCTCCCGTCGCCAACCCGGCGACGTCGCCCGTCTCGGCCAGCTCGATCGAGCTCTGCAACAACGGGATCTCCTACCACGGGTCGCTCGACGGCGTCTTCAACTCGAGCGGCGCGGCGCGCACGGTGAACGTCGTCAATCTCGGGCAGTACCTCGACGACGTGGTCACGAGCGAGTCGTCTGGCGGCTGGGCCACGCTCGGCGGCCCCGGCCCGCAGGGGCAGGACTGGGGGTTCCAAGAGCTCGAGGCCCAGGCGGTGGCGGCCCGCTCCTACGTGCTCTCCACCCCGAACGGCTACGGCGGCTACGCCGACACCTGCGACCAGACCTGTCAGAGCTACCCGGGGATCACGAACGAATCGGCCATCGGGATCCTGGCCGTCTCGTCGACGGCCGGCGAGGTGATGGAGGTCGGCACCGGTGGCCCGATCGCCGTGACCGAGTACTCCGCCTCGACCGGCGGCTACACGACCGGCGGTCCCTTCACGATCGAGCCCGACGCCGGTGACGGCATCTGCATCCCCGGCGCCTGCAACCCCAACCACGACTGGCGGGCCCCGGTCCCGGTGAGCACGATCGAGGCGGACTGGCCGGCGGTCGGCACGCTCACCGCGGTGAACGTCACGCAGCGCAACGGCTACGGGGACTACGGCGGCCGGGTGCTCTCGGTCAACCTCGTCGGCACCGGGGGCACGGTGCAGCTCACCGGGCCGGAGTTCGCCGACAACATCGGCCTCAACTCGGACTGGTTCGAGCTCTCCGCCCAGCCGAGCGGCGGCGTGGGGGGCTACGTGTTCGCGGCGGCCGACGGCGGGGTCTTCGCCTTCGGCAACGCCACCTACTGGGGCTCGATGGGCGGCCAGCCGCTGAACGAGCCGATCGTCGGCCTGGCCTCCACGGCGGACCAGAAGGGCTACTGGGAGGTGGCCTCCGACGGCGGGATCTTCAGCTTCGGTGACGCCCACTTCTGGGGCTCGATGGGGGGCCGGCCCCTGAACGAGCCGGTCGTCGGCATGGCCGCCGACCCGGCCACCGGGGGCTACTGGGAGGTGGCCTCCGACGGGGGCATCTTCAGCTTCAACGCGCCCTTCCACGGCTCGATGGGCGGCCAGCCGCTCAACCAGCCGGTGGTGGCCATGGCCTCGACGCCCGACGGGGGCGGCTACTGGTTGGTGGCCTCCGACGGCGGGATCTTCAGCTTCGGCGACGCCCACTACTGGGGCTCGACCGGGTCCATGACCCTCCAACAGCCCATCGTCGGCATGGCGCCCACCGGCGACGGCGGCGGCTACTGGCTCGTCGCGGCCGACGGCGGCGTGTTCACGTTCGGCGACGCCGGTTACCAGGGCTCGGCCGCGGGCACGCCGGCCGGCGTCGGGACGGCGGCCCTCATCCCGACGCACACCGGGCTCGGCTACCTGATCGTCACGTCGGTCGGCCAGGCCACCAACTTCGGCGACGCCCCGCAATTCGGCGACCTCACCACGGTGCTCAGCTCCTACAGCGGACGGGTGGTGGCCGCCGCGGTCACCCCGGGCTGAGCCGACCTCTCTCAGGCGTTGACGCCCGGCTCGTCGGAGCGGGGGTGGGCCTCGTCGTCGGCGACCGGTACTTTGCCGTTGCCGGCCACCGCGCCGAGCGGTGGGAAGCGACCCAGGCGGCCGAAGCGCCCGAGCCGCCCGGCGTTCACGCCGTGGTCGGCCCCCTCGAGGAGCCGGAGGTCGCCGCGGCTGTTGCCGTAGGCCCAGAGCACGGCCTGCGGGGCGCCGGTGTCGGCCAGGCCCTGGCTGCGCAGCCAGCCGACGACGCGGGCGTACTTCTCGGCGCCCCGGCAGTTCTTGCCCTCGTAGAAGCCGGTCAGGCGGCCGGTGCCGTCGACGGCGAGGCGAGTCGCGAGGACGCCGTCGACCCCGAGGATCTCACCGGCCGGCTCGACGTAGCACTCGGGCGAGGCCGAGACGATGACGACCCGGTGGCCCTCCGCCCGGTGCCACTCGAGGCGGGCCTCCATGTCGGGACGCAGGTGTTTGCGGAGGTGGGACTCGGCGAAGGCCCGGCCCTGGCGGGCCACGCTGCCTTCGGGCAGGCCGGCCAGCAGCCGGCGGAACAGCCGTTCCTTCGCCTTGTCGGCCGCGCTCCCGCCGAAGAGGGCGCCGCGCACGAGGCTGGGCGACGTCCGGACCACCGCCCCGAGGGCCGGCAGGAGTCCCCGGACCGCCACGAGGAAGGAGAAGACGCTGCCGCCCTCGGTGAGCGTCCCGTCGAAGTCGAAGACGGCGACGGTCGGACGTCCCTGCCGGCCGTCGTCGGGCGACGCGGCCGTCATGCGGGCGCCCCGCCCCGGCCTGCGCCGCCCGCGAAGCGCGACGCCCCGGCCAGGGTCTCGCCGCTGGAAATGACCTCGCGCCCCCGCTGGGCCTCGTTCACCGCCGCCTCGTCCTCGCTCCGGCCCCACTGCTCGATGGCCGACAGACGGTCGCTGCGGAGGCAGATCTGGGGGAGGGCGGCCAGCTCGTGGGCGAGGGCCACGGCCGCCGTGAGGGCCTCGCCGTGCGGCACCACCCGGTTGGCCAGCCCGAACTCGAGGGCCTCGGGCCCGGCCACCGCCCGCCCGGTGAGGATCATGTCCATGGCCTGGGAGTGCCCGATGAGCCGGGGGAGCCGGACCGTGCCGAGGTCGACGAGGGGGACCCCGAAGCGTCGGCAGAACACGCCGAAGACCGCGTCCTCCGCCGCCACCCGCAGGTCGCACCACAGCGCCAGCTCGAGCCCCCCGGCCACGGCGTAGCCCTCGACGGCGGCCACGACCGGCTTCGAGAGGACGTCGCGGGTCGGGCCCATGGGCCCGGGACCAGCGTCGGGGACCGGGCGCCGGTCGCCGGCGGTGATGGCCTTCAGGTCGGCCCCGGCGCAGAACATCCCGCCCGACCCGGTCAGGACGGCGACGCTCGCCCCTTCGTCGGCGTCGAAGGCCGAGAAGGCCTCCCGGAGGGCGGTGGCGGTGGCGCTGTCCACGGCGTTGCGGACCTCCGGCCGGTCGATCGTGACCACGGTGACCGGCCCGTCCACCTCGACCAGGACCTTCGGGCGGGCGTCGACCTCGCCTGGTTCGCCGGGGGACACGGCTGAGGATTCTCGCACGGGCTCCTCTCGCGCTCGGGGCATGCCGGCCCACCTGGGACGACGCCTCGGGGGCCATTCATGACCCAACCGGTCGACTATTGGTCGGTCAACCACTAGTCTCCTATCGACAACGACAGCGAGACATCGGCCCCGAGGGCGGCGGCACCGCCCGGGCCCGGCACAGGAGGCATCCATGGCGATCCGACTGGGCGACACCGCCCCCGACTTCACCGCCGACACCACCGAGGGGACCATCAATTTCCACGAGTGGCTGGGCGACAGCTGGGGGATCCTCTTCTCCCACCCGAAGGACTTCACCCCGGTCTGCACGACCGAGCTGGGGGCCTTCTCCAAGGCCAAGGGCGAGTTCGACAAGCGCAACACCAAGCTCATCGGCCTCTCGGTCGACTCGGTGGACTCCCACAAGGGCTGGGCCGGCGACATCGCCGAGACCCAGGGCTCGGAGCTCAACTTCCCGCTGATCGGCGACGAGGACCGGCAGGTGGCGGACCTCTACGACATGATCCACCCGAACGCCAACGACACCCTCACGGTGCGCTCGGTGTTCATCATCGCCCCGGACAAGAAGGTGAAGCTCACGCTCACCTACCCCGCCTCGACCGGCCGCAACGTGGACGAGATCCTCCGGGTGCTCGACTCGCTGCAGCTGACCGCGGACTACTCGGTGGCCACGCCGGTCAACTGGAAGGACGGCCAGGACGTCATCATCGTCCCCGCCGTCTCCGACGAGGACGCCAAGACCAAGTTCCCGAAGGGCTTCAAGGCGCTCAAGCCCTACCTCCGGGTCACCCCCCAGCCCAACCGCTGAGGACCGACGCCGTCTGACCCCGGCCCGGTGACGGGCCGGGGTGGGCAGCCCCGCCCGACCCTCTACTGCGGCGCGCCCTGTTGCCGGGCGCCCAGCAGCCGGTCGCGAAGGGCCCGCTTCAGGACCTTGCCGGCCGGGTTGCGCGGCAGCGGCTCGTCCACGAACCAGAACTTGCTCGGCACGTTGTAGGCCGCCAGGTGCTCGCGCACGTGGGCGGCCAGCTCGTCGCCGCCCACCTTGGTCCCTCGTCGGAGGACGACGACCGCGCCGACCCCCTCGCCGAGCACCGGGTCGGGCACGCCGATGACCGCGCAGTCGGCCACCGCCGGGTGGGTGAAGAGGGCGTCTTCGACCTCGACCGAGTAGATGTTCTCCCCGCCCCGGATGATGACGTCCTTCGCCCGGTCGACGATGTAGATGAAGCCCTCGTCGTCCAGGCGGGCCACGTCACCCGTGTGGAGCCAGCCCTTCGTGATGACCTGGGCGCTCTCCTCGGCCCGGCCCCAGTAGCCCCGCACCACCTGGGGGCCGCGGATCCAGAGCTCGCCGGTGACCGTCGGGCCCTGCGGCCGGTCCGGGTCCGGCTCGTCGCCGGTGAAGTCCTCGTCCACCACGGCCACGTCGGTCACCGGGACCGGCGGGCCGACGCTGTCCGGCTTGTCCACGTAGTCCGGCCCGTTGATCATGCTCGTGAGCGACGACGTCTCGGTCAGGCCGTAGCCGTTGCCGGGCTGGCCGGTCGGGAAGTGCTCCCGGATGCGGCGCACGAGGTCGGTTGGGGCCGGGGCGCCGCCGTAGGAGATGCCGGTCACCGAGGACGTGTCCCGCTTGTCGAAGTCGGGCGAGTCGAGCACCTGCATGACCATCGTGGGCACCCCGCCGAACGTGGTGATGCGCTCCCGCTCGATGAGCTCGAGGGCCCGCTCGGGGTCGAAGTGGTGCATCATCACCAGCTTCCCGCCGGCGGCCAGGTTGGTCATCATGATCGAGAGACACCCGGTCGCGTGGAAGAGCGGGACGGAAAGGAGGATGGCCGGCCGGCCGCCAACCGGTCCCATTCTTCCGCCCTCGCCGAAGCGGAGCGTCGCCCGGCTCGAGACGAAGTAGATGTTCATGAGGTTGGTGCACAGGTTGCGGTGGCTCCCGACCGCCCCCTTCGGGTGCCCCGTCGTCCCCGACGTGTAGAGGATCGAGGCGTCCTCGTCCGGGTGGAGCTCGGCCTCGGGCAGCGCGGCGTCGTCGGGCACCTCGCCCAGCACCTCGGTCCAGGCCCGCACGGCCGTGCCGCCCGCCCTGTCGTCGGCGACCGGTTCACCACGGTGCTCGTTGGCCACGACGAGCACCCGCAGGTCGGGGAGCTCGGAGAGGTGGGGGAGCAGGCGCTCGCGGCGCTCCACGTCGGCCACGGCCACCACGCTTCCGGAGTCGACGAGGCCATAGGCGAGCTCCTCGCCGGTCCACCAGGCGTTCAAGGGCACGACCACCGCCCCGATGGCGGTGGTCGCCCAGTAGGCGGTGACCCACTCGGGCAGGTTGCGCATGGCGATGGCCACCCGGTCGCCCCTCACCACGTCGAAGTCCTCGACCAGGCGCCGGGCGAACGTGGCCGCCGCCCGGAAGTGCCCGGCGAAGGTGGTCCGCTCGTCCTCGTAGACGATGAAGTCGGCGTCGCCGTGGCCGAGCGAGAGCTCGAGGATGGCCCGCAAGGTCGGTGGGGCGTTGCGCCAGACCCGGGTGGGCACGTCGCGGATCACGACCTCGTCGATCTCGTAGAGCTGCCCCGGCGCGGTCAGGGTGGCCGTGGCCTCGGCCAGCGACACGGGCGGGTCCGCCGCGAGGTCGGTCACCGGGCCTCCGGGGTGCCCACCCTCATCCCGGCCGACGGGCGCTCGCCCTCGGGCGGGCGGAACACGGCCGAGCGGTAGTAGGCCAGCTCCTCCACGCTCTCCTTGATGTCGCCGATCGCCCGGTGCGAGCCGCGCTTCACCGGTGCCGCCAGCAGGACGTCGGGATACCAGCGGCGGCAGAGCTCCTTCACGGTCGAGACGTCCACCGAGCGGTAGTGGAACCACCGCTCGATCTCGGGCAGCTGGGCGGCGAGGAAGCGGCGGTCGGTGCCGATGGAGTTGCCGGCGAGCGGCACGGTGCCCGCTTCGGGCAGGTGCTCCCGGAGGAACTCGAGTGTGGTCCGCCCCGCCTCCTCGAGCGAGAGCGACGAGGCCTCGACGGCGGCCAGGAGCCCCGAGCGGGTGTGCATCTCCCGGACGACCGGCTCCATGGCCGCCAGCTGCTCCTCGCTCGCCGAGACCACGAGGTCGGGGCCCTCGGCGATCACCGCGAGGTCGTCGTCGGTCACGAGACAGGCGATCTCGACGATGGTGTTCCTGGTCGGGTCGAGGCCGGTCATCTCGAGGTCCATCCACGCCAGCACGGCTGGCCAGCCTATGGCACCCCCGTCGAAATGACCCTCCCCGGTAAGGTGCTCGCGTGCTGACGGTGCCCGTCCACCGCCTCGACCCCGAGCTCCCGCTGCCCACCTACGCCCGGACCGACGACGCCGGTGCCGACCTGTTCGCCCGGACCGGGGCCAAGCTCAAGGCCGGTGGCGGCCGGGCGCTCGTGCCGACCGGTCTCGTGGTGGCCATTCCGCCGGGCCATGCCGGCTTCGTCCTCCCCCGGAGCGGGCTCGCCCTCCGCCACGGCATCACCTGTCTCAACACCCCGGGCCTCATCGACGCCGGCTACCGGGGCGAGCTGGCCATCCTCCTCGTGAACACCGACCCCGACGACGACTACGAGGTGCAGCGGGGCGATCGCATCGCCCAGCTCGTCGTCCAGCGGGTCGAGCACGTGCGATTCGAAGCGGTCCAGAGCACCGAGCACCTCCCCGAGTCGGAGCGGGGCGAGGCCGGCTTCGGGCACAGCGGGCGCTGACCGTGGAACCGCTCGAGGGACTCGACGCCGCCTTCCTCGCCCTCGAGGCCGGGGCCACGCGGCTCCACATCGCCGCCGCCCTCGTCCTCGACCCGCCCGAGGGCCGACGTTCGCTCTTTTCGCCCTCCACCCGGTTCGCCCAGATCAGGCGGGTCATCGCCGAGCGGGTGCACCTGGCGCCGCCGCTCCGCCAGCGGGCCGTCCGGGTGCCGCTCGGCCTCCACCACCCTGTGTGGGTCGACGACCCGGAGTTCGACCTCGACGACCACGTGTTGCGGGCCAGCCTGCCCGAGCCGGGCGACGACGGGGAGCTCGCCCGGCTCGTGGCCGAGATCGTGGCCCGGCCGCTCGACCCCGACCGGCCGCTGTGGGAGATGGTGGTCGTCGAGGGGCTGGCCGGCGGGCGCACGGCCGTCGTGGCCAAGCTCCACCACGCCATCTTGGACGGCGTCTCGGGGGCCTCCCTCATGGCGGCGTTCTTCGACCTTGGTCCTCGACCCCGCCTCGTGGAGCCGGCCCCGCTCTGGCGCCCGGCCCCTCTCCCGTCGCAGGCGCAGCTGCTCCGCCACGCGGTCGGCTCGCTCGGCCGTCAGCCGAAGGAGATGGCCGAGACCGTCCAGCGCACGGTCAACTCGGCGCTCGGGGTGTCGAGCCACAACCGACGGCTCGCCGGCGACGGCCTGCGACCGCCGCCGGCGCCCTTCAGCGCGCCACGCACGTCGATCAACGGCACGATCTCGTCACGACGGCGCTACGCCACCGCCTCCCTCGACCTCGGGCAGGTGAAGATGGTCGGCCGGGCCTGCGGCGCCACCGTGAACGACGTCCTCCTGGCCTGCGTGGCCGGCGGGCTGCGTCGACTCCTGGCCGCCCGGGGCGAGGAGGTCGGCCGCCCACTCGTGGCCCTCGTCCCGGTGTCGACGCGCCAGGTGGAGGAGCGCCACAACCTCGGCAACCGGGTGTCGGCCATGCTCGTGTCGCTCGCCACGACCGAGGACAACCCGGTCCGGCGGCTCGAGAAGATCGTGGCGGCCAGCCTCGTGGCCAAGGCGCAGGAGCAGCTCGCCGGCGGGCGGCTGCTCGCCCAGCTGACCCAGGTGACCTCACCGGCCGTGACCTCGCGGGCCGCCAAGTGGACGTCGGGACTGCGCCTCTTCGACCGGGTGCCCCCGGTCTTCAACGTCGTGGTGTCCTCCATGGTCGGGCCGGACGTCACACTCTTCTGCGCCGGCAGCCGGGTGGTCCGGCTCCACCCCGTCGGCCCCGTCGTCGAGGGCTCGGGGCTGAACGTCACGGCGATGACCTACCTCAACCAGCTCCAGGTGGGGCTGCTCGCCTGCCGCCGGCTCGTCCCCGAGGTGGCCGACCTGGCGCTCTCCATGGAGGCGGCCCTCGACGAGCTGGTCGGGGCCACGCTCGGGGCCCAGGGGGCCACCGGCTGAGGGTCCACCGTCCGCCGGGGCCGGGGGCCCGGCGGTAGAGTGTGGACCCACACGCGGACGTGGCTCAGTTGGTAGAGCATCACCTTGCCAAGGTGAGGGTCGCGGGTTCGAATCCCGTCGTCCGCTCCAGCGAAACTCCAGTTCACAGTTTTAGAGAGGGCTCCGGAGGGAGCCCTCTTGTCGTGTCTGGGGCGGTGCGTGCCACATTCGTGCCAGATCTCCGACAGTTCCATGATCCCCACGGCGGATCGCTTTCGGTGATTGAGCCCACCGGCTGTGGCCGGATCGCTCCATGCCGCCACGAAGCGCGGCGAAGAGATGAACGGCAGCCTCTCCGGCCTGCCCGCACCCCCGGCCAAAAGATGCTGGAGCGAGCACCCTCCCAACGAGACGTCTAGCGACCGCCGCCGGCGTCAGCACTCGATGAACTCACGCCCCACGGCCCTGCTTCAGAGCGTCCCTCGACCGACGCAGACAGACTGGATGGACGGCCGAACGTTCACAGAAGCATCCACAAAACCTCGTCGAAGGGTTGACAGGCCGCTTCATCAGAGATGGAACTGCGTGACTCCAATTATCGCTCGTTGTCAAAGAGAGTGAGGTCAGCGGTGGCACGAGCAAGCGCCGGAGGACTGGCCAACAGATCGACCGAGGGGCGATGGAGAGACCCTGGGACGGCGTCAACGTAGGCTTTCATCTAACCGATGGACGGCGAGCAGTTGAGCGGACTGCTCGACTGCACATCCTCCTGGGTGGACTGGAGCGAACTCTGCGGACAGATCAACGGTCCCCAATCAGAATTCGATCATCGTGCGCTATCTGATCATCCTCTTCGTTGTGATCGCAGCAGCGCTGATGCTGTGGAAGGTGTGGAGCAAGAGCCCGCAGAGTATCCGAGGAGGACAAGCTCGCCTTCTGCCCCTCATAGACGCTCACGCTGACGATCCGATCCTCTACAGGCAGCACGTCCGCGTCAAATACCGCGTGCCACAGACCGGAGCATGGAGTGGCAAGAACCTGGGTTTCATGGAATTACTTGTCCGACCCAGCAGCCTTGAGCTCAATGTTCAGCTATCCGGCGCAGGCGCTCTCACCGGTAGCAGGTGGTTCTTTGAAGCTGCTGGTACGCACATGCGCGAAGCCACCGAGCTGCGGACTCGCTGGCGGAGCTGGATCGCAATAGCGGGGCGACAGTCGAACGAGCAGGTAGAGCTGGCAATATCCGCCAACGAGCAGACGCCCGAGCTCTGGGGTGTTTTGGTCGGCATAGGTGTCGTGGCGGAGTCACCGCCGCCCGCGCCTTAGCGATAGCTGAGATCAACGTCCGCGGCTTCGAGCTGCTACTCCCTCGCTACTCCAATCGAGCGTTCCGGGTGGAATCGACGTCACGCTACGAAGTGCCACAGAAATCCGGCGCTCTCGTCAGCAGCGCCCTGAAGAGCCCGCGGCGCTACCAAGGGGCGGAGCACCCACTTCCGATTCGGCCCGATGGATCCATCGGGGGTGTGAGGTTGAACGGGAAGGCGTGACACGAAGTGCGTCAATATGAGCTTGGATTTCACTTTCGACGTCGGGGCGAAGGAGCGTCACACCGTCCGTTTCGTTACCAGGCCGCTCTGGGGGAAAGTGCAGGTCTCGGTGGATGGCGCCTTGGTGCTGAAGCGTCGTCCCGGAACGCAGCAGATCGACGTGGAGGTCGGAACGGACGAACCCCACCAGGTGTCCCTTGTCATCAGCCCAAGCCAGGAGCACCTCGGCGGCAGGCTGCCGCCGCAGGTGGTGAGCGCTTACGTGGACGGCAACATCGTCGGCCAGTACGACGAGTTCAGTAGCACTTGGACCCCGAGCGGCCCAACTGGGCCATAACGGTCTCGGTTCGGCAGAGGCGGTCGCCGCCAGTCAGGACCTCCGCGGAGAGATTGTGCCGCGGCACCGGTCACCCTGAGGAGCGGTCCTCACTGGACCAGATTCCGTGCCACATTGCGTGCCACTAGGGCGCGGGCTTGGGGCCGATAGCGTGGACGCAGTCATACTGGAAAGACGCTCTGACCAGGTCGTGTGCACTGCCCGCCAGGTTGGCGGCCTGGCTCGATCGATTTGCCAAGGTGAGGGTCGCGGGTTCGAGTCCCGTCGTCCCCTCCATTGTCTTCCCAGGTGAGGCTTGGTTTGCGGTCCCCTCGCCGTGTTCGCCTCTGAAAGGCCGCGCGCGCGTCCTGCGCGATTGAATCCGGGGCCTGCCCACGACTGGGGGAGCCAGTACCGCTCCCCACTACTTCCAAGGCCATCGCGGTTGCTCGAAGTCCTAAGTCCTCATGGTCCCGACGTCAGGAACTGGGTCCAGTCATCTCGTCCCGTAACGCATGCAGGGTGTGGACGCGCTCGTCGTCTAGCCCGAGGTACTCCGCCAGAACGCCCGTCACATAGGCGACATCTAGGCGACCGGCCCGCAGCATCTCCTCGAGGTCGGCCCAATCTTTCCTCCGGTTGAAGAACGCCTTGAACACGGCGAGGTCGTTGCAGCTAAGGAACGGAAGGCTACGGCCACCAAGCTCGTGGTGGACGACGTGCAGGCGAAGGTCGGCGTGGAAGCCAGTGGTGTCGAAGAAGAGGTCGACCGGTATCCGATCGAAGTGCAGCCGCCCCTGCCCGTCATCGGCCAGGGCCTTGCGGTCAGCCTCTGTCACCTCCATCTCGACCGGGAGGGCGGCCAGCACTCGAGGGTGCTCGTCCGGCGGGACGAAGACGTTGAGGTCGATGTCGACCGTGGTCCTCGGTTCCCCCGTGCACCACAAGAGGGCGAAGGCACCGCCGAAGGCGTGGGCGATGCCGGCGGCCTCTAGTCCGTCGTGCAGCTCGACCACGGCGTCCAAGATGGGTTTCACCGGTCCGCTCCAGCCCGCCGGCAGCCGAACACCGGGTAGCCGAGTGAGCCCCGCTCGGCCCGGGGGAGCCCGTCGGTAAAGACCAGCAGGGCCTCGATAGTGGCACCCCGCTCCGCGTCTTCAGCGGAGCCGGTCCCTTGGAGGGAGACCTGGGCATCGAACCCGGCCGCCCTGAGGAGACGGGTCAGCGTGGCCACTGAGGGGACCGAGGCACCGGACTCGTAGGCCGCCAACGTCGAGGCCGAGGTGCGTCCCCGCCGGGCCAATTGCCGACGCGACAGACCGCTTCGCCGACGGGCTTCGGTGAGCAGCAGGCCGGCGTCCATGGCTTGATGATACCAAATCTGGTTCCGGGGCTAATCTCGTGGTTCTCCGGATCCGGGCGGTTGTCCGGGCGGTGCCGTGCGCGGAGCGTGCGGCGGCTGAACGGGCTCGAGCGGTCTCGGGCGGTACCCCACCCGCCGTTGAAATGGCCCTTGAGGTGGCAGTGGAGCGTCACTCCAAAATGGTGATGTTCTACCGTTGGCATGAAAGTCCTGGTTGACCTTCCGGGGGGAGCCTGTTGACCTCTAGGGTTTCGGCGTGGAGATTTTCAAGGAGTTCACATTCGAAGCCGCCCACCGGCTTCCGAACGTCGAACCCGGCCACAAGTGCGGCCGCCTGCACGGGCACTCGTTTCGGGTCTCGGTGCACCTGAGGGGTCCGGTCGGTGCGGACAGCGGTTGGGTCCGCGATTTTGACGACATGAGCTGTGCCATGGCGCCCCTGCTCAAGCTGCTCGATCACACCTACCTGAACGAGGTCGAGGGGCTCGAGAATCCGACCAGCGAGGTGATGGCCCGCTGGATCTGGACCCGGCTGACCGTGGCCCTGCCGGAGCTCTCCGAGGTGGTGGTGCGCGAGACGTGCACCTCGGGTTGCGTCTACCGCGGCGAGGTCTAGGCGCGATGGCCGGAACAGACGCCGTCGCCGTCTTGGCGAGCGGCGGCCTCGACAGCGCGATTCTCCTCGGTCAGCTCGTGGGCGAAGGGCAAGAGGTCACGCCCATCTACGTGCGGTTCGGACTGGCCTGGGAGGATGCGGAGGTCCGCCATCTGGGCAAGTTCCTGGCGTCATTGCCAGCCCCCGGGGCCAAGCCACTCGTTGTGCTCGACCTGCCAGTGGCCGACGTCTACGGGGAGCACTGGAGCGTCACGGGCCACGATGTTCCGGACAGCGACACTCCCGACGAAGCGGTCTACCTGCCCGGGCGCAACCTCTTGCTGCTGGCTAAGTCGAGCGTGTGGTGCGCCCTCAACGGGATTCAGATCATCGCCCTCGGTACGCTGGCCGCCAACCCTTTTCCCGACGCCGACCGTGAGTTCTTCACGGGCTTCTCGGCGTTGGCCAGCCGGGCGCTCGGCTGTCCCCTCGAGGTGATCACGCCGTTCGCCGGCCGGGCCAAGCGTGAGGTGCTCGATATCGGTCGGCTGTTCGCGCTCGACCTCACCTTCTCCTGTATCTCGCCGCGTTCGGCGTGTCATTGCGGACGCTGCAACAAATGTGCCGAGCGTCAGCTCGCCTTCCGACAGCTGGGCATTCCCGACACCACCGAGTACGCCACGTCGTGAGCACGCTGCGTCGGCGAGTTATCGCGCCGGTGTCGTTCGGTCTCGGAGATCTCGTCGTCTCCCTCCCGGTGGTGCAGGCGGCGGTCAGCGCCGGCGAGCGCTCGGGCACCGAGGTCTGGCTGGTGGCCCGGTCGCCCAGCCAGGTGGCGCTAGCAGAACGCGTCGGTGGTCTGGCCGGCACCGTCGCCGAGGACGACGTCGCGGTCGGGCCGAACGACGAGCTGATCGACCTGCGCAACCACCCACTGCAGCGCGACTACTGGTGGGGTTCGCCGGAGTTCGCCGCCGCCTACGGGTGCCTGTCGATCAACGAGATCGTCGCCCGCATCGGGGCCGACTTCGGGGTCGTCGGCGACTTCTCGGCGCCGACACCGCTCGAGTCCCGGGGACGACCGGACGCCGAGGGCCTGGTCCTGTTCATCGCCGACTCCGACGGCCCGACGAAACGCTGGGCGCCCGAGCGCTGGATGGCGCTGGCCGCCGAGCTCCGCCAGCGGGGCCTCGACTCCGCTGTCGTGACCCGCGGCGAAGGGAGCCACGCCCTGGTGGACCGGGGACTGGCCGAGATCGTGGCCGCGACCCCCGGTGACGCAGTCGACGCTCTGAGCGCCTGTCGGGCGGTCGTCGGAGTCGACACGGGTCTGACGCACATCGCCGCCCAGCAACGTACTCCCACGGTCACCGTCTGCCGGACCCCGGCGGTGTACTTCCGGGCCTGGGACCATACCCGCCTGGTGGCCGGACCGGCATGCGCTCCGGTGTGCCAGCGCGCCGAGCAGGAGTACGCCTACAACCGAGTCGTGAACCTGAGCGCCGCCCTCCCGGAGCCACGGGTGTGCCCGGCGGGGGTGGGCTGCCTGGAGGCGATCGAGCCCGAATCGGTGCTGAAGGCCCTAGAGGAGCTGTGTTGATCGATTCGGTACCCGTGAGCCGGGCGGTGAACTCGCAGCCGGCGGGGATCGGGCGGCTCGTCCCCCTCGGGGGCCGGTGCGCCTGGAACAACCTGGGCCGCAACGTCGTCTTCGCCGACGCCTCGCTGCATCCGCTGGCCATCTTCGGGGACACGATGTTCCCCGAGGATGACGAGGCGTCCCAGTTCGATCTCGACATTCACGCCATCGTCGAGCTCGCCGATACCGCCCAGGTCGCCATCTTGAACCATCTGGGCACTGTGCGGCTCTTCGAGCCCTGGTCGGGCGCGCCCTACCCGGTCGTCGGACCCGACCTCACCGAGGGGCGGCGGCTCCACTTCGTCGAGGACATCGAGCGGGTGGTCGGCCTCGGGGACCGCCTGGTGACCTCACGGCCCCGCGGGCAGCGCCTGGACGGTGTGCTGGTGAGCGAACCCATCGCCACGGCCCGCCAGCTGCTCGGGTCGAGCACCGCCCACGAGTCCTTCGGCTTCGTCACCGCTCTCGCCGCCAGCTCCGCGCCGGGAGGTACCGGCTGGGTCGCCCTCGGCGGTGAGGGACGGGTCCGGTTGGTCGAGGCGCGCCAAGGGCGTCTTGGCGCCACCCGGTGGGAGGCCGCCATCGACTTCTGCTGCGCTGTGTTGGTGGCGGGCGGCTCTTCCCTCTGGGCGGCCGGCAGCGCCCTCGGCGGGGCCGGTCTCGACGACTACGACTGGGAGCAACTGGGCGGAGGGGGGCTGGCCCAGCTCGACCTGGCCACCGGGGCCGCGGTGGCGTCCGCCCGCTTCGGCGACGACCTGGCATGGGGGAGTGGGGGCGTGGCACTGGTGGTGGCCGACGGCGTGCCCTGCGGCGTGGGTCGCTCCGGCGAGCTGCACTTGCTGGCCCCCGGTGCGAGCGTGACTACCCGGCTGACCGACCAGGTGGCACCGCACCCGCTCGGCATCGCGCATGCCGCGGTGGTGGGCGATCAGCTCGTCGTCGGCTTCAATCGGGGCGGCTATCGGCTGCACGTCGTACCACTGCGCACCCTCAGCCGGCTTGTCCGGGATCTCCCGGTCCGTAGAGCTTGAGGCTCTCGTAGGCGTGGAAGCGGCGTGCGCCGCTCGCCAGGTCGTCGAGCAGAGTCGCCGTCGCTTCTTCGAGGGCATCGAGTTGGCTCCGTAGTCGGGGGAGCCGTCCGGCGTAGCGCCCGGCGTCGGCCGCCCCCGCCGCCGCCCTGGCCTCGGTGGCCGCCAATCGGATCACGAGCACCGACAAGCGGTCGATCGCCATGCCCGGGCTCTCGGTCACGAGCGGCTCTCCTCCACGAGGACCGAGGGCGGCCGAGATCGCCCGGTCGATCGCCTCGATGTAGCCGTGGCGGGCGCGGTTGAGCCGGTCGATGTCCCGCTTCGCCGCCGCCACGACGGCGTCGTCGGCCCCCTCCCGGCGGGCGTCGTCCTCGGCGTTCCACTGCTCGGCGTTGTTGGCGTGCAGGGCCAGGATCGGGTCCATGATCTCGACCCGCGTTGGGTTAGGTCGCCTCGGGTCGTCCGACGCCGGCTCGCCCCGCAGGGCGGCCAGGATCGTCGCCGCTGTGGGGAGGGCGGACACCCTCACGGGCGGGACTCGAGATGCTCGAGGATCGAGCGGGCTGCCAGCGAGCCCTGGCCGATGGCGGTGGCGATGCGCTCGTAGGCGCCCTCGACCACATCGCCGGCGGCGAAGGCCTGCGGGTGCGAAGTGCGGAGGGCGCCGTCGACCACGATCCCACCGTGGACGCCGAGTGCCAACTGATCGCGCACCAGGTCGATCCGCGGCTCGCGTCCGAGCTTGAGGACGACGCCGCCGACGTCGAGCCGCCGACGCTCGCCAGCGCCGTCAGTCAGGCCGACCGCTTCGAGGTGATCGGACCCGACGAGAGAGTCGAGGGTCCAGCCGGCCATCTCGGTGATGCGACTCTCCGACCGGATCTGCTCGACGAGGTCTCTTCTCGCCATGAGTTGCGGCGAGCGGTGGACCAACGTCACCGTCGATCCCGCCGAAGCGAGGGTCAACGCGTCCAACGCCGCGCTGTCCCCACCACCGAACACTGCCATCGGCAGGCCGGCGAAGCGCGCCAGATGGGGCTCGACCAGGTAGGTCACGGCTCCCCCGAAGGACCCATCGGGCGCTTGCTCGAGCTCACGTCGGCGAGACCCGGTAGCCATCAGCACGGTCCGAGCTCGGTATCGGTGCGTACCCGCGACGACCAGTCCGCCGTCAAGATCGAGCCGGGTGACCTCGCGGTCGAGCTGGAGCCGATCACCCAAGATCGCGGCGTGGTGCGCTAGCGCGTCGACGAGGGCGTCGTTGCCCTCGGGTGCCGGCGCCACGTTGCGCACCGTGTGGGGAATCTGGTCGATCTGGCCCCCCACCTTGCCGGTGGCCTCGAGCACTACCACATCGAGCTGGATGTCGAAGCACTCGATGGCTGCGCTCACGCCCGCCGCCCCGGCCCCGATCACGACCACGTCGTGGAGTGCTTCGACGTGCACCCACCCACCCTATGGCCGCGGCCCGAGCCGTGAGGAACCGGGGGAGCTCCCTCGGCGAGTGAGCCGAACCACGCGCTGCTGTGGTTCTCGCGCCGCCGTTGCGGCGACGTTGAGCTCAATGAGTACGGGCGATCGCACCGACATCTCCGAGCGCTGGGATCGAAGAGGCGAGCGGGTAACAGTCAGGGCGTTGGAAGGAGCGTTTCCCAGCCAAGGCTCGCTCGAGCCTTTTCCCGATATCGCTGCAGGTCATCCGCCATGACCGGTCCGTCGTGGCCGGCCTCTAGGGAGGGCCGTAGCCTGAGCGCCGGTCGGTGAGCTGGGGGCCGACCAATCGAGCAGGCGGGCGGCGCGTTGCACGTAAGCAGAAAGCGGGGGGTTCATCGTTCGGTCGCGATGGGAGCCGGCGCGTTCCTGACGCTGGCCCTGGTCACGCCCCTTTTGGGAGCCACCGCCGGTGCACAGCTCTCAAGGAGCCTTTGGTGAGCTTCCGGGAACGGAGCGCACCCGGCCCTTGGCTCGTCGACCATTCCTCGTTTCCACGAACAGGTCAAGCACCTCACCGATCGTCCGTTCGCGACCGATTGATTCTCCCAACGACAAATCGGTTCGGATGGAGTAGCGATTGCGACGGCCATCCTTCTCCTTGACGACGTAGCCGGCTGCGGTCAGGTCGTTGACGATGCCGAAGGCGCTTCGTTCGGTGATGCCGAGCGTCGCGGCGATATCGCGTAGGCGTACCCCGGGGTCGTGGGCGATGCAGACGAGGGCTCGGGCATGGTTGGTGAGGAAACTCCACTCCGCCATCGGACCAGTGTAGCCGGCTGATTCTAGAAACGTATTGCTTGTTATCTAGAACATGAGTAAGGTGAGATTCGGATACATCGAGGCTCGGCGGTCGCCGACGGCCAGGTTGCTCGGTTGCGAAAGGACCCAACCATGGCCGACGATCGATTGCACGTCGTGTTCGGGACCGGCCAGGTTGGAAGTGCCCTCGGGGGGCAGCTGGCCAGATTGGGTCTCCCAGTCCGGACCGTGTCGAGAAACCGGCCCCCCACACTGGCCGACGGCGTCGACTGGCGGGCCGCCGACGTCACCGACCCCGAAGCCGCCACGGACGCGGCCAAAGGCGCATCGGTCGTCTACCAGTGTCTCAACGCCCCGTACACCGAGTGGCCGAAGCTCTTCCCGCCCTTGCAGCGGGGCGTGCTGACCGCAGCCGAACGCAACGATGCCCTCTTGGTGAGCCTGGAGAACCTCTACGGCTACGGCCCCACCGGTGGCAGGCGGATGACCGAGAACCTCCCGCTCGCCGCGACGACCGTCAAGGGCCGGACCCGAGCGGCTATGACCGAAGAGCTGCTCGCCGCCGCTGATGCCGGTCGGGTTCGTATCGCCATCGGGCGGGCTTCGGACTTCTTCGGTGCCGGCGTCACCGAGTCAACGCTCGGCGAGCGGGTCTTTGCCAACGCCTTGGCCGGTCGACGTGCTGACTTTCTCGGCAACCCGAATCTTCCTCACACCTACAGCTACGTTCCCGACATCGCCGCCGGACTGGCCACCCTCGGCACCGATCCTCGTGCGGTGGGCGAGGTCTGGCACCTGCCCGGCCCCGAGACCCTGACCACACGGGCGCTCCTCGAGGTCGTGGGTAGCGAGGTCGGACATCCGATCGCCGTTCGCCCGGTGTCCAAGCTGACATTGCGCGCCCTCGGACTGTTCAAGCCGATGCTGCGGGAGCTGGTCGAGATGGCCTATGAGTTCGAAGAGCCCTTCGTCCTTGACACCACCAAATACGAGTCCACCTTCGGAAGTGCCGGCACCCGGCTGGCCGCAGCGATCTCCGAGACGGTGGTGTGGTACCGAACCAGAAGGAGCGCGCAATGACCGCATTGGAGGCGCCAGTAGGCGCCGAGCTGAGTCCCGCCGCGGCATGGAAGAGGCGCGTGTTACGCGTCGGCGGCTTCATCCAGCTCGCCTTCGCCGCCTTTTGGCTGCTGCGAGGCAGCTACAACCTCCATGGTGAGATAGCGCTCGCACTAGCAACAGTGTTCGGCCTTACCGTTGTCGCCGTACTGGCGTACGGCATACGAGCCACCGCCGGCACGGGCGCCCGGCCAACCAGTCCCGAAGCGAAGGGCATCGAGCGGTCTGTGACCATTGCCACAATTATCGAGCTGGTTGCCGCCTTCGTCCTACCCGTCATCGTCATCGCGGCTGGCCATTCCGATTGGGTGCTGCCTTCCATCGCGATCACAATCGGACCGCTGCTGCTCTGGCTCGACCACTTAGTCGATATTCCCCGGTATCGTCCGGTCGGCTGGGCGCTGATCGTCGGACCGATCGTGCTGGTGGCGACGATGTCGGGCTCCGCGCTCGCCGCGACAACGGGCATAGCCGCTGGCGTCCTACTTCTGATCACCGCTGCTGCGGGGTTCCACGACCTCGCGAGTGTTCAACAGCTTGACTCATCAAGTCTGGTCCCGGTGAGCGCGCGGGCCCTCTGATCGGTAGTCAAATCCATGACGCACATGACCAGTTTCAAAGCATTCTTCAATCCCGCCACCGGCGAGTGGATCGAGTACACCGCCATCGCGGAGGACACCAGTGGGGAGTTGGTGCGCTTCAACTGGCGTAGCGAGCCCGGTGGGGTGATCACCGAGCACGTCCATCCTCACCAGGAGGAGCGCTTCACCATCATGACGGGTGAAGCCCACTTCACGCTCAACGGTGAGGAGCGCGTTGCCCGAGCAGGTGAGACGATCGTGGTGCCCGCTGGGGTTCGTCACTCCGAAGGTAACGCCGGATCGGTCGAGATCGAGGGTGTCGTCGAGTTGCGTCCGCCACTGCACACCAAAGAGTGGCATGAGGCGCTTGCCGGTCTGGTGGCCGACGGCAAGACCACACCTAGGGGAGCACCAAGGAACCCACTCCAGCTCGGCGCCACCTTCTGGCATTTTCGCCACGAAAGCAGGGCGACCTCGCCGCCAGTCTGGTTGCAGAATCTCATGCTTCCGCCGCTATGGATGCTGGCGAGGGCCTTCGGCGTCCGTCCTTACTACGACCACTGGGACAGTCGGATCTAAGGGCTGCGGAGTTGAACCACCCAAACTCGATCCGGGTCAACTGACGGTATTATCGATAGCGGACAGCAGTATCAAGCGTTCGAAGCGGAAACGGAACCTTGTCTGCTTGTTCTCGAGTTCGAACGTCCAGCTCGGGCGAGGTGTTGTACACGCTGGCAACTGATCATCCACCTCGACCCAATGTCTGGCAACAAGCACACGAAAATGTCGCGCGTGCCATCGGTCGGTGAAAGGATGCCGAATGCTTGCGCCGAGCTTGTCCACTTCATGGTGCCGTCAACCATCGGCCGTCCTCATTTCAGTTGCACGCTTATGAGCTGTCCGATCTGCTGACACTTCTGCATCCCTGGGTTGGCCGGATGCCTCAATCACTTCTTGGAGCGCTCCCACCGTGCGTTCGTTTTCGACTCGTCACCGAGTAGTCGAGCTCGGCACGGCGGGCATAGCCACCACCTTGGCGAGTCGCCTGGAACGATGGACGGGTGCCGCACGAAGCTCAGACGGCATCGCCCGCACTTCGAAACGGGGTCGTCGCTCTCGCCTGCTTCCGTGCTCATTTCGGATGGCTCGGACGCGACGGCGACAAGAGGCGAATACAGAGGAACAACTGACATGACGCTCCTTCCACGAACGCTCAGAAGAAGGCGTCGAGCCTGTACGGGGCGACAATCGAACGATCGTCCTGCCCAAACAAGGCGTCACTCCCAAGAGGGGACGGTGCCCACGTTACCACGAATAGGAGCCAGGTTTGCCGACGCGCCTCGACCGTCCGATGACTGAGCGCGGGTCAAACAGCAATCGTCGAGCCCAGAGGAAGTTGACCGCCGATCCGACCTCAGTCTCCAGCGGATCTCTTTAGCAATACCGCCACGGCCCCGTCGGCGAGGAGAGTCATGCCGATCGCTTCCCAACCCAGGTCGCCTTCAGCGTTTAGGGCCTGCACGGCCGCTGATGGCTTTCGCCCCGCAGTCGGCGGTTCGAACTGAGGAAGAGCGACAATGAGGTATTCCCAAGTTGCCATCTACCTATTCTTGCCGGGCGGAGCAGATTTGGTCACTGCACGAGCCCCCATGCGTCCAGTGCAGACGGCGGGCAGGCGCCGGCACTGACCGGCCATCGGGCTGGCGCGAGCCAGGCGACTTGCGTTGGTCTGGAACGCCCAATCCATTTTTTTCGCCCCCCTTCGGTGATCGCACCAGAACTGGCGTCGGCTGTTCTTGGCTGTCGGCACGCGGCGGAGCGTGCGAGATTGAACAGTCCCCCCTGTAGCCAGTAATGAGCGGTTCCCAATGTGGCACTGAAGTGGCCCTTGAGGTGGGAGTTCACTCTTCCGGTCCCGGTGCGGGTGGATCGTCTCGGAGACTCGCCAAGGTCAGGGTCGCGGGTTCGAGTCCCGTCGTCCGCTCCATCGAATAGTCACGTATTCCAGGGGCGCCGATTCGCCTGGTCCGAGAGGAGCAACTGCGGACTTCCCTGGAGGATCCCAGGCCAGCATCTGGAGGTCGTCGACGAAGCGAGGTGAGGGGCGGCGGTGTCCGGCCGTCACGGCCTCGGACACGACGTCACCGGGCCCCGCAGCACTTGACCGTCACGGGCCGAGCCGGCACACTTCCTCTACTACAGGCTGTAGTTGTACGGGTCCGAGATCACCGACGACAGCCTGGGTTCTCAGTGGCATTGCCCCTGGGGTTCCTGAGGGAGTTTGGATGTCGAACGAGGCGACGATCCGTGGAGCGTCGGGAGCGCTCGAACTTCAGAAGCCGGGTTCGGACACGACGGAGGGCGCGTGGAGAAGACCTGACGCGCGCAGGATCCTGCAATTGCTCCTCGCCACCTTCTGGCTCCTCGACGGACTCTTGCAGCTGCAGTCGTTCTTCTTCACCAAGAGCTTCGGGCTACAGATGATCTCCGGTATGTCCTCGGGCAATCCGTCGGTCATCGCACGACCGATTCACTGGTCGGCAACAGCGATCGGACACCATGCCGTCCTGACGGACTCCCTCTTTGCCCTTGCGCAAATCGCCATCGCCCTGGCCATCGCCTGGCGACCCACAGTCAAGATCGGACTGGGTGCGTCGATCGCCTGGTCGATCGGCGTCTGGTGGATTGGAGAAGGACTCGGTGGCGTTCTGAACGGCACTGCCAACCCCGTCGACGGAGCACCGGGCGCGGTCATCATCTATGCGCTCTTGGCCGTGCTGTTATGGCCGAGACGGGAGGGACGGCATGCCCCCTTTATCGCCGCTCGCTCCGTGGGTGTGCCGATCGCCGAAGGACTCTGGCTGATCCTGTGGGGTTCTCTCGCTTTCTTCGCGCTCCTGGGCACCAATCGCTCATCGCAGCACCTCCACGATCTGATCTATGGCGAAGTCGTCGGTGAACCAGGGTGGTTGGCCTCGCTCGATCGCCACGTGGCGAGCATGGTCGACCACCGGGGGATGACCGTGAGCGTGGTGTTGGCGGCTGCGCTGTTGATCGTGGCCATCGGCCCCTATCTCCCTCTGCCCTTCGCCAATGCCACCGTCGTGCTGGCCGCCCTCATCGGTGCGGTCTTCTGGCTGGTCGGCGAGAACCTGGGGGCGCTTCTCACGAACGGGGCTACCGACATGAACTCCGGCCCCCTCCTCGTGTTGTTGGCTGCCGCCTACTGGAGGTGGCCCGAAAGGCTCGATCCGGCGACCACGACCGAGCCCGTCCTGATGCTCGAGGAAGCCTGAAATGTCCAATCCAGGTTGGCTGAACGGTCTCTTCGCCGGGGTCATGCTGGCGGTCGCCGTCTACAGCGCTGGTCGTCTCGTAGTTGCTCGGGCCTGGTCGCGTCCGACTCATGCAGATGTGGATGTGGCCCACGTCCTCATGGGTGTGGGCATGGCCGGCATGCTGGTGTCGGACCTCAACCCCCTGCCGATCGGGTTGTGGGAGGTCGTGTTCTCTCTCCTCGCCGTTTGGTTCATCTGGCGGTGCTACCAGTTCGTGAGGGACCCGGGCGTCGACACTCGTTATCACGACCATGTCCACCGCCTCTCGCGCCGCCTGATCCATCTGACGATGGCGCTGGCCATGATCTACATGTACCTGTCCGCCGTCCCGTCGGCAGCCGGGTCAGGCGGGAGCATGGCGATGGGAGCGGCCACCGGCACGACTGCCGACTTCGCGTTCTTGCCCATGGTGTTCATCTTTGCGCTTCTTGGTTCGTCCGTCTGGGCACTGGACGGGATCGGACGCTTCTCTCCATCAGCCATGCAGCGCCAGATGACCCCAGCATTTGCTGTCGTCGGGGCTGGCTCGCCGGCTCGTACCGAACAAGAGACGACAGCCGAGGCTTCGATCCATGAGCAAGCGGCGGACGTCGCTGACGCGCCGAGCGCCCCGTGGCTGGCGCCCCGCAGCGAGACGGTCGCTCACATCGCCATGTGCCTTACGATGGCCTACATGCTGGTCCTGATGCTCTGAGCAGTCGCTGATCGCTATACCTCAGTCCGTGAGTCGAATCCTGGAGTTCTGAATGGCTGCAAGCACCACATGTGACAATCCGATGTGCTCTTGTGATCCTTGCGTCTGTGACGACTGCAAGTGCGGCGTGGCCCGGCTCGGAGATCTGGAACGGCGAGTGATGGAGGTTCTGTGGGAAGGCTCCGAAGACGAGTTGACGGTACGCGATGTGTCCGATGCCCTTCCGGGCTATGCCTACACGACAGTCGCTACCGTCTTGGATCGCCTGGTCCACAAGGAGGTCGTCCGGCGCAGGATGGACGGACGCACGATCCGGTTCGCCGCGATCGGCTCGCCGGGTGCCCATACTGCTGTCCTCATGCGCGAAGTCTTGATGTCAGGCCACGATCCCGACGCCGCGCTGATCCGATTTGCCGAGACCCTCTCACCGTCTGAGGCCGCCGTCCTACAAAGCACACTCAAGAGGCTCGAACGCAAGGCAGGAAGATAGCCTTGAATCCCAACTGGGCAGCTGCTCGATGAGGATTGGGGAGGCCCGCTCGCAGCGGTTGGGCAGAGCTCCTCTGCGCACGCACCGTTAGTGCGACGCGCTGTACGGCCCGGTTCGTCGAGGAGCCGCGCAGACGGTCAGATCGGGGCCTTCCAAGGTAGCCAGGCCTTCCGCCTAGGCCTCGGCCGTCAGCACCCGGCGTACCTCGGCCGGGGCAGCGTCGACCCCGCCTCGGCAGGACCAAGGCGGCATTCCCGAGGTCGATGAACACCACGTCGCCACCATCTGTGACGCCCCATCGATGGCGCAGCTCCGCAGGAAGACCGGTCTGCCCCCGTTGGCAAACCCTTGCAGTCACCACCTGAGCCATTGCTGCACTGCCGAGCTGATCTTCCACCTACCAGGCGGGAGCCAGGGGGCTGTTGTCACGGCAAGGGGCTGTTGGCCAGCGAGCTGGCCGCGGCACCAGGTCGGGAGCTGTGTCGCGCGCTATGGAACGGTCTCGAAGCGCCTTGGGCGGTCCCGAGTGGACAGTCAAGATGGGTTTGACGTTGGAGCTCACTCTTCGAGCGGCGGCGGCAGCATGTCTTCTCGGAGACTTGCCAAGGTGAGGGTCGCGGGTTCAAGTCCCGTCGTCCGCTCCAGTTATTCAGCGTTCGTAGTGGAACCGAGCTTGGAGAACGACGATGTCGTCGCCGTCGACCAGGTAGACAAGACGATGTTCTTCGTCGATGCGGCGAGACCAGCAACCGGCGAGGACATGACGGAGGGGTTCAGGCTTGCCAATGCCGGTGGTGGGCTCTCTGAGCACCTCGTCGAGCAGGCGGTTGACCCGCTTCAGCGTGGCCTTGTCGGTCGATTGCCAGTAGCGGTAGTCCTCCCAGCCGTGGGGGGTGAAGACGAGCCTCACCTCTCAAGTTCGTGGGCTTCGCGTTGCCCCGAGTGTGCTTGTGTCAGGCTCTCGAGGAGGCGCTGGGCGTTGGCCGGGGCCCGAAGCAGCCAGGCTGTCTCGTTCAAGGCGTCGTAGTCGGCCCGAGCCATCAGCACCGCGTCTCCGCGCTTCGAAGTGATCTCGACGGGCTGGCGGTCTTCGTTGACCTGCTCGATCAACGGGAACAGGTTCTTTCGGGCTTCGCTGGCGGTGATGGCCATGGTGGACTCCCTGTATCGACTGGTACCAGTTATGGTACCAATTTCTCGTAGGGGTTGGAGCGCTCATCGGGACGTTGTCTGTTGGGGCGTCACCTCCGGGGCAAGCATGCGTGGAGTGTGCGCGATTGCACGGGCTCGAGCGGTTATCGACGGGTGCCCAATGGGCGCGGAAAGGTGCCTTTGACGTGGAGTTCCCTCGCGGGTGCTGGTGGCGGTTCATCTTCTTGGTGACCTGCCAAGGTGAGGGTCGCAGGTTCGAGAGACCGTCGTCCCCTAGCCCGGCCGGGCCCGGCGGACGACGGAGCGAGGTGCCTCACTCCGCCCGCAGTACCAACGCCGTGGGGGTCCGTGCGGCGATCCGTCCGGGTACCGCGGCGACCAGGTTGGCCAGGACCAGTGCCCCGAGGACGATCGCCAGCACCTCGAGGGCCGGCACCGTGGGGTTGGGCACGCTGTAGATCTGGCGGGCGAAGAGCGTCCAGAGCCATCGCCCGAGGGCGATCCCGACCGGCACGCCCACGACGACGCCGACGCCAGCAGCCACCGACGCCTGCCAGGCCACGGTGGCCGCCAGTTGACGCCGGGTGAACCCGAGCGTCTTGAGGACGGCCATGTCCCGCCGGCGGCGACGCACCGAAGCCGCCAGAGTGAGCCCGAGGGCCACGACGGCCCCGGCGGCCAGCCCGGCGGCCAGCAGGGCGGGCGTCGCCCCGGTGGACTGGTAGTTCACGATCTCGGCCGGGCGCTGGACCCCGAGCACCACGTAGGCGTTGCCCTGCCCCTCCGGATCGGCGGCCATCACCCGGTTGGCCTGGTCGGCGATGCGCCGCATCGAGGCCAGGCCGGCGGCCGGTGCCACGTGCGGACGGAGGCGCACCACCTCGATGTTGGGACCGTTGAGGTTGGGGTCCGGCGAACGGAGGGCCTCCTTGAACCTCTTGGGTCCGATGTCGTTCGGGATCATGACGCCGGTGCCCATCGAGGGATGGAGGGCGCCGCTCGTGCCGACCGCCGGCATGGTGGCCGTCCCGGCGATCACGAGGCGGGTCGGCGGCACGTAGATCGGCGCGTCGCGGGGGCTCCCGTAACTGACGGTGACCGTGTCGCCGACCTTCTTGTGGAGGGCGGCCAGAGTGGCCGATCCCAGCACCACCTGGTTGCCCGCGGCGAGGGCGTGTCCGGTGAGGATCGGCGGAGCGACGGCGGTGCGGTCTGAGCTCAGGAGCGCAGGGACGGTCAGCCCGTCGACCTGGACGTCGGCATAGCTGTACCCGGTCCAGGCCGCCACGTCCGGGTCGGCGTCGAGGAGGCGGCCGACCACCGGGGGGACGTTGGCGCCGGTGGGCGAGGAGGTGATGGCGTAGCTCCAGTTCCACCCGTAGAGGGCCGGGTGCGAGACGAGGGTGCGCAGGCCGCTGCCGAAGGTGACGGTGGCCACCACGACGACCACGGCCAGCACCGCTCCGATCAGGGCCGAGCGCACCGGGACGGCGGAGCGGCCCCGGCCCCTCTCCAGGCTGAACCGCAGGCCGGCCAGGGCGGGCGGCCGGAGGCCGGCCCGGGCGGCGGCGTTGACGACCCCCGACCCCTGCGCCGATCCGGCTCGCGCTTGTCGCAGCGCGTTGGACCGACGGTGCGCCAGGGCCACCGTGAGACCCCCGAGGCCCACCACCAGCACGGCCAGACCGCTACCGAGCACCGTCCAGTCGAGGGCCAACCCCGGCGACGAGTCGACCTGGCGGACCGGGCCGAGGGGGGCCAAGGGCGAGAGCGCCACGGCGACCACGACGGCGAGGACCGAGCCGAGGACCACGGCGCCCAGGATCCCGAGTGCGGCGTCGGCGGTGATCGTCACCGGGTCCGCCCCCAGGCCCCGCAAGGCGTCGAGGTCGTCGTTCTCCACCCACAGGGCCCGGCTGATGGCCAGTCCGGCGATGAGGAGGGCGGCCAGCCCGGCGATGGCGCCGAACACCCCGAGGGCGATGGCCTCGGGCTTGGTGGCCCGCTCCACCTGGCCGACAACCACCGAGGTGACGTGGAAGGTGTAGACGGAGCCCCGCGGCAGAAGACCGATGATCTCGTGCTCCACGGTGGCGACCTCCCGGCTGCCGCCGTACAGCTTGAGCCCGTAGTACGGGTAGGCGGCGCTCTCGGCCACCCGGCGGGTGAGCGCCGGTGTCATGAGCACGTCGGTCGGGAAGCGGTCGACGTCGTCGTTGACGATCTGGTTCGAGAACGCCACGAGCCCGACCAGCTTCACGGAGAACCGGAAGGCCGGCCGGGCCGTGACCGGGTTGAACGTCGGGTTGAGCTGGCTCCCCGAGAAGGCGCCGAAGCGGACGGTCTCCCCGACGTGCCAGTCGGAGAGGGCGGCCGCTTCGGCCGTGGCCACCATCTCGTCGGCCCGTCGGGGATCAGCCATCCGGCCCTCGGTGACCGCCACCTCGTCCTGGTGGAAGTACATGCCGCCGGTGCTGCCGACCCCGGTCACGTCGTTGTTGTCGGCGAGGGCGGGGATGGCCTTCCCGTTGGGCCCCAAGGGGACGAGGAGGAGGTTCGGGGCGCTGGCGACGTGCTCGACGTGGGGGAGGTGGGCCAGGTCCCGCGACAAGGTCGGGGAGGCCACGCCCCCGAAGAGGCTCCCGACGTTGTACGTCTGGAGCTGGAGGTCGGAGGCGTCGGTGGCCGCCAGGTAGTCGGGGAAGGCGGACTGGGTGCGCCGGGCGCCGGCCAGCGCCCCCATGGCGAGGCCGCCGACCAGTCCCACGAGGAGGACCACGGAGAGGTAGGCCCCCCGCCGGCGGTGGAAGGTGGCGCCGAGCCGGTACCAGGCCGTGCGCAGCACGCGCCCGCTCAGCGGCATGCCCGGCCCCGGGGGCTGCCGTACCCGCTGCTCGCCGCCTGCGCCATGCCGCCCTCCCACCAGATTCTGGTCGCCGGGGGACCCCGATCCGAGGGCGCCAGCCCGTTCATCCCCCTCGTACCACCACTACTCCGCCCCCGAGCCGTCGGGGAGGTCGGACCGGGGGCACGTTCGCCCGAGCACCCGCGTCATTCGGGGGTGATCGATGCGGCGTCCAGGTCGAGGCCGACGACGCTGGCCACGCGGCTCAGATCGGCATCGGCAGCCAAGAGCGTTGCTCCATATCGGTGGGCAACGGAGGCAATCATGCAGTCCACCATGCCGCGAGGAGTGATGCCGGCTCGTCGACAGCGGCGATAGATCCTCGCCGCAGCATCGAAATCGATCGCAGCATCGAAGCCGAGGAGAGCGAATCGCAGCAACAGACGGCGCAGATCGGTCTTACGCTCGTCGCTTCGGGCCCCGGCCAGGACCTCCATGATCACCGGCTCGGTCACGGCCAGGGGTCCGTCACCGAGTACCAGCTCCTGCAGTCGCTGGTCCACGCGGCTGGCGGTGGCCCGGTCGTACTCCACCCAGGCCGACGTGTCCGCCAGGATCACGACGTCGGCGGCCCGGCGTCAGCGGGGACCTCGCCGATCGCCCGAGCCCCCCGCATGGCGAGGGCCTCCTCACGTGTCATCGGTTGTCCCGCCAGATGGCGCAGGGCGAGATCGACCGCCTCGGTCTTGGTGTGCACGCCGTAGCGGTCCATGATGGTTCGGACGTACGTGTCCTCAATCTCGATGTTGGTTCGCACCCTGCTCATACACGAAGTATACACGTCACGTGTAGATAAGGTGTATAAGCCACGAGAGCGTGACGCTGAGCACCCCGATCAGGAGGGCCCCGGCCATCCCTGCAGTCTTCGCTGCTGCGGCCGAACGGTCGGGGGAGAGGGCCGACACCGCCGTCTCAACCTGGCGTGACGTCTTCGGCCCGGAGTGCCACGTCGGTAAAGACGTTGCGGCTGCCGCTGAACCGGTCGTTGGCGAAGACCACGATGTTGAGGAACGAGTCCTGGCCGAGCTCCATGAGCTCCTGCAGCCGCACACGGTTCTCGTTGAGGCGCGCCAGGACGTCGCCTTGCTCCTTGAGCTTCTCCTTCTGGAAATCGCTGACGTCCCCGAGGTTGAAGCTCACGGCTACGTTGCGGCCGGCATAGCGGTCGAGTGGGCGGGTCATACCGAGCCGACGCCGGAGGGCGTGCTGGCCCCTGATCACCGTGATCTGTCCGTTCTGCCTCATCGGGATGGTGATGAGCGCCGTGAACCCGGGTCTGTCGGAGCCCCAGCCGGTGGAGTGGAGGGTGCAGGTCACGGTGATGTCGATGGCGTCGCGTTGCCCGGTGTTCGAGATAGTGAACGAGTAGGAGTACCTCCCCTCCTTGTCCACCCTCTCGGTCACCTGCTCCGGCAAGGCCAGATGGGCGACGAGCACCTTCGCCGTGACGTACCAGAGCCCGAAGGAGAGGGCGAACCCGACGAAGGCACCGACCAGTGCCCAGAATGCGGCGCTCATGTCATCCTCCCAATGCTCCGGGGAGGGAGCGGAGCTCGACAACGAGACCCGTTGGGCCGTCTAGCGTTCCACGAGGAGGCTGGCCGTCCGGGCTGCACCGAGCAGAGGGATCCGCTACACGGGTCGCGGATCGTCCACGAATGATCCTGCGAGCCCCGCGGCCAGACACTCCAGCATCGAATCATGGAACGTGACGACGAAATGGCGCGTGCGGCGAGCCGATTCATGAGGGGGATCCGGCCACCAGGTGGAGTTCGGAAAGCACGTCAGGTTTCGTCCGCGCAGCTCTCGCAGCCACGCAGATGAGAGGACCTCGTACAGCCCATAGGAACCGAGACCGACCTCGTAGAGGGGATGACCGGCGAGTGCCTCATCGTTGGGGTAGCCGAAGATCGAGCAGAGCGGGCTGTCGAATTGGAGTCGGACGAAGGGGCCGACGGCGGGGTGGGCCGCTCGGTAGACGACCACGAGTCGTGCCTCGTCCTGCCTGACGACGGGATGGGGGGCACCGGCATCCGGCTGCCACGGCAGGTCCAGTTCGACGACCCGCTCCTCATCGTCCATCGTTGGAAGCCTCCCACCTCGGTCCGCAGGCCCATGTCGGCTCGCACCACAACGACCAGGTGCTCGCGCCCTACGAGGTGTGTCGAGCGACTAGCCGACGATTCGGAGGAGGGCCGACGCGGCCGTCACCGCCTTCGCCTCGTTGCCCTCGTCGTTGAGGCTGAGCCGGACGCCGACCAATCCGTCTGTGCCGTGGTGCGCCTCGCCGTCGACCCGGAACGGGCCGATCTTGCCGCGGGCGAGGAACATCACGTGCCAGGCCTCCATCTGGAGGCGGTCGGTGCCGGTCAGGGCAGCGGCCAGGTCGACGGCGGCCGTTTCGAGAACGACGTGCTGGGGGCCGATATGGAGGGCGGCGTCAGGCGAGGCGAGCTCCACCGACAGTTCGGGCAGGACCCAGTGGCCGTCGGGGCGGCGCGACGCTCCGAACGCCTCGGAGAGCGGCGGCAGGTCCGGTGAGTCCACGATCTCCAGCCTGCTCTCGGGCATCTTCTTCAGGCCCTCGGGCACCGTCCCGATCCGCACCCCCTGACCCTCGGTGAAGGCGATGACCCGGTCGTGGTCGTCGGCGTCGACGATCTTCGAGCGGCTGTAGCCCATCCGGGTGCCCGAGTGGAGCACCTCGGACTCGACCACCTCGATGCGCTGCACGTCGCGGGCGGGGTCGAGGATCTGGCAGCTGTGGATGACGGGGTTGGGCACGGTCTCGAGGTCCGAGCCCACGTTGCCCTCGGGCGAGCTGATCGAGAGCGGCGCCACCAGGAGCCCACCGGTGGCGTTGCGCATGTCCCGGCGCAGGGTGACCGTGTTGTCGGCCTCGCCGGTGTTCATGGACGAGTAGTTGCGCCCGATGTAGCGGTAGCTGAGGAGGCCCGTCCAGCGGCGCTCGAGCTCCGCCGCGTAGGCCTCTTTGTCCTCCCGCAGTTCCCGGATGTCTCGCACCTCGGCACCTCCCCGGCTCGGACCGCATGCCGAGCGATGGGCCGAGGGTAGCCAGCCGGCCGGACCCGGTCCCAGGTCGCCAGGGCCTCCTCTAATATTGACGTCGAAGTCGATAACTAGTAGGGTGCGGTCGGCCGGTCGTGGGCCGCTGCCCAGGGCCGCCTCTTTCCCGAGCAGCGAGCACCCGGAGGTCGTCGTGCAGAAGACCGTGGTCGACTTTCCCGTCTTCGACGCGGACAACCACCTGTACGAGACGGTGGACGCCTTCACCAGGTTCCTGCCGGCCGAGTACGGCGGGCTCATCAAGTACGTGCAGGTGAACGGGCGGGACAAGATCGCCGTGAAGGGCGTGATCTCCGAGTACATCCCGAACCCCACCTTCGGCGTGGTGGCCCGGCCCGGGGCCTGGGAGGAGTACTTCAAGCACGGCAACCCCGAGGGCAAGAGCACGAGGGAGCTGATGGGGGAGCCGATCCGCTCGCCCGAGGCCTTCTTCGCCCCCGAGCCGCGCCTGCAGCTCATGAACGAGCTCGGCATCGACCGGGCCCTCATGTGGCCCACGCTGGCCAGCCTCTTGGAGGACCGGCTGCGCAACGACCCGAGGGCCACCCACGCCGTGGTGCACGCCCTCAACCAGTGGCTGCACGAGCAGTGGACCTTCGACTACGAGGGCCGGATCTTCCCGACGCCGATCATCACCCTCCCCATCGTGAGCGAGGCCATCAAGGAGCTCGAGTGGGTGGTGGAGCGGGGGGCCAAGATCATCCTGATCCGGCCGGCCCCGGTGCCGGGCTTCGAGGGCACGCGTTCGTTCGCCCTCCCCGAGTTCGACCCCTTCTGGCGGCAGGTGGCCGAGGCCGACATCACGGTCGGGCTGCACTCCTCCGACGACGGCCTCACGCGCTACTACAACCTCTGGGAGGGCCGGCCCGACGGCGAGCACCTCCCGTTCGCCGGTCCGTCGGGCTTCCTCGAGATCATGCATACCCAGGGCCGGGGGATCTTCGACACGATGGCCTCGATCATCGGCCACGGGCTCCTCTCGCGGTTCCCGACGCTGCGCATCCTGCCGGTCGAGAACGGCTCGGGCTGGGTGCGCCCCTTCGTCGACGCGGTGGGTCAGGCCTACGCCCACAACCCCCGCCTCTACGGCGAGGACCCCCTCGCTGTGCTCAAGCGCAATGTCTGGATCCACCCGTTCCACGAGGAGGACCCCCGGGGCCTCATCGAGCTAATGGGGGCCGACCGGGTGGTCTTCGGCTCGGACTACCCCCACGCCGAGGGGATGTCCGACCCGCTCTCCTACGTGGAGGAGCTGGCGGGCCTGCCGGCGGAGGACATCGCCCGGGTCATGGGGGGCAACCTGGCCGAGGCGATGCACCTGCCCTTCGCCGCCTGAGCACCGGCTCGCTCAGGCGGCGGGGAACGTCACCTGCCGCGCCTCGGCGAGGAGCATGGCCCGGTCGGCCGGGAGGACGTAGCCGCCGGCGATGGCCCGGTCCAGCGCGGCGGTGTAGCGGGCGAGGTAGTGGGCCTTCGTGCCGTAGAGGGTGGCCAGCATCTGGGCGCTGAAGGGCGTGGTCGAGCCGAACAAGGAGCAGATGACGCTCGTGCCGGGGGGTGCGATCTGGCTGAGCGTGGCGGTCGGCACGTTCACGGCCGGCGTCCGTACGCCCCCGATGACGTTGCCGTAGCGGTCGAGGGCGAGCGTCGGGGGGCTCCGCGAGCTGAGCCTGAAGGGTGGCGGCGAAGGCGGCGGGGTGCCGTCCACCACCCAGCGGACGAAGTCGGCGAAGGCCGCCTGGACCACCAGGTGCTGGGGCCCGGTGTTGATCGGGGTCGTGCAGCCGAGGACGCTGAGGGGCGTCGATCCGAGGATGTAGCTGTCGGCGTGCGAGGTGCCGGCCACCTCCCAGGTCCGGACGTCGCGGGAGTCGGGTTGCTGGGCGGCGGCGTAGCCCAGTTCGATGACGTCGGTCTGTGTCTCGAACATGAAGACCGGGACGTGGAGGTCCGTCCGGATCCGCACGCCGGCGCCACCCGAGGCCGGGCCGCTCGCCGTGGCGCTCGGCGGTGCGGCCGTGCCGGCCCGGCTGTGGATGAAGATCCCGTCGAAGGCGTGGCTCTCGGGCTCGATGGCGTCGGCGAAGGTCGTGAGGTAGAAGGCCGACTGCGACTCGCCGACGGCCACGATGTGGCGGGGCCGCAACGGTCCGAGGATGCTGGAAGGGTCGGCGCGCAGTCCCAGTCCGACCTGGTCGAACAGGTCCAACGCGTAGTCGTCGCCCGGATGGTGGAGCGAGCCGTACCGCTCCGGCTCCTCCGCCACGAGGCCCTTGCCCGCCCCCTGGAGCGAGCCGAGGATCGGCGTGCCGCCGTCGACCGCGAGGGCCTGGGCCGAGACGCCCACCCAGGCGTCGCCCGCGGCCATCAGCTCGGGATTGAGGTACATCCAGTCGGGCGCGGACTCACCCTCCGAGACGTTCATCCACTCGACGACCACCGTCCCGCTGAAGCGGGCCGGGTCGGCCGGTCGGCGGACGAGCACCCGGGTGCGGTAGCTGGCCGCGGTGCTGGGTTCGACCGTCCATCGTCCGTCGACGGGCGAGGAGGTGACCCCGTAGGCGTGCGCCGTGCCCGAGGCGAAGAACTCCTGCTCGACGTAGCCGTAGCGGCCGAGCTCGGTGGGGAGCGCCGTCTCGGGCTCGATGACGTGGCCCCCGGTGATCGGTCCGACGAACGTGGCCGCCGCCCGGAACGGGTCGGACCCGCCCGTCGCGGCCGCCGGGGCGGGAGCGGCCAAGGTGCCGACGCTCACGACGAGCGCGCTCAACCCGAGGGCGCCGGCCGTGACGGCGCGCCAACCCACGGTGCCACTCCGACGAAGTCCCAACCACGCTCCTTCGGGGTGCCGGGGTCGTGGCCACGGTAATAAATAGTGACTGTGACGTCAATATTGGGATACATTGGGCCCCCCGACGCTCGACCGAAGATGGGGGCGAACGTGACGGAGACGGCCAGCCACCCCTACTACGACCCCTACGACTTCGAGATCGACGTCGACCCCCACCCGGTGTGGCGTCGGCTCCGGGACGAGGCGCCGCTCTATTACAACGAGCAGTACGACTTCTTCGCCCTCTCCCGCTTCGACGACGTCGAGCAGGGCCTCATCGACTGGGCCACCTACCGCTCGGGCCGGGGCTCGGTCCTCGAGGTGATCAAGGCCAACATGGAGATGCCCCCGGGGATGATCCTCATGGAGGACCCGCCGCAGCACGACGTGCACCGGGGCCTCATGTCCCGGGTCTTCACCCCGAAGAAGATGGCGGCCATCGAGCCCAAGGTCCGGGAGTTCTGCGCCCGCACGCTCGACCCGCTCGTCGGGGCCGCTCGGTTCGACTTCATCGCCGACCTCGGGGCGGAGATGCCGATGCGGACCATCGGTTACCTCCTCGGCATCCCCGAGGAGGACCAGGAGGCCATCCGGGACCGCCTCGACGAGGGCCTGCGCCTCGAGGAGGGCGAGGAGGCCAAGGTGGTCACCCGGGACTTCGACACGGTCTCGATGTTCGCCGACTACATCGAGTGGCGGGCCGAGCACCCCTCCGACGACCTCATGACCGAGCTCTTGAACGCGGAGTTCGACGACGAGCACGGGGAGCGCCGGCGGCTCACCCGCGAGGAGGTCCTCACGTACGTCTCCCTCATCGCCGGGGCGGGCAACGAGACGACGACGCGGCTCATCGGTTGGACGGGCAAGCTGCTGGCCGAGCACCCCGACCAGCGGGCCGAGCTGGTGGCCGACCGCTCGCTCGTCCCCCGGGCCATTGAGGAGATCCTGCGCTACGAGGCGCCCTCACCGGTGCAGGCCCGCTACGTGGCGACCGACGTCGAGCACCACGGCCACAAGGTGGCCGAGGGGAGCGTGATGCTGCTCATCAACGGCTCGGCCAACCGGGACGACCGCCGGTTCGCCGACGGCGACCGCTTCGACATCCACCGGGAGTTCGTGCACCACCTGAGCTTCGGCTACGGCCTCCATTTCTGCCTCGGGGCGGCCCTCGCCCGCCTCGAGGGGCGGGTGGCCCTCGACGAGGTGCTGCAGCGCTTCCCGGTGTGGGAGGTCGACTGGGAGCACGCCAGGCAGGCCCGGACCTCCACCGTGCGCGGGTGGGAGAGCCTGCCGGTGGTCACGTCGTGAGTCGGCGACGCCGGGATGTCCCGGCGCCGGGGTGGGCGAACCGTACGCTCGGGCCGACCGTTGTGTCACGGTGAGCGGTGAGACCGAACTCGTCGAGAGAGGAGCGGGCGTGGCGACGGCCGTGCCACTGAACAGCGAGCGGCCGAGCGGGCCGAGATCCCAGAAGGGCGCCCGCACCCGGGCGCGCCTCGTGGAGGCGGCCAAGGCGATCTTCGAGGAGCACGGCTTCCTCGACGCCCGCATCTCCGACATCGCCGAGCGGGCCGGCCTCTCCCACGGCTCCTTCTACCACTACTTCGACTCCAAAGAGGAGGTGTTCCGGGAGGTGGCGGCCGAGGTGGACGAGCGGCTCTCCGCCCCCCTCGACGCGGTGATCCTCGACCCGGCCTCCGAGGCCCCGCCGCGCCAGCGCATCAAAGAGGCCATCCGGCGGCACCTCGAGACCTACCGGGACGAGGCCCGGATCATCGGCGTCATCGAGCAGGTCTCCCGCTACGACGAGGACCTCGGGGCCCTCCGCCGGGAGCGCCACGAGCGCTACCGCCACCGCGTCGCCGACTCGATCCGCCAGCTCCAGCGGCACGGGCTGGCCGACCCGACCCTCGACCCGCTCATCGCCGCCGCCGCGGTCGGCGCCATCACCAACCGCTTCCCCGAGATGTGGTTCGTCCAGGGCCTGGTCGACTGCAGCTTCGACGAGGGGGTGGACCACCTGGCCCGGATCTTCGCCAACGCCCTCCGTCTGCCCGACGACCCGGCCTGAGGGACGGGCCGGGTGAGCGCCCCTTACAACCGGTAGAGCTGGCGGGCGTTCTCGCCGAGGATCTTGCGGCGGGTGGTCTCGGGGAGCGTGGCCATCTTGGCCTCGACCGTCTGCAGCGGGTGCGGGTAGAGACAGGTGGGGTGGGGGAAGTCCGTCTCGAACAAGATGTTGTCCTCGCCCACCGCCTCGATGAGGTCGGGCAGCTTGTTGCGGTTGTTCTCGAACCAGAACGTGGCGTAGAGGTTGCTCCGGAAGTACTCCGAGGGCAGCTTCTTGAACTCGGCCAACTCGGGGCCGGCGTTCTCCGCCATCTCGTAGTCGAGCGCCTCCAAGATGAACGGGATCCAGCCCACCCCGCTCTCGACCGACACCATCTTCAGGTCGGGGTGCCGGTCGAACATGCCCGAGAGGATGAGGTTGGTCACGACGCGTGCATTACCGATGAAGAGGAGCGTCCCGCCGATGGCCAGGCGGGTGTTCGGCGGATGCGACGGCCAGGGGTAGCTGCCGTAGAAGCCCATCGTGGTGGCGCTCGCCCCGATGTGGAAGTGCACCGGCAGGTGCAGCCCGGCGCACACCTCCCAGAACGGGTCCCAGTCCCGGCTGGCCAGGTCGGGGGCTCCGAGGTCCTGGGGGTCCGACGTCATGTTGACGCCCCGGCACCCGAGGTCGGCCACCCGCTTCGCCTCGGTGACGCAGCGCTCGACGCTCCAGGCCGGCATGAGCGGCAGCGGGAGGAGCCGGTCGTGCGACGCCGCCTGGATCTCGGCCATGCGGTCGTTGTACATCTCGACGACTACCCGGCAGAGGGCTTCGTCGTCGACCATGCCGAGGTCCTGGCCCCCGAGGCCGATCGTGCTCGGGAAGATGATCTGGGCGTCGATGCCGCACTCGTCCATGACCGCGAGGCGGACGTCGGGGTCGTGCGCGCCGAGGTGCACCTGGTCGTGGGACCAGTGGTTGAGGGCGATGTCCGACGTCTCCTTCGAGCCGTCGCGGGCGATCACCCCACCGGCGCTGAAGCGACCGATCGGGTGGCCGTCCATGACCCACATGGGCTCGCCGTCCACCTCCTCGACCCGGGGTACCCGGTCGACGAGGGCCGGCGGGGCCAGGCGGGTGAAGAGGTCGGGAGCCTCGCACCAGTGCGAGTCGGCGTCGACGATGAAGGGGGCGGCCGCGTCAGGGGCGAGACTTGTTTCTGACATTGACGTCGAGACTAATCTGGGCCCCATGCCGAGAGCAACGGTCGGTAGTGGCTCAGTTCTCGATGTCGCACCCCCAGAGTACGGTTCGGAGTGCGAAAGCCGTCGGTTCCTCGGTAGGAGGAGGCGTGAAACTGCCCTTTTTGGGCTTCCGACGTTAAGCCGAATGTACGTGGAGGCGTGAAATTGAGCCACTACACAACGGTCAACGGTCTGTCCATCGCCTACGAGGTCATCGGGGACGGTGGCCGTCCCTGGTCCATCACCCCGGGCGGGCGGTTCAGCAAGGACACCCCGGGCGTGCGCGAGATGGCCCACGCCTTGGCCGAGCACGGCAACCAGGTGCTCATCTGGGACCGGCCGAACTGCGGGGAGTCCGACGTCTGCTTCGACGGGCCGTCGGAGTCGGCGATGCAGGCCGACACGCTCGTCGCGCTCCTCCGCCACCTCGACATGACGCCGGCCGTGATCACCGGTGGCTCCGGCGGCTCACGGGTGTCGATGCTCGCCGCGTCGAGCCACCGCGACGCCGCGGCCGGCCTGGCGGTGTGGTGGATCAGCGGCGGCGTCTACGGGCTCATGACCCTCGGCATGCACTACTGCGGGGGCTCGCTCACCGCGGCGTGGAACGACGGGATGGAGGCCGTGGCGGCGCTGCCCGAGTGGGCCGAGGTGCTGGAGCGCCGCCCCGAGAACCGGCAGCGCTTCTTGGACCAGGACCCGAAGGCCTTCGTGGCGTCGATGGAGCGCTGGATGGGCGCCTACTGCAACTGCACCGGTGAGCTGGTCCCCGGTCTGAGCGAAGCCGACGCCCGGTCCTTCACCCTCCCGACGCTCGTCTTCCGCAGCGGGGAGAGCGACTTCCACCACACGAGGGCGACCTCGGAGCGGATCGCCGAGGTCCTGCCGAACGCCGAGCTCGTCGAGCCCCCGTGGGGGGACACCGAATGGCACGAGCGAGGGCGGGCTCGCACGAGCGGCGAGAGCGAAGGGCTCTTCGTACGCTGGCCGCTCCTCGTGCCCCAGTTGCTCGAGTGGTCCGCCAACCAGCTGCAGTAAGGCGTCACCACCACGTACTCCAGCTCCGGGTCCTCACCGGTCCGCGGCGCCGGGCCAGCATGACCACCGCGGCCAGGAGCAGGCCGACCGCCACCGCGCCGATCACGACGAGGAGGCGCACCGACGAGGAGACGCCCGAGAGGGCGCCGAGCCCGCTCGCCGCCACCGCCACCTGCCCCGGCGACGACCGGCACCCGGCGGTGGGCGGCGACGCCGAGGGCCACGCTGAGCACGCCTTCGACGACGAGGAGGCCCAGGTGCCACGGATCGCCGTCGGCGAAGGCCTGGATCGCCGTGGTCCCGAGGAGGAGGGCGAGGCCGGCCACGCTCAGCACCCGGCCGGCCTCGACGACCTCAGCGCCGCGCCGACGTCCGGGGAGCGCGACGCCGATGGCCACGAGCGCGAGACCCGGCCCGAGGACATAGGGCTGGGGGCTCGACGCCCCGACGAGGCGGGCCAGCGGGAGGCTGGCCAGGCCGAGCACGGCGAGGGCCAGCCAGCGGCCCCACCACCGGCCCGTCCGGTCGGCGACGAGCAGGAGGACCGCCGTGACGCCGATGGCCGCGAGGGCGGCGGCCGGCGGCGTCGGTCCCGGGCGGACGAGGTCGGCCAACGACCAGCCGACGGCCACGGCGGCCGTGCCGAGGCCCAACACCAGCTGTCCGTCCGGGCGGCGCCGGGCCCAGCCGACGGCCACGAGGAACCCCGCCACCGGGAGGAGGGCCAACGGCGCGGCGACGGCGGAGAACCCGAGACCCCGGGCGACGGCGAGGGCACCGGTGCTCCCGAGGACGAGACCGAGGGGGGCGAGCTCGACCGCCTCCTCCACTTCGACCACCAGCTCGAACAGCGCCCAGTCCACGAGCAGCAGGTTCCCGACGAGCAGCCAGTGGGGCGGACTGGCGGACCCGACCGCGGCGATCAGCGCCGCCGTGGCCAGCACGACCGACATGACGGCGGCGCCGTGACGACGGGCGTCCCGGCGCCGGCGACCCCACACCACGGCGGCCACCCAGGCCACGGCCACCGGCTCCAACATGAGCGCGGTGGCCGCCCCGGGCGCCGCCGCCGACACCACACCGGCCGCCGCGGCGACGGTCCAGATGGCGAAGAAACCGGCCGCGCTGAGGAGGCCCGCCCCGGGGAGCGCCCAGAAGGCTGGCCGTCGTCGCGCCGCCACCCGCAGCGGGACGACCGCGCCGGCGGCCAGCACGAACGGCACGGGCCAGGACGGGGCATGGAAGACGAGGAGGAGGGCCGACGCGGCGAGCACCGACACCACGTCGAGGAAGGTGACCGTGGCGTTCTCCCCGGGCGTGGCCATGGACTGGGCCACGAGGTGCGCGGCCCAGGCCACGGCGAGCAGGGACAGCGCGACGGCCAGGCCGTGGAGCCGGCCCACGCCGGGGGAGAGGGCGACCGCGCCCAGTGCCGAGACGGCTCCGGGCACCGCCCACACGCGCCGCGTCGAGGACAGCGCGCCGAGCAGCAGCGCGCACCCGACCAAGGCGAGCGTGGTGGCGAGGAGGGTGGGTGACACCGGGGGACCTTGCAGCGGGCAGGCCGGCGTCGCCCCGGCCGACCACTCGCAGGGGCGGCTCGACACGACGAAGGCCCAGCCGTCGGCGAGGGCCGCGGTGCCGAGGACGAACGGGATGCTCCAGCGACCGACGGCGGCGACCGGGTCGTCGGTGGCCCGCCGGGCCAGGCGAAGGCGGACCGCCGCGTCGACGAGGACGCCGAGCGCGGTGGCGACGGCCAGCCCGAGCGGCACCTTCGAGGGCGGGAGGAGGGCCAGCGACCCGCTGATGACCGCGGTCAGGGCCGCGGCCGAGGCGAGCACGCCGTAGGCCACCGACCGGAGCCGGACCCCGAGGCCGGCATAGAGGAGGGCGCAGGCCGTCGCCCCGAAGGGCAGGCTCAGGTCGCCGTGGCCCCGGGCCCAGTCGGCGGCGGCCGCCGCGAGGAGCAGCGGGAAGACGAGGGTCGCCGCGCCCAGGAAGACGGGGGCCACCGGCCGGAGCCAGGCCCGTCGCCAGGCGGCCCGGGTGACGAGGACGAGCAGGGCATCGAGGGCGACCACCACGGCCAGCCGCCCGACCGCGCCGACCCATCGGGCGCCGAAGAGGTCGAAGAGGGCGGCCGCCACGACGAGGAGGAAGGCCCCCGTCGTCCCGAGGATCTGGACGCCGTAGTCCCGGCCCCCGGCCTCGGGGGTGCCCGGCTCCGGCTGCTCCCCGGCCGGCGGTGACGGCGGTGTGGGCCGATCCGACGGCGCCGTCGTCCCGGGATGGTTCGGCGGTGCGATCGTCGACGGTCGGGCGGGCGGGGCCCCGACCAGCTCGTCGAGTGTCGGTTGGGTGGCGACGTCGGTCATGCTCCCAGTCTGAGCAACCCCACCGTCCGGGAGAACCCGGAGATCCCCTCAAATCGGGGTGGGCGGTCCCTGGGGTCCCGCGCCACCCGTTCGTCGCCGCGGGCGGGAGCTCCGACTGGCGCCCGATGACCTTCAGCCGGTCATGGTCATCGGGGCACGATGCCTCGGACGTCTTTCATGTACCGGTTGGCCACCTCGACGGCCTGCTCGGAGGGGCTCCCGTGCAGCCGGGCGTCCAGGTAGGGGGCGTACCAGTCCCACCAGTCGTGCTCGGGTGCGATCTTCTCGAAGTGGTCGTGGTGCTCGGCCGTCTCCTTCAAGAGGTCGGCCAGCTCGGCGACGTCCATGCGAGCTCCTCCTTCGTGTCTCGGCGTAGCCCCGGAGGACCGCCGGGACCTCCGGCCCTAGCCGGTGGGTGGGGCCGGGCGCATCCTCAGATGAAGAGGGTAAGCGAGCAGGCGTCCCGGCCGGAAGGGAGGTGGCGCCATGCCTGAGATCCTCGAGAAGACGCCGTCCGAGACCGAGACCGAGGCCGGCCGGCCGACAGAGGACGATCGGCGCCGACAAGAGGCCATCAAGCAGATCGAGCGGCGGCGCCACTTCCGCGTCGAGCTGGCCGCTTCAGCCCTGGCCATCGTGTTGCTGGTGGTCATCTGGGCGACGTCGGAGTACCACAACGCCGGGGGCTGGCCGACCCACGGGTTCAGCCAGAGCTCGGGCATCCACGACGTCTGGAACTACTGGATCGTGTACCCGGTCGTGGGGATCCTCCTGATCCTCGGGGCCCGGGCGTGGTTCGTGTACGGCCATCGGCCGATCAGCGAGAGCGAGATCCAGCGCGAGGTGGAGCGCCAGACACAGCGGCGCTGAGCACGACCGGGCCAGGGGCCCCCGACCGTGCCAACTGGGCCAGCCTGAGCGTCGATCGCCGATCCTCGCCGATGCCCACCCGAGGTGCCGCCCGACCAGCGCCCATCGGTCCCTCCTGACTGCCCACCACCGGCTGCCTGACCATCCGGCGAACCCCATTGCGCTTGTCAGGTCTAACCAGTAAGATACTCGGTATGCTACTAGGAAAGACCTGGTTATGAGCGTGCGGCATGCGCTGTTGGCCCTCCTGAGCGAGGGCCCGAAGTACGGCCTGCAGCTCCGCCACGAGTTCGAGGAGCGGACGGGCGACGTGTGGCCGCTCAACGTGGGCCAGGTGTACACGACGCTCCAGCGCCTCGAGCGCGACGGCCTCGTCGAGTCCGACGACACCGAGGAGGCCGGGCCCCAGAAGGGCTTCCGGATCACGGCGCCGGGGGAGTGGGAGCTGGACCAGTGGCTCCGGACCCCGCCCGACCTGAGCTCCCCGCCCCGGGACGAGCTCGTGATCAAGGTCCTCGTCGCCCTGCGGCTGCCCGGGTTGGACGTCCGGGAGGTCATCCAGGTCCACCGGCGCTACGTCGTCGAGGTGATGCAGCAGTGGACCCGCATGAAGGAGGACGAGGCCCACTTCGACCTGAACTTCGCTCTCGTGGTCGACGCCGAGCTGTTCCGCCTCGATGCCGTCGTCCGCTGGCTCGACACGGTGGAGGGCCGCATCAAGCGGGCCTCGGTCGAGCCGCTGACCTCCGTCCCGAACGGACTCCCGCTCCCAAGAAGGGTTGGTGCACGCCGATGAGTTTCCTTGAGCTTCGCCAGGTCTCGAAGACCTACGGCACGGGCGCCAACGAGGTCCACGCCCTCCGGGAGGTGAACCTGGCGGTCGATGCCGGTGCCCTCGTGGCCGTCATGGGCCCGAGCGGCTCGGGCAAGAGCACGCTGCTCACGATCGCCGGCAGCCTCGAGGACCCCACCGACGGCCAGGTCCACATCGGGGGGATCGATCTGTCCGGAATGTCCCGCGACGACAAGGCCCGTCTCCGACGGCGGTCGGTCGGTTACGTCTTCCAGGATTTCAACCTGCTCCCGGGGCTCACCGCCGTCGAGAACGTCTCGCTGCCCCTCGAGCTCGACGGGCTCGCCGCCAGGAAGGCCAAGGCCGCCGGTCTGGCCGCGCTCGAGGAGCTGGGCCTGGCCGACCGGGCCGATCACTACCCCGACCAGCTCTCCGGGGGCGAGCGTCAGCGGGTGGCCATCGCCCGTGCCGTGGTCGGCGACCGGCGCCTGCTGATGGCCGACGAGCCCTCCGGGGCGCTCGACTCCGAGAACGGCGAAGCGGTCATGCGCCTCGTGTTGGCGGCCTGTCGCCGCGGCGTGGCCGCCGTCGTGGTGACCCACGACGCCCAGCTCGCTTCGTGGGCCGACCGGGTCGTGTTCATCCGTGACGGTCGCATCGTCGACCAGACGACCGCGGCCGTCGGGCCCGACGCGCTGCTCGCGAGGAGCCCGAACCAATGACCACGGTGACCCTCGAGCGACCCCAGATCGAGCTCGGTCGGGGCGACGGTGGGATGCCCGCCCGCCAGGCCGTCGTGCGGTGGGCGTGGCGACTGTTCCGTCGGGAGTGGCGGCAGCAATTGCTGGTGCTGCTGCTGATCGTGGTGGCCGTGGCCGCCACCTTCGTCGGCGCCACCGTGGCGGTGAACACCCGCCTGCCGGCGAACGAGGGTTTCGGCAAGGCCCAGGATCTCGCCATCCTCCAAGGGGCGTCCGCCGGTGGCAAGGGCCCGGTCGCCTCGACGCCTTCCCGGCTGAGGGCCGAGATTGCGGCGATCCAGCACCGGTTCGGGACGGTCGACGTCATCGAGAACGAGACGATCAGCATTCCCGGCTCGATCGACACCTACAACATCCGCGCCCAGGACCCGAACGGCGCCTTCGGACAGCCGATGTTGTCGCTGCTGAGCGGCCACTACCCGGTCGGCCCCGACCAGGTGGCGCTCACGAGCGGACTGGCCTCGACGCTCGGCCTCCACCTCGGTGACGTCTGGCACCAGGGCGGCCAGTCCCGTGAGGTCGTCGGCATCGTCCAGAACCCGCAGAGCCTGCTCGACGAGTTCGCCCTGGTGGCCCCGGGCCAGGTCACCCAGCCCTCGTCGGTCACCGTGCTCTTCGACGCGCACGGTTTCAACGTGGCGAAGCTCGGCGCCAACTTCGAGTCCATCGCTTCGGTCGCCGCGGCCCAGTCGAACGCCATCAACCCGACAACGATCCTGCTCTCCCTCGTCACGATCGGCATGCTGTTGATCGCCCTCGTGGCGGTCGGCGGCTTCACGGTGCTCGCCCAGCGCCGGTTGCGCTCCATCGGGATGCTCGGCGCGGTGGGCGCCACCGACAAGAACATCAAGCTCGTCGTCCGGGCCAACGGGGTCATCGTCGGGGTGGTCGGCGCGCTGATCGGTGTCGTCCTCGGCTTCGTCATCTGGCTCGCCTATCGACCGCACCTCGAGACGAGCTCGCACCACCTGTTCGGGGTGTTCGCCCTGCCCTGGGGCGTCATCGGCGCCTCGGTCCTCCTGGCCGTCATCGCCACCTACTTCGCCGCCTCTCGTCCGGCCAAGGCCATGACGAGGGTGCCGATCGTGGCCGCCCTGGCCGGGCGCCCGGCGCCGCCGAGGCAGGTCCACCGCTCGGCGATCCCGGGTCTCGTCATCCTCGTGATCGGCTTCTTCCTGCTCGGTGTGGCCGGCGGCGGCCAGAACGGCGGAGGCGCGGGGTTCTTGGTGATCGGCCTCGTCCTCGTGGTGGTGGCGGTGATCCTCCTCTCGCCGCTGGCCCTCTCGCTGCTGGCCAGGCTGTCCCACCGGGGTCCCATCGCCGGACGGCTGGCCGTCCGGGACCTCGCCCGCTACCGGGCCCGCTCGGGCTCGGCGCTCTCGGCCATCAGCATCGGCGTGCTCATCGCCGTCGTCATCTGCATCGTCGCCGCCGCCCGCTACGGCAACGTCCTCGACTACGCCGGACCGAATCTGGCGAACAACCAGCTCATCGTCTATACGCCGAACTCCTTCAACGGTCCCGGCCCATTGCCCACGGCCGAACAGATGGCCGCAGCGGCCAGGAGCGCCGAGAGCATCGGGGCCGGGCTGGGCACGCACGACGTCGTCGAGCTGCAGCTGGCGAGTGCACAACTCATCCACGCCGCCCGGGGGCGTAACTTCTCGGGACAGCTCTACGTGGCCACCCCGCAGCTGCTGAGGGCCTTCGGCATCAGCCAGTCGTCGATCGACCCCTCGGCCGACGTCTTGTCGATGCGGCCGGGGTTCTCCTCGATCTCGGACATGCAGCTCGTGTACGGCAACTTCGGCAACAAGGGCGGCCCGCCGCCGGGCAATGGCCCGCCGACGCAGTTCCCCTGCCCGAAGGGCTCCTGTCTCGCCAACCCGGTGATCCAGGAGGTCGCCGCCTTGCCGTCGGGCACCTCGGCCCCGAACACTCTCGTCACCGAGCACGCCATCAGAACGCTCGGCCTCGAGAGCAGCGTCAGCACCCAGGGCTGGTTGATCCAGGCGGACCAGCCGCTCACCGCCTCGCAGATCAGCGGGGCCCGGTTGACGGCGTCGCAGGCCGGCATGACGATCGAGACCAAGAACGACCAACCGGACTCGTCGGTGATCATCAACTGGGCGACCGTGTTCGGCTTCGTCCTGGCCCTCGGCATCCTCGCCATGACCATCGGGCTCATCCGGAGTGAGACCGCTAGCGACCTGCGGATCCTGACGGCCACGGGGGCCAGCAGCTACACCCGGCGCACGCTGACCGGGGTCACCGCCGGGGCGCTCGGTCTGCTCGGCGCGGTCGTGGGCACGATCGCGGGGTACGTGGCCACGATCGGCTTCCTGCGGACCAACTCGCTGAACGGCCTCTCGTCGCTCTCGAGCGTGCCGGTGAAGAACCTGCTCGTCATCCTGATCGGCATACCCCTCGTGGCCTTCGTCGGTGGCTGGCTCCTCGCCGGGCGCGAGCCCCCGGCCATCGCCCACCAGCCTCTCGAGTAGCCCGACCGGCCCCCCCGGGGCGGGACCGCCGACGATCCCCGTCGGTGGTCCTCGCCGTCCCGCCCCGGTGACAAGATCGAGGGCCGGACGAGAGGAGGGCGACGATGACGAGCGCCGAGGTGCTGGTCGACGCCTTCGGCCGGGTGGCCGAGGCGGTGGACGAGGCCCTGGCCGGCCTCACCACCGAACAGCTGGCCTTCCGGATCGACGGCGAGGCGAACAGCATCGCCTGGCTCGTCTGGCACCTGACCCGGATCCAGGACGACCACATCGCCGCGGTGGCCGGGACCGAACAGGTGTGGACGGCCGCCGGCTGGGAGAAGCGCTTCGGACTGCGACTCGATCCTCGGGACACCGGTTACGGGCACAGCTCGGAGGACGTGGCGGCCGTGGTGGGCGACGCCGAACTCCTCTCGGGCTACCACCACGACGTCCTCGCCGCGACGGGGCGCTTCCTCGACACGGTCACCGACGGGGACCTGTCCACGGTCGTCGACACCCGCTTCGATCCGCCGGTCACCCTCGGCGTGCGCCTCGTGAGCGTCATCGCCGACGACCTCGAGCACGTCGGGCAGGCCGCCTACGCCCGCGGCATCATCGAGCGCCGCTGAGCCGACCGGCCGGTCCAGCCCGCCCGCCGGTTCAGGCCACCGTGACGGTGAAGGGGGCCGCGGCCGTGTTGGGTGAGCTCTTCTTCCCCGGCGGCTTCTTGTCCGTCACCTTGACGGTGAACGAGTAGGTCCCGGCCAGCGTCGGCTTGCCCGAGATCTTGCCCGCCTTCGAGAGCTTGAGGCCGGGCGGCAGCGTCGATCCCGGGGCCAGCGCCCACGTGTACGGCGGGTTGCCGCCTGACGCCGTGAGGACGACGGCATAGGACCGGTGCAGGGTGGCCGGGGGCAGCGACGGGGTGGTGATGGCGAGCGAACCGATGTCGCCGGTCAGCACGAGGGTCTGGTCGGCCACCCCGTCGTCGTCGCGGCCGACGGCCACGCAGTCGGTGGTGCTCGGGCACGTCACCCCGGTGAGGACGTTGTCGCCGGCGCCCTGGTCCGGGCTCGGCACGATCGTCCAGCTCGTGCCGTCCCACGACTCGACGAGGGTCTGCTCCGCCGGGCCACCCGCTGAGCTTCCGACGGCCACGCAGGCGGTCGCCGTGGGGCAGCTCACCGCGGTGAGGACGTTGTCGCCGGCACCCTGGTCCGGGCTGGTTTGAGCGGTGAAGTCACCGGACGGCTGGAACGACTCGACGAGGGTCTGCTCGGTGCCGTTGACCACGGCGAACCCCACCGCCGTGCAGGTGACCTGGGTGATGGTGGCGGCGTTGCAGGACACGCCGTTGAGGACGTTGTCGCCGTCGCCCGGATCGGCGCTGTCGATGACCGCCGTCGAGCCGGCGTGGAGGTTGGCGGCGAAGGTCGCCAGCGTGCCCGCGACGTTCACCTCACCGACGGCCACGCAGTTGTTCGGGTCCGGGCAGGAGACCGCGTGCAGCTCGTTGTCGGCGCCGCCCTGGTTCGGGACGAAGTCGTGGGACCACTGCGGGAAGCTGGTGTCGTAGGTCTCGGCCAGGTTCTCCTGGTTCGAGCCGTCGTCGAAGGTCCCCACGGTGTCGCAGCGCACCGCGGTCGGGGCGCACGAAACGGCACGCAGGTCGTTGCGGGCCACGCCGGGCCCGGGGGTCTCCGTCGACCAGCTACCGGCCGCCCAGCCGAGGAGGAGCGGCGGTGTGCGGACCCCGGTGCCCGCCTCGCCCGAGGCCTGGCAGTCCGTGGCGTCCGGGCACGCCACCCCCGTGAGCACCCCCTCCGGCAGAGGTGCTCCCGTCGAGGCGACGGACCACGACGTGCCGTCAAAGGCCTCGATCAGGGGCTGTTCGGTCGTCGGATCGCTCGACGTCTCGGTGGCGCCCACGGCCGTGCAACCGGCGAGGCCGGGCCCTGGGCACGACACGCCGCTCAGCTCGTCCTCGAAGCTCACCGGGTCGGGGCTCGGCACGACCGACCAACTGGTGCCGTCCCATGCTTCGACGAGGGTCTCGGTGCCGCCCGCGCTGGACCCCACCGCCACGCAGTCCTCGGCGTCAACGCAGGACACCGAGCTGAGCGAGCTCGTGCCGCCCCCGGGGGACGGGCTCGGCACCACCGACCAGGCGGTGCCGTCCCACGACTCGACGAGGGTCTGGCCCGGGCCGCTCAGCCCGGAGGTGAGCCCGACCGCCGTGCAGTTCGCCGCGCTCGGGCAGCTCACGCCGTCCAAGGTGTCGACGACCGAGCCGTCGGGCGTGGGGGTCGGGACGACCGACCAGGAGCTGCCGTCCCAGTACTCGACGAGGGTGGTGGCGTTGTTCCCGTCCGTGCCGACGGCGTAGCAGTCGGTGGCGTCCGGGCAGGAGACCGCGGCCAGGCTGTCGCCCGCCGGATCGGGCGTGGGGCTCGGGACGACCGACCACGAGCTGCCGTCCCAGAGCTCGGCCAGGGTCTGGACCGGTCCGCCGGCGCTCGTGTCGTCGCCGACCGCCACGCAGCTCGTGGACGACGTGCAGGCCACCCCGGACAGGTGGTCGCTCTGGCTGCCCGGGCTCGGGCTCGGGACGGCGCTCCAGCTGGTGCCGTCCCAGACCTCGGCCACCGTGACGATGGCGTCGTCGCCCACGGCCACGCAGAACGAGGCGTCGGTGCAGGCGACCGCCTTGAGGTCGGCATCGGCACCGAAGCTCGGGCTCGGCGTCACGCTCCACTGGGTCGGCGCCGGCTGAGCCGGAGCGGACCACAGCGCCGTCCCGAGCGTGGCACCGACGGTGGCGCCGGCCACGAGCAGGAGCATGGCCGCACCGCGGGCCCAACGCCTGGCGCCCGGTCCCCGCCCGCGCCGTCCCATCCCGGCCCTCAACAGTCCGAGGTGGCGCTGCCACCCACGTCGAAGCCGGCGGCCTGCCACGCCGCGAAGGACAGGGTCTCGGGTGTCCCACCGCCGGGGTAGGGCTCACCCGGCGGGGGCGGGCTGACCGGGAGGGGCAGGGGGCTCCCGTAGAGGAAGGTGCTGCAGACGTAGGTGTCGTCCGTGAAGGTGATGGTCGACTGGGCGAACACCGCGCCGCTACAGGGCGAGGACGAGGGGTCCATGGTCGGCTCGAAGTGGGTGCTCGTGCACTGGCTGACCCCGTTCATGAGGGTCGTGCCGGGGGCGGCGGCCACGGTATTGCCCGAGATGGCGATGTTCCGGACGACGTCGCCCTGGTACTCCCGGTTGTCCTGGAGGATCAGGATCCCGTAGGCCCCCTGGATGTCGGTGATCGTGTTCGTCGACGCCGTGAGCCCGTTGCAGGAGGCGCACACGATGCCGGCACCCTCGGCCCCCTCGTTGGCGGCGTCGCCGTCCATCACGTTGTTCGACACGACGAGCGGCCCGCTGGCCTCGTCGCGCACCGCCGACGCCGCGTTGGTGTCGATCTGGTCGCTCTCGACGTAGTTGGGGCCGGGCACGGTGTCGAACCAGACGCCGACCCCGTTGTTCCCGTCGACGGTGTCGTTGACCAGGCTGACGTTCTTCACCTCGGACCCGGCCAAGTGGATACCGGCGCAGGCGGTGGCCTGCGGGCAGAGGTCGCCCGGGGGAGGACCGTTCGAGGAGATGTCGCTGTTCTCGATGAGCACCCCCTTGCCGAGGGTGTCCAGGTTGTCGCTTCCGCCCAGGCCGGCCGTGCCGTTGCCGTCGATCGTGCCGTCGTTCACGGCCATCCCGTCGGCGATCTCGAGACCGAGCGTGGCGCTGTCGGTGATCTCGACGTCGGTCAGCGACCAGTTCGTCGCGCTCCCCGAGTGCGAGGTGCAGTTGCACCGGGGGTTCACGACCCCGAGCGTGTAGGGGTCGCTGCAGCCGCAGTCGTACTGGTCGTAGTTCTCGATGACCAGGGGGTCGTCCGAGCTCGCCCCGGAGATCGTGACCCCACCCTCGTTGGCGAAGTGGGTGTCGACCGTGAAGGCGACCGGGACGGTGCCGCCGCCGTCGAGCACGGTGCCGGGCTGCGACGTGAAGCCGTCCCGGGCCTTGGGCACCACGGAGAAGTTGGTGTGGGTGCCCGAGGCGAGGATGAACGTGGTTCCGGCGGGGCTCGTGGCCACGGTCTCGGCCACCGTGGTGTTGTCGCCCGCCGGAATGGTCACCGTGCCGGCCGAGGCGGTCGGGGTGGCGACGACCACGGTGAGCGGGAGGGCCACGCCGAGAGCCAGCACGAGAAGGGCGAGGGCGCGCCGCGCGGCGCGCGTGAAGACCCGACGCACTCGACACCTCCTCTCGGATCCGCCGTGATGTCTGTGCCGATCGAACCCGCCACGGGACGATCGAAGCCATGGCTCCGGGGTGTCGGTGACCCGACCCTCCACCCCATCGTCACCTTGTCCTACCAGGTCCTACCAGGTCCTACCTGGTCCTACTCGCCGCCAGGCTAGTGGGATTGTCACGCGAACTCGGGGTGGCCGAAGTTGCGTCCGTGCGACCGACGAGTGCGATGACTGGACCCCAGCCACGACACAGAACGCCGCGGTGCGCGTCGGCGTTACACGGGTGGGTCCGCTCGTCGACGGCGGCGGCGTCGTCCAGCGGACGGGACGGCGATGTCCTCGCGGGGCCCGGGGACCCGCGCTGGTCGGCCCCGGCCCGGTGCCCCGGCGGTCGGGAGGACGGCGGCGGTGGCGGGTAGCCGGCAGAATGGCCGACATGAGGACGTCGGCCACGCTTCGAGAGAGGGGCGGTCGTGCCCACTGACCCTCCGGTCACGAGCGTCACCTTCGCCGAGCCTGGGTTCAACCAGGACCCCTATCCGGTGCTCGAGGCCATCCGGGCCGCCGGCCCCGTGGTCTACAACGAGGCCCGGGACCGCTGGATGGTCACCTCGTACAAGAACGTGTCGCGCTGCCTCGGCGACACCGGCCACTTCAAGCAGTACCTGGAGACCGAGGGTTTCGAGAGCGTCTTCGGCGGCCTCACGATGGAGATGGTCGACGTCCGGGAGCGCCACGACGCCATTCGGGGCATCTGGGCGAAGGACTTCGAGCGGGGCAGCTTGGAGGAACGGCGTGAGCTCGTCGAACGGCTCGTGGCCGACCAGCTCGACCCCTTCGTCGAGCGGGTGCGCTCGGGCGAGACGGTCGACGCGGTCGCCAACATGACCCGCCGGATACCCACCTTGGTCGTCGCCCATCTGCTCGGCATCGAGACGTCGATGATCGACCAGTTCAGTGACTGGAGCGACGCCATGGCCGGCATCGCCGAGGGCGCTCTCGACCCGACCGAGGCGGGGAAGGCGACCATGGCCACCGGCCGGGCGGCCACCGTCGCCCTGAACGACTACCTCGCCCACCAGGTGACGGACCGTCGTCGGTGCCCCTCCGAGGACCTCATCGGGAAGATGGTCGCCTCGCCCTACGCAGAGAGCGACATGACCGAGCAGGAGATCATCGCCAGCAACACCCAACTGGTGTTCGCCGGCAACGAGACCACGGCCAAGCTGATGGCCCACACGCTCGTCACCCTCGCCGCGCACCCCGACCAGCGCCGGCGGCTGGCCGAGGACCGCACGCTCGTCCCGGCGGCCATCGAAGAGGTGCATCGCTTCCAGACCATCGCCCAGTTCATGGACCGCTTCGTCCGGGCCGACGTCGAGATCGAGGGCGTCCTCCTGCCGAAGCGCTCGGTCGTCACCGCGCTCGAGGGAGCGGCCAACCGCGACCCGGAGCGTTGGGACGACGCCTCGTCCTTCGACGTCACCCGGCCGGCCCGCCAGCACCTCGGCTTCGGCTTCGGCATGCACAGCTGCATCGGCCTCAACCTGGCCCGTCTCGAGGCCACGATCTGGCTCGACCGACTGCTCGATCACCTCCCCGAATTCGAGGTGGTCGGCGACGTCGACTACGGCAAGAATTTCCAGATCAGAGGGCCTTTGGCGGTGCACGTCGCCGCTTGACGGGCCCGGACGTGCCCAATAGCTTGCAGCGCGAGCCGCAGCGCCCGGCCGTCATCTCTTGGACTGTCGGCTCGTGACGCCAAGGAGGGCGCGAGTGGAGCACTTCAAGGCCCTCGGCGAACGCCTGTCCCACTGGGAGCGGTGGGGCCGCGACGACCAGCGGGGCACCCTCAACTTCATCACCCCCGAGCGCATCGTCGAGGCGGCCGGGTTGGTCCGCACGGGCAAGGTCTTCGAGCTCAGCATCCCGCTCGGTCCCGACGGCCCGCAGAGCGGCCTCGGTGGGCGCGTGAACCCGCTCCATTTCATGACGGTCATGCCGACCGACGACACGGGCGTGGGCAAGGACGTGCACATCGCCGACGACTACGTCACGATGCCCCTCCAGGGGGCGACGCAGCTCGACAGCCTGGCCCACGTCGGGTACGACGGCCTCCTCTACAACAACGTGCCCATCCAGGCGGTGCAGGCCGCCGGCGGGGCCTCACGCAACTCGATCGACAAGACGTTGCCCGGCATCGTGGGGCGCGGCGTGCTGGCCGACGTGGCCCGGCACCGCGGCGTCGAATGGTTGGCCGCCGGGGAGGGCATCGAGCCCGAGGAGCTCGACGCGGTGCTGGCCGCCGCCGGCCTGAGCGTACGGCCGGGGGACACGCTCGCCGTGCGCACCGGCTGGCGGAAGAAGGCGCTCGTTGAAGGCTGGAAGGGCTGGATGCGCGGGAACCCGGGCCTGGCCCTCGGGTTCGCCGAGTGGGCCCACGACCACGAGCTGGCCGCGGTGGTCTCGGACAACTTCGCCATCGAGGTGCTCCCGGCGGCCGAGGGTCAGGGGATGCTCCCGCTCCACTGCGTGCTCATCCGGGACCTCGGCATGACCCTCGGCGAGATCTTCAATTTGGAGGAGTTGGCCGAGGACTGCGCGGCCGACGGTGTCTACGAGTTCTTCCTGGTGGCGCCGCCGCTCAGGATCACCGGGGCGGTCGGGTCGCCGCTCAGCCCGATCGCCGTGAAGTGAGCGACCGTCCGGGCTGGAATGGGCCACCGGTGAGCTCGTTCAAGTACCAGCTGTCCTCCCGCTCGGGGCCGATCACCGTCGAGGACTACCGTCGGCGGGCCCGCCGGGCGGTGCCCGACATGGTGTGGGCCTACGTGGACGGCGGGGCCGAGGACCACGTCTCGCTCCGGGCCAACCGGGAGGCCTTCGAGCGGTGGTGCCTGCGCTCGAAGGTCCTCACGGGCCACGAGGCCAAGGACCTCTCGGTCGAGGTGGCCGGCGTCCGCCTCGCCATGCCGGTCCTGTTCGCGCCGACCGGGCTGACCGGGATCTCGCACTGGACCGGTGAGGTCGGGGCGGCCCAGGCGGCGGAGAAGGCCGGCACCCGGGCCATCATCAGCTCGGCCGCCACGTACACGATCGAGGAGGTGGCCGCGGGCACCGCCGAGGACCACTTCTTCCAGCTCTACCCGTGGGCCGACATGGCCACCGGCGCCCGGGCCCTCACCGAGTCGTTCATGGACCGAGCCCGCCGGAGCGGGTACCGGGCCCTCGTCGTGACGGTCGACGTGCCGGTGCACGGCAACCGGGAGGGCGAGCGCAAGCGGGGCATGGGGACGCCGCCCGTCCTCACGCCGGCCCGCATCGCCAACGCCGCCGTCCGCCCGAGGTGGTGGTACCGGTTCCTCCGCCACCAGCGGATGTCGGCCCGCAACCTCGTCGACCAGGGCGGGGTCCGGGCCGCCGTGCAGTCGGTCAACGTCCAGTACCGGTTCATGCGCCCCGAGCTCGTGTGGGACGACTTCGCCTGGATGCGCGAGGTCTGGCAGGGTCCACTCTTCATCAAAGGCGTGCTCGACGCCGACGACGCCGCCCGGGCGGTCGACCTCGGGGCCGACGGCGTCATCGTCTCCAACCACGGGGGCCGCCAACTCGACGGGGCGGTGGCCACGCTCGACGCCCTGCCGGCGATCGCCCACCGGGTGGGCGGCCAGGCCGAGGTGCTGCTCGACGGGGGGATCCGCCGGGGGAGCGACATCGTGAAGGCCCTCTGCCTCGGGGCCAAGGCCGTCTGCATCGGCCGGCCGTACCTCTACGGCATGGCCGCCAGCGGCCCCGACGGCGCCCGCGACGTGCTCAGGATCCTGCGCCAGGAGCTGAGCCGGGCGATGACGCTCATGGGGGTGGGTCGGCTCGAGGACCTCGACGAGTCCTGGCTCCTCCCGGCCCGCACCGTCGTGGCCGACGAAGCGCCGCCGGCTCGCCGGAGCCGCTCGCTCACCCCCACGAGGAAGGAGGCCTAGCCATGCCACACGCTGCGCTCAGCGCCCGTTGGGCGCGCCACGAGCCCGCTTTCGGGGGTTGGGTCACCGGCGACAACGAGGTGAACATCGAGCTGTTCGGACGGCTCGGCTACGACTACGTCGGGCTCGACTGCCAGCACACCACCTTGAGCGAGGCCCAGGCGGCGGTGCTCATCCGCCGGATGGCCAACGCCCCGTTCGGGATCATCGTCCGGGTGTCGAAGAACGACCACGCCTTCATCGGCCGGGTGCTCGACGCCGGGGCCGACGGGGTCATCGTGCCCATGGTGAGCACGCCGGAGGAGGCTGTCGCCGCCGTGGCCGCCTGCCGCTACCCCCCCGAAGGCGTGCGCAGCTTCGGCCCGATGCGGGCCGACCTCGGCCTCGACCTCGGTGGCCTGCAGGACCGGGTGAGCTGCTTCGTCATGATCGAGACGAGCGAGGGCCTGGAGCGGGTCGAGGAGATCTGTGCCGTGCCGAACCTGGGCGGCATCTACATCGGCCCGGCCGACCTCTCGATCGGCCTCGGCCTCGACCCCATGAAGGCTTTCTCGTCCGACCAGCTCGACGAGCCGGTCAAGCGGATCAAGGCGGCCTGCGAGCAGGCCGGCGTCGTGATGGGCTCGCACTCGATGAACGGGACGGACGCCGCCCGTTGGGCCGGCCGCGGCGCCCGGTTGGTGTCGCTCGGGGCGGACACGACGATGATGGCCACGATGGCGAGACGGGAGCTCGGGGTGGCCCGGGCGGGGGGCGACGAACCGGGGGCGGCCCAGCGGTGAAGGATCGCCGGGGCGAGGTGCGGGCGTGACGCTGCGGGTGGCGGTCGACGCCGACAAGTGCATCGGCAGCGGCGCCTGCGTCCTGGCCTGTCCCGAGGTCTTCGCCCAGGACGACGGGGCCATCGTCCAGCTGCTGGAGGAGCACCCGGCGCCCGAGCTCGACGAGCGGGTGCGCCAGGCCGAGCAGGCCTGCCCGGCCCAGGTCATCACCGTGGTGGCGGAGTAGGCGACGGTGCACCGCCTCCGCGAAGCCCTGGGCGAGGGACGGGCGGCCTTCGGCGCCTGGACCATCCTGCCGGGCAGCGTCCCGGCCGAGCTGATGGGCGCGGTGGGCTTCGACTGTGTGATCGTCGACCTCCAACACGGCGCCGTGACGACGGCCGACCTCGTGCCCATCGTGCAGGCCCTCCAGCTCGGTGGCACACCGACGGTCGTCCGGGTGCCCTGGACCGACGAGCCGACGATCATGCGGGTGCTCGACTTCGGCGCCGTCGGGGTCATCGTGCCGATGGTCAACACGCCCGAGGAGGCGGCGCGGGCCGCGTCGGCCGCCCGCTACCCGCCACTCGGCATCCGCTCGTTCGGCCCGACCCGCGGGGCGTTCCGCGGGACCGACGCGGCGAACGAGGACGTCGTCGTCATGGTGATGATCGAGACCGCCGAAGGCCTGGCCAACGTGGAGGCCATCGCGGCCACCGACGGCGTGGACGGCCTCTTCGTCGGCCCGATGGACCTCGGTCTCGCCCTGGGCGAGCCGCTCGACGTCACCGGGACGAGCGCCCCGGTGCTCGAGGCCCTCGACGCGGTGGTCGCCGCGGCCCGGCGGGCCGGGCGCTTCGTCGGCACGGTCAGCACCGGGGCCGAGCAGGCCCGGGACCTCGTCGGCCGGGGGCTGCAGTTCGTCGTCCTCGGCGCCGATGCCGGCTACCTGCGGGCGGGGACGGCCCGGGAGCGGTCCACGCTGGCCGAGCTGCGCGAGTCCTTCCCGGGCGCCGGGGCCAGCTGAGGAGACGGCGACATGTCGAAGAAGTTGGTCTTCATCCCCACGTTCCTCCTCCACCCCGAGGCCGAGGCGCTCCTGCAGGAGGCCGACGACGTCGAGGTGGTCTACGGCCTCGACGCCGAGGAACGGGCGCTCGGCTTCGGCGGCACCGACCGCTTCGCCGAGCGCCACCGGGCGGTGAAGGAGTCCCTCGACCGCCACCTGGGCGAGATCCACGCCCTCCACGGGCTCGGCCCGGTGGGCCACCTGCCCGTCACCGAGGACATGTTCGAACGGGCCCCCCACCTCGAGGTGGTGTTCATCAGCGCGGCGGGCACCGACAAGATCGACGTGGCCGCGGCCACCGAGCGGGGGATCTACGTCATCAACGCCGCCGGGGCCAATGCCCCGGCGGTGGCCGAGCAGGCGGTCGGCCTGATGCTGGCCCTGTGCCGGCGTATCGCCGACTCGGACCGCTTCGCCCACGAGCACAAGAAAGTGGACCCCATGCGCCCGATGCAGGGCGCACCCCGTCTCTCGCTTCTCCGGGGCAAGACCCTCACCATCGTGGGCTACGGCTTCATCGGGCGGACCATCGGCGACATCTGCCGACTGGGCTTCGGCATGCGGGTCCTCGCCTACGACCCGTTCTTCGACCCGATCGAGGCCGAGCGCCAGGGGATCACGCTCCTCTCTGACCTCCACGAGGCCCTCGGCCAGGCCGACGTGGTCTCGTTGAACGCCCCGTTCACCACGGGCACGACCTCGCTCATCGGCCCGCCCGAGCTGGGCGCCATGAAGCGGTCGGCCCTCCTCATCAACACGGCCCGGGGCGGCCTCGTCGACACCGACGCGCTCGTCGAGGCGCTCCGAGCGGGGACGATCGCCGGGGCCGGGCTCGACGTCACCGAACCCGAGCCCCTGCCGCCCGACCACCCGCTGTTCGACATCGACAACGTGGTGCTCACGCCGCACCTCGGCGGGAACGCCCCGGAGGTCTTCCGGGCCTCCTCCATGACCCCCACCCGCCTCATGCTCGAGGCCCTCCGGGGGACGCGGCCCCGTCACCTCGTGAACCCGGCCGCGGTGCCGGCCCACGTGGGCCGCTTCGGCGGCGAGCCGTGACCCCCCCGGTGGGCGAGCCGTTCTCGTACGACCCGTTCGGGCCGGACGAGATGGCCAATCCGCTGCCCTTCTACCAGGAGCTGCGGGACCATCATCGGGCCTACTTCCTCCCCGAGTACGAGGCCTGGGCCATCTCCCGTTTCGACGACGTGTGGCAGATCCTGAACGACCGGGAGGGCCACATCACCCCGGTCGAGGGCACGCTCCTCCTCAAAAAGCAGCTGCTCGTGAGCAACGGCGGCTCGGTGCCCGAGCTGGTCTACGACCCGTTGCCGGTCTTCGGCTACACGGAGTCGCCGGTGCACGAGGAGCTGCGCCAGGCCTTCAGCCCGGCCCTCCGGCCGGGGGCCGTCGGTCGGCTGGAGGAGCTGATCCGCTCCTTCGCCCGGGCCCGCCTCGACGTCCTCCTCCCGCAGGGGCGGTTCAACGTGACGAGCGAGTACGCCGGGGTGGTGGCGGCCCAGACGATGTGCCATCTCTTCGGCCTCCCGCTCGAGGAGGCCGAGTGGGTCCGCGACGCCGTCATCGCCTCGGCCCCGGGGGCCGAGGACCCGAAGGCCCAGGACCGGGCCTACGGGCAGGTCATCGACCAGGTGACCGGGCTCGTGGCGGAGCGTCGGGCGGCCGGCGCCGGCGGCGAGCGACCGCTCATCGACGGGCTCGTGCGCTACCGCCTCGACGGCCGGGAGCTGACCGACCGCGAGATCGGCAGCTCGGTGCTCGCCATCGTGCTGTTCGGCGGGGTCGAGACCCTGCCCAAGGTGGTGTCGCACGGGCTCATCGAGCTCTGGCGGGCCCCGGACCAGCGCCGGGAGCTCGTCGCCGACCCGGCGAACTGCGCGGTGGCCTTCGAGGAGATGCTGCGGTTCTGCGCCCCGGCCCAGTGGTTCACCCGGACGGTGAAGCGGCCCATCACGATGGCCGGCGAGGAGCTCGGGGCGGGGCACCGCATCTTCCCCCTGCTCATGTCGGCCAACCGCGACGAGCGGGAGTTCGACGACCCCGACACGTTCCTCTGGGACCGCCCGATCGCCCGCCACCTGGCCTTCGGCCAGGGGCAGAGCTTCTGCGTCGGCACCCACCTGGCCCGCCTCGAGGGCCGGATCCTCCTCGAGGAGCTCCTGGCCCGAGCGCCCGAGTACGAGATCGACCTCGACCACGCGCTGCGCCCGCCGTCCAGCTTCCAGTGGGGCTACCGCACCGTGCCGCTGGTCGTGGGGTAGGGGAGGAGCGATGACGACGGTGGCCACGGTGCGGGGCGAGGTCGACACGAAGGCGCTCGGCCGCACGCTCATGCACGAGCACGTCTTCAACATCACGGCCGAGGTCGAGAAGGAGTATCCCGACCTCAGCTGGACGAACGACAAGGAGGCGGTGCTCCGCTCGGTCGTCGACCTCCTCCGACAGGCCAAGGAGCACGGGGTCGACACGCTCGTCGACTGCACCGCCCTCGGGCACGGGCGGGACCTCGAGGCGGTCAAGGCGGTGAACGAGCAGGTCGACCTCAACATCGTCGTCTGCACCGGGATCTACACCTACGACCACCTGCCGTTCTTCTTCCGCTTCGGGCACCCGGCCAAGCAGGTGGATGGGAGGACCGAGGACGTCCTCACCGACATGTTCGTCCGCGACATCACCGAGGGGATCGGGTCGAGCGGGGTGAAGGCGGCGCTCATCAAGACGGCGACCGACCGGGCGGGGGTCACGCCGAACGTCGAGCGCATCCTGCGGGCGGTGGCCCGGGCCCACCGGGCGACCGGGGTGCCGATCACCACCCACACCGACGTCCACCAGCAGAACGGCCTCGACCAGCAGCGGATCTTCGCCGAGGAGGGCGTCGACCTCTCCCGGGTGATCATCGGGCACAGCGGCGACTCGACGGACCTCGACTACCTGCGGGCGCTGCTCGACGCCGGCTCGACGATCGGCGCCGACCGCTTCGGCCTCTACCTGCCGGACCTCGGGCTCCCGGACATGGCCACCCGGATCGACACGGTGGCCCGCCTCTGCGCCGAGGGCTACAGCGACCGCATCGTCCTCTCCCACGACACGACCTGCTACGGCGACTGGCTGCCCCGGGACTTCGGGGCCGGCCTCAGCACCTGGCAGCTGACCCATCTGAGCGACGAGGTGCTCCCGGCGATGCACGAGCACGGGATCGAAGAGGACCAGGTGGAGCAGATGCTGGTGGGCAACCCGAGCCGGATCCTCGCCAACCAGGGCGCTTACTAGACCCGGCCATCGACCGGCGCCCGCGGTCGGGGCCAGATAGTTGCCTGTAACATATAACTAGAGGGCGAGGAGCGGCCGGGGTGACCACGACGAAGACCACGATGGACCGCACCACCGAGGCGATCGCCGCGGCGCTCCTCTCGGTGGCCCGGGCGATGAACCAGGTGCGGACGCACGAGATGCTGTGCAAGCGGGCCGGGGTGGACCTCGACCGCAGCGGCGGTGCCCTCCTCTACAAGCTCTACGCCGAGGGCGAGGACGTTCGCCTCACCGAGCTGGCCGAGCGCCTGGCCGTCGACCCGCCGGCCGTCACCCGGAAGGTCCAGCAGCTGGAGCGGGCCGGGCTCCTGGCCCGCTCGGCCGACCCGGCCGACGCCCGGGCCATGCGCCTCCGTCTCACGCCCGAGGGTCGGCACTCGATCGAGCGCCTGCTGAGCGCCCGCCAGCAGTGGCTGGACTCGCTCCTCCGCGGCTGGTCGGGCGACGACCGCCGGGAGTTCGCCCGGCTGCTCCAACTGCTGGCGTCGACGATCGAGTTCGAGGCCGAGGTCTCCCATGGCGGTTGACGAGAGCCGGCGCCTGGAGGCGGCGCCGACCGACCAGCTCGAGATGGACCAGGCGGAGCACCGTCGGATCCTCGTGATCATCGGGGCACTCATGCTCGGGATGATCCTGGCCTCGCTCGACCAGACGATCGTCTCGACCGCCCTCCCCACGATCGCCGGCGACCTCCACGGCCTCAACCACCTCTCGTGGGTGGTGACGTCCTATCTGCTCACGCTCACGATCTCGACGCCCATCTGGGGCAAGCTCGGCGACCTCTACGGAAGGAAGCGCCTCTACCAGGCGGCGATCGTCATCTTCCTCGTGGGCTCGGCCCTGGCGGGGCTCTCCCAGACGCTCAGCCAGCTCGTGGCCTTCCGGGCGATCCAGGGGGTGGGCGCCGGGGGCCTCATGGTCGGGTCCCAGGCCATCACAGGTGACGTGATCAGCCCGCGCATGCGGGGCCGCTACATGGGCTACTTCGGGGCGGTCTTCGGCCTGACCAGCGTGGCCGGCCCCCTCTTGGGCGGGTTTTTCACCCAGCACCTGTCGTGGCGCTGGATCTTCTACATCAACATCCCGATCGGCATCGTGGCCCTCGTGGTGGTGGCGACCGCGCTCCACATCCCGGTCCGTCGGACCGAGCACCGCATCGACTATCTCGGAACGGCCCTCCTCGGCGCCGCGGTCACCTCGATCATCCTCGTGACCACGTGGCTCGGAGGCTCGTCCCAGGTCGGGTCCGGGACGATCATCGGGCTCTCGGTGGCCGCCGTCGTGCTCCTCGTGGCCTTCTGCTTCGTTGAGGCCCGGGCGGCTGAGCCGATCATTCCGCTCTCCTTGTTCCGCAACCGGGTCTTCAGCGTGGCCAACGCCGTCGGCTTCGTCGTCGGTTTCGTCATGTTCGGGGCCATCATCTACATACCGCTCTACCTCCAGACGGTGCACGGGGCCACGCCGACGAGCTCGGGCCTCCAGCTGCTGCCGCTCGTGGGCGGGATGTTGGCGACGTTCATCCCGAGCGGTCGCCTCGTCACCCGCTGGGGCCGGTACAAGATCTTCCCGGTCACCGGAACGGCCGTCATGACCGTCGGCCTCTTCTTCCTCTCCACGATGACCCCGAGCACCCCGCTCGCGTTGTCCTCTCTCTACATGTTCGTGGTGGGGCTTGGTCTCGGCCTCGTGATGCAGATCCTCGTCGTGGCGGTCCAGAACGCTGTCCCCTACAGCCTGCTCGGCACGGCGACGTCGAACGCCACGTTCTTCCGGATGATCGGCGGTGCCTTCGGGGTGGCCCTCTTCGGCGCGATCTTCAACCACGTGCTCTTTGCCGAGCTGCCGAAATTCGTTCCAGCGAGTGCCCTCAAGCACTTCGCCGGGCACAACATCGCCGCCAATCCCGCCCAGCTCAACGCCTTGCCGCCAGCGATCCACGCCGGCGTGGTCCTGGCGTTCAACCACGCCCTCACCACGGTATTCCTCATCGGCGTGCCCTTCGGCATCGTCGCGTTCGTCCTCTCCCTCTTCTTGGAGGAGGTTCCGCTTCGGGATCAGGCCTGGTCGACGAGCTCGGGGCTGGGCGAGGCCGCCGAGCAGTCGCTGATCGCTTAGCGCCGGCGCTCAGGCCTCGACGCCCGGGTCCGAGCCGAAGAACCCGGCTGTGCCGAAGGCGAACACACCGTTGTCCGACCCGACGAGCCAGTAGCCGTTGCCGTCGGTGGTGGCGGCCATCCCCGAGATGGCCGCATTGAGGGCCATCCCGCCGGTCGACCCCTCGAAGGGGGCTGTGCCGAACGAGAAGATGCCACCGTCGGAGGCGACCAGCCAGTAGCCCCCGCCGGGGTGGTAGGCCATGCCGACCACCGGGGCGTTGAGGAGCACACTGCCCATCGACCCGTCGTAGGCGGCGTCGCCGAAGGCGAACACCCCGCCGTCCGCCGCCACCAGCCAGTAGCCGAGGCCGGTCGGCGTGGCCGCCATCCCCACGATCGGGGCGTTGAGCGGCAGGCCGCCCATAGAGCCGCGGTAGACGGCGTCGCCGAAGGCGAACACCCCGCCGTCCGCCGCCACCAGCCAGTAGCCGAGGCCGGTCGGCGTGGCGACCATACCCACGATGGGAGCGGCCAGGGGCATCCCGCCCATCGAGCCGGCGTAGGGCGCGCTGCCGTAGGCGAAGACGGCCCCGTCGGCGGCCGCCGTCCAGGCCCCGGTCCCGACGGGGTCGGTCGTGATGCTGACCACGGGGGCGTTCGAGAAGGCCGTGAGACCGAGGGACGGCGCCGTGCCGAAGTCACTGACGAAGCCGGACTGGCTGACCGTGCGGTAGCCGAGGTCGTCCGGGGTCGGAGCGATGCCGACTTCGCTGTCGGTCAGGACCGGCGCCGCCTCGAGGAAGGAGTGCGGCGAACCGGGCGGGCCGCAGCTGTTCGGCGTGACGCCGATGCTGGCGTGCTGGCCACCGACCGTGAAGGTGAGCGAGCCGGGCACCGCCGGGTCGGCGCAGTGGAAGGCGGCCCACCCGACGCCGAGCGAGGGCTGCAGGCGGCCGGGCACGAAGGACACCGGCTCGACCGCGGTGAGCGGGTTGTCGTCGATGTTGGTGTAGGGGCCGGAGCTGGCCGAGACGGGGGCGATCGTGGTCGTGAACGTGACGGGCACGGTGCAGCGCTGGACCGGGCTGTCCGGCACGAGCAGCACGGAGAAGAAGAGCGTGCCCGCCGCACCGTTCGGGGTGATCGGGCCGAGGGTGAAGCCGCACCCGCTCACCGGGGGCAGCGCCGCCCCGGCGCCCGGCGGCCCCGCGCCGATGGTCGGCAGTGACACGCCGAGCGTGCAGGCGATCAGGGCGAGCCAGTAGCGGCTCCGGGTCGTTCGGTGTGGCATCTCACCACCACCTTCCTGCTACCGCCGGTGAAGGGCTCGCCGCCGCACGAGCCTCGGCCGCGCCCCTCGAGGAGCGCCGGATCGGGGAGGGTTCGAGCGGGGGACCTCTCAGCCGTCCAGGGCGAGGCAGCCCCGTACCGCGGCCTCGGCCGCCAGCCGGGCGGCGTTGGTGGTGTCCTTGGTCAGCTGCTCGAGCTTGGCCGCCATCTCGGGCTCGGAGGCCACGAGTTTGGCGATGGCGTCGGCGTCACCCGACCCGTCCTGGTTGGTGAGGGCGATGAGCCGCTCGTCGAGGAGGCCGTCGAACCAGCGGTCACCGATGCAGCGGTAGACCGACCAGTCGCAGCCCCGGGCTTGGCACACCTCGGCCACGGCGGCGGACTCCATGTCGACACCGACCACGCCCTCCTCGAGGAACCGTCGACTCAGCTGTTCGTCGAGGGTGACACCCTCGGTGGTCACGAGCGTGCCCTCCAGCGGCACGTCGCCCGGCGGGTGGTGCCGGAAGATGGCGCCCGTCGACTGCAGGATGAGTATCTCGGGGTTGAGGAGGGTGCCGACCGGGCGGTCGGGGTCGGTTCCGCCGCAGATCCCGGCGTTCATGATGTGGTCGACCCGCAGGCCGTCAGGCGTGCCCTCGTCGAGCAATTTCTGGCACGCCGCTCTCGTGAGCGGCGGACCCATCCCGATGTGGATGGCCGTCACCTCCGAGTCGCCGACCGGGCCCTTCCAGGGCGCCCCTTTCTCGTCCTTTCTGCGGCGGAGCCCGAAGGCCGTGACGATGGCCTCCATCTCCGTGGGCATGGGGGCGAGCATCACGACCTGGCGCGGGGGCATGGGCCATAGCTTGCCCGGTGACAGGGGCGCCTGCCCGATCCGAGCGGCCGCCGACGGCCGATGACCGTCACGGATTCCCACCCGACGAGGGACCTTCGGCCCTGCCGGACCGGGCCGCCGCGGCGTCCAATAGAGAGGAGAGGCGACGGCGCCGTCAGGTGCCGCCCTGGGGAAAGGAGCTTCCGGTGCAGCAGCCGAATCACCGGGCAGGCCAGGAAGCGTTTCGCCGGCCGGCGAGGATGACCCTCAGCCCGTACGACATCGACGAGACGACGTTCACCCGGAGCGAGATCATGCAGGCCAGGCAGTTGGAGCCGGTGCCCAGCCGGTAAGGGCACGTGGTGGAGGGTCGCGCCCGACCGTCGCCTGGGCCCTGTTAGGGTGATTTCGTCGGAGTGGGTCGCTCGATTGTCGTCCTCTCTTCCTCGCGCCCTGGGTGCGCTATCCAGTACTGGGGGAATTAGGCCGACTGAGTGCTCTTCCGACGTCGACGCCCTCACGGTGGGGGCGTGCTGCAGAGAGTGAGAGATAGTTGGCTACTGGAACAGTGAAATTCTTCAATGCCGAGAAGGGTTACGGCTTCATCTCCCGTGAAGACGGAGAGGATGTGTTCGTGCACTTCTCGAACATTCAAGGAGACGGCTACAAGAGCCTCGACGAGGGCCAGCAGGTCGAGTTCGACCTGGGTCCGGGTCGCAAGGGCGAAGAGGCGAGGAACGTTCGCGTCATCTGAGTACCCGTTCTCATGAAGGAGGCCGCCGGCAACCGCCGGCGGCCTTTTTCGCGCCCCTCGGGACGGTGGCTCGGTAGCGGGTCAGCCCGGCGGTTCGCCGAGGAGCCAGGCCACGTTGTCGTGGTAGAGGCCGGCGGTGTCGTCGGAGGGCGCGGGCCCGCCGCTGGCCGAGAAGTCCTCGAGCGGGTGTGCCGACCCTTCGGCGTGGGGGTAGTCGCTGCCGAACATGAAGAGGTCGCCCACCTTGTCGGCGAGAGCGGTTGGGTGCTCGAAGCCGAACGTGGCCGCCCGCACCTGGCGGCGGATGTACTCACTCGGGCGGAGGGACAGCCGGTCGGTCGGCAACCCGTTGTAGGAGCCGTGGAACTCGTAGGAAACGTCGAGAGCGCGGAGGAAGGGCACGAGCCACGAGGACGTGAACTCGACGAGGCCGAGGCGGAGCTCGGGGTGCCGCTCGAACACGCCGTTCGTCGCCATGTCGGAAAGAGCCACCGTCGGAGGCGTGGAGATGAAGACCGACATGAACAGCGGCTCGATGGGGTTGGCATCGCCCTCGTACCAGGCGTCGTCGAAGGGCCGGGCGAAGTCCGAGATGTGGAACATGGGTGAGATGCCAGAGTCGACGAAGGCCGACCAGGCCTCGTCGAGGGAGGGGTCCGAGAGCGGCCGTCCGTCCACCGGGGTGGGCGGCATCATGGCCAGCCTCACGCCGCCGGCGGCCAGCCCCGCCAGCTCACGGCGGAGCCAGTCGAGGTCGCGGAGCGAGACGTGGCCGACGGGGTAGAGGTGGCCATGGCCTTCGGCCCGCACCGAGACGGCCCAACGGTTCCAGGCCGACAGGTTGGCCAGCTGGGCCTCCCGGTGTGCCTCGAGCGTGCGCAGCCAGAACAGGCCGTAGTGGGGGAAGACCACTGCGCCGTCGATGCCCTGCTCCTTGAGCTTGGTCACCCGGGCGGACGGCTCGCCGTAGTGCGGCGGCAGCGCCTCGTCGTAGGGCACCTCGGGCGGGAGACCGGCTCGCACGCGGGCCCGGTACTCACCCATCGGGGCCACCCGGCCCGGCGTGTGCACCTCGGCCAGGTGGATGGGCTGACCGCCGAAGGTCAGCCAGGCATGGCCGCGGTCGTCGTCTTCGATGCGGAGCGCCAGGTGGCGGAGCGCCGGGTCGATGTGCTCGGCCCACAGGTCCCGCGACTCGAAGAGGTGGTTGTCGCAGTCGATCACGGCCTGCGCCATGGCCGTCACGCTAGTCCCGTCGCCCACCGACCAGCCGAGGGGCCGCCCCCCCGGCACTCAGCTGTGGGCCGGGATCGTGAGCTTGGGAACGGTCGTCTTCGGGACGGTGACGGGTCCGCCGGGCCCTGAGCCACCGCTGGTCGAGCTCTGCCCGGACACGGCCGGGTTGGCCGCGGTCTGGCTGAGGCGGAGGAGAACCTCGAGGGTCCCGGTGCTCGCCGTCGTGACGAAGCCGCCGATGCTCGGGTTGTCGATGTGCCAGTCGGCAAAAGCGATGCTCACGTCGGCGAGCACGTAGATGGACTGCGCGCTGCGCTCGGCGGCGACCGGGAAGGTGACCGACCTGGTGACGCCGTGCATCCTGAGATCAGCGGTGGCCGTGTACGGCTTCGTCTGCCCCAGGCCGGCCAACGGGGCAAGGTCGATGGGTTCAGTCAGTTCCAGCTTGGCCGTGGGGTAGGTGGCGACGTCCATGATCCGCCCGTCGAACTGGGCGTTGCGCTCGATCTGGTCGCTCTTCACGCTGGCCATGTTCACGACGAACGAGCCGCTGGTCACGCTGGTCCCGACGATCTGGACCGAGCCCGACACCTCGGTCGTCCGACCGACGGCGGTGGAGTTCTGCCCTATGAGCACCTCCTGCACCCGGTAGCCGACCACCGAGCCTGGGGCGACGTGCCACAGACCGGCAACCGATCCACTCGTCTTGGTGCCCTCCCCGACGGTCGTCGACGTCGCATGGTCGAGCTTCGGAAGGGTCAGCTTCGGGGGTGGTGGTCCTTCGATGAAGTGGATGTAGACGAAGGGAACGCCCAGCGCGAGCAGGACGATGATGACGAGCCCTCCGGCCACCCACCAGCCGAGCCGGCGACGCTTCCTTTTCGCTTCAGGCATGAGCTCGCTCGGTGGTGTTTGGTCGGTCGGGGTCGTCCCCCATCATGGTGGGACGATTTCGGAGCGAGCTGTGCACCCACTGTGAGCCAGATGACGGATCACCCCTCCTCCGGCTCGGGGGACCGTGGAGCAGCTCCCCCGAGGCATCTCAGGGTCGCCCGGTAGGGTGGGGACATGGTCGATGCCCCAGGTACAGGTACGTTCCGGCTCTGGTCGGACGAGGTCGAGGCGATGCGGCCCGAGGCCCGGGCGGCCGTCGACGCCGGACTCCTCACGCTGCCCCCGATGGGCGCGGTCGGGCTCGAGCGTGACGAGCGGGTGGCCAAGGAACGGGCCCAGATGGAGGCCATGGTGGTCAGGGTGCCCGAGGCGCAGGACACCGAGATCGCCGGCGTCCGCTGTCGAGTCATCCGGCCCGAGGGGGAGCCCCGCGGCGTCTATCTCCACTTCCACGGCGGCGGGATGGTCACGGGCCTGCCCGACATGATGGACGTGCCGAACCGCGACATCGCCCGGACGTTCGGTCTCGTCGTCGTGTCGGCCAACTACCGCAAGGCACCGGAGCACCCGTGGCCCGCCGGGCCCGACGACGGGGAGGCCGTGGCCAACTGGCTGCTGGAGCACGCAACCGACGAGTTCGGCACCTCGACACTGCTGATCGGGGGCGAGTCGGCGGGCGGTTACATGACCGCCGCGGTGGCTCTCCGCCTCCGTGACACCGGTGACATCGGAGGGGTCTCGGGCCTCAACCTCGTCTACGGCGTGTACGACTTCGGTCGGAGCCCCAGCCAGCGCGGTCTGCGGGCCACCGACGGGCCGGACCTCCTCGACCCCGAGCAGATCGCGTTCATCACCGAGTGCTACCTGCCGGGACGCACGGACGACGAGCGGCGGTCGCCCGAGATCTCACCGGCCTTCGCCGACCTCCACGGCCTGCCGCCGAGCTTCTTCAGCGTGGGCACCTGCGACCATCTGGTGGACGACACCCTCCTCATGGCTTCGCGGGCCACGGCGGCCGGCGTCGACGTCGAGCTGTTCGTGGCGCCCGAGATGCCCCATGCCATGCAGGTCTTCCCGTGCTCGCTGATGAAGCTCTGGGACGAGCGCCTGGCCGCCTGGTTCGAAGCGCGGCTCACTCGTCCGCCGCCGGTGGGCTCGGCGCGACGGTGACAGTTCGGTGACAGCGTCGGACACGGAGGCGCACCCGATGTTGAAGGGCGCGCCACCTCTGCGAGAAGATGCGGCAGACGTGAGAGGCCCCGGTAGCGACGTCGAGAGGATCGACGTAGCTCCACCGACAAAGGCGCGACGTGACCGCCGAGCGGCGGGGCCGGGGCACGCTCACCGGGACGAAGGAGGTGCCGCAGTGTTCGTGCCTTGTCGCTTCGGGACGGAACGATGAGCCCGACGGACGGCCAGCCCACTGCGGTCATCGGTGTGGACATCGGTGGTACCGGTATCAAGGGCGCCACGGCCGACCTGCAAACCGGTGAGCTGGCGAGCGAGCGGGTGCGCCTGGATACCCCGCAACCGGCCACGCCGGACTCGGTGGCGGACACCGTCCACCAGGTCATCGAGCAGATCGGGGTCGCGGGCCCGGTGGGGCTGACGCTCCCCGCGGTCATCCGGTCGGACATCGTCGAGACGGCCTCGAACATCGACGAGGCCTGGATCGGCGTCAACGCCGTGTCCCTCTTCGGCTCGATGACCGACCGCGAGGTGGCGGTGGTCAACGACGCCGACGCCGCCGGGATGGCCGAGGTCCGCTACGGGGCGGGAAAGGGCGTGGCCGGGGTGGTGGTCGTGATCACCCTCGGGACCGGCATCGGCAGCGCCCTCTTCGTGGACGGGACGCTCGTACCGAACACCGAGCTCGGCCACCTCCATCTGCACGGCGGGGACGCCGAGGACTGGGCGGCCGAGTCGATCCGCGAGCACGACGAGCTGTCATGGAAGGAGTGGGGCCACCGTCTGCAGCGCTACCTCGAGCAGATCGAGCGGGTGCTCTGGCCCCAGCTGATCATCATCGGCGGCGGGGTGAGCAAGAAGTCCGACAAGTTCTTCCCACACATCAACCTGAGCACCAAGATGGTCCCGGCCACGCTCCACAACGACGCCGGCATCGTCGGCGCCGCCATGTTCGCCCCGACGGGCTGAGCTCGTCAACGACGGGGAGCTCCGCCGGGCCAGGGAGGAACGGCCGTGACCACCACCGACGTCGATCTCGACACGCTGAGCGTCAACACGATCCGCGGCCTGTGCATGGACGCGGTCCAGAAGGCCAACTCGGGGCACCCGGGGACCCCGATGGACATCGCCCCGGTGGCCTACACGCTGTGGCAGCGGGTGCTGCGCTTCGATCCCAGCGACCCCATCTGGCCCAACCGGGACCGCTTCGTCCTCTCCGAGGGCCACGCCTCGACTCTGCTCTGGTCGCTGCTCCACCTCACTCGGGTCCAGGCCGTGGACCCGGACTACGAGGTCCTCGGCCGACCGGCCGTCTCCATGGAGGACCTCCAGACCTTCCGCCAGTTGGACTCGAAGTGCCCCGGGCACCCCGAGTACCGCTGGACGAGCGGGGTCGAGGCGACGACGGGACCCCTGGGCCAGGGCGTGGCCACCTCGGTCGGGATGGCGTTGGCCGGGCAGTGGCTGGCCGCCCGGTACAACCGGGAAGACTTCACGCTCTTCGACTTCGACGTCTATGCCCTCGCCGGTGACGGCTGCATGATGGAGGGCATCTCCTCGGAGGCCGCCTCGCTGGCCGGCCACCTCGGTCTGGCCAACCTCTGCTGGATCTACGACTCCAACCGGGTCACGATCGAGGGCCACACCGACATCACGTTCACCGAGGACGTGGCGGCCCGCTTCCTCGCCTACGGCTGGAACGTGACGATCGTGGCCGACGCCAACGACCTGGCGGCAGTGGGTCGGGCCTTTCATACCTTCGCCGAGGAGAAGGAGCGGCCGACACTCGTCCTCGTGCACAGCCACATCGGGTACGGGTCACCGGTCGAGGACTCACCGAAGGCCCACGGCGAGCCGCTCGGCGTCGACGGGGTGCGGGCCACCAAGCGCTTCCTCGGCATGCCCGAGGACAAGGACTTCTACGTCCCCGACGGCATCTACGACTGGTTCGCCCGGGGCGTGGGCGCCCGGGGCAAGGCCGCCCGCGAGGCCTGGGAAGCGACCTTCGCCTCCTACCACCAGGCCCACCCGGACCTGGCCGACGAGATCGACCGCCAGGTGCGTCGTGACCTGCCCGACGGCTGGGAGCGGGCGCTGCCGACCTTCCCTCCGGATCCGTTGGGCATCGCCAGCCGCGACTCGTCGGGGCAGGTACTGAACGCCCTGGCCGAGGTGATCCCCTGGATCGTCGGCGGCTCGGCCGACCTCTCGCCCTCGACCAAGACGAACCTCACGTTCGAGGGCGCCGGCGACTTCCAGGCCGGGAGCCGGGACGGGCGCAACCTCCACTTCGGCATTCGTGAGCACACGTCGGCGGCGGTGGCCAACGGCATGTGCCTCACGAAGCTCCGCTCCTACTGGTCGGGCTTCTTCATCTTCTCCGACTACGCCCGGGGCGCCATCCGGCTCTCGGCGCTCATGGAGATCCCGGTCCTCCACATCTTCACCCACGACTCGATCGGGGTCGGTGAGGACGGCCCGACGCACCAGCCGGTGGAGCAGCTGGCGTCCCTCAGGGCCATGCCCGGGCTCCTCGTCTTCCGTCCGGCGGACGCCAACGAGGTGGTGGAGACCTGGCGAGTCGTGATCGGGCTGCACCGGGAACCGGCCGCCCTGGCACTCTCCCGCCAGGCCCTGCCGACGTTCGACCGGGCCAACCTCGGTTCGGCGTCGGGGGTGGCCCGTGGGGCCTACGTCCTGGCCGAGGCCGAGGGTGGGCCGCCCGACGTGCTGCTGCTGGGCACCGGCTCGGAGGTGCAGCTGGCCCTCTCGGCCCGGGACGAGCTGGCGGCCGACGGGATCCGGGCTCGCGTCGTCTCCATGCCGTGCTGGGAGCTCTTCGACCGCCAGCCGGCGTCCTACCGCGACGAGGTCCTGCCGCCCTCGGTCAAGGCCCGTGTGGCGGTCGAGCAGGCATCCACGTTCGGCTGGGACCGGTACGTGGGCGACGGGGGTACGGTCATCGGGATGCACACCTTCGGCGCCTCCGCGCCGCTGAAGTCGCTGTTGACGAAGTTCGGGTTCACCCCGGACCGGGTGGCCGAGGCCGCCCGCCACTCTGTAGCGGCGGCCCGAGGGGAAGCGGGATGAAGGCGACCGAGGCGCTCCACGAACGAGGCCAGAGCCTGTGGCTCGACAACATCACCCGCCGATTGCTCGACAGCGGCCAGATCAAGCAGTTCGTCGACCAGTACTCGGTCACCGGTCTCACGTCGAACCCCTCGATCTTCGACAAGGCCATCGAGTCCGGGGACTACGACGAGGCCATCAGGGAGAAGGCAGGCAAAGGGGTCGCCGGCGAGGACCTCTTCTTCGAGCTGGCCGTCGAGGACCTTCAGCGGGCGGCCGACCTGTTCGCCCCGGTCCACCAGCGGACCGACGGCGTCGACGGCTGGGTCTCCCTCGAGGTCTCACCCCTGCTCGCCCACGACACGAAGGAGACAGTCGAGGCGGCCAAGTCGCTCCACGGGCGGGCGGACCGGGACAACCTCTTCATCAAGATCCCCGGTACGAAAGAAGGTCTCCCGGCCATCGAGGAGTGCATCGCCTCGGGTGTGCCCGTCAACGTCACGCTCCTCTTCTCGGCCGACCAGTACCGGGCGGCGGCCGACGCCTACCTGCGCGGGGTGGAGCGGCGCGTCGAGGAGGGCCTCGACCCCGCGGTGAGCTCGGTGGCCTCGGTCTTCATGTCCCGCTGGGACGTGGCCGTGGCCGACCAGGTGCCCGCGGCGCTGAAGGACCGGCTGGCCCTGGCGGTGGGGGAGGACACCTACCGGGCCTACCGCCAGCTCATGAACGACGACCGGTGGCAGCGCCTCGAGAATGCGGGCGCCCGGATGCAGCGTCTGCTCTGGGCGAGCACGAAGACGAAGGACCCCGAGGCCTCCGACACCTTGTACGTCCACGGCCTGGCCGCGCCCTTCACGATCAACACGATGCCCGACGACACGTTGAAGGCCTTCTTCGACCACGGCGAGGTGGGCGACCCGATGCCGGCGGACGGCGGCGACTGTGACGCCGTCCTGGCCGAGTTCGCCAAGGCCGGCGTGGACACCGCGGCCCTGGCGCAGAAGCTCCAGAGCGACGGGGCGTCGTCGTTCGTCGAGGCCTGGCACGACCTGATGGGCCGGATCGACGACCAGTGCCGGTCGTTGACCTGAGCCGGGTCGATCCCGAGAGGACGCCGTGAGCACGACCCCGCTGCGCGAACGGGCCGCCTGGAAGGCCCTCGACCGCCATCACGCCGAGATCGCCCCCCGCCATCTGCGGGACCTCTTCGCCGAGGACCCCGGTCGGGGGGAGCGCCTGAGCGTCGAGGCGGTCGGGCTCTACCTCGACTATTCGAAGAACCGGGTCACGGACGAGACGATGCGCCTGCTCGTCCAGCTGGCCGAGGAGTCGGACCTCGCCGGCCGGCGGGACATGATGTTCCGGGGCGACCGGATCAACGTCTCGGAGAACCGCTCGGTCCTCCACGTGGCCCTCCGCATGCCCCGGGACGCCATCCTCGTCGTGGACGGCACCGACGTCGTGCGCGAGGTCCACGAGGTGCTCGACCGGATGCGGGCCTTCGCCGACCGGGTGCGCTCGGGGGAGTGGCGGGGACACACCGGCAGGCCCATCCGCAACGTCATCAACGTCGGGATCGGCGGGTCCGACCTCGGTCCGGTCATGGCCTACGAGGCCCTCCGGCACTACACCCGGCGCGACATGACCTTCCGCTTCGTGTCCAACGTCGACGCCACCGACTTCGTCGAGGCGACGCGGGATCTCTCGGCCGAAGAGACGCTCTTCATCATCTCGTCGAAGACCTTCGGGACCCTCGAGACCCTCACGAACGCCAACTCGGCCCGCCAGTGGGTGGTCGACCACCTGGGCGACGAGGCCGCGGTGGCCAAGCACTTCGTGGCCGTCTCGACGGCGGCCGAACGAGTGCAGGCTTTCGGTATCGACACCGACAACATGTTCGGCTTCTGGGACTGGGTCGGCGGCCGCTACTCGATGGACTCTGCCATCGGCCTCTCGACGATGCTGGCCATCGGGCCCGACGGCTTCGACGAGCTGCTCGCCGGCTTCCACGCCATGGACGAGCACTTCAGGACGGCCCCTCTCGCCCAGAACCTCCCGGTCGTCATGGGGCTCCTCGCCGTCTGGTACGGCGACTTCTTCGGCGCCCAGACCGTGGGCGTGATGCCCTACGACCAGTACCTGAAGCGCTTCCCCGCCTACCTCCAACAGCTCACGATGGAGTCCAACGGCAAGCACGTCACGCTGGCCGGCGACCCCGTCGGCTACGACACGGGGGCGGTCTACTGGGGCGAGCCCGGCACCAACGGCCAGCACAGCTTCTACCAGCTCATCCACCAGGGAACGCGGCTCATCCCGGTCGACCTGATCGGGTTCGGCAAAGGGCTCAACCCCCTCGGCGAGCACCATGACATCCTCACGTCCAACGTGTTCGCCCAGGCCCAGGCGCTGGCCTTCGGCAAGACCGAGGCCGAGGTCCGAGCCGACGGCACCCCCGAGGCGGTCGTGCCCCACCGGGTGATGGAGGGGAACCGACCGACCAACGTGCTTTTGGCCGAGGTGCTCACGCCCCGGCTGCTCGGCACGCTCGTGGCCCTCTACGAGCACAGCGTCTTCACCCAGGGGACGATCTGGGGGATCGACTCGTTCGACCAGTGGGGCGTCGAGCTCGGCAAGGTGCTGGCCAAGCAGATCATCCCCGAGCTCGAGAGCGTGCAGGAGCCCGAGCTCGCCCACGACTCCTCGACCACCGCACTCATCCGCCGCTACCGCGCACTGAAGAAGGAAGGGGCCTGACATGGCAACGGACAAGCCGATGCAGCTGGGCATGATCGGTCTCGGGCGGATGGGGGCCAACCTCGTCCGACGGCTCATGCGCGACGGGCACCACTGCGTGGTCTACGACGTGAACGCCGACGCCGTGAAGGCCCTCGAGGGAGAGGGAGCCGTCGGGGCCACCAAACTCGAGGACTTCGTCGCCGCGCTTGAGCGGCCCCGCGCCGTGTGGATCATGGTCCCGGCGGCCATCGTCCAGTCGACACTCGATCAGCTGGGCGGCCTGCTCGACGAGGACGACGTGATCATCGACGGTGGCAACTCCTACTACCGCGACGACATCGCCCGGGCCAAGCAGCTGAAAGCCGAGAAGCTCCACTACGTGGACTGCGGGACGAGCGGGGGGGTCTGGGGCCTCGAGCGGGGCTACTGCCTCATGATCGGGGGCGAGGACGCCGTGGTGGAGCGGCTCGACCCCATCTTCAAGACCATCGCCCCGGGCGTCGGCAGCGCCGAGCCGACTCCCAGCCGGACGCGCAAGGACGGCACCGCCCCCGACGGCTACCTCCACTGCGGGCCCAACGGCGCCGGACATTTCGTGAAGATGGTCCACAACGGGATCGAGTACGGGATGATGGCGGCCATCGCCGAGGGACTGAGCATCATCAAGCACGCCAACGCCGGCAGCCAGCAGCAGGAGGTGGACGCCGAGACCACGCCGCTGCGGGACCCCGAGGCCTATATGTACGACATCGACGTCGGGGAGGTGGCCGAGCTGTGGCGCCGGGGCTCGGTGGTGGGCTCATGGCTCGTCGACCTCACGGCGGACGCCTTCGCCCAGTCCCCCGACCTGAGCGACTTCGCCGGCCGGGTCTCGGACTCGGGCGAGGGCCGCTGGACGGTCGAGGCGGCCATCGACATCGGCGTCCCGGCCTCGGTCATCACCGCCGCCCTCTACGAGCGCTTCGAGTCGAGGGGCCTCGGGGACTTCAGCGACAAGATCCTCTCGGCGATGCGCTCCGAGTTCGGCGGCCACGCGGAGAAGAAGGGCTGACCGGGCGGTGGAGCACGAGCTCGTGACGCTGGCCGACGCCGACGAGCTGGCCCGCCGGGGGGCGGCCTACGTGGCCGGGCAGGCCCGGGCGGCCGTCGCCGCGCGCGGGAAGTTCCGCTTCGCCGTGAGCGGTGGGCATACCCCCTGGGCCATGTTCGCCGAGCTGGCCCACGAGGAGGTCCCGTGGGCCGACGTCGAGATCTTCCAGGTGGACGAGCGGGTGGCCCTCGACGGCGATCCCGACCGCAATCTGACCCACCTGCACGCCGCGCTGGGCTCGGCCCCGGCCACCGTGCAGCCGATGCCGGTTGGGGACCCTGACCTGGTCGAGGCGGCCGCGGCCTACGCCGAGCTCCTCCCCGAGCGCTTCGACCTCGTCCACCTCGGTCTCGGGCCCGACGGCCACACCGCGTCGCTCGTGCCGGGCGACCCCGTCCTTACGGTCAAGGACCGGGCCGTGGCCCTCACCCGGCCCTACCAGGGCCACGTGCGCATGACCCTCACGTATCCGGCGCTCGCCCGGGCCGACCAGCTGCTCTGGCTGGTCTCCGGTGAGGACAAGCGGGGCCCGCTGGCCCAGCTGCTGGCCGGGGACCGGTCGATCCCGGCCGGGCGCGTGGAGGCGGCGCGCTCGCTCGTCTACGCCGACGCGTCGGCCGTCTGAGGGCCGGGCCGGTGTCAGTGGGTCCCGCGGTCGACGTCGACCGGGTCGACGGCGGCGCCCCGGCCGACGAGGACGGTCGACACGAGGCTCGGCGGGAAGAGGCCGTGACCCACGACCCCGGGCGTGGACTCGAAGAAGGTGGCCAGGGCCGAGGGATCGTCGAAGGCGCCGGTGTAGTCGGCGATGACCCCGCCGTCGGGGCTCCGGGGCACGGCGCGGAGCGTCACCGGTCCGAGGCGGCGGAGCGTCGAGCCCAGGCCGTAGGCGAGCAGTTCGAGCGGCACGGGTGCGTGGAGCCGTTCGACCGGCTTGGTCGAGTCGGCGATGACGACGAAGCGGTCCGCCGAGACGGCGACCAGCTTCTCCCGGGTGTGGGCGGCACCCCCGCCTTTCACGAGCCAGCCGTCCGGCGCCACCTGGTCAGCCCCGTCGATAGCGACGTCGAAGTGGTCGAGCGTGTCGAAGGACTCGACCCGGATGCCGAGGGCTCGGGCGGTCTCTTCGGTCCGGGGCGACGTGGCGACACAGCGGACCGAGAGACGCCGGTCGGCGAGGGCTGGCAGGAGGTAGGCGACGGTCGACCCCGTGCCGAGGCCCACGGCCATGCCGTCCTCGACGAGCGCCGCCGCGGCCTCGGCGGCCACGCGCTTCTCCTGCTCCACGTCCACGGTCATCGTCGCCCCCGAAAGTGCCCGAGCAGCACGCCGTACGCGCCGGGTCGAACGTACCCGACCCGGCTCGCTCGACAAGGAAGGTGAGGCTGCCATGGCCGAGAAGTCCCCGTCCAGATCCGAGGTGGCCGGCGTGACCCGACCCCCGGACCACGTGATCGTCCTCTTCGGCGCCACGGGCGACCTGGCCAAGCGCAAGCTCCTGCCGGGCCTGTTCCACCTGGCGGCGAGCGGCCTCATGCCCGAGCACTGGCGGATCGTCGGCACGTCGCCGGCCCAGTTCGCCCTCTCCGAGGAGGCCTTCCGCCAGCACGCCCACGACGCGGTGGCTGAGTTCGGGGTGAAGAAGCCCACGGGGAAGCTCTGGGAGGAGTTCGCGTCCAACCTCTCCTTCGGGGCGGCCGACCCCGACGACCCCGCGCCGCTCGTCGCCGCCGTCGTCGCGGCGGAGCAGGCGATCGGGCGGCACCCTCACCGGCTCTTCCACCTCGCGGTCCCGCCGTCGGCCTTCGAGTCGGTGGTGGCCATGGTGGGCCGCTCTGGGCTCGCCGAGAAGGACGCCCGGGTCATCATCGAGAAGCCCTTCGGCACCGACCTGGCCTCGGCCCAGGCCCTCAACGCCGGCGTCCACCAGGTCTTCGACGAAGACCAGATCTTCCGGATCGACCATTTCCTGGGCAAGGAGTCGGTCGACAACATCATGGCCCTGCGCTTCGCCAACGGGCTCTTCGAGCCGGTGTGGAACCGCGACCACCTGGCCTATGTGCAGATCGACGTGCCCGAGACCCTCTCGATCGAGGGACGGGCCGCCTTCTACGAGGGGACCGGGGCCTACCGGGACATGGTGGTGACCCATCTCATGCAGGTGCTGTCGGTCGTGGCGATGGAGCCGCCGACCTCGCTCAGCGCCAAGTCCCTCCGGGACGAAAAGGGCAAGGTCTTCGAGTCGATGCCGCCGGTCGACGTGCGGCACGTCGTGCGGGGGCAGTACGAGGGGTACCGGGACGAGCCCGGGGTGGCGAAGGACTCGCAGACCGAGACGATGGTGGCCCTCAAGGTGAGCGTCGACAACTGGCGCTGGGCCGGTGTGCCGTTCTTCCTGCGCTCCGGCAAGTCGATGGCCGAGAGCCACCAGATGATCGCCATGGGGTTCCGGGAACCCACCCTGCGGATGTTCGACGTCGACCGCCACCTCACCCATTCCCGGGTCAACGAGCTCGTCATCGACTTCAGCGACCCCGGCTCGATCAGCACCACCTTCCTGGCCAAGGTGCCCGGCCCCCACATGCGCCTCGGGACCGGCACGATGACCTTCAAGTACGAGGACTCGTTCTGTGCGGCCAACCAGCTCGAGGGCTACGAGCGGCTGATCCTCGAGGCCATGTTCGGCGACCAGTCGCTCTTCACCCGGGCCGACGGGATCGAGCGAGTCTGGGAGATCTCCGAGCCCCTCCTCGAGGACCCGCCTCCGGTGGAGCCCTACGCCCCGGGTTCGTGGGGACCGGATTCAGTGGCCCAACTCGTCGCCCCCTACCGGTGGCACCTCCGGTGACGACGACCCGAACGAGGCGCTAGGCGAGGACATGGCTCCCGGCTACGACCGCCCGCTCTACCTCTTGGCCTTCGACCACCGCGGCTCGTTCGAGAAGGGTCTCTTCGGGGCGAGCGAGCCGGTCATGGCCGAGGTGAAGGCGGGCATCGTCGACGCCAAGGAGCTCATCTTCGAGGCTTACCTCGAGACCCTCCGACAAGATGTGCTCAGCGCCACGGCCGGGATCCTCGTCGACGAGGAGTTCGGGGCCTCGGTGGCGAGGAAGGCCAAGGAGATCGGCGCACCGCTCGCCATGCCCGTCGAGCGGTCGGGCCAGGACGAATTCGAGTTCGAGTACGGCGAGGAGTTCGCCGAGCACATCGAGGCCTTCGACCCAACCTTCGCCAAGGTCCTCGTCCGCCACAACCCCGAGGGGGACGAGGCCCTGAACCGGCGGCAGACCGAGCGACTCGCCCGGCTCTCGTCATGGTTGCGCGACCACAACCACAAGTTCCTCTTCGAGCTCCTCGTACCCGCCACCACCGAGCAGCTCGACCGCTACGAGGGCCAGGGCCACTACGACAGGGAGCTCCGGCCGACGCTTGTCGTCGAGACCATCAGGCGGATGCAGTCGGCTGGCGTGGAGCCCGACATCTGGAAGATCGAGGGGCTGGAAGAGCGGGAGGACTGTCGTCGGGTGGTGGCCCAGGCCCGGTCGGGCGGTCGTGACGGCGTGGTGTGCATCGTCCTCGGCCGCGGCGCCGACGAGGCGAAGGTGCTCCAGTGGTTGCGGGTGGCCGCGCCGGTCGAGGGCTTTGACGGCTTCGCGGTGGGTCGGACGCTCTGGTTCCAGGTCCTCCAGGGGTTCCTCGCTGGGAAGACCTCACGGGAGGAGGCGGTCATCGAGATCGCCGGGCATTACCACCAGCTGATCGAGGCCTACACCCACGCTGCCACGTGAGAGGAGAGAACGTCCGGTGAGCTCGTCAGGGATACGTCTCATGTTGGCCGACGTGGACGGGACGCTCGTCACGCAGGACAAGGTGCTGACCGATCGGGCCGTCGAAGCCGTCCACCGCCTCCGCGAGGCCGACGTCCTTTTCGCCATCACCAGCGGCCGCCCGCCGCGAGGGATGGCGATGCTCATCGAGCCGCTCTCGCTCACGACCCCGATCGCCGCCTTCAACGGCGGGCTCATCGTGGACGACCAGATGGCGACGATCGAGCAGCACGCCGTGCCGAAGGAGCTCGTCAGTCCGGTCGTCGAACTGATGGGGTCGTTCGGGCTCGCCGTCTGGGTCTACCGCGGGGCCGACTGGCTCGTGCTCGACGAGACCGGCCCCCACGTCGATCGGGAGGCGTGGACGGTCAAGTTCCCCCCGACAACCGTGAAGAACTTCGACGGGGTGGACGAGGGGGTGAGCAAGATCACCGGGGTCAGCGACGACCGGGACAAGATGGCGAAGGCCACCGAGGCGGCCCGGGCCCAGTTCGGCCAGCACGTCTCGGCCGCCCAGTCCCAGCCCTACTACCTCGATGTCACGAACCCAGAGGCCAACAAGGGAGCGGTGGTCCAGTACCTCTCGGGCAAGTACGGGTTGGCCACGGAAGCCATCGCCACGATCGGCGACATGCCCAACGACTGCCTCATGTTCGCCCGCTCGGGCATGAGCATCGCCATGGGCAACGCCAGTGCCGAGGTGCAGCGGGCAGCCCGTCACGTCACGACCTCGAACGAGGACGAAGGCTTCGCCAACGCCGTCGACCGGTTCGTCCTCGCCTGAGCCCACCTCGCCAACTGAACGGCTTGCCTCATCCCATCTGGATGACGGTCCGAGCGAATCGACCGTCCGTGTCCTACTCTCCACCCGGTGCTGCCGCGTGACGCGCGGAGGGAGCGTTGCGGTGGACGAGAGTGAGAGGAGAGACCAATGCCCGATGCCTCGACCACCACGACGGTGGTGTTGGACAGGGAACGGCTAGAGAAGGAGAAGCAGCATCTGCACCAGCAAGGTATCGCCATCAGCTCGATGGGCACGCCCAACGCAGTGGTGCGCGAGTTCGACTTCTGGGACGACAGCTACGAGGGCCGACGGTTGTTCTCGGAGCTGCTCGGGACGTTCCTCCTCGTGCTCGTGGCGGTGGGCGGCGGGATCGTCGACGCCCGTTTCGGCGGCGACGTCATCCCCCTGGCGGTGCGGGTGACGGCGCCGGGGCTGATGGTGGCGGGCATCATCCTGTTCATGGGCACCGTGAGCGGCGCCCACCTGAACCCCGCGGTGAGCATCGCCTTCGCCGCCAGAGGCAACTTCCCCTGGAAGAGGGTGCCCGCCTACATCGCGGCGCAGTTCGTGGGCGCCTGCCTGGCCACGCTCCTCCTGTGGGGCATGCTCGGCAAGTACGGGGCGGCCGGCCTGACGCTGCCCGGCCACGGGGTCTCGAACCTCACTGCGGTCCTCATGGAGATGGTCCTCACGACGGCCCTGGTGAGCGTCATCCTCGGCACGGCGTCAGGTGCCCAGGCGCTCGGACCGATCGCCGCCCTCGGGGTCGGGAGCTACATCATCCTGGCCGGCATGTGGGGCGCCCCGGTCAGCGGCGCCTCGATGAACCCCGCCCGCTCGCTCGGGCCGGCGCTCGTCCTCAACGACTGGACCTCGTGGTGGGTCTACCTGGTCGGACCGATTGCCGGTGGCCTCATCGCGGTGGGTATCGCCTGGATCCTCCGGGGCCCCGGTGGGGGGCGCTCCGGCACCCTCGCCGCCCAGGGTTCGCTCGGGACGGAGTGGCGACCCGGGCGCATCGGCGCGCCGGACCCGGCGCCGCTGGTCACGGACATGACGTCAGCGGCCGAGGCGCGACCGCCCGACCCGGACAACTGAACGGGCTGGCTCGACGGGAACGGTCGCCGGTGCCGTCGGAGGGCGCCCGTCGGCGGTCGCTCACCGTCGGGCAGGGCGTGCGTAGCATACGGCTCGACATCGGGACGGCACCGCAGTCGTCGATGTATCGCGTCCTTGCACAGCGTGGCAGTCGAAGGAGTTGGTAGCGGACCATGGCGACACCTGCTGATGCCCAGGCCCTCATGCGCAGCCGACGTTACGTCGTCCTCCTCGTGTTGGCGGCCGTCCTGGGTGTGCCGATCTCCGCCGCCGCTTACCTGTTCCTCGCCCTCGTCAACCACTTGCAAGTCTGGGTCTTCACGAGCTTCCCGTCCTACCTCGGCTACCACCCGGCCCCCGCCTGGTGGCCGCTGCCCTGGCTGTTCCTGGCCGGGATCCTCGTCAGTCTGACCCTGCGCTTCCTGCCCGGGACCGGTGGACACTCCCCGGCCGACGGGTTCCAGGCCGGTGGTGGTGCCCCGACCCCCATCGAGTTGCCCGGGGTCCTCTTCGCCTCCCTGGCCTCGCTCGCCCTCGGGGTGGTGCTCGGACCTGAGGCCCCCCTCATCGCGCTGGGCGGCGGTCTGGCCGTCCTCGCTGTGCGGCTGACCCGGCGTGACGAGCCGGCGCAGACGATGGTGGTCATCGGCGCCATCGGGAGTTTCGCCGCCATCAGCGCCCTCTTGGGCAACCCCCTGCTCGGCGCCTTCTTGCTGATGGAAGCGATCGGCCTCGGTGGGCCGACGGCCACGCTGGTCCTCCTGCCCGGCCTCTTGGCCTCGGGCATCGGGTATCTCATCTTCGTCGGGCTCGACTCGCTGACCGGGCTCGGGATCCCTTCGCTCACGCTCACCGGGTTGCCGCCTTTCCCCCACCCGAATGGCGTCGAATTCCTCTGGGCGTTGGTGATCGGCGCGGCAGCGGGGGTGCTGGCGCCGCTGATCCGCCGCCTCGCACTCGTCGTCCGGCCGTTGGTCGCGCCGCGGTTGCTCTGGCTCACGCCCCTGGTCGGGCTGGCGATCGCCGGGCTGGCCATCGCCTTCGCCGAGGCAACGGGTCATCCCGCGTCCGAGGTGCTGTTCTCGGGCCAGAACGAACTCCCGGGTTTCGTCGCCAATGCCGCCGCCTACAGCGTCGGCGCGCTCATCCTGCTGATCGTGTGCAAGGGCCTGGCCTACGGTCTGTCGCTGAGCAGCTTCCGCGGCGGTCCCATCTTCCCGGCGATGTTCATCGGGGCGGCGGGCGGGGTCGCCATGTCGCACCTCCCGGGCCTACCCCTGGCGCCCGCGTTGGGCATGGGCATCGGCGCCATGATCGGCGCCATGCTGCGGCTCCCCATGACGGCGGTGCTCATCTCCACCCTGGTGCTGGGGGTCGACGGTGTCCACGCCCTGCCAGTCGTGATCGTCGCCGTCGTCGTGGCCTACATGGTGTCAGCGCCCCTCACTCCCGGTGTCGCCGCGCCCGCCGCGTCGGCGAGCGACTCAGCGTCCACGGAGACGAGCAGCGCCGCTCCAGCGACGCAGCCGTCGTCGTGAGCGGGTGGGCACGGGGGGCCTGACCGTGCAGGTGTACCTGCTCGACGGCACCTACGAGCTGTTTCGCCACCACTTCGGTCAGCCGCCCCGGGCCGCTGACGACGGCACCGAGATCGGCGCCACCCGGGGCGTCATCCTCACCGTCCTCGCCATGCTGGGCGAGGGAGTCACCCACCTCGGCGTGGCCACCGATCACGTGATCGAGTCCTTCCGCAACGACCTCTGGCCCGGCTACAAGACGGGCGAGGGGGTGCCGAGCGAGCTGAAGGACCAATTCGAGCTGCTCGAAGAGACGCTGACGGCCCTCGGCGTCACGGTCTGGCCGATGGTCGAGCTCGAGGCGGACGACGCGCTGGCCTCGGCCGCCGCCGTGGCGCGGGACGACGCCCGGGTCGAGCGGACGGTGATCTGCACGCCGGACAAAGACCTGGCCCAGTGCGTGGAGGACGGCCGGGTGGTGCAGCTGGACCGCCGCCGCAACACCGTCATCGACGAGGCCGGCGTCGTGGAGAAGTTCGGCGTCCTGCCCCGCTCGATCCCCGACTGGCTGGCGCTCGTGGGCGACTCAGCTGACGGGTTCCCGGGCCTCGCCGGTTGGGGCAAGCGCACCGCCTCGGTCGTGCTCTCGCACTACCTCTCGATCGACGCCGTCCCCGACGCGGCCAGTGACTGGGACCCAGAGGTGCGCAGCCAGGTGCGGGGGGCGGACAAGCTGGCGGCCCGCCTCGCCCAAGAGCGCGAGTTGGCGCAGCTGTTCCGGCTGCTCGCCACCCTCCGGGTGGAAAAGGCGCTCCTGCCCGACGTGGACGAGCTCGAGTGGGAGGGCCCGCGGCCGGAGTTCGAAGAGGTCGGTCGGCACTTCCGGGACCTCGCCCTCGTCGATCGGGCGTTCGCCATGGCCCGCTGACCCGCCGGATGGCCGGGCGTCAGCCGGCCGCCCCGAACACCTGGGCCAGCTCGAGTGGGACCGGCGACTCCAGCTGCGCGTAGGTGCAGGATGCCGGCTCGCGGTCGGGTCGCCACCGCTGGAAGCTCGTGGCGTGGCGGAACCGGTCGCCCTGGAGGTGGTCGTACGAGACCTCACAGACGAGCTCCGCCCTGACCGGCTCCCAGCTGAGGTCCTTCCCGGCGTTCCAGCGGCTCGTGGCCCCCGGCATCCGGCTCTCCATCTGGCTGCTCGCCCAGCCCTCCCAGGGGTGCCCCTTGAGGGCGTTCTTGCGGTAGGGCTTGAGGGTGTCGACGAACTCCTTGCGCCGTGCCACAGCGAACCCCGACGCCACGCCGACGTGGTGCAGCACGCCGTCGTCGTCGAAGAGTCCGAGCAGGAGCGAGCCCACCACCCCGCCCTCCTTGTGCCACCGGAAGCCGGCGACGACACAGTCCGCCGTGCGCTCGTGCTTCACCTTGAGCATGGTCCGTTCGCCGGGGCGATAGGGGAGGGCGGCCTGTTTCACCACGACGCCGTCGAGGCCGGCTCCCTCGAAGCGCGAGAACCAGTCCCGGGCCACCTCCGGGTCGGTGGTCACCGGGGTGAGGTGGACGGGCGGCTGGGCCCGACGGAGGGCCTTCTCGAGCCGGGCCCTGCGCTTGGCGTACGGCAGCTCCAGGAGGCTGTCGTCGCCCTCGGCGAGGAGGTCGAAGGCCACGAAGGAGGCCGGTGTGGTCTCGGCCAGCATGTTCACCCTCGAGGCGGCGGGATGGATGCGCTGGGTCAGGGCGTCGAACTCGAGGCCCGACGGCCCGGCGATCACGATCTCGCCGTCCACCACCGCCCGTTTCGGCAGCCACCGGCGCAGCGGACCGGGCAGTTCGGGGAAGTACCGGGTGAGCGGCCGTTCGTTGCGGCTCCCGAGCTCGACGTCGTCCCCGTCGCGGAACGCGATGCAGCGGAAGCCGTCCCACTTCGGCTCGTAGAAGAGGTCGGGTCCCTCGGGAAGCTCCCGGCTGAGCTTGGCCAGCATGGGTGAGACGGGCGGGGGGACGGGGAGGTTCACTGCGGTCGATCGTAACGATCCCGGAACCGGACGCGCCTCGTTGCCAGTTAGCCGGCCTCCTTGCGGGCCCGGCTCGGCGCCACGCGGGGCGGTTCGTTCGGCTGCTTCGGGTAGACCGGCGGCCACGGCGCGTCGGCGAGACCCCGTTCTCGGTCCCTTTCGGCGAGCTCGAGCGCCGGCTCGAGCGACTGTGGCGTCGTCCGGAAGTCGCGCCAGGGGTCACCGAGCTTGGTCAGCCGCTCGGGGACGGTGGCGATGGTCAGCTCGTCGGGCACGACCGTGCCGACCTCCTCCCAAGTGAGCGGAGTCGACACCTGCGCACCGGTGCGGGGCCGGGCGAACCAGGCCCCGAAGACCGTCTTGTGTGGCGCGTTCTGGTTGAAGTCGACGAACACCCGCTGGCCACGCTCCTCCTTCCACCAGGCCGCGGTGATGAGGTCCTGGTGGCGTCGCTCGAGCTCGCGGGCGATGGCGACCGCCCCCGCCCGCACGGCGTAGGCATCCCAGCGGGGCTCGAGGTGGACGTAGACATGGAGGCCACGGTTGCCGGTCGTCTTCACGAACCCGAGCATCCCGAGCTCGGTGAGGAGGGCGTTCGTGTGACCGGCGGCCTCGCGCACCTCGTCGAAGGTCACGCCGGGTTGGGGGTCGAGGTCGATACGCAGCTCGTCGGCGTGCTCGGGGTCGGCCGCCAGGTATGGCCAGAGGTGGAGACCGAGGCAGCCGAGGTTGACGGCCCAGAGGACGTGGGCCACGTCGGCCACGACGAGGGCGTTCGACGGCGTGCCGTTGGGCGTCTCGACGACGGTGGTCTCGAGCCACTTCGGCGCGCCGGCCGGCACCCGCTTCTGGTAGAAGGACTTGCCCGCCGCCCCCTCGGGGAAGCGCTGGAGCAGGGCTGGGCGGCCACCGGCCGTGTTGAGGAGGGCGTCGCCGACGGAGAGGTAGTAGTGCACGAGGTCGAGCTTCGTGGCCCCGAGCTCGGGGAAGTACACCTTGTCGGGGTTGGAGATCTCGACTTCTCGGCCCGCGACCTCGACCGGTCGCACGTCCCTGGCGGCCACCGCGACAGACGTTATCCCCTCCGACTTCGGAGCAGGGGCCCAGTCCCGCTCGTCGGACGAATCACCCCCTCTGGGCGAGGCGCGTCGCCGGCCCACTCCCTAGAGTCGGTCTTCCGACCGGACGGCCCACCACCGAACGGTGACGAGGAAGACAGAAAGGGGCCGAAGATGCCCGACCAGAGTGACACCCCGGTGCTGGACACCTTCGCCTCGATGACCCTCGACTCGCTCGAGCGGTGCAACCTCGACGCCGACACCCTCATCCTCGTCCGCCTGGCGGCCCTCGCCGCGGTGGACGCCCGGACGGCGTCGTACCTCATGCACGTCGGACCGGCGGCCGAGTCCGGCGTCACCCTCGAGCAGGCACAGGACGTGCTCGTCGCCGTGGCTCCGATCATCGGCACGGCCCGGACGGTGTCGGCGGCGCTCAACATCGCCGAGGCCATCGGTGCGGCCATCGCCATCGCGGAGGACCTCGACAGCTGATCCGGACCTCGGCCGTCGTGGGCGGCCGACCGTCATCGGGCCGGCCGCGGCAACATCTGGCTACGCTGCTCGCCAATGTCGCGGGGCCCACGATCCGTCGCGGGCACGACCGCGGTATCGGGACGAGCGTGATCCCGCGGGGTCGGGCGGCGCCCTGCCGGGGAGTGCCGGTTGTTCCTTGCCCTCACCCTCATCGGTGTCGTGGTGGCCCTCGAGCCGATCCCGCTCACGGCCTTCATCCTCATCCTGAGCGCCGAGGGCGGGCGGAAGAAGGGCCTCGCCTACATCCTCGGGTGGCTGCTCTCCCTCACCCTCGTCATCGCAGCCGTCATCCTCGCCACCGGCAACCAGCCGCCCAAGCCGTCCACGCCGCCCTCGACGGGCATCCTCGTGGGCAAGCTGGTGATCGGCCTGTTCCTGATCTACTTGGCCGAACGGCAGCGGCGGCGGATGGGCCGACCGCGCAAGCCGCCCACGTGGACGGCCCGCCTCGACCATCTCTCACTGCCGCTGGCCGCGGGGTTCGGCATCTTTCTCCAACCCTGGGCGGTGGTGGCGGCCGGGGCCGCCACGGTGGCCAACGCCAAGCTCTCCGGTGCCCTCGACTACCTCACGCTCGTGTACTTCGTCCTCCTCTCGACGTCGACCTACCTGGCGATGGAGCTCTACGACGTCTTCAACCACGAGAAGGCGAGGGCCTAGTTGAACCACGTCCGCCAGTGGATCGACGACCACCGAGACCAGGCCATTATCGTGTTGTCCCTCGTCCTCGGTCTCTATCTCGTCAGCAAGAGCATCTACGGACTGGTGAGCTGAGCGAAGCCGAGTCATGACCTTTCTCAAAGTCCTCGCGGTGTTGTTCGGGCTCGCCGTCGTGGGATCTGTCCTCGTGTCGGCCCTCGAGACCGTGGTCCTGCCCCGTCAGGGCTTCACCCGCATCGCCAGGCTGGTCTTCGGTCTGGTGCACCGGGTGATCGTCGTCCGCCACGGCCCGGCCCGTCGGCAGGACAGACGTCGGTCACTCTTCGCGCCGATCGCCCTCGTGTCCCTCCCGCTCGCCTGGATGCTGATCGTCACCATCGGCTTCGCCTTCATCTTCTGGGGGTTCAACATCGGCACATGGTCCGATGCCCTCGACGTGAGCGGATCCTCACTCTTCACCCTCGGGTTCTCGAAGCCGCCGCACATCGGGCAGATCTGGCTCACGTTCATCGAAGCCACCATCGGTCTCGGCCTCGTGGCCCTCCTCATCAGCTACCTGCCGACCATCTACGAGGCGTACAACGCCAGAGAGCGCGGGATCAGCGTGTTGCGACCCTTCGCCGGCACGCCGCCGTCGTCGGCTCAGCTCCTGCGGCAACTGGTTTCGGCGGAGAGCGTCGACAGCTTCGAGATCTGGAACCGGATGGCCAACTGGCTGATCGACCTCGAGGGCAGCCACTCGGCCTTCCCGGCGCTCTGCTACTACCCGGTGCGCGGGGAGGGTCAGTCCTGGGTGGCTACGGCGGGGACCATCCTCGACGCGGCGGTGGGGATGCTCGCTCTGGGCGCGGACGAAGACCGGTCGAAGATGGTGGGGCCACTCCTCGTCGTGACCTACGGGAGCCCGGCCCTCGTCCGGATCGGCCGATCCGTCGGCCTGCCTCTCGACCCGCCGACGCTCTCGGCCGACCTCATGGCCCTCGGGGCCGAGCCGCCACCGGAGGTGTCGGTGCGCCGCGAGGAGTTCGACGCCTGGGTCGCCTCAATCGGCCCGCTCGGGCTCGTGGGCCATAACGAACCCGAACGGGCCTGGTACCGCTACTCCTGGCTCCGCTCGGGCTACGACCAGGCGCTCCGGGGGCTGGCCGGCCTCACCGGGGCGACCCCCGCCCCCCTCACGACCGACCGCCCGGCCTGGGTGGGACGGCCGCCCCTCTTCGGCCACCGGCCGCTCCACGTGGACTGGACGCTCGTCCGTTAGCGGACGTCCGGGGCGGGCTCTCAGGCGCTTGGCGGACCCGGCCACCAGCGGGTCGGCGCGGTGGCCAGCAGTTGGGCCAAGCGGCCGTTCACGGCCTCGGGCGGGAGCGGGCCTGTCGTCGCCGGGCCCTCGCCCAGGGCGAAGCGGGCCATCCGACCGCCGGCCACGCTCAGCACCTCGCCGTTCAACTGGCAGCCCGGATGGCAGAGGTAGGCGACAGCCGGCGCCACCCGGTCGGGGGTCAGTTCGTCGGCCCCGGCCCCGAAGAGCTCCACCATCACGTCCCGGTTGAGGCGGGTCGTGGCCATGGGGGCGACGGCGTTCGCTGCGATGCCGAGGGGCGCCCCCTCGGCGGCCAGGGCCCGGGTCAGCCCGACGAGGGCCGTCTTGGCCATGGCGTAGGCGGCCTGGCCGGGCGAACCGAGGAGCCCGATGCTCGAGCTCGTGCAGACGACCCGACCGGCGCCGTGGGCCCCCAGGTGCTCCCAGGCGGCCCGGGTGACGAACAGTGAACCCAGGAGGTGGACGTCGAGCACGGTCCGGATGTCGACCGGATCCTGGCGATGGAATCCCCCGAAGCGCACGATGCCGGCGTTGTTGACGACCGCGTCGAGCCGGCCGAAGTCCTCGAGGGCCCGGGCCACGGCGGCCGCCGCCCCGTCGGGGTCGGCCACCGAGTGGGCGTCGGCCACGGCCACGCCCCCGGCCGCCCTTATCTCGGTGACGACGTCGCCGGCCGGTCCGGCGTCGGCGCCGGTGCCCTCCGGCGAGGTGCCGAGGTCGTTGACCACCACCTTCGCCCCGAGACGGGCGAGAAGAAGGGCGTGGGAGCGCCCGAGCCCGGCACCAGCGCCGGTCACGAGCACGACCCGGCCGTCGAAGTCGATGGTCATGAGACTCCCTCGCCGCGGCCGGCGCGACCAGGCCGTACGCGACCGACGCACGTTAGTGTCTCGGTTGGGACCCTGGACTGAAGGTGGCGCAGATGGCACGGGACGACGACGACCGCCGGGCGTTCGAGACCGCCCGCCAGATGACCGGCGGCTCGATGCTCACCCGCAACGCCGAGCGCTACCCCGACAAGGCGGCGTTCGTCGAGGAGGGACGGGAGATCCCTTACGGCCAGCTCGACGAGCGGATCCACCAGGTGGCCCGCTCGTTGGCCGATCTCGGCGTCGGGCACGGCGACCGGGTGGCGCTCCTCATGGGCAACGCCATGCCGACGGTCGAGGTCTATTTCGGCTGCTTCCGCATCGGGGCCATCGGCGTGCCGGTCAACCTGCGCTTCGTGGCCGCCGAGGTGGCCTACGTCCTCGCCAACAGCGGGTCCAAGGTGCTCGTCGTCGACGAGACCTTCGCCGAGACCGCCGCGGCCGCCGCGGCCCAGGTGCCCGAGCTCGAGCGCATCGTCGTCGTGGGCTCGACCGAGGCGGCGGGTCCGGGCGCCCTCAGCTGGGACGAGGTCACCGGGAGCGCCTCCCGCTCGCCCTTCGGCGCGGTGGTGGACGAAGGGGACCCGGCCACGATCATGTACACGTCCGGGACGACCGGTCGACCGAAGGGCGCGGTCCTGACCCACAAGAACCTCTCGATGGCAGCGCTGAGCGCGCTCATCGAGCAGAAGATCTCGAAGAGCGACGAGGTGTGGTACCTCAACCTCCCGCTCTTCCACATCTCGGGACTGAGCGCCATCTTCCCGTACATGACCATCGGCGGCACCTGCGTGATCGCCCAGTTGGGCGCCTTCGACGCCCGCAAGGCCCTCGACGACCTCGAGCGCTATCAGGTGACGGCGGCCTGCTTCGTCGGGCCCCAGTGGCAGGACATCCTGGCCCTACCCGACGTAGGCAGCCGCCGGTACGCGCTCCGGCGGGTCATCTGGGGCACCTCCCAGGCCATCGTCCCGTTGATCGAGGCGATCCACGACACGTTCACCGAAGCCGAGATCTTCAACTGCTTCGGGCAGACCGAGATGAGCCCGACCACCTGCATGCTCCACGCCGAGTTCTTCGAGCAGAAGAAGGGCTCGGTGGGCAAGCCCCTCATCAACGTGGAGGCCCGCATCGTCGACGATGACATGGACGACGTGAAGCAGGGCGAGGTGGGCGAGATCGTCTACCGGGGTCCGACAGTGATGAAGGAGTACTGGGAGATGCCCGAGGCCACCGAGGAGGCCTTTGCCGGAGGCTGGTTCCACTCGGGCGACCTGTGCCGGCAGGACGAGGAAGGCTTCATCTACGTCGTCGACCGCAAGAAGGACATGATCATCTCGGGAGGGGAGAACATCTACTCGGCCGAGGTCGAGGCGGCCATCGTCCGGCACGAGAAGGTCCGCGACGTGGCGGTCATCGGGGTGGGCCACCACCGCTGGGGGGAGACGCCCCGGGCGGTCGTGGTTCCGGCCGACTTCGCCGACCCGCCGACCGAAGAGGAGCTGCTGGCCCACTGCCAGGAGCAGATGGCCTCCTACAAGAAGCCCACCTCGTTCATCGTCTTGGAGGGCGACCTGCCCCGCAACGCCATGGGCAAGGTCACGAAGGCCCGCCTCCGCGAGCTTTACGGGGGCCCGGTCGAGGCCTGACCGGCCTCAGCGGCGGACGACGTAGCCGACCTGCTCGCGGTCCCAGGTGGCCGCGGTGACGCCGGCGGCCCGCAGGTCGGTCTTCACGATCTTGCCCGAGGCGTTCTTCGGCAGCTCGGCCAGGAACTCCACGTAGCGGGGGACGGCGAAGTAGGGGAGCCGCTCCACACAGAAGTCCATGAGGTCGGCGACGGGCAGCTCGGCGCCGGGCCTCAGCGCCACCACCACCTTCACGTCGTCCTCGCCGAGATCGCTCGGCACGCCGACGGCTGCCACCTCGGCGACCGCGGAATGGCGGAGCAGGGTCTGCTCGAGCTCGAAGGACGAGATGTTCTCGCCCCGCCGGCGCATGACGTCCTTGTTGCGGTCGACGAAGGTGAGGTTGCCCTCGGCATCCATGCGGCCGAGGTCTCCGGTGTGGAACCAGAGGTTGCGCCACCGCTCCACGGTCACCTCGGGCTTGCCGAGGTAGCCGTCGAACATGACGTGCGGCGAGGTCGGCCGGCAGCAGATCTGTCCCACCTCGCCCGGCGCTACCGGCTGGTCGTCGTGGTCGAGCACGACGACCTCGAAACCCGGGTGCGGACGGCCGCAGGCTCCCTCGACCGCCTCGTCCTCCATGCCGTAGAGGGTCATGGGGAGGGCCTCGGTCATCCCGTAGCTCGTGAGCACCTTGAGGCCGTAGCGCTCCTCGAGGGCCTTGTGGAGGCCACGGGGTATGGGGGCGGCCGACATGAAGCGCAGCGGCAGCTCGTGGTCGGCGGGGTCCTCCGGCAGGTTCCACAACATGTTGACCATCACCCCGGCGAGGAGGATGCCCGCCACGTCGTAGCGGCGCACCCGGTCCCAGCAGGCGTTCACGCTGAACACGGGGTCGAGGAGGCCGGTCGCCCCGGCGAGCAGGGGACCGGCCACCGAGGCCACCGCGCTGATGTGGAACAGGGGGAGTGGCGCGTAGAGGGTCTCGCCTTCGACGAGCTGCCACGACGCCACCATCGTGGCCGCCGAGGTCATGAGGTACTGGTGGGTGATGATGGCGCCCTTCGACTCCCCGGTCGTGCCCGACGTGTAGAGGATGGCCACCGGCTCGTCCCAGCGGGCGGGCCGGTGCCGGGCCCGGCCGCTCGAGCCGACGAGGACCTCACGCTCGACGACCGGCCACGGGAGCTCGGGGGTGCCGCCGTCGCCGGAGAGGATCACCACGGTCTCGAGGTCGGGGAGCTCCTCGGCCACCGCGGCCAGCCGGTCGGCCAGCGCCGCCTCGACGAGGGCCACCTTGCACCGGCTGTCGCGGAGCGGGTTGGCGAGGAACTCGCCTCGGTAGGCGGTGTTGACCGGCACGGAGAGGGCGCCGAGGCGGGCGGCCCCGATCCAGGTGGTCAGCCACTCCGGGCAGGTGTTGGCGAAGATGGCCACGCAGTCACCGTGGCCGAGGCCCAGCGAGGCGAGGCCGTTCGCCGCGGCGTGGCTGGCCGCCTCGAGTGCCCCGTAGGAGAGGGTCTCGTCGCCGACGATGAGGGCGGCCTGGTCGGGCCGCACCGTCACCTGCTCGTCGAGCACGGCGGTCAGTGTGCGCGGCTCCGCCGTGTGCCAGCGGCCTAGGGGCATGACGACAGCTCCGATGGCCGCGACGTGCCGGTCGGGCCTCGTCGGGACTCGTACCTGGGCGTCGTCATCGTTGGCACCCTTCGGGCGGCCGACCGTCGTCGGCTCCGCCGCCACGCAGCGTGACCGAGGTCAAGCGAGCAATCTAGGCGTCCTCCCAGCATCGGGCCAGCAACCCTCGGCGGCCCCCTCCGGCGGCCGGGCCGTAACGCAAGGGTCACAGTTGGCGTTGGACAGGGCAGTGCTGTCCCGAGGCGAGTGTCCCCGGCAGCATGAGGAGTGCATCCATGCGTCGTCTGCTTCTGTCGGTCGCGGCTCTGGCGATCCCCGTCAGCACCGCGTCGGCCATCAGCATTGGCATTGCCGGCCCCGCTGGCGCCTCGGCACCGGTTTCGTGCACGAAGGTCGTCGGTGTGATCACTGGCAACATCACGTTCAAGGGCTGTGGCGGCGGCCTCGGGAAGGGAACCGCTCCGGCGGCTTCTCTTGCGACCGGCGGGACCATCACCTGGTTGGGCAGGATCAAGGGCACGACCACCGTGGCCCTGTCGGTGACCTCGCCCGGTCAGGGTGGGTGCAAGAAGAACTCGACGGAGTACGACGCGACCGGCACGGTGACGGCTGACACCACCGGCGTCGTGTCCGTGGGCGATCCCGTCTCCGGGCGGGCGTGCCTGAGTCCGTCAGGTTCGATCAGCCTGGTCAAGCACACCGTCTTCACGTTCTGAGGCGGGAGCTCCGGTCGACTGGCGTCGACCGACCCTGCAGCGCGGCGGGCCCACCCCGGTTCGGGGTGGGCCCGCCCGTATGTGGGGGACCCGAGCGCCTCGATCTAGGCTCCCGGCCGGCACGGCCGCCCGAGCGCGCCGTGCGGGACCCGGTCGAGGAGGCGCAATGGCACGTCAGTTGCTGGTGCGGGAGCGCCACGGCGCCGTCCTTGAGCTCCGGATGGACAACCCGCCCTACAACGGGCTGACCGGTCCGCTGCTCGTCGAGTACGTGGCCGCCCTGGCCGAGGCCCGCACCGACGACACGGTGCGGGCCGTGGTCACCACCTCGGCTGTGCCGACCTGGTGCGCCGGCGGCGATCTGAGCGAGATCGCCGAAGAGGCGGTGACGGCCGGTCTCTCCGACCTGCTGCACGCCTCGACGAAGGAGACGCCGCACCTCTCCCTGGCCGAGCGGCAGGCGGACCGGCTCGGCGTGGGGCGCTACATCCTGGCCATCGACGGCTTCGAGAAGCCGCTCATTGCGGCCGTCGGAGGACCGGCAGCCGGCGGTGGCCTGGCGCTCGCCCTGCTCCACGACGTCCGCTTCGTGTCCGACCGGGCCGTCTTCACCACGGCCTTCACCCGCATCGGCCTCTCGCTCGAGATGGGACTCAGCTACCTCCTGCCCCGGGCGATCGGGCCCCAGGCCGCCTTCGACCTGGCGGTCACGAGCCGGCGGGTCCCGGCTGACGAGGCGGTGTCCCTCGGCCTGGCCTGGCGGCTCGTACCCCACGACGAGCTCGCGGCCACGGCCATCGGCTACGCGGCCGAGCTGGCCGAGCGGGCCCCGCTCGGGGTCCAGCTGGCCAAACGCCTGCTGCGGCGGTCCTGGGACCACCGTTTCGAGGACCAGCTGGAGGCGGAGTGGCCGTGGCAGGCGGCCGCCTTCGACAGCCCCGACTCCCGGGCCGCAGTGGCCGAGTTCGCCCGGCGGGCACACAAAGGCGACGCCGGGTCGTGAGTGGGCAAGCGGCGAACGAACTCCGCTTCGACGGCCGGGTCGCCCTCGTCGACACCTCCGATCTCGGCCTGCTGACCGGACGGGCCCTCGCGGCGCGGGGCGCCCAGGTGGCGCTCGTCCGCCACCCCGGGGGCGGGGCCGACCCGGGGGTGGCGGCCGGCGAACTGGAAGGGCGGGGTGGGAGCATCCACGTCTGTCCGGACGACCCGGCCACCCCGGAGGGGGCCGAGGCCGCGGTGGCCGGTGCTCTCGGGGCCCTCGGGCGGCTGGACGTGGTCGTGGCGGCCGCCGTCGCCGGCCCGGCCCGGGCCTTCGCCTCGCTCCAGCCCGGCGACATCCGCTCCTCGCTCGAGTCCGAGCTGCTCTCGGCCTGCTGGCTGGTCCGGGCGGCCTGGGCCGGGTTCCGGGAGCGGCGCTACGGCCGGGTGATCCTCGGTCTGCGGGTGGCGGCCCTGGACGGCGCCGCCGGCCACGCCGTCGAGGGGGCGATGGCCATGGGGCTCCTCGGTCTCGTGAACGTCCTCGAGATCGAGGGTCGCCAGCACGACCTCGCGGTGAACCTCCTGGCCGTCGACGAACCGGCCACCGACCCTGTGGGCGACGTGGTCGTCTACCTGGCCCACGAGCGGTGCCGGCTCTCGGGCGAGGTGTTCTCGTTCGACCGCGGTGGGGTCCGCCGGGTCGTCGTGGGGGTGGGCGGCGGCGCGTACCTCCCCGACCCCACCGTGGACGACGTCGGCGACCGCCTCGACGAGATCCTCTCGTTCGACGAGCTGGTGGTGCCCCGGGACGCCTCGGGCGAGCTGCCGCTCCTGACCCGACACCTCGGAAGGAGGTCCTGATGAGCCCGTTCGACAAGGAGGAGGTCGAAGCGGCCTTCGTCCATCTCTGGCGCACCGGTGCGGCCGGGGAGGACTGGGACGCCCAGGCCGACCTCTACAGCGAGGACGTCGACTACGTCGACCACTTCTACGGGAAGATGGACCGCGAGCAGTTCCGCATGTGGTGCAAGCAGCTGATGCTCGAGCAGTTCCCCGAGCTCTACACGGCCTACGAGTGGCACGTCGTCGACGGCGACCAGGTGGTGGCGCTCATGCAGAACCGTCGGGACAACCCCGACCCCGAGGGCCCGCCCTACATCGACTTCCCGAGTATCAGCCTCTTCACCTACGGCGGGAACGGCCTCTGGGCGGCCGAACGCGATTACTGGGACATGGCCCAGGCGGTCGAGGCCGGTCGCCGCTACCGGGAGGCCTGCCACCGCTTCGACCCCGACCACCCGCAGCGCCGGTCCCGGCTGCACTGGCCGGCGTCGCCCGAGTGGGCTCGCCCCTCGACCTGAGGTCGCCGCCGAGACGACCGGGCTCCCGGCAGCTGAACCCCGGGGCGGCTACGGGGTCGAGCTCAGGCCGACCCGGTGTCGTCGCCGGGCCCGAGGTTGGTCCGGGCGGCGTTGAAGAGCACCCGAACCACGAAGCCGATGATGGCCAGATCAAGGATCATCTGGAGGCTGACGAGAATGCGGGCGGTGTCGGTCGTCGGCGTGATGTCACCGAAGCCGACCGTCGAGAAGATCGTGATGGTGAAGTAGAGGGCCCTCGTGTGGTCGAGCCGCTGGCTGAACATCGACGGCGAGGTGTGGGAGAGCGACAGGTACAGCGTCGCGAACACGATGAGGAAGATCGGGAAGATGACGCCAAGGGCTTCGGCGGCCCGCAGCTCCGGGAGCTCGGACACGGTGATCTGCCGTATCTGCCAGAGGAGCAGCGCGGCGAAGAAGGCCAGACCGACGATCAGGCGAAGGACGTCGCCGAACCGGGTGTGGTTGCTCTCCGGCACGAGGTAGTACACGGCGATGATGAAAGCCCAGATCACCAGCACCCGCACGCTCGACCAGATGAGGACCCGACGGCGGTGGCCCTTGTCGAGCTCGACCAGCCGCCGGGCCGCGACCGAGGACGAGTCCTTGCGGTCCCTTTTCGAGAGGGCCGTCACCGGCGTCTCCCGTTCCGGTGGCTGGTCGGGCCGCGGTCAGCCTCCACAGCCGTCAGCCGACCGGCCGGCCCGGTCGACGCCGCCGGTTCACGGGGCGGCATCGTCGCCCACGGCGGCCCGTTCCTCGACCGGCTGCTCCGCCGCTGCTTGGGTGTCGGTCCCCTGATCCCGGCCCGAGCGCCGGAGCTTCCTGAAGGCGCCGGAGAAGGACAGCTGACGCTCGTCCCAGACGATGCCCACGACGGCCCCGAGGATGACGACCACGCCGATGGCGATCAGCCACGACATGAGAGCGAACACGATGCCGATGGCGCCGTACTTCTTGTCGTCGGAGATGATCGTGTTGGAGAAGATGAAGTGGAACACCACCTCCATGCCGATCCAGAAGACGGCGGTGGCCACGGCGCCGGGCAGGAGTCGACGCCACGAGATCCGGCCGGCCAGCAGGAACCACATCGTCACCCACCAGAAGACCGTGATCACCACCAGGGCGAGGAGGGCGACGAGCACGGGACCACCACCCTTGTTGACATGGGGCCCGGCCCAGCCAGCGAGCCAGCTCGCGCCGACGAGGACGGCCAGCCAGACGAGTCGACGGAGGATGTCGCGCATCCCCCGGGACTGGAGTTCGTACGCCCGTTCGTAGAGGTCCTGGAGAGCGGTGGCCGCGGCGATGCCGCCCACGATGAAGAAGAGATACCCGAGCCCGCTGACCGCGTTCGAGGTCGAGGTCGTCGACGTGAACAAGGTGCTCAGGTCGTGGGCCGCCTGGTGGTTGAGGCCGAGATGACGTGAGATCCCCTCCACGGCCGACCGTCCGGAGAGGGCGTCGGCGACGATGAGGAAGGGAAAGAAGCAGAGGAGCAGGATGGCGGCGAAGAGCATGCCCCGGTTGACGACGTCCACCGAACCCAGTCGCTGGAACAGGTGCTCGGCCGAGGAGCCGGTGTACTTGTCGCGCACGTTGTCCGACGTCCGTTGGATGCGGCCTTTCGGCTGGCCAACGCCGTCATCCTCTGCCGAGCTCGGCTGCGAACCTTCCGAGTTCGTCACCGGTTCCATCCCACGGCGATCCTAGGCACGGGGCTGTCCGCGCGCTCGTGATGCGTCCGCCGTGGCCCCGGTCCCTGCGGTTCGGTCATCGTGCTGACGGCGCCTCGGCGATCGGCCCCGAGGCCTGGGCCGTCCCGGCAGTTGGGTCCGCCGGCGGCGTGACGAGGCGCTGTCGAAAGACCCAGTAGTTCCATCCCTGATAGAGGAGCACGAGGGGCATGAAGATGACGGCCACCACGGTCATGACCTTGAGGGCGTAGGAGCTGGCCGAGGCGTTGGCGACCGTGAGGTTGTAGGCCGAGTTGGTGCTCGACACCATCACGTTCTTGTAGAGCTCGATGAAGATCGTGCCGACGGCTCCGGCCATGCCGACGACCGACGCGGCGAAGGCCCAGCCGTGGAAGTGCGTGGCCGCCAGCCAGACCGAGGCGATCACGGCGATGGCCGCGGTAATGGCCACCGGGTCGGGCAGGAACCCGCCGGCCACCTGTCGGGTCCAGATGACGAAGCCGACGGTGACGAGGCCCACCGCCCAGCCGAACCGGTGGACCAGGCCGATGGACCTCGTCTGGACCGGGCCGAGCGTCTTCAACGTCAAGAAGTTGGCCCCGTTCAGGAGGCAGAGCAACAGGAAGGTGACGCCCGTGTAGATCCCGTAGCCGGTGAGCAGGTTGCCGAAGTTCCCGGTGAACTCGTGCTGACTGTTGATCGGCAGCCCGTGCAGCAGGTCGCCGAGGGCCACACCGAGGAGGAGCGGGATCAGGGCGCTGCCCAGCGTGAGCCCCCAGGTCCAGGCGCTCCGCCAGCCCGCCGCTTCGACCTTGCCCCGGTACTCGAACGAGACGCCCCGGGCGAAGAGGGCCACGAGGACCAGGAGCAGCGCCAGGTAGAAGGTGGAGAACATCGTGGCGTACCAGGACGGGAAGGCGGCGAAGATGGCCGCGCCGGCCACGATCAGCCACACCTCGTTGCCGTCCCAGAACGGGCCGATCGTGTTGACGGCCGTCCGTTGCTCGAGGTCCGTCCGGCCCACGATGGTGTGCAGCATGCCCACCCCGAAGTCGAAGCCCTCGAGCACGAAGAACCCGCACCAGAAGATGGCCACGATGCCGAACCAGAGTGTGTGCAGTGACATGGGACTCCTAGTAGACGAGGGCGGGCGTCCGCTCCTCGTCGCCGCCCTTGCCGGGCCGGTCCTCCTCCTCGTCGCCGAGGGGTTTCCGGGCGTAGCGGATCATGAGGTAGAGGGCGCTCACGCCGAGCGCTACGTAGCAGAGCAGGAAGACGATCAGGCTCGCCCAGACCTCACCTGCGCTGACCGAGGGGGAGACCCCGTTTTTGGTCAGCATGAGGCCCTGGACGATCCAGGGCTGGCGACCGTTCTCGGTGAGCAGCCAGCCGGCGGTGTTCATGAGAAAGGCGGTGATGACGGTCCAGACGGCTATTCGGAGGAACCACTTGGCCTCGGTGAGCCGACGGCGGTGCAGTACCCAGCCGCCCCAGAGGACGAACAGGAAGACCAGGGTCGCCAGGTAGGCCATCACCCGCATCGACCAGTACTGGATGAAGACGTTCGGTATGTAGTTACCCGGTCCGTACTCCTTCTGGTATTCCGCGTTCAGGTTGTTCAACCCCTGGACCGGACCGTTCGGGTGGTTGGTGGCCAGGATCGAGAGCAACCACGGGATGTTCCAGATCTGGGTCGGCGTCTCGTCGTTCTTGCCCCCGCCGATCTGGAACGCCGAGAACGAGCAGTAGCCGGAACAGTTGTTCCAGAGCGCCTCGGCCGCGGCGATCTTCATGGGCTGGTACTTCTCCTCGTTGACCCCGAGCTCGCTGCCCACGAACATCTGGACGAGCATGACGGGGATGAGGAGCAGGATCGCGAAGTGCGCCGTCTTCTTGAAAGCGTCGACCGAAGACTTGCGGTAGATGTGCCAGGCGGAGACGGCGAGCATGAGGAGGCAGCCGGTCACGATGGACGCCAGGACGACATGGACGTAGCCCCAGAGGAAGACGGGGTTCGTGAAGAGCGCCCAGACATTGTTCAGCTGCGCCTGATTGGTGTTGTGGTTGATCGTGTAGCCGACCGGGTGCTGCATCCACGAGTTGGCGACCATGATGAACATGGCCGAGAGCAGCGTTCCGGCGGCCACGGCCCAGATGCAGAACAGGTGGACCCGTTTGGGCAGTCGGTCCCAGCCGAAGATCCACAACCCGAGGAACGTGGACTCGAGGAAGAAGGCGGCCAGACCCTCCATGGCCAGCGGGCCACCGAAGACGTCGCCGACGAACCTCGAGTAGGCGGACCAGTTCATGCCGAACTCGAACTCCTGGACGAGGCCGGTGACCACACCGACGGCCACGTTGATCAGCAGCAGCGTCCCGAAGAAGCGGGCGAGCCGTCGGTACTCCGCCTTGCCGTTGCGGTACCACGCCGTCTGCAAGATGGCGACGAGGAAGGCCAGCCCGATCGTGACTGGGACGAAGAGGAAGTGGTAGACGGTCGTCGTGGCGAACTGCCAACGGGCGAGGGTCTCGCTCACCGCTCGCCTCGGCACGCCGGTCCCGGCCGCGGCCGTCGGTCGGTTCGGGGCGCGGCGCCGCCGGGGGCAGGGGGCACGGGGGGCAGCGTAGGAGGGGGCCCCCCCGGACCGCCATCATCCGATCGGGGTGAAATCTGCTCGCTGGACAGTTGCCGCGACCTCGACCTGATCAGCGCGGACGGGTGACGGTCTGCTCCAGGCGCCACTGCCTGGCGTAGCGGCCGCCGGCGGCCACGAGCTCGTCGTGGGTGCCCCGTTCGACCACTCGGCCGGCCTCGAGGAAGAGCACCTCGTCGGCCCCCTCGAGGACGGCGAGCCGGTGGGTGACGAGGAGCACCGCCCGTCGCCGGGTGGCGACGAGCACGTCGGCCAGCAGGGCGTCGGCGGTGGGGACGTCCAGGTGCTCGGTCGGCTCGTCGAGGACGAGCACCGGGAAGTCGGCGAGGAGAGCCCGGGCCACGGCCAGCCGCTGGCGCTCGCCGCCCGAGAGACGCCGCCCGTGCGTCCCGACCGGGGTGGCCAGGCCGTCGGGGAGCGAATCGACGAAGCCGTCCAGGCGGACGGCGCGGAGGGCCGCCTCGACCTCCTCTGATGTCGCGTCGCGCCGGGCCAGGCGAAGGTTCTCCTCGAGGGTGGTGTCGAAGAGGTGGGCGTCCTGGGCGACGAGGCCGACCACCCGTCGGACGTCGTCGCCGGCCAGCTGGCCGAGCTCGGTGCCGTCGAGGGTCAACCGCCCGGCTTCGTAGGGGAGGAAGCGCAGGAGCGCGGCGGCGAGCGTGGACTTTCCGGCACCGCTCGGGCCGACGACGCCGACCAGCCGTCCGGGGGCGAGCGAGCAGTCGACGCCCCGCAGCGCCCAGGGCCCACCGTCGACGTACCGGACACCGAGCCCCGTCGCCACGAGCTCGTAGGGCGGGTCGGGCAGGCGGTCTGGCTCGGAAGGGTCGGCGACCGGCTCCGGGGCGTCCGTGACCGCGAACACCCGGGCGGCCGACTTGCGGACCCGGGCCAACGTCTGGGTGGCCGTCGGCAGACCGGCCACGAGCTCGAAGGCAGCGAGCGGCACGAGGGCCACCACCGCGAGGAGCTGGCCGTCCATGCGGCCGTCGTGCACGGCCGGCACGCCCACGACCAGGGCACCCCACATGGCGAGGCCGGTGAAGAGCGTCGTGAGACCGAGACCGATCCCCGCCGTCCGGGCGGTGGCGGCGGCGATCCTGGTGAGCTCGGCGTCGGCCGCCGCGGCCCGGGCCAGCTGGTCGGGCATCGCCCCGAAGGCCACGAGGTCGGGGGCTCCCTCGAGGAGGTCGACGACGGCCGAGGCGAGCTCGCCCCGGGCCGCCGCTTGACGGGTCTCCGCCCGGTCCGCCAGGTGGCCGGTCAGCCAAGGGACGAGCATGCCCGCCAGGAGCAGGCCGACGAGCAGGATCAGGCCGGCTGCGGCCAGCATCGACCAGACAATGGCCACGGTGGCCGCACCGACGACGACCGCGATGACGAAGGGTGGGACGACCCGGAGGATCAGGTCCTGCATGGCGTCGACGTCGCCGACGAGGCGGGCCAGGAGGTCACCCCGCCGGAAGGCCGGCAGACCGGCCGGGGCCAGGCGCTCGAGGCGCTCGTACACCCGCACCCGGAGCTCGGCCAGCATCGTGAAAGCCGCGCCGTGTCCGACCAGACGCTCGCCGTAGCGGAAGAAGCCCCGCGAGAGCCCGAAGAACTGCACGCCGACGATGGCGAGCGACAGTGAGGCTTCCGAGGGGTGCTGCGAGGCCCGGGAGATCAGCCAGGCCGCGGTGCCGATCAGCCCGATGGCCGCGCCGACGGCGCCGGCCCCGAGGGCGGTGGCCAGGACCAACTGGCGCCGGGCGGGGCGGGTGAGCTCGAAGGTGCGTCGGAGCGGCGCCTCGGGGGCTGTCGGGTCGTCGTCCGAGGCGAGCGAGAGCTCCGGGTCGGCTGGGGCGGTGAACGTCACCCGGCCACCACCGAAGAGGTGAGCTCGATGACGTCGTCGGCCATGGCGAGGAGCGACGGACGATGGGCGACGAGGATGACCGTGCGTCCCTCGACCAGGCGCTGCACCGCCTGCAGGACACGCGCCTCGGTCTCACCGTCGAGGTTGGCCGTCGGCTCGTCGAGGAGCACGAGGGGGGCGTGGCGCAGGAAGGCCCGGGCGAGAGCCACGCGCTGGCGCTCGCCGGCCGAGAGTCCCGCCCCTCCCTCGCCGAGCCTGCTGGACAGTCCCTCCGGCAGGCGGGCCACCACGTCGGCCAGCCCGGCGGCGGTGATCGCCGTGAGCAGCTCCTCCTCCGACACGTCACGCCGACCGAGGCCGACGTTGTCGGCGAGGGAGGCGGCGAAGAGGTGGGGGCGTTGGGGTACCCAGGCGATCCGTTCTCGCCAACGGTCCGGTTCGAGGTCCGCCAAGTCGCTCGAGCCGATGTGCACCGAACCGGATTCGGGGACGACGAAACCGAGCAGGACGGAGAGGAGTGTCGACTTGCCACAGCCGCTCGGACCGCTGATCGCAGTGATCCGCCCGGGTGCGATCCGGCACGAGAGGCCGTCGATGGCCGGTCGGGGCCGCCCGGGATAGGCCACCGAGAGCCGGTTGACCGCGATGGGCGCCGAAGCCGGGTCCGGCACGTCGGTACGCCGGCCGACCGACGGTGCCGGCTGCTCGAGCAGCTCGAACACCTGGCCGGCGGCGGCGATGCCCTCCGAGCTCGCGTGGTAGTTGGCCCCGAGGAGGCGGAGCGGCAGGTAGGCCTCTGGGGCGAGGACGAGCACGAAGAGGGCGGTCTCGAACCCAAGGTGGCCGTTCAGCAACCTGAGACCCACTGCCACCGCGACCAGGGCCACCGAGACCGTCGAGAGGAGTTCTAGGACGAGCGAGGAGAGAAAGGTCACACGGAGCGTCGCCATGGCGGTCTGGCGGTAGCGGTCGGCTACCTCGCGGATCGTGACCGCTTGAGCCTTGGCCCGGCCGAACACCTTCAGCGTCGGGAGACCGGCCACCACGTCGAGAAAATGGCCGGACAAGCGCGCCAACACCTCGAGCTGCCTGGCCGTCTTCTCACCGGTGGTGGCCCCGATCAGCGCCATGAACACGGGGATGAGCGGGAGTGTCACCGCGATGATCGCCGCCGAGATCCAGTCACGCCCCACGATCACGACAAGGATGGTGAGCGGAACGATCACCGCCAGGTTGAGCTGGGGGAGGTACCGGGCGAAGTAGCCGTCGAGGGCGTCAATGCCTCGGGTCGCCAGCGTGACGAGCTGACCGCTTCCGGCGTGCCCGGGCTCGTCGCTCTGGACGGCGTCGGCACCAGCGGAGGCGTCGAGCGGCGACCGCCTGGCGACGTGGGCGATGAGGGCCGTCCGGAGCTCCGACTTGGCCCGGGCTGAGGAGCGGCTGGCCGCCACTTCGGTCCCCCAAGCCACGGCGGCCCGGAGGACCACGACGACCGCTAGGGCGACGACCTGGTTGGACAGCTGTGAGAGGTCCCGGCCACGGCCGAAGGCGCCGCTCACGATGTCGGCTACCAGCCAGGCCTGGCTGATCACCAACGAAGCGGTGACCACGCCGAGGAGGACGGACAGGCCGAGGAACACCCTGGTCGAACGGGCGTAGTGGAGGAGTCTCTGGTCGAGCGGCCTCACGGCGCCATCATGACAACGGCAGATGCCGCCCGGCCGATGCCGACGTCAGGATGGCGGCGGGGGCGCGCCGGGTGCGGCCGGCGGCGGGGGCGGCGGGGGCGGCGCGCCGGGCGTTGGGCTTCCGAGGCGTTCATTCAGTGCGGCGAGCGCTGCGTCCAACTGGCCGGCGCGGGTTCGTCGAGCCTGGTCGGCCTCGGCCAGCTGCTGGCCGGTCGGCGCCGTCGGTCCGGTCCTCAGGAGACGCTCGGCCTCGAGGGCGAAGAGCAGGCCCCGGATCGCCTCGGCGGACGATGCGGCAGCGAGGCGGCTGGCGTCGTCTGGCGCCGACGTGGCCAGCTCGGTGAGCGAGGTGACGGTCCGATCGACCTGGCTGTCGACCGATTGCCGTTGGCCGGGCTCGTCCCTGGCCCCGCTCTGAACGAGCATCGAGCGGGTCAGCACCGCCTCTTGGAGCACGGGGCGGGCCCGGGCGGTCCAGGCGGCCATTCGCCGCCGGGCGGCGCTATGCAACCCGAAAACGATCGCGAGCACGGCGGCCAGACCGATCAGGATGAGACCGACGATCCAACCCCACGGCGTCGACGAGGTCGTCCCACTGGTTGGGGTGGTCGAGGTCGTGGACGCCGCGGTCGACTGGGTGGTGGAGGTCGGCGCCGTCGTCGTCGTCGACTCGGTGGAAGAAGTGGTTGCCGACGACGTGGTGGTCGTCGGCGCCTCGGTCGTCGTCGTCGACTCAGGCACCGTGGTCGTGGTGGTGGGAGGCTCTGTGCTCGTGGTCGTCGTCGGGCTCGAGGTGGCGACGTTGGGCTCTGACGTCGTCGATGCCGGCGTCGTTGTCGTGGTCGATGGTCGCGTCCCGGTGGTCGACGGCGCGCTCACCGAAGTCGATGTGCTCGGCTTGGTGACGATGGGCTGGCTGACCGCGGGAAGGCCGCTGCCACCGTTGCCGCATGCGGCCAAGCCGAGAGCGGCGAGGGCTACGGCAGCGATCGCCCCGACGTGGGCGACGGAGCGGGATGACTTGGTTTGCGACACCGTGTGCACCTTAAGGCCAAGCCGCGGTCGGTGCATCGCCCTATCTGGATGATCCGGGTGCCTCATCCATGCCACCGACCTCGCTGCTTGGCTCCTGCTTAACAGGCGAATCGGCGTTCTTGTCGGCCGGCACGGCCGTGTCGGATCCAGAACGCGACGACGGCCGCAGGCGAAGCCCGAGCCGGATCCACCAGTACTCGTCGCTGGACTTCGACGGGTCGTTGAAGAAGTCCCACCACACCGCGTTGACAAGAGCAGAGCCCACGATGATGTTGGCCACGAGGAACAGGTAGAAGAGCAACGCCACCGCCGCGCCGATCGATCCGTAGAGGGCCGAGGCCGTCGCCACCTTGTGGGGGAGGTAGAGCACGGCGAAGACCTGGAGAAGGATGATGCCGACGGCCGCTGCCAAGGCGCCCGGGATCATCCAGTACCAGCCAGCCGAGCGGTGGGGGAGCATCGTCCCGAGCCCCACGAAGGATGCCACGATCACGACGACCATGACGGCGAAGGCGGCCACTCCCGGCAGCACGCCGTAGTGCCCGACAGAGAAGGCCGCGAACAAGATGGCGATGACCAGGATGAAACCGAGGACGAACTTGGGCAGCCGGGAGTACTTCCGCTCCATCTTCGTCGGTTCCATGCCCCATGCCTGGGTGAAGCAGTAGTGGAAGGCTGAGAACAGCGCCAGGCCGGCCAGCACGAGGGTGAAGAGCCCGGTGGCGGCGAGGGCCACCCACCCCCGGTGGGCCTCTTGGGCGTTGTGGCCGAGGGTCGTGGAGAAGGAATTGCTGAAGCCGAGCGAGCCGCCGACGCTCGCCTTGACGTCGACCCCGGCACCCTTCAGCGCACCCAGGACCGAGGCGAGGATGAGAATGACCGGCAGCATGAAGATGAACAGGCGGAAGGCGATGTGGCCCGCCAGGACCGGCGCGTTCTGCACCCGATAGCGCTTGGCCAGCTCGCGTCCCATGGCGAGCGACGGCACGCGCCGCTCGGCCTGCTCCTCCTGCTCCACCGCCCAGGCCACCACCTTGTCGGTGCGCTCCCGGGCCCGGGCCACGGCCCGTTTCGATGCGGCTGCGGGTCCATGGTCACCGCGCGGCGGTGTGCTGCCGGTCTCGTCGTTCTCGGTTGAGGACTGCGGGACGTCGGGCACGCTCAACGCCGTACCCCTTCGCTCCGCCCGCCCGAGCGCCCCGCCCGGGTCATTGCGCCGGTGAGAGGTCAGGTGTGTCCGGGGCCTGGGTGGTCGCCTCCTCGGGTGGTCCCTCGGAGCCGGCGAGGAGAGCGATGCCGACGATGGCCACGGCCAGCCCGACGTACGCTGAGGCCACGTGGCCGCTGCCGCTGGCCGACAGCTTCTCCCCGTAGACGGCGATGCCGAGGATCACGCTCGCGAACAGGGTGACCGAGTTGGAGGAGGCCATCGCCGGCGCCAGCACACCGGTCTTGAGCGCCGACTGCTGGAGGACGAAACCCGACACGGCGGAGATGACGAGGACGTAGATCGTCCAGGACGTGAGAAGCGTGACGATCCCCTGACCCACCAAGGTGACGAAGGTCTTCGTCACCGCCGCCTGCAGGCCATAGCCGAGGCCGGCCGCCGCGCCGAGGGTCAGGGCTTTGGCGGAGGCGCTCATCCGGTTGCCCACGAAGGCGAGGGTGACCACGAGGAAGCCGATCACGAGGCAGGCGGTCCACCAGGCGGTCGCGCTGCCCTGAGTTGCCGCCGGACGGTGCGCCGGCGGAGAGGAAGAAGATGATCCCGATCAGGGTCAGCGATGCACCGAGGATCTCCCGTCGCCCGATCCGCTGGTGGGTCAGCCAGATCCCGAGGGGGAGGGCGATGACGAGGCTGAGGGCTGTGAGCGATTGCACGACGACGAGGGCCGCCTTGTCGAGGGCCACCGCCTGGACGACCCACCCCGTCGCCTGGCAGATCGCGCCCATCAGCCAGATCGGCTTGTGCAGGATCTGCAGGAGGAAGTTGGGATCGCCTTCCCCGGCTGTGGTCTCCATGGTGCCCTTCTGCTGGAGCACCGTCCCGAAGGCGAACAGGAAGGCCGCGACGACGGCGAGGAACTCACCCATCAGTCGCTCCTACCCCGAGTGGTGGAGAGCGGGCATCGCCTGCGCATCCATGGCGCGGAGCACTCTACTGGGAGCGGGTCAGCGGAGTCTCGTTGGGTGAGGGCGTCGGACCGCGGGTCGCTCGCCGGTCGCCTGCAGCCACACCGACGGGTGCCGGTCGTCACCCGAGGCCACCCATCTGACCTCGGGCTGCCCGAAGCATCACCCAGTGCTCCCCGTCGTCGGTCGTACGCTCGATCGTGCTGCGCCAGCAGCGGTGACCCCGTGGCCGAGTCTCTCGGCCCGAATGAAGGAGGAAAGCCCATGGCCATGACCATGGAGGAGCGTGGTTCAGGTTGGCGGGTGTTCGCCGGCATCATGATCTTGCTCGTCGGTATCTTCAATTTCATCGACGGCATCGTCGCCATCGCCAATCCCCACTACATCTACTACTACGTGTCACCGAGCGGATCCTCGTCCGTCGAGACGCACCACCTCGTCTTCGGCAATCTCACTGGCTGGGGGTGGGCGATGCTCATCCTCGGGGTGATCCAGTTCCTGGTGGCGCTGGCCATCTTCGCCGGACAGGGCTGGGCGGCGGTTGTCGGCATCATCGTGGCCACGCTCAACGCGATCGGCCAGCTGATGCTCATCGGTAGCTACCCGTGGTGGTCGATCATCATCATCGTGATCGACGTCCTGGTTATCTACGGCCTCGCCGTCTACGGCTTTCCGAGAGAGGCGTAGCCACCACCGAGACTCCGACGACGGGCCGGCTCGCTTTCGGGTCGAGCGGGCCGGCCCAAGGGCCGGATCACGAGGCGGGCTCGGGTGAGGGGGTCTTGGCGCCCTCGGCTTGCTTGCGGGTGGATTCGTGCCACGCCCCCATGTTGGGGAACGGGTTCGGGGTCACCACGTCGCGCACCGAGTCCGGGAGGCTGAGGTCGCCACCGGTGTGACGGGTGCTGAAGGTGCGTTCGGCCCTTGCTCGTCCGATCATCGTCCTGAGCCAACGGGTCATCGTGCCGAAGCGGTTGCCCCAGCCGTTCAAGAACGCCAGGTGGACGAAGAACCAGACGAGCCAGCCCAAGAAGCCGCTCAGACGGAGCCCCTTGAACTTGCAGACGGCCCGGAACCGTCCGATCGTGGCCACGCTCCCGAGATCCCGGTATTTGAACGGGACGACGGGCTTGCCCTTCAGGCGCCGGATGATGCTGTTGGCTGAGTGGAGGCCTCCCTGCATGGCCACCTCGGCCACGCCGGGCAGGTTGTTGAGCGACGTCATGTCGCCGACGGCGAACACCTCGGGGTGGCCGGGGAGGGTCAGGTCGGGCAGGACGCAGATCCGGCCGGCCCGGTCGACGTCGGCGCCGCAGGGGTCGGCGAGCAGCTTGGCGAGAGGGGACGCCTGGACGCCAGCCGCCCAGATGGTCGTGTAACAGTCGATCCGTTCCGTCGTGCTGTCCTTGTCGGTGGCGTCGACGCCGAATGCGTCGACACCGGTCACCCGGGCCCCCATGTGGAGCTCGACCCCGACCCGTCGCAGCTGCTCCGCCGCTTTCCCGGACAGCCGGTCGCCGAAGCTCGCCAGCGGTATGTCGCCCCCGTCGAGGAGGACGACGCGCATCGTCGCCGGGTTGAACGTCCTGAACTCACCCCGGAGGCAGCGCACAGCCAGCTCTCGCACCTGCCCGGCCAGCTCGACGCCTGTGGGGCCGGCGCCCACGATGGCCACCGTGAGCCACTTGGCCTTCTCTTCTGGGTCGTCGATCATCTCGGCCACCTCGAAGGCGCCGAAGATCCGACGACGCAGCTCGATGGCGTCGTCGATTGTCTTCATGCCCGGCGCGTAGAGGGCGAACTCGTCGTGGCCGAAGTAGGACTGGCCGGCGCCGGCGGCCACGATCAGGCTGTCGTAGGGAAGGTCGACGGGGGTGTCGGGCAGCTGTTGGAGGTGCACCACCTTGGCCCCGAGGTCGAAACCGGTGACTTCAGCCGCCTCAACCTTGACGTTCTTGTGTTTGCGGAGGACGTGGCGCAGGGGTGGGGCGATCATCCCGGGGGACAGCATCCCCGTCGCTACCTGGTAGAGCAGCGGCTGGAACAGATGAGTGTTCCGTCGGTCGACGAGGACGACGTCGACGTCCTTTCCCTTGCGGCCGAGGAGCTGGGCGGCCAGGAGGCCGCCGAAGCCGCCACCGACGACGACCACCCGGTGCCGGCGGTCCGCGCCGGTCTCCTGGGCCATGGCTCAGAGGCCGGGGCTCGAGTGCATGATCCCGCCGTCGGCGAAGATCGTCGTGGCGGCGATGTAACTGGCCCCGTCGCCAGCCAGGAACGCCACCACGCTGGCGATCTCCTCGGGCTTGGCCATCCGGCCGAGCGGGATCGCCTTGTCGAGCTGCTGAAGCTTGGCTGGGTCGTTCATGGTGGACACGTTGATCGGCGTGGCCACCGCCCCTGGACCCACGCCGACCACGAGGATCCCGTGCGGGGCGAGCTCGACGCCGGCGGTGCGGGTCAGCATGCGCATCCCGCCCTTCGACAGGCAATAGGGGGTGTTGCCCGGCATCGGCCAGTCCTCGTGGACCGACGTCATGTTGATGATCCGCCCGCCACCACCCTGGGCGATCATCTGCTTGGCCGCCAGCTGGGTGCCGAAGAAGGCGCTCTTCAGGTTGATGCTCATGACCTTCTCGTACTGGTCCTCGGTGGTGTCGAGCACTGAGGTCCTCGTCTCGATCCCGGCGTTGTTGACCATGACGTCGAGGCGTCCGCAGGTCGAGACGGTGGTGGAGATGAGGCGCTCGAGATTCTCGACCTTGCTGACGTCGGCCTCGACCGCGGTGACCTTGTCGCCCAGCGCCGCCACCTCCCGTTCGAGGTCCTCCGTGGCCTGCTCGTCGGCGACGTAGTCGATCACGATGCTGGCGCCCTCTTGGGCGAGGGCCAGAACGACAGCCTTGCCGATGCCGCTGTTGCCACCGGTCACGATGGCCACCTTGCCCTGGAGCGACATGGGGTCTCCTTCTCGTTCGGTCGGAGTCAGTAGTCGAGGAACTTGGAGACGTCGATCCGGCCACGGCCGAAGGCGTCGATCCGCTTCCATCGGCCCGGTATGTCGAGGAGCGAGACGTGGCCGATGCGAGTGGGCAACCCCGGGTCGACGACGAGGTTCTCCCCGATGGGCTCGAGGCCGAGGATCACCCGGAGGAGGAGCAACGGCGCCCCGGTCGACCAGGCCTGCGGGCTGCAGGCCGTCGGGTACTCGACGGGGAACCTGGTCGCCGAGCGTCGGTAGCCGCCGAAGGCCTCCGGGAGCCGGCCGTTGAACAGCTCGGCGGCTGCGAGGATCCCCGCGGCAATGGCCGCCGCCTCTTCCTTGAAGCCGTAGCGCCGAAGCCCCCAGGCGATGAAGGAGTTGTCGAAGGGCCAGACCGCCCCGGTGTGGTAGCCGATCGGGTTGTAGCGGGCTTCGCCCTCGGCCAGGGTCCGGACCCCCCAACCGGAGAACATCTTCGGACTGACCAGGTGACGGGCCACGGCCTTGGCCTTGTTGTTGTCGACGATCCCACTCCACAGGAGGTGGCCGATGTTGGACGTGAGCGAGTCGACTTGCCGCCCGTCCATGTCCAGAGCCACGGCGAAGTACTCGCCGTCGGCCACCCAGAAGTCCCGGTTGAAACGGCGCTTCAGGTCGGCCGCCTCCTTTTCGAGCTGCTCGGCGTACGACAGGTCACGCCAGACCTGCCGGGCGAGGCGGGCAGCGCGCACCTTGGCGTCGTAGGCGTAGCCCTGGAGCTCGCAGGTCGCCCGGGGGAACCCGGGCAGGTCGCCGTTGTGGTATGAGATCGAGTCCCAGGAGTCCTTCCAGCACTGGTTCTCGAGCCCGGTCTCCTCGTTCCGACGCTGGTAGGAGATGTAGCCGTTGTCCTGGAGGTCGGCGTACTGGTCGATCCAGTTGATGGCCGCTCGGGCCTCGGGTTCCAGCTGTTTCACGAGCTTCGTGTCACCGGTCCAACGTTCGTACTCGTCCATCAGCACGACGTAGAGGGGGGTGGCGTCAGCGTTGCCATAGTAGGGCGAGTGTGGTCGTTCCTCGAAGGCGGTCATCTCGCCGTAGCGCAACTCGTGGAGGATGCGACCGGGGTCCTCGTCGCGGAAGTCGTCGATACGGGTGCCCTGCCGTTCGCCGAGGGCGAGGAGGGTGGTCGCCGCCAGCTCCGGCACGAAGGGGAGCGCCTGGAGGCTCGTGAAGATGCTGTCCCGGCCGAAGATGGTCATGAACCACGGCAGACCGGCAGCCGGTAGGGCTCGGTTGGTCAACGTGAGCGTGCTGAAGCGGAGTGCCGCGAGGTCCGTCAGGCACCGCCGATAGATCATTTGGGCGGGCTCCCAGTCGCACTCGAGGTGCGGCGCCCGCTCCAACCACTTGTCGAGGCCTCGGGCCATGTCGCGTCGTACCCGGTGCTGGCCACGGACCCCCACGGGACCGGTGCGCGAACTGCCCTCGGAGCCCAGAGAGGCGACCACGTCGAGCTCGGTCTTCCATTCACCGTGCGCCGGTACGGTGATCTTGAAGGCGAGGCCTTTGGCATCGAACTGGACCGGCTCGCTGGAGGAGATCCACGTTTCTCTCACGTAGGTCTCGCGCCGGTACTCGAGCACGAGACTCCCGTTGACCTTCCGGCTCCGGTACTTGCCCTTCTTCTCCAGGGCGTCCTTAACCTCGAACAGGTCGGCGAAATCGCTCGCCGCTTCGATCTTCACCACGAGGTCGACGGGTTGGTTCTGGTGATTGAGGATCCGTAGCTCCTCGTGGAAGCCGTCCGAGACGTCACGCTGACGTATGACCGAAAGCGTGGCGTTGACATACACGGTGCCGGTGTCGGGCACGAGGAAGAACCGGGTCTGGAAATACTGCAGGTCGTCGGTCGACAGGGCGTTGAGCCGCTGGCCGTCGACCGTCAGTACCCAACGGGAAAGGAAGCGAGTGTCGAACGAGAACAGCCCAGTCGGGTCGGTGAGAGAGGCCTCGATGTCGCCCCGCTTGTCGCTGACCACGAAGGTATTGCCCTCGAGGATCTGGACGAGGTCGTCGCTCACGTCGGTCTCCTCTGGGCCATCACCGTTGCACCGGTGATCGGTGGCACGCGACCTTTGTCTTCCGGCGGCCCTGGCAGGACCCGCTGGAACATCACCATGGCGCCCATGCTCCCCTCGATGGTCATGAGGCCCCGCAGCAGTGCGGCCATGGCGTTGTGCCGACCGTCGACCAGCATCTCGAGGGTTCCCCGTTCCATGCGCACGACGGCGTCGGCACCGGCCCGTTTGTGCGAAATCCCCACGTCACCGTTCTTCACGGTCAGGTACCACGTCTCAAGCGAGCGGCCGTCCTTGACGTCGAAACGGATGGTGGCGGTGTCGCCTTCGAACAGCGGCTCGTGATGCTTGGCCGCGAGGAGATCGAAGAACTCGGTGACCGCGTCCTCGGGCTTCCGTTTCGAGCTTCCGTCTCTCGCTGGCATGGCGGACCCCTGGTGGCTCGGCGCGTGTGTCCGACTGTAGACATTCGTCTGGAGTCGGGGCCTCGTCCAATTCGGACGAGATGTCCACCGAGGACCCGTCGGGGTCGCGGCGTCCACACCCCCTGAACCCTGGCCGGCCCGTAGGCTGCACCCCCGGTGACCGAGCCGACCGCCCGACCGGAGGTCCGCGCCGGGGCGGCCGTGCTCCCGATCCTGGCGGGTGGTCAGTTCCTCATGACCCTCGACAGCTCGGTCATGAACGTCTCCATCCGGCAGGTGGCGGCAGACCTCGGCACCACGGTCACCGGCATCCAGACGGCCATCACGCTCTACACCCTGGTAATGGCGTCGCTCATGCTCACCGGGGGCAAGATCGGCGCCCGCATCGGCCGCCGGCGGGCTTTCGCCATCGGTCTCGTGATCTACGGCACGGGCTCTGGGATAACGGCCTTGGCGCCCAACCTCGGTGTTCTCTTGTTCGGCTGGTCGTTCCTCGAGGGTGTGGGTGCGGCGCTCATCCTGCCGGCCATCGTGGCCCTCGTGGCCTCGAACTTCCCTCGGGACCGCCGCTCCGCTGCCTACGGCCTGATCGCCGCGGCGAGTGCCATCGCCGTCGCCGCCGGCCCGCTCATCGGCGGGGCGGTGACCACCTTCTGGTCGTGGCGATGGGTCTTCGCCGGCGAGGTGGTGGTCGTGATCGTGCTCCTTTTCTTCCTACGCAGGGTGCAGGACGCCCCTGTGAGCAAGGAGCAGCCCCGTTTCGATTTCTTCGGGGCCGTCCTCTCCATCACCGGCCTGTCGCTCTTCGTCTTCGGCGTGCTCAAGTCCGGCACCTGGGGGTGGGTGCAGCCCAAGCCGGGCGGGCCGACGATCCTCGGGGTGTCCCCCGTCGTGTGGTTGGTGACCGGCGGGTTGCTCATCGTCTACTGCTTCTTCTTGTGGGAAGCCTTCCAGGAGCGGCGGGGACGAGAGCCGCTGGTCCGCCCGGGCATGCTCCGCAACCGCCAGCTCGACGGCGGTCTCTCGATGTTCTTCTTCCAGTTCCTCATTCAGGCCGGCGTGTTCTTCACCATCCCGCTCTTCCTGTCCGTCGTGCTCGAGCTGTCGGCGGTGCAGACCGGGGCCCGGCTCCTGCCTCTGTCGCTCGCCCTCCTGCTCTCGGCCCTCCTCATCCCGAGGTTCGCGCCAGGCGCCCGCCCTCGGCTCGTGGTGCGGCTCGGACTCCTCTCGATGATCGCCGGGACGCTCGTCTTGATCGGCGGGATCGACCCCGGCGCCAACGCCGGCATCGTGACCGTGCCACTGCTCCTGATGGGGCTCGGCATGGGGGCGCTCGCCTCACAGCTGGGTGCGGTGACGGTCTCGGCCCTGCCTGACGACCAGAGTGCCGAGGTGGGCGGGCTCCAGAACACCGTCACCAACCTCGGGGCGTCGATCGGCACCGCCCTCGTGGGCGCCGTCCTCATTGCCAGCCTGACCGCCGGACTCTCCCACGGCATCCAGTCGAACTCGGCCATCCCGCCCGAGGTGAAGACCCAGTCGACGACCTACCTGGCGAGTGGGGTGCCCTTCGTCTCGGACAGCGACCTCCAGAAGCAGCTGGCTGCGGCGGGCGTCCCGCAGTCCACCGCCGACGAGATCGTGGCCGAGAACAGCAAGGCTCGGCTGGCCGCCCTTCGAGACGCCCTGTGGGTGGTGGCCGTCCTGGCGGTGGTCTCGCTGTTCTTGACCGGGCTGCTCCCCACCGAGCCGGTCGGCCGGCGCAAGGAGGACGAGGGAGGTCCCCGAGAACCGTTGGAACCGGTTAGCACCGGCTGACCCGCCGGGTCGGTGGGGGAGCGCGAAGGGTCTTTCGACCCTTTCAGCTGGCACCGCCGTCGTGGCACAACGAAGAGGTCGACTGACGTCGATCAGGAGGACAGCCATGTTGGCCGAGACGATCTCGCCAGACGCCATGATGGCAGCAGGTGAGGACGATCTCTTGTCCACGCGCTGGTGCCTCGGGCCCCAGTGGAGGATGGACCCGAAGCTCGAGCTCTGGGTCGACGTCGAGTGCTCGCCGGTGGTGATCCGCCTCACCGGCACGCTGGACGGTTCGACCGCGGCGAGTGTGCTGGCGGTGACAGCCGACCTCGTGGAGGAGGGCTACCGCGAGGTCGTGATGGACACGACGGAGCTCCGCGTGGGCGACGCCGAGGGTGCGAGGACCCTCGTTCGGATCGAGGAGTTGGTCGACCGATGGGGTGGGCACCTGTCCTGGACGGCGTCGACGAACTGACCCGGATCGGCTCGAGAACCCCCGAGGGAGCCCCGAGGCCGCAGTACGCTGGCCCGATGCGGGCCCCGGCGCCGGCGATCCCAGCGCTGCAGCGGGCAGCCACCGTGGCCGGCCCGTCGGTCGGCTGTCCGGTGACGGCGCCCGACTGAGCGTCGGCCGACCTTGCCTCGACGGCTCGAGACCCTGCTCGACGGCCTGGACGCCTTCCAGCGCCGCCACTCGACCGTCGGGGTGCCCTGGGCGATCCAGAAGAAGTTCTCCGAGGACCGCTCCGGCGACCTCAGCGCGCTGCTGGCGTACTACGGCTTCTTGTCCTTCTTCCCGCTCTTGCTCGTGTTCGCCGCCATCCTCAGCTTCGTCCTCCAGGGGAACCCCTCACTTGAAGCCCGGATCATCTCGTCGGCCGAGCACCAATTTCCGTCGCTCTCCGAGTACGTCCACGTCGGCACCACGTCCTCGAACGGCCTGGCCCTCGCGGTCGGCGTCCTCTTCGCCCTCTGGGGCGGACTGGCCGTCACCTACGCCGCGCAACACGCGATGAACGACGTCTGGGGCGTGTCGGTCCTGCGGCGTCCGAGCTTCGTCAAGCGAATCGTGCGGGGACTGGGGCTTCTGACGCTCTTGGGCGGCATCCTGCTGGCGACGACATTCCTCTCGGGGCTGAGCGGGGCGCAGGGACCGCACTCGGGGGCACTCGACGCCCTCGCCGTCGTCGCCGCTTTCCTCCTGAACGTGGTGCTGTACCTCCTCGCCTTCCAGCTCCTGACCGCGGTGCACGTCGCCTGGGGCAAGCTCGTCCCCGGTGCCGTCGTCGGGGCCGCGCTCTGGACGGCGCTCCAGTACCTGGGCGGCTACTACACCCGCCACGTGGTGGCTCACGCCACCCACCTCTACGGCTCGTTCGCCATCGTCATCGGCATGCTGGCCTGGATCTACCTCGGTGCGCGCGTGACCATCTACAGCGCGCAGCTGAACGTGGTGCTCACGTGGCAGCTGTGGCCGCGGAGCCTGCGCGGGACCGAGCTGACCGCGGCCGACCTCACGGCCCAGCAGTGGCAAGTGGACAAGGTCGACCGACGGGCGGCGGCCTGGAAGGAAGGGCCCACGAGGCGCGGTGAGGAAGCGGCCAGGGGGGCGGTGGCCGCCGAGGGCAACGTGAGCCAGCCGTGACCGTCGTCTTCGCCCTCCTGGCAGGGCTCGCCAACGCGCTGAGCGTGGTGTCCCAGCACGCGGCGAGCTCGGCGGAGCGCTCGACGGGCTCGTGGTGGCGCCTCGCCGTCCGGGTCGTGACCCGCCCGCTGTGGCTCCTCGGGGCGGCGGCTCTCCTCGGTGGCTTCGTGTTCCAGGCCCTGGCCCTCCACAACGGCGAGCTCTCGGTGGTCCAGCCCCTCATGGTGACCGAGCTGGCCTTCACCCTGGCCCTGCGCCGCGTCTGGTTCCATGAGGACCTCCACTCGGCGGCCTGGTTGGCGGCCGGCATCACCTGTGTGGGGGCGGCGGTCTTCGTCGCGGCGTCGGAGCCCCAGGGTGGTCATCCCAACCCGACGGAGTCGGCATGGTTGGCGGCGGGGGTGACGGTAGGCGGCCTGGCCGTGATCCTTGCCGTGCTGGCCAGCTGGGGCTCGCCCACCCGGCGGGCGGCGCTGTACGCGTCGGCAGCCGGACTCGTGTGGGCGCTCGAGGCCACGTTCATCAAGACCACGACCGACGAGCTCACGTCGAAGGGCCTCGGTGCCACGTTCACCGGCTGGCCGGTCTACGCCCTCGTGGGCGGCGGCATCGCCGGGAGCCTGCTCGTCCAGGCCGCCCTCCACGTCGGGCCGATCAGCGTCTCCCAACCCCTCATGGTGACCGTCGACCCGTTCGTGAGCGTGGTCCTCGGCATCTGGCTCTTCGGCGAGCACTTCACCGACAACGGTCTTCAGCTGACGGTGGCGTTCCTCGCCTTCTTCATGATGGTCGCCGGCGTCGTGTTCATGTCCCGGACCGCCCCGATGACCCTCGGTGACACCTCAGCCGCCTTCGCCGAGCCGTGACGTTCACAGCGGGGGCACAGTCAACGGTCGGCACGCCCCCGGACCGGCCAATTCATACGGTTCGGATGAGGTGCGGACTAGGGTGACCTCGCCATCATTGACCGGGTGATGGACGGCTGCCGGTGACCCCCGTACCGACTGGAGGGTCGGTGTGTCCTGCGGCCCTGCCCCGGCCGGTGCGCCAGGGACGGCCGCACGGAGCGGCACCCTTGTTGCACGTAGGAAGAACAAAGGAGACCCCAACCACATGATTGCGTACACCTACCCGATCCTCGGCATCTTCTGGACGATGCTGATGTTCGCCGCCTTCTTCATCTTTATCTGGCTACTCATCATCGTCTTCATCGACATCTTCCGCAGCCACGACATGGGTGGCTTTGCCAAGGCGCTGTGGGTCATTTTCATCATCATCCTGCCCATCCTCGGCATCCTCATCTACCTGATCGCCAGGGGCGGCAAGATGCACGAGCGAGCGGCCTCCGAGGCTGCAGCGCAGCAACAGGCCTTCGATTCCTACGTGCAGGACGTGGCGGGGAGCAGCCCGGCCGACCAGCTCGCCAAGCTGTCCGAGCTGAAGGACAAGGGCACCATCACGGAAGCCGAGTTCCAGGCCCAGAAGGCCAAGATCCTGGCCTGACCAGGGTCGTCGACCCGAATGCACTGGGGCGGCCGTCGGCGCTCGGGGAACCTTCCCGGGGCGCCGACGGTCCCCGGCATGGCGAGCGCCGGCAATGGGCGCCCGGCACTTTGCGCCCGAAGACCCGAGGTTTAGGATCCTTTCTCGCCGCTCTTGTGGCCCCGCAGACCCGCGGTCGAGGAGGTCCCAGCCGAAGAGGGGTACCACCCCGATCCAACAGGGAAGGAACGGAGGACCATCATGGCTATCGGTCCGGTCGAGTACCTCGTGGTGGGGTTCCCGGAGAACAAGTTCACCGGTGAGATCGCACCCGAGCTGGCGAAGCTCATCGACAGCGGCATCGTCCGGATCCTCGACCTCGTCTTTGTGGGGAAGGACGCCGATGGCAACGTCGCCGTCTTCGAATTCGACCAGCTCGAGGAGCTCGCCCCCTTCTCTGACCTGGAGGGTGAGATCGGCGGGCTCTTGAGTCAGGAGGACATCGAGCACGCGGCGGCGGCGCTCGATCCGAACTCGTCGGCGGCCCTCCTGATCTGGGAGGACACCTGGGCGGCGCCGTTCGTCGAGGCCTGTCGGCGGGCGGGCGGCGTCCTGGTCGAGGGGGCACGGATCCCCCACGAGGTCATCCAGGAGGCGTTCGACGCGCTCCCTTCGGCGAACTGAGTCCCTACGAGTGGTGGGCGTCGGCGACCGACGTCGGTGAAAAGGAGGATGACATGTTGAGAAGGCGGCCGGTCATGCGGGCGGCGGTCGGCACCGCCGTCGTGGCGGGCACCGCGACTGCGGTGAGCGGTCGGGTGGCGCGGCGCCAGGAGGAAAAGGCGGCGGCGGCCGCACCTCCTCCGGCGGCGGCTGCACCCCCGCCCGAAGCGGCCGCGGCGGATGCCTCCGGTCCGGATCTCGAGCAGCTGAAGGAGCTGGCCGCGTTGAAGGACCAAGGGATCCTGACCGAGGAGGAGTTCGCCGCACAGAAGGCCAAGATCCTGGGCGCTTGAGGTCCGGACCACGCCCATGGTGACGGCCGGCCACCCGAGGCCGGCTCGGCACCCCGTGGTCCGCCAGATGGAGGTGCACGATGACTGACGTCACTGAAACCCGGGCCACGGGGGCGCCCCACGCGGCCAAGACGCCGCCCAAGATCGACCATCCGAGCGCGGCCGAGCGGCAGGCGGCCGGCAAGGCGGCGCGGGCCAAGGTCCCGAGGGCCAGCCACGCCACGTTCGACCCACCGGCCGACCGGCCCGATCCCGTCGGCCTGCTGGAGCGGCAGGCGACGACGAGGGTGCCGGAGCTGGTGCCGATCCGGTACGGGCGGATGCTGGTCTCGCCGTTCGCCTTCTACCGGGGCGCCGCGCTCATCATGGCCTCGGACCTCAACACCACGCCCCGGACCGGCCTCGCCGCCCAGCTGTGCGGTGACGCCCACGCCTCCAACTTCGGCGTGTTCGGGACGCCCGAACGCAATCTGGTCTTCGACGTCAACGACTTCGACGAGACCCTCCCGGGACCCTTCGAGTGGGACGTGAAGCGCCTGGCCGCGAGCCTGGCCGTAGCCGGACGGGACCGGCAGTTCTCGGGCCGGGACCGGCGCAAGGTCGTGCTCGACTGCGTGCGGGGTTATCGCGAAGGCATGCGTGAGTTCGCCGGCGTCCGCAACCTCGATGTCTGGTACTCCCAGGTGGACGTGAACCGGCTGACGACCGACCTCGGCCCGCAGCTCGATCCCAGCCAGCGGAAGCGCGCCGAGGCCACGTTGGCCAAGGCCCGCACGAAGGACAGCATGCAGGCCGTCGACAAGCTGACAGCGGTGGTGGACGGGCGGCGGCGGATCGTGAGCGACCCCCCGCTGGTCGTGCCGGTCGACGAGCTCTTCCCCGAGAGCGAACGGGCCCGCGGGATCGCCGAGGAGCTCCACCTGCTGGTGAGGGCCTACCGGCGCACGCTCGAGGTGGACCGCCGCCACCTCCTCGAGACCTTCGAGATGGTCGACATGGCTCGCAAGGTGGTGGGCGTCGGGAGCGTGGGCACCCGGGCCTGGATCGTCCTGCTCATCGGCAAGGACCTCGACGACTCGCTCCTGCTCCAGGCCAAGGAGGCCGAGGCCTCGGTCCTCGAGGAGTTCGTGAAACGCTCCGAGTACCCGAACCACGGTCAGCGGGTGGTGGCTGGCCAGCGGCTCATGCAGGCCAGCAGCGACATCTTCTTGGGCTGGCAGCGGGCGACCGGCCTCGACGAGGTCGATCGTGACTTCTACATCCGCCAGCTCCGCGACTGGAAGGGCTCCTTCGAGCTCGAGAAGGCGTTGCCCTCGGGCCTCGCCATCTACGGGCGGGTCTGCGGGTGGACGCTCGCCCGGGCCCATGCCCGCTCGGGCGACCGGATCGCCATCGCCACCTACCTCGGTCGCTCGACCGTCTTCGACGAGGCCATCGCGGACTTCGCCGAGACCTACGCCGACCAGAACGAGAAGGACTACGAAGCGCTCCAGCGGGCCGTCGCCGATGGACGGCTCGTCGCCAAGACCGGGCTGTAGCGCGCCGAACGGCGCAACCCGCCCTGGGTGGTCAGCGCGCCGAGCTCGCGGGCCCGTCGGACGGCGCCGCTGCGTGAGGTCACGCCGAGCTTGCGGTAGGCCGCGATGGCGTGGGTCTTCACCGTGTTGCGCGACAGGCAGAGCTCCTCACCGATCTCGGCCATCGAGAGGTGCGTGGGGAGCAGCTCCAGGACCCGCTGTTCGGCTGGCGTGAGGAGGACGCCTCCCTCCTCCGGGCCCCGCCCACCGTCGGTCGCAGCCCTCTCGCCGTTGGCGGCGTCAGCCCATTCCACCAGGCGGTCGACCACCAACTCGAGCTGGCCCAACAGCGGGGCGATGGCCCGCTGCGCCGGCAACGGGAGGCGTCGGCCGGCGTCGTAAAGGTCCACGATCGCCGGCAGGAGATCGAGCGCCGTCGGCTGGCCGACCGCGTGCTCGAACTCCTCCAACATGGCGTCGATCGCCGTCGCGAAGTCGCGACCCGACACGTCCCGGGGTAGAGGCACGACCGGCCTTGTCTAGTCTGTATCCCGGCCGGACGCCCATTGGCCAGGTGACGTTCCCCGCCTTGCCTGGGTGCTCGAGGAGCGGCGCGCAATCATCCGATCAAAGTTCGCATGGGGCGGCTCGGCCGACCAGGGTCTTTGGACCCAAAGGCCGCGGTTCGCCGGACCGGCTAGGGCGGTGGGAGGCGATGACCGGCGAACGGCACGGCGTCGACCGTCGTGGACCTCGGCGCCCCTGGTTCGACCGGGGCGATGACGTAGGGACCGTCGGCCGAGAAGCCCAGGTGGAGCAGGGCGACCGGTCGGGGCGTGAAAGTGCGGTAGCGGACCGAGAGCGGCGAATAGACCATCCACCATCTTCCGGGCCCAGCGAAGATCGAGCATTCGCCGGGCCCGGCACCTTCGAAGTTGGAGGCGAGCCACGGCCCGTCGAGCGGCTTGGTGCACGGCCCGGCCGGACCGGCGCATTCGGCCACGCCGAGCGCGTAGGTCGGCTGGTTGAACCAGTTGCCCGAATAGAAGAGCCAGTCGTGGCCGTCGGCGCGCACCATGTCGGGGGCCTCGACGATGCGCCCCTCCCACGGCTGGTTGGCCCGGAGGATGGCCACCGGGTGACCGACGAGGGCGAGACCGTCGGACGAGAGCCGCTCGGCGTAGATGGTGGTGTGGCTGGTCCCGTTGACGTCGGCGTTCTCGTCGTTCTTCCAGTCCATCCACAGGTGGCCCGAGCGGTCGACGAACGTGCGGGAGTCGATGGAGCCGCGCTGGCCGAGCTGGCACTCGAGTGGTCGAGGCAACGGGTGGTACGGACCGATCGGGTCGGTCGACGTGGCGTCGCCGATGCACTCCATCGGCGGGTTGGAGCCGCCGAGCAGGGCGGTGAACCACATGACGTAGCGATGGTCCACGAATCGGACGTCGGGGGCCCAGGTCGCCCCACCGGCCGCCCACCTCGGTAGGACGGGCAACGGGTCGGTCACCGGCCCGGTCCAGAAGTCCGGATCGCCGGAGACCCGGAGGGCGATGGCCGGCGAGCGGAGCGAGGTCTCGGACGAGAAGAGCAGGTACTCGTGCCCGACGACGAGGACGAACGGGTCCGGGGCGTTGGCGAACGGCGTGACGATGAGCGCCGGTTCGAACAACCGCACCGGGGCCACGGGCACGGCGACCGGGGCGGGCAGGGGAACGGCCCGCCGCGAGATAGCCGGGTCGTGGATGGCCGGAGCCGACCGGTGGTCGACGACCGCGGCCCCGGCGCCGACGACGCCGAGCGAGAGGAGGACGGCCAGGAGCGCCCCGGCCGCCTCGAAGCCCGCCCCCCGACCGCCGGACCGGCGGACACCGACCTCCGGCGACCCTTGGATCGGGTCGTCCATGTCCTCGACCGGACCGACCCGGGCGGGGTCGCCCCGGCTCGCGTGGGGTTCGACTGCGGTGTCCAGTGCCGCCGACACGACCTGCGTCCTTCCGGCGCCCGTCGCCTGGCCCGCCCGAGGGGTGGCGGCGGGCGCCCTCCTACGCAAGGAGCATCGGCGACCGCCGGGCTCGGCGCAAGAGCCGCGCCGCCGGCCTCGGTCAGACGAAGGCGATCGGCCGGGGGCTGACCCCGAGGAACGAGCGGGGGTCGACGCCCAGGACCTGGTCGAGGAGGGTGGCGTAGGTGGCCCGGAAATCGGTGGTGAAGACGAGATTGCCCTCCGAGAGGGTGGTCAGGCTCGGGGGTTCGCCGTAGAACCCGCCCTTGACCGGATGGCCGGCGACGAGGACCACGTTGGCCCAGCCGTGGTCGCTCCCGGCGCTGGCGTTGCCCGCCACCCGCCGACCGAACTCGGAGTAGACGAAGACGATCGTCTCCTTGCCCCGGGCGGTGGTGCTCATGGCGTCGACGAAGGCGCTGACCGCGGTGTCGAGCTCACTCAACAGCTTGTCCTGGGTCGGTGTCTGGTCGGCGTGGGTGTCGAACCCCCCGAGTTCGACGCTGTAGACCTCGGGCGGGGCGTCGGCCAGGATCAGGTTGGCCACCAGGCTCAGCTGGGAGGCCAGCACCCCGGGGCTTGACAGCCCCCCGCCGCCGTTGGCGATGCCGAGCGACGCCTCGCCCGAGGCGGGCGTACCCGTCGTCGGCCGATGGAGTGGGTTGGCCGTGGCGGTGCGGCCGAGGATCGGTCCGAGGCGGTCGTTGACGGTGAGGAGGTCGCCCGCGGAGGCCGCGGTGAGTGACGCCAGCGTCGGTTCGCCCTTCCCGGTGCGGGCCATGGCGCGGTAGAGGGCCTGTTCGGTCGGTCCACCCGGGAGGACGAGCGGTCCGAGCGGGAGGGCCGCCCCCTGCACCCGCTCGCCCGTGAGGACGGTCGGGGCGGTCGGTCCGACGGCCACCGCCCGGAGCGGGTCGGATCCCGTGGCGTCGAGCCACCGACCGAGCCAGCCCGACGAGGTCGGGTCGGTCTGGCCGCTCTGCCAGATGTCCATCGACTGGAAATGGCTGTAGTTCGGGTTGGCGAAGCCGACCCCGTGGACCACGGCCAACCGGCCCTCTCGGAACAGACGCTCGAGCCCGGTCATCTGCGGGTGGAGTCCGAAGCCGTCGGCCAGCGGGAGGACGGTGTGCGGGTCGAGGGCGAGCAGGCCCCGGGCCGACTCGTAGTGCGGGTCCTCGTAGGGGACCACCGTGTTCAGCCCGTCGTTGCCCCCGTAGAGGGTCACGAGGACAAGGGTCCGTCCGCTCGGGCGCGTCGCCCCGGCCGTCCCCGGCGGGGTCACGAGATCCACGACCCGCGGCCAGCCGACGAGCCCGCCGATCGCCCCGATCGCCCCCATGCCGCCGGCCAGTGCGAGGAACTGGCGTCGGCTGAGCCCGCCGCCCCGGCCGGGGCCGCTCGTCGGGACCGCCGTGAAGGGGTCCGGTCCCATCAGTTGCTCACGTACTCGGGCGAGACGAGGGCCAGCGTCACGAGGAGGGTCGGGTCGCCGCCGGCCCGGCGGAGGGCCTCGGCCGTGGCTGTCGACCACGTGTCGACGGCGAGGAGCTCGGCCACGGCGTCCACGCGGGCATTCGGTGCGGCGTCGGCCACGGGGGAGAGGTCGACGAGGGTGGTCAGCCGGCCGGCGAACTGCCAGCGGGTGAGGGCCGCGGCGGTCGAGAGCCAGTACTCGTTCTGGCCCCAACCGCCGACGCTCGGCGGGTCGAAGAGCAGCTGGCCGAGACCGGTCAGCACCTCGAGGACACCGTCGGGTCGGGAGGCGAGCGCCGTCCCGTCGACGCCGAAGGCCCGCAGGGCTCCGACGACGTACTCGACCGGCTGTTTCACGAGGCCGCCCGTGACGCCCGGGGACGTGAAGTCGGGGTGGGAGAAGATGGCCCGGAGGAGCGAGGTCACGTCGAGGTCCGGGTGGTAGGCCGCCGTCAGGTCGTCGACCACTGGGTCGTCGACCGTGACGGGTGTGGCGAGGTGGCTCCAGAACGCCGCAGGGACGAACCGGGCGGAGGCCCCCGAATGGGTGACGATGTCGATGACCTGCTGGCCCGTGCTGACCCCGGGCACGCCGAGGAACGTCTGGGGTGCCGGGCTGTGCTCCTGTTGGTCGATGGTGAACTCACCCGTCAGCCGGTCGAGTCGCCACCCGGTGAAGGCGTAGGACGCCGCCCGGACGTCGTCCTCCGTGTAGGTCCCGATACCCATGGTGAAGCGCTCCATGAGCTCACGGGCGAAGTTCTCGTTGGGGTCGCTGGCCTTGTCCGAGGAGGCGTCGAGCCAGATCAGCATGGCGGGGTCGACCGCCACCGCCTGGGTCAGCGCGTCGAAGGCGCCGGCGCCCTGCGTGCGGAACAGCTCGTTCTGCCCGTACATGAACTGGGGGAACCGGACCTTGGAGATGGCGGTCGGGAAGTGCCCGTGGAGGAGGAACGTGAGCTTCTCGGCGAGAGGGTTCGTGGTGGCGACCATGCGGGCCAGCCACCAGGCCACGAGCTGGCGGTGCTCCAGGGCGAGCTGCTGGGTGAAGCTCTTGCGGGCGGACGGATCGCTGCGGAGCTGGCCGAGGTCGGTCGGCAGAGGGGCGAACGTGGGTGTCGCGATGGCCGCGGCGCCGTGGTCGGGAGCACCGAGGCCGGCGAGCAACCGTTCCGCGGTGGCCGCATACCCCGCCTGCTCGGCCGCCGTCATCTCCGCCGCCGTCGCCCCGAAACCCGACCGGCGCAGCAGGTGGGCGAGGGACGCGCTCGCCGTCGTCAACCCGAGCTCCGGTGAGCCATCCCGGCCATCGTCGGCGACGGCTGTGAGCAGGGCCCGCGACAGTCATGAGGGAAGCGTTAGGGGATCGCCCCACCCCCGGCGCCGGTGGAGGGCGCCCTTAGGCGTTCGGTCGAGGTGCCCGCCGACGCAGCGCTCGGTTGGCCAGCGACGGCGGTACCCACGCGGCGTCGGGGTCGACGTTCGTGCCCGGCGGCACCAGCTCGTCGATGCGGTCGAGGGTGGCCTCGTCGAGGCGGACCTCCGTCGCCGGCAGCTGGTCGACGAGCTGTTCCATGGTCCTCGGACCGATGATCGCCGAGGTGACGACGGGGTGGTGCAGCACGAAGGCGAGGGCGAGGTGGACGAGCGAGCACCCGGCGTCGCTCGCCACCTTGAGGAGGTCCTCGACCAGGTCGGCCTTGCGCTGGTTGACCGGGCGGGCCGGGTCGAAGCGCTCCGGCAGGAACCGGGCCCGCCCCTCTTTCGGGACCTCCTGGCCCCGCCGGTAGCGGCCGGTGAGCCAGCCGCCGGCGAGCGGGCTCCACGGGATCACGCCGATCCCGTAGCTCGCGCACACCGGCAGCACGTGCGCCTCGATCCCCCGGACGAAGATCGAGTACGGGGGCTGCTCGCTGCGGAACCGCTCCCGGCCCCGGCGCTCGGCCACCCACTGGGCCTCGACGATCTCGTGCGCCGGGAAGGTCGACGTGCCGATGACCCGGACCTTGCCGGCGTGGACGAGGTCGGAGAGCGCGCCCAGCGTGTCGTCGATGTCGGTGGTCGGGTCCGGCCGGTGGACCTGGTAGAGGTCGATGTAGTCGGTGTGGAGACGGCGGAGGCTGTCCTCGACCGCCCGGTGGATCCAGCGCCGGGAGTTCCCGGCCATGTTCGGGTCCTGACCCATCGGGTTGTGGAACTTCGTGGCCAGCACGACGTCGTCGCGGCGCCCCCGCAGGGCCAGCCCGACGATCTCTTCGGACTCGCCGATCGAGTAGATGTCGGCGGTGTCGACGAAGTTGATGCCCGCGTCGAGGGCGGTGTGGATGATCCGGACGCAGTCGTCGTGGTCGGGGTTGCCGAAGCGCCCGAACATCATGGTCCCCAGGCAGAAGGGGCTCGCCTTGATGCCGGTGCGGCCGAGTGTCCTGTAGTCCATGCCCCGACGTTACGCCGGGCCCCCGGGGTCTCGTCGGGCCGACGGCGGACCTCGGCCGGGGCCAGCCCGTATGCTGGCGGCGGCGTGCCGGGAAGCCTGGTCGGCGACAACGAAACGACGACTCGAGGACCGAGATGGCACCACCCGCCCACGACCTGAACGGCCCGCCCGGGAGCCGGGCCCGCCGGCGCCTCCCGAGCTGGCGCCGGGAGTCGCTCATGACCACGCTGTGGCTGGTCCCGGTGCTGTGCGTGGTGGCGGCGGTCGGGCTCTTCCTCGTCACCTACCAGCTCGACCAGGCCGCCTTCCGCGGCGACTTCTCCCTGCCCTGGTGGTTGCGGACAGGGAGCCCCGACGCCGGACGGGCCGTCCTCATCGGCATCGCCGCCGCGGTGATCACCGTGGTCGGCGTGGTGTTCTCCATCACGATCCTGGCCCTCACGCTCGCCTCCCAGCAGTTCGGGCCCCGGATGTTGCGCAACTTCATCCGGGACGTGGGGACCCAGCTGACGCTCGGCGTGTTCGTCGCGTCCTTCGTCTACTCGGTGCTGGCCCTCGCCTCGATCACGACCGAGCCCCACAAGGTCTTCGTGCCGCACATCTCGATCACGGTCTCGCTCGTCCTCATGCTCGTCGACATCGCGTTCCTCATCTACTTCATCCACCACGTGGCCAAGACCATCCAGCTCCCCGAGGTCATCGCCCGGGTGGCCCGGGACCTCGGCCGGGCCATCGACGCCGAGTTCCCGACGCCGGTGTCAGCCGAGCCGCATGACGAGCGGCTGCCGGGCCCGAGCGTTGAGCAGCTGGGCGCCTTCCTCGACGAGGAGGGCGTGGCGGTACCGGCGACCACGAGCGGTTACCTCCAGTTCGTCGGCTACGCCCAGCTGATCGACATCGCCACCGACACCGACGCGGTCATCCGGCTGGCCCACCGACCGGGCCACTTCGTCGTTGCCGGCCGGCCGCTGGCCACGGTCTGGCCCGAGAGCGCCGCCTTCGCCGTGTCCGCCGCCCTGACCCGGGCCCACATCACCGGCCCGCATCGCACCATCGCCCAGGACCCGGTGTTTCCGATCGACCAGCTGGCCGAGATCGCCATCCGGGCCCTGTCTCCGGCGGTGAACGACACGTTCACCGCCCTCACCTGCATCGACTGGCTCTCGGACGGGATGTGCAAGATCTCGGGGCGGGTGCTGGTCGAGGGCGTCTATCGCGACCGCTACGGGGCCATCCGGCTGATCGAGTTCGACCCGAGCTACGCCCGCATGGCCAACCGGGCCTTCGACAAGATCCGTCAGTCGGCCCGCGGGATGCCCGCCGTGCTCATCCGGCTCATGGACGGGCTGGCCCACGTGATCGAGTACACCGCCACCACCGAGCAGCGGCGGGTCCTCGTGCGCCAGGCGGACATGGTGATGCGCGCCTCGGACGAGTCGGTCCCCGAGGCCGAGGACCGGAGGGACGTGCGGCGCCGCTACGAGCGCCTGCTGGCCCTGACCGACGAGCGTGACCGGGGGGAGCTCCCACGACGCTCCTGGAGCCACACCCCGCCCCCCGTCCTCGACGGATCGAAGCGCCGCCGGGCCCAGCTCTGAGGAGCAGAGGGCCCGGCACCTGCGGGCCCGGGGCGGCGCTCGCTACGGTCTCTCCGGTCGGCCGCGGCCGTCGGGAGGCAGAGGTCGAGAGGGAGGCGTTGACGTGTTGTTCGTGCACGAGGTCCACCGGGTGGTGGGTGAGCAGGAAGACGAGTTCGACGAGGCCTACCGGGAGGGCTGGATGCCCACACTGGCCGAGACCGACGACGCTCGGCTGCTCTGGTATCTCCGTCTGGCCCACGGGAGCGGTGCCGCCTACGTGGTGGTCACGATCACCGCCGTCCGCGACGGGGCCGCCTGGCACGGTCTCTCGCGGCGCCTCCTCGACGGTGACCTCCGGTCCTGGGCGGCCCAGGTGGACGCCATGCGCCACGGGTCGACGGCCAAGATCCTCGCCCCGGTGCCCTGGTCGCCGATCCAAGAGGTCGACCTGGCCACCGTGCCCACGTCGGGCGAGCGCCAGCTGACCGTCTACATGGAAGACACCGTCTGGCCGTTCCGGGGCGGCTTGCCGGCCTACCTCGAGGCGGCGGGCACGCTCTACCACCAGGCGACCCTCGGCCGGTCGAAGGAGCAGGGCAACGCGCTCATCGAGATCGAGGCGGCGTTCCAGCCGGTGTTCGGCGCGGGGCACCCGACCGAGGTCGTCCTCATGCAGCGGGTGGTCGACCAGCGGGCCCTGCTCGGGCTCCTCACCCACGAGACGCCACCGGCGATGAAGCAGCCGGGGAACTGGATGATCGACGCCTTGGCCTACCGTGACCAGTGGGAGAGCCGGCTGCTCCGCACCGCGAGCTGGTCGCCCAGGAACTGAGGCAATGGCCGACCGAACTCGAGCCCGCACGCTCGTCGACCTGGTGGCCGGGCTGGCCGCGGCCGACCCCGGCCGGCCGGCCCTCGTGGTCGGCGAGACGACCACGACCTACGGCGAGCTCGAAGCCGCCGTCGGGCGGGCCGCGGCGAACCTCGCCGCCGCCGGCGTCGAACCGGGGTCCCGGCTGGCTCTCGTCGACGACGCCACCCTGGGCTCGGTGGCCGCCCTCCTGGCAGCCGCCCGGGTCGGCGCGGCGTGCGCGCTCATGAACCCGAGGCTCACCGTGGGCGAGCTGGCGGCCCTCGTCGAGGTGGCGGAGGCCGACGCCGTAGGGGTGGCCGGCCCGGCCTACGCCGAGGCGCTCCGGGAGGCCGGCGTAGCCAGGGTGCTGGGCGACGAGGACGTGCTGGCCGATGTGGCGCCGGTCGGGCCCTCGGCTGCCCCGGACCCGGCAGCCGAGGCGGCGGTGCTCTTCACGAGCGGCACCACCGGTCGGCCGAAGCCCGTCCCGCTCGCCCACGGCGTGCTCGGCCCGAGAGTCGCCGCCTTCGCCCCCTCGTTCCGGGCCGACGTGGCGCCGTCGGTGGCGCTCATGTGCGTGCCGCTCGTCCACATCGGGGGGATGCTGGGGCTGCTCGTGGCCTTGTCGCGTGGCGACACCAACGTGGTGCAGCACCGCTTCGACGCCGGCGAGTGGCTGGCGCTCGTCGCTCGCCACCGGGTCAACACGGTCTTCGTGGTGCCGACGATGCTGCACCGCATCCTCGAGCACCCAGACTTCTCCCGGACCGACCTGCACTCCCTCGTGGCGATCTCCTACGGCGCGGCGCCGGCACCGCCCGAGCTGATCCGCCGGGCCATGGCCGCCCTGCCCTGGGTGGCGTTCATGAACACCTTCGGCCAGACCGAGACGCTCGGCTCGATCACCACGCTCATGCCCGAGGACCATGGGACCGAGAAGCTCACCTCGGTCGGTCGACCGATGCCCGGCGTGGAGATCCGTATCGTGGACCCGGTGAGCGGTGCGGACGTGTCCACCGGGACCGTCGGGGAGCTCTGGGTGAAGACCGAGGCGAGCGTCCTGCCGGCGGCGCCGCCGTCGGGACCGGCGCCGCCCCCCGGCTGGCTCCGCACGGGCGACATGGTCTCGGCCGACGATGACGGGTACCTCTATCCGGCCGGACGGCTCAGCGACACCATCAACCGCGGCGGCGAGAAGTTCGCCCCGCTCGAGATCGAAGTGGTCCTGCGGGAGCACCCCGCCGTGGCCGACGTGGCCGTGGGCGGCGTCCCCGACGAGGAGATGGGGAACCGGGTGGGGGTGGCCGTGGTCCTCCGTTCGCCGGCCACGGCCGACGAGCTCCGGTCGTTCTGTCGGGGCAAGCTCGCCAACTTCAAGTTGCCCGAGAGGGTCGTCTTCGTCGACGACATCCCCTACAACGACTTCGGGAAGGTCTCGAGGAAAGAGCTCGCCGCGCTGCTCGCCGAGGCCGGCTGAACCCGTTCCGGAGCCCGGCCCACCGGTCGGTGTAGCCTGCGGCGACCCCGCAGCACGCTCGGTTGGACCCGACGGACCCGCGGCGAAGTGCCGGGTCACCGGCTGAGCGAGGACGAAGGAGGATCACCATGTTCGACACCGTGGTCGTGGGGGCCGACGAGTCGATGACCGCAGCGGACGCCGTGCGGGCCGCCGCGGCCATCGTGAAGATGTCGGGCGGCCAGCTCCACATCGTGACGGCGTACAAGCCCAAGCCGGCGGCGGACACGGGTTCTTTGCCCGAGGAGTTCCGCTACACGACGACGGCGAACCCGGCGGACGTGCTGCTGAGCGACCTCGCGCTCATGGTGAAGGACGAGGGCCTCGAACCGGTCGTGCATGCGGCCACGAGCGCACCGGCCGAGGCGCTCGTCCAGGTGGCCATCGAGCAGCACGCCGACCTCATCGTGGTCGGCAACAAGGGGATGAAGGGGGCCAAGCGGGTGCTCGGGAGCGTGCCGAACTCGGTGGCCCACCACGCGCCCTGCTCGGTGCTCATCGTCGACACCACCGGGTAGCCGGCCGAGGGAGGGCTCCCAAGCTCCCTCCAGCCCCCAGGCCGCCCTCTCCCTCGGGCCCAATGAGCGGGCGCCGAATGGGTGCGCCGTCCTTGCTGCCGTGCGCCGGTGGGCCACCAAATAGCCGACCCCCTTGTCTCGGCCATTGGTGGAAATGCGGGTCACGCCCCGCGCCATCCGGCGACGCCGCCCCCACGCTCCGTTGCCCAGCGGGTCAGGCCCCGGGCCGTCCGTGGGAGACCGGGCCGCCGCGACCGGGGCACCCTGGTCGCGGGCCGGTGTCAAGCAGGTGACCGACCGAGGCCGCCGGCGGGCGGCACGCCGCATGGCTCACTGGCCCAGCGGGGGGGTCACACTTCTTCCGTGAGCGGTCACCCCGGCCCAATTCAAACGATGGTTTGGGAGCCCAGGCGGACGAGATGCTTTTGGTGCTACCTTGCGAATTGCAGAGCAGTGACTCGCCGCTGGACGGGCGCTCTGGGAAAGCGCCCTGGGCGGTGGGAAGCGTGTGAAAGCCGCCTTGGCCCCGGAGGTGCGCCGAAGCATCCGTCGCCTGGGTGGACAGCCCGAGAGGGGCGGACGTGCCACGACCTCAGCCAGGGACCAGAGTGCTAGCGGCAAGAAGGTTGCGGTCTGGTCTGCGACGCACACTTGTCGCCACGGCTGTGGTGTGTGGCGTCGTCATACCGCTCGTTCGGGCTACACCGGCCGGCGCATCCGGTCAGCCGCACGTACCCGTCGTGCTCTCCGTACATCTCAACGTCGGTCCGATCGCCGGGGGGGCGAGCGTCGTCGTGAGAGGCCAACATTTCAGCCCGCACCTCGTCGAACCCATCGTCATGTTCGGCGGCCAGCCGGCGACCGTCACGAAGTACGGCCACCACTTCGCCGACGTCATCGAGCCACCCGGGTCGCCTGGGCCGGTCGACGTCCGGGTGACGTCACCGCATGGCACGTCCGCCATCACGCCCGCCGACCAGTACACCTACGGCTACCCGCCCAGCGTGACCGGCGTCGTTCCCACGGCGGGCCCTGACGCTGGGCACAACACGGTCACCATCGACGGCACCAACTTCGTCGCGGTGCAATCAGTCGACTTCGGCGCCACGCCGGGCAGGCACGTGGTCGTCGACCCGAGCGGCCTGTCCCTCACGGTGCAAGCGCCCCGTGGCACGGCCAACACCACCGTCGACCTGGTCGTGACCACGCCCAGCGGGGTGTCGACGATCACCTGGGCCGACGAGTACACGTATCTCGATCCGACGACACCGGTCGTGAACGCCGTCTCGCCGGACCTCGGTCCGACGTCGGGGAGCACCGTTGTCGACATCAGCGGCCAGGGCTTCACCGGAGCGACCTCGGTCCAGTTTGGAGCGGGCGCGGCCACGAACGTCGTGGTGAACTCCGACACCTCCATCACGGCGACCTCGCCCCCGGGGAACGGCGTCGTCGACGTCATGGTGACGACCCCGGGCGGGACCTCTCACCCCAACCCCCCGTTGGACCAGTTCGTCTACGAGGACGCCCCAACCATCACCTCGATCGTGCCCTCGAGGGGCCCGGCGTTCGGGGGCACCTCGGTCACGATCAGCGGCACAGGGCTCTTCGGGGCGACGGCCGTCACGTTCGGGGGCAACGCCGCCATGAGCTACACGGCCGTCTCGCCGACCGAGATCACCGCGGTGTCGCCGGCCGGGTCGGGAACGGTGGACGTCCTCGTCACCAACCCCATCGGGACCTCGACGCCGGTGACGGCCGACGAGTTCACCTACATCCTCGGCACCGCCGAGGCCTGGGGGGCCAACTCGGCCGGCCAGCTGGGCAACGGCACCACGACCGACGACCTCACCCCGGGGCCCGTGTCCGACCTGCCCATGGTGGTCGACATGTCCTCGGGCGGTGACGACTTCTCCAACGCCGTCACCTTCATGGGCGACGTCTACGCCTGGGGGGACAACACGCTCGACGAGCTGGGCACCGGCAACACCACGTCCAGCTCGACGCCGGTGCCGGTGGTGGGCGTCGGCGGCAGCGGGACCCTGGGCGGCATGGTCGCCGTGGCCTCGGGTGACGCCTCCGGCTACGCCTTGAGCGGCACGGGCAACGTCTACGCCTGGGGCGACAACACGAAGGGCGAGCTCGGGAACAACTCGACCGTCGACAGCAGCACCCCGGTCGAGGTGGTGGGGCCCGGCGGGTCCGGCTTCCTCTCGGGCATCGTGGCCGTCTCCTCGAGGGGCAACGCCGCATACGCCCTCACGGCCTCGGGCAACGTCTACGCCTGGGGCAACGACGCCTTCGGCGAGCTCGGCAACGGCGTGACCGGTGGCCAGAGCGACGTGCCGGTCCTCGTCCAGCAGGTGGGGGGCGGGGGCACGCTCGACAACGTGGCCGCCGTCTCGGCCGGGGCGGAGGACGGGTACGCCATCCTGGCCGGGGGCCAGGTGGTCTCCTGGGGCTACAACGTCGACGGCGAGCTCGGGAACGGCACGAGCGGGAGCACCCACGGCAGCAACGTGCCGGTGGACGTGAGCGGCCTCAACGACGCGGTGGCCGTGACCGGCGGGGTCTTCCACGCCCTGGCCGTCACGACGAGCGGGGCTGTCGAGGCCTGGGGCGCCAACAACAGCGGCGAGCTCGGCCTCCCGCTCTCGACCCTCGGCTCGGACGTACCAGTGGACGTGAGCGGCGTGGGCAACGTCATCGACGTGAACGGGGGCGACGGCTTCTCGCTGGCCCTCACCTCGTCGGGTGACCTCTACGCCTGGGGCTACAACGTCGACGGGGAGCTCGGCCTCGGCACGCAGTCGAGCACGCCCACGACCAGCCCGACGCTCATCACGGCTATGACGGCCTTCGAGGCCGTCGGTGCCGGCTGGACCCAGTCGCTCGGCATCGAGAACTGAGGCACCGACGGCGCGACGTGCCCGCGCCGGAGCGGCCTGAGTAGACAGTGGCCGTGGCCCGGCACGTGGAGCGGTTCGAGTTCGTGCCCGAGTCCACGGAGCACCTCGAGGAGTGGATGGGCGAGCTGGTCGGCGACCCCAGGGGCTGGATCAACCTCCTGCCCGGCTTCGTGGCCGAGCCCGAGCGGGAGGGCCCCGGGCTCTTCTCGGTGTTCGGAGGCCGCCAGCCCGGGGTCTCGATGTGCACCTGGATCCCGCCCCGGCCGGGCCGCCGGGGCCCGCCGGTCACGACCGTCGGCATCCTCCACTCGCTCGGTGGGCCCGTCCGGGCGACGCTGATCGAGCGGGGGCTGGACGTCCCACCCCGCTGGCGGGTCGACCAGGACCACGCCCGCCGGGGGCTCATCGCCCTCGTCCCGACGAACGAGCCGCACTCGGTGGTTCTCGGCTGGCTCCTCCCGGCCGGGAGCGAGCTCTCGAACGTGGAGCTCACCGGGTCCTGGCAGGCCGAGGTGCACCTGCGACGCTGATCGCCGTGGGCTTCGGGACGTTGGCCCCTGGTCCGGGGCCCACCCATCGTGTCCGATGGGAGGATGGCCCAGGTGGACCGGCCCGAGGGAGGTGAGCCGATGTCGAGCACCGCGCCCGAGGCGGACACGACCGGCGGTAGCCGCTATCCCGACGAGCTCGTGTGCGACCTCGTCACCCGGGACGGGCTCGCCGTCCACGTGCGGCCGATCCGGCCCGGAGACGCCCCCCGCCTGGTCGAGTTCCACGAGGCGCTCTCGTCGGCCAGCGTCTACTTTCGCTTCTTCACGCTCCACCGTCACCTGAGCGAGAAGGAGGTGGTGCGGTTCACCCAGGTGGACTACGAGGACCGACTCGCCCTCGTGGCCGAGGTCGAAGGAACCCTCGTCGGCGTGGCCCGCTTCGACCGCCTCGCCAGCGGTGACGAGGCGGAGGTGGCGTTCGTCGTGGCCGACGCCTTTCAACACCAGGGCCTCGGCTCGCTGCTCCTGCACGAGCTCGTCCGGGCGGCGGGACCCCGGGGCATCCGTCGCTTCCGGGCCGAGACGCTCGAGGGCAACGTGGCGATGATGACCGTGTTCCGCGAGTCGGGCTTCGAGCTCGAGACGAGCGTGGCCCAGGGCGTGATCAGTGTGGGCTTCGCCATCGGACCCGGCGACGGCCCGCCGTGCTGATCTGGTCCGGGCCGCTCGCCGGCGACGAGCACCAGTCGGCCGGGCACCCCGAGCGCCCGGCCCGGGTGGCCGCGGCGGCGGCCGGGGTCCTCGACCTCGCCCTCGGCGACGAGCTGCGGCAGGTGCCGGCGGAGCCGGCCGACCTCGATCTCCTCCGGCGGGTGCACGCCCCTGACTACCTGGCCGAGCTCGAGGCCCACAGTCACGCCGGCGGCGGCCAGCTGGATGCCGACACCTACGTCACCGCCGATTCGTTCGAGGCGGCGCGGCTGGCCGCCGGCGCCGGTCTCGCCGTCGTGGCCGCGCTCGGCGAGGTCGACCAGGGCTTCGGCTTCGTGGCCGCCCGCCCACCCGGCCACCACGCGGCGGGGGAGCGGGGCATGGGCTTCTGCCTGATCAACAACATCGCGGTTGCCGCGCAACATCTCGTCGACCAGGGTGAGCGGGTGCTCATCGTCGACTGGGACGTCCACCACGGCAACGGCACGCAGTCCATCTTCTGGGACGAGCCGGCCGTCCTCTACGTCTCGACCCACCAGTGGCCCCTCTACCCGGGTACGGGCCGGGCCCACGAGGTTGGGGGTCTCGGCGCGCCCGGCAGCATCGTCAACATCCCGCTGCCCGCCGGGGCCACGGGCGACGTGGTGCACCGGGCCCTCGACGAGCTCGTGGCCCCGGTCGTCGAGGGGTTCGCTCCGACCTGGGTGCTCGTCTCGGCCGGCTTCGACGCCCACCGGGCCGACCCGCTCGCCGACCTCGCCCTCTCGAGCGGGGACTTCGCCGCGCTGGCCCGGACCGTCGCGTCGTTCGCCCCGTCGCCGGGCCGCCTCGCCCTGTTCCTCGAGGGCGGCTACGACCTCGGTGCCCTGCGGGCCTCGGTGGCGGCGACGCTCGGTGCCCTCGCCGGGGCCGAGCACGTGCCCGAGCTGCCGACCTCGGGCGGCCCGGGTCTCGAGGCGGTGGCCGTGGCCAAGGAGGAGTACGAGGAGTTCACCGACCGGGTCCGGGAGGCGGCCGCCGAGGGGGCCGCGGGTCATGGCTCGGGCTGAACGGCCGGTGGGCTACGAGGCCGTCTACCGGGCCAGCCTCGAGCAGCCCGACGAGTTCTGGCTGGCGGCGGCGGCCGCGGTCGACTGGACGGTGCCGCCGACGCAGGCCCGCGACGACACGAAGCCGCTCGTGCGGTGGTTCCCGGGCGCCGAGCTCAACACCTGTCACAACGCGCTGGACCGCCACGTGGCGGCCGGGCGCGGGGACCAGCCGGCGCTCGTCTACGACAGCCCGGTCACCGGCACGGTCGAGGTGCGGAGCTACGCCCGGCTCCTCGACGACGTCGCCCGCTTCGCTGGCGTGCTCACCGGCCTCGGCGTCGGCCGGGGCGACCGGGTGGTCATCTACCTGCCGATGGTGCCCGAGGCCGTCGTGGCCATGCTGGCCTGCGCCCGGCTCGGTGCGGTGCACTCGGTGGTCTTCGGGGGCTTCGCCGCCCACGAGCTCGCCGTGCGGGTGGACCATGCCCGGCCCAAGGTGGTGCTGTCGGCCTCGTGCGGCATCGAGGCCGGCCGGGTGGTCCCCTACAAGCCGCTCCTCGACCAGGCCCTGGTGGAGGCGACCCACCGCCCGGAGGCCTGTGTCGTCGCGGCGCGCCCGCAGTTCTCGGCCGAGCTCGTGGCCGGGCGGGACCTCGACTGGGAGGAGGCGGTGGCCGGGGCCGAGCCCGTCGGCTGCCAGGCGGTGGCCGCCACGGATCCCCTCTACATCCTCTACACGTCGGGGACGACGGGGACGCCCAAGGGCATCGTGCGCGACAACGGGGGCCACGCGGTGGCCCTCGCCTGGAGCATGGCCAACGTGTTCTCGATCGACGCGGGGGAGAGGTTCTGGGCGGCGAGCGACGTGGGCTGGGTGGTGGGCCACTCCTACATCGTCTACGGGCCCCTGCTGGCCGGGGCCACGACGGTGCTCTACGAGGGCAAGCCCGTCGGCACGCCCGACGCCGGCGCGTTCTGGCGGGTCGTGCGGGACCACCGCGTCGACGTCCTCTTCACGGCGCCGACGGCCATCCGGGCCATCCGCAAGGAGGACCCCGAGGCCGAGCTCGTCGGGGAGGGCGTCCCGTCGCTCCGCGCCCTCTTCCTGGCGGGCGAGCGGCTGGACCCCGAGACCTACAAGTGGGCCAGCCGGGTGCTCGGCGTGCCCGTCGTCGACAACTGGTGGCAGACCGAGACGGGCTGGCCGGTGGCGGCCAACTGTCTCGGTATCGAGGCCCTCCCAGCCAAGGCGGGCTCGCCGACCAAGCCCGTGCCGGGCTACGACGTCGCCGTGCTCGACGAGGTCGGGCGGCGGTGCGCACCGGGCGTCCAGGGCTCGGTGGCCATCGGGCTGCCGCTGCCCCCGGGGACCCTCACCGGACTCTACGAGGACGAAGAGCGGCTCGTCCGCTCCTACCTGGCGCGCTACGACGGCTACTACCTCACCGGTGACGGCGGCTACTTCGACGACGACGGCTACCTCTACGTCATGGGCCGGATCGACGACGTGATCAACGTGGCCGGGCACCGGCTGTCCACCGGCGAGATGGAGCAGGTGGTGGCCACCCACCCCGACGTGGCCGAGTGCGCGGTGATCGGCGTGCCCGACGAGCTGAAGGGCCAGGTCCCCCTGGCCCTCGTGGTGGAGAAGGCCGGTGCCGAGCGCGACGAAGCCGAGCTATCGGCCGAGGTGGTCGATCTCGTGCGCTCCCAGATCGGCCCCGTGGCGGCGCTCCGCCGGGTGGTCGTCGTCGCCCGGCTGCCGAAGACCCGCTCGGGCAAGATCCTGCGCGCCGCGATGCGCCAGATGGCCGAAGGGGCCGAGGTGGCGGTGCCCTCGACGATCGAGGACCCGGCGGTCCTCGACGAGATCGAGCCGGCGCTCCATCCGCCTCGGCGGGCGGTCGATTAGCGGCCCCTCGGCAATGAGCGGGGTGAGCCGCTCGCGAGCGCTCGTCGTCGGTGTCAGAGGACCAGCATGTGTCCCCGACCCTGCGGTGTGAGATACCAGCATCACCCCGGTATCGGCACATCGCGGTCAGGGCACTCGCCCGAGTCTCGGGGGCGGCACAGCTACGGTTCTTCAGGTGGGAGGAGCCGGGGTCATCCGGAGGCCAACGGCTGAAGAGTCTGCGTTGGACACGCAGCCGTCCCCGGTGAGCCGTTGGCGCTCAGACCCCGGCACGAGCCGAGATCGCCCCGTACCAGGTCTGCTGTCCCTCTGGGTGTCCGGTGCAACGGGTGCAGTCGGCGCGTTGCTTGTCCTCCTTGGAGGAGCGCAGCAGGGTTCACCGTTCACCGTCAAGGCGACCAGCGCCTGGTTCTTCGGTAACGGACCGAAAGCGTCAATCAGCATCGCCGCTACTACCCGGTTCCTGGGGATCGTCCTCGTCTATCTCGGTATCGCGCTCATGCTCGGGGCTTGGTACGAGGTCGTGCGCACTGTGCGGGCCCGCCCTGGGACGCCGGCGAAGCCCTTGGTCATGATCCTGGTCGCATGGGGGGTGCCCGTCTTCCTGATGGCCCCGATGTTTAGTCGTGACGTGTACAGCTACGCGGCGCAGGGCCAACTCGTGACGCGAGGCATCAATCCCTACCTCCACGGTCCCATAGCCCTCGGGCGTGGCCCGTTCCTGAACCTGGTGGATCCCCTGTGGCGTCACTCGCCAGCCCCCTATGGGCCGGCCTGGGAGCGTCTCTCGGAGTGGATCGTCAAGTTGTCCGGTCATGACGTTCTCGGCAGTGTCATCGGCTTTCGGATCGTTGCTCTTGTCGGAGTGATCCTGCTCGCTTGGGCCGTGCCGGCGCTCGCTCGCTCGATCGGGCGGGACGGTTCTGTTGCCTTCGCCCTCGGCGTCTTGAATCCGCTTGTCCTGCTTGATCTTCTGGGGGGTGCCCACAACGACGCGCTGATGCTGGGTCTGCTCGTTACAGCCTGCGCCCTGGCTCGAAAGAGGCACATCCTGGCCGGACTGACTCTTTGCGCTCTCGCGGCGGAGGTGAAGATGCCGGCCCTCATCGGTGCGGCTTTCATCGGCTGGTGGTGGGCCGAGACTGAGGCAAGCTGGCCTCGGCGGCTCGTCAAAGTAGCCTCAGCCCTCTTGTTGACCGCGGGGCTGATGGCTGCGATCAGTGCCTTTTCCGCACTCGGCTGGGGGTGGACAAGTGGCTTGTCCAACCCGGGTTCGGTTGTCTCGTGGCTCGATCCTGCGACCGCCGTTGGACTTGCTCTGGCTCATGCGGCGAGCGCACTGGGTTACGCCGGGCACTCGGTCGCCTTCGTGCACAGTGCCCGAGCCGTCTCCCTCGGGATCGCCGCGGTGATCTCGGTGTGCTTACTCGTCCGGTCCCGAGGCGTCGGAGGCATCGAGGCGATCGGCTGGAGCCTGCTCGCGTTCGTCATCCTGGGACCCGTCGTGTGGCCCTGGTACGAGACGTGGGGGTTCGTCTTCTTGGCGGTCGTGGCCGAGAGATGGACGCTTCGCCTTCTCCTCATCTTGTCCGCTCTCGCGTGCTTCGCTGATGTGCCCAGTCCGGGTCTTCTCATTGCCGCCACCCCCATCCTCGTTGCCATCTGCTGGGCTGGTCTCGTGGGACTCGTCGGTCTCTTTGTGGTCACTCGCGTGGCACCCCTCAAGTCTCCGAGGGTCGAGGCGAGAGGGACGGCTCGCCAGTTGACGGGGGCCTGAAGGGCCTGTCGGCGCTTGCCCCGAGGAGCGCATGACATCGGTTGCCGAGCGGATTGTCCGGCTCCGAGGACTGTCCCCAAGGTGCTGTCGACCCCGATGGGGCCCTCAGGGGGTGAAGGCGTCCCCGCCGAATCGGTCCACGGTCGTGAACTCGGCCACGGGCTGTCGGGTCAGCCGCCGAGGCGTGCGCACGGGGTGGCCGAGAGCGACGAGCGCAGCCACCGCGAGCTCCGCCGGCACGTCGAACAGAGCCTTCACCTCTGCTTCTCGGGCCGTGGCCATCGTTGTCACCACGCCGGCCAGGCCCTCGCTCCGCGCCGCCAGCAGGAGGCTCCAGGTGAAGGGGTAGACCGAGGCCCCGCCGACGAACGTGTAACGGGCGAGGTCCCGGTCGACGGCGGCGAGGGCCCGGAGGTCGGCTAGGACGAGGAGCAGCACGGGCACCTCGTCGAGGTGCTCGGCGAAGCCTCCCGGCCCGGACTGGGCCGCCGCCGCGACCTCGTCGGCCCGGGCTCTGGCCTCGGCCTCGCGCTCCCGGTCGGTGACGGGCGCCCAGGGGACGAGCCCGGCCCCCGCCATGGCCAGGTACTCATACCAGCCGGCGAGGTAGAGGTCCCGGAGGGCCCGGCGCTTCGCCTGGTCCTGCACGACGATGACCGACCAGCCCTGGCGGTTGCCGCCGCTCGGCGCGAAGCGGGCGAGCTCCAGCACCCGGGCCACGGCGTCGTGCGCGACCGGTTCGTCGGTGAACTCACGCACCGCGCCCGTGGTGCGGAGGGCCTCGGCCAGGTCCATCGGGTGGCTCAGCCCGGGGGTGCCGACAGGTCGACTACCTCATAGGACCACAGCTCGCTGTGGGAGGCCACGGGCTGGCCCCCGTGCGGTCGGTCGGCGCCCCGGTGGCCGTGGGCGAAGGCGGGCGAAGCCGTCCAGGCCCGGAAGGACTCGTCGTCCCGCCAGCGGGTCACGACGAGCCAGGTGTCGCGGTCGTCGGTCGGACGGAGCAGCTCGAATCCCTCGAAGCCGGACGCCTCGTCGACGGCCCCGGCCCGCTCGGCGAAGCGGCGGGCCAGCTCCTCGCCCGCGCCGGACGAGACGGTGATGGCGTTGATGCGGATGACGGTCATGGGGCCATCATCGCACCGGCCGGCCCGTTGTCACCCAGGCCGTCGCCAGTAGTGTCGCCCGGCGTGGAGCAGGCCTCGCGGGTCGGGTGGAGGACCCCCTGGGTCCGCCGGCCCCGGCCGGCCCGGCCGGGGGCCTGATGCCCAAGAACGTCCTCTTCGTGACCGTCGACCAGTGGCGGGGCGACTGCCTGTCGGCCCTCTCCCACCCGGTCCTCACCACCCCCACCCTCGACCGGCTGGCCGGATCGGGTGTGCTCTTCGCCAACCACTGGGCGAGCACCGCCCCCTGTGGGCCGTCGCGCGCCTCCCTCTACACCGGCACGTACCTCCACCGGCACCGCTCGCTCCACAACGGCACACCGCTCGACGACCGGTTCACCAACGTGGCCCGGCTGGCCCGGGCCGCCGGCTACGACCCGGTGCTGTTCGGCTACACCGACACGAGCGTCGACCCGAGGACCGTGGCCCAGGACGACCCGCGCCTCTACACCTACGAGGGGGTGCTGCCCGGTTTCCGGGCGGTCGTCGCCGACCCCTTCGAGGCGGGCAGCCCGGCCTGGGGCCGCTGGCTGGCCCGGCAGGGCGTCGACGTGCCCGCCGTGCCGAACGACCTCTACCAGCCGGTGCCGGACTTCCCGGGGGCCAACCGGCACGGCGCCACGTGGGCACCGACCCGGTTCCTGGCCGAGCACTCGCAGACGGCGTTCCTCGTCGAGTCGACCGTCGACTGGTTGGAGCACCACGGCGACGAGCCCTTCTTCGTCCACGTCTCGTTCCTCCGGCCCCACCCGCCGCGACGCAACCCGAAGGGCTACCACGACCTCTACGCCGCCGAGGACGTGGACGACTTCGTCGGCGCGCCGAGCCGGGAGGCCGAGGCGGCCGTGCACCCGTTCAACGCCTTCGTCGTGGGCCACCCGGCCAGCGCGGCGCCGGCTGACGAGGGGGAGCGCCGGCAGCTGCGGGCCACCTACTACGGGGCGGCCCGTGAGGTGGACGATCGACTGGGCCTGCTCTTCGACCACCTCGAGACCTCCGGGCTGGCCGCCTCGACCCTGGTCGTGCTGACGAGCGACCACGGGGAGATGGGTGGGGACCACTGGCTCATCGAGAAGCTCGGCTACTACGACGAGAGCTTCCACGTGCCGCTCATCGTCGTCGACCCCGACGCCCGGGCCGACGCCACCCGCGGGAGCGTCGTCCGCTCGTTCACCGAGGCGGTCGACGTCCTCCCGACCATCTGCACGTGGCTCGGCATCGACGTCCCCCTCCAGGCGGACGGCTGGTCGCTCCTGCCCTTCGTCCACGAGGGGGCCGAGCCCGAGCACTGGCGGACCGAGGCCCACTTCGAGTGGGACTTCTCCGACCCGGTCGACCAGCTGCCCGAGCAGCTGCTGGGCGTGCCGTCGTCGCACTGCGCCCTCGCCGTGGTCCGCGGGGCCTCGCACAAGTACGTGCAGTTCGCCACGGAGGACGAGGTCCTGCCCCCGATGGTCTTCGACCTCGAGGCCGATCCGCACCAGCTGCACGACCTCGGCCGGTCGCCCGACGGGGCGGCGGCCGGCTGGGAGGGCGCCGGACAACTGGCCCGCTGGCTCCTCCGCAACGGGGAGCGGAACCTCTCGGGCCAGTTCCTCCACCCCGAGCGGGGGCTCGTCGAGTCCCGCGACCGCTGGCGCTGAGGGCGGCGCGGGGCGGGCCGTCGCCGAGCGGCTGTGTCAGGCTCTGGCATGGCCAACGACGGCGCGCCTTGGACGATCGACGGCAAGACGGTGGTGATCACCGGCGGGAACTCGGGTATCGGCTTCGAGACGGCGGTGGCCCTCGCCACGATGGGCGCCCGCACGCTCATCACGGCCCGCAACGCCGAACGGGGCAAGCAGGCGCTCGAGGACATCAAGGAGCGAAGCGGGAGCGACCAGGTCGCCCTCGTCGTCTTCGACCTGGCCAGCCTGGCCTCGGTGCGGGCCGGGGCGGCCGAGATCCTGGCCCGCTGCCCGCAGCTCCACGTGCTCGTCAACAACGCCGGGCTCGTGCTCTCGAAACGCCAGGTCACCGTGGACGGCTACGAGGCCACGTTGGCCATCAACCACCTGGGGCCCTTCCTCCTGACCGAGCTCCTGCTCGACCGGTTGCGGGAGAGCGCCCCCTCGCGCATCGTGAACGTCTCGTCGACGGCCCACGCCGGGGCCCGGCGGGGCATGCGCTTCGACGACCTGCAGACCGAGCACGGCTACCGGGCCATGTCGGTCTACGGCCGGAGCAAGCTGGCCAACATCTTGTTCACGAAGGAGCTCGCCCGGCGACTCGAGGGTACCGGGGTCACCGCCAACTGCCTCCACCCGGGTCTCGTGGCCACCGGCTACGGCCACGACGGGGACACCTCGGGGATCCTCGAGTTCTCCATCGACAAGCTGGCCCGCCCGTTCTCCATCGACCAGGTGGCCGGGGCCAAGACCTCGGTCTACCTGGCCTCCTCGCCCGACCTCGACGGGGTGAGCGGCCTCTACTTCGTGAGGAGCAAGCCGAAGCAGCCGAAGAGGCAGGCCCTCGACGAAGCGGCGGCCAAGCAGCTGTGGGACGTGAGCGAGCAGCTCGTCGCCCAGCCGGCGGGCTCGGCCGCCTGAGGACCGGGCGTCCCGATCAGCCGGTCGTCTCGGCCAGGCTCAGGAGGGGGCTGTAGGCCGCGGCGTCGCCTACTGCCACGCCCAAGGCGACCCGCCACCGCCGGCCGGACCGATGACCTCCGCCGTTCCGGCTCATCGTGACCCCCCTTGGTCGCTGATCGGGGAGGGTACGGGGCGGCCCGTGGGGCGTCAATCGCCTCGGCCGGGCCGCTCGGGCCGAGCCGGCCTGCAACCGTTCGCTCACCGGGAGGAGGGCCCGACCGGAGGGTCGGTCTCCCCAAGCCCAGAGTGACCTGGGCAAAGCAAGGGAGGTCGTCACCGCGGTAGGCCGTTTGCACCACCCGCGGTGATACAGACACGCCAACAAAAACGGTAGATACGCGCGACGACCGCAACCGCCTCGCTACTTACGATCGATTGTGACCCATCGACGTTGCGGAAGATCGAAGGTCACGCGATGCACAGCGCTGTCGGCGTTCGGAGGCGGGTCATCCGGGGGCGAGCCCACCCGGAGCACACAGTCAGGCGGATCTGGCGAGGCGGCATCGTCGCCGTCGCCGTCACCGGGCTCGTTGCCGCCCTGGTCTCCGTCGTCGCCCTGACCGCCGCTGCAGGCAGCACCAACCTCGTGGACCTCGGCACCATCGCCCCCGGCTGCAGCACGTGCTACAGCACCGCGGCCGCCATCAGCGTGACCGGTCAGGTCGTCGGGGTCAGCCAGAACAGCGCCAGCGTCGTCCACGCCTTCTCGTGGACCCAGTCGGGCGGCATGGTCGACCTCGGCACCCTCCCGGGCAGCAGCTGTCCGTCCTGTACGAGCACGGCCACCGGTGTGAACGCGGTGGGACAGGTCGTCGGGAGCAGTGAGATGAGCCCGAACGTCTTCCACGCCTTCTCGTGGACCCCGTCGGGGGGTCTCATCGACCTCGGCACCCTCGGCGGCAGCTCCTGTACGGCGTGCTCCAGCCAGGCCTACGCGCTCAACGACGCCGGCGTCGTCGTCGGGCAGAGCCAGAGGACGGCCAATGGCCCGAACCACGCCTTCATGTGGACCCAGTCCGGCGGCATGGTCGACCTCGGCACGCTTGGCGGTGCCGTCTGCGGCTTCCTCCCCTGCAGCAGCGGGGCGGTGGCCATCAACGACGCCGGCCAGATCGTGGGCCAGAGCACCACGGCCATCGGCACGTCCCACGCCTACTCGTGGACGCCGTCGGGGGGCATGGTGGATCTCAGCACCCTCGGGGGGAACGGCAACTGCGGCTCGAGCCCCTGCAGCAGCAACGCCTCGGCGGTCAGTGGCGCCGGTCAGGTCGTCGGGCAGAGCTCGACCAGCACGGGCGCCCACCATGCCTTCTCGTGGACCCCGTCGGGTGGGCTCGTGGACCTGAGCACGATCGGCGGCAGCGCCTGCCCGACCTGCTCGAGCTACGCCTTTGCCGTCAGCAACGAGGGCCAGGTGATCGGGGAGAGCTACGTCACAAAGAGCATCTACCACGGCTTCTCGTGGACCCCGTCGGGCGGGCTCGTCGATCTGGGCACGCTCGGCGGCAGCGGCTGCACCAGCTGCACCAGCCAGGCCGAGGCGCTGAACGACACCGGCGCCGTCGTCGGCCAGAGCTCGACCTCGAGCAGCGGCAGCGATGACGCCTTTTTGTGGACGCCGTCAGGCGGCCTGGTCGACCTCGGGACGCTGCCGGGGGGCCTCGGGCTGCCGAACGCGATGAACGACGCCGGCCAGGTGGCGGGGGACAGCTACGCCACGAGCGGCGTGCTCCACGCGGTGGTCTGGTCGACGACGGCCATCTACTCGTCGCCGCCGCCCAACAACAACCCGCCCGCGACGCCGCTCACGGTGACCGCTCCGAGCCCGTCCATGACCTACGGCCAACCCGTCCCCACCATCACCCCCACCTACGCGGGCTTCGTCAACGGCGACACTCCCGCCTCGCTCACCACGCAGCCCACCTGTGCGACGACGGCCACCTCGTCGTCGCCGCCGGGCACCTACCCGACGACGTGCACCGGCGCCGCCGATCCGAACTACACGATCAGCTATGTGGCTGGGACGCTCACGGTCCTCCCGGCACCGCTCACCGTGACCGCTTCGAGCGGCTCCATGAATTATGGCGACAGCGTGCCGACGATCACCCCGTCCTACTCGGGCTTCGTGAACGGTGACACCCCGGCCTCGCTCACCATGGCACCCTTCTGCTTTACAACGACGACGTCGTCGAAGCTGCCCGGCACGTACCCGACGACCTGCTCGGGCGCGGCCGACCAGAACTACACGATCGGCTACGTGGCCGGGACGGTCACGGTGCTCCCGGCACCGCTCACGGTCACCGCCTCGAGCGCGTCCATGACCTACGGCCAACCCGTCCCCAGCATCGCCCCCAGCTACTCGGGGTTCGTGGACGGTGACACCGCGGCCTCGCTGACTACCGCGCCCACCTGCTCGACGACCGCCACAGACTCGACGCCTGGCACGTACCCGACCACCTGCTCGGGTGCGGTCGATCCCAACTACACCATCAACTACGTCGCCGGCACGCTCACCGGGCTGCCGGCCTCCACCGACCTCACGATCAGCGCCTCCAGCGCCTCGATGACCTACGGCCAGCCGATGCCCTCGATCACCCCGTCGTACACGGGCTTCGTGAACGGTGACACCCCCGCCTCGCTCGGCACGCAGCCCACCTGTACCACCACCGCCACCGCCTGGTCGGCACCCGGCGTCTACCCGACCACCTGTTCGGGGGCGGTCGACCCCGACTACCCGATCGCCTACGTCGACGGGACCCTCACGGTCCTCCCCGCCTCGCTGACGGTCACCGCGGCCAGCGCGTCGATGAACTACGGCGACCCCGTGCCCACGATCACGCCGATCTTCTCGGGCTTCGTGAACGGTGACACCCCCGCCTCGCTCACCTTGGTACCCACCTGCTCGACGACCGCCACCGACTCGACGCCGGGCACCTACCCGACGACCTGCGCCGGCGCGGTCGACCCGGACTACACCATCAGTTACGTCGGTGGCACGCTCACCGGCCTGCCGGCCGCCGACCCGCTCACGGTGACGGCCTCGAGCGCCTCCATGACCTATGGCCAGCCGGTGCCGGCCATCTCCCCCTCGTACGCCGGCTTCGTCAACAGCGACACCCCGGCCTCGCTCAGCACCCAGGCGACCTGCACGGCCGCCGCCACTTCGTTCTCCTCGCCCGGCACGTACCCGACCACGTGCACCGGGGCCGCCGACCCCGACTACCCCTTCAGCTACGTGGCCGGGACGCTCACCGTGCTCCCGGCGCCCCTCAGCATCACCGCTTCCAGTGCCACGATGACCTATGGCGGACCGGTGCCGGCGGTGGCGCCCTCGTACACCGGCTTCGTGAACGGCGACGGACCGGCGTCGCTGACGACCCCAGCCACCTGCAACACCGACGTCACGCCGTCGTACGCACCGGGCACCTACTCGACCACCTGCACGGGGGTGACCGACCCGGACTACACGACGAGCTACGTGGCGGGCAGCGTCACCGTGCTGCCGGCCTCGCTCACGGTCACGGCCTCCAGCGGTTCGATGACCTACGGCGGCACATTGCCCCTCGTCACCCCGTCGTACTCGGGCTTCGTGAACGGGGACGCCCCGGCCTCGCTGAGCACACCGGCCTCGTGCACGACCACAGCCACCTCGTCGTCGGCACCGGGGAGCTACCCGACGAGCTGCGGCGGGGCCGTCGACCCGAACTACACGATCGGCTACGTCGCCGGGTCGCTGGCCGTGGCGCCGGCCGCGCTCACGGTCACCGCCTCCAGCGGTTCTATGACCTACGGCGGCACCTTGCCCGTCGTCGCCCCGTCGTACTCGGGCTTCGTGAACGGGGACGCCCCGGCCTCGCTGAGCACACCGGCCTCGTGCACGACCACGGCCACCTCGTCGTCGGCACCGGGGAGCTACCCGACGAGCTGCGGCGGGGCCGTCGACCCGAACTACACGATCGGCTACGTCGCCGGGTCGCTGGCCGTGGCGCCGGCCTCGCTCACGGTCACCGCCTCCAGTGGCACGATGACCTACGGGCAGCCCGTCCCGGGCGTCACCCCCTCGTACACCGGCTTCGTGAACGGCGACTCGCCGGCCTCGCTGACCGCTGCTCCCACCTGTTCGAGCACCGCCACGAGCTCGGCCCCCGGGACCTACGCCACGTCGTGCTCAGGCGCGGCCGACCAGAACTATGCGATCGCCTACATCGGCGGGACCCTCACCGGGCTGCCCTCGTCCACCGCCCTGACCATCACCGCCTCGAGCAGCACGATGACCTACGGGCAGCCCGTCCCGACCGTCACCGCTTCGTACAGCGGCTTCGTGAACGGCGACACTCCCGCGTCGCTCGCCACCCAGCCGACCTGCACGACTACCGCTACCGCGTCCTCGTCGCCCGGGACCTATCCGACGACGTGCACCGGGGCCGTCGACCCCGACTACCCGATCGCCTACAACGCCGGCACGATCACGGTGCTCCCGGCGCCGCTCACCGTCAGGGCCTCGAGCGCCTCGATGACCTACGGCCAGGCCGTCCCGGTGATCAAGCCCAAGTACTCCGGCTTCGTCAACGGCGACACTCCCGCCTCGCTTACCACCCAGCCGACCTGCTCGGCGAGTGCCACGACCTCGTCGGCACCCGGTTCCTACACGACCTCGTGCAGCGACCCGGTGGACCAGGACTACACGATGACCTACGTCACGGGGAGCCTGACCGTCGTCCCGGCGCCGCTCAGCATCACCGCCTCGAGCGGGGCGATGTCCTACGGGGGCACGGTGCCTGCGGTCACGCCGACGTACGCCGGCTTTGTGAACGGCGACGGCCCGGCCTCGCTCAGCTCGAAGCCCACGTGCAGCACGAGCGCCTCGGGCGGGTCGGGTCCGGGCAGCTACCCGACGAGCTGCGGTGGGGCGGTGGACCCGGACTACGCGATCGGCTACGTGGCCGGCAGCGTCAGCGTGTCCCCGGCGTACCTCACGGTCACCGCCTCGAGCGGGGCGATGTCCTACGGGGGCACGGTGCCGGCAGTCACGCCGAGGTACGCCGGCTTCGTGAACGGCGACGGCCCGGCCTCGCTCAGCACCTCGCCCACGTGCGCCACGAGCGCCTCGGCCGGGTCGGGTCCGGGCAGCTACCCGACGAGCTGCGGCGGGGCGGTGGACCCGGACTACGCGATCGGCTACGTGGCCGGCAGCGTCAGCGTGTCGCCGGCCCACCTCACGATCACGGCCTCGAGCGGGTCCATGACCTACGGCCAGTCGGTGCCGGCGGTCACGCCGACGTACGCCGGCTTCGTGAACGGCCAGAGCCCGGCCTCGCTCACCTCGAAGCCCACGTGCAGCACGACGGCGGTGACGAAGTCGGTGCCGGGGGGCTACTCGACCACCTGTGGCGGCGCCACCGACGCCAACTACTCGATCGGGTACGTAAACGGGTCGATCAACGTGTCACCGGCCCACCTCACGATCACCGCCTCGGGCGGCACCATGGTCTATGGGCAGGCCGTCCCCACCATCACTCCCACCTACAGCGGGTTCGTGAACGGCGACAGCCCGGCCTCGCTCACCAGCGCGCCGGTCTGCTCGACGACGGCCACGTCGTTCTCGTCGCCCGGCACCTACCCGACGAGCTGCACCGGGGCCGTCGACCCGGACTACGCCATCGGCTACGTGCCGGGCACGCTCACGGTCCTCCTCGTGCCCAACTGCGCCAACTCGACGCTCTACGGGACCGGGCCGAACAAGGCCGGTGCCAATCTGGCCGGGAAGAACCTCCAGAAGGTCAACTACGACGGCTACGACCTGGCCGGGGCGACGCTCGCCGGCTCCAACATGCAGTCGGCCACGTTCGACGGGGCCGACCTCATGGGTGCGAACGTCTCGGGCACCAATATGCAGAGCGCCTCTTTCCAGGGGGCCAACCTCTACGGCGCCGACCTGGTGGGTGACAACGCCCAGAAGGTCAATCTCTCCTGCGCCAACTTGCAGGGTGGCGACCTCATCAACGGATCGAACTGGCAGCAGGTCAACCTGACCGGGACGCTGCTCACCAATGCGAGCATGCAGGGTCTCAACCTCCAGCACAGCAACATGACCAACAGCTACGACCCCGGGGTCAACCTGTCGGGCTCGAACCTGCAGCAGGTGACCATGACCAGCGCCGTCTTGTCCGGGGCCAACCTGTCGGGCTCGAACCTGCAGCAGACGACGCTGACCAACGCCCTGCTGGCCGGGGCCAACTTCAGCGGCTCCAACATGCAGCACACCGACTTCACCGGCGCCGACCTCGCCGGCGCCAAGTTCAACGGCAGCAACATGTCCGGCGTCACGTGGTCGAACACGACCTGTCCGGACGGCACGAATTCGAACCAGGACGGGGGCACCTGCGCCAACGACCTCGGTTGACCCGCCACGACCGAGGCCGCGCCAGGAGAACCATCTCGTCGGGGCGGCGGTGGGCTGCCACCGGCCCGACGAGGTGGCCGCCCCCGAGCGGCCGACGGCAGGTGACCCGGGGGAGCGAGGCCCGAGCGGCCCGGCCGACCAGGGCGCACGCCGAGCGGAGTCACCCACCCACCGGTGCGACCGGGGCCTGCTGACCAGGGAGGACGTGCTGGCCAACGTGAGCTGACCAGGAAGATTGAGCGCGGGAATATCAACTCCTGGGGGGTGGTTCTCAATTTTGTGGCGCTGCCGCGGCATCCCCCTCGTCGCGGCGGCGCCCGACACCTGAGAGAGAGGCCCTAGTGACCACCGAGAACCTGACGCTTCCGCTCCTCCCCTTGAAGTCCGGGGTGGTGCTGCCCGGGATGGTCTTCAGCCTGGCCCTCGAGACCGAGGAGGCCAAAGTGGCGGCCGAGGCCGCTGGTTCGGCCGGCGGCCGGCTCCTGCTCGTGCCCCACGTGGAGGGCCGCTACGCCGCCGTCGGTGTCGTGGCCACCATCCTGGAGGAGGGCGCCCTCCCGGGCGGCCTCCCCGCCGTCGTCATCCGGGGTGACGAGCGGGCCACGATCGGCACCGCCGTGCCCGGGACGGGCGAGGCCCTCTGGGTCGAGGCGGAGACGGTCGAGGAGGCCCCTGCCTCCGAGGCCGCCGTCGACCTCGGCCGGGAGTACCGGGCCGTCCTCGAGAACATCCTCCTCAGCCGGGGCGCCGGGCGCCTGGCCGCCCAGCTCCGCGAGGTGACCGAGGCCGGTCGGCTGGCCGACCTGGCCGGCTACTCGCCCGACCTGACGTTGCCCCAGAAGGTCGAGGTCTTGGAGACCCTCGACGTCGAGGCGCGCCTCCGCAAGGTGCTCGCCTGGGCCCGGGAGACCCTGGCCGACGTCACGCTCCGCGAGCGGATCAAGACCGACGTCGAGGAGGGCATGGAGAAGACCCAACGGGAGTTCCTCCTCCGCCGTCAGCTCGAGGCCATCCGCAAGGAGCTCGGTGAGCTCGGCGGCGCCGACGCCGGCGCTCCGGACGACTACCGGGCCCGCCTGGCCGAGCGCGAGCTCCCCGACGCCGTCCGGCAGGCCATCGAGCGCGAGATCGACAAGCTCGAGCGCACGAGCGAGCAGAGCCCCGAGCAGGGGTGGATCCGCACCTGGCTCGACACCGTGTTCGAGGTGCCCTGGGGCGTCGAGTCCGAGGATCGGCTCGACGTGGCCGAGGCGGCCCGCATCCTCGCCGAGGACCACGACGGCCTCGACGACGTGAAGGAGCGCATCCTCGAGCACCTGGCGGTGCGCAAGCTCCAGGCCGAGCGGGGCCTCGCCTCGGTCGACGGGCGCGGCGCGGGGGCCATCCTCGCCCTCGTGGGCCCGCCGGGCGTCGGCAAGACCTCCCTCGGCGAGTCGGTGGCCCGGGCCCTCGGGCGCAAGTTCGTCCGGGTGGCCCTCGGCGGTGTGCGCGACGAGGCCGAGATCCGGGGCCACCGCCGTACCTACGTGGGGGCCCAGCCGGGCCGCCTCGTCCGGGCGCTCCGCGAGGCCGGGACGATGAACCCGGTGATCGTGCTCGACGAGGTGGACAAGCTCGGCGCCGACTTCCGGGGCGACCCTTCGTCGGCCCTCCTCGAGGTGCTCGACCCCGCCCAGAACCACACGTTCCGTGACCACTATCTCGAGGTGGACCTCGACCTGTCGCGGGTCCTCTTCGTGGCCACGGCGAACATCACCGACACCATCCCCGGGCCGTTGCTCGACCGGATGGAGGTCCTCCACCTCGACGGCTACACCGAGTTGGAGAAGGTGGCCATCGCCCGGCACCATCTGCTCGGACGACAGCTGGCCCGCGCCGCGCTGCACCCCGAGGAGGTCGAGGTGAGCGACGACGCGCTCCGGCGCATCGTGGCTGACTACACCCGGGAGGCCGGGGTGCGCTCGCTCGAGCGTGAGCTCGGCCGCCTGCTCCGCAAGGTGGCCACGAAGCTGGCCGCCGGCGAGCGGGAGGCCCCGGTGGTGGTGGGTGAGGACGACGTGCGCGCCTGGCTCGGCCGACCGCGCTTCTTCTTCGAGGCGCCCGACCGCACGAGCGTCCCGGGCGTGGTCACCGGCCTGGCCGTGACCGGCACGGGCGGCGACGTCCTCTTCGTCGAGGCGTCGGTGGCCGACGGGCCCGAGGGGCTCACGCTCACCGGGCAGCTGGGCGACGTCATGAAGGAGTCGGCGGAGATCGCCCTCTCCTACGTGCGCTCGCACGCGGCCGAGCTCGGCCTGCCGCCCGACAGCTTCCGTGACCGCCGCTTCCACCTCCACGTGCCCGCCGGCGCGGTGCCCAAGGACGGGCCGTCGGCCGGGGTGACGATGACGACGGCGCTCGTCAGCCTCCTCCGGGGGGTGGCGGTGCGCTCCGCCGTCGGCATGACCGGCGAGGTCACGCTGCAAGGCCGGGTGCTGCCGATCGGCGGCGTGAAGCAGAAGGTGCTGGCTGCCCACCGGGCCGGGCTGACCGAGATCGTCCTGCCCCGGCGCAACGGCAACGACCTCGAGGACGTGCCCGAGGAGGTGCGGTCGGAGATGACCTTCCACCTCGCCGACACGGTCGACGACGTCCTTTCGGTGGCGCTGCCCGCCGAGAGCGCGGCCGAGGACGAGGCCCTACCGGCCGTCGCCTGAGCCGAGGCGGCGGCCGGTCGCCCGGCCGATCGGTCCGGGTACCTTTGTTGACGGCGCCTTCGCTGGCGCGACGAGAGGGAGCGGTCGGAGCATGGACGACGAGGCCATCATCAAACAGATCGGCGAGCTCGCCGAAGAGGAGCGCCGGCTGGAGGAGGCCCATCACGGCGAGGGCCTCTCGGAGGAGGACCAGGCGAAGCTCCAGCGCCTCCAGGTGACGCTCGATCAGATGTGGGACCTCCTGCGCCAGCGCCGGGCCCTCCGCCGGGCCGGCCGGGACCCCGACGAGGCCCGCGAGCGCCCGGGCGACGTGGTGGAGAAGTACTGGCAATAAGCACGGAACGGCCCGCGGGTGGCCGGCGCCGCCCCGCGGCACCCGATGGCTGCTGCCGTCGGCCGTCTTCTCGTCGCCGCGGCCGTCGCTCGGGCGGGCATCGCCCCGGCCGGACGACCCGGAGCGGCACGCCCGGGTAGCGCAACGACCAAGCTCGCTCCAGCCAGTCTCCCACGCTGGCCTCTACGACGTGGCGCTGCCGAACCAGTCCTTCCTTGGCGTGTCCCCGGTCTCCATCACCGTCGCCACCTTGGTGGCTTGGGACGAAATGGTGCGACGCCGACGCGTGACGTTGCCCGCAGGTCCGGTGAGCTAACCGTCTGACCACGCGCGGGTCAGACGCCGATCATCCCCTCCACGAGTGGGACGAAGTAGTCGAGCTCCCTCGTCGGGGCACCCGGCTGCTTGGCCTGGTCGTCGAAGCGCCGCAGCCGCACCGCGTCGAGGGCGTAGTGCTCGGCCTCGAAGGCCGCGGTGGCCGTGGGGTCGAGGAGGCCGCCCTGGGTCCGCAGTGTCCGCTGGGAGGCCGGCGTGAGCGCTTGGTAGTACTCGGGGTCGATCGTGCAGAGGTAGCGCTTGGCCTGCACGTGCAGGCGGATGGGCTCGGTCACCGACTTGTCGAAGAACTCGCTCAAGAAGGCCGCCCCTCGGTTCTCGTGGCCGCCGGGCCCCGTGCCGAGCAGCCAACCGAGGTCGTGCAGGAGGGCGGCCACCACGAGCGCCGGCGAGGAGCGCTCGGCCTCGGCGATCGTGGCCGCCTGCAGCAGGTGCTCGGTGACGGCCACGGGCTCGCCCAGATAGGCGACCTGGCCCGCCGCCCGGAGCGGTTCGAGGACCTCTTCGACCACCGTGTGCGCCATCCGCCACAGCATGGCGCGGCCAGGTTGCCGAAGGGCCACGGTCCCGTGTCCGGGCAGTGACGCTCCGGTGAACTCTCGCCCGCGGCGCCCTGATCAGGGACTTTGTGGTCCCCACGGGAAGGGCGGGAGCGCCGCGGCCCCCGGCGCGTCGGGGGCCGCCGGGTCGCCGTTCCCGCCCCGGGTCGGCCGGACGAGCGCCTGCTCGCGCTCGATGGCCCGCTCGACGGCCCGGAGGGCGGCGGCGGTCCTGGTGGGGTAGCGGTCCCGGGCGACCGTCGTGATGGCCGGGATCTTGACCACGCCCCCGTAGCGGCGGATGAGATGGAGGACCTGGTCGCCGCCCGAGGCCGGGACGAAGGCCAGCTCGAGCAGGCCCTCCACGAAGCGGATGAAGAGCCCCGACATCCAGATCCAGAGGCCCGGCCCGAGGACGAAGGGATCGGAGGTCTTCGAGAGCTTGTGGGTGTCGGGCTCGGTCAGGGTGGCGCCCGACAGGTCGGCGAGCCGGTAGACGGCCTTCGAGAAGATCCAATAGGAGACGACCTCGTGCTCGCGCAGCTCCATCCGCGAGGCGAGGAGCCCGGAGCCTGCCACGACGAGGAAGCCGCCGCCGATGACCAAGATGGCGGTGAGCCAGTCGGCGGTGTTGGCCGAGCGGGAGCGGTCCTGCGCGTAGGGGACGAACGCCCAGGCGATCAGGCCGGCGAGGAGCCAGGTGCTGCCGCCCCAGAGCACCCGGCGCGAGCGGTAGACGCCCGTACCCGGATCACTCGGGCCCCCCCACGAGAGGTCCATCACCACGGCCCAGCGTATCGGCCCGAACGCGGCGTTCGGCCCGCTGGTACGGTGCAGAACCAGCCCCGTCGCCGCTCCGAGCGCGGCAGAGGAGGATGGAACGGCCATGGCCAACAGCGTCGGACTGCACGAGCCCGTCGACGAGCTCGACGGGGGGACCATCGACCGCCACCGGGCCATCGCCTCGCTGCAGGAGGAGCTCGAGGCGGTCGACTGGTACGACCAGCGGGTGGCGGCCACGAACGACGAGGCGCTCGCCGCGGTGCTCGCCCACAACCGGGACGAGGAGAAGGAGCACGCGGCCATGACCCTCGAGTGGCTCCGCCCGCGTGACCCGGTGTTCGACCAGCACCTGCGCACCTACCTGTTCACGAGCGAGCCGGTGATCGAGGTCGAGCAGGAGGCCGTGGCGGCCGGCGGGCCGGCCCGGCCGGCCGACGGGTCGCTTCGCATCGGGAGCTTGCGGGGGGAAGAGCGATGAACCACCTGTTGCGGGCGCACGCTCCGATCACCGACACCGCCTGGTCCGCCCTCGACGACGAGGCCCGGGCCCGGTTCCTCCCCGCCCTAGCCGCCCGCAAGCTCGTCGACGTGGACGAGCCCCGGGGCTGGGAGCACTCCGCCACCAACCTCGGCCGGGCCGAGCCGTTGGCCGAGGTCCCGTGCCCGGGCCTCTCGGCCCGCCGCCGCCGGGTGCTGCCGCTCGTCGAGCTGCGGGCCGACTTCACCGTCTCGCGCGACGAGCTGCTCGACGCCGACCGGGGCGCGGTGGACCTCGACCTTGACGACCTGGACGAGGCCGTGCGGACCATGGCCCAGGCCGAGAACATGGCCGTCTTCCACGGCTGGGGCGCGGCCGGCATCGTGGGCGTGGCCGAGGCCTCGCCGCACCAGCACTCGCTCGAGGGGGTGGCCTTCGCCGACTACCCGGGCGTCGTGGCCCGGGCGGTGGAGGAGCTCCTCGACCGCGGGGTGAGCGGTCCCTACGGCCTGGCCCTCGGGCCCGACGGTTACACCGGGGTGGTCGAAACCACCGAGCACGGCGGGCTCATCGTCTTCGACCATCTCGGCCAGATCCTCGGCGGGCCGATCGTCTACGCGCCGGGGGTCTCCGGGGCCGTGGTGCTGTCGCTGCGCGGCGGGGACTTCCTCTTCGACGCGGGCGAGGACCTCTCGCTCGGCTACGACCACCACGACGCGCAGGTGGTCCACCTCTACTTGGAGGAGAGCTTCAGCTTCCGGGTGGCCACCCCCGACGCCGCGGTGGCCCTCACGCCGTGACCGCGCCCGGCCGGCCCGGCGACGACCCGATCGAGGAGGCCGAGGAGGAGTCGTTCCCGGCGAGCGACGCCCCGTCGAGCTGGGCCGGTGAGGACGACGACGAGGAGGAGCCCGGCTGAGCGAACGATGGACCGGGCGGCGCCTCAGGCGTCGCGGCGGACCATCAGCCAGCCGCCGATGAGGAGCGCGCCGAGCGCGTAGGCGGCGAGGATGCCGAGGCCCACCCAGGGAGGGAACGGCGCGCCCTCGTCGAACGAGGGCTTCGTGGCGATCATCGCCACGCCGATGTTGGCCGGCAGGAACTTCCCGACGGCGTTGATGACGGACTGGGGGAGGGCCTGCAGGATCAGCGGCAGGATCAGCAGGATCACGACGAAGGCGCTGATCGCCCCGGCGGTGTGGCGGAAGATGCTGGCGAGGCCGAGGGCGAAGAGTCCCAGCACCGTGAGGTAGAGGCCGCTACCGATGACGGCCCGCAGCACGCCCGGCTGGCCGAGCGTGGCGTAGGGGGTCGAACCCTTGAGGATGGCCTGGCCCACGAAGAAGGCCACGAACGAGGTCACCTCGCTCACCACGAGCGCGACGAGGCCGAAGACGAGCACCTTGGCCGCCAACACGAGGGGGCGGTTCGGCACGGCGGCGAGCGTGGCCCGGATGGTGCCCGTGCTGTACTCGGCGCTCACGACGAGCACCCCGAGCACGCCGATGACCAGCTGGCCGAAGAGGAGGCCGGTCAGGCTGCGGGCCGTCGGGTCGAACGTGAACCGCTCGACCGCGCCGAACTGGTGCCAACGGGCCGCCGCCACCGCCGTGGTGAGGATCCCGATCCCGATCGTGAGGACGACCGTGAGGAGCAGGCTCCAGGTGGTCGACCGCACCGTGCGCAGCTTGGTCCACTCGGCCCGCACCACCCCCGACGGCCGGTAGTGACCGTGCGGCAGCGGGCCGAGCGCGTGGCGGTCGGCGAGCGTGGTCGTCGTCACGTCGACGCCTCCTCGGTGACCGCGTGGAGCGGGTCGAGCTCCTCTTCGGTCGCCCCGTGGAACTCGACGCTCTCCTTGGTGAGCTCCATGAAGGCCTCCTCGAGCGAGGCCTCGATCGGCGAGAGCTCGTGGAGGACGAGGTGGTGGCAGGCCGCCAGCTCGCCGATGTCGGCCGCCTCGAGCCCGGCGACCTCGGCCGCGCCGTCGGGGCACGACGTCACCGCCCCGCCGGCCTCGGACAGGAGCCCGCACAGCGTGGCGAGCTCGGGCGCCCGCACGCGCACGGTTCGGCCCGGGCTGCCGGCCACGAAGTCGGCCACCGACGTGTCGGCGATGAGCCGGCCCCGGCCCACGACGACGAGGTGGTCGGCGGTGATGGCCATCTCGCTCATCAGGTGGCTCGAGACGAACACGGTGCGGCCCTCGGCCGCCAGGCGGCGCAGGAGGTGGCGCACCCAGCGGATGCCCTCGGGGTCGAGGCCGTTGACGGGCTCGTCGAAGAGGAGGACGCCGGGGTCACCGAGGAGGGCGGCGGCGATGCCCAGCCGCTGGCCCATGCCGAGCGAGAACTTGCCGGCCCGCTTCTTCGCCACCGAGGCCAGGCCCACGAGCTCGAGCACCTCGCCCACCCGGCGCCTCGGGATGTCGTTCGTCTGGGCCAGGGCCCAGAGGTGCTGGTAGGCGGTGCGGCCCGGGTGGATGGCCTTGGCCTCGAGGAGGGCCCCCACCTCCCGGAGCGGCCAGGGCAGGTGCCCGAAGGTCCGCCCGTTCACGGTGGCCCGGCCCTTGTCGGGTCGGTCGAGCCCCATGATCATGCGCATCGTCGTCGACTTGCCCGAGCCGTTCGGCCCGAGGAAGCCCGTGACCACGCCGGGCGGGACGTCGAAGGAGAGGTCGTCGACGGCCACGGTGCTGCCGTAGTGCTTGCTGAGGCCATGGGCCTCGATCATGGGGGGACCTCCCGGGCCCGGCTCGCCGACGGCACTGGCCCGGTGGCACCGTCAGGGCCCGACCCTAACCACTGGCCCGGCCGCCGCCGCGTCGGGGGCGGCGGCCGGGCTCAGGGCGGTCACAGCGCCAGCTCAGGCGGCGGCGCCGAGGAGGGCCGGGTCGCCGGCGGGCGCGGGCGTCGTCGCCTCGGCGGCCACGGCCACGGGGGCCGAGCGGCGGGGAAGCGTGACGAAGGTGACGACCGCACCGAGGACGGCCACGGCGGCCGACATCTTGAGGCCGGTCGACATGGCCGAGACGAACGAGCTGTGGGCGGCGGCCACGAGCTCCGCTCCGACGGGCCCGCCCACCTTGGCCCCGACGGCGTCGGCCGCGGCGACCGAACCGGTCGCCGCGTGTACGACGACCGGCGGCGCGTGGTGCGACGTGAGGATCCGCCCGAGCGAGTGGCCGTAGGCGGCGGCGGCCACACTGCCGACCACCGCCACCCCGAGGGCCCCGCCCACCTCGCGGACGGTGTCGTTCACCGCGCTCCCGGCCCCGGCCTGGTCGGCCGGCACGGAGGCCATGATCGTGTCGCTGGCCGGCGCCATGACGAGCCCCATGCCCGCACCCATGATCGCCACGGCGACGGCGAGCGGCGGGTAGGGCGTGTGCACACCGGCCGTCGAGAGGTCGGCGAGCCCGAGGCCCATGAGGGCCAGCCCGGCCGGGACGACCAGCCGGGTGCCGAGCTTCTTGGCGATGGTCGTCGACAACGGCGCCACGGCGCCCATGGCGAGAGCGAAGGGGAGGGCCCGCACGCCGGCGCCGAAGGGGCTGTAGCCGTGCACCAGCTGGAGGTACTGGGTCAGCACGAAGAGGCTGCCGAAGAGGGCGAAGAAGATCACGGTCACCGAGAGGACGGAGGCCGAGAAGGCCCGCGAGGCGAAGACCCGGAGGTCGAGGAGCGGGGCCGCGCTGCGGAGCTCCCACACCACGAAGCCGCCGAGGAGAAGCAGGCCGAGCCCCGCTTCGCCGAGCGTGGTGGCCCCGGTCCAGCCGCGCCCGGGCGCCTCGATGATGGCATCGACGATGACGACGAGGGCAAAGGCCACGAGGACCGTGCCCACCAGGTCGAGCCGACCGCGCCCGCCGGCGGCGGTCTCGGGCACCACGGCGGACACACCGGCGAGGGCGAGGGCCACGAGCGGGAGGTTGACGAGGAAGACGCTTCCCCAGGCGAAGTGGGACAGGAGGGCGCCGCCGAGGGTCGGGCCGAGGATGACGGCCACGCCGGCTACGGCCGACCAGGCGGCGATGGCCTGGGGGCGCTCCTTGGCCGGGAAGACCGTCGTCAGGATGGAGAGCGTCGCCGGCATGACGAAGGCGGCGCCGAGCCCCATCACGGCCCGGTCGGCGACGAGCACACCGGCGTTGGGGGCGAACGCCGCGGCCAGGCTGCCGGCGGCGAAGACCAGGAGGCCCCCGACGAGGGCCCGGCGGCGCCCGTAGCGGTCGCCGAATGCCCCGGCCGGGATGAGGAGGGCGGCGAACACGAGTGTGTAGGCGTCGGTGATCCACTGCAGGGCGGCGGTGCCGGCGGGGAGGTCCCGGGCCAGGGTCGGGAGGGCGGTGTTCAGCACGGTGCCGTCGACCACCACGATCAGGAGCGACAGGCACAACACGAGCAGGATCTGGCGCCGCTTCGGGTGGCCGTCGGGCCAGCGCTCGGCCCCTCCGATGGTCACTGGTCGGTGGCTGTCGGTGGCGGTGGTGCTCGGCATCTCCGGCCTCCTCCTCGGGGGGTGCCGCCCCAGACGAACACCCGTTGGCTCACATCCGTGTCCTTACATGCGTAAGTATAGACAGATGAGCTAACGGGTGTAAAGTGGAGGGGTGGAAATGATTGCACCAGCAGCCCCGACGACCCCGGGGCCCCGGGCCGGGCGGGCCCGGAACCCGAGGGGCGAGGGGGCCCGGCTGGCCGACGACATCGTCACCGCGGCCCTGGCCCTCATCGAGCGGGAGGGGAGTGTGGAGGCCCTGACCCTCCGTGCGGTGGCGAGGGAGGTCGGCATTGCCGCCCCCTCGATCTACGCCCACTTCGACGGGCGCGAAGCCATCCTCCTTGCCGTGGTGCGGCTGATCTTCGACGAGCTCGCTTCGGTCCTCGGCGCCGCGGTGGCGGCCGCCCCCGACGACCCGGTCGAGCAGCTGGTGGCGGGGTGCGAGGCCTACGTGGCCTTCGGGCTCGAGCGACCGGCCCGCTACGCCGTGTTGTTCTCCTCGGACCGCGACGACGAGATGTGCGGGGGCGAGCTGCGGGTGCGGCCCGACGGCCGCCCGTCACTCGAGTTCGGCGGCGAGGCCTTCGACATCTTGGTGGCCGGTCTCGAGCAGTGCGTGGAGAGCGGCGCCTCGGCGAGCACTTCGCCGATCGAGGACGCCGTCGCCGTCTGGGTCGCCCTGCACGGCACGGTCAGCCTGTGGACCTCGCTCCCGCAGTTCCCGTGGCCCCGGGCCGAGCGGTTCGTCCGCGACCTCGTGCTGCGCCTCGCCCGGATCGATGTTGTCGCCGCGGTCGACGCCGCGGGCTGAGGCGGGCGCCTTTCAGCAGTAGGGGTGGGCGAGGGTGAGGAGGAACTCGCCGTCGTCGAGGCCCCACATCCCCTCGACCACGAAGTCCGCCGCCGCCAGCTCATCGGCCACCCGCTCGGGCGTGAACTTGGCGCTGATCTCGGTGAGGAGGTGTTCACCGGGGACGAACTCCACCGAGAGGTCGAGGTCGGCGAGCGTGACGGTCTGGCGGCGGGTCGAGCGGAGGCGCATCTCGATCCAGGCCTCCTCGTCGTTCCACAGGGCCACGTGCTCGAAGGCCTCGGGGTCGAAGTTCGCACCCAGCTGCCGGTTGAGCACGTGGAGGACGTT